>Ga0134127_10000030_pt1 | contig 208809 bp, 175 predicted proteins | sample KB31753_FD_96459 | JGI IMG/M metagenome (GOLD analysis project Ga0134127, IMG submission 96459) | Terrestrial soil microbial communities with excess Nitrogen fertilizer from Kellogg Biological Station, Michigan, USA - KB3-175-3 | ecosystem: Environmental > Terrestrial > Soil > Unclassified ...
CCGCCTCGCCGTCCGCTACGAACGCCTCGACTTCGTCCACGAGGCGTTCCTCACCCTCGGCTGCATCCTCATCTGTTGGAACCAATTGAAGGCGGCGAGCTAATTTTGCAACGCACTCTAAAGCCCCGGCCTACGTAGGCCGGGCCTTCAGGCCCGGCGTGAGGGACAATTGACCCATGAGTGAAGTCACACGAGAGGCCGTCCTCGAAGCGCTGAAGGCGGTCAAGGATCCCGACCTTCATAAGGACATCGTCGCGCTCGATTTCGTGAAGCGCTTGGAGATCAAGGGCGGCGCCGTGTCGTTCGCCATCGAGCTCACGACGCCGGCGTGCCCGGTCAAGGATCTGCTCAAGGAACAGGCTCGCTCCGTCGTCTCCGCGATTCCCGGCGTCTCGTCGCTCGAGATTGAGATGACGGCGCAGGTGCGCGCGGTGGGGCGCCCCGAGCTTGGCCGCGCGCCGGTCGAAGGCGTGAAGAACATCATCGCGGTGGGCGCCGGCAAGGGCGGCGTTGGCAAGACCACGCTTGCCGTGAACCTCGCGGTTGCGCTCGCGCAGTTGGGCAGCCGCGTCGCGCTGCTCGACGGCGACATGTACGGTCCAAACGTGCCCATCATGCTCGGCCTCAAGACGAAGCTCGAGACCGACGGTAAGAAGATCGTGCCCGCGGAGCGGTACGGCCTGCAGGTCGTCTCGATGGGATTCCTCACGGAAGACGACTCGCCGGTGATCTGGCGTGGACCGATGCTGCATGGCGCCATTCAACAGTTCTTTCGCGACGCGGCCTGGAGCCAGATCGACTACCTGCTCGTCGACATGCCGCCTGGCACGGGCGACATCGCGCTGAGCCTCAGTCAGTCCGTGCCGGTCGCGGGCGCCGTGCTGGTCACGACGCCGCAGACAGTCTCGCTCGCGGTCACGCGCCGCGCGGTCTCGATGTACCGCAAGCTGAACATTCCGACGCTCGGCCTCATCGAGAACATGAGCTATTTCGCCTGCCAGCGTTGCGGCGAGGAAGCCGACTTGTTCGGCCGCGGCGGAGGCGAGGCGCTGGCGAAGGAACTCTCAGTACCGTTCCTTGGTGACATTCCGCTTTACGCCCCCGTGCGCAAGGGCGGGGACTCGGGCGTGCCCATTGTGATCGGGGAGCCCGAGTCCGTCCCCGCGCGCGCGATTGTCGCCGCGGCTGAACGCGTGGCCCAGCAGATCTCCATTTCCGCGCACGTCAGAAGAGCAATTCCGCTCGTGCAGGTGTGAGAGTCGCGTTCGAGAAGCAGGTCCTGCCAAACGGCCTGCAGGTGATCGTCCACGAAGACCGCCGTGTTCCGCTCGTCGCGGTAAGCATCTGGTATCACGTCGGATCCAAGAACGAGCAACCCGGCCAGACAGGGCTCGCGCATCTGTTCGAGCACCTGATGTTCGAAGGGTCCGAGCATCAGCCACAGAGCTACTTCGCGCCGCTCCAGGCCGCAGGCGCGTCCATCAACGGTTCGACGAGCGCGGATCGAACGGACTACTGGGAAGTCGTTCCCACCGAGGCGCTGCGACTGGCGCTGTGGATGGAAGCCGATCGCATGGGCTGGCTGCTGCCTGCCGTGACGTCGCATCGGTTCGAGGCGCAGCGCGGCGTCGTCCTGAACGAGCGACGGCAGAACTATGAGAATCGCCCGTACGGACTCGTCCCGTTCTCGATCGCGCGCGCGGTCTTTCCGAACGGTCATCCGTATTCATGGCTGCCCATCGGCGAAGTCGAGGATCTCAACGCCGCGACGGTCGCGGACGCGCACGCGTTCTTCAAGCGGTTCTACCATCCCGGCAATGCCTCGCTGGTAATCGCGGGCGACGTCACCGCGGGCGACGCCTTCGGCATGGCGGCTGATTTGTTCGGTGAGATCCCGTCCGGTCCCGCGATCGCTCCAGTTGTCGCCTCGGAGGTGGCAGCTCGACACGAACGCCTCGTCATCGAGGATCGCGTCGACCTCGTACGCCTATATCTGACGTGGCCGTCCCCGCCGCTCTTCGCCGCCGCCGACGCGGACCTCGACCTGGCTGCGGACCTGCTCTCGACAGGCCGGACATCGCGGCTGTACCGGCGCCTCGTCCACGATCGCCGTTTGGCGACCGAAGTCTCCGCGGCCCAGAGCTCGCGCGAGCTCTGCGGCCAGTTCCAAATCGTCGCGACTGTCGCGCCCGGGCAGAATCCAGACGACGTTCGGACGGCCATCTCTGAAGAACTGGACCGGTTGCGGGACGGCGGGCCGGACGACGCCGAGCTCGAGCGCGGCCGGGCCCGTGCCGAAGCCGCATTCGTCTACCGGCTGCAATCACTTGGCGGTTTTGGCGGTAAGGCCGATCAACTCAATGCCTACAACGTTTTCCTGGGACAGCCGGACTCGTTCGACGAGGATCTCGCGCGGTATCTCGCGGCCACTCAGGCCACCGTGCAGACGGCCGCGCGGAAGTTCCTCGATCCGCGCAAAGCGGTCGAGCTGATGGTGGTGCCGAAGTGAGCTCGAACTTCGAACTTTGAACTTCGAACTTGATCACGATGTCTAGATTCACCATTCCCACCGTCGGCGCTCCGACCTCCGTGCTGTTCCCTGGCGTGCAGCGCCGCAGGCTCGGAGGCGGATTGCGTCTCTGGGCCATCGAGCACACCGCAGTGCCGGTCGTCACGGTGACCTGCCTCGTCGAGGCCGGCACCGCGATCGATCCGCCTGAGTTGCCCGGGCTCGCCACCCTCACGTCGGCGCTGCTCACGGAAGGTGCCGGATCGTACGACGCTATCGAGCTCTCAGATGCGCTGGCTCGAATCGGCGCGAATCTTTCGACCGAGACAGGTACTGACACCGCGTCACTCACCCTCACGACCCTGTCGAAGTACTTCGATCGGGCGCTCGCGATCATGGCTGACGTGATTCGACGGCCGCGCATGGCGGCGCCGGACTTCGCTCGAGTTCGGGATCTGCGCCTCAGCCGTCTGAAGCAGTTGGCAAGGACACCGGCGGCGGCTGCCGATCGCGCGCTGCTCTCCGCCATCTATGGGCAGCACCCGTATGGCCGTGGTGCGCTCGGTACGACGCGTGCTGCTGAACGCGTCACGCTCGATGATGTCCGCGCGTGCTGGGCAAGTGCCTGGCATCCATCGACGGCTGCCATTCTCGTTGCCGGAGACATTCAGCCGGTACGCGCACTCGATGCGTGTGAGGCTGCTCTGGGAGACTGGGTCGCCGCCGGAAATCCTCCCCGGGAGACGCCGGTCCCGGTGTTTCAGCAGGCACCGGACATCCTCTTCGTGGCCTGGCCGGACGCACCGCAGTCGGAGATACGCGCCGGCCACGGCGGCCCGGCCCGGAGGACGGGCGACTATCCCGCACTCGTCGCGCTCAATGCGATCCTCGGTGGCCAGTTCATGAGCCGTATCAATCGCAACCTGCGTGAGGAGCGCGCCATCACCTATGGCGCCCGGACATCGTTCGATATGCGGCGGGTGGGCGGAGTCTACTCCTGCGAAGCCAGCGTCCAGAGCGATGCGACCGCCGTGGCACTGGCCGAGGTCCTGCGCGAGACGCGGGGCATACAGGCAGAGGGTTCCATCACCGAGGATGAGCTGGGCCGCGCTCAGGCCGCGCTTGCCCGCGGCTACGGCCGGCACTTCGAGACCGCCGGCCACCTCGTCCGGGCGATGTCGGAGCTCGTGAGCTATGGACTGCCCGAGGACACCTTCGATCGATTCGTACCGGCGATAGAAGCGCTGACGCCCGACGTCGTCACGCGCACGGCACGGCAGTTTCTCCGCCCCGACGACTCGGCGCTCGTCGTTGTCGGCGATCGCACCCGCATCGGCACCGGTCTCGAGTCCCTCGGCCGGCCGATCGCCGAGATCGCACCTGAGTTCTGATTCCGGCAAAGCATTTCAACGTGTAGGGCCAAGTAGGGTGCCCGAGGTCCGGGTCTGGCGGCCGCCTGCGGCGGCCGGCTGACGTGGGAGAGACGGGAGAACGCAAGAGCACTGTCCTATCTCCTGGCTCTTGCGTTCTCCCGTCTCTCCCACGTCAGCTAGCCCGGCGAAGCCGGGCCACCAGACCCGGCTCCATCAGTCCTGCAGTCTTCATGTCTTCATGTCTCCAAGCTTCATGTACCTCCATGCCCTCCATGTTGAAAGCTCTTCGTTGATTCCCCTGTTAACCCGCGTGCCGCGTGCGCGTTATTGATACTGCGGAGCGTTCCGCACGGTACTATCCACGCCATGAAGGCGGTGCGGTTTCATCGTCATGGCGGGACGGACGTCCTGGTGTACGAGACGGCGCCAGATCCAGTGGTGCGTTCCGGCTGGGCCGTCGTCAGGGTTCGGGCCTGCGCGCTGAACTACCTCGATCTCTGGCAGCGGCGGGGCCTCGAGCGCGTCACGATTCCGATGCCGCACATATCCGGGGCTGACGTCGCTGGTGAGGTCGCAGACGTTGCGAGCGACGCGCCCGAGTGGAAGACAGGGCAGCGCGTGATGGTGCAGCCGGGACTCAGCTGTGGGCGGTGTCCCGCCTGCCTCGCCGGGCGCGACAACTATTGTCCGCGCTACGACGTACTGGGCTACCAGTCGGCGGGCGGCTATGCGGAGTTTGTTGCGGTGCCGGTGCAGAACCTCATCGCGTTGCCGGACCATATCGGCGACATAGAGGCCGCCGCGTTTCCGCTGGCATTTCTGACGGCGTGGCACATGCTGCAGTCGCGCGCGCACGTCACTGCTGGCGAGACCGTGCTCGTGCTCGCCGCGGGCAGTGGCGTCGGGCAGGCCGCGGTTCAGATTGCACGGCTGATGCAGGCGCGAGTGATTGCGACGGCCGGCGGCGCCGACAAGATCGCGAAGGCAAGGGAGCTCGGGGCTGACGAGGTCATCGACCACTATGACGAAAACATCGTCCAGCGCGTTCGTCAGCTCACCACCAACCGCGGCGTCGATGTTGTCGTCGAACACGTCGGAGCAGCCACGTGGGAGAAGAGTCTCAAATGCCTGGCGCGCGGCGGGCGGGTGGTAACGTGCGGCGCGACCACCGGACACGAGACGGCGCTCGACTTGCGACACCTGTTCGCGCGGCAGCTCTCCGTGCTCGGGTCGTACATGGGCGGGAAGGCGGAGCTCCTGCGGGCGGCGGCATTGTTCTTCCGTGGCCGGTTCGCGCCCGTGGTGGACTCGACGTTCCCTCTCGCCGACGCGGCGCGCGCGCAGAAGACACTCGAGTCATCCGGGCACTTCGGAAAGATCGTTTTAGTCCCGTAACACCGTCAATGCCGCCAAAAGGCGGTGCTAGACTGGCTGAGGCCATGAGCTTCGTCCGATTCAGTGTGAGTCTCGTCGCCATCATTGGATTGATGGCTGCGACGATCGCGGGCGCAACCATCTGGCTGCTCCTCACCGACCCCGTCCGTACTGCCGACGCCGCAAGCGATCTCGCCTCCGGCAACATCAGCCCGTTTGTCCAGGCGATCGGGTCGGTCATCTACGACGCGATTCAGGGTTTGATCAAATACCTGTAGTCCAAAGGTCCAAGGGTCCAAGGGTCCAAGGGTCAGAGTTCCTGCAGCATGTTCTTGACGATGTAGTACCCATCTATGAACTTGAACGGTGTCTTCCCCGTCGTGTAGTGCCCGCAGGGAAGCACCGCGGTTTTGTGCGGCACGCCGCGCCGTGTGAACTCCTTCAGGAACATTCGAGATAGGTCGACCGGGAAGGTCAGGTCGTACAGCGCATAGATCAGAAGGATGCGTCTGTCCTTGACCCGGTCGATGAACGGCCACGGGCTGATTGGCATCCAGTACTCGCGCAGAGCCTCGAGGGTCACGTGGCCTTCGAGGCCGTCGTGCACGTGCGTCGTCGAGAGTCCCCGCCACACGACGTCGGCGAAGTACGGCGAAATGTGATTGAAGACGCCGGCGCGGATGCGGGTGTCGTGCGACATCGTGAGCATCGAGAGGCACGAGCCGAGGCTGGTGCCGATGATGCCGATCCGCGTGTAGCCCTGATCCTCAATCCAGTCGATCGCGCGGCGTGCGTCGAGCACCGCCTGGCGGTTGGCCACGAGCGTCTGGCCGACGTTCGAATTGACGATGTACTCGGCCCGCTCAAGATGCGGTGGGCGGCGCTGCTCGTGATACGGAAGCACGAGGCGGACCGCGGTGATCCCGAAGTACGCGAGCCCCCTGCACAGTCCCACATGGCCGCCCTCGTCGGCGTTCCACTGCGGCAGCACGAGCACGGCCCGGGTCGGGCGGCTTTTGTCGCGCGCGCGGGCGGGGAAGACGCGCAGCCGGACACGGTTGTTTACGGGGAACGGGCTGGTGACAGCGCTCTCGAATTCGAGATTCTCACCGTCGAAGTCAGACGCCGGAAGGCGAGGCGCCGCGTAGAATGCGTCAGTCGCCGCCATCGCGTCGGCCGAGAAGCGGGCGATTGTCGCTGCGGGATCGGACGAGTCGGCGGGTAGTCCGAGCCAATCGAGTCCCCACTCGAAGGGACGTGCGAAGCGATTCTGATCGACGGACGCGAGTCGGCGTTCCCACGCGTGGAACGCGGGGGCAATCACTCGTCGATGCCGGCCTTGGCGGCCAGGTCTTCGTACCGCCGGCCGGCCGGCGCGCCGGTCTCTACCGGCAGGCCGCTCTCCTCCCAGCCCGGATCGATCGAGCGGCCCATCGGATCTCGCATACCGGCGAAGCCGCCCTTGATGTTGCTGACGTCGCTGAACCCGAACGACTCGAGCATTCCTGCCGCGCGCATCGATCGCCCGCCGACCTGGCAGCCGATGAGGAGCTTGGCGTCGGGCGCAAAGAGCGCCTTCATGACGTGGATAAAGTCCGGGTTGGGGCCGGTCCGCTCGGCCAGCGGGACGTTGAGCGCGCCCTCCGCATGGCCGGCTTCGTACTCGGCGCGCGAGCGCACATCGACGTATGTGCCGCCCTGCTGCTGGAGGGCGTGGGCTTCGGTGACTGAGACGTGTTTAGGCATTCCCGATGATTTTCTCGCACGCCGCCGCAATCGCCAACAGGCGGCCGGTGCCGCCGTGCCGGCCGACGATCTGCAGACCGGCGGGCAAGCCGGTCATTGGCATCGGCAGCGAGATCGCCGGGTGGCCGCTCATGTTGAAGGGTTGCGTGTGCTTGAGCATCGCGCTGCGCATTGGTGTCTTGTCGCCGACGGCCGGATCGATAGTGATCTCGTCACTGCCGAGTAGTGGCGCGGTGATCGGCATCGTGGGCAGCACGATGGCGTCTGCGCGCTCGAAGAGCGCATCGACATCCGCTCGGAGCCGGCGGCAGAACTCCATGCCGTCCACGTACTTCACTGCCGGGATCGACCGGCCGCTCTCGAAGCGGGCGCGCACCGTCGGCGTGTAGTCGGATGCGCGCGAGTCCAGGTAACGCGCGTGCCACGCCGCGCCCTCGGGGAGCACGATGTTCACGTAGGCGTCGAGAATGCCCGCCGAGTTCGGAAGCACGGCTTCCGTGATGCTGCAGCCAGCCGCGCGCAGCGCGCGAAGCGTGCCCTCGAAGGCTGTCCGGATACCAGGTTCCACCGGCCGATCGAAGTACTCGACGAGCCGGACGAGACGGAGACCCTTGAGTTCGGCGCCCGCGGCGGGCATCGGCGCACCGGACAGCACACTCCAGAGCGCGGCCGCGTCCGCGGCCGATCGCGTGATTGGACCAGCGTGATCGAACGACGTGCTCAGCGGAACCACCCCCGCGGTCGGCACTTCGCCAAAACCGGGCTTGAGGCCGACGACGCCGCAGACCGAGGCGGGGATGCGGATCGATCCGCCGGTGTCGGTGCCAATCGACGCCAGTCCCATTCCGCACGCGACGGCGGCAGCGGACCCACCGCTGGATCCTCCCGGCGAACGCCGCGGATCCGACGGATGATGAACCGCGCCAAACGCCGACGCCTCGCTCGTGGTGCCCAGCGCGAACTCGTGAAGGTTGGTCTTGCCGATGAGTACCGCGCCGGCGCTCCGCAGCCGCGCGACCAGCGGCGCGTCGGCCTTCGCGATGTTTTCGGCCAGCACGCGCGACGCCGCGGTGGTTGGCTGTCCGGCGATGTCCACGAGATCCTTGATGGAAATCGGAATGCCATGAAGCGGACCGCGATCGACGCCGCTGGCGAAGTCGCGGTCGGCACGGGCCGCGGCCGTGCGCGCGCCCTCGGCGTCCACTCTGATGAACGCGTTCGTGGAGGGTTGGAACCTGGCAATCGCGGACAGGCTTTGCTCGACGAGGTCGGTGGCCTTGAGGGCGCCAGCTCGCAACTGGGCCGCAGCTTCGGAGATGGTCAGGAGCACGCCGCTGATGATGCCATGACCAAAGTCGGGGCCGGACGTAATTTCCACGAAAGGGGATCGGAAAAAACGCCGGGCCCCACTATCATTCCTCCATGAAAAAGCTGTTAGTGGCGACGCTGGTCGCCGTATTCACGCTGGTGGTCACGCTGCCGGCCAGCCAGGCCGTCGTCAGGCGTTTCGGCTTCGACGACTTCTCCAAAGTGAAGCGCGTGAGCGATCCGCAGTTCTCTCCCGACGGGTCGTCGCTCGCCTACGTGCTGTCGGTGCCGAACCTGGACGAGAACCGCCACATGGCGTCACTCAACCGGATCGCGGTTGCCGGCGGCGCGTCGAAGACGCTCGTGGATGGCACGAAGTACGTCAGCGTGTCGTTCCCGCGCTGGTCTCCAAGCGGCCAGCAGGTTGCCTTTCTTTCGAACGGACCGATCCCCGGTCAGAGTGGCGCCCAGATCTTTGTCGTTGACAGCCGTGGCGGCGAGATCAAGCAGCTGACAACCGCGCCAAGCGGCGTGCAGCAGCTTGCGTGGTCACCGGATGGCAGCACGATTGGATTCGCGTCGGCGGATGTGCCGGAGAAGAAGCCGGGCTACCAGCGCTGGAACGATTCCTTCGAGGTACAGCTCAACTTCCATCTGTTCATGACGGCGCCTGTGCCGCCGACCCACGTTTGGACCGTGCCGGCGAGCGGCGGAGCCGCGAAGCGTCTGACGTCGGGTGAGTGGACGCTGCCGGTCACACGCCCGCCGGGCGCGCCGTCCTCGATGATTACGTGGACGCCCGATGGCTCCGCGATCGTGTTCGCGCGAAGCGGCACCGCCGGAATCACCGGCGGTCTCCACTCGGTCACGATCGCGGACGGGACGATCAAGCAGCTCAATCTCGGAGGCACGCATCCGGTGTTCTCCGCGAAGGGCGATCAGATTGCGATGTTGAACAACGGTGCGGCCGTTGCGCCGGCGAAGGGTGGCGCCGCGAAGAACGTGACGCCATCCATCGACCGGGGCATCGCCCGCGCGCTCTGGATGCCCGACGGCCTGTCGCTCATCGTCGGCGCCAACGACACCGAGCGTGTGTCGATTTGGCAGCAGCCGATCGACGGCGGCACTCCGAAGAAACTCGATACCGGCGACGCCAGCCCGAACTCGGCGTTCTTCGTGGACATGGCCATCAGCTCGACCGGAGCGATTGCTTTCAGCGGGACGTCGCCGACGCGCCCGGGTGAGATCTACATCAAGACGTCGCCTGACGCGCCGGTCAAGCGGCTGACGACCGTCAACGATGAGATTGCGTCGCTGCCGCTCGGCAAGTCGGAAGTGGTGAGCTACACGTTCGAGAAGTTTGCGCAGAACGGCATCCTGACGTTCCCGCCCGACTTCGATCCGTCGAAGAAGTATCCGCTGGTCCTGCTCGTCCACGGCGGGCCGCGCGCGGCCTCGCTGATGACATTCAGCGCGGGCGCCCAGCTCATGGCGGCGAAGGGCTGGCTCGTGTTCCAGCCGAACTATCGCGGCAGCGACAACCTCGGCCGCCAATTCCAGGGCGCCATCAGTAACGATGCGGGCGCTGGTCCAGGCCGCGACGTCATGGCCGGGGTCGAGGCGCTCAAGCAGCGCGGATTCGTCGATGATTCACGGATGGCTGTTTCCGGCTGGTCCTACGGCGGGTACATGACGACGTGGATGATCGGGAACTACCCGAACGTCTGGAAGGCCGCGGTGGCCGGCGCCGCGGTGACCGATCAAATCGACCAGCAGAACTTCAGCGACGGCGCCGGTGGCCGTGGCAACAACTCACCGTGGGTGAGCGCGGACCGCATGACCAGCGTGCGGGAGCAGTCGCCGATCAGCTACGCGGGAAAGATCAAGGCGCCGACGTTGATCCTCGCGAACACCGGCGACTACCGGGTTCCCATCACGCAGTCATACAAGCTGTTTCATGCACTCAAGGACGCGGGTGTCACGACGCAGTTCATTGCGTACCCGATCAACGCTCACAACGCGAGCGATCCCGTCCGTCAGCGCGACGTGCAGGAGCGGTGGATCGGGTGGCTGGAAAAGTACTTGAACGGAGATCGGTGAATATGGCGATCTGGTGATTTGGTGGTCTGGTGAGTGAAATCGCCAGATCACCAGATCGCAAATCACCGAATCCCCATGCCTACTGTCATTGCCGCCGTCATGCCTGCGCCGCGGGCGCGGATCGACATTCGCGAATTCCAGGAACCTGACCTTCCAGTTGGCGGCGCGCTCCTGCGCACGGCTTTCTCCGAAGTCTGCGGCACGGATGTGCACCTGTGGCATGGCCGCCTCAGCGGAGTGCCGTATCCGATCATTCCCGGCCATGTCACGACGGGCACCTTGGACAAGGTCCGCGGCGGTCTACGCGACGTCACCGGCGCCGAACTGCTCGAGGGCGACCGAATCGCGTTCTTTGATGTGCATCGCACGTGCGGCCGCTGTCTCGCGTGCACGGTCCACCGGACGCCGACGCGATGCTCGTCGCGCAGGGTGTACGGCATCACGGACTCGGCGGCCGAGGGACTCTTCGGCGGCTGGTCGCAGAAGGTCTACCTCGAGCCCGGCGTCATCGTCGCGAAGCTGCCGGATGCCGTGACGTTCGAGGCCTACATCGGCGGAGGTTGCGGGCTGCTCACGGCGGTGCACATCATCGAACGTTCGCGAATCACGATGGGCGATACCGTTGTCGTCCAGGGCGCCGGCGCGGTGGGAATGAGCGCGGCGGCGCTCGCGCGCAAGGCGGGCGCGGGACAGGTGATCGTGATTGGCGCGCCGGCCGATCGATTGGCGCTGGCAGCCGACATGGGCGCGGATCACGCCATCGATATCGATCACGTCTCACCGGACGAACGCCTGCAGCGCGTCCTCGAACTGACCGCCGGCCTCGGCGCGGACGTCGTCATCGAAGCGGCCGGATCGCCGCGGGCATTCGAAGAGGGCCTGCGCATGGCGCGCAACGGGGGCGCCTACGTGATCGCCGGTCACTACACGAACACCGGCGACAGCACTATCAACGCGCACGAGCACATCAATCGCAAGCACCTCGAGATTCGCGGATGCTGGGGCAGCGAGGCCGGCCATTTCCTGCGCGCACTGCGCGCCCTCGAGCGATACGGACACGAGGTCCCGTGGGCCCGCATCGGCGCGGCGACGTACGGACTCGGCCAGCTCAACGAGGCCCTCGAAACGGCAGAAGCGCTGAGGATTCCGAAGGCGCTCGTTGATCCCTGGCGGTAGCGGTTCAGGGTGCAGGGTTCAGGGTTCCGGGTGCGCCGCATGGTTCAGGGTTCCAGGTTCGCTCTTGCGGTCATCTGTGCGGCAGCATGCGTGCTGACACTCCGCGCGCAGTCGTCAGCCTCCGTTCTCGAACTCAAGGTCGTCCCCAATCGATTGGTCAGCGTCCGCATCAACGCGCCGGCCGCGAAGGACGTGAAGGTCCTGGTCGACACGATGGCGGTGACGGCAGCGATTCCGCTGACCCGGGGCGTCGATGGCGTCTGGAGCGGCGTGCTCGGGCCGCTCGCGCCGGACATCTACATGGCGGTGTGTCTGGTGGACGGGCAGCAATTGGTCGCCGGCTTCGCACACATCGTCGGTCCGACACCCGAAGCGTGGGATCCCCGCAAGGTGCCGCATGGCGCGGTGACGAAGCGCTGGTACGATTCACGATCGCTCGGCGTCGCCCGGAGCGTCTACATCTACACGCCGCCTGACTACGATCGCGGAAATGCGACATACCCGGTGTTGTATCTCTTGCACGGCAGCGGTGGCGTCGAGTCGTCCTGGATCAACGACGGCGTCGCGAACGTGATCCTCGACAACCTGATCGCCGATGGCAAGGCGAAGCCGATGATCGTCGTCATGCCGTTCGGTCATCCGGAGGCCAGCGTTCGGATTGGGACAGTGCCGACCTTCGCGCGGCGGGATCTCGGCGAGTTCTCGCGCGATCTGCTCGACGAAGTGATGCCGATGGTCGAGCGTCTGTACCGCGTGAAGCGGGACGCGGACGCCCGCGCGATTGCGGGACTGTCGATGGGCGGCAACCAGGCGCGGCAGATCGGCCTCGGACGGATGGATCTGTTTCATTACGTCGCGACATTCAGCGGATCGATGGGTGTCATTGGCGGCACGGTCAGCGCCGACTCCATTCGCCAGACGTTCGCGCCCAACTTTGATGCTCCGGAAGAAACCAACGCCACCCTTCGTTTGCTATGGGCGAGCGCCGGGACCGAGGAAACGAATCTACTCGCAAGCCACAAGCTCCTGACGACGCTTCTCGACAACCATCGGATCCGCTACACGTTCATGACCTACCCTGGCGGCCATACGTGGCACGTGTGGAGACGAAGTCTTCGCGACGTCGTTCCACTCCTTTTCCAGAGGTGAGTGCTATTCTCAGCGTCCCATGGAGCGTTTTTCCCGCGGTCTCTACCTGCTGATCGGCGTCCTTTCGATTGGATCGGGAATCGTGGTGCTGTTCGCGCCGTCGCTGCTGGCGACTTCCGACGACCCGGGAATCGTGAGCCATTTGCTGCGCGAGGAAGCGGCGGCGTTTGTCTTCATCGGCCTGATGTTCTTGCAAGCCTGGCGTCATTTCGATCGCCGGCGAATATTCCATACGGCGTTCGTTGTTTTCACTGGCCTATTCGCTGCCGTTCATTGGATCGGTCTTTTTGGCGACGACCCGGTCTGGTGGCCGTCGGTAGTCAACACGGTGCCATTTGCATTGATGTTGATCACGATCCCGCGCGGGGCAGAGAAGCAATGACACGCAAGCGACCGTCCGGACGGTAGCCCTCGCCGCGCCGCCGTACGGTGTCGCGTTGCCAGCTTCTGACCCACTCGTTCCCAATCTTGCTCATTGATCGGCGAAAAGCAGACGCATGGCGTGGCATTTGACTTGCAGCCCGATTGCTCGTCGGCAGTTGATGATCTTCAGACGATACCGGCTGCTCGCGGGACTCTCGGTGCTGGCATCGCTGGCGACAGCCGGGACTGCGTTCGGCCAGACGTCGCGGCCGCGCACGGTGGAGTCCGGAAAGCCCGCCGATCCACCTCGGGAATCCAAGTGCGCGGTGCTGATCGAACAGGCGGTCGCGCGCTCGAAAGCCGGTGACACGCAGGGAGCCGAGCGCCTCCTGCTCGATGCATCGACGCAGTGCCCGGAGAGCCCCGCTGCGTGGCGCGAACTGGCGGGCCTGCGCTTTGTGAACTCGCAATGGGAGGAGGCGCGTCTCCTGGCCGCGAAGGCCGTGAAGCTCGCGCCCGAGGACCGTCACGCCTGGAAGATCCTCGGCGCGACTCACTTCCTGCAAGGCAACGCGCTCGAGGCGCTCCGCGCCTGGAACCGTGCGGGCGAGCCACGCATCGAGGCGATCGGCGTGTCGGGCGCGGCCCGTACGCATCAGCCCGTCATCGTCGATCGGCTCGGCGTGGCGCCGCGCGACCTCCTCACGCCGTCGGCGTTTCGGCGAGCGGCGCGGAGAGCGGCGGATCTGCCGTCGATGACGGACGCCGTCGTGCGATACGTTCCTCGCGACAACAGCGAAGCGTCGCTGGAAGTCGACGTCACCGAGGGCAAGTTGTACCCGTGGGGATACGCGAGTTGGGGGAACATTCTCGGGCGCGCCCTGCTGCTGCGCGAAGTGAAGCTTCCGTTCGCCGGTTTCACCGGCATCGGTGAGCGGCTCGACGTCGAGTACGGATGGAAGCGCAACCGTCCCCGCTGGGCCCTGCGTGTCACCGCGCCGGCACCCGGCTTGCTGCCAGGCCTGCTGGTCGTCGAATTCGCGAGGAGCCGGCAGACATTCAGCGCCGAAGGGCCGTTTGGACCGGGCCGGCTTGTCGAGGACCGCGACGGCGTCCGCGTCGGACTCGAGGACTGGGCGACCGGACGGCTCCACTGGCACGCAGACGGGCGCTACCAACGGATCGAACAGGCCCGCTTCGTCGCGATCGGTGGTGGCATCGACTCACACTTCTGGGACGACCACGTCGCGTTGCTTGTCGATGCGTCAGCGTGGTCGAGCACCGGCGCCGGGCCTGGATTCCGGCTCGCCTCGTTCACCGCGAAGTGGCGCCAGCGCGCCGCGCCCGGCGCGGGCGGCTTCTCGGCGGAGGCGGGGACGACGGTTGCAAGTGCGGACACGCCGCTCAGTCTCTGGTCCGGCGCCGATGTCGGATCCAGCCGTGAGGCGTACCTGCGCGCGCACAAACTGCTGACCGACGGCGTCGTCACGAGCGCCGTTTTTGGCCGCCGGCTGACCTTCGCCAGTGCCACCTACGAACAGCCGATACGTTCATTCAAGTTCGGCACGGCCACGGCCGCGGCGTTCCTCGACACTGCGAGGGCGTGGGAGGGAATGGTGCCGGGCCGCAGGGCGTCGCAGACCGACGTCGGCCTTGGGCTTCGATTTCACAGTCCCAAGTTCGGCAGTGTGCGCGTCGACTTCGGCTACGGGCTGCGCGACGGCGCGACCGCGGTGTCCGCGGCGTTCGTGCGTCCCTGGCCGCGCCGCTGATCCTGGCGTCCGTAGGCAGCAGGCTTCAGCCCGCCGGCTACGTACGTCAAGGCTGTATCATCGGCCCTCGTGACGAAAGGACGTCTCGAAGCGTTCAGTGATGGTGTAATCGCGATCATCATCACCATCATGGTCCTTGAGCTGCGGGTGCCCGAGGGTTCCGAGCTTGTCGACCTCACGGCCGGGCGTCTGCACGTGAAGTTTCTGTGTTACGTGCTGAGTTTCATCTACCTCGGCATCTACTGGAACAATCACCACCACATGCTGCACAGCATGCGGCGAGTCACGGGCGGCATCCTGTGGGCCAACATGCACCTGCTCTTCTGGCTCTCACTCGTGCCGTTTGCGACGGGATGGATGGGCGAGCACTTCGCACCCTGGCCGACGGCGTCGTACGGCGTCGTGTTGCTGGCGGCAGCGATTGCGTACTACATCCTCCAGTCGATCATCCTGAGGGTGGAGGGACCGGACTCGCGCCTGGCCCGCGCCGTCGGCAAGGACTTCAAGGGCAAGGTGTCGCCCATCCTCTATGCCGTGGCCATCCCCGTGGCATTCGTGAACACCTGGATTTCGGCCGCGCTGTTCGTCACGGTCGCGCTCATCTGGCTGGTCCCGGACCGGCGTATCGAGCGGGTCCTGTTCGAAGAAGACCACAAGTAAACGTATTGAAAGAGTCGGGGACTCGGCGCACAATTCGGCGTGCTCCCACGAATCCTGGCGCTCTCCGGAGCGCTTGCGCTCAGTTGCCTTGCATTGTCCGCCCAGATCCCGCAGGGCGTCTTCACGGAAGTCTTTCCTCCTGAAGAGTTTGCGGCTCGCCGCGCGCAGGTCATCCAGGCGATCGGCGACGGCGTTGCCATCATGCAGGGCGCCGTCGAAAAGCCGGCAGAGCTCCCGTTCAGGCAGGGCGCTCAGTTCTTCTATCTGACCGGCGTCGAAGTTCCTCGGGCAATTCTTCTGATCGACGGCCGCGCGAAGACCTCGACGGTCTACATCGAGCCCGCCGGCTATCGCGTGCGCGCGCTGGGACCGTCGCTCACCGCAGGTCCTGAGGCCGCGAAAGTCTCGGGGCTGGACGCTGTGCTTCCGCGCGATCAGTTCACGGCCGCCGTACAGGCGATCGGCAAGGAGAACCGGAAGGTCTTCACCTCGTTTGGGGAGAACGTGGTCGGCGGCGGGTCACGCGCCGAAGCGAACGGCGTCGAGAGCTCCAGCAAACGGGATCCGTGGGATGGACGGGCGACGCGCGTCGAAGCCTTTCAGGACAGGCTTCGCGCGGCTACTGGCCGGCCGGATCTCGCGATCGAGAACCTCGACCCGTTCATCGATCGGCTGCGCGCCGTAAAGTCGCCGCGCGAGATCGCCGTGATTCGCGAAGCGACGCGCATCGCGGGTGTTGGAATCATGGAAGCCATGCGCGAAGCCGAGCCCGGCATGTACGAGTACGAGCTTCAGGCCGTCGCGGAGTACGTGTTCAAGAAGTACGGCTCGCAGGGGCCCGCGTATTTTTCGCTCGTCGCGACCGGGCCCAACATGGTGTATTCGCACTACCATAAAGGCACGCGCAAGCTCGCCAATGGCGATCTCGTGCAGTTCGACTACGCGCCGGATTTCCAGTACTACGTGTCCGACGTAACTCGTGTGTTTCCGGCGAATGGGAAGTTCACGCCGATGCAGCGGGAGTTCTATTCGATCTATCTCGCGATGTACAGAGCGCTGATTTCGGAGATTCGTCCGAACGTTCCGGTGCGCGATCTGCTGCAGGCGGCCGGCCGGAAGATGGACGCCGCGATTCAATCCACGAAGTTCACGAGCGCGGCAATCAAGAAGGCCGCTGAGGATTTTGCGGGGCGGTATCGAAACAGTCAGGGCTCGAGCTTCGGACACTCGATCGGGCTCGAGGTGCACGACGTCGGCCGCGGCCGGCCCGCCGACGGCTCGCCGGTGACGCTCGTTCCGGGCCAGCTCTTCACGATTGAGCCGGCGCTTCAGGTGCCCGACGAGGGCCTTGCGATGCGGCTCGAGGACGCATTGCTTGTGACGGCGACGGGCGTAGAGAATCTGTCCATGTTCGTGCCGCTCGACATGTCCGCGATCGAGAAGCTGATGGCGGAGCCAGGAATCAGCGCGCTCATCAGGACGCGCAAGGGAGGACGGCCGTGAGGTCGCGCGTTGTCTTTGCTGCGGCGCTCGTTGGGCTGCTGGCGGGTCTGACCACGCCCGCGGTCGCGCAACTGCCGCTTACATCTCTCAAGGCGTCCGGCCAGACCGTATCGCCCGCGTACGAGGGCTGGTACAAGAATGCCGACGGCACATACACGCTGTCGTTCGGCTACTACAACCGCAACACGACGGAAGTCGTGGACATTCCCATCGGCAAGAACAACTTCGTCACACCCGGCGCGCAGAACCAGGGGCAGCCGACGCAGTTTCAGCCCCGCAGGCACTGGGGCGTGTTCGGCGTGAAGGTGCCGGCGGACTTCGGCAACAAGGAAGTCGTGTGGACGCTCACGTTCCGTGATGCCACCTACGCGATTCCGGGAACGCTTCACGCGAACTGGCAGATAGACGCCCTCGAGGGAGAAGCCAGTTCCGGGAACACTCCGCCTGTGCTTCGCTTCGCGGAGACAGGGCCCGAAGGCCGCGGACCGTTGGGCGTCACCGCCGGCCCGGTCGCTGGTGTTGCCGGACAACCCGTGACCCTGACGGTCTGGGGCAAGGACGACGGAAAGGGCGCGGGCAGCATTGCGACTGCCGGCCGGGGCGGCACGTCGGCGGCGACGACGATTACGTGGTTCAAGCATCAGGGGCCGGGCAGGGTGACGTTCGATCCGGCAACCGGACGGATAGCTGCCGCGGGAGGTCAGGTGACCACGCGCGCGATCTTCAGCGCACCAGGTGACTACATCGTGCGCGTGCGTGCCAACGATTCGGCCGTCGCCAGCGCGGGCCACTCGCAGTGCTGCTGGAGCAATGGATTTCTGAAAGTCACGGTGAAGTAGGGGGAGTCATGAACTCTGCCAGGTTTCGCGTAGTCTCGGGCGTCGTCGTCATTCTCGTGGTTTCCACCTTCGCGCTGCGCGCTTCGGTGGACAAGGGCGGCGCCGCACAATCGGCGTCAATCACCTTCTCGAAGGACGTCGCGCCGATCCTTCAGGAGAAGTGTCAGGTCTGCCATCAGCCGAACTCCATCGCGCCGATGGCGCTGATGAACTACGCCGACGCGAAGAAGTACGCGAGCGCGATCAAGACCAAGGTCGCCGCGCGCGTCATGCCGCCGTGGCACATCGACCAGACCATCGGCGTCAGGGAGTTCAAGAACGACCGCAGCCTCTCAGACGAGCAGATCGGAAAGATCACGGCGTGGGTCGACGCGGGCGCGCCCGAGGGCAACCCGAAAGACCTGCCGCCGCCGGTGACCTTTCCGGATCCGGGCGAGTGGCAGTTTGCAAAGCAGTTCGGACAGCCCGACCTCGTGATCAAATCGCCGCCCTATACCTTGGCGGCGCGCACGCAGGACAAGTGGTTCCGGCCGGTGAGCGACACTGGCGTGACCGAACCCCGCTGGGTGCGCGCGATCGAAATCCGGCCGGCGTCCCCCGACGGCCGCCGCATCGTGCATCACGTGCTGACGACGCTGGATCAGGGCGAGCAGGGCGTCACGGGCCTCGCGCACTCCGCGCATGACGTCCAGACCGGGCCCGGCCTCTTCATGGAATGGGCGGTCGGCAAGGCCGGCGAGATCTTCAACCCGGACGCGGGCAAGCTGCTGCTGCCGGGCGCGAAGATCCGCTGGGAAATCCACATGTTCGCGATCGGCCGCGAAGTGAAGGACAACCAGGTCGAGCTCGGCGTGTACCTCTATCCGAAGGGTTTCACGCCGAAGAACCGCACGGTGCTGAGGATGTTCGACGTGAGCCGCGGTTCGGAACTCGATATCCCGCCGGGGGAAGTGGCGATGACGCAGAACTTCTACGTCATCCAGGCGCCCGCGCGCATGGAGAACTTCCAGCCGCACATGCACATGCGCGGCAAGGCGATGTCCGTGGAAGCGGTCTATCCGGACGGCCGGAAGGAAGTGATCAGCGCCGTCAACAGGTTCCAGTGGAACTGGCACAACAACTACATCTATGCCGACGGCGCGGCGCCGCTCCTGCCGAAGGGGACCGTGCTCATTTTCACAGCGTGGCACGACAACACCGAGAACAATCCGAACAATCCCGATCCGCGCCAGTGGGTCGGGTGGGGTGATCGGACGGTGGACGAGATGGCGCACGCGTGGGTGGATCTGACGTACCTCGAGCAGGAGGACTTCGACAAACTGGTCGCGGCACGGAAAGTAAGGAAGTGAAGAAACCTGCGGAACGAGATCACATGAAGACTGAAGATCTGAAGGCTTCTTGGGGCAAACCAAACTAGACTTCAGTTGTCTTCAGTCTTCATGTGAAATCGCTTTATCGTTCGACTCGCATCATCGCCACCGTTGGACCCGCGAGCCGGAGCCGTGAGCGGCTCCGCGCACTCATCGCGGCCGGCACAGATGTCTTCAGACTGAACTTTTCCCACGGCACGGCCGCCGGTCACGCGGAGGCTTGCGCGGAGATTCGACGGGCGGCGGCCGACGCGCGCCAGCCCATCGCCATCCTGCAGGATCTCGGCGGTCCGAAAGTCCGCATCGGCGTGCTCGCGCAACCGATCGCTCTGTCGGCAGGGCAGTCGCTCGTGATCGAGTTCAACCCGGACAACGAGCTGGCGGCGCCGGCGGGGCGAGTGACATCGGCGTTTGCTGCGCTCTTCACGTCCGTCCATCAGGGCGCGCGCCTGCTTGTCGACGAGGGCCGGATTGAGCTCGAGGTCTCGAGCGCGACGCCGGACCGGATCGAGACGCGCGTCGTGACGGGCGGCCGCCTCGATTCTCACAAGGGCATCAACGTACCCGGCGTCGATCTCCGGACGTCCGCGATGACGCCCAAGGACGAATTCGATCTCAAGGCCGGTGTCGCGATGGGCGTCGATCTCGTCGCCGTGAGTTTCGTGCAGTCGGCCGCCGACATGGAACGCGTGCGGGCCGCCGCGACGGCTGCTGGTGCGCCCGGCCTGCCGCTGATTGCCAAGATCGAGAAACCGAAGGCGGTGGATCGCATCGAGGAGATCCTCGAAGTCTCGGATGGCGTCATGGTCGCGCGAGGCGACCTCGGGATCGAGATGCCGCTCGAATCGATTCCGGCGACGCAGAAGCGAATCATCCTCGCGGCGCGCGATCGCGGCGTGCCGGTGATCGTGGCCACGCAGGTGCTCGAGTCGATGCGGTCAGCGCCGCGACCGACGCGCGCCGAAGTGACGGACGCTGCGCACGCGGTCGATGAGGGCGCTGACGCGGTGATGCTGGCGGGCGAGACCGCGATCGGCACGTATCCGGTCGAGAGTGTGGCGACCCTCGATCGGATCCTGCGCGAGGCGGAACGGGCTCCCGCGGTTCCGGTGGCGATGGCGCATCTCGGCGCGGGTTGGGCGCCGCACTCGCGTGCCCTCTGCGAAGCCGCGGTCGCGCTGGCCTCACGGTCCGGGGCGGCGGCAATCGTTGCCGTGACCCAGGCCGGCCGCACCGCGCGCCTGCTGGCTGCGCTTCGTCCGCGGGCGAGGATCATCGCGGCCACGCCGTCGGCTGAAGTGGCGGCTCGTCTCAATCTTCTCTGGGGCGTGACGCCGTTTGTCGCACCCGCCAATCCCGCGGAGCTCAGGCGCGCGCTGATAGAACGCGAACTCGTGGAACGCGGGGTGATCGTGGTGTTCGTGTCCATTGGTCCCGCGCTCGGGCGCACGGACGCGAATTTCGTGCACGTAGAGACGCTTTAGTTACTCTGGGGGCTTTGCCCCCAGACCCCCGACACACTCGCTCGTTCGATTCGGCTCTCTTGAAGAGCACTTCGCCAAATCTCACTTCGCTCGTGTGGCTCGCGGGCTGACCGCCCGCTCGCTGCGTCTTCATGGGTGCCCTAGGCGCGCGCTTGGGTCTCCGCGTAGCGCTTGAGCGCGGTCAGCGAGATCTGCCAGCCGCGGGAGACGACGGCGTAGTAGCGGCGCCAGCGCGGCGATTCCTCGTAGCCGTCCTGCCGGACGTCGAGCCTGCAGCCTGCGGGATCCTTCAGGCAGTCGACCTGCAGCGCCATCGGTCCGATCGGGTCGCCCTCCGGCGGGATCCACCACGCGTCAGCCACAAGGAAACCCTGGCCGGGGCGCACGTCCACGATCGTGCCGTGGAACACGCCGCCAAGCGGGCCGAGCAGGTCGTCGGTGTAGGGCGTGCGCGGCCATTCGACCGCGAAGACGCCGAAGGGCACCGGCGTCGTGACGGATCGGATCGTCTGCCACCACGCGCGCAGCGCGTCCGCGCTGAAAAAACAGTCGAAGACCACGCGTGGATCGGCGGCGATGGTGAGGTGTTGTTCGAACCGCTCGTTGAGATCCGCATCGGCCTGTCCCATAACTGCCGTTGCTAATAAAGCAGGTACTTCTCGCGAATATCCGAGAAGGCCGCCATCTCGCTGTTCCATACCGCGGCGAGCGACGCAGCCGTCTCGCCGCCGTCGAGACCCTCGCGGAGCCCCGCCGATCCGTACAGGATGTCGATCGGCAGTTTGACGTGCTCGTACTCGTACGGCGGCTCGCGCCATTGGAATGCCGATGGGCCGGCCGACCGGAAGGCCGCGATGATCGCGACGCCGGCCTCGACGGCTCGGAACGCGGCGCGGTCCGTCACATGAATCTGGCAGCCTCCACACGCGATACGCGCGTGTTTGTGGAAGGTCGGCTCGAAGACCGCGGGACGGAAACGCACGCCCGGCAGCCCGAGCGCGTCGAGCTGCGCCGAAATCCTGCCTGCATCGGCCCACGGCGCGCCGACGAGCTCGAACGGCTTGTTCGTGCCCCGCCCTTCAGAGATATTGGTTCCCTCCAGCAGGACGGTGCCGGGATACACGACTGCGGAATCCACGGTCGGAATGTTGGGAGACGGCAGCACCCAAGGGAGGCCGGACGATTCCCAGTAATCGCCACGCGACCAGTTCTGCATCTTCACGACCTCGAGCTTCGCGTCGAGGCCGAACCGATCGTTGAAGAGCCGGGCCAGCTCGCCGATCGTCATGCCGTGCCGCATGGGGATCGGAAACTGGCCGACGAACGACTCGAACCCCCGCGCGAGCATGGGGCCCTCGACCGCGTCGCCGCCGATCGGATTCGGCCGATCGCACACGACCACCGGCAGGCCCTGTTTGCGTGCGGCCACGAGGCAATTCGCCATCGTGTAGATGTAGGTATAGATGCGCGTCCCGACGTCCTGCAGATCGATCACCAGCGCGTCGAGCCCCGCGAGCATCTCCGCCGTCGGCTCGCGCGTCTCGCTGTACAGCGAGTAAACGGGGACGTTCCGCCGCGCGTCGCGTCCGTGCGGCGACTCGATCATGTTTTCCTGGAGATCGGAATTGAATCCGTGCTGCGGACCGAAGATCGCGCCGACACGCACGCCGGCGGCGCCAGCGCGATCCACGACGTGCCGGAACTGACCGTCGATCGAGGCCGGGTTGCAGACCAGACCGATCGTCCGCCCGGCGAGCAGCTGGCGATCGAAGAGGACGTCAGATCCGAGAACGACAGGCACGGACTACGGAAGCCGGTGGATGAGGTTCTCGACCACTCCGTGAATGTTCTCGAGCACGGTGAGTGAACCAGCCACGAGCAGAACGGCGATCAGGCGAACCGGCCATGTGCGCTGCGGCGGCGTTGCGGCAGGCCCTCCTGCATCTGTGAGCCGGCGCACGCGCCGATCGAGGCTTTCGCCGCGGTAGAGCGCGCTCGCGGGAATCGCCGACTGGCTGCGCGAGACTGGCGCGAGGCGCGCGACCTTGACCAGCGCCTGCGCGAGCCGCAGATGCCCGTCGGCGCCGCTCTTCACGGCGTCATCGTCGGCCGCATCCTCGGCGGCCTGGCGCCAATCGGCGAGCAGCCGGGCGGACACGGGCAGCCAGGTGATGACGTCCGGCGCCATGCCGATGAGCAGGCGGCGCAGGTTGTCGCCGCGATCGATGTGGCCCTGTTCATGCGCGAGGATCGCACCGAGTTCCTCGTCGTTGCAGGAATCGAGCACCTTGCGCGCGATGATCAGTTTCGGCCGGAAGAATCCGATGGCCGACACGACGGGGAATTCCGTGTCGACGACGAATGCTGGAACCGCCGTCCCGGCGAGTTCGACGGGTTCTGCGGCTGCGAGCCAGGCCCGCGTGGTCTGGTACGTCGCACGCACCAGTTGGAGTCCCCGCCAGAACGAGCTGCCGATGAGGAGGATCGCGAACGCCGCAAGCATGGGCAACGCGACGCCCACTTCCTCGCCTTCCCAGCGCGGCTCGAATTCGGCGAACGAGGTCAGCACGATGATGCCAATCGCGGCCGCGGCGGCGGCGGGCAGCAGGCGGACGGCCGACAGACGGCGCGCCCGAAGTGCAGCGGGGCCCGCCGATTCCCGGCCAGCGAGCAGGAGGACGATGCCGGTTGTCAGCAGGCTCACGCCAGCGAACACCGCGAGCGTCACCATCAGAATCCTGAGTTCGACCGTCATGACTTCTGCCTCGCCTCGGCACGGCGCTGGGCCACGAGTGCCTCCAGCTGATCGAGCAATTCGCGATCGCGATCGCCGACCGCATCGACCAGATACGACGCCAGCGGCGCGAGCGAGCCGCCGTTCCTGAGCGCGGCGCGCACGGCGTCACCGGCCCGGGCCGACTGGAACTCCGTGCGGGTCAGGCGCGGGCGGTACACGAATGCGCGGCCCAGCTTCTCGCGCTCGAGGATGCCTTTCCGATGCAGCCGATCGAGCGTGGTCATGAGCGTCGTGTACGCGATGTCGGTGAAGTCCGGAGTGAGATCCCGGACCGAAGCCGGCGCCTCGCGCTTCCACAACGCCTCGAGCACGTTCCATTCGAGTGGACCGAGGACGCCGAGGGCCCGGTGGGGATCGTTGGTGCGGGAAAACCAGAAAGTCATGGACGGGACAAATCTTACTTCAGTGTCTGCAGGTACGTGACCAGCGCCGCCAGATCCTGCGCGTTGAGCCGCGGTTTCATCGTCGACATGCGCAGGGCCGGCATGCGGGGCAGCGCGGCTTCCATTTCGGCGGGGCTCACGAGCCAGCGCCGGAGCTGGTCCTCGGTCAGGCGTGACGCGACGCCATCGAGTGGATACCGGCTGTTGCCGCGCCTGGCGATCTGGTGGCAGGTGGCGCACTTCTCGCGGTCGTACACCTTGCGTCCGGCCTCAGCCTGCGCTGGCGAGGCCTGTGCCGCGAGCGTCGCGACGGCGGCGAACCCGGCCGTGACGAGAAGAAGAGCGAACCGCGCCACACCGGGATTCTACTTCCTGCGGAGCAGCAGACGAGCGGCCTCGGTCAGGAATGAAAACGCGATCCACCCAAGCGCGACGATCACCGGCCACGCGAGCGCGCGCGGCCGCCAGAAGCCGAGCAGGGCGAGCGCCGCGAGCACGAGCCCGACGAAGATGAGCGGCGCGGATTCCCATTCCTCGAGCTGGCGCGAGCCCAGCACCGCCGCGCCGATGCTGTGGCCGACGCCGGTGACGGTGCGCAACGCCTTGCGGGCGGTCCGCCTCGCCCGGCCCCGTCGAGGATCCAAACCAGGGAGGCGCCGAGGACGTGACGCCGCACGCACGATTTCCGTCGAGTGCGAGAGGTCTTCCTCGTAGTGCGCCTCGAGTGTCTGGGCGACGGACGCGTCCTCGATGGCCACGTCGAGCTCCCAGTTGCCGACCCAGCTGTTGAGGTTGAGATTGGTCGAGCCGATGCGCGCCCAGCGCGAATCCGCCACGGCGGTCTTGGCGTGCATCATCGAGCCGTTCCACTCGAAGATCCGGACGCCCGCGTCGAGCAGCGAACGGTACAGCGTGCGCGAGATCGGCACCGTCCAGCCGACGTCGCTGCCCTGCGGGAGGAGCAGCCGGACGTCGACACCATCCAGCGCGGCGTGCTGCAACGCGGCGACGTAGGGGCCATGGGCAACGAAATAGGCGTCGGCGATCCACAGCCGCCGCCGCGCCATCGCGCTGACGAGGAGATCCGTCCGCAACATCGCGGCGGTGAACGGCTCGGTATAGATGAGCCGGAGATCGACGGCGCCGGTCGCGGGGACGTCGCTTTCGACCGGCAGCGCCGACATGTCTATCGTGCCGCCGGAGAGCCGCCAGCTCTCGGCGAACGCCTGCTCCGCATAGGCGACGGCCGGGCCCGAAATCTCCATGCCCGTGTCCCGCCACGGATCCTGATGCTTCTCGGGCCGTCCTTCCCACATCCGGCCAATGCACAGTCCAGCGACGAAGGCGACGCGGCTGTCGATGGCGATGTACTTCCGGTGATTGCGCGTGGTCCAGCCGAGCGCGGCGACGAATCTCGGCGGATTGAAGACCCGCACTTCACCACCGGCCTTGATGAGCGGGCGGAAGAGGCCGAGGAGCGGAGACCAGCCGCACCCGAACCAGTCATAGATCACGCGGACCTTGACGCCCGCGCGCGCCCGCGCGGCGAGCAGGTCGATGAACCTGCGGCCTGTCGCGTCGCGATGGATGATGTACATCTCGATGTGGATCGACGTGCGCGCGGAAGCAATCGCCGCTTCCCAGGCGGGGTAGTTCTCGCGCGCGTCGCGGAGGATCCGGACGCTGTTGCCACCGATGAGCGGCGCCCCGGCGGCCCGGCTGAACACTTGATCCGCACGGGACCGCAGGGTCCGGACGAGGGCCGCGTGGTTCGAGACATGCGTCAGGGCGGGGCCGGTCACGAGCCTAATGATGCCGTAGCTTCAGCGAGGACGGAGCCTGCCCGCCGCAGCCGGCGCAGGTGGGAGCCGCCCACCGTGGCCGTGAGCGCAGCGAGCGTTCGGCGAAGGTGGGTTTGACCCTGTAACGAACAGCCCTGTAGAGTCTTATACGGAAGAGACAGGTGCGCAGAGCACGTCGCCAGATCACCGCATGGGCCGTCACGGCGTCACTGGTTGTCGCCGTGGTACTGCCTGCGTTCGAAAAGCCGGCAGTCGCCGATCCCGACGGCGCCTGTGGTCCGGTCCTGGTTCTCGCGCACTCCATCGAACACTTCGAAGCGCCGGTTGCCGCGCCGACCGACCACTGCGCGATGTGCCATCTGTGGAATGCGATGGCCAATGCGTCGATCTCCGACAGTGCGCAGGTCACGGCGCCAGACGAAGCCGTCGATACGGACAGCCCCCGCAGCCCGCATCGCGCTTACACCTCCGACCTCAGTCCCTCGTCACCGCGCGGCCCGCCCGCCATCGCGTAGCGCTTTTCCTCTCCGCGGCGCGCGGAGTCCATTTTCATTTTCGTAGGCCGGGTCTCCAGGTCCGGCGGGTGAGGCCGGTCACCGATCCGGCAATTGAGGAAGCGATGGCACGTCTGCGTCTCTCATTAGTGTGTGGTTTGTGGGCGCTTGCCGCGACGACCGCGTCGCCGGCTCTGGCGCAATCGTCAACCGCGGCTTCGGTGCAGGCCGCAAAACCCGCAGGTCCGGATGAAGTTCGCCGGGTTCGGGAGGAGCTCGATCGGCTTCGGCAGGAGTTCGACTCCCTGAGGCGCGTCTATGACGACCGCCTGCAGCAACTCGAGCAGCGGCTGTCGCAGATTGGGGGCGGGCCGCTGGTTGTGACGCCGCCGGCCGTGCCCGTCGCGCCGCCCGCGACGCCGCAAGCCGTCGAACCAGCGCCGCCGCAGACCCAGGCCCCGGTTGCCTCCAGCAAGGTGTTCAACCCGGACATGTCGGTGAACGGCAACTTCATCGGGGCGGCCGGCAGGAATCCGTTTGCCACGCTGTCGCCGATGCAGATGAGCGAAGTCGAGGCGGCGTTCCAGGCGGTCGTGGATCCGTACGCGCGCGCCGACTTCTTCCTCGCCGTGGGCCGCGAGGGCGCCGAGGTCGAGGAAGGCTACATCACGTTCACGTCGCTGCCGGGGAACCTTCTGCTGAAGGTCGGCAAGATGCGCGCTCAATTCGGCAAGATGAACACGCTCCATACGCACACGCTGCCGTCGGTCGATCGCTCGCTCGTCACCGAGAACCTCGTCGGCGGCGACGAGGGTTTCTCGGACGCGGGCTTTTCGGTGTCGCATCTCGTGCGGAATCCGTTCATGTTCGTCGAGCTCACCGGCGAAGCCTACGCCGGCACGTCCGAGCTCTTCCAAAGCGACCAGCGTTCGAAGCTTGCCTACGTCGGCCGCGTGCGCGGCTACCGCGATCTCACGGAGTCGTCGAACATCGATCTTGGCGTGTCGCTCGCGACCGGCCCGACGCGTGTCGAGGTCGGGCCCGGGCTGCTCGCGGGTTCGATCTCCACGCCGACGCTCTCGGCGGTCGGCCTGAATCGCAGGCTCGTTGGCTTTGACGCGACGTTCCGATACCGGCCGCTTCGACGCGCGATCTATCAACGGTTGAATCTCCGGACCGAGCTCATCTGGAGCCGCCAGGAGATGCCGGACGCCCCCTACGAGCGTGCCTTCGGCATGTATGCGAGCGGCGAGTATCAGTTCGCCCGCCGCTGGTACATCGGCGCACGTGCGGATCGCTCGGGCCGCGCGCTCGACGCCGCCGCGATCGATAAGGGCGGCGCGGTGTTTCTCACGTTCTGGCCGACCGAATTCAGTCAGATCCGCGGCCAGTTCCGCCGCATCAACTTCGCCGAGGGCGCCCGCGCCAACGAATTCCTGATGCAGTTCAACTTCTCGATTGGCGCGCACGGCGCGCACGTTTTTTAGGAGCAAGCCATGACATCAAGATACGTTCGTTTTCTTGCGGCGCCGGCGTTGGCCGCGGTACTTGCGGCAGTCGCGGGCGGGGCGACCGCCGCCGGGTCGGTCGCGCCGCTCAAGGTCGTCACCACAACCGAGGACCTCGCGTCGCTCGCCCGTGAAGTGGGCGGCGATCGCGTGACGGTCGTCGGACTCGCGAAGGGCTACCAGGATCCGCATCAAGTGGATCCCAAGCCCAGCTTCATCCTCGAAGTCAGCCGCGCCGATCTGCTGATCGCCGTTGGACGCGAGCTCGAGATCGGCTGGCTGCCCGCGCTCGTGACGAGCAGCCGGAATGCGAAAGTGCAGGCCGGCGGCACCGGGTTCCTCGACGCTTCGAGGAACGTGAAGATTCTGGAGATTCCGACCGGCCAGATCACGCGCGCGATGGGTGACGTGCACCCCGAGGGGAATCCGCACTACTGGCTCGATCCCGGCAACGGCCGGCAGATCGCGAAGGCCATTCGCGACAAACTGATCGCGCTCGCGCCCAACGATCGCGCGGTGTTCGAACAGCGCTACGCGCAGTTCGACACGCGTCTCGCGGCTGCGGAAAAGAAGTGGGACGCCGCGCTCGCGCCGTACAAGGGCGCGAAGCTCGTGACGTACCACCGCTCCTGGCCGAACTTCATGGAGCGGTGGGGCCTGAACGTCATCGGGTACGTCGAGCCCAAGCCCGGCATCCCCGCGCCACCGTCGCACATCATCCAGCTCATCGACGAGATGCAACGCCAGGGCGTGAAGCTCATCGTCGTGGAGCCCTACTTCAGCCTCAAGACGCCGCAGTCGATCGCGAGCCGCATCGGCGGCACGGTACTCGTATTGGCGCCGTCGGTCGGTGGCGTGAAGGAAGCGGGCGACTACATTCAGCTCTTTGACTACAACGTGGCGCAACTCACGGCCGCGCTGAAACAAGCGACGGGACGGTAATGCGTTGATGGATACAGTCCTTCTCGAGTTCCTGGCGGCGCCGATTGCGGCCGCGCTCGTCGTCGCCGGCATCCACGCCTATCTCGGCCTCCATGTGGTGGAACGCGGCGTCATCTTCGTGGACCTGTCGCTCGCGCAGATCGCGTCGCTCGGCGCGACGATCGCCGTGCTCGTGCCGGCGCTCGGCGGCGATCCACACAGCCCGGGCGTCTACTGGATGAGCCTGGCCTTCACGCTCGTCGGCGCGTTGATCTTCGCGATGGTGAAAGGACAGGAGGCGAAGATCCCGCAGGAGGCGATCATCGGCATTTCATACGCGGTCGCATCCGCCGCCGTCATCGTTGCGATGAGCAAGGCTCCCGGCGAGAGCGAGCACCTGCGCGACATGCTCGTGGGCAACATCCTGTCGGTGCAGTGGCCTGAGGTGTGGACGACGGCCGCCCTGTATGCGCTGATCGGCGCTTTTCACTTTGTCTTCAGGCATCGTTTCCTCGAGATCTCGGTGTCACCGGAGAAGGCGGCGGCGCGCGGCGTGGCCGTCCGATGGTGGGACTTCCTTTTCTACGCGTCGTTCGGGTTCGTCGTGACACGCTCTGTGGCGGTCGCCGGCGTCCTGCTGGTGTTTTGCTATCTGATCGTCCCGTCCGTCGGGGGGATGCTGTTTTCCTCCAGAATCGGGCCACGCCTGGCCATCGGATGGGCGATGGCGGGGGTCGTGTCCGTCCTTGGGATGTATTTCTCGGTGCTGTTCGACCTTCCGACAGGCGCGACGATTGTCTGCACGTTCGGCCTGGCGCTGGTCGTGATGGCGCTGGTCAAAGTGGTGCTACCCAAACGGACGTTACAGGCGTAGACTGAAGCCGTGCGGGGCGATTCCCTCCGCGACCTCTACGCCAAGACACTCGCCGTACTCGGTCTTGGTCTGCTTGCCGGCGCCGGCGCCGCGGTGGATTACTGGCCGGTCGGATCGGCGTTGCCCTCCGTGCGCGCGGTGCGGCTGCCGGCACCGGACGTCCCGATGCTCGCGCAGAACCTGGAACGACGCATTCCCGCGCCAGTTCCCGAGCGCCGCGTCATCGTTCGCGGCACGATCCACGCGAAGAACATGGGCACAGCGAGATTCCTGCCGCCGGGTCTGCCGGCAGCACGGATAACGGAGGCAGTTGTCGAATCGCCGGCGCCCGTAATGCCGGATCTGACGGCGCCGGTCGGCGAACCGACTGAACTGGTCGTGCTGCAGGGAACGATCGCGCTTTACGAGATCGATCTTCCGCAGTCAGCGCCGGCTGCTCCCGCCACGGGATTCGTCAGCGGCGCCCTGAAGAAGACGAAGGATTCGATCGTCCGCACGGGCGCCGTCACCGGCGCCACCATCGCCGACGCCTTCAAGGGCGTCTTCGGCGCGTTCAAGAAAGTCACACCCTTCTAATCTTGGCTGGGGGACTTCGTCCCGCCAGACCCCTTTCGCCGTCGCTCGCGGGGCCCCGTTTGCCCCACTCCGCTCCGGCGGGCCGCGCCGTTGGCGCAGCCGCTAGCCGAGCGCGCGGATGACGTCCCAGCGCGTGATGATGTAGGTCTCCTGGCTCTTGAAGTCGCGGACGAGTACGGCCGGTGTCTCCGGCGTGATCATGCGTGACAGCGCCTCCATTCCCATCGAAATATCCGCGAAGGGGAACGCGGGCTGCATGATGGTCTCGACCTGCCGGCCTTTCACTTCCGGATCCTGCACGATGGCCTGATACAGGCGCGTTTCGCTGACCGATCCGATGAAGCGTCCGCCATCGGTAATGGGAATCTGCGAATAGTCGTGCTCGGTCATCACGGTGACGGCTCTCGAGACGGTGTCGTGCCGGTCAAGGCTGAAGAGCGGCGTCGCGGGACGGACCGCGACGATGTCGCGTGCGGTGAGGCCGGCCTTGTCGAGGTAGCCCTTCTTGCGCATCCAGTCGTCGTTGAACATCTTGCCGAGGTAACGCGTGCCGTGGTCGTGGAAGATCACGACCACCACATCGTCTTTCGTGAAGCGATCGCGGAGCTGGAGCAGGCCGGCTACAGCCGCGCCGGCCGAGTTGCCCGCGAAGATGCCTTCCTCGCGGGCGATCCGCCGCGTCATGATCGCGGCGTCCTTGTCCGTGACCTTCTCGAACGCCTCGATCAGGCTGAAGTCCACGTTTTGCGGCAGAAAGTCCTCGCCGATACCCTCGGTGACGTATGGGTAGATCTCGTTCTTGTCGAAGATCCCCGTCTCCTTGTACTTCTTGAAGACCGATCCGTACGTGTCGATGCCCCACAGCTTGATCTTCGGATTCTTCTCCTTCAGGTACTTGCCGGCGCCGCAGAGCGTGCCGCCCGTACCGACACCGACGACAAGGTGGGTCACGCGACCGTCGGTCTGCTCCCAGATTTCCGGTCCGGTCTGTTCGTAGTGGGCCTGTGAGTTCGAAAGGTTATCGTACTGGTTCGCTTTCCAGGCGTTCGGCACTTCCTGTTCCAGCCGGGAGGACACCGAGTAGTACGACCGCGGATCTTCCGGATCGACGTTCGTCGGGCACACGATGACCTCTGCGCCGAAGGCGCGAAGGGCGTCGACCTTTTCCTTCGATTGCTTATCCGTCGTCGTGAAGATGCACTTGTAGCCCTTGACGACCGCGGCGATCGCGAGGCCCATGCCGGTGTTGCCGGACGTGCCTTCGATGATCGTGCCACCCGGCTTGAGCTTTCCGCTTCGCTCGGCATCCTCGATCATCTTCAGGGCCATGCGGTCCTTGATCGAATTGCCGGGATTGAAGGTCTCGATCTTCGCCAGCACGGTGGCGCTGATGAGGCCGGCCGGAATCCGGTTGAGGCGGATCAGCGGCGTGTTGCCGATCGCATCCAGAATGTTGTCGCCGATCTTTTTCGTCAAAGCCGATCTCCCAGTCACATTCTATGGTCCTTGTCACACGGGGATCGCTAGGCACGAAGATAATTCGGGTTGCAGATCATGAAAACTCCCGTTCTCCATGTCGCGTGTGCTCCGTGTTGCAAGAACACAAGCGTGAAAGGCAGGTGACCATCGGCGGCCGCGCGGCCGCCGATGATCAGCAGGGGAGGTTGACGTGCAGTGTGCTGGTGCGGCCGGCTTCCCCGGATGTCCGGAGCGTGCCGCCGCACTTTGCAGCGTGACGAATGAGGGAGGCGGAAGTGACGCAGGGGAGCACGCCGTACCCGGCCGCGGTGGCCGCGAACGTCGTGTTGAGAACGAAGCTTGAATCCGTTTCAAACGAGGTACCGATCGTCAGCCGGCCACCCAGGGGCAGGCACGCGGACGCAGCGCTGACGACGTCCAGCACGAGCTGCTCGATGTCCTCTTCGCCGGCGGCCACCGGCTCGATCGAGCCGAGGTCCAGTGTGAGCTCGATGGCGCCGCCCGCGATCTGCCGGACGGCCGGCTCGAGCCGTTGGATCGCGTCGTTGAGCGAGAGGTAGCCCGCAGGCTTCGCCTGCTGCCGGCTGAAAGTCAGCAACTGGCGGACGAGCGCGGACGCGCGCTCCGGATCAGCGGCTTCAATCTGAGGTGCCATTTCCGCGGCGAGGCGCCCGGCCGATTCCAGGCGGCGCGCGAGCAGGAGCTCTTTCTCCGCCGCGGCCTGGCCGGACAGGTCGACGAAGAGACGTTCGATCTCGCGACGACCGCCGTGCGCTTCCGCGTCGGCCAGCGTGACGGCCGATGTCATGACGCGAACCGAACGGCCATCCGCACGCCGAAGCGTGGACGTGACGCGCTCAACGGGCTGGCCCTTGTCGAGCCGACGCACGACCTCCGCGTGATCCGGGGTGCCCGGGAATGCGCCCGTGCCGCCTGCCGCGACAGCCGCATCCGCGTTCTCGTAGCCCAACAACGTCGCGAACGTGCCGCTGCAGCGAAGCAGCCGTCCCTCGGGTGTGAACACCGCGTGGCCGGTGAGCGTGTTCTCCGTGAGCCGATCCCGTTCGGCGACGCGCTCGGCGAGCTCGAGCTCCAGGCGTCTCTGCAGCAGCAGGGTGTTGTGGGCGATCTGGTGCAGTCGGTCGGCCGCCTTCGCGACATCCTCCCTTAGGCGGCTCACCTCCGCTTTCGCGTGGTTCTCTTCCTGCGTGAGCGTGATTTCGAGTACGTGCCGGCGCTCCTGCTCTTCGCGCAGTGCGCGTGTGACGCTGGCAAGCTCCTCGCGGTCGCGGTCGCGCAGCGCGCGCTCGAAGGCCTGCGATTCGCGCAGCTCGGCGGCGAGCTTGTTGGCCTCTGCCTCATCGATGATCGACACGATGGCGACGGGCGATCGATCGCGGCGCAGCCCGGAGATGAGTGCCAGCGCCTCTTTTTGCGGAACCGACGCCGCCACAAACAGGGCTCTCACGCCAGGGTTTGTCCGGACCGCCTCCAGGGCGCCGGCGGCGCCAATGACGGTGACTACCTCCAGGGACGGGCCCAGCCCAACGAGGTCCGACAGGACCCTGGCCCCGTCCGGGGCGTCGCCGGTCGTGACATAGAGGACTTTCATTTGACTGCCGGTGGGTAGGGGGCAAGTCGGATGCCAGGCGTCGGCAGGGTCAGGATTGTTCGCGAAGTGCGGTCTTCGTGCGGTTTCCTGACCGGGCTCAGGCCATCTCAGGGTGTGCCTGTCACGGAAGTGTCTGCCGCTGACAAATCTGTGTGATTTTTTCATCACCAGGCGAAACAGTCCGTATTTGCTGGCGTAACTAGGGCATCGGAGCTTGAATGAGTCGGCTATTAGCAGTGCGTCGGGCGGCGTCGGCCGCGGCTTCGCTAAGTTGCAAGCGGTGCGGGCACCAGTGGATGCCCCGCATGAAGGACGTCCGCATCTGTCCCAAATGTAAGACGGCCCGTTGGGACCAGGCCAGAAAACCTGGCGCGTCACGCTAGGCAGCGTGACCTACACAGCGACAAAGGCCCTGGGGTCCCAGGGCCTTTGTCGTTCTTGCCCGCAGAGCCATGGGTCAGACTCCTGCAGTTCGGCGTCTGACCCCGTCGCTCTACGTAAACCTACAGGTAAACTTTTAAGTAAACCTACGTAGGTAAACGTATGTAAAATCGGCGGGCCAGCCATGCGACTGCCTGCCGGCCTTCGCTTCGCGGTAGCTGCGTCTCTTGTCCTGACGCTCGCCGCGTTCAACCTCTGCTTCCGTCTCGGCAGTGAGCCCGTCGCGCAATGGGACGAGTCCCTGTACGCGACGAGCGCGCTCGAAATGATCGGAAGCGGCGACTGGATCGGGACGACCTTCAACGGGCAACTCGACTACTACAACTCGAAACCGCCTCTCAACGTGTGGCTGCTCGCCGCGGCGTTCAAACTTGGCGGCATCAATCTGATCGCCCTCCGCGCGGCATCCGTGGCCGCCGCGTGGTTGACGGTGCTCGTCCTCATGCTCTGGGCACGCCGCTTTGCCGGCGAGGCCGTGGCCGTCATGTCCGGCCTCGTGCTCGCGACTTCTTTCGGGTTCCTTCACATCCACTCCGGCAGGAGCGGAAATCCCGATGCAATGATGTCGCTCCTTCTGCTGCTCGTCGTCGTGGTGTCCTCGACGTCGGAGCGGCACCCATGGCGGATCGCCTGGCTCGGGCCGCTGCTTTGTGGCGTGTTCATGTTGAAGGGCCTGGCAGTGCTGCTGCCGTTGGCCTATCTCGCAGCAGTAGCAGTGGTGCGCAAGAGGAAGGGGAAGTCGCTGGCCTGGCCTCCAGCGTTGGCGGCCGCGGGCCTGCTCGTCCTGCCGGCCGCGGCGTGGGCACTGGCGCGCTGGCAGGTTGACGGATGGCAGTTCCTCCAACTGCTCCTGACCCAGGATTTGTACCTGGCCGCGACGCAACCGCTCGACGGGCATGCGGGTTCGCTGCTCTATTACGCCAACGTCCTTCAGCGCTATCAGTACGACTGGCTTCTGGCCGCGTTCGTCGCGACCGTCCTGGCGTGGCGCAATGTGCGCGCCGGGGTGGCGAGCCTTGCCGGCGTGGTGAGAACCGGCGAGGGGCCCGTCTTTGCGCTGGTGGTGTGGTCCGCGGTGACGCTGACGGTGATAACCACGATGCAGACGAAGCTGTCGTGGTATGCGAACCCCGTCTATCCGGCGTTCGCGCTAGGCGTGGCGTGGCTCCTTGGAAAAGGCCTTTCGATCGACTGCGGACCGCGTCGTGCGGTTGCCGCTGTTGCGATCGTGTCCCTGCTCGTGGCACAGGGAAAACTGATGTGGCACCCGCTGCAGAAACACCGCCTCGAGGGGACCGTCCAGGGCCTCATCATGGCCGTGCAAAACGATGTCAGCGGCCGTTCGGTCTACCGAAATGCCTGGCCGCTCGACGATGCATTTGTCGTGCGCGGGATCGGTGGGGCATTTCCTGCACTCGCCACTGACGTTACGAGCTTCCTTGAGGTAGGTGCGGAGGGAGACCTGCTGGTCGCCGACGCCGACCTGTGGCACCCGAACCTCGAACGCCTCCTGGCGAGCGGCCGCTACGGCATTTTCCGCCGCCGATAGCCGATCCCCGTCGCTGCGCTACACTCTCCGGCGACCGTAGACACAGGTGGAGGTGCCCTCGTGCGGAGACTCGCATTGTGCGTGTGTCTTGTATTGGCGTCGGCAACGCTGCTGGCCGACGACCATGTCGTCCTCTTCGATGAGGACGTGGACTTCACCGCGTTCAGGACCTTCGTAGTGGGCGGTGGCCGGATGAAGAGCGAGCGGGCCGAGCTCCAGTTCCCGGCGGTGATGGCGTCGCTTGCCGAGTCGATCCGCGCGGGCCTCAAGGCACGAGTCCTCAAGGAGGCGTCCGATCGCCCCGACCTCCAGGTGGATTTCAGTGTGACCGGCGTCGACTATGCGATTGGACCATTCGGCCGTGCGAACGTCGTGAGCGGGGGGCGCGGCCGTCGCGGCGCACCCAGCGGCGGCGCCGCCGTGGATTTCACGGAAGCTACGCTCGTCATCGACGTCACGGAGGTGCGGACCGGCACATTGATCTGGCGTGGCGTCTTCCACGACACCGAGAAGGACGCGCAGAAGCTGGCGGAGGCGCTGCCGAAGGACGCGGCCACGCTCGCGGCGGAGTATCCGCCGAGGAAGAAGTGAGGAGGACCTCATGAGACGCGTACTCTTCGCTGCGCTGATCGCGCTGCTGCCGGTGGCGATTCTCGCCGACGATATGAGCGTGTCGGCCGATCCGAAGGCCCGGTTCGACGAGTTCAAGACGTTCGCGTTCAGGGATCGCAAGATCGCGAGTGATCGGCCCGAGCTCGACAACCGGCTGTTCGTCAAGAAACTGGAATCGGCCGTGCGTACCGGGCTTCGTGCGAAGGGGGTGACGGAGGCCGGCAGCAATCCGGATCTCTTCATCGACTTGATACTCGTGGGCCAGGACATCAGTACGGCGATGGCGCCGCCGGCGCGCGGTGTAGGACCGCAGCCGCTGCGTTTCACCGCCGGCACGCTCACGATCGACATGTCGAGACCCGGCGAGACCGAGCCAGTCTGGCGCGGTGTCTACCGTGACGACGAGACGACGGGATCGAGGCTGGTAGAAAAGCTCCCGCAGGACGCGGGCAAGCTCATCGACAAGTATCCGAAGCGAAAGGCTCAGTGAGCGCACCCATATACTGTCCCGGATGCCGCTTCCGCTGATTCTGGGGCAGGCGCTCCCACTTCCGCTTTCAACGTATCCAGACCGGCCCGAAGCGGCCCTGCTCGACGTCCTGCGCGAACGCGTACATCTCGAGCCCTTCAACGGCGTCGCGACGGCGATCTTCCTTCTCGCGGTACTTCACACATTCGCCGCGGCGCGATTCACGCGTCTGGCCCATGGCGTGCAGCACCGCGCCGACGACCGCGCCCGCACCGCCGGATTTCCGCTGAGACCGTCCGTCGGTGCCGGACTGCTGCACTTTCTCGGAGAAGTCGAAGTCGTCTTCGGTCTGTGGGCCGTGGTGCTCTTCGTCGCGATGTTCGCCTATGCCGGATGGGCGGCGCCAACGCACTACTTCAATGAGGCCGTCAACTATACCGAGCCGCTCTTTGTCGTCGTGATCATGGCGCTCGCGTCGAGCCGGCCGATCATCGGGCTCGCGGAGCGCTCGCTGAGGCTGGTGGCTCGGGCGGGAAGGGCGACGCCGGCCGCGTGGTGGGCGTCGATCCTGACCATCGGCCCGTTGCTCGGATCGTTCATCACGGAGCCTGGCGCGATGACGATCAGCGCGTTTCTGCTCGCCCGGCAGTTTTACGATCTGCAGCCGGGCGTGCGGTTGAAATACGCCACGCTCGGCCTGCTCTTCGTCAACGTCTCAGTCGGCGGCACGCTGACGCACTTCGCGGCGCCGCCGGTCCTGATGGTCGCGCGCGCGTGGGACTGGGACATGGCGTTCATGTTTACGCATTTTGGCTGGCGGGCAGCGGCCGCTATCGCGTTGAGCACGGCGGCCTATCTGCTGGCGTTCAGGCAGGAGTTCTCCGAGCTTGCCAAGCGGCGGCCGATGGAAGATCGAGAGGAGCCCGATGCCCCTGCGCCGGGAGCGCTGCTGCCCATGCCCGCGTGGCTGACGATTGTCCACGTGGCGTTCATGGTTTGGACGGTGCTGACGGCCCACCATCCTGTGTTCTTTGTCGGCGGCTTCCTGATCTTCCTGGGGTTCGCCGCGGCCACGAGCGCGTACCAGAGCCGGATCGATCTGCGGCCGCCACTGCTGGTCGGCTTCTTCCTCGCCGGACTCGTCATTCACGGGGGCCTTCAGGCCTGGTGGATCGCGCCGGTGCTGTCGCGCCTGAGCGAACTCCCGCTGTTCATTTCTGCCACGATCCTGACGGGGTTCAACGACAACGCACTCATCACCTATCTCGCTACGCTCGTTCCGTCCTTCAATGATTCGCTCAAACTCGCCGTCGTGGCCGGAGCGGTGACCGGTGGTGGTTTGACGGTGATTGCCAACGCGCCGAATCCGGCGGGTCAGGCGATTCTGAGCCGGTTCTTCGATGGCGCTGTCTCGCCGGTGAATCTCATGATCGGAGCGTTGCTGCCGACGATCATCGCGGCGCTGATGTTCACGCTGTTCTAGGGCTTCGCAAGGTCGCTCGTCCAGGTCAGCGCCTCCGCGTAGGCGGCGGGAAGATTCGACGCATCGAGTCGTGCCGCTTGCGCGAACGCCTCGCACGCCTCCCACTCGCCGCGTTCGTACGCGATGACGCAGTCGAGCACCTGCCTCGTCCGGTTGGGCTCGCCAAGCAGTGCGCCGCGCGCCTCGGCTGAAAGAGGAAGCTCCGCGAGGATTTCTGCCATCGGCCGCCCGAGAATCGCGTCGAGCATCGAAGAGACGCCCACGAGGAACCCTTCTTCGGTGAGTGTCCGGCTTCCGCTCGTTTCCGCAAGCCGCTCGCAGCAGCGCCCGCGAATCGTAGCCGTGACGACGAGCTCGGAGTGGGTGTGCTCGTTCAGTCCCGCGAGCGCCCACAGGGTGGCCCAGCGGCGGACCGTATCGCGGCCGCGAAGCACGAGGGCCTCGTGGACCGAATGCACCGTCGTCTGAAGCGCCGAGGCGGCGGAGTTGATCGTGCGCAGGATGCGATAGCAGAGCGACGCGTCGTGTTTGATCAGCGACTCCAGCTCGTGCACGGAGATCTCCGGGTTCTGGAGTGCGCGAAGGAGCCGCAGGTTGGCGGCCTGATGGCCGGGGACGGCGCGGCCTTGCGTGATGAGCGGCCGGCCGAAGAAAAAGCCCTGGAAGTACGTGCAACCGCGGCTGACGGCGTAGTCGAACTCGTCCAGGGTCTCGACACCCTTCGCGATGATGGCGGGCCGGCTGTGTCCGGCGACGGGTATCTGCCTGCCGGCATCGGCAAGTTTGCGGACGTCTACTTTCACGAAGCTGGCAAACGGCACGAGGTCAGCGGTCCATTCGGTCGCGACGTAGTCATCGATCGCGAGAGCGTAGCCCGCGCGCTTCAGCTCGGAGCAGGCGTCGATGACATCGCGATCGGCTTCGACGTCTGCTGCAAGTTCCAGCACGACGCGTCCTGCCGGAAGTACGGCCGGGATGCCTTCGAGCAGCAACCGCCGGCTGACACTCATGAACGCCCGTCGGCCTCCCGTAAGCGTCTCGAGGCCGATGCCCAGCACGGCATCCGCCATCGCCCGGGCGGTCGTGTAGTCGAGCTGATGGTTGCTGGCATGTCCACCGCCGGGCGGACGGAATGACAACTCGTAGCCGAGCACGGCGCGATGGCCGTCGAAGATCGGTTGCCGGGCAACGAACGTGAGGATGGATGCAGTAGCCGCGGGGCGGGACTTCGCCATTACGCGGAGTAATCGGCCCCGGCCGCGCGGGCTTGAATCGCGAGCATCCGCGGCGTTGCCTAGCGGTCTTTCTTTGCGACGATGAGGGTGTACCAGGGCTCGGATTTGAATTCCGTTGGCCGCTTCGGAGTACCGAACGAGTTGGTCTTGAGCGTCAGCTCGCCATTGACGACCTCCACGATGCCAATTTGCGTGCTGCCCACGGCGACGCCCTGGTTGATCGTCATGTCGATCTCGGCTGGTTTCTTGCGCGTGTCTACCCTGAATGTGCCGCTCTCTTTCACCTGGCCGTTGGTCGTGACGGTATAGGTGGTGCCCTTGAAGGTCATCGACGACTTCTGGCCGAGGGTCGAGAGTTTCTGACCGTTGACGCTCTCGATCGTCCACGAACCCTGCAACGCTGCCGGCAGGGCGGAAGGCTGTGACGCGGACTGAGGACCGGAGCTGAAAGTGAGAATGGCGAGAGCGAGGAGCCGGTTCATGTGATGAGGAGTTTACGACTGGACTGAGCCTCAATCTAGGCACTTCAGTTCACCCTCAACCAGAGATCTGACAGGTTCCCGAGAGATCGATCCTGGCCTCGTTGTTGCTCATTGGCGGGACGTGCGCGGAGAGACGATCCCGCGACTCGAACCGGGGGCCGTGGGACTTCTATTCAGGGGGCACCTGAATGTCTCCCGGCTTCCCGGTTTGCTCACTCGCGCACGCCGGAGCTGACCATGAACCAGTTCTTACTCGACGTTTTGACTGCACTCTCATTTCTCCTGATCCTCGGGGTTCCGTGGGCCGTGTTCCTCAGGACACCGGCACCCGAACGAACGCGGAGTCCCTGGTGGCTGCCATTCTGCGGCGCGGTCGCGACGTGGTTCTATTTGGTCGGCACCGGACACCTCCGCGTCCTGTAGCGCGCGCCCGTTCTTCACCAGCCGCATCGACCGCCGCGGTATCGACAGCACCGCTTGGGTCGGCCGGCGTATCAGCATCCGCGACTACCTCAGGGTCTTCGACATCAGCGCAAGTCGGGACGTCGCCCGCGCTGCGCAGGTAGCGAAGGACAGGCACCCACCATCGCGTTTCGCGCGATGGTGGGCTTCTGGCGTATCGTCCGCTCGTGCGGACTCGCCGCGAAGGATTGTGCCCAGCTGACCCCTCTCATAGGCATGACGCGGCAGCCTGGGGTCCGGGGATGACGTCTCCGGATCGACGATATGGATGACACCGAGCTCATTCAGCGCATGCGATCCGGCGACGAACACGCGTTCGATGAATTCTTCAATGCGTTCTTTCCTCGCCTGTTCCGCTTCGCGGTTCGGCGGCTTGGCAACGAAGACGCCGCCGAGGACGTCGTCCAGGCGGCGCTCGTTAGCGCCATGCGGAAGATTGCCTCGTGGCGCGGCGAAGCGGCGCTCTTTACCTGGCTCTGCACGATCTGCCGCCACGAGATGTCGGCCTACTGGACCCGCACGGGCCGGCAGCCAGTCACACTCCCGCTCGACGATCATCCCGACACGCGTGCCGAGCTCGAATCACTCGCGCACGATGGAGCAGGACCACATGCCGAACTCGAGCGGCACGATCTGTCCGACCGTGTCCGGCTCACCCTGGATCATCTGCCTCGTCCGTATGGCGAGGTTCTCGCCTGGAAGTACATCGAGGGTCTCTCGGTTGCCGAGATCGCCGAACGGCTGGGGTCCACGGCTAAGGCGGCCGAGTCCATGCTGACGCGCGCCCGGGTGGCGTTTCGCGACGGTTTTCAAACGCTCGCGGGAGAGCAGTCATGACATCAGAAGACCAGGTGGCCCGCCTTGTGCGGTTGGCCGGCACGAGCGATCCGATCACAGCTGAACGGGTCGCACGTGTGCGCATAGCGGTTCACGGCGCCTGGCACGATGAGTACGCCGCCGGCCGCGCTCGCCAGGCAACGACACGCCGCCGCTGGCTCGCGGCAGCCGGACTACTTGCCGCGGCTTCTGTTATTTCCGTATTTGCGTTTTGGGGGCCGATCCGCAAGCCGGCGCCCGTACCGGTACTGGTCGCCCACATTGACCACACCACGGGCTCGCCCTTGACATTTACCGCGGGCAACGCGGTGATGTCAGGTTCCACGGTGCCGACGTCCAGCGGCACGCTGGCCATGACGCTGAGCAGCGGTGTGCATCTCAGGCTGGACGCCTCGAGTACTGCCCGTGTGGACTCGGCAACCGACGTCACGCTCGAGCGGGGTGCGGTATATGTGGATTCGGCTGACGCCCATCCGACTCAGTCTGGCGCGTCGCCGCTCAGCGTCCACACACCTGCCGGACTGGTCCGTGACATCGGCACGCAGTTCGAGGTTCGGCTATCTGACGCGGGAATGCGCATTCGGGTGCGCGACGGACAGGTGCGTGTCACCTACGCGAACGGCGTGGACGCCCTGGCGGGCACCGGCGAAGAACTCTTCACAACGGCGGGCGGATCGGACCGATCAATCAATCGCCGTTCCGTTGCGGTAACGGGAAGCGAGTGGGAATGGGCCGAACGCGCGGCGCCTCCGTTCGCCGTAGAGGGAAAGACCCTGGGCGCGCTCCTGGACTGGGTGAGTCATGAAGGTGCGTGGACGGTGACATTCGCCGACCGAGGATTCTCGGGCGTCGCGCGCGAATTCGTGGTCTACGTCAGAGCGGACCTGCTGAGGGGATTGACGCCCGCCGAAATGCTCGACGTCGTCCTGCCGACCTGCGGGCTCCGTTACCGCATCGATCGCGATCGGGTGGTGATCGAACGGGGGGCCAGCAGGTGAGAACCGTGTTCGTCCTTTTTTTCGTCGGTTGGTGCACGACCGTGTTGCCGGCCAGAAGCGAAGGGCAGAAGTACGCCGGCCGTCCGCTCGGTGACGTCCTCCGCGAACTCCAGCGTGCTGGACTCAACATCGTGTTCAGCTCCGGGATTGTCCGGCCGACAATGAAAGTCCTCACCGAGCCGAAGGCGGCGCAGCCGAGGTTGATCCTTGACGAGATTCTGCGCCCGCATGGCCTGCAGGTCCGATCAGGCCCTCGGGGCACCCTCCTCATCGTGCGCTTTTCCGAGCAAAAGCCTCCGCCTGCGACAGTGCCCGGACAGGCGGCCACCGGCGCCAGCACGGCCCCAGTCGGCCCCGAATTCCGTGAGAGCGTCACCGTGTCGGCCCGCCCGCCCTCCACGGGCGAAGATCCGCCGGGCTCGGCTTCTCCAATCGTCGATGTCAAGAACGCGACGGTCGGAACGACCTTCGGCGCTGACACGTTGAGCGACATCCCCAACCAGCGCGACATCTTTGCTCTGCTTGCCCAGACACCGGGTATCACGATGCCCCGCGCTGACGTCGGCGGCAACACTGCGGGCACGCAGTCGGCATACCGGGCGTACGGTTTGGCTGGCCAGTCGATCACGACCGTGGACGGCGTCAACATCACCGTTGGTTCCGCCGGCGTCGGCGCGTATCTCGATTACGGTGCGATGGCTGAAGCGAAGGTCGCCGCAGCGGGTAACTCCGCGGAAGTTCCGGTCGCGGGCGCCGTGGTGACCACGGTGATCAAGAGTGGAAGCAACACGCACCACGGCGAGTTGTTCGCCGACGTCAAACCCGGCGGCGGCAAGCGCTACACCGGTGCGGAGGTCTATTTGCTGTATCGAGACCTCAATGGCCAACTCGGTGGCCCGTTCGTCAAGGACAGGTTCTGGTACTTCTTTTCAGTCCGCAATCAGCACACTGCGTTCAAGACGGGAATGTACGACAGGCCGGCAGCGCAAGGCGGCGAACCAGGTCAGCCGTTCACCACTGAAACTACGGACTACACCCTCAAGCTGAACCATCGCCTCAACCGCACGAGCACCCTGACCTTCATGACGCAATGGGGCAGGAAACATCAACCTCATCGGCTCGGTTCCGGCGTCAGCGCCTATCAATACGTTGTCGAATCGACGGCGTTCCAGAACAGCTGGAGCGAAATCGGCAAGGTTGATTTGACGCGAGTGCTCAATAGCCGCGCGACGCTTGACGCCTCAGTCAATATTTTCGCCACCCAGTTCCCGCTCAAGGCGCATACCGACAAGACGCCAATCATCGATGATGTGACGTTCGCCCGTAGCGGCGCCTACAACACGCCCAGCTACACCGAGGATCGGCGCTGGCACTACAACACGAACCTCAACATCCTGGCCGACCACCACGACATGAAGATCGGCTTCATGTATCACTGGTACGCCCCGCGATTTACGTCTTACGGTGCTCCAGGGCCGGCCGGTACCGCGGGTCATTTCACCATCACGACGACAAACGGAGTGCCCAGCTCGTTCTCGACAGACAACGGACCGATGTCAAGCGTGAACGTCCTCAAAAACCATGCGCTGTTCTTCCAGGACAGGTTTCAGCTCACGTCGACACTGACGCTCAACTACGGCATTCGTTTCGATCAGTACCACAGCTCCTATCCTGAGCAGAGGTTCGGCCTGGAGGGTGGCCGGCCGTGCGACGACGATGTCGATTGCGACGCCGGTCCGTTCGCCGTCCAGACGGTCACGCCGGCGCGCGACGTCGCGTCGTTCAACACGCTTGTTCCGCGAGTCGCCCTCATCCACGACCTCTTTGGCAACTCGAAGACGGCCCTGAAGGGAAGCTGGGGCAGATACTCGACGAATCCGGCGGAACTGATTTCCTCGCTGGTGAATCCGATCGAGCTCATCACCAGGAAATACGCCTGGGACACCACCTACCTGACGGCGAATCCCGGCGTTGCCGCCACCCGGATCACGCCGGCGTATGTCGCGACGCTTCAGCCAATCTTTGGCGGCGCGCAGCTGACGCCGGCGGCCGTGGATGCGAAGTTGAAGGACTCATATACGGATGAATATGTGCTCGGAGTCGAGCAGGAGGTTGCCAGCGACCTGCGCGTGTATTCCAACTTCATCCGGAAGCGGCAGAAGAACGCGTTCGGCCGATATGACCGGCTGCGCACGTTTTCAACCTACTCTCCGGTCCAGGCCCTCGATCCTGGCCCCGACGGGGCCATCAGGACACCCGACGATCGGACAATTACGGTCTGGGAAACCGGCGTGCCTCCGGACACGACCGACTTCTACCTGACCAATAAGCCGATCGGCGACACCTACAGCACAGTCGAATTTGGCGTCACGAAACGCATGAGCAATCACTGGCAGCTCACCAGCAGCTTCGATTGGACAAAACGGGATTTGTCGTCTCTGTTTGCCGAGGATCCGAACACCGTGTTCTGGAACTCGAACAACACTCAGACGACGGGCTGGACGCTCAAGGCATCGGGAAGCTACCTCTTCAGCAGAGGTCTGATGATCAGTGCTTGGTACAACGGTATGAAGGGTGAGCCCTACGGCCGGCTTTTCACGGTGACTGAGCAGAATCTGAAGCTTGCGAATCCGAATCGGACGACTCCGCTGGTTCAGGGCAACATGACCATCATCGCGGAAAAGGCCGGCTCGTACTACCTGCCCGCCGTCCATGTGATCAACGTGCGGGTGCAGAAGGAATTCGTCATCAAGAGGTCGCAGCGGCTTCACCTGATGTTGAACCTGTTCAACGTCGCCGGCGCCACGACCGTGACCGGCGTCAACCAGGCCACCGGCACGAACTTCAACCAGCCGACGATCAACCTGGGCGGCGCCGTCGTCCGCTTCAGCATGCGATACATCTTCTGAGGCGGTATAAGACCTCGGGAGTCGTTTCTTGGGAGAAAGGGAAATGCCAGTTTCCGTGCGCAACTCAAGTTTCCGCCTGGACCCGAAACGACTCCCGAGGTCCTTTGTTCTGACTGCGTTTCTCCTGGCCGTCGGCATCGAGGCCTCCGCGCAGGAGTTCGCCGGCAACATCTACGGAAGGATCGTGGACCCGACGAATGCGCTTCTGCCTGGCGTCTCGATCACGGTGGAAGGGCCGGCGGTCCAGGGCCAGCGAACCGCGCAGTCGGAGGCCAACGGTTCGTATCGCCTGTTGTTCCTGCCGCCGGGTGAGTACCGGGTCACCTATCAGAAGGCCGGGTTCAAGAAGGTCGTCTACGAGGGCGCGAAGGTCGAGGTAGGCAAGACCATCACCATGAACGTGACGATGCAGCTCGCCGACCTCGGGGAGGCGTTGGTCGTCACGGGCCGATCTCCAATTGTCGATGTGAAGAACGCGACAGTCGGAACGAACTTCGGCGCGGCGATGTTGAGCGACATCCCCAACCAGCGGGACATCTTCGCACTGCTCGCCCAGACACCCGGAATCACGATGCCGCGCGTGGACGTCGGCGGCAACACTGCGGGAACGCAGTCAGCATACCGGGCGTACGGGCTGGCGGGCCAGTCAATCACCACTGTGGACGGCGTCAACATCACCGTCGGTTCCGCCGGCGTCGGCGCCTACCTCGACTACGGCGCGATGGCTGAAGCGAAAGTGTCTGCCGCGGCAAACTCCGCAGAAGTTGCCGTCGCGGGCGCCGCGGTGACCACGGTGATCAAGAGCGGAAGCAACACACACCACGGCGAGTTCTTCGCCGACGTCATGCCGGGCGGCGGCAAACGCTACACCGGTGATGAGCTCTATCTGCTGTACCGCGACTTCAATGGTCAGCTCGGCGGCCCGTTCAAGAAGGACAGGCTCTGGTACTTCACTTCAATCAGGGCTCAGAAAACCGCGTTCAGGACCAGGATGTACGACAAGCCGGCGGATCAGGGCGGCACACCAGGCCAGCCGTTCACCACGGAAACCAACGATTACACCCTCAAGCTGAACTATCAACTGAGCCGCAGGAGCACGCTGACGTTCATGACGCAGTGGGGCAGGAAGCATCAGCCCCATCGGTTCGGTTCCGGCATCAGCGCCTCCACATTCCTTGTCGAATCGACGGCCCTTCAGAACAGCTGGAGTGAAATCGGCAAGGTTGACTACATGCGGGTGCTGAGTAACCGCGCGACGCTGGACGCCTCGGTCAATATTTTCGCCTCCCAGTTCCCGCTCAAGGCGCACACCGACAAAACGCCGATCATCGACGATTTCACGTTCGCCCGGAGCGGTGCCTACGGCACTCCCAGCTACACGGAGGAGCGGCGCGTGCACTACAACACGAACCTCAACCTCTACGCCGACCGCCACGACATGAAGATCGGCTACATGTACCAGTGGTACGCACCTCGATTCACGGGGTTCGGCGCACCGGGGCCGGCCGGAACCGCCGGCCATTTCACCATCACGACGACAAACGGAGTGCCAAGCTCGTTCTCGACAGACAACGGACCGGTGTCAAGCGTCAACGTCCTCAAGAACCATGCGCTGTTCTTCCAGGACAAGTTTCAGCTCATGTCGAAACTGACGCTGAATTACGGCATTCGCTTCGATCAGTACCGCAGCTCCTACCCTGAGCAGAGGTTCGGCGTGGACGGTAACAAGCCGTGCGTCGACGACACCGACTGTGAGGTCGGTCCATTCGCCGTCAGGACGGTCACGCCGGCGCGCGACGTCGTCACCTTCAACACGCTGGTCCCACGAGTCGCGCTCATCTACGACGTTTTCGGCAACTCGAAGACAGCCCTGAAGGTCAGTTGGGGCAGATACTCGACGAATCCGGCGGAGTTGATTTCGAACCTGGTGAATCCGATCGAGCTCATCACGAAGAAGTACGCGTGGGATACGAGCTACCTGACCGCGGTGCCAGGGGTTGCCGCAACGCGGATCACCCCGGCGTATGTCGCCACCATTCAGCCGATCTTTGGCGGCCAGCAGCTCACGCCGGCGACGGTCGATCCAAACCTGAAGGACTCGTACACCGATGACTACACGTTCGGAGTGGACCAGGAGATTGCCGGCAACCTGCGCGGCTATGTCAATTTCATTCGGAAGCAGCAGAAGAACGCGTTCGGCAGATATGACCGGCTTCGCAGGTTTTCGAACTACACCGCGGTCCTGGCCCTCGATCCTGGTCCCGACGGAGCCATCAGGAGCGCCGACGACCGGACCATCACGGTCTGGGAGACCGGCGTGCCTCCGGACACGACGGACTTCTATCTGACCAACAAGCCAATCGGCGATACCTACAGCACCATCGAATTCGGCGTCACGAAACGAATGAGCGATCACTGGCAACTGACCAGCGGTTTCGATTGGACGAAACGGGATCTGTCGTCGCTGTTTTCCGAGGATCCGAACACCGTGTTCTGGAATTCGAACGATACGCTGACGACGGGCTGGACGCTCAAGGCGTCGGGCAGCTACGTGTTCGGCAAAGGCCTGTTGGTCGGCGTCTGGTACAACGGCTCGAAGGGCGAGCCCTACGCCCGCTTTTTCACGGTCACGCAGGAGTACCTGAAGTTGGCGGACCCGAATCGGACGACGCCGCTGGTGCAAGGCAACCAGTTCATTGTGGCGGAGAAGGCCGGAACGTACTACTTGCCCGCCACACACGTCATCAACCTGCGCGTGCAGAAGGAGTTCGTCATCAGGAAGTCCCAGCGGCTCCATCTGATGTTCAACATGTTCAACTTCGCTGATGCCAAGACCGTGACCGAGGTCTACCAAAGCACCGGGCCGTGGTTTGGACAGCCGGCCGATCACATGGGCGGAACCGTCGTCCGCATCAGCACGCGATACACGTTCTAGCGATGCGAACCCACCTTCGCTCGTTCGGCTCCGGCGGGCAGGCTGTGTTGACGACGGCCGCCCTCCTGGTTGGGAGCGGACTCCTTGTCGCTCAACAACTGCAACTGAAGAGCGGCGTCCTGCTGATCAACGTGGTCGCGACGGTCGTCGACGGAAAAGGCCGGACGATACCGAATCTCACTGTGGACGACTTCATCATCGAAGAAGACGGCCAGCCCCAGGAGATCAAGCTCTTCCTGCCATCGGCGGATCTTCCGATCAGCATCGGCGTGATTATCGACGCGAGCTTGAGCATGCAGAGCAAGGTCCGCACAGCTCAGCGCGCGGTCGACCGTTTCTTGTCGGTAATTCATAAGGACGATGAGATCTTCGTCATGACCTTCGCCCAGCGGGCGTCGCTCATCGCCGACTTCACCTCGGATCGCACGATACTCACGAGCGCGCTGCTGAGCGGGGTGAACCTCAGCGGTGGTACCTCGCTGTACGACTCGCTGTACCAGGCGCTGCAGAAAGTGCAGCAGGGCCGCCATGAGAAGAAGGCTGTATTGCTCGTCACCGACGGCGAAGACACCACGAGCGCCGCGCGCTTTGACAAGGCTCTGCAATTCATCCGCGAGGCTGAAATGCTCGTTTACAGCATCGGGATCAAGGGAGCACCGGGTTTCGACATGGGAAGCGACATGATTGGCGCCTCGGGCGCGGCCACACGGAACAGCACCACGGTCGATATGAAGGTCCTGAACCAGTTCGGCGAGGTGAGCGGCGGCCGGGCATGGGAGATCTCCGAGGCCTCATTCGGCAAGAACATGTTCGCCGTCCTCGACACGCTTGCCGCGGAACTCCGCAGCCAATACAGCATTGGCTACTACCCGAACCGTCCGAAGAAAGACGGCAAGTGGCACACCGTCCGCATACGCATGAAGAATCCTGACTACGTTGTTCGCGGCCGCAAGGAATACCTGGATAAGTGAAACAGGCATCGCTACTGTTCGGCATATCGCTGGCTCTCGGATGTGGCGGTCCAAGCACACCGTCCGGTGGAGGTCCAGGCTCGGTCGCGCTGCAGCCGTGTCCCACGTCCGGGTCGGGCGCCGTCGCCGCCGCGGGAAGATGCTGGGTGTTCTCACCTGCTTCGGCCGGAGCGAGCTCGGGCGGACAAAATGCCAGCCGGATGAATTACGCGCTGGAGCCGTCGGGATCGGCGAAGGGCACCCTGGTCGTGCTGCTCAATGGGTCCGGTTCGACTCCGTCGGAGTTGACGTTCAACCCGGCTCAAAACCTCTTCGTCGCTGCCGCGGCGAGTGGCAACCACGTTCTCGCCGTCGCCTACCGGAGTGATGTCGCCGTCGTGACGATGTGCGGCAGCCGCCCCGAGTGCTACGGCGCCTCCCGAAGTACGTTGGTGAACGGCGCCTTCGCGTCAGACGCGGACGGCTCGCTCGCTGATATTCGTGAGGATGAGGGAATTATTTCGCGGATCGATCAGGCACTTCGAGCGCTGGCGGCGTCACGGCCCGGCGCCGGGTGGGACGCTTTCATCAAATCGACGGCGACTGCACCGGCCGACCGCATCGCCTGGCAGCGAATCATCGCGGCGGGTCACTCCCAGGGCGGCGGGCATGCCGCGTACCTCGCCAAGCAGTTTCCCTTGATGCGGGTCGTACAGCTCTCATCAACCTGCGACGCAGCCGCCGGCGTTCCAGCGCCCTGGACGGCGGCCAACTCCAACTGGGTCGCCTCGCCTGCGGCGGTGTTCTTTGGTTTCTCGGCTCCGACGATCTTCACCGACGGTGTTCCGACCGGCGGCGACCTCAACTGTCCGTACCATCTGGCGGTCTGGCAGAACCTCGGGATGCCACCGTCGCGCCAGGCAGACGACGCAGTCGTGTGTGCGGGAGTCAACTCACACGCCGCCCCGATCGTCTGTACGGCGAACTACCCGCGATGGATTTCGTTGTTCCAGTAAGGCGGAAGTCGTCGACTGGACCCTGAGCGCGACTCAAGTCTCCCTGGCCGCGAACAACCCTCGCCAATCAGTCGGACGCCCCACCGAATTCCTGGCACTGCTCTTGCGTTTCAGACGGTAACAACTGGAGGTCCCGATGCTTCGCAAGTTGACAGTGATTGCCGCGCTCGGCTTCGCCCTCGTCTCGACGCCCGCGCTGGCTACTCCAATCCTGCCGTCGGCCACTGGAACGATTGCTGCCAATGGATCACCGTGGCCGTCGCTGACGGGCCACCATTTTCACTTCGGGATGGTGAATGCCGGGGAAATGGGCGTCGAAGAGGAACGGGGCATCGTCGAGTTCAACCTCGCCGCGCAAGGTGCTGCGGGCTCTGTGCTGTTGACCTTCGACAATGTGCGATATCTCACGTGTTGCGTGGGCATCACCGGTGGGAACTATCTGATCGGCATCTACTCGTATACCGGCAACAATGCATCTGACCTCAGCGACTTTCAGGCGCCGGGTACGTTCATTGGCTCGTTCTCGACGGCGGGACTCACAATCGGCACTTCGTTCTCCTTCGACGTCACGTCTGCTTTCAACGCGCACGCCGGCGGCAGCCTCGGCTTCCGGCTTCAGGCGATAAGCGATCCGTCGGACACGAGCTACACGTTCGGCAACTTCGCGCTCACGACAGGGGCGGCGCCGGTGCCTGAGCCGGGTACGTTCCTGCTGCTGGGGACGGGCCTTGCGGCCGCGGTGGTTCGCTTGCGACGGCGTACTTAGGTCCTAACTCGGCAGCTATCGGAGCACTGTGAGTGGGTCGGATTTCGCCGCGCGACGCACCGGGCCGAGGCACGCGAGACCCGTGACGACCATGATCGTCACAGCTGTTGCCGCATAGGCGAGCGGATCGCGCGTCGGTGTGTCGTACAGAATGCTCTCGAGGGCGCCAGCTGCCGCCATCGCGCCGGCCAGACCGATGCCGAGTCCGAGGGTGGTCAGCCACAGGGCCTGCCAGAGCACAAGCCCGTAGAGATGTCGCGGCGAGGCGCCAAGCGCCGCACGCAATCCCAGCTCGCGCCTGCGCATCGATACGGCGTGATTGATCACGCCATAGATGCCGATCGCCCCGAGCGCGAGTGCGGTCGACGCGAGCAGCGACACGAGGAGCGTCGTGTACCGCTCGTTCGCGACGGAGTCACGTGCAATGGCGTCGAGCGCCGAGACGTTCGAAACCGCCAGCTCCGGATCAATCGCGCTGACTTCCTTTCGAAGCGTCGACTCGAGTCCCGCGGGCGGCGCGCCGGTGGATCGCACGACGATGTTCATCAAGCCCCAGCTGTTCTGCGAGTGGGGCACATAGAACTGCCTGGACGCCTCCCGCTCCACAAGGCCGGTATACCGAACCTCGTCGACGATGCCGATGATTTCGCGGTAGATGTTTTCGTCACGCCAGGAGCGGACCCGCTTGCCGAGCGGATCCGTCGAGCCGAACATGCTCTCCGCAAAACTCCTGCTGACAATCGCCACGGGCGTCGTGATCGACTGGTCGGCAGACGTGAACGCGCGACCGCGGAGGACCGGGATGCCCATGGTGCGGAAGTAGTCCGGGCTTACGACATTCCATTGGGCACTGACTTCCGGCCCGGCCGGCGGCTCCGCCCAGCCCTCGAGCAGATACACACGACCGAGGCCGAATCCTCCGCCGCCGACTGGTACGAAGGACGTCAACCCTGCGGCTTCGACGCCTGGCGCGTGCGACAGGCGATCGACGACCGTCCTGAAGAACGCCTCGGATTGGGCGGTGGTGGCATACCGTCTCGGCAGGGAGATGCGTCCCGCCAGCACCCGCCCCGCGTCGAAGCCCGGATCGATGTGTTGCACACGCCAGAAACTACGAAGGAGCAATGAAGCCGCGATGAGCAGGACGACCGCGCCGGCGACTTCGCCCACGACGAGGGCCCGGCGGAGCATTTGCACGCGTCTCGATGTGCCCGCGCCCGCCGAGCCGTCCTTGAGTGCGGAGCCAAGCGGAACGCGCGCGCTGGCGAGCGCAGGCAGGAGGCCGGACAGCACAACGGCGAGCAGTGTCGCGGCCATCGTGGCGGCCAGGACCCGCGGGTCGATGGCCAGGTCATTGATGAAGGGCGTGTCCGCGGGCGCGATGGTCTTGAGTCCGCGTACCATCCAGTAGGCGAGCGCGACCCCGGCGCTGCCGCCGGCGGTGGCCAACAGCAGGCTCTCGACGCCGAGCTGGCGGACCAGACGCCACCGTCCGGCGCCAAGTGCGAGGCGGACGCTGAGCTCGCGCTGACGGCCGAGCCCACGCACGAGACCGAGATGGGCGAGGTTCGCGCAGCCGATCAAGAGCACCGCGCCGACAGCTGCGAGCAGAATCCAGAGGGCCCGCCGCAGATCCGGGGACACCATGGCCTCACGGAGGGGCCGGAGTTCGTTCGTGTAGGCCCCGCGCGATCCAGGGAAGTCCCGTGCGACGCGTCCAGCAATCACGGCGAGTACCGCGTTGCCCTGCTCGATCTGAACACCAGGCCGTAACCGCGCAACCGACTGGAAGATGAGATTGTCCCGGCGGGTTCTTGTCTCCTCGTCGAGCAATGCAGGTCGCAAGGGGATGAACAGCTCGCCCTGCTCGGGCCAGGCGACTCGTGCCGGCAGGACACCGACGATCTGAAATGGCGTGCCTCCGATGCCGACGGTACGGCCGAGGACGTCGGCGCCGCCGAACAACCGCATCCAGAGTCCGTGGGAGATCACGGTGACGCGCGCCGCCTTCGCATCGTGATCTGACGGGATCAGCAGACGGCCGGCGGCCGGTGTGAGCGTAATGACGCGGAAATACTCGGGCGAGACCTGAATCGCGTTGATCCGATCGGGTCGTCCTGCGCCAGTGAGATCGATCGTGATCGTTCGCCACAGGCTGACGGCTTCGAAGACCGCAGTTTCGCGCGACCAGTCCGCGTAATCTCCATAACTAACAGAGTCGCCTGGCTCCTGGCCCTTCTTGACGCTCATGGGCACGACGAGGCGATCGGCGCCGGCGTACGGCATCGGCCGCAGCAGCACGGTATCAACCGCGGCGAATATGGCGGTATTGGCGCCGATACCCAGCGCGAGCGTGAGGAGCGCGACAATCGTGTACCCCGGCGATCGCCAGAGCAGGCGCAGCGCCAGCCTCAGATCGCGCCGGAAGTCCGCGAACCAGCGTGGCTTCGTTCCTTCCGGTGACACCGAGGCATCGCCGGTCCATCGATCGGCAATCAATGCTGGAAGTGACCGCCGGGCAGAGACGATGTCCCGCGCCAGCCGGTCGCGTTCGGCGGGCAGCGCCGCGACGGCGGCCTCGAGCGCCTCCTCGGTGGATCGGCCCTGCGCGAGCGCTTCGGTATACAGATCGGAGAGATGCTGTGCGAGCTCGTTGAGGATTTCGGGCTCGTGCTCGAGTTCGAGCGGCGGGATGCGGTCACGAACAATCGAGCGCCAATCCGGATTCACAAGGCCTCCTTGCCTGCCGGCGTCTACACGGACGAGAACCGGGTGACACGGTCGAGAGCGGTCACGAGCGTCTGCCATTCACGGCGCTGCGCGTCGAGGGTGCGGCGGCCCTCCGGTGTGAGCCGGTAGCAGCGACGGCGGCGTTCGCCGGCCTTTTCCGTCCAGCGTCCCTGGATCCAGCCGCGGCGTTCCATGCGATAGAGCATCGGGTAGAGCGACGCGACGTGAAAGCGAAGCAGCCCGCCTGACGCCGCGTCGATGCGCCGTGCGATGTCATAGCCGTGGCGCGGGCCGCCTTCGATGGCGGCGAGGACCATCAGCTCCGCGCTGCCCTTCTTCAGGTCGTGGTGTGCCGGGGCCATATGTGGTTCGACAACATAACCTTGGACGGATCGCCGGTCAACCGGTTAGCGTGCGGGCTGGCCTGCCGTTCGACTACGATCCTTGACCGATGGCTGCGATGCATCGGTTCGGATCGGTGAAGGAGTACATCGCGTCGAAGCCCGCGGGGGTTCGAGTCGTTCTCGAGCGTGTGCGACGGGCCATTCGCAAGGCTGTCCCCGGTACCGAAGAGGGACTCTCGTACCAGATACCGGTGTACAAGCTGAATGGCGTGCCGGTGTTGTATTTCGCCGGCTGGAAGGCGCACTACTCCCTGTACCCGGTCAGCGATGGGCTCGTCGCCGCCTTCGCGCGCGAACTGGCGCCGTACAAGCGAAGCAAGGGCACGCTCCGGCTGCCGCTCTCCGAGCCAGTGCCGGAGAGGCTCATCGAGCGCATCGCGCGGTTCCGAGCCAGGCAGCTCACGACGCGCGGGAGAGCGAAGGGATCGCGCCAGGGACCGGTTGCCGAGCTGGAGCGAGTTCGGCGCATGACTGCGATGCTCCCTGGCGTGTCGGAAAAACTCTCCCACGGCATGCCGTCATTCTTCATCGAGAAAGACAAGGGCGTGTTCGCCTCGTTTGTGGACAACCACCACGAGGATGGCGGCCTGGCCGTCTGGCTGCCCGTCCGGGAAGGCCTCCAGGCACTGATGATCCAGGACGCACCCGGCACCTACTTCAAACCACCGTATGTCGGCGCGAGCGGGTGGGTCGGCATCCTTCTGAATCAGATCCGTGACGACGCGCTTCAGATCCACCTGCGCCAGGCGTGGGAGCTCGTGACGCGGAAAATGAAAAGAAGGCCCTGGCGCTAGCGAACGAATTCCCTTCGGGCACGCACTGAGACGCCGGGGCGCTTCACGGCAACACGGACCATGTGGCGCCCGCGATCTCCTGACGGGTCTACAGCGAAGCCGACCAGGTACTGTCCCGACAACTCGCGAGTGAGGCGACCGAACACCCCTTCAGCGCCGGCGATACGCCGGAGCATTGCTCCTCCGGTCGCCGACGCCAGCGCGACCAGGCTGTCGCGGTCCACTTCCTCCGCGAGGCTGGAGGCGCCTTCCGGGGAGATCATCGGTGCGTCAGCGGCGACGACGTAGAAGACCACGCCTGAGAGTGATGCCCGCTGCGCAAGGTCCGCGATACTGACAGACTGATCGAGACGATCGGTCAGATAGACGATGGTGCGGCGGCCCGCGACGGCGTTGAGCCGGCCGATCACCATGTGCAACGCGCTGCGAAGCGCGAGCTCATCAGTTGTTCCCGCCGACCTCGGGTCGTACGATCCGAGAACGCGCCGCAACGCGGCACTGACAGGAGCGCGGTTCGTGCCGAGGTCGAGCGACGGCTTCGCAACCGGCAGTACGAGCGATCCCACTGCGTGTGACGGTGGGAGCCGCTCGAGAAATTGCGCAGCGGCATCGAGTGTTGCGCGCGACGTCCCAACCCGAAGGTTGTCGCGATCGGCGACCACAACCACGCTGCTTTGCTGCGTCCCATTCTCCGCCTGGTACTCGGCGGACAGCACCGATCGCGGCTTCCCATCGACGCGGATCTCGAAGTCGTTCACGGTCAGGCCCATGATCGGTGCGCCCAGCCGGTCGACGACCCGCACATCGACAAGAATCGCGTCGCTCGAGCCACTGCCGGCGGGCTGCTGCGGAGTGAGTTGGCCCGCCGCTACGACAACGGCCGTCCAGACCGCGAACGGCAGAATCCTGAGCACGGCATGGATCATATCCAGAGCCGCGGCGGCCAGCGCGCGATTCTAGAACCGCCGCAGATACGACGCCTTCAAAAACAGTCCACGATTGATCTGCTGGAAGTCGTTGGAGACATCGTCGTATCCCTTCTCGAACAACGCTCCGTAGCCGACGTGTGCCACGGTGCCCGGCACGAACTCGTAGGAGGCGAGGAAGTCCGTCAGCAGCCGCAGCTGTGAGCTGTCGTAGCGCCCCAGCACGCGCACAGAAAGTGCTTGTCGAACTGGTACGTCGTCCTCGCATTCACGATGTTGATGGCGTAGATCTGCTCACCGCTCGATGGCCGCCAGAAGCGCGTACGGAAGAAGTCGGAGCCCAGAGAGAAGTGCTGGTTTGCCTGAATCGTTGCTCCAATACTCACGCTTTGGGATCGGCCCTGGAAGTGGTTCGTATCGCCGTAGAAGATGGCTGGCCCGCGGTTGACGCTGCCCGACAGGAACAGCCAGCGAAGCGTCTGCATGTTGCCATTGATGTTGAAGTCGCGGCCGATGGCATACCGGGTCGCCCGCCAGGGCTCGTGGCCACGGCTCTGAGAGATGTTGAAGAACCCCTGGCGGGTGACCCTGAGCCTGATGCCGGCATGGATGAGTTCCTCGTTGCCGTCCTGGATCCGGTCCCGGCCTCCGCGCGCGAAGACGAACGGGTAGATGCGCTGGAGCCACTTCGACTTCGGGTAGAAGTTGACCTCGGCGTACGTCCATACCGTCGAGAATCCGACTCGATTGAAGAAGGCCGTTTCCATCGAAAAGTTGCGGTCGTAATGCTCGGCCTGGGTCAGCGTGAACCAGCGGCGGGTCGCATAGCTGTAGGTCGCCTGCGCCGTACTGCCGGTGTGCGTGCCGACGTTGCTCCCCGATGTCCGCGATCCGAGGAACGAGGCATTGACGCTGTGCTTCGAAAAACGCAGGGAGACGTCGCCGCCGGCTACGAGGTTGTCGCGGCCATCGTTATTGGTGTGCGTCAGGATGCCGCCGACGTAATCCGATCGCCGCAGCCCATGCGACACCCGCGCGACCGTCGTCACTTTGTTGGGCACATCGAAGGGTTCACCGTTACTCGTGAATGGCGGTGTCGGACTCTCATCGACGGCATTCAACACTCCGAACGCCGTCTTTCCAATCGTTCCGGTGAGCTTCGATCCGTAGATCGGATCGACGATGCGGCGCGTATGCACGGCGGTCCGCATATTGCTGTCACCGCCGGTGCCGGCAATGTTGAACAGGCCGATGCCTTCCATGAAGAAGGGCCGCTTTTCTGAAAAGAACACCGGAAAGCGCTGGTTGACCGTGATCTGGAACGCGTCGCTCTCCACCTGGCTGAAGTCGGGATTCACCGTCGCGTCCAGCGTGACGCCTGAGGTGACGCCGAACTTGCCGCTCGCGCCGACATTGAACGCATCTGCGCCGGATCCCCACCGGCTCGGGCTCTCCCTCTGCTGGTTGACGCTGTACGTCACGCTTGGCAGCACCTCGACCAGGCGGCGCGGCTTCAGGTTCTCGAAGACAAGCCGCGAGGGTCGATCGAACACCCATTGTCCCGGCAACATCTCGGGCCAGGAGTACGAATAGCCGATGCGGCTGACCTTCCGAAAGAAGACCAGATTCATGGGAACAAGATCCGCCGCCGAGAAGCGCAGCGTCTGCAGCGGAATCTGGAGTTCGACGATGTAGCCGTCGGCGGTGGTTCTGGCGCCGCTGAACCAGACCATGTCGGCGTCGAACTGCTCGCCTGACGCGGACGTGTTGAGCGCGTCCATCTGACTCGCGCTCGGGTTGGTAAACAGGTGATAGGCAGCCTGGCCCGTGGCCGCCGAGTCGAGGCTGATCGCGATCCAGTCGTCGCTGAAAGACGAGTCCCGCCTCGCCACGTTCGTGCGAATCTTCTCCGGTTCGTTGTCGAAACAGTGGAACGCGAAGTAGATGTTACGGTCGTCGTAGACGATGCGGACTTCCGTCCGATAAGCCTGCGGCATGTCGTCGCCGCGATTGGGATTGTAGGACTTCCACTCGCCGGTCGGCATCGGGACCACCGATGCCCATGTGGCGTCGTCGAGTACGCCGTCAATCTTCGGTGGCGTTGACGCGCGCGAGACGCGGTACCCGCTCTGAGTCTGACTCTGGGCGGACGCCTGCCCGGCAATACAGAGACACACGGTGGCCAGGGCGATGTATTTCATTCGAGGGTTAGACGCGACTTGGCGGATACGGGTTGCGTGGCTCGCAGGCCAGAATCACCAGCGGAGAGGCAAGGCCGGCGCGGATCTCGGGCGAGGTCAGTTCCAGACGCCCTCCGGCTGCGCGTGGTATCGCGCTGCCGGAGGCCGCCATCGAGTCAGGTTCGCCGGACGATCAGCTTACCCGGGAACGCATCAGCACGTGCTTTCGCAGTCGCTGTCGCAAGCAGGCAGTTTCGGCAAGCAACGTTCCGCTGGCCCGGCCTCATACGAACACACCAGGTATGCGCGATGCACGATCCCGGCGCTCTCCGGGAAGAGGAAATCGCCGATCGTGATCTGACGCTCATCGCACAGGAACGGGAACGGATACTCGATCACGCCGTGGAAAAGGCACGGCCAGTCCTCGCTGGCCACGCACGTGAGGAAGTATCGTTCGCAGCACTCTTCGCTGCCGTCCTCGCATTCGCAGTCGCGCTCCGGCACGAACTCGATTTCGTGGTTCCGCACGCTGCTGCAGCCTTGGGCCTCGAACCACAGTTCGACGCGCCGCATGCGCACCGGCCGCTGGCCGGGCAGGTAAGGGAACATCCCCCTGCTCATGCGCAGCGTCAGCGCGCGCGTGCAATCTGGACGTTCGGGAGCCGGCACCGTCGCCCTGAACCGCTGCCAGGTATCGGCGAAGTCCTGCCGCCAGTCGAAGAAGCGCAGTCCCGCGCCCGGGAGCAGACAGGATGCCGCGGCCCAACTCGCCTTGCGCAGCATGGAACCGCCTTCGCGCGAGGTGTAGCTCAACTGAAAAATCAGATCGCTCACCGTGTCGATGTCAAAGGCGTTGGTCTCGATCGGCAGCTCGATCCGCCAGCGGCTGACGGCCCCGGCATACTCGAACGGCAGATAGCGCTCGTCGCGGAAATTGAGCTCGAACAGTCCCGCGTCGTTCTGTCCCGTGGACGTGGCAATCGCTTCCGTCGCGCCGTATCGCTTGACGATACGAGGATCCTCCTTGATGGCCTCGTAACGCAGACGCTCACAGCAACCACACGTGCACTCGCCCGGACAGCAGTCCTCGACGTCGAGCAATGTGGGTTCGATGCGGGTCGCGCTGCTCAGCAGCGTCAGCTTGCAGTGAACCCCCGTGAACGGTCCCGCGACCGACGGGATCGTCAGGCTCACGGACTTGACGCGGCGCAGGTAGTGCCCAGGGTACTCACGATCGAGGCGCCATTCCGGAATCTCGATCTCGCACCGGCCGGTCGCTTTCAATTCCAGGAACGCGAGCGGGAAGTCCAGCCGGAGCGACAAGCGCGTGACGAGCTCGTGCTCGCGCCGGTTCTTATCGAAGTACGCCTTTTCCATCGTGCGGAGCGATGTAGACAGACGCTCGCCCGCCAGCAGGCCCTCGTGTAGTCCGTCCCAGACGTTCGACGGCAGGTAGGTGTCGGTCGTCAGCTCGCGTTCGAGTTGGAACGCGCGCTGCGCCTGTCGCGCCCAGCACCAGGCGACCTCGAACATCTGGTGATGGAGCGCCGCCATTTCCTGCTGCATGAACAGGTAAAGGGCGTGGTTGGTGAACTTGTCGCGGAGGAAGTCCTGGAGCTCCGCCGCCTGCTGCTTCTGCTGGACCAGATTGTTCAACTGACGTTGGGCGGAGTCGCGCTTTCGTTCCGCACCCAGGATCTGGCGCTCGATTTGTTGAATCTCGATGTCGAGCACCGTGACCTGGAAGATCCAGTCGGCCTCGCGGCGATCCCATCCACCCTCGGTGAGCGACAGGCCCGCCTGAGTATTGGTGATGTCGGCCACGGTGTAGAGAATCCTGGCACCCGCCGCAAACGCGTGCGCCAGCTTGGTGCCGATCAGCATCTGGAAGACCGACACGGGGGTCGACGCGATGCCGGCGACGCCGGTCGTGTTGTCGGGAATCAGATTCATCACTTGTCCGACGCCTTCGACGACGTTGCCGGCAGCACGCGTGGTCATCGAGACGCCGGTCAGGTTCTGATACGCCTGCTCTCGCGGGATCAACCCGTTGGCGATCAGGTCCGCGTAGTACTGCCGGCGCGCCTGCGCCGCCAGCTTGGTCTTCTGGAGCGCCTGCACCTGCCAGTCCGCTTCGCGGAACTCGAGACGGCGGATCTCTTCGGTCAGGTTCAGCATCTGCCGCTCGTGCGCGGCGCGCATGGCGGCGAGGAACTCCGCGTCTCCCTTCTCGATCGCCGCCAGCAGCTCACCGCCGAATCCGCGTACTTCATTCGCGGTCTCGATCGCGCGCTCGATGAGGAACGGGAAGCGGTACGGACTCGGCGGACAGCAGCATCCGTCGTCGTCCAGACAATGCGCGGCCGCGGTCTTCCAGCCGCGGCGTACCGGATTGTCACCCCAGTACGACGTATCGACGTGAAGGACCCCACCGGTCAGCCGCGCCTTCGTCAGGCAGTGATGCAGCGCGTCGAGCTGGTCCTCGACGCGATCGTAGATCTCCATCAGGCGCGGGTTCAAAGGCGCGAAGCGGGGGAGGAACGCGGTCACCGTCTGCGGACCGGTGCCGTCATCCTGGCCGAAGATCGTCCGGGGCCGCTCGCCGAGGAACCTGGACACCGTGTCGAGGCGCAGACGCGCGATCGCGTACGCCTCGGGTGAGTGGCGGCACATCGCGGCTTGCGCGTGCTGCAACAGCGTCTCGAGATACGCCAGGATGATGCTGCGCTGGCGGGACGCGAGATCGCTCTTGACCAGTGTGTCGCAGCAGGGATCCTGATCGGTGCGCACGATGCCCCGCGTCGAACGCGTGGCGACCGGTGTCGATGCCACCGTGTTTGTGCTGGGATTTGCACCGGTAGGATTGTTCGAATCTACTGGCGTACCGGGGATTTGCGGGTTTTGCGGTGTCCGGCAGGTCGCCCACCGCAGATCCTTGTCACCGGGCGCGAAGTACAACTCGTACCATTTCAGCGCGGCCTCGTAGCGGCAATGGGCCCGAAGCGTTCCGGCGACGGTCATCGCCGTCGAATACATCGAGGGTTCGAGGGGCGCGCCCGGAGTGAAATAGAGGAAGAACGGATACGCCGGCAGCGACGGCGGGAACGGTCCCGGCGCCGGCGGCGTCGAGACCACCTCTGGCAGCACGACGGCTGTGTCCGGCGCGATGTCGTAGCGGAAACCCCACGGCGACGTGTCGGTATAGCCGGGACGCGGCAGTATTGCGGCGTTGGTGATCCGGAACCGCAGGGAATCGCCGTCGCGTCCGATGAATTCGAGCTCGGCGGCGCCGCCCGCGGCATTCACGTGCGCGCCGTCGTCTGTATACCGCGGCGTTTGAAACTCGCCGTTGTGCACGCGGCACCATGCGAGCTTGACCATCGGCTGCTTCGGCCAGAGCAGGAGCTGCGGCAGCCGATCGCTGCGATGCCAGTCCGACGTCATGTCGGCCGCCACGACGCCCCAATCCGCATCCTGATACAAGGCCGGGTCTGCCGGATTGAGAACTGCCGGATCGTAGTACTCCGAGTTCACGAGCCAGAAGTAGTACTCGTCCATCACAGGTGGATGCACGCGTCCGCATTCAGCGCAGCACGCTGAACCGGATGTCTGCGGCGGCATGAACGACGACGTGGCCGGGGGCTCTCCCGCGGCGGCGATGCGAAGGAAGCGCGTGCCGAGGCGCACCGCTGCCTGCAGCCAGAGCGGCAACTGAGGCGAGGCTGTCGTGGACGGTACATTTGCCGGCGGCATAGTTGTGGCCAGAGCAACTCCCGCGACGTTGTTCGTGCCGCCTGGCGTCTGGCCGGCGGTGAGGCGGCGCGGCGACGGCGCGAGCCAGCTTGGCCTCGCGTGGCGCTCGGGTCTGCCCATCAATCCGAGGTTCTCGGGTTGCGGCACCTGTTTGAGGTGCGACGGCTCGCGGTGCTGCAGTTTGAGGAGCGATGGGTGCGCCGGCCAGTACGGCGCCGGCCAGTATTCCATGCCCCCGGGTTCCGGCGCCGTCAGCGTGGCGCGGCGAAGCTCGGACTCGAGGAAGCGGAACGCCTCGGTCTGAACCGCGCGTTCGTGCTCCGTCCACTCGACGTAATTCTCCCCGTACAACGTGCGCCGGCGGCAGGCCTGCCAAACGCGGAACGTCGCGAACAGCTTGTCCCACGCCGACGCGAACGCCGGCGTCACCGCGAAGACCGGCTCTTGCGAGAGCCGAGCGCGCTCGACGAACGATTGCACCGCGGTGATCGCCTCTTCGATGCGGCTCGCTTTCTGGCAGATGCCGGCCTCGACGTCGATCAGCAGCAGCGCGCTGAGATCCTTCGCGGACGTCGCGAACGTGCCGGGCACGAACGGCAGCGGCACGCGGTTCATCCTGGTGAGATAGGCCACCAGGGCGTTTCGCGCGCGCTCGCGCAGTAGGTTGTTCAGATGCTCGATGTCGGTGTAGCGGCGCGGATGGCCGCGCTCGATCATGCCGTCCCGGTAGAACCTGGTCAGATTTGCATTGCCGGCGGCCATTGCCGCTGACGTGCTCGCGGCCCAGACATCGGGCTCGGCTTTCGCCAGGTCGAGAGGTACGAACGCCTTGAGCAGCCGCTGAACCCATGACGCCGCGCGCCAGACACGGATCGCCCAGCGATCGTCCGACAGCATTTTCCAGTCGACGGAGACGCCGTCGTGGAAGTCGAGGACGAGCGCCGCATGATCCATGTCGACGCCGAGATCCATGAGCAGCGGCACCGGATCGGCGAGCTGTTGGTTCGAGGCCTCGACAAAGCAGAGCCAGGCCAGACGTTCGGTCCGTTTCCAGACCGCCCGCCGCATGACCGTGTAGTCGTAGAGTCGCTCGAACCAGTCGAACAGCGCCTGGCGGCGCTTGATCGACGGCGTGGCGCGTTGATCCAGCGGCGCCGGCGGTTTGCGCTCGGGATCGCCGTTGTAGGTGTCGCCGATCGGCAGAAAGTTGAAATCCAGAAACGCGCGGTGCGACGTGAACGGCGCGCCAGGCACGTAGGTGACGCCCGCGAACAAGCCGGGCGACGACAGCATGTATTCGATCTCGGACACGTTCGCCCGCGCGACGAGACGGGCGGATAGACGGAGTCGATGACAGAAGAGCAGCGCCTTGAACGCACGCTGATAGGTGCGGCGGATATCGCGCAGACTGCTCGTGTATTGCAGCGCCAGGTAATCCTTCGCCGCAGGCATTGCGGCCGCGGCGCCCGTCAGCGCACCCAGCGAGACGTCGCGATAGAGGCGCTCGACGGGCAGCTCGGCGATGCAGTCTCCGGTATCGGGCCCTTCATACTTCACGGTGAAACCGGTGCGCGCTCGAGCTAGCTCGTGCTGCTCGTCGAATTCCGGCGGCGATTCCTCGAAGTCGATGTCGATGAAGTACGCGCCGCGTTTCAGGTGCAGCGGGCCGGAAACGCGATCGGGTGCCTGCTCGTCGGCCCACCGGTAGTTCAGCAAGCGGAAGGTCTTCTGGCCGCGCCGCAGGTTGACCCGCCACTTGTTGTGGCTGCATTTCTCGAAATCCGGCTTCTCGCAGTCAGGCGTCGGCGCCCCCCCGAAGAACGTGTACGTCCCGGATTCCTCGACGACGAGCACGCCGGTCCACCGTGCCGTGAAGCCTTCGGCGCCCGCGAGCGGCAGTCCATCCGACTCGCGAAGCGCCAGCCCGTTGCGCAGCAATGCGAACTTGAGTTGCGCGGGCGGCAGCGTGAAACTCAGGTTCGGAGCGACCGTCGGAACCGGCGCATTCCACTCGTTGCCCGTCGGCGAGAACACCGTCATCGGTCCGCGCAGCTCCGGCCATGAGATCCCGCTCGCGCTCTTCACCTCGCCGAGCAATCCCGTGCCCGTCAGGCCGGTCAAAGCGGCGAATGCTCCGCCCGTCGGCTGCGGCCACTTGAAATTCGCCGGCGGCTGTCCGTTGTCATGTTCCCAGGCCGACGCCGCCTTGTTCTCGTCACCCAGGAGGCGGCGAAGCAGCAGCCACGCGAGATCTGTCTCCGCGGCGGTCCCGTCAGACGCATAGCCCACGTGACCGGCAAGATGTTCCGCGATGATGCGAGCGCGGCGCGAGAACAGGACGAATGCGCGGCGGAAGTACTCCCAACGCTTGTTCTCGTCCGCTTCTTCGACAAGCGCCTTTTCCGCGGCGGCGAGGCTCGGGAACAGGAAGGAAAACCGTGCCAGCTCGACGCGCGGCTCGAAGTACAGCTGCTGCACGGCTTTCCGTTCGGCATCCGTCAACTGTTCGATCGCATTCAGCTTGAAGAGCACGTCTTCGTCGCGGAGCGGCAGCGCCGTGAACAGCTTCGTGGCGGCGGCGTCGTACTGGAACGGGCCGTTGTGCGGGAAGTTCCACATGCTCGCTACCGTGGCCGCGAGCGGGGTGCGATACTGGCGCGCCTGCGGCGCAGCGGCAAACCCGGCGCGCGCGAGCATCTCAGGAAAGAAATGTTCGCCGAGCTCACGCAGCGGATCCGCGCCCGCGGCAGGCTCGTAGCCGAAGTCCGTCCGCATCGTGGCTTCGAGACTGGTCCAGGTCACGGCGGCGGCATCTTCGTCCGTCGCTTGAACGTCCAGGAGCTTCCGCCTCAGTCTCCACAGGTCGTACGGATGTCCCTCTTCGGGGAAGTCGAACGGTTGATCGAGCGCCTCGTTCCTGTCTTGCTGGAAAAACGGATCGTCACCGTCCAGATGCTCGTCGACCGAGAACAGGTACAGCAGATCACCGGTCGTGAATGACGAGCCGTAGACCTTCGCCAGAATCTCCGTGAATCGCAGCGTGCTGGTCGGCGCCGCGTGCCACGGCCGCGCCGCGGGATCGAAGCCGCTCAGCAGCGACAGCGTGTCGAGGTTGTCGTGCAGGATCTTGATGAATTCCGGCGGACGATGGCGGCGGTGGCTGCCCGGCTGGCGCCCGGGGGCGTGTTCGCGCTCCGCACGATCTTCGACGCGGCCGAGCAGATGGTTCACCGCCCAGTCGAACGACGAGGCGGGCGTGGCGGCCCACAGGCCGAGCAACCGCGTGCGCGTGGCGCCGCTCGCATTGGGCGCGGCCGCGGGATCGACGCCGAGGTCGAGCCGCCATTCGTCGCGCAGGATCTGGAACGCGGCGAGCTGCCGGATGAACTCCGGATTGACGTTCGCGCCCTGGAACAGTTCAAGCACCAGGCAGATGTCGCGCAAGTCCGCAAAGCTGTAGCCGGCGCCGCGAAGGCACTTGAGCGATCGCCACAGACGGATGAAGACCATGAGCCGCCGCAGCGCATCTTCAGGCGCCGCCGGATTGACGAACGTGATGACCAGGTCTTCTGGGCAGCAGGGCTCGCAGTCGGGGAATCCCGTGTTCGGCGGAGCACCCGCCGTCCGGCGCGCGCCGGTCGCGGCCGTGGAGACGAAGGCGCGCGTTTCCCGCTCGAACTCGACGAACTTCGACTTCCAGAGCTCGAGAAACTCGCAGTAATCCAGTCCCGTGCGGTCGAGGAACTCCGGCACGTGCACGACGATCGACTTCCAGTCGACGCCGTTGATCGTGTCCGACGGGAAGCCGTACATCTTGCGCAGGTCGGTGGCGTCGATCGCATCGACGTACAGCACCTGGTTCTCCGCTGGCGAGAGACCCAGGTACTCGATCGCCATGTCGATGCGCACCGGATACCGCCAGAGATGCTTCTGGAAGTCGACTGCCTCCTGACTCGCGTCGATGGCGAATTCAGTGATCTCCTCGCGAAACGTCCGCATCGTCATGAATCGCGAGGTGCCCATCGCGCACAGGTACGACCGCGAGATGTCGAGCGGCTGCGAGTAGGGCAGGCTTGGCGATGAAAAATCGACGGCCAGCTTGGCGTAGGCGCCGGGCTTCTTCACCGGCGTCGCCGGGCTCGAGTGCTCGGGCAGCGCCGCGAACAACTTGTCGGGCGGATGCCCGGTGGCGTCCTCGCCCGCGTCATCATGCGGGGCCCTCAGCGTGTGCCCACCCAGCGTGGTGCTGGCGGTGTCATAGACGACGCCGGGCGCGCCGTTGTCGGCAACATCCTCGAGATTCTCGTTGACGATGTCGATTAGCGGCAGGGCAGTGTGGACGTTCGCCGCCGTCGCATGAAGGTTGCCGAGTTGACCGCGCCGTGGCGCGATCAGCGTGCCGAGGGTGGCGCCGTTCGCCAACGGGTGTTCGCACGTCGCACCGACGCCGGTCGCCAACAAATCCTGCAGATACTTCACTGGTCCGAGCGGCGACAGGTGCCAGGGAGGGATGCAGTTGATGAGCGATCCATCCGGATTGATGGGTGTGAACGGCCCGGCTGGGGCCGGTGTGGGACCCGCGACCGATCCGCCGGCCGCCGCCTGAATCAATGCCGCAAGCGGATACGCGACCGTTCCCGTCAGCGCGTACTCGAACTCAGCCGCCGACAGCGCCTGGATCTGCGCTCGCGAGGTGAAGCCGCGAGCGTAGAGCGCTTCGATGAGCGAGAACTGCAGCGCCGCGGGTCCGACGCCGGTCGTCGCGCGCAATAGTTCGTCGATTGTCTGCAGCGCGTCGAGCAGCCAGGCTTGCGCGTTCGGATCGCCGGGAAACACTGCCTGCAGCCCGTTTTGGATGGCGGGCGCGTTCCAGTTCGCCACCGGAAACGCGAATCCGGGAACGGCTGCGAGGAAGGCCGCGAGCGGATCGCCCGCGGCAATCTCGATCGAGAGCGGCGTGCCAAGCGCGCCCGCCGCCGGCACCGGCGCGAGCGACTGCACTTCGAAGTACTTGCGCAGCTGACGGACGAACGCCTCAACTCGCTCCTCGGGCGTGCCCGGATTCGTGAAGTCCGGGAGCAGACCCATGTTCAGGGGTAGAAAGAACCCATGCCAGTCTTGAACCGTCCGCGTTTTCAGCGCGCCGACGGTCGCCACAGGGATCGCCTTGATCGCGGCGATAAGCGCCGTTGTCGTGGCGGTCACGACCGTCTGCTGCGTAACAACTGCGAGGACGAGATCCAGGTGCCCGGGGACGAGCGGGATGGGGAAAGGATTCTGCTGCCAGAACAACACATCGATAGATGCGCCCATTTCCGCGAGCCAGGCGTTCACCAACGTGTCCACGTCTGCGTTGAGTGGGCAGAGCGATGGCCGTTGCACCTGCCCGCGTCCGATCGCGGCCAGTCGGCGTGCGGCGTTCTCCGGCGACGTCAGCCCCTGGACGATGACGTTCGTGTCGATGGCTGCCTTGATCGACGCAACGGTGCGCGACTCGTCCTCGTCGATCGCCATCTGGTAACGCTGGTCGGCCGTGACCTGAGTCGCCAGCACGGCGGAGAGCGCGTAGAAGTAGTCCGCCGGGACCTCGAAGTCGAGCGTCAACCCACCCGCGTCTTCGATCACGACGTCCGCCTGGCGGAACGTCGCGCCGGGTGTCGGCGGCGTGCCTGTTTCAACCGGGAAGCGCATACCGACGCGCCCTGGATTGCCGCTTCTCTGCTCCGCAAAGACCGCCGCTGACGCGGCGAAAACGTACTGCGCGAGGCGATCGGAGTTGGCGTTCTGCAGCGCGTAGAAGCCGAGCAGGCTGGCTTCGTACTGCTTCCGGTCCATGTCCGCCCGTTCGCGATCGTCGTTGCTCATCGACGGGTCGCCCGGCGGACGGGTGTACATTTCCTCGAGCGAGCGATTGTTGGGCCGGTCCGGTGCAGGCGTGATCGTGCGGTTCCAGATGATTTCGCGCGCGACCTGGCGCGCCTGCGTGGCGGTCAACGGACTGCTGGTGTCGAGCGTGGCGCCTCCCGCCGGATCCTGTGCCAGCACCTTGTTAATGGCGGTGCGCAGGGAGGCGAACTTCGGCGGTGTACCGTCAGCTGGCAGTTCGACAAACGCAGCATTTGGATCGAGCGCGATGCCGGGATCCGGCAGCGTCAGCACCACGGCGGGCGGCTCGACGGTGATGTAGGTCGACGGATTGTTCGAGAGCGGCGCGTTCGGCTCGACCTTCACGTTGAAGTCGATGCGTTCGTAGGCCACGAGCTGGTTGTTTTGCCTGATCTCGAGACGGAGGTCGGCGGTGTTGAACTCCGGCACCGGCGGGGCTAGTTCGATGATCGCGGTCGCAACGGCCTCGCGGTGCACATGCGGAATCGGCGGGAACCCCACAGGGTGGTCGGAGAGGTGCTGAACGATCTTCTGAGTGGCCGGCGTGAACGCTGGGCCGACTGCGTTCAGGCCGGTATTCGGGAGCCATGCCCCGGTCGCTTCCCCGACCAGCGTACCGCTCGCCGTGTCGCCGAACGACAGATCGAACGCACGGATCGACAGGTTGTTCAGGTAGGTTGAGAAGTTCGTGCCGGTCGTTGGTTTCATCGGCACGAGTCGGACGAGGATCACTTGTGGCATGAGCGTGCTCTTTTCTCTGCTGCTGTTAGTGCAATCTATTGGTGCGCATCACCGCATCAAAAGTAGTGCGCTTCTGTTCTCAGTCCCCCAGATATCTCCATTCCAACCGCCTCTCAAAAGCGGCGCGGCGAGCTCCGCCAGCATTCCAGTCGTTGTCCGGATCCAATGCGCCCCCTCTACCGTGACATTGAGCACAGAAGGGGTTGACGTTCTCTCCATTGCGGTAGCGCTGGGTGTCTCGCTCCATCAACACCGGATCGATGGCGATCCAGCCTCGCGGCCGCATTTCATAGATCATGATCGGAGCCGCAATGATTCCCCCGACGGCGGCGCACGATCCGCCCAGTGCGACGAGACCTGCCTCGCCCATCCACGCGCCGCCGATCATCATTCCGCCGCCGACCAGGCTGGCGCCGCCGCTGGTCACCTTGCCGACGGTGACGATGCCGGGGTCGTGCTCGGTATCGATGCTGGCCAGCATGAACACGCCCCCGACCCCATTGAGTGCGCCGCCCCCCGCGGCGAGCCAGCGCGTTCCCGAGCTCATCCCGGGCGGAGGGGCAAACGGAGTCGGACCCGGGTCGCCCGTCATCATCCATCGGGCCTGTCTGCCGGCCTCGATGGACACCTCTCCGGCGGAAGCGCCCGGATTCGCGGCGCGGATCTGAGCTTCAATCTCCGGGATGAGATATCGGTCGGCGAACCGGTGCTCGTTGCCGTACACGCGGCCGGTGCCGTCCAGGATCGAATAGCGAGTCTGCCCACCTGCGGGATCGGTCAGTAGCGTCGTGGCGGGCCCGACCGAGGTCGCATTCCACGGCCCCGTCGCTCGCCCACTGGTTTGCAGCGGCGACATGTTCATGTTCATCACCGCCGGATCCATGTTCGACGCCGCCGCGCTCAACTCCTTCGTCCAGTGCTGCGCCTGCGTCCCTGGCGGCATGACGTTTGCGGCTCGAAAGGCCTGTCGTCCCGCGGCGGCTTCTGCAGCGAAGTCGGTTCCCGCCGGTGCCAGCGCGAACGTGCCGGGAGACGATGTCACCGGGGGAAGGGTTGGAGTCAGGAAGCTCGCTAACGTGGAAGAAGCGTTGCTCGCCACGACGAGGTCCGATGAGTCGGGCGCGTGGCACGTCATCGACTGATCGTCGACGGTCGCCAGCGTCGGATCGAGGCAAGACTGAGTGGTCGGGTCACACTGCGTGCCGGTCGAGTCGGTGAAGCTCAGTGGATTGCTCCTTCCATAGACATAGGGATTGGGACCGTCCACGAGCCCGGCAGGATCGGTCGCCGTCCACCGGCCCAGCCAGTCGGCGTAGTACCTTGCGCCGTGGTAATAAAAGCCGCTCTCTTCGTCGCGTTCCTTGCCCGTGTAGCGATACCGCTTCGCCGCCTCCGTCTGGCTGCGCACGGCTTGGTAAGTCGAGCTGCCGTAGGGCGCGTATTCCTCGTACGAAATAATCTGTCCTTCGTCATCCAGCTCGAGGCTGGCCGAACCGAGGTGGTTGCCGAACTGGTAGCGGATGAGTTGACGCGACGATCGATCACTCCCTTCCGTCTCAAGCGTGCGTGTCTCGACGAGGGCGAGGCGCCCTGTGTCGTCCATCACATGCAGCGTCTCGCGCTCCAGAGTGACCGTATTGGTACCGATGGGCCCCCGGTGCTTGCGGAAGATCTCGAAGCCGCCGATGTAGAGACGCTCTTCGGTAAGACCCGGCGCCTTCTCCCACACTTTGCGCACGCGCTGGCCTGAAGCGTCGTACACATAGAAGGCCGTGCCACCGCCACCCAAGTCCGTCTGGCGCAACTGGTCTTTGTAGTCCCAGTGCATGTTCGGCCCGGGCATGCCGCCGCCCAGGTGTGACATGCGCAGCTCGTTCCCGTGGGCGTCATGCAGGTGCGTTTCCGGCTGCGGAGTGTTGCCCGCGGGGTTCAGCGTCGTGCGAGTCAGGCGGTTGCTGTTCTTGAGCAGCGTTCCGTCGCTGCCGTCTTCGATCAGGCTGCGTTCGAGGTAGTCATAGGCGCGCGTCCAGCCCGCATGAGCAAGGTCATTGCCACCGTGCTGCATCTTCAGAAAGTTGCCGACGGCGTCGTACACGTAGCGCTCGATGTATGTCCCCATCGCGTTGCCGTCGTTCGCGGCAAAGCGTCCCGCCGCATCGGCACTGACGAGGCCCACGGGACTCGCATCGTTGCCCTGCCCCAGATGTTCGCGGCCCGTGGCCTGGATCAGGCGATAGAGCGCGTCGTACGTGTAGTCGTTGCTCGGCTCGACGCGCGTGTTCCTGAAGTAGACGGTCTGCTGTGCGTCGTCCTGGATATGGGTGATGTTCCCGGCCGGGTCATAGGTGTAGTGCAGGTTCTGCACTTGCTTTCCTGGCCAGCCGGCAACGGGAGGCTGCGGATCGTCGCCGGGGAAGTCGGCCGACTTGCGCCGGGTCAGCAGTTGAGTGAGCCGGAACGTGAGCGGGTCGTAGCTGGAGGTGGTGCTGGCGCCATTCTTGAACTCGATGAGCAGGCGCTGTCCCTTGGCGTCGTAGTCGATGTTAGTGATGCCGACGGGTGACGGCGCTTCGTGGGCCGGGTCGAGCAGCGCGCCGGGCTCTGCCCCGCGCTCCAGCCATACATCCACCCGCTCCAGAAAGTTCGCCTCGTTGAATACCGGTTGGATCACGTTGAACTGGCCGCGCCCCAGGCTGCTGCGAGGCGCGATGGACTGGATGGGGCGGTTCAGCGCGTCGTAGCGAATGCTGCCCTCGAAAAACTCATCGTCCAGCGTCGGGTTCTGTAACCAGTCGGGGATGGCGTTGTAGTCGCGGAGCAGCCGCCGCGTGCTGCGCAGCTGGTTGCCCTTGAAGTCGTACGCCTCTATCGGGTTGTCGTTTGCGTCGAGTTGCGCACGGGTGGCCACGCCGGCGGAATCGAAATGCCGATAGATGCGGGTGCGCAGGTTGAGCGCTTCGGCGTTGGGCACTGTCTCGCCGTACTCGACCTTGTCGACGAGAATGTCGCGATCGAGGGTGCGGGGATCGGACTGAGCGCTGGTGCCGCGGACAATCTGCTCCACGGCACGGCGCAGCACGTCATACCGGGTGGTGAAGTCGTGGCCGCGGCTGTCCCAGGCGCGGATGGGCTTTCCGGCCGCGTCGTTCAACACCCAGCGCGCGCCGGCTTCCATGCTGAACTGGTAGACGCGGCTGCCGAGCATGTCGTAGGTGGAGCGCATGACGATACGCCCGAGCGGGTCGCCTGCCTGCTGTATGGAATCGCGCGCGGCGCGCTGGTTGCCTTCGATGTCCAGTTCGGCGCGGTTGGCGACGCGCTCCTCGCTGCCGTTGAGGTCGTGTCCGGCGCAGACGACGCGATTGCGTGCCACCGTCAGGAAGGGCCGGCCCAGAGCATCGAAATACGCGGTCGTCGGCGTGTCAGCATGGGCTGCGGCGCACTCAGCGGCTCTTTGCTCGTCCGTTCCCAGCGCGCCGCCGATGCGCTCGGCATACCACGTTTGCCAGCTTACGGGCTGAGTCTCGAAGTACTCAGCGACATAGCCGCTGATGTCCGGATCGGTGCGCGGATCGCCGGTCTGCGCGTTGCGCGGCGCGCAGGTGTCGTTGACGTCGTAGGTGATCTGCTGCCACGGATCGACAACCACCTTCTCGTAAGTGTGATTGGGATGCAGCGTGGCGACGACGCGCCCGGCCGGGTCGTAGAACAGCACCGGGCTGACGCCGATGCGGACATCGAACTCGAAGCGGTGGGTGTCGGTGAAGAAGGGCTCGAACTGGCGGACCGGCTTGCCCTTGTTGTTGAACACCGTCCAGCCGCTGCCGACCCAGCGCGGAGCGCCCGCCGGCCCGGGCTCGGCCTGGATCTTTTTCTGGATCTCGCGGCCCAGGCCATCAGAGCAGGTAAAGCTGAGCTGGATCTTCAGGCCTTGCTGCGGCAAAGGCCTGCTCGCATGCGTTTCGCGGGTCAGCATCGCGGCGCAGGCCGGCTGCCACCAGGCAGGGTCGTGAGGGTTCGCCTGCCGGGTGCGGCGGAAGCGGTCAACGTCGTAGACGATGCGCGTAGTCGCGTCTTTCAGCAGCGCCGATGCGTTGGCGTTCGGATCGGGCGCGTCGAACAAGCCATCCAGCTCGGCTTGCGTGAGGTCTGCGGCGAAGCCGGTGAGTGCGTCACCTTCCGCCGGCGCAGGCAGCGGCTTGCCCATGACCGCGGTGCCCACCGCCATCCCCAGGGTATCGAAGACGACTTCAGTCTGGTTGCGGTTGGAGTCGTTGACCAGGCGCGGTTGCAGGACGCGGTAATCGTTGGCGTTGACGGTGACTCGATTGTCGAGTGCATCGCACGTCTCCGTCATGAGCAAGTCGTAACCGTCGAAGTCGACGACGGAGCTCGCGCCGAGAGGACCGAGATAGCGACGCGCGAGGAAAAAATGCGCGCTCGCTTCCGCCAGCTCGTCTGCGGGCGCCACTTCTCTCAAGTGATAGAACACCCGGCCAGAAGGGATCCACCAGTGGCCGTTGTTATCGAGGTCGACGTAACCGCCCGTCGAATCCCCTCGTCCGCTCACCACGATCGCCGGATCCGGCAGCAACGCTTCGGCGGACTGCCCCGGACGAGGACGCTGAAACACCTGATCGAGGAAGCCCGGGGTGAAGGCGAGCTTGTAACTCTCACCGGCGAGGCAAAGCGATTGAATTTCCCCCAGCGGCAGGAGCCCGCTCATATCGTTGCGCCGATAGAGCGTTCGCGATCGTTTGACGGGCCGCCGCCGCTGGCTTCCCGAGGCCGTCGCTTCGTAGGCGACTTCCGGCGCGGAATACTTGTGGCGCAGACGACCTGGGTTTGCCGGATCGGGCTCGACGAAGTCCGAGGCTTGAAACCGGCCGCTCTTGCCGGTGGCCGTGTAGGCTGTCAGCTCGAAGGTCGTCGTCTCGCACGCCAGTGGATTACGTTGCGCGTCGGGCAATGTGATGGCGTGGGTATAGCGCGTCTCCGAATAGCTCAGCAGCGCTGACGCCTGCCGGTCGCGATCCCATTGCGTCGACAAAGGCGAGGCGCGGCGACCATAGGCGACGGCGGCCTCCTTGAGCGGGTTGCCAAAGTCGTCGACTTCCAGCGTGAGCGCCTGTTGAACGCGGGGATCTTTCGGATTGCGCTCGTAATGGTAGGTGATCGCCTCGCGCGCATGCGTGAAGAACACCGCGTAGCGATTGAGCCCCCGACGCTGCAGCACCCGGATCTTGAAGTTCTGCTCTACGACTGTGTACGGCGATTGTGCTCGCCGCACTTGCGCAGCGGTCGCAAGAGGACCCCCGGCGTCGTCTGCGTAGACCTCCTGGCGCAGCAACGAGCCTTTCAGCGCGCGAGACGCTTCGCGCTCCTCTTCCGGGGTCAGGCCCGGCGGGAGGATGGTGTCGTCAAGGAGCTGCGCGCGCGCAGCGCTGAGAGTCAATCCAGGCTCTCGAAAGTACTCGTCCTCGAAATGACGCGAGACGCGTGGCCCACCGGGCCAGATGCCGGTGTGGAACCAGGACTTTGTGTGGACAGGCGGGACGTTCGATTCCGCACCGAGGTTCGAGGCCGGAACTCGGCCCCCGTCGAGCGCCGCGAATTGCTCCGTGTCCCACTGTTCCACCATGCCGAAACCCCGGAACTCGCGCTCGACGCCGTCGTAGTGGCCATGGTGGTAGGCGAACCGGGTCACGAAACGGGTGCGACCGACGTGGTCGAACGTCTCCATGCGCTCGACGACATGCACGGGGAACGGCAGACCCGTGATCCACGGCCGGCCGGCCTCTCGATCCGCGAGATAGAACTTCGTCGAGGACGCGTAGGTCAGGCGCGTTTCGGCGCCGAGCTGATTCTCCCAGCGCACGAGCAGGTGCGGCTTCTCGCCGTCCATCAGATCGATGTAACGCATCGGACGCCACGCCAAACCAGGCAGCGTCGTCGACCAGACCAGACAGGCCGTCCCCCGGCCCAGCAGATCGACGACGTCGAGCGAGACACCGTCGGTGAGAATCATTTCGTCGATGAAGCGCGGCGCGCCGAGTGCGTTGCCGCTCTCGTTGAGGAACACTTTGACGTCTTCGCGTCCGGCGTAGATCAGATCCGTCGGGCCCGATCCATCCGTGTCGGCGAGGCGGAGCCGCCGCGCATCGAAGACGCCCTCCTCATCGAACCACGGCGAGCCGTCCATCGTAACTTTGGGTCCGAAGTGGCCGTGACCGAGGTTCTGCCAGTAGCAGACCTCACCGTTTCGTATGCGCACGAGGTCGGTGAGTCCGTCGCCCGACATGTCCGCGAGAAACACCGACTGGTCCGCCTGTCCGAGCAGCACGCGCGGGCCCCCTTCGTCGTTCCACGGCACACGGACGCGGACGGCTTCGCCGAACCCGCCGTCGCCGAGCGACGGATGCCAGGTGATGGCCTGGTCGTCGGTAATCAGAATGTCGGCGAGTCCGTCACCCGTCAGGTCGGCGAGACGGAGGTTTGGATCCGTGAAGTCGACGACCGGGACCGAGCGGAACGGACGGAACGGCGTCCAGCCTGCGGAGTCGGTCCGGTCGAAATACCCCCCCGTACCTGGCGCGAGCAAGGCGAATTCCAGCCGTCCGTCGGCGTCGAGATCGATCAGTTGCGATCGGCCGCCTTCGAGCGGCGGCGCCTCGGCGACCGCCTGGACCGGACCGAAGCGTCCTTCGCCGCGGTTGGGTTTGTAGAACCACGCGCCCGCCTGAGCGGTGAGCACACCGGAGATGCCCTCACCATCGAGGTCCGTCCACTGATAGCCCTGTCCGGCAATGCCGGCCGGCAGATTCTCGAGGCTTTCCCGCGGTACATCGCGAACGGCCCACGTGCGCGGCGCGGGATCGTCGAGTGGGCTCTCTGAGTAGTGCAGCAGCAGCGCAGGCAGCGACCGGCGTCGGTAGGACCCGTCGTCGAGCCGTCGATACCCGGACTGCGTGACGCGCGACAGCCGCGTACCGGTTGGTTTGTGTTCGTAGTCGAGATCGACGCCGCGAACAAGCGTGCGCGGTTCGCCGAGTTGTTCCGGCATGCGATGCGCGATGAGGATGCGCCGGCACAGTCGATAGGTCCGGATCTCGAACCCGGCGCGCGACATAGAGAACGGGTCCATGCGCGCCGCACGCGGCCGCGGCGGATCGTTCGTCCAGCGCACACGTTCGAATCCGTCGGCATCGGGTTCGTGCACGAACGGCTCGTCGCCGTAGTCGAAGACGACTTCGAACAGCCAGCCGGTTGTCGCGTCGATAGGCGGCCGTGGAATATGGCAGCGGCGGGCAGAGGCAGTCGACGGATCAACCAATACCGGTTCACGGTTGCCATACCGGATGCGTTTCAGATAACGGTTTGCGGCGCGCGATCGAAATCGCTCGTTCGGCCGGGTCGCATCGACCCCGTCGTCTCCTTCGGCGGCGTATTCGTACTCGATGGCGTTGCCGCGGTCGTCATAGCTGCGGCAGACCAGCCAGCTAAACACCCGCTGCGCGTCGTCCGGGTCGGCGACGCGCGATTCAGCGGTCTCGCCGTACACCGTCAGAACGTTGTCGCGCGAGATCGTGCGCCAGTGCGTGTCGCCGTCCCCCACACGGGTCCAACTCTCGATGCGCGCGAAGGTACCCTCGATGCGTGGCCGATAGCCGCGCACGAAGTAACCTTCCCTTATCCGGTGCGCAATCCACGGGCCTTCGTCGGCCGCGATCGGCACCAGGTCTTCGGATCCGGACAGCAGGAAGATGTCGGCGACGGCATCAACTGTCGCGATGTCAGCCGGACGGCGCGCGAAGGGGACATAGCGCGGAACTCCCTTGTCCGTCCGCCTCGAAATCGAAGGTACTCCCGTTGACCACCCCAGGCCGTAAGGGCCGTTGCCGGATCCGGAGCTGTAAGACAGACCGAGCGCGGGCTGGAATTCGCCGCGGCTCTTGCTCAACGGAATAGGAATCGACAGCGTACCGGTGCCGTTGGCGGGATTGGTCTGGAACTTCTCGCCCAGGCCGCGGATAGCGCCACCGCCCTTGGGCAAGCTGATTTGCGGCGCCGCAAAGGGCGATGCCGTTTCGGGCGACTGCTGGTCGGCCATGGCCTATGACTCTCGAGGAGTGAGACTGTCGGCGAAGCTACTTCGCCTTGGGCACCGGCGGCGGACGCACCGGCTGGCGCGGCTCCTCACCAGTCATCGCCGTGAACTCGGCGCGGGTGAGATTGTGCTTGTCGCCGTTCGACAGCTGCAGCACCGCGTACACGTCCGCGTCTTCCTGCGGCTGGACTCGCACGCTGACGATTTGCTCCTCGTTGAGGAAGAGACCCGGCTTGATCTCGGTCAGCTTCATCGTTGCAGCCTTTCGCGGGCTCGGCGCAGTCGCCTCGTATGGCACGGGGACGACCTTGCGCCCTCGAGTGGGTTTTGACTTTTCGCTTTGCGCGCGTTTTTTCACCGTCAGCGTCCCAGCATCAGTTTCTTGACAAAGATACTTCGGCGCCCAGACGGACGGCTGAAAACAGCCCGTCCGGTTGGGAGCACAACGCTAAAGATCCTTGGAACCCATGCATAGTCTGCCAACTACGCACCTCTAATCAAGAGGAATCAAGAAGCTATGCTTCGCTTGGCCCATAGTCAGACACGGTTAGCGCGTAGCCGCAGAAGGCTAGAGCCGTTTTCGCTTCGGTGTAGTGGGCGAAAACGGCTCAGCGGTTTTGCCTGTCGAGGGCGGGGACCATTTGCACAAACCGCCTTCGAAGCGCCCTCAAGTGGCGCCCGAAAGCGGTCTAGAAAACGACGCTAAGTTGTTGACTCGTAATACTGGTGCGGAAGGGGGGACTCGAACCCCCACGGGATTGCTCCCGCCAGCCCCTCAAGCTGGTGCGTCTGCCAATTCCGCCACTTCCGCAGTGACTGAGGTACGTGCCGGCGCGTCTAACTGCCGGAGCTGCGGCCCGCCGGTGGCGTGGGCTTGGCCGCAGGAGATGTCGCCGGTTTGCTGCCGCTGCCGGCTGCTGGTGATGTCGTCGGCGCCGGGGTCCCGGTCGTCGCCGGCGCTGGCGTCGAACCGCCGGTCGCCGGTGTCGCCGCCGGCGTCGTCGTCGGCACGACGCCCGGCATCGGGAGCGCCGGCGCGGCCGGCGCAGACTGGGCCGGGCCCTGAACACCGCTCACAACCGAGCTTCCGCCGCTCCTACCCATGATGCCAAGGCCGAATGCCCCGAGCATGAAGAGGGTGCCGAGCACGGCCGTCGCGCGGGTCAACACCGTCGCGCCCGCGCGCGCGCCGAACGCGGTCTGGCTGCTGGCGCCACCGAAGGCTGCAGCGATGTCGCCGCCCTTACCCTGTTGGAGCAACACGACGCCCAGCAGAAGCAGGCAGACAAGCACATAGATTCCGGCAAACACGAGGTACATAGACCCCACAGTATACATTCGAGCATTGGGTGATTTCGAGATTTGGTGATCTGGCGATTTCACAGCCCTGAAATCACCAGATCGCCAAATCGTCAAATCACCCAATCGCAGAAGCCCTGGTCACTATCTCCCCAAACGACCTGACATCCAGGCTGGCGCCCCCGACGAGCGCGCCGTCCACGTCCGGTAACCCGATGAGATCGCGGATGTTGTCGGGCTTGACCGACCCGCCGTAGAGGATGCGGCAGGCCTCGGCCGGCGTCCCGCCGAACCACTGCCGGATCCGGCCGCGGATGTGCCGGTGGGCCTCGTCGGCCTCGGCCGGCGTCGCGTTCTTGCCGGTGCCAATCGCCCAGACCGGCTCGTAGGCGACGAGCGCCGCGGCGATCTGATCGGCCGTCAGTCCGTCGAGGCTGGCGCGAATCTGTCTATCGAGAACCGCGAGCGTGTCGCCGGCCTCGCGTTCCGCCAGCGTCTCGCCGATGCAGACGATCGGTGTGAGCTCGGCGCCGATAGCGGCGCGTGCCTTTCGATTCACCCAGTCGTCGGTATCGCCGAACAATCTCCGCCGCTCGGAGTGGCCGACGATGACGTGCGTCGCGCCTGTGGCTTTGATCATCGGCGCGCTGACTTCGCCGGTGAACGCGCCTTCGCGCTCGAAGTAGAGGTCCTGCGCCGCGACGGCGATCGGAGTATTGCGGGCGGTTTCGGCCGTTGCCGCGAGTGCCGTGAACGGCGGCGCGACGATAATCTCTGTCTTGCTGCTGGCTTTGGCGACCGCCGTCAATTCACGGACGAACGCCACCGCGTCATGAGCGGTCTTGTGCATCTTCCAATTGGCCGCGAACACCGGAATCCGCACGTCAGTGCCCGCCGCCCGCCTTGCGTTGGAGCGCGACGACGCCCGGCAGCGCCTGGCCGCCCAGGAACTCGAGCGACGCCCCACCGCCGGTGGAAATGTGCGTCATCTGATCGGCGACGCCGGCCTGCGTTACCGCCGCGACCGAGTCGCCACCGCCGATGATCGTCGTCCCATGGACGGCTGCGACGGCCTTGGCGACGCCGATTGTGCCCTTCGCGAATGCCGGCATCTCGAACACGCCCATCGGACCGTTCCAGACGACGGTCTTGGCGCGTTGAATCATGCCGGCGAACTTCGCGACGGATTTCGGCCCGATGTCGAGGCCCATGCGATCGCCGATGGCTTTGTCGCCGACGTCGAGCGTCTGGCTTGGCGAGCCGGCCTCGAGCTTCGGCGCCACCACGTGATCGACGGGCAACTCGAGGGCGATTCCGCTGCGCTCGGCGCGGTCGATCAGACCCTTCGCGGTGGCGACGAGATCGTCCTCGACGAGCGATCGCCCGACGGGAACGTCCTGCGCCTTGAAGAACGTGTACGCCATCGCGCCGCCGATGATGAGGCCATCGACGCGGCCGATGAGGTTCTCGATGACTTCGAGCTTGTCGGAGACCTTCGCGCCGCCGAGGATCGCGACGAACGGGCGATCCGGCGCGCCGAGTGCCCGGCCGAGATACTCGACCTCATCGGCCATCAGGAACCCAGCGGCGGCTTCGGCGATGTGACTGACGATGCCCTCGGTGGACGCGTGGGCGCGGTGCGCCGACCCGAACGCGTCGTTCACGTACACGTCCGCGAGGTCTGCCAGCGCCTTCGCGAACGCCGGGTCGTTCTTCTCTTCCTCGGCGTGGAAGCGCAGGTTCTCGAGCAAGATGATGCTGCGCGGATTGGCGGCAATGACTTCAGCAACCGCCGGGCCGATGCAGTCGGGCGCGAAGGCCACCGGACGGTGCACGAGCGTGGAGAGGCGGTCGGCGACCGGTTTCAGCGAAAAGTCGGGATCCGGCTTGCCTTTGGGCCGTCCGAGATGCGACGCAAGGATGACGGTGGCTCCGCGCTCGAGCGCGTACGTAATCGTCGGGAGCGCCGCGCGAATGCGCGTGTCATCCGTTATCTTCCCGTGCTCGATGGGGACGTTGAAATCGACGCGAACGAACACCCGCCGCCCGGCGAGCGAAAGATCCCGGATGGTGCGCATTTACAGTCCCTTACCAGCCATGTACCGCAGCAGGTCGACGCAGCGGCTCGAGTAACCCCACTCGTTGTCGTACCAGGCCATCACCTTGACGAAGTCGGCCGCCATCACCTTCGTATAGGACACGTCGAGCATCGCCGAGTGCGGATTGCCGCGGAAGTCGATTGAGACGAGCGGCGCCGTTACATATTCCAGGATGCCCTTGAGCGGACCATCGGCGGCGGCCTTGAATGCGGCGTTGACCGACTCGGCGGTCGCGGATTTCGACACGATCGCGTTCAGGTCGACCACCGAGACGTTCGGCGTCGGCACGCGCAACGCGATACCGTCCAGCTTGCCTTTGAGCTGTGGCAGCACTTCGCCCACGGCCGCCGCCGCGCCCGTCGTCGTCGGAATGATTGAGAGCGCGGCCGCGCGCGCGCGGCGCAGGTCCTTGTGCGGCAGGTCGAGCAGGTTCTGGTCGTTCGTGTAGGCGTGGACGGTCGTCATCCAGCCCTTCACGATGCCGAACGACTCGTCGAGGACTTTCGCGATTGGCGCGAGACAGTTCGTGGTGCACGACGCATTCGAAATGATCTGGTGCTTCGCCGGATCGTACTGGTCGTGATTGACGCCCATGACGAAGGTGGCGTCCGGCTTCTTCGCGGGCGCGGTGATAATGACCCGCTTTGCGCCGGCCGCCAGGTGCTTGGCCGCATCCTCACGGTTGGTGAAACGCCCCGTCCCTTCGAAGACGACGTCGACGCCAAGATCCTTCCACGGCAATTGCGACGGATCCTTCTGCGCGAGTACCCGGAACTCGTCGCCGTCGACGGAAATGCGGTCGCCCGAGGCGGTGATGTTCGCCTTCAGGTTGCCGAGAATCGAGTCGTACTTCAATAGATGCGCGAGTGTCGCGGCGTCCGTAAGGTCGTTGACCGCGACGATGTCAATGTCATCGAAGGGAAGGGCGGCGCGCAGGATATTGCGGCCGATTCTCCCGAACCCGTTGATGCCCACCTTGATGGCCATTCGTTCTCCTCATGCATGATCGGCGGGGACCCCTGCACCCCGCCTGGCTCACTGCGCTACTCTCGCGCTTCGACGCTCGCTCCGCTTCGTTCGCACTAGCGTCCTGATCGCTGAAACCTAACCGGACAATGTTACTTCGTAGGGTCAAGCCCGGGGTATCATTTTTCTGCCGTGCACGCGCTGTACACCTTCCTGATCGTCGTGCTGGCGATCCTGCTGTCCCCATGGTTCGTGTATCAGGCGATGCGATACCGCAAGTACGTCGGGAACCTGGCGCAGCGCATGGGGTATCTGCCGGTCAGCTTCAACCTGGACGGCGACGAATCCATCTGGATTCATGCGGTTTCGGTTGGGGAGGCCCTGACCGCGAGGGCCCTGCTTGCAGATTTGAAAGCGCGGTACCCCAACCTCAAGATCTTTCTCTCGACGACCACCCTCACGGGGCAGGAGATCGCCAGGTCGCGCATGCAGGAAGTCGACGCGGTCTTCTTCTTTCCGTTCGACCTCCCTCCGTTCGTGAATCGCACCCTGCGTCTCGTCAAGCCGCGCATCTTCATCATGATGGAGACCGAGATCTGGCCGAACCTCCTGCGAGCCTGCAAGAAGCAGGGCGTCAAGACCCTGCTCGTGAATGGCCGGATCTCGTCGCGGTCGTACCCACGCTACCGGCTCGCCCGTGGCCTGTTCAAGCGTGTGCTCGTCGATGTCGACCGCTTCTGCATGCAGAGCGAGGAATCGGCGCGGCGGATCATCGACATCGGCGCCGATCCACAGCGCGTCACCGTGACCGGCAGCCTCAAGTTCGAATCGCTGGACCTGCCAGGCGCGGCGGCGGGCCGCGGGCCTGGACGCGTGCTGCGGTTCTTCCGCATGCCGGCGTCGCGGCCGGTCTTCATCGCCGCCAGCACACTCAAAGGTGAAGAGGCGCCCGTGCTTGCGGCTTTCACGGCGGCGCGACGCACCCACCCGGCTGCGCTCCTCATCATCGCCCCAAGAAAGCCGGAGCGATTCGTCGAGGCTGAAACGCTCGCGCGCGCGGAGGGGCTGCGTGTGGTCCGGCGCACCGAGCTCGCGATCGACGCCGAACCGCGGGCGGACGTAGTCGTGCTCGACACGATCGGCGAGCTCGCGCATCTTTTCCAGGTCGCCACTGTCGTGTTCGTCGGTGGGAGCCTCGTGGATCAAGGCGGTCACAACATCCTCGAGCCGGCGGTGCACGGCAAGCCGACGGTGTTTGGGCCGCACATGGAGAACTTCGCCGAGATCGCTGAGGCGTTTCTGAGAAACCAGGCCGCCGTGCAGGTCGGCGACGCCGGCGAGCTCGCAGCCACCGTGGTGCGGCTCTTCGGCGACTCGGTCGAGCGCGCGCGCCTCGGCGCGGCCGCCCGAGCGCTCGTCGAAGCGAACCGCGGCGCCAAACCTCGCACGCTGGAGGCAATTGCGGCGCTCGTGCCGCTGCCCGGCAGCCGCGGCGTCGTCACGCCGTTCCGGCGATAGGCGATAGAGGACACACTGCCTCCCGTTGTCAGCATCGGCAACCTGGCGATGGGTGGGCGCGGCAAGACGCCCCTCGTCGCATACCTCGCTCGCAAGCTCGTAGCGAACGGCGAGCGGCCGGCCATCCTGACGCGCGGCTACGGCAGGCAGAAGGTGGAAGACGGCGTAGTCGTGGTAAGCGACGGCGAGCATCTCCTCGCCGATCTCGATCGATCAGGTGACGAACCGTTGATGCTTGCCCGATCCATTCCCGGCGCAATCGTGCTGGTGTGCGAGCAGCGAGCCATCGCAGCAGCGATGGCAACGCAGACGTTCAGAGCGACGGTCCTGCTGCTTGACGATGGTTTTCAGCACCGCGCGATGAGGCGCGATGTTGATCTGGTGATCGTTGCGGCTGAAGATCTGCGCGCCCGGCGTCTGCCGTTCGGTCCGTTGCGTGAGGGGCCTGGCGCGTTGCGGCGCGCCAGCGCCGTCGTGATCGACGGGGAGATGAGCCCGGCAGATCGTGCGTCGTTGCCCGTGCCGGCGTTCACGATGACCCGCACGCTCGGCGGGCCCACCCCGATTGAGCGCGGGAACTCGGCTCCGGCGCCTGGCGCGAGTGTCGTCGCGCTGGCGGCAATCGCCCGGCCTGAACGGTTTTCGCAAGCGCTTCAATCCGCTGGATTTACAGTCCTGCGGTCCCTGACCTTCCGGGACCACCATCAATTCTCTTTGCGTGATGTCGCCGCCGCTGCCTCTGCGATGCGTGAGTCCGGGGCGTCGGCGGTCCTGACGACGGAAAAGGATGCCGTCCGGCTTCTCCCATACCGTCCCTTGCCGGTGCCCATCGCCTACGTGCCGCTGACGGTTGGTTTCGATCCGGCGCAGGGGTTCGATCGGTGGTGTGCCGAGCGGCTCCAGGGGATCCGCGCGTGACCGCTGGTGTGCGGCATGCGCTCGAGTACCGGCTCGTGGCGATTGTGCGCGCCATCGTGCGCGCGCTGCCCGAATCGCTGGCGACTGGAACGGGCAGCCTGCTGGGCCGCCTGTTCTTCCTCTTCGATCGACGCCACCGGCGGATTGCGGAGCGCCAGTTGCACGCGGCGTTTCCGCGGAAGTCGGCGGCCGAGTGCCGCGCGATCGCCCGTGCCACGTTCGGGCACTTCGGCAGACTCCTGATCTCGGTGCTGAGATTCAGCGGGCTCTCGCGCGAGCAGATGCTGGCGCGGGTTGAATACGAGGGCGTGGACCGCGTGCGTGCCGCGTTGTCCGCCGGCAAGGGCGCTCTGATCTTCACGGGCCACTTCGGATACTGGGAGTTGCAAGGCCTGGCCCACGCCCTGGCGTTGCCGCCAATTTCAGTGCTCGCCCGGCCACTCGACAATCCGCGCCTGCACGAATTGCTGGAGCAGATCCGCTGCTGCACGGGAAACAAGGTGATTTACAAGCAAGGAGCGCTGCGACGGGTGCTGCGCGCGCTCGAACAGAACGAAGGCGTGGCGATTCTCGCCGACCAGCACGTGCAGGGTGAGGACGCCGTCATGGTGGACTTTTTCGACCGGCCGGCCGCGACGGCGCCGGTGCTGGCGACGTTGGCGCTCCGCACGGGAGCCCCGCTGATTCCGGCCTTCGCTCTCCCGCTTCCGGGCGGCCGCTACCGGATGGTGTACGAGCATCCGGTCGAGATGCCGAAGGCGACGTCAGAGGATCCTGTGCGGGAGATCACTCAGAAATGCACGGACGTTCTCGAGATGTACGTCCGGCGCCATCCGGACCTGTGGTTGTGGATGCACCGCCGATGGCGGACCGAGCCGGAGAAGGAGCAGGGCGCGGCATGACGCGGCTTCTGGTTCGGGCGCCGAACTGGCTGGGCGACGCCGTCATGGCCATTCCAGCGATGGCTGCCATCCGCGCGGCCTCCGCGGACGCGCACCTGACGGTGGCGGCGCCGGCTTCCGTCGCGGCGCTCTTTCAGGAAAACACTCCGGTCCGTCAGGACGCCGTGCTGACTCTTCCAGAAAAGAGCCGCGACGTCTCGACAGCGCTCGCGGCCGGCAGTTTTCAGACGAGCATTCTGTTTCCCAACTCATTTCGATCGGCGTGGCAGATGAAGCGCGCCGGCATTCCGGAGCGTTGGGGATACGGGGCCGCCAGCCGCGGATGGCTGCTGACGCGCGCGATCGCCCGTCCGTCCGGGAAAGGCCCGCTGCATCAGGCGGACTACTATCGCGAACTCGTTCGGGCGCTCGAGATCGACTGCGAGGACGCGGCGCCGTCGCTCGCGCCGTCGGAATCGAGCCTGGCGGCCGCCGATAATCTGCTGCGGCGTCATCGCTGGCCGGCCGGCACGCGTTTCGTTGCGGTGATGCCGGGCGCGGCGTACGGAGAGGCGAAGCAGTGGCCGGCGAGCCGGATGGCCGAAGTCGTCGCGCGCCTCGTCCGGGAGTGCGGGGTAAGGTGTCTTGTCCTCGGTGCCGCGGGCGATCGGTCGGCGGCCCGTGCGATAGAATCCTCGCTCCGCGAGCGAGCACCGCAGGAGGCGCCGTTCGTGCTCGATCTCACCGGGCAGACGAGTCTTGGCGTGCTCGTCGCGCTGTTGTCTCGAGCGGCCACGTGCGTATCGAACGACTCCGGCGGCATGCACGTCGCCGCGGCGCTCGGGCGGCCGGTTGTGGCGGTGTTCGGTCCGACCGACGAGCGGACCACCCGGCCGATCGGCAACCACGCCGTTATTACCGAATCCGTGTTCTGCCGGCCCTGCATGCTTCGTGACTGTCCCATCGACCACCGCTGCATGAAGCGGATCGATGCGGGCCGTGTCTTCGACGCAGCGGCCTCGCGCCTGGCCGCCTCCGGAGCCTGACATGCGTCCAGCCGTGTTTCTCGATCGTGACGGGACGATGATTCAGGACGTCGGGTATCTGAGCCGTCGCGAGGATCTGCAGTGGTTCTCCTGGACGATTGACGCCATCCGCCTGCTCAATCGCGCGGGATTCGTCGTGTGCGTGACGACGAATCAGGGCGGAGTCGGCCTGGGTTTTTACGAGGAGCAGTTCGTGAAGGATCTGCACCGCGAGATGTCAGAAACGATCGCGGCCGCGGGCGGCCGCGTCGATGGCTGGTACTACTGCCCGCACTATCCCACCGCGGTCATCGATGCGTTGCGTATGGACTGCGACTGTCGCAAGCCGAAACCGGGCATGATTCACCAAGCGACGTCTGATTTTGCGATCGACCTCGAGCGTTCCTACGTCGTGGGCGACAAGATCGGCGACGTCGGGCTGGCCGCTGCCGTCGGAGCCAAGGGCGTGCTCGTCAGGACCGGCTTCGGAGAGTTGGAGCTGCGGCGGCGCGACGGTGCGGTGCCCGGCGCGACGCACGTCGCGCCGACCCTGGCCGAGGCCGCGGCATGGATTCTTCTGGACGCCGGTTTTCCGAAGGAGCGGGCGTGAAACTGGAAGCGCTGATCAAAGCCTTCAAGCGCGTGAAGATTGCCGTCGCGGGCGATCTCGTGGCCGACGAGTTCATCTACGGCCAGATCGATCGCGTCTCGCGCGAGGCACCGGTACTCATCCTCAAGTACGACGCGACCGAAATCGTGCCGGGTGGTGCCGGTAACGCCGCGAACAATGCCAGTGCTCTCGGTGCGCGCGTGAACGTGATCGGCATCGCGGGCCGGGACTCGGTCGGCGATCGCCTCGTGCAGGTGCTCGGCAAACGCGCGAACGTGTCGGGAATCGCACGCATCAAGGGCCTCGTGACACCGGTCAAGACGAGGATTCTCGCCGGGGGCGTCCACTCCGCCAAGCAGCAGGTGGTGCGTATCGATCGGGCCGGTGACGCGACGCCGACGCCTGCGATCCGCGCGGTGGAGACCGCGCTGGTCAAGGCATTGCGCTCGTCGGACGCGATCATCCTGTCTGACTACGGCGCGGGACTCATCACGCCGGCGTCTTGGAAGCGCGCGCTCTCCGCCGCACGCGTGCGACGGATGCCGGTCGTCGTGCTCGACTCCCGCTACAACCTCACCGGGTTCACGGACGTGACGGCGTGCACGCCGAACGAATCGGAAGCCGAGGCGCTCGTCGGCTTCAGGATTGGCGAGAGCGGTTCGCTGCTCGAGCGCGCGGGCCGGACGCTGCTCAAGCAGCTGCAGTGCAAGGCCGTGCTCATCACACGAGGCAGCCGCGGCATGGCGCTGTTCGAGCCGGATCGGCCGACAAATCACATTCCCATCGTCGGGTCGGATCAGATCGCGGACGTCACGGGCGCGGGCGACACGGTGATTGCGACGTTCGCCCTGGCGCTCGCGGCCGGCGGTTCGTTCGTGGATGCCGCCCGCCTCGCCAACTTCGCCGGCGGGCTCGTCGTCATGAAACGCGGTACGGCGACGGTCGATGCCGACGAGCTCATCGGCGCGGTCCGCAGGGGAGACTGACCGTAACGATGGGACGCGTGGTCACCGATCGAGAGCTCGCTGCGCTGGTCGAAGACGATCGTCGTGCGGGACGATCCGTCGCCTTCGCGAATGGCTGCTTCGACATCCTGCATGTCGGCCACGTTCGCTACCTCACGGGCGCCGCAGCCGAGGCCGACCGGCTGGTCGTCGCCGTCAACAACGACGAGTCCGTTCGCGGGCTGAAGGGCCAGGATCGGCCGGTCATGCCGGAAGCGGCACGCGCCGAGATGGTCGCCGCGCTGCGTGGCGTCGACTACGTCGTCTTGTTTGGCGAGCCGTCCGTCGACCGCCTGCTCCGCGAGATCAAGCCCGACGTCCACTGCAAGGGCACCGACTACACGGTCGACACGGTTCCCGAGCGCGAGACGGTTCGAGGCTACGGCGGACGGATTGCGATTGTCGGCGACCCCAAGGATCACTCAACGCGCGAGCTCCTCAAGCGTCTGGGCAATGCGAACGAGCCATGCGAGTGAGCCGCGGGACCGGAGCGGGGCAGTGGGGTCCCCGCGAGCGAGCGCGTGAGGGGGGCGCGGCGGGGACGAAGTCCCCCCGCATATTGATCGTCCGCCTTGGATCGCTGGGCGACCTCGTGCATACGCTGCCCGCGGTCAGCGCGATTCGACGGGCCTGGCCCCACTCTGAAATCGACTGGCTGGTCGAAGCGCCTCACCGGGAGTTTCTCGAACTCGTACCGGTGATCTCCTCGCTGGTCGTTCTCGAAAGACGAGGCGCCGGCGCCTGGATCGACGCCATTCGCGTGATGCGCCGGCGGCATTACGCGATGGCGATCGACTTCCAGGGGCTGGTCAAGTCCGCGTCGCTTGCGCGTCTATCGGCGGCGACACGAGTCATCGGTTTCGACCGCGCAGGCGTACGTGAATCGCTCGCGACGATGTTCTATTCAGAACGCGCCGACGTGGCAGAGGGCGGGCACGTCGTGCGCAAGAATCTGGCCCTTGCGGCCGCGGCCGGCGGCACAGGGGAGGAACTCGAATTCCCGATTCGCGCCGTCGCTTCTCCCATCGTCGAGGAGTTCGTCGCGCGCGACCCGCGCCCGTTCGTACTGATCAATCCTGGCGCGGCCTGGCCGAACAAGCGATGGCTTCCGGATCGGTTCGGTGCGGCCGCGCGATGGGTGATGGAGAGTCGAGGCCTGCCGTCGGTCGTGCTGTGGGGGCCGGGCGAGCAAGGTGCCGCGGAGGATGTCGTGCGTGCGTCCGGCGGCGCGGCGCGTCTGGCGCCGCCGACCAGTCTCAAGGATCTCGTGGCCCTCGCGCGTCACGCGAAGCTGTTCGTGTCGGGCGACACGGGTCCGTTGCACGTCGCATCCGCGGTGGGCACGCCGACCGTCTCGATTTTCGGACCGACGAACCCGATGAGAAATGGCCCATGGGAAACGGCAGATGTGTCGGTTTCTCTCTATGAATCCTGCCCGTGCCACTACCAGCGTCAGTGCCGCCTCGGGCCGGGCGAGTGGTGCCTCGGACGAGTGACAGTCGAACAGGTGACCGGCGCGATCGCGCAACGGCTGCCGGGGTAGACATGCTGAAGGTACTGGCGCGGCTGCGTGTTCCCCTTGGGTTTGCCTTCGCCATTGCGGCGTTCTACCTGGCCGCGCCCACGCAGACGTCCATGTGCCTCGGTTTTGCGATTGCGGCCGTGGGAGAGGCGCTGCGCATCTGGGCCGCGGGCCACATCGAGAAATCGCGCGAGGTCACGCGGTCCGGACCGTACCGCTTCGTGCGTCACCCGCTGTACCTCGGCTCTTCGATCATGGCGCTGGGGTTTGTCGTCGCCGCGAGGAATTGGTGGTGCGCTGTAATCGTCGCGGCCTACATGGGACTGACGCTGACCGCCGCCATTCGCACGGAGGAGGCGACCCTCGACGCGAAGTTCAAGGGCGAGTACTCGGCGTACAAGACCGGCGCGGCTCCGCCGGTCGAACGGGCGTTCAGCTTTGCGCGCGTCCGCGCGAACCGCGAGTACCGCGCGGTGATCGGTCTCGCGATAGGAATGGCGGTGCTGTATCTGCTGCGGTGATACGAGCCCGGGGCTCGTTTCCGAAGAGTCAGGGGGAAACGAGCCCCGGGCTCATAGCCGTCGGCGGCGGATCCGGCGTCACCGTGAACGGCACTTCTGCGAGTGGCACACCATCGAATTCCGCGACGGCCCAGTACGTGCCAGGGCGATCCAGCGTCAGCGTGAACTTGAGCGGCAGGATTACCATCTCACCGGGGTCGTTCACCATCGTGTCGCCCTCGCCAACGTATTGAACGTCGTCGTCGGGTCTGCGGATGCCCAATCTGCATCGCACCTGCCCCGCGCCGCCCGCGTTCCAGAGTCCCATTGCGAGCGTCAGCTCCACCGTCGGCCACGCCTCGGCATTCCATCCGGCGAGTCCGGTCGTCATCTGACGCAGGTCGGTCGGCCGCTCTGGGTCGTACTCCTGGCAGAACATGGCGAAGGCGATCGTGAGACGAGGCGAAGACATGGACACCGGAGTCTAGCCGAAGAGCCCTCAGTAGCTGAGAAACGACACCAACGACGCCGACTTTAGCCGTGCGGCCCACCACGTGCGCGGGAGACATGGCGCGCGCTTCGAAGAATGTGACCAAGGGACGATGCGGAGATGTGTGGACTGGTCCGCAATTAGCGCGGAGCCAATGTAGGTGTGCAGGAAGCCATCGAGTGGGCATGTCATGACTAGCGACGGAAGTCTCGGGCCCAGTGACTTGCCCCTAAAGACCCGCCGCACGGATAGTCTGAGGTCACCTGGTCGTAGTCCATCGTCTGCGCGCCTTGACAGTCCCCCGGGCCGAAGCGTAAAAGAGCCTGCGCTCCACGCATTCGGTCCAATGAGAGCTCAGCCGTTGGTAACGATTGTCACTCCGACCTTCGGCAGGACCGAGACCCTCCTGCGTGCCGTCGCCTCGGTCGCCGCACAAGACTGGCCGGCGATCGAGCATCTGATCGTCGGCGACCGCTGTCCGCTGCTGCCCGCGCTCGAGAAGCGCCTGCGCGAGATCAACCCCGAGGTGCGGGTGCTGCACGCTCCCGACTGGCGGAGCCCGCACGCGGAGTACCTGTCGGCGCGCATCGCCAGAGCGCGCAACATCGGGATCGCCGCGGCCTCGGGCGAGTACGTGGGGCATCTCGACAGCGACAACACCATCGATCCGGATCACGTCTCGTCGCTGGTGCAGCTCCTGGAGGCCGAGCCGGGGCTCGCTGGCGCTTCGTGCTTCCGAAAGCTCATGCTGCCCGACGGCAGCCCCTACACCGACCCGCTCCATCCGTGGGACAAGGACGCGGCGACGGCTGAGCGCACGTACCGCGATCTTGCGGCACTTGGGGTCTACCAACCCGGCACCAACCTGGCGGCGGACAGGCTGAGCGTCGGCGGCAAGCCATTCGGGCTCGACGCCAACGAGTTCTTCTTCCGTCGCGTCGAGCACCTGCGGTACCTCTTCAAGACCCAGTACAGCGAGGAGGAGCGGGCGGCGGGGCTCGGCGAGGACGACGAGCTCTCGCTGCGGCTGCTCGGCGACGGCGTACCTTACGGCTGCACCGAACGCTACACCGTCAACTTCTACCTTGGCGGGCGGTTCACCGAGCAGACCCTCACGGCGAGAGGGGCTTGAGCGCAGCGTCCTCGCCATGAAGATCCTGATGCCAGTGGCGGGCCGGGGACGGCGCACGCAGGGCCGCGCCGCTGGCCTGCCGAAGTGCCTGGTGCTGGCGGCCCAGCGCGAGTTGCTGCTCTGGGCGCTGGAGTCCATCCACCACCAGCCGGAGGACCTGGTCGTCGTCTACCACGAGTCGCAGCGCGACGCGGTGGTACCGGCGCTCGCGCGGCTGCGGCCGCAAGCGACGCTTGTCGAGCAGCAGCACGATCTCCGCGGTGCCGCCGACACCGTCTACTGCGCCGCGCCGCACATCGCCGCCGCGGATCAAGTGGCGATCATCGACTGCGACTTCTTCGCCGACTCCGCCTTCCAGTGGCCGGGCTGGTCCCGCCGGCCGATCGACGGGTCCATCCTCACCGTGCGCTCCGACGACCCGGCGAAGAGCTTTGTCACCGAAGCGGCCGGCTGGATTACCGAGATCCGCGAGAAGGAGCCCATCTCGAGCGACGCGGTAGCCGGGATCTATCACTTCAGTTATCCGCGCGATCTCCTTTGGGCCTTGGAGACCCAGTTTGCCGCCGGTCTGAGGACGAATGGCGAGTTCTTCGTCTCCGGCGCCATGCAGTTCTACCTGACGCGCCGCCCCCGGGTCGAGATGGTGCGGGCAACGCGCTTCGTCGATCTCGGCGAGACGGAGAAGATCGGCCGCTTCGAGGCCGTCGTGCGGGCTGACGGGGCGCAGCGGGAGAGGACGGACAAGGAGCTGACATGATCCCAAAGAGCAAAGCCCCTACCGCGACCGAGCGCTCCGCGGCCACCGTGCTGTCGCCGGCCGATCACGAGCACTTCATCGCCCACGGGTTCCTGGTCTTGAAACGCGCCGTGGGACCCGACGTGGTCGCCGCCGCGCTCGAGAAGTTGGCTTTGCCCGCTCCCGATACGAGCAGCCCGGAGGTCGAGGCCTGCTGCAGCGAGACGGTGGCCGCCGCGGTCGCCGAACTCGCCGGGCCGCGATACGTGCTGCGCCATCGCTTCAGCGACCACCACCCGCGCGCCTACGACCCGGACGCGGTTTGGCGCTTCCAGCAGATACACCTCGACGACGACTACCCGACGCTCGCCCCGTCCGACTGGGTCGTCTCCTCATTCACTTTCCTGACGCCGGTTCGCCCGCGCGGCGGGGCACTCGTCTACATCGACGGCTCCCATCGGTTCTACCGCACCCTCATGTCGGAGACGCTCGACCGCTTCGCCCCCAACGCTGATCTGACCGGTCTCGGCGGCGAGGGCACGGAACTCCTGGCTGAGCCGGGAGACGTGCTCGTCGTGCACCACCTTCTGGGCCACTGCGGCACCAACAACGTCGCCGACCCCGAGCACGTCCGCCAAGTGCTGCTGTTCCGGTGGTACCCGGACCGGCGCGTCGCGCCCGGTCACAAGCCGTTCGACGACATGTCGACGATCGAGAAGTCGCTTTCGAACCGCTACCTGGCGGAGCGCTTCGGTATCCGCTTCCGGTTCCCGGAGGTCGCCGCCGGCGCGGCTCACACTCTCCGCGATGGCTTCGCCGGCGAGGCCGGTATCGTCGGCCAGGCGGCACTCCACATACGCGGCGCGAGCCGGCTGCTCGCCATCGACCGCGCCGACCCGCGCCGGCTGCGCCACTTGGTGAGCCAAGACCTCGTGAGTTGGAGACCGGTCGAGGACGTCGACGACGCCGCGGGGCTCGATCTGAGCGGCGGTCCGCTCGCCGGGTTGAACGCGCTCCAGGCCGGTGATCGCACGTTCCTCTGCGCGACGCGCGAGGACGCTGGCTCGACGCTGCTTCTCGCCAGCGACGACCTCGCACGATGGGAGCGGCTCGCCGAGTTCCCCGACAGCCGCGGTGGCCAGGTCCACTTCAACGGCCTAGGGGACGCCACTCGCGTGGCCTGGGGGTGGGTCGTCTACCTCGTAGCGGGTGACGGCTCGGGGGTGAGCTGCCGCTGGAGCGGCCCGCTGGGAGACGGCCGCTCCTGGAATGCGACCGACCCCTTCCTCATCGCCCCCGCCGACATGGAGGTCCACGACATCCATCTTGCCTCGATCGCCACCGAGGAGCATTTCGGCGTCGTCGTCGATGTGGCGCCGGCCGGCGAGCCAGGCGCGGCTGTGCCCTGGGCCGCGATCACCGAGGACGCAGGTCGGATGACCGGGACACTCGTGCCGCTCCGCTGGTCGTCGCCGACCCCGCCGCGGAGGATCCGGCCGTTTGCGCGCGCCAACTACTACTGGCTCGTCACCTACATCCGAGAGCAGGGTGGCCGAGACCGGCTCTTCTGGGGCGAGCTCGACTGGCGACGGGAGCCGCTCGAGGTAGTGGAGATCGAGGGCCCCGACGCGATGCGCGCGGCGGTCGTGACCGTGGGCATGGACCTCTGACCGGGCGCGGCCGTGGGTCGTTTCCCGAGCCAAAGAACATATGACCAAGGCCGACGACTCCCGGGTGCTGCTGGTGGCCCACCGCGCGGCGCCAGGCGGCCAGCCGGCGCTGACCACGTCCGCGGGCATCGCCTTGGGGCCGCTTTTCGGTCGTCCTGTACTCTTCTGGGCGGTCCGCGAGCTGGTACGCCGCGGCCGACGGCGCTTCGTGTGGGCCGCCAGCGGCCGGTCGAGCTTCCTCGAGGCGCTCTGCCGCAGCGTCATCGGCCCCGGCGGGGATCTCCGCGTCGTGACTGTGGCCCCTGAGGCCCCAATCGCGGAGGCGGTGGCTTCGTGCCGGCGCATCCTGCCGGACGGGGCGCCGGTGGAGGTGGTCGGCCCGGCGAGGCTCGAGCGCCTGGCGCGGGCGTCGCTCGCCCGCACTGGCGCGTTCGACGGCGACGGGCGCTGCGCCTCCGGAAGTCCCGAGCCGGCGCGCCGGTGGACGCACGGCCCAGTCGTGCGCGAACGCTCCTTCAACACGTTGGTTTACGACCTCGGCGCCGGGGTAGTCACCAAAAGCAGCCGACGGCCCGCCTCGCTCGTGGACCAGATCGACTATCTCCAGCGCCTCCCTCCTCACCTCGCCGTCTTCTTCCCGCGCGTGCTCGACGCCAGCCGCGATGCCGAGCGTCCCTGGCTGCGCATGGAGTACTACGCCTACCCATCGCTCAGCGAACTGTTCCTCTTCGCCGACTTGGAGGTCGCGGTCTGGGACGACATCTTCTCGCGGCTGCTCGACGTTGTGGCTGGGCGCTTCATGACCGAGCGCGCACCATCTCCACCTGGGGTGCTCGCCGAGATGTATCTCGGCAAGACGGCGCGCCGCATCGCCCGGGTCGCCGGGCCGCCGCTCCTGATGTCGCTGCTCGCCCGACCGGCGGTGGTGGTCAACGGCCGGCGGCTCGCCGGGGTCCATGCCTTGTGGGACCGGATCGAGGCCGCGGTCGGCGCGCTCGACGAGCGCTTCACCTGGTCGGTCATCCACGGCGACCTCGGCTTCTCGAACATCCTCTTCGACCTGCACAGCGGCGTCTGCCGCTTCGTCGATCCGCGCGGCCGCTTCGGCGCGCCAGGCATCTATGGCGATCCACGCTATGACGTCGCCAAGCTGTATCACTCGCTGATCGGCAACTACGATTCGATCATCAATGATCTCTTCAGTGTCGTCGTAAAAGGCGACGACGTTCGCTTTGACGTCCACGCCGCCACACGTCAGGCGGAGGTTCGCCGTTGCTTCGAGCGAAGGTTCTTCTCGCTATTCGACAGGCGGGAGATCACGCTGATCACGGCGCTGCTGTTCCTCAGCATGCTGCCGCTCCACGCGGAGAGCCCGGATCGGCAGGTCGCGATGTACCTGCGGGGCCTGCAGTTGCTTAACAATGCTCTTGGGAAAGACCCTTCGTTGAGACTGAAAAGAAAATGAAACAAGTTTTGTTGGTCGTAGCGCGGGACGAGGCCTGCCCCCAGCGAAGGGCGATACGGTCGCAATCCTCGCCACTTCAGGCGCAGCGGGAGCGGCCGTCTATTGCCCAGGTGAACCGCGAAGGATACCGAATTCGGCCAGTCGTCTAATCAACGCGTTGTCCAGACTGATGCCATACCGCTGTGCAGCGATATTCGTGATTTCCTCGGCCGTGGCATTGTCAACCTCTAACAGACATGCGAGTAGACGGCGGTCCAGCTCCCGTGGATCCGTTGTGCGGTACGTGCTGACCATCACGCCGCGCGGCGTGGTGCCGAGCAGTTGCATCGGCCCCAGCGACATCCGCGCCGGCATGTCCTGACTGAGCATCTCGACCGATGTCGAGTGGACGACGGAGCCGAGCGCGCCGACTTCGGCGCCGCAGATTGCGACGACCTCAGGCCATGACAGCGATGCGACGAGCCGTTCGCAGTTGATGAAGAACTCGACCTCTCGGTTACGCCAGGGCCCCCACGATTCAGCCGGCACCGGCTTCGGGTTCGTGCTGCTGGTCTGCCGATTGGCGGGCTCGCGCGAGAGCCGGTCGGGCTGAGACAACGGAGTCAGGAGTCCCGCAGGCGCGATCCCCAGCTCCTTCGCGCACCAGACGGGCAGACGCTCCTCGATAGCCAGTAGCAAACGCTTTGCTTCCGACCAGAAGCGTTGACCGAGCGGTCCGCTCGAGATCTTGCAGAAGAACGTCATGCACACGGCAGGTCGGTGCCGCCAAATCTGACAACCGCCGCTGCCTTCTACGCCGGTGGCCTCTGACGTGTAGTAAGGACACAACAAACGCCCGCTTTGCCCGAACTGGTCCCGGTAGTGCAGGTAGGACACCTGATAATCGAAGGGCACGTTGACGCCGCGCGGGTTCGCCTCAACTGATGTGGCGTATGCGGTCAGCGGATGGCGGCTGAGCTGACCCTCCGCGCTCGCGTCGTTGAGAATTCCACCAACGGTGTAATTCGGCAGAGCGGGCCAATAGGTGCAGCACTTTGCTGAACTCTTGTACCAGTTTCGGCCTTCGCCTCTCGGAGCGCCTTCAGGCGCGCACATCGGGCAACGGGAACAGTTCGCCATGGGCTCAGGCGGAACAGACCGCTCGAGAATGGTCTCGAGCCAACGTTGGTTGTGATTCGGCATCACGGACCTCCCTCAGGTGCGTCCGACGCTCGCTGATCGCTCATCCTTCGTCAGGGTGGCGTCACCAACGAGGCGTTCAATCATGTCGGAGGGGATCGACGGCGGCGGTACTTTGAACGCAAACCATCGCCGGACCTCCAGGTCGACACCAACGTCGTTGATGTAGCAGCGAAGCGCGGCTTCGAGGCCTGGACCAAAAGCACCGTAGTTGACGCCGCCCGTTTCGCTGGTTTCGAACGGGAGCGCGTAGTCCACGAAATCCGGCTTGGCTCTGGGAGTCAATTGGAGGCCGTGGTCCCAGGGCTTTCGTCCAATCGGACTGTATTTCGTGGGAACGAAACGGTGCCAGAACCCGGACGCGAGGCATCGAGCCACGAACAACTGGCGGACGCACTCGAGCGAGTCGATGATCTCTTGCGCCGTCTGGCCCGGATACCCATACATGAGATAGGCATGAACCGCCACGCGTGCGTCCCGGAAGTGTCCGGTCGTCCGGGCCACGTCTGCCACGGTCGTCCCCTTGCTCATCAGTGCAAGCAGACGATCCGAGGCGACTTCGAGACCGCCGCTGACGCACACACAACCCGACTCCGCAAGGAGTGAGACAAGGTTCGGCGTGAAGGCGCGCTCGAAGCGGATGTTGCTCCACCACGTGATCGCCACTCGCCTTCTCAAGAGGGCTTCCGCAACCTGCCCAAGCAACCGTGGTGGAGCGGCTTCGTCCACGAAATGGAACAACCTGATCGAGTTTTCGGATATCAGTGCTTCGATTCTGTCGACAATCGCTTCGGCTGGCGCCGGGTCATAGCGGCCAATGTAGTCGAGACCGGTGTCACAGAAGGTGCATTTGCCCCAGTAGCATCCATGCGCCACTGTGAGCTTGTTGGCCTTGTCTCGAGCCCAGGGGCCCGGTATCGGGGTGTGCAATCCGATGTAGCGGTCAATTGGTAACCCCTGGGCCGTGGGGGCTGGCGCCACGCCGGGCCGGATGTCGCGTTCGCGGGGAGTAGAGATCAACTCCACCTGGCCGTCGCGGCGGCAATACGTTCGCAGGAGATTGTTCCGCTCACGCCTTCCGGACAGGAACTCGAGTAAGCACAGGAGGGGTTGTTCCCCATCGTCGAGGACGATGTAGTCGAAGTAGTCGAAGACATCCGGGTTCGATACCTCTCGGAGGCAGCAGCTGACAAACCCGCCCCCGGCGACTGTTGTGATGCCGGGGGAGAACCGCTTGGCCTCCGCCGCCAGGCGGAATGCGCCGTAGAGGTTCCCGCCGAAGGGCACAGTAAAGCCCAGCACGTCCGGTTGGTGCTCGATCAGCGCGTCGTCGAGGACGTCTTCCATCATGTCGTCGAGAATCGTGCGGTGCTGCAGTGCCCGAGCAAACGTTCCGAAGTCTGCAGCCATCTGGGCAGCCTCGAGCCCGAAGCTCTCCAGATGGAAACGCGAATCAAGTCCGTCCCGTATCGCGCATTCAACATCGCGCAGGAACCCGGTAGCCACGTAGGCCGCCCGATCGTGAATACCCGCGGAGCCGAACAGCCACGTGAGCGCATCCGGCTGAACTGCGAGGTGAGCTTCCTGCGCTGCCGGCTCTTCGTGGCGGGCGGTGAGTCGCCGGAGTCGCTCCACGCCGAGGTGATGGTCGCATTGTGCGGCGAACCGCGAATAGGAACCCCGCGGTAGAAACGCTCCGCCCGCGATCCGAGCCGCAAGTCCCGGTTCGTGACCTTGAAGGAAGCGCACAGCCAGTTCGCACCTTTCGACGAAGCGGTCGGACTGCGCCATCAGAAGTCGAACTGAATTCGGTGTGCCCGTTCCACCGGGTACGGGGTAACGGCCTCTCAACGCCTCGACAATTCGGAGCAGACCCTGGCGGGAGAAGATACGCAGAAGCAGCAACAAGGACGCATCAGCCTGGGAAGCCGTCCATCCTCTGGCGCGTAGGAAGCCCGTCAGGTAGGTCGTCGATGGGTAGTGCGAGTTGGGTTCGCAAATCGGCGGCACCACCGAGAGAAAACGTAAGCGCGAGATCGGTTGGGGACGCATCGACTTCACAGCCAGTCCAGTTGCCTGTCGTGGTGATTCGAAAACGCGAGAAAGAGCGCCTCGAGACTGCGAAACTCCCCGTTCACGGTCTTGATCGGCTGGTCCGTCTTCAGGCAGTTGATGTCTCCCTCCCAGACCAGACGGCCGCCCTGCGCGATAATCCCCACCCGTTCGCAAAAGTGTTGCGCGATCTCGAGGACGTGGGTGGTGAGGAAGACCGTGCCGCCACGGGCCACGACACGACGAAGCCATGACTTCATAAGGGCCGTGCCGTCGGGGTCGATCGATTCGAAGGGTTCATCGAGAAAGAGCAAGTCGGGTCTGTGAATGACGGCTGCGGCAAACGCGACGCGCTTGCGCATCCCGTGGCTGAAATCCGCCAGCCGCTTGCGGCCTTCGTCTTCGAGATTCAAGGCTTCCAGCAGTTCGGCGACCCTCTGTCTTGCGGTCCTCGCATCCAGTCCGAACATCCGCGCGCTAAACATGAGGAACTCGGTCGCATACAAGCCGTCGAACAGCCCGAGGGCTTCCGGCATCACGCCGAGCCGGCGCCGCAACTCGACGGCGTCCGAGTGCATCTCCTCACCCAGGAGGCGAATCCCGCCCGAGGTTGGGTCGAGCAGCCCCGTGAGACAGCCGATCGTCGTACTCTTGCCGGCACCGTTCGGTCCAAGGAAGCCAAACAACGAACCGGACGGGACCGAGAGCGTGAGGTCGTCGATGGCGACCACAGGCCCAAACGTCTTTCGAAGGTGAATCGCCTCCACCGCAGATGGAACGCTCATGACTGCAGCACCAGCGCATCGAGTATTTGCTCGCGTCTTGCGGCGAGCACCGAGGCCCCGTGTCGCAGCGTGAACGCGTATGACAGGGCGGCGGCCACGACCGCCAGCGGTACGACCCACCAGAAAGCCAGCACTTGTGCCTCGCTGAACCGGGTGAGTGTCATGGGCAGGCCAAAAAACAGCGCCATGGCGACGATCAGCAGCGCATTGGCTGCCGGTGACAAGCGGTTGCCGAACGTCGCGTCGAAGGGAATTCGGCTTGGCGAAAGAACCGTGGTCCAGAGACCGAGCGTATGCAGGGATAGTAAGCCGGCTATCGCGGCACTCAAGAGTGCCGCGCCCTTCACGAAACTCAACGGGATCGGCGACAGTGCGAACCAGCATGCGGAGCCGATGAGGATCAAGAGCACACCCGGGAGCAGACTGACTAGGGCGATGGTGCGGAAGACTTCTCGCATCGGCACGGGAACCAGAAAATAGCGAACGAACCCTGTGCCGTCGAATCCGAGCAGATTCATCGAGAGGCCACCCGTGGCAAGGAACGCCGTCGCCGGCGCGACGCCGAGCATGAACAGAAAGGCCTGCTCGGAGCGATCCCATGAGCTCATCGTTAGAGCCACGAGCGGCAGCGCCAGCGGATAGTTGAATCGCGTCTGCGGGCTGCGCAGGTAGTAGAGCAGGACCTTCGTGGCCAGCGCCGTCCTTTCAGGACCGACCAACGCCCCAAGACGCTGCGACATACGGTTCCAATGCGGGCTCGCGAAGGTGTCCCAGGCTCCGGCAGGACGGCGGATGCGTAGTTGGTCGAGGCGCGCCAGCGACATCCAGAGCGCGGTCGCCCACGCGGCCAACAGGATGAGTCCGACGAAGTCTCCTGCGACCGCAACGCCTCGCGCCGCCGCAAAGGGCGGCGTCACCTCGAGGAGCCGCTGGCGCGCGCTCGACGACGTGAATGTCTCGAGAACGCCACTCAGAGTCGGCACGAGAATCAGGAGGGCGATGACCGCTAGAGTCACGATGAACGATCCGCCTCGTCTGGAGGTGCTCGTCTCGAGGATTCGCAGAAGCAACTGCGATGTGAGGTGACAGATCTCGGCAAAGAGGAGGGCCGCCGGAACGGCGAGCCAGGGCGACGCATTTCCAGAGGCCACGCTTCCGAATGCGACGCCAAGCGCCAATCCCGCCACGACAATCCACAGGGGACCGAGCGCGCCGATAAGTTGTTCAGCTGCGAACCGCGTTCGAGTCGTGATCGGATACCGTCGCAGCGACGACCGTGAAAAGACCTCCGATGTCCCGGCGTTCAGCAGCATTCCCGCCGGAATCGAGCCGACAAACACGATCGTGAATAGAAGGCGCGCCAGGGACTCGCCTCGACCAAGCCGAGAGGCCGTGATCTCGGCGACGCCGCCGCCGAAGGCGAGGACGGCGATTGCCAATGCCACTGTGACGGTGGACAGCACCAGAAGCACAATCCGCCCGTTGCGCGATCGCGCTTTGGCCCAGAGCAGGCGATAGCGCAGGGCTATTAGTGTGCCTAGGAGGTGGGACTGCCGTACGGCCTGACCACGCTTCAAGATGAGGGCCACCCAATGTCAACGCGACTGCAAGAGAAGAGCCACTGGATATGCTTTTCGATCTCGCCAGCGCCACGCAAAGCGCCGCCCGACGCGGGCGTCGCGCGAAAAAACCAACACACACGTCGGGAAATTCCGCGACGACACTAGTAGCGGTCAGTATGTCGACGGTCTCAGTCAACGCGAAAGTGGAACCAACTATTGGTACTTCTATTGCTGACGCGGCATCAACCGACACGGACTATCCCGGTCGGCCAAGTGAGGTGTTATGCCAGATCCAAACAACGTCACTACGCCAGTGGTAGCGCTTGCGGACGGCGAGGGATGCTGCCCGACCAGTCTGTGCTTTGCAGGCTGTGCCGGCGGCTGCGGCGGGTTCTGTTATACCTCCGGCGGCTGGACGTTCTTCGCCGCTTACGGCGTGGCGGACAAAGGCGCGGATTGGGCCTGCGAGAGCCTTGGCTCGGCTCCGGTCGAATCTGAGTAGGAGTGCTATCGAGAGGGTAGGAGGATGGGTGGCAACGATCGACGTCGTTGCCGCCCGTCTGTGGCCGGATTCCGGTTTGTGGGGAGAACGTCCATAAGGGGGCTATGTGAAACGTGTCACGATCACTGTGCGCTCTGGCAGAGGCCGACGTTACCTGTACGACGACAAGACAGGATGCATACTTCCCTGGAGCGATCTCCGCGAGGCGATCCTGCGCTCGAAATGTGCCGCCGGCGCGGCCGATCCCGAGCCAGCCAATCCGAGTGCCGACCCCGGCGACGTGGCGGCCGAGACGCGATTCATCACTGAGTGGTTCGACAAGTACGGGGCCTTCATGCGTGCCTCGGACAAGCCTGCCCCCGTGCCGTCCGCGGACGCCCTGGTCGCGCTGGTCGGTGCGCACTCGAGTCAACTGAATCTGACGGTAACCGAGGCCTGCAACCTGCGGTGCCGGCACTGCGTGTTCTCGGGCGCCTACCTCTACACGCGGACGCACTCAGCGGCCGTGATGTCGCCAGAACGCGCGATGCGGGCGCTCGACTGGTACGTCGAGCTCATCGAACCGCAGCGACGACAGCAGCGGTCGAAGGTATTCGGCCTGTCCTTCTGGGGCGGCGAGCCCCTGCTGAACGTCGCCGCAATACGAGCGGTGCTCGAGCGCGTCCGGACCCTGTACCCCGGGCTGTTCGCGCCAACCATGACCACCAACGGCACGCTGCTGACGCGCGCGAACGTCGCGCTGCTCGTCGACCACCAGGTGAATCTCGTCGTGAGCATTGACGGACATGCCGCCGAACACGACCGGCGGCGCGTCTACGCCTCCGGTCGCGGGTCGCTCGATCTGGTTCTTGCCAACCTGCGTCGGATCAAGCGAGACCATCCGGCCTACTGGGCCGACCGGATGTCGACGCATCCCGTCTACGACGCCTCGACAGACCTCGTCAGCGTGGCTGAGTTCTTCGAGCAGCACGCCGATGTGGTTCCGCGAGTGGCGACAATCGGGGGAGTCTCGCTGAAGGATCTCGTCGCCGGAGGCACGGACCGATCCTCGGACGGCGGTGCCGAGTACGTCGGCACCGTGGGTCGGTTGAGAAGTGACTTCGATCGGGCGAAGACCACGAACGGCCGGATGAGCACCTACACCGAAGCCTTCGGGAATCTCGAGATGTCAGGTCTCCTGTTCCGAAGCCGGTACCTCGACCGGTCGCTGCCCTTCATGCCGTTCACCGGCAACTGCCTGCCCGGGCACAGGGTCACGGTGCGTGTGGACGGCACGCTCGATCTCTGTGAGCGCGTCAACCAGTCGTTCCCGATCGGCCACCTCGAGTCGGGCGTGGACGGCGAGCGCATTCGTGCCTTGCTCGACGAAACCCAGACGAAACTGATCTCTGGTTGCTACACATGTCCGGCCACGCGCATGTGTCGCGTGTGCTTCGCGCAAACGCTCGGGAACGGCTGCCTGGAAGATCTCGCCGAGCAATGTCAGGCATCCCGCAGGGCGGCCGTCCGCGCGCTCCAGCGCTTCGTGACGATCATGGAGACGAATCCACAGGCAGCACTGCAGACCGAATGGCCCGAGTTCGCGGGCCGACCGGGGGATGGAGCGTGAATCATGCCGATGTCAATGCGCCGTTACTTTCGGCTCGCGAGCGACTGCATCCTGGTCCAGGACGGGAAGAATGGCGTGATCTACGCGGTCTCGGAGGGACGCATCTATCTGCTGGATCACGCCGCCTATCAGCTCGTCAGCCGGGCGGAACGGAACGAGCCGCTTGACGAGTCGTCGATCGGGACGCATGGGCGCAGACTGTTCGAATGGCTTCGAGACAACAGTCTCGGATTCTTCGACGACGAACCGGCCTATGTCGACAGGCTCTCCGCGTTCGGCGCGACCGCCGCTCTCGGCATGGACCCCCGCGCGCCGCTGATCATGCATCAGGTTGATTGGACGATTACCAGCCGGTGCGCACGATCGTGCGCATTCTGTCCTCGCGGTCCTGCGACCGTGGTTTCTCAGGCATGCATGACCTGCGTGCGGCAGCGCGGTACTTCCGAGTCCACGAACCCGGTCGCCAATCTCGCGTCGCGCCTCGATGAGGTGGTCGACCTCGGCACCCGCGTGCTGCATATCCGTGGTGGCGATCCGTTCGCAGTTTGGGACCGGCTGACGACCCTCGTCCAGGCCGCATCGTCGAAATTCGGGCTCGCCGTAACTACACCCGGCCTGGGCCGGAGTGAGGATGAGATTGCGGCGTTCAGCGCGGCGAACGGGCTCAGGCTCAACCTTGTCATCCTGGCTGACGATATTGCCGACGCTCTGGCGGATGGTCCCAGTGACATCTTTTCGCGGCAGATGTCGGTGCTCGACGCTCTCGCACGAGAACAAGTGTCGTTCGGCGTCACATGCATCGTGTCGTCGAATACCGCGCGCGAGACCGAGCCTTTGACCCAGTTCATCGCAGCGCGATGGAACACGACGCCGGCGTTTTCGGAGGTATTCGAGGCTTCCGCGACCGGGTCGGCGACCGCTTCGGTGTTCGCAGCGAAGAAACAACTCACGGGTTGGAATTCCCTCGGCGAATGGTTCATTCGCTCGCACCGGAACAAGTGTCTCTTCGGCCGCTGTGAACTCGGCCTCGACGGGCGTATTCACCCGTGTGCAGGTCTCGATGCCTGCGGCAAGGCCGCCGGAGACGACCGGTTGGCGCCCGTCATCGCTGCCAGTGAGCTTCGTGACTGGTGGATGGGGCCATCTGAGCGGCTGAAGGGCTGTAGCAAGTGCAACTTGCGATACGGGTGCCACCCATGCACGGCCGCCGCACTGCACACGGCGGAGAACGGACGCCCGCAGTGTTGTCCTCTCGATCCCGCGGACGAGATTGAGCCGGCAGCGCTGCCTTGGCGCTCCGCCGACAGCGTCAGGACGATTCGGCTGGAAACGAGTACATCGTGAGCCTCATCCACCTGGATGGCGTCTCCAAATCGTTCGGCGACACACGGGCCTTGTCGAATGTGACGTTTGCCGTGCCTGAAGGTCAGATTGTGGGTTTCATCGGGCCCAATGGCTCAGGCAAGACAACGGCGATCCTCACGATCCTCGGCTTCTATCGACCGGACGAAGGCTCGGTGTCCGTGCTCGGACATGATCCACTGACCGAATGGCCGGCGATCGGCCGCGACATCGGCGTCTCGCTCGAGCACCAGGGATTGCAGGATGCTCTGACGGCGACGGAATCTCTCCGGTTTTTTGCGGGACTTCTTCGTGTGCCTCGCGCCGACATCAACGAGCGAGTGGCCGCTGCGCTCGCGACCGTGGGAATGACGGCCCACGCCGGCGTGCGGCTCCGCGGATTCTCGAAGGGCATGCGACAACGGATCGTGCTTGCTCGATGTCTCCTCAAGGCGCCACGCTGCCTGATCCTGGACGAACCGTTCGACGGCCTCGACGTGGAGGCGCGCCGAGTCATCACCGGCGTGTTGACGAAGATGGCCGCGAACGGCGTTGGAGTGTTCGTGACGTCGCACGATCTCCATGAAGTCGATCGGCTGTGCCACCACGTCGTGATCGTCGATCGAGGCCGAGTGGTCGCCGCCGATTCGCCGCGGTGCATCCGCCGGGCTGCAACGCACGGGCGCACGCTGCTGATAGATGTTGGGTCCATGCCTGCCGGTCTCGACCTCGAGCAACTGGTTGCCGGAACGGACTTTGACGCCGGGAGGAGGCAGCTCCGTGTGGACCTGGGCGCGTGCGGTCGCGCACGGGAAGCAGTCTTGCGGGACTTGATAGACATGGGTGTGTCGGTCGAAGCGGCCCGGATGGAAGAGGCCAGCCTGGAGGACGCATTCCTCGCGCTCACACATGGAGGCGACCGGCCATGACCGCACAACTCCTCGCCGTGATCACGAAGGAGTTCACGGAAACAGTTCGAACCCGCGTATCTCTGTTCATCCTCGCGTTCATTCTTGGAATCTCCTACCTGGGCGCCCAACTGCAGAAGATTCAGGCGGCGGCTGGTAGCCACCCCTCGGTTGCTGCAACCGAGCGTGATGTCACGACAGGTCTTGTGATGCTCGCCGTCGTCCTCATGCCGGTCGTCGGCCATTCGATGCTGGCGAGAAGGATGCTCCGAGAACGTCTGTCCCGATCGCTCGTGCCCATCCTGGCAACGGGGGTTCGCCCGAGCGTCCTCTGGGCCGGCAAACTCCTGGCGGCGGCGGCGGCGTGCTACCTGGTCGTGGTTGCGTGCTTCGTCTTCGGCGTGGTCGGCGCGAAGGTTCTCGACCTGCCGGTGCGCCCCGTGCCGGTCGCGATCGCAGGCCTTGTCGCGGCGCCTTTGCTTGCGCTCGCACTGCTCGCGATTGCGTCGTTCATGAACTGGACGCTTCGTTTCGGCCTCATCTTCGTCGGTCTGCTCACTTGGGGCGTCGTCGGACTCATTCCTCAGGGCGCCGTCGATCTGATCTTCCAGCCGACGGCGTTGGTCACAGCGGTCGTAGTCGCGCCCGTGGCGTTGATGATCGTTCTCTCTGTTCTAGCCATGGGCATCGACCGACTGAGCCGGAGCTACATCGCGGGACTGTAGGCGATTGTGGCGCGGATAGTCGCCGAAGGGCACAGCTCTACAGTCCAAGAGTCTGCGAGACGATCTCTCACAGTCGCGCGATGCGGCTTGGTGGATGCGCTCCGTCAAGCGGAGCTGGATCAGGTTATCGCGCCACAACTGGTGAATGATGCAAGCAAATGGCTCGTGCGGATACTCGGACGGTTGACCAATGGGTTCGTGCTGGACCCTAAGGAGTGGCCGGGGCTGGACGACTTGGTCAGGACAGCCACACAGCACTGGCATGAGGCGGTGATCGAGCTGATTGCCCGGACCGCATCGTCGAACGCCGTCCTCGGGCAGTATCTCGATGTGGGCGAATCGCATACAAGACAACTCACGTCCGTTACATTCGGCATATCGGACATGCACGACGCTGGGCGATCGGCGGCCATTCTCCATTTCGGTCAGCGCAAGGTTGTCTATAAACCTCGTGATCTCCATCCGGAAAACCTGTTGACGGCAGCCTTGGCCACGGCCAGCCGGGAGGCGTTGGGACTCGACACGTTCGTCCCATGGATGGTCTGTGCGAATCAATTCGGCTTCATGGAATTCGTGGATCACGAACCGTGCGTCTCGCGCGAGGCCGTCGCGCTCTGTTACCGGCGCTACGGCGCTCTCATCGCGATCGCACATGCCATGAGCGCCCGTGATCTGCACGAAGAGAACGTCATCGTCCACGCCGACTCGCCGGTACCGGTTGATGCCGAGGTGATGGGGGGCGGCAGGCTGGCGCTCTCGCCAGGGTTTCGCGATTCCGTGAGAAATGGGGAGGCGCACTTTCGCGAGGCCCTTGGTCTGCAGGCATCCGTGCTGGACAGCCTGTTGTTGCCGGTCGTTCGCACTCTCTCCCCAAGTCGAGAACGACCGAGCGGAAATCGCGCCACCGTCGGCGCGCTTGCGCACGGTGCCGCTCTCCGAACGAGTTTGCCCGTTTTGAACGGGGAAACCTGTCTCCCCGCGTCCTTTGTCGAAGAAGTCCTCGATGGCTTCGATCGAGTCGGCACGCTATGTGCGCGCGGTGGCAGCGAGACGGCCGCTATCATCAGCCAGCTGCCCTCGGTGAAGTCCCGCGTCGTCGTGAGGCCAACCGCTGCGTACGAGCTGCTGCTGACGAGATCGCTCCGAATCGAGTGCCTGGAGAACTCGTCAATACGACGCCGACGCATCGAAGACGATCTCAGGGAGATGAACCGGGAACGGATCGACGCCGTCGATGGCTTTGTCTCGGGCGAGGTGGCGGCTCTCATGACCGCCGACATTCCGCGGTTCACGATGACTTCCGTTGGGCCTGGGTCTCCAGGCTCCGAAGGGATGGGCCTGCAGCGCCGAGGCGACAATTCCGCATATGGCGCCGGCGAGGACCTTCAGCGCCGCAGCATTCGGCAAGCGCTGCACGCCTCCGCAGAGATTCGTTCGACGGCGGTTTCGACGCCTGCCGGATGGGAATCCGCTGCCGTCCGCGTCGCCGAATTTCTAGCCGCCACGACTCAACGTCTGCCCGACGGCGCATCGCGAGTGTTCGCCGGCTACTGGCCCACGGCAGGCCAGACACTGGCGCACATGAACAGGGAATCTCTATTCGACGGTTGCGCGGGAACCGCGGTGCTCCTGGCAGATGCGTCGGCCGTTGCGGGCCGGCCGGAATGGGCTGAGCTGGCTCTCGAGTATGTGCGGCCGTGCTTCAACGGTCGCGTGCCGGCACAGATGGCGTGCGACGGTGGTCTCGCGCGGGGCCTCGGCGGCCTCGTATATGCGCTCGTACGGATCGGGCGCGCGTGCCGGCGCGAGGAGTGTCTTGATGGGGCTGAGGTGCTCCTTGATCGGTACGCGTCGGATCTGGTCGGTGGGACGTCCGACAACGATCTGGTCCACGGCGCGGCCGGACTCCTGCTGGCCCTGCTGGCGTTTGAGCGCCATCGACCAGGTCACGCCGTTTCGGCGCTCGTCAACCGGGTGGCTGGGGAGGTCACGAAGAGATGCTGCTCGGATCCCCGACCGGCCGTCGGATCCAGGCCTGACTGTTTTACATCTCTCGGTGTGGGCGGTATCGCCATGAGCCTGGCGGCCTGTGCGAAATCGCGCGGAGACCGAGCCGGCGCCCTGTTGGCGCGAAGCTGGCTGGACTCCGCTCCGAGCCATGGGGCGGCAACTCCGCCCGGAGGCCGCGACCGGGCATCGCAGGATTGGACGTGGTCCGGTGGACGCTCGGGACTCCTGCTCGCTCGATTGAAGGTGTGTCAGGCGCTCGACGAGCCTATCGCCGGAGACAAAGTCAGCGTGGAGATCGGCCAAGGGCGTCCGAGCGATGTGTTGGTGGCTTTTCGGCCGGGCCTCTGCCAAGGAACGGCTGGCGCTGTCGATGCCCTCGTTGAAATCCGCCGCAATTACGCGTCGCCGGATCTCTGCGAGAAGATTGAGGCCGCCGCCCAATTACTTGTCGAGTTTGTTTCGAATGGTCCTCTGGATACCTTCGATGGCTCCTTGTTCGGCGGACTCGCCGGCACGGCCCATGCATTGCTGAGAGCTGCCCAACCCGATCGCGTCAGTTGCCTGATGTCATTTGAGTGAGCCATTTGAACCGGTAGTGGCCGACGTCCAGCTCAGCGAGTAATTCCTGAAAGTCCTGCCAACGGCACGATCAAATCCCACGAAGCGTTGTCGATCAAGGAGGTTCTCAGGCCCTGCACAACCTCGAGCGCCAGCCCCGCGCCCGCGAGCAACAGAAGGACGAACATCGCGAACCTCGCCGTTCCCGGCGTCGACCGAAATGACTTCATGCACCGGTCCACAACCAGCGTGAACAAAAGGATGGTGGCCGGCGTCACGAGAATCGCGTATCGAAGCAGTTTTGAATAGCCGAGGGCGCCAAGACTGACGTTCGCGCCGACCACAGCGGCGATCCAGATCATCAATCCGAATCCGAGCGCCCTCGAGGCGCGATCTCGCCAGTGGAACGCCAACAGCACGAGTGATGGCCCAATAGTCCACAACACCTGCGGCAGGAGTTCTAGATACACCCAGGGTGACCGCATTTCGGTGACATAGCGTACGAACAGATTGTTGCGAACGAGCTCGGGCGAGGGCCTTCCTGCCCAGACCGGGAAGGCCGTGCCCGTCAAGTGCCACTGCCATAATTCCCAAGGCAACTGACACGCTAATGCAATCAATACGAAGTACGCGCTCGTTCGGAACAGTTTTCCCGGCCGCTCTCGATGGGACGTCACGACGGCCAGGGCCAGAACCCCGGGGACGATGAGAAATGCCGTCAGTTTGATCAGGCTGGCGAATCCCAGTAGAAGTGCACCGACGGCCGCCAGACCAGTACGATCCCGCCTGAGACCCAGCAAGAAGCACGCTGCCGCTGCCGTGGAGAAGGCGAGAAGCGGACCATCCAGCCAAAACCGACCGGTGACGTTCGCCATGATCGGCGAAAAGGCCGCCAGTATTGCCAACGCCAACACGGCCAGGCTGTCGAGTGCAGGAATGATCGTCCAACCAATAATGACTAGGCCGACAAAGAAGATCGTATAGCTGAGGAGTTGTGCCCAAGCGTAGCCCGCGTCGCCAGCCAGTCGATGCATCAACCAGAAGAACGCAATGCCCCCGGGAGGATGAAAGAAGACGGGACGATCGTACTGTTCTCGAACAATCCAAGGTTCATCGAGGACCCGATGTCCCTGAAGCGTGTAGCCCTTGCCAGCATCGAGTTGTTGAACGAGCGCGACGTAAATCTGCTCATCGTGCTCCATGTTCGTCCCGAGCGCCGCCGGTCGCCAACGAGTCTCTGAACTCAGAAGCTTCGTACCCGCGTAACTCGGCAGGTTGAGGGACTGGTACCGGACGCAGAGGCCGAGAACGAAGATAACGGATATCGCGGCTAGGGTTGAAAACTCGATGCCCGGCCCGTGTACGCGCTGCGTTGGCGAGATCGACCCATTCTTGACCGCCCGTCCCGCCGCTGCCTGCTGTCTTCTGCTGCGTGCCATCGCCTGACCGGGAGTCTAGCCGAGAACGTTTAAGCTGCCGTCAGACAAGAACTTGTCGGCTGCAGTTCGTTACGAATGCGTCGACCCGGTCAGGGCACGACACTCCAGGAGCAAGCTCGCGGCCAAAGGGCGACCACGACCTTGTTACCTAGCTGCGTTCGATGAGGAAGAGCGAATCATTGGCAGCCCGGTGCGCCAGCTCTCGCAGACACTCCTTGGAGTCCGGCACGAACCTCTGCCTCAAGATGAACAGTCGAAGCGGAACAAAGCGGGAATCGACCGGGAGACCCGCCCGCTCGAATAGCCTGGCACGCGTTCGCGGATCTGATATTGCCAGATGACTCGCCAGCGTGGACCCGTCCTCACGAGCTCTCGACAAGGCTCTCAAGAAACGCACCATGTCCCGCGTATCCTTGGCGCCGACGCAACAGCCGCTGCAGATTCTTCGGAAGCCACTTGTACTGACGCCGCATGCTTTCGCGACATCGGCCTCGGTGCTTGGATCCTTTCCTGCTCGGCAGGATCGCATCACCAACGCAGCCCACCGCTCGGATACCGAGTCAGCCCCATAGTAAATCGGTCGATCCGAACCAGCACCATCGTGGATGCCCCTGCGCTTTTCAATCGCTAGCTCCATCGCGGCGCGGAGTCGAAGGGGATCCAGGGGCTTATCGATGATATCGGTGGCTCCTTGTTTATATCCGTGTCCGGTGGACTCTGTGTTCCAGAAACCACTAAAGAGGACAAACGGTATGCCGTGATCTCGCTGCAGGGCCCGACCCAGCGCCACACCATCCTCGAGGGCGCCCAACCGCCAGTCAATGAGCGCGGCGTCTATATGAACGGATGCGAGTACAGTCATCGCACCAGCCGCGCCCTTCGCCGTCCAGACGGTCATTCGAAACTCCTCGAGGGTACGACGTACGCTCGCTAGAACGTCCTCCTCGTCGTCGACCACTAGTACGGCCGGCTGCGTCGAGCTGATGCGCGATTTGGACATGTAGATCGCCAGCGCTAGCTCCGAGCAGATTGGTGCCCGTGCTCACATATCGTAGCAACTTCCGGCCTTTCAGCCTCACTCGCTAGTCTGCTCGGAAATTCGAGCACCTTTTACAGTGCTCTCACAAAAAGCGGTCAGTTATTGCCTTGCATCAGAGGAGAAATGAGCCTACCTTCCATTTCAAGCGCCAACAAGCGAGATGTAGCTGGCAAGCAGTATCAATCGAGGCGGTGGCCATCCTTGCCTATGTAAGAACGGCTGCGATAGGCGATAGAGAGTATCAACCCGCGTCGCTCGACTGACTGGAGGGTGTCTGATCTATGGAACGAAAGCACGGGAAACTGCGAATCAATTTCGAGGCGCTGCGAGTGCTCAACGAATCAGAAGCTCGAGCGGTTGCCGGGGGCGGAAGTGACTGGACCGTGTGTGTCTGTCAGTCCGACCCTTGTAATGAAACAAACGACACGTGTGACAGCCCGCCCAATCCGATGACACTGTGCCAGCCGTGTGAGGAAACACAGGTGTGCACAAGTCCATCGTGGTGTGAAGGCTGCGGAGGTCCGACGATCTTTACCTGCTCGACCTGCACCTGCTACACGTCTCGCTGCACCGACAACTACGTGACCGACTGCTGTGGCGGCACCTTCTGGTGCACGCAGGGTTGCACGAGTTGCTGCTGACCTGCGTCGGCTAAGACAGGATGTGGGGCGCTACGGCCGCGGCCGTAGCGCCCCACGTGTGCCCTGGCGATCCGACGACAACCTGAAGACAGGGAAATGCCTACTGGGAAATGGGCCCCCATCATAGAGGGCGGCGATAGCCGCCCGTATGCTGAAGCGATAGAAGAGGTCGCAAGGGCCGTTGAGCGCGTACCCACGGTCGCGACCGACTGGGGTCCAGCTTTGTTGGAGTTGTACTACGGACAGTCGGCTGGTCGCGAAGACCTCCTTGGTAGAAGTGCGGCTCGGATCAACAGCGCAATCTCAGCGCTGACGCAATTGCGCAAGACCGGTCTGTACGGAGGAATGGCCGGCGTCGGCTGGCTGACCGCCCACTACGACCGGCGCCTGGAGCAGGTCGCAGTGCCTGAGGCGTACGAAGAGTTAGATCGGGCGCTTTTGGCATTTACAAACCCTCGCCACCCTCACTTTCACTACGACCTGATTTCGGGAGTTGTCGGGTTCGGCGTGTATTTTCTCGAGCGACAGCCAAGCCCCGTAGGGCGTGCTGGCCTGGAACTGGCCGTGACGACTCTGCTGAAGTCCGCCTCCAGGGTGGGAGACACTGTGACTTGGCACACCCACCAAAGTATTCTGCCCGAGAGCCATCGTGAGATGGCGCCCGCCGGCTATTTCAACGTCGGCGTGGCACACGGCGTCCCTGGTGTGGTCGCGTTGTTAGGTGAGGCGTGGCGTCTCGGCATTCAAGGCAATGAGGTCAAGGCCCTGACCCTTGGCGCAATAAGGTGGGTCCTCAATCAACGCCGAGGTGACGGTTCGTTTCCGAGCTGGGTGACGGAGCAGGAGGCGTCGGGAAAAGCGCGAGTGTCGTGGTGCTACGGCGGTCTCGGTCTGTCCGTCAGCCTCCTTCAGGCAGCCGAGGCCCTGGGCGCGGAGGAACTCAGAGAAGACATATTGGCGATTGCTGAGCATGAGTCGCGACAGCCGATAGGTTCAGGTGTCATAGACGCGGGCCTGTGTCACGGCTTCAGTGGGAATGCCCATTTGTTCAACCGGCTATTTCAGGCAACCGGCCGGGAGTGTTTCCTGCTCGCAGCACGCCGATGGTTGGACGCCGCCCTGCAGTTCAGGAGACCGGGGGTGGGAGTCGGAGGCTATCAGTCGTGGCAAGGTCGTGATCGATACTGGGAGGATGACGCGACGTTTCTAACAGGGGCGACGGGTACTGCTCTCGCCTTCCTCGCGGCCACAACCCCTGAGCCGCCTGAATGGGATTCGGTGTTGCTATGTCGGTGCTGAAGTGACTCCACCGATCCGGCCGTCAGGCTTTTTCCTGGCTCGTTCGCCCCTGCTGCCGTTTACCGCGCTAAGTGAGCTGACTGAGATGCGGGGGAGCGCCCCCGGCATTGGCTCTTCGGGGCAAGGGAGACCGTGGACAGAGCGTCTACGGGCGGTCTACGGCAACCCGGTACTCCAAGAGGCCATCTTGCTGGGTTCGGCCGCGCTGCACGCCGCGTTGAGTGATTGGGCGGCTTGCGCGGGTGAGGACCGTAAGACCGAACTGTCACTCTATCGCTATTTGGCTCGCATGGCCGGCCGTCCGACGCCATTTGGCCTCTTCGCTGGTTGTTCGTTTGGCCGGATTTCGCCCACAACCTGTCTGGAGATTGGCGACATCACGGGTTACCGGCGAAGTTCGAGTCTGGACAACGGATATCTCTTTACGCTCTGCGATCGGCTGGCTCGAGATCCTGCGCTTCGCGCGACGCTTCCGTATCGGCCGAACTCATCGCTGTACGAGGGCGCTGGCCAGTGGCGGTATGTGCAGGCCCGAGCTGCGCCTGGGGGAGTCCGCCACACCCTGATGATCGTGGATTCCGATGAGTATCTGTCCGTCGTCCTGAACGCAGCGGAGCCGGGAGCCACTCGTTCGCAGCTAACCGACGCAATTGTCAATTTCAGTCCCGAGGCCGGTATTGAGAAAGATGAGGCCAGCGGGTATGTCGATGAATTGATCGCGAGACAAGTACTGGTGGGACCGCTAAGCCCTCTCGTCACCGGTGAGTCTGCACTTGCGGATCTGGCCAGAACGTTGCGTACGAGTGGCGGCGCCGCAGCAGTCGTCACCGTTCTCGATGGCGTGCGAGAGGCTTTGGATCAGGCCGACCGGCAGCCGCTGACCGAGCCTGCTGAATATCAGAAGGTGCGCTCCGCGCTGAAGAGTCTTGGCGAAGCGCCAGAGCCCGCTGGACTCTTTCAGGTTGATCTAATCAAGCCTGCGCCGAAGCTCGCGCTCGGTGAGAAAGACGCCGCGCAGATCGGAGAAGCGGTGGCGCTGCTGCACCAACTGACACCCAGACCGCTCGATTCGTTACGGACGTTCAAGGAGGCGTTTCGAACTCGATACGACCACCGCGAGGTACCGCTGGTTGAGGTGTTTGACGACGAGATTGGGATAGTTGTCGAGGGCTTTAGCAGCCAGCGGCAGTTGACGCCACTCGTGGTGGGACTGCCAGTTGGGGGCGCCGCTGATGGCGCATCCTCCCGAACGTGGTCACCCCGCGACGAGTACTTGCTCAAGAGGGTACGAGAAGTCGAGGGGGACGCAGGCGTCGAGGTGGTGCTGACCCCACAGGACATAGAGTCTCTGTCGGTCCCGTCGCCGTCACCTCTCCCGGATGCACTCGCGGCAACAGTGACTGTTGGTGCATCGGGCGGGGAATCCACGTTCGTACTCCGTTGTGCTGGTGGCCCATCGGGAGCGGGCATGTTTGGGCGGTTTTGCAGGGCCATGCCAGAGCTCGAAGGCGCCCTGCGTCGACACATCGCGCACGAGGAGTCATTTCGTTCCGATGCGGAGTTCGCTGAAATTGTGCACTTGCCAGAGGGACGCCTGGCCAACGTGATCGCCCGGCCTGTATTGCGGTCGCACGAGATCAGCTATCTTGGGCGGTCGGGGGCGCATCAGAGCGCGCAATTGACGGTCACTGACCTGTTGGTGTCCATTCGCGACGATCGAGTCATACTGCGGTCTCGGCGCCTCAACCGCGAGGTTGTGCCCCGACTGTCGAATGCCCACAACTTCAGACGCGGCTTGCCGATATATCGATTTCTGTGCTCGCTCCAGTCACAGGGTGTGTCGCCCTGGCTCGTATGGAACTGGGGAGGTTTGGAAACTCTAGACTTCTTACCCAGGGTCCGGCATGGCAACGTTGTGTTCGAGCGCGCGCGGTGGCTCCTCGGCAAACCGCTTCTTCTGCGGCTATTCCAAGGAGGGCAGTCAAGGGAGCGAACCGCGTTCGACGAGTGGCGACTGAGCGCCAAAATGCCACGCTGGGTTCTCGCAGCGGAAGGTGACAACGAACTGCCGCTTGACTGTGCCAGCGAGTTGGCATTCGAGACCCTCAAACAACTTGCGGCGAAACGAAGTCCACTGAAGCTGGTGGAGATGTTTCCCTCGCCTGACATGCTCTGTCTGAGCGGCCCGGAGGGCACGTTCAGCCATGAGCTGATCATCCCGTTCGTCAAACCCAGCCCGCAGGTCTCCACGCCACCTTCCCGCGAATCGATCCCCTACGCCGTTCCCTCAACGACATTCGTCAGGCGATTCGCGCCGGGTTCTTCGTGGACGTACATACAGCTGTTCGCGGGCCCGGCTGGACTCGACCGTTTGCTGACGACGCAAGTGAAACAGTTTCTCGATGATCCTGATGTTGGACGCGATTCGCCTTGGTTCTTCGTTCGGTATTCCGAACCGCAGTGGCATCTCCGACTTCGGATCCAACATCCGGAGCCGGACCTCGGCACGAGCGTGCTGGCAGCGGTTGATCGCGCGTTTCGCGATGTGCTGGCGTCTGGCCTGTGCAGCCGGATCGGCCTCGATACCTATGAGCGTGAAGTCGAGCGATACGGCGGCGAAAAGGGAATCGTGCTCGCCGAAGACTTCTTCTGGCGAGATAGTCAGACCGCGATCGAGGTTCTCAAGACTCTGCCGGGCGACCTCGGGCTCGACGAGCGGTGGAGAGTGTGTCTCATGAGCTGGAACTTCACGTTCGAGCACCTGGGCTTCGACCGCCAGAAACGCCTTCGGCTGGCGCGCCAGGCCCGACTGAGCCACGCCAACCTTTTCCGCGCCGACGTTGCCACGAAACGCTGGCTTGGTGGCAGGTTTCGGAAAGAACGTAAGCGGCTCGAGACGCTCTTCACCGCCGCTCGCGAGGGTGCGTTGGCGGAGTGTGGGGGTTCCTATGCCGCGTTGGTCAGCGGATCGCGGTCTTCCTCAGACTCCCTGGCAAGATTGAAATCCGCGTCATCGCTCGGGCAGGTGTCAGTGTCCCTCGAGGACTTGGCGTTCAGCCTCATGCACATGCAAGCCAATCGGCTCCTCAGGGCGGATCATCGACAGCAAGAATTCGTTCTCTACGACTTTCTGGAACGGCTATATGAGTCCCAGATTGCCAGATCCAGGTCTTCGGTTTCACTTGCCTGACACATCCACGTCGTCCCGGTGCCGGAATGGCCGCCTCCACCTACTTCGGCGCCCGCCGCTCGGGCGCTGAGCGGCGCGAGCTGGTGAATACCAAGGCGACACCGCCGAAGCGCCGGCCAAGTTCGACCAGGCCGATTGTGCGTCTGCCACGGGATGGATCGATCAACTCCACGGAATCCCGGCACGCAGACTCCATCACAACGAAATGCCGCGTCCCCCAATGCAGGATCGTTGCCGGAGGCAAGTCAAGCACTTCGTTCGGCGTCAGCCGAATCGCCACGCCCCGGAGGCCATAGAGGCGCGCTGCGTGGAGCAAGCAAGCGGCATTGGTGCCCGTCGAACCCAATTCGGTTTCCCGTCGGAGCCGCTCGACGGATGTCCGCTTTCCAAAATACTTCAACACGATTGCCAGCGACACCGGACCGCAGTCGAATGGACTGGTCTGCAGAATTACCGATAGAGCACGTCTCGTTGACAAACCCATCATCCTGCGATCAGCGACGCCGTGGCCGCAGATACTCGCCGACCGTAGAACCAGCGAGGAGCCACCTAGGTGACCTGTTCAGTCGCCGTGGCCTGTTTCGACGGCATTTGAGTGAGTCGCCCGTTCGTCAGCGGCAGTACTTTGTCTACGAGCGCGATCAGCTCCGGGTTATGCGTTACGACAATAACAATATGGTCCCGCGAACGCGCCCTCAGATACTGGGCGGTCCTTCTCTCCGCCTCGATGTCGAGAGACGCCGTGGGTTCGTCCAACAAGTACATCGAACATCGCTTGAAATACAGCCGAGCTAACGCGACCCGCTGCCACTGTCCCCAGGACAGCTCCTTGCTCTGCGGAAACAATTGGCCGAGTGTGGTGTCGTAGCCGGCTTCCCAATCCTTCATGAAGTCCGCGACGCCACTGTCCTGTGCGGCGCGTTTCACAGCGTCCTCGTCGATCAGCCTCTGCACGTCGCCCACGCCGATGTTGTCGCGCATCGTCATGGAATAGCGAACGTGATCCTGAAACATCACGCTGATCTCTCGTTGGAGACTCCGCCCACTGAACTTCGATGCGTCTTGCCCATTTATGAGGATTCGCCCGCTTGTTGGTACTGCCAGGCGTGAGAGCAGCCGGATCAGCGTGCTCTTTCCTGAGCCGTTCGTGCCGACGATAGCGATGCTCTCACCTCGCCGAGCAGTGAACGAGAGAGAGTCCACGGCAAGCTTGCCATGTGAAGGATAGCCATAACTGACATTGTCAAACTGAATGGTGTCGATGACGCCGCGCCACTCGTCGCCTTCGTCCTTTCGGCTTGACGGAAGCGCCAAGAATTCGGCAAGCGTGCCCATGTGGAGGAGGTTCTCGTATAGCCCGGCGACACCCGCCAGTATCGCTGCCAGCTGCGATTGGACGTATCCAATTCCCATGGTCAGCACGGAGAACTCGCCAACCGAGATCTGGCCCGCGGCGGCTTGCCGGACCACGCTCAGAGTTGCGCCGATGATCAAGGCTGTGGATGTGATCGAGGCCACGACGGTCCACGTGGTTCGGGCCACGGACAGCTCCCGGATCTCCGCGGTGATCCGCCTGCGATAGTGTTCCCACCGACCCAGCAAGAACTCCTCGGTGCCAGCCGCCCTAATCTCCTTCGCCGCGTGTTCCGACGTCAGGAGCGACGCTAGATAATTCTGTGCCCGTAACTCGGGCGCTCGACGCCTGCCCTGTCTGTAGGACAGCACTCCAAATCGATTCGCAACAAGTACGCCGGGCACCGCCGCCAGTGCAACGATGAGGAATACGCCAAGACCCAGTCGGCTCATGAGGGCGCCGACTGACCCGAGAACCAATAGGCTCTGTCCAACAGAGACCAATTGAAGGCAAATCATTACTGGCCTGGAACCAACTTGACCGAGTGCGGTCCGCAAGGTGTCGTGAGTCTCCGAGCGTTCAAAGTGCTCGAGATCCAAGGAGACAGCCTTGCGAAGGATCATCAGGACAGAGCGATTCTGAACATCGGTCATCAACAGCTCTTTATAAGATCCATTGAGGCCATTCAGAAAGGCAGAGGCGCCGGCGAGTAGTACCTGCAGCGCGAGGAGCCAGACCATCTGGCGATAGGTGCCCTCGATATTCGGCCGGGACACAGCTTGCGCCACGGCGTCAAGGAGATGCTTGCCAATCCAAAGGTTCGTCACCGGAATCGCGGACGCCGACAAGCTGAGAGCGGCGACCACCATGAAGAGGGCTGGCCTGGTATTCCAGACGATGTGCAGCGCAGTCGCGACGTGCCGAAAGGCATTCACAACGGCGCGTGCGCTCTCAATGAAGCGGCCGATATTCTTCATCGCGGCTCAAACTGTGGCGCGAGGTCGGCGCCGGTCCCTCAAAGTCGCTCAACACTACTAGTTCGCTGAACGCTAGTAGTTCGCAGGCGAGTAAACTACATTTGAAAGTATTGTGCGCGGATCACAACGGCCGCTGCAATAGCCTACGAGTAGGTCGTGTCTTCTATCTCTTGAGTCGCTTTTCCGCCCAACCCATCCGGTCCGTCTCAAATTGATAGATAGCCGCCCTGATGTATTCAGCGTCCGCGGTGGTCTTCACGGACAAATCGGTCGTAAGCCATTCACGCTTCGTACGCTCGAATTCAGCAATCGTGAGACTGATCCTTGAAGTTCGACTGCTCTCCCCGACAACGTTGCCGCGCCCATCGTCCGCCAGGACCGCAAGGGTCAACTCAGCGACGTAGAGATCGCCGTTCCTGACAAAGTCCACCAGCCATGGATCGAACGCCACGGCCACATTCAGCGACCCGCTTGCCGTCGCCCGATTGTCGGCGGTCACGTCGAGCCGGATACCCCACGGGGAGGGTGCGGTAGGCACGCGAGCCGGATTCGATAGCCACTGGGTCAATTCTCCAACCCTCGACGCCGACACCGCGCGCCGAGCGTCCTCCGGTTTCTCCTCGGCCGGTCGCGCTTGGTACGCGTGCCGATACGAGAGTTGGACGCCTTGGCGTGCTATCGAGATGCGAATGTCGCGGTACTGATCTGGCGCCGCATCGCGCGACGGATAGTAGCCGAGCAGATAGTGATGGCGGGTCGCTCGTTCCAACGCAGCAAGTGGCTTCTCGGCAAACTGAAAGAACGCCGAGGTGCCGCCGGTTTGCTCCGCGGTTACTTGCTGTGCCTTGCGACGGAGCAGATCCTCCAGGCGACGTGGGTCTAGCTTGCCGGTCACCAGTGTTCCCTGTGCCATGTCCTGACCGGGCAGACCGCCGGCGTGAAGGAAATGAAGTGCCGCCCGTGCGCTTGTGGCTTGCTGGAACCAAAAGTTCTGGAGACTCTGAACTGAAGCCTCGGTCCATCCGGTGGGGAAGGGATGTTCCGTGACGATGACTACGTGCTTCTCACCGTTGACGGTCCGAAGGTATCCCAGGGCGGTTCTCAAGTAGCTGAGGTCGTTGTACGGTCCGGGCTCCCGGCCGCGCCCTCCTGCGAGATCTTCAACGTCCAGCCGACCCCGGCGAAAGAGATCATCAATGGAGGCGACCGTGTCTGGCTTGAGCATGCGGGGTTGCGGCCCACGCTGGTCACGACTAAGAAGCTCCTCGGTTCGTATGTGGAGATCTCGATACGCTTCGAGAAAATCCGCGACGGCTTCATGGTCTGTCGTCGGTTTGATGATTCGGTTGTAAGCCACAACGGCCACTCGATCCGGGCTCACAAGTCTTGCGCGAACGAAATCGACGGCAGCCTGGACGGCTTTGGTGGGGAGGTTGAGCCGCCCGCGTCCGAGCAGGATCACAAAGAGTCGGCCAGGCTCTAACTTGTCATCCGCCTCCAGGGCCTGGAAGTGAGCGAGTTCCTGTGCTCGTCCGTCCTCGCGGACTTCGAAATCGGCTTTGGTGAGACCGCGGACCGGGTTGCCGTCCCTGTCGACCACGCGTACCTCCACCGGCACGAGCGTGACGCCAGTGCGGAACTGTGGAGGCTGCTGGGACGGGAGGGAACGGGTAGACACCAAGTGCGCAGAAACGAGCGAGGCGCCGACCAACGCCATGACTAGTCTGCGCATGTGGTTGTCAAAGATAAGTATCGCCCAGAGCTGTTGCCGAACTCCAGAATCAGCCGCCGAAGGACTCGATAGTACGGGCTGTCGGAGAGTCTACTTACGCCCTGTCTACTTGACGGGGAAGCTTACGCTTACGCTATCAGGTCCCGTGGGAGTCTTCGGTCCGGTCGTCCAAGCACGTCGAGACAAGGCCCAACGGCGGCCGAGGCGGTTCCATTCGAGAACGGCTCGACCGATCGGTCGAGCTTTCTACTACCTCGCGAGCCTCGAGCTCAAGCGCCCCTGCCAGATGCGGCTAGGGATTTTGGCCTGCGCACGCGGTCGCAGGAAGGACAGAGCGAATGAAGGGCAAGTGGAGATTCGTCACTCTGCCCATCTAAACCTTGGTCCTCAAGAACGGCCCCTCGAAGAATGGTCTGAATCTGACTGCCAAACTGTTCCTTCGTCATCTGGTACATTCCGCCCCGAGCTCCCTCAAAGCGACAATTCCAAGCAGCCAGTGCCTGACCAAGGCGCATAGCCTCGACGAGTTCAGGCGTGGTGATGCCTCGGAACTTGAGAACTCCCCCACGCGCTAGGCTGTGGATGAGACCTGCGGTGCACCAATCTCCCGATCCTGCCGCATCCTTTACATCTTCACGAGAGAACGCCGCAACTGAGGTCCAATTCCTCGTTGGTGCCTGAGCCAGACGGCTGCGGTATCGCAGGCCGGAACGTCCAAGCGTCTCAATCTCGAGGAGTACTCGATCCCGTTCGCCTCGCCCAAACGGCACATCCGCGATGTCTCTCAATCGCTCATGGGAGTACTTAACGATGTGCGCGACCGTATATGCCTCTCGGAAGAGTCTGTGATCGCCGACGGATGAGGGTTCAAAAATGATCACCGCACCACGGCGACGAAGCTCAGCAGCTATGATCAGAACGGCCCTGGAGACTCGATCAAAGAAGAAGGCCTTGGCGCCGCCTAACTGTTTTCGCAGTTGGTCGGCCGCCGACGACAAAACGGCCTTGTACCCAGGCAGGTGAGCTCCGCAGGTTGGACACCGCCAAGAGAACGTGTGGTACAACTCACCATCATTCCGCCGACGGATCCGCTGGACAATGACTGGCGTACTTCCCTCGCTGTCTCGTTTAATTAGGTCAGTCAGGACCCCAAAAGTCTCAAGGTCTTCGACCACGTAATCTGCGGCCGCCCCAGGCCCGAGGCGGGCAATTGGGCGTGAACGCCAGCCCAAGTAATTGAGAATGGTCAGAACGTTGCCGCAGGTCCCGCCGGCGAAATACGAAGGTCGATCTCTATCTTGTGCGAACACGATGTCGAGGGCGAGTAGGCCCATCCCAACCACAGTCGGCGATGACTGCATCGAGCGAAGATTCCTAGACGGCATCGCAGTCTCCCGTCAGCCAGAGGCCGAACAGTTCTGGGTTCGGCACGCCATCGTCGAGCCGATATCCCTGCGCATCAACGTGCGCAATCCCAACCGGATAGTTGAGCAACTTGAGTTCGTAGGCCGTCAACAAAGCCCCAAGCGACATTAACTTGCTCGACAAAGGCGATATCGCAACTCGGCAGCCTCCGAGAACCTTGAAGACATCCCCGTACCGCAGTACCGCGCTTCTTAGCCGTCTGTAGACTTCAAAAGGGTTTTGTTCTGAAGCATACAGAAAATTCCGGCCGTCAAGATGAAGCTCGTCGAACAGTTGTTTTTGGTACTCGAGAACGAGGTTGTCGGCACGCCGCGGATCTCTGGACGGTGACGGTAGGACCGCGCACACTTCATCGGGCTTCACCCGATCTTGAATTCGATCGAATTGCGTCTGTTTCCGTTCACCAAGCATTGGTAACCATACTTTAGGAGTAGCGACACCTTCCTCGTCAAAGCCGCCGCCGAAAGAAGCCAGGAACTCGGCCTTTTCATCAACGCCTTCTTCGTGAATGCTTGAGTCGTAACCGGGGTCCTCAGCAACGAGAACATGGAGGTTCCCACGGCTTGACTTCTCACCGTTGTGGTCCAGCAGGTACAAGAGTCTTGCAATGAGCGGGAAATAGACGGTCCGAGGCATCGCAGAAATGTCTACGATGACATCCGTGTAAGGCGCGAGCTGCTCGGCTGACCCGAAGAGATCCCTGGCACTCTGAGACGAAATCCGTCGACCTTCGGCTGACCAGAACTCAATGTCTCGAACTGTCACTGTGCCGCGTCCTGCGCTCATTGATTCAACGTCCGCCCAATTGCGAGTCACCAAACCCTCGTGTCTTAGTGACGCGGACATCGGGCCTTCCAAGAAATTGAGCCCAATAACATCTCTAGAACCATCACCCCCGATACTCAGGATCGTCTGCAGTCCCAGGGTCGTTCGGGGGTCAAACCCCCTTCCAACGACGAAGAGAGTGGAGCGGGTGACTGTGGTGAGGCGCTCAGTCCAAAACTCCCGCAGCCGCGCCTCGCGCAACAACACGTAATACTCCCAACGGGGCCGATGGTCAGTCATAGCCGAGTTCGTCCTGTCGTGGGGGCGCAAACGGATCATTGACCCAGCGACAAAGCTCATCGAGCGGCCGCTCCTTATACAAGCCGTACCCCAGTGGTAGGTCGTAGTAGACGCACAAGAGCCTGTTGAGATTCAGGACCATCCAGAGCTCACCCTTGCACTTGTAGTCGAGATCAGCAACGAGGTAGTTGTGAGCCAAGCCTGAGGCTAAGAGATCCGCCAGCCTTGCGTAATCAGGACGGCGCGCCAGTGTCTCGGCAGTTTGCAGTTGGCGCCGCTCGCTCATTCTGAGCGCCGTTCCGCCAACGCCAGGATCGTTTGGCGCTGATGGTCGGTAGGTGTACCAGGTGCTCCAGCGTCCGACCGAATCAATGAAAGCTCGTAATTCCCGACCGTGCCGAACCCGATTCGGTATGTCCTCCCAAAACGCCTGCGCTGCCTTTTTCATAAGGCCGTGCTGTCGGCGTGCCGAGAGAACTTGCGTGCCGCCACGCAACAGCTCGCCGGCAAGAACCTCTTCGAAAATAGATGCCCCCAAGCCTAAGAACTGTTGAATGTTCAAGGACGCCAGGCGGGCAATACGATCGGCGCCGTAGTAATACGGTAGAGAAAACTCTCTTGCTAGAAAAAGTTCCGCGGCTTCCCGAGCCGGCGAATCGTCTTTCTCGTTCAGTTCGCGGGGATCCCTCGGCGTATCGTCAAACAACCCCTTTTGCGGGCGTCGCAATACTCGTTCAATTAGGATCTCAAGGGTGCGCCACCCCATTGCCTGTTCACGTGGTGAACCAACTTCGGCACGGCGGGCCTCGTACCAGTCTCGGAACTGTGGATCGCTACCGACACGCGCTGCAACGCGGGCTTCAACGACAGCGGCCGCGCGTTCGAAGATTGCCTCATAGCTTGGACCGTTCAAATCGTCTTCCAAGCAAGTGCGGAAGATGTCGAGTTCAGTTTCCGCTGACGCGCTGGCCCGCCTGTCGGCGAGACGCATGACATGACGCTCGAAGCGTTCGTGTCGTCGCCGCCAGAACCACTCAAGCTCGATCGGCGCGTCGTGATCGCGACCTTCCTCAGAACCAGAAGCCAGCAATTCCTGCGTGCTTAGTGCCTCGAACCGTTCAGCGATCCAGATTCCAATCGAGCTTCTTGCTTCCACAACGCGCTCGATTAGCAGACTGCGTTGGGATGTCGTAAGCATATGGATGTCATCCATCATGATCACGATGCGCTCCGCAACTGTGACTCCAGCGATCGTTATTGCAGAGGGTCGAACTATGGAGAGAGCGAACAACGCATCATGGCCCGGCAAAGACGTCGCCTGCATCGGCCCAAAGCTGTCCAATTCCGCGCAAATGCTTCGTTCGATATTTCGGGCCCACCGATGAAGCGTGCCTCCGGAGCTTGGGAGCTCTAGGCCGAAGGGCAGAGCCTCGGGATCCAACGCGACGGCTATCTGGATCTGGTCGAGATCATTCGGGTACTCCAGGCCCTTCAAGAGCAGGGCGCTTCGTAGAACAGCGAGGATGATCCGAGCATTCAGAAGCCCGAGAAACAGTCGCGTTTTCTGCGCTCGGTCGACAGGTAGGTCTTCCAGGACGGCGTAATTTCGTCCGCAAAGCAGTGTTACGCCGAGCAACTGCGGCCCCTGCTCACCGATGGCGCCGAGGCCTTGGACGCGTCCGAACAACTCCTGCTCGTTATTCCGTCTCGCGTGCAAAGTCCTGAGGACTGTGGGCGTAAACAGGCGTAAGAGAGATGTCTTGCCGCCACCTGCCGCACTTCGGATCAATTGAACCGTGCTGGGCAATCCTCGCTCCGTTAGGACATCGAGGATGCCGGGTTCGAACAGCGCCAGAAACTCAGTGTCTGTATCGATGTTCTCGGAACGGCGCAGTCGAAACGGATTCCTGGATTGCCTCATGACACTTCCGAATGTCTGCGAACTCGCGGGAACAAGCCTCGAAAATGCAGGTCTTCGTACGACATCAGGAGGAAAAGCGAATTGTTCGGCGTGTTGTGATGCAACACCAACGGAAGTCCGCAGTCACCATATCCGTAGCGTGAGTCTGGCGCGCCGCCCTTTCGCATGTGGACATCATGAATGGCCGGGTCGTAATATCGGTCGTCGTTAATGAGGCGATGTATCGGATCGCTACCGGAGCGCCCGACACGAAAACCGTTTGAAAGAACCTGAACGGCGTCGACCGACCACTTAATATTTTTGCTGCCCCACGTGCTCGCTGACGCCTGGCGCAAATGAAGGACTGCTTGCTCTGTGGCGAGGTATAACAAGATGATCACGTCAACGGTTTCCAGATCAACAAGTTTTCCTACTGCTGAGGAATCGCAGATGTTGTCGAAGAACGCTTTGACTTTGCCTCCTCCAGGCGCGGCTGCCGGTAACGAGTAGTAGCTGGTGCCGCTGGCGGAAAAATCATCAAGGAGCACCAACGTTTTGAAGCGACGCTCATCGTCAGTCACGGGTCTCTCTAGAATCGTCGACAGGTGCTCGTCTAGTTTTGTCAAGAGCTTCCCGACGCGATCGTTCGAGAGTTCATGGGTGTGGGAAATCTGTTCGTGATTCAGTGCCCCAGCATTCGCTCTTCGAAAAACATCGATTCTTGCGCCGTCGCTGAGCCCGAGAAAGAGACACTGCCGCTGTCGCACCAAGAAATCAGTGCTGTCAGCAACGATGCTCGGCTGATACCGCTCCGCCAATGAAGTCGCACTGCGCTCAAGCAAAATTGGACGGATGTAATCTGGATAGGCGATTTCGACCAGGTGTCGAATCTCTGAAGACGACCAGAATATCAGGCGCTCCCTGACAAAGTTGTAGGCAATGCGCCTTTCGTCGACGCTGACGAACTGATCCAACCAAAGCGCAAGGCTTTCGATGAACCGGCTGCCGGCGAAAAACTGCTGGTACTCGTCGTACTTGTACGCGGCAAGGGCTTGGATTGTCGGCCGCTCCTGAGCGACCTCCTCAGTCGTCCAGCCAAGAACGCGGGCCAGAACCTTCTCAGCGAGACGGTCTTTCACTGCCAATCCTATTTGGGAGCGTCGAAATCTGCATTCCCTGTCGACCAGTCTTCATCGCTCGGAGGTACTGGAGGCAGGCGGTCACGCGGCGCGATCCTGCTGACGCAAGGTTCCAGCATGTACTAGGGTCAATCGAACACTCATCGACGCTCAGCGAAGGCCGTTGCGCGAGCAGCAGATAATCGTTCCCCGGGTAGCGCCCCTTGTCGCCAATACAAAGCAGGCCCGAATCCTTGTCGTCTCTGAGTTCGTGCAGACGTTGGAGAACTGCACGTTTATCTACAGCCGGTCCAAGCACATCGATCGAATGGCTGGAGCGTACAGCCGAGGTTCCTGGGATGCCCAACGTCGCAACCGTATGCTCGACGATTGTCCAGACGTCCTCCGTATCGATTGGCCGGAGTGGTTCGATGGTTATCTGGGGCAGTCTGGTCGCGATGGTCGCTAGGTGGCGTAGGGCCGTATTAGCCTTGAGGACGGTGGCAATTGGAGCCAAGGTTGCGCCTGCGGTCGGGCTGCCGTCCGGTCTGGCATCGCTCAACAAGCCAACATCGCCACCGTTGTAGTAACCGACAACAACACCAGGCCAGTGTTGCGCAGGAATTGTCCTTCGCAGGGCCTCCCGTACGGATTTTCCGCGACCGGTTGCAATCCCGATCAAAACCCCACGTTGAAGTAATCGAACCAGCTCTGCCGCTATCGCTGGCTGCAGTTCACCAAAGCGGTCGGTCTCCCCGCAGAGAGTACCGTCGTAATCAAACACCACGCCCTTGAAATGAGACTTGAGAAGGGTACGCCTAAAACTGTCATGCGCTTCGCGCCAGTAGGACAGCAATCCATCAGCGGACAACCGGTCGACGGACTTACCCGTCTTCCGTTCAATCGCCACGAGATCAGGTGGACGAACTGAGCGTCTCCCGAAGGCATTGAGATGATAGAGCCGACGGCCGAACGAAGGGACGCCAGGTCTGCCTGGATCAATGTTCCGCTTCGTACCCACGCCTCCTGTCAGATGGATAACTCGCCCAAGGGCTGCGATCGTGGCGACCGACCCAGAAAATGGGATGTCCTCACGAACAACTGGGACGGATCTGGGGATCAACGCGAGGGTGGCCGAAGCGAGGCGGTCGTCTTCCGGCGTTACAAAAGCCAAAACTGAGGTCGATTTTGGATGCTTCGCGAGCCAGTGGTGCCTACCATGTGCAAAGTTTCGATAGTCGGCGATCCAGACATTCTGCAATGCCGCTTCCGTGAAACGGGACTCCAGGTCGACGGCGGCGACTCGTGTCGATGGTCCGTATAACACCACCAATGTGTTTCCGGTCCCGGTCTGAGTCATCCGTTTGTTTAATGCTCGTATTGCTTTCGCCGGAACGAGGTCCGTCCATTTGGGCGGAAGATCAGTGCGTTGTCGGGAAGTGCCTTCGTACGCCCTGGCCAGCATTACCACCAACGCGAGCAACGAATTCGTCGCGAGAAAACCATCTCTTTCGACGGGCGGCTTGAAGTCGAGGAAGTCGACGTTTGCGAACCGCCTTGCACGGTCCGCGAGCGGACTCTCCCTTCTCAAGCACAATACCAGGAAGGAGCGCGGATCTCGGATGGCCGTTTGCTCAACGGTTCCGAGAACGTCGGGATGCCGCCCGCCAGCAGATGTCAGCAGCACGGCAACGTCCCTTAGGTTCAATTGAGTCTTTAGAACCTCCAGGGGTGTCGCAGCTATGGCGACCTTCTTCCGAATCTCGCGGTGCATACTCGCGGCGAACTCCGCGACCGTCAGTGAACCGCCGGACCCAATAGCGAGGAGGGGAGATGTTGTTTCTGGGAAGCGCACCAAGGCAGAAGGCAGATCGATGGTGTTTGCCCAACTGTAAGTCTCGCTTAACTCACTGAGTTCCGAATCGTATGGTCTTCCCACCGTTTGTCCTTAAGATCGTGACAAGTCGTTGCCTGAACAAGAGACTGGTTCTCCGATGTTTCAACACCGGAATGACAGACCAGGTCACTCGGTCCTGCCTCGTCCAGGGTGATTATGTCCCTGTGTGAATTCAAGCTGCCTTCGAAAGCCGGTTCGAGCGGCACATCGGCCTAAAGTGCTCGGGCGTCAAAGGCCAGAGGTCAGGGCCTGGGAGGGGCCAAATCCGGCACCGGCGGCCCGCGCCGCTGTCCGAACGTTCGGACAGCCGGCGGCCGGGCAAAACCCGGCCGGTTGGTTTTTCTAGGAAAATGGCGGGGTCGACGGGACTCGAACCCGCGACCTCTGGCGTGACAGGCCAGCGTTCTAACCAGCTGAACTACGACCCCGCGAACGAAAGCTCAAAGTACAAAGTTCAAAGTTCGAAATACCCCGCAACCCATCGAACTTCGAACTCAGAACTTCGAACTTCGCATTTGGTGGGCGGTACAGGGCTCGAACCTGTGACAGCCGGCGTGTAAAGCCGGTGCTCTACCACTGAGCTAACCGCCCACGCCGACAGCAGATGATTATGGCACTCGAACGCGACGGCCCGCAACCCGCCTTCGCGCCCCGCGCTACGGCGCGCAAGCTCCACTTCGCGCCGTGCGCTTCGGTGGGCAAGCCGTTCCCGTCGTTCCCGTCGTTCCCGTCGTTCCCGTCGTTGGATAATGTCTCCTCATGCCGCTGGCATCCGTCGTCGGCCACGCGCCCGTTGTCGCGCTGCTCAGGCACGCCGTTGGCCGCAGCCGCGTTCCGCAGACCCTGCTGTTCGCCGGTCCTGAGGGCGTCGGCAAGATGGCGACGGCGATCGCGCTCGCAGAAGCGCTCAACTGTCCGGTACGCAGACAATCCAGCGGAGACGATGCCTGCGGCAAGTGCCAGACGTGCCTGCGCATCCAGCGCGGCCAGTTCTCCGATGTGACCGTCGTCGATCGCGGCGACGATGCGACGATCAAATTGAAGGTCCTGCGCGAACGGGTGCTCGACGTCATCGGCTACCGGCCATTCGAAGGCGAGCGCCGCGTGTTCGTGATTGCGGCCGACGATCTCCGCGACGACGGCCAGGACGCGCTCCTGAAGACACTCGAGGAGCCGCCTCCGTCGGCGGTCTTGATTCTCGTGTCGGCCTTTCCTGACTCGTTGTCGCAGACGGTGCAGTCGCGCTGCCGGCGCCTCCGTTTCGGGGCGCTCAGCGAGCGCGAGGTCGCCCGGATTCTCGTGGAGCGGACAGGCACCGATCGGGGCGCCGCCAACGGTCTCGCGGCCGTGTCGGGCGGCAGCGTGACACGCGCGCTCGCGGAGCAGTCTGGCGACCTGGGCGGCGATCGGGACGCCGCCCTGGCCGTGCTGGCGGCGGCAAAAGGAAACGTCACCCTTCAGATGAAGGCATCTGCGACGTTCGCAAAGAATGATTCCGATCGGCGCGACCGTGAGGCGCTCGGCGCGCGTCTGGACGTGCTGGCCTCGCTGCTGAGGGATCTTGGCGCGCTGGCGGCCGGGACCTCCGACGGACTGGCAAACGGAGATCTGGAGGGCGACCTTCGGACGCTCTCGTCCGCGTTTCCACTGTCGCGTGTCACCGCCGGCTACGCGTCGCTGAATCGCGCACAGTCCGCGCTCGAGCGCAACGCCAGCCCGAAGATCGTCGCCGACTGGGTCGCCCTCCATCTATGAGCGCGGCCCTGCCCGTTGTCGCCATTACGGCCGGCGATCCCTCTGGCATAGGACCGGAGATCGCGCTCAAGGCGTCGACTCATCCCCGCGTCGTCGCAGCGTGCACGCCGAGGCTGTACGGTCCGACCACCGCGACAGCGATAGCGAGTTTTCCCGCAGGCGTTGTCGATGCAGCGTCCGCGCGTGCCGCCCACGCCGCCATCGTCGGGGCAGTCGAGGACGCCAGGGCTGGACGCGTCGCTGCCGTCGTGACCGCGCCCATCAACAAGGAAGCTTTTGCCCTCGCCGGATTCCCGTGGCCCGGGCATACGGAGCTGTTCGCGCATCTCTGCGGCGTCGAGCACGTGGCGATGATGTTCTGGTCGGAGCCGCTGCGCGTGGTGCTCGCGACCGTGCATGTCCCCCTCAAAGATGTGCCGTCGGTGCTGTCGGCGGAGGTGCTGGGCCGGACCATCCGCTTGACGGCAGCTTCACTGCCGCGATTCGGCTTTTCCCAGCCGCGAATCGGTGTCGCGGGCCTGAACCCTCACGCCGGGGAGCACGGTCTGATTGGGTCAGAGGAAGAGCGCGTCTTCGTTCCCGTGATCGCCCAATGCCGTCAGGAGGGCATCAACGTCGCCGGCCCGTATCCGGCGGACACTCTTTTTGTCCGCGCCATGAAAGGCGAGTTCGACGTCGTCATCGCGGCGTATCACGATCAGGGATTGGTGCCGGTGAAATTAGCCGCGTTCGGGAAGGCGGTCAACGTCACCCTCGGCCTGCCCATCATCCGCACGTCCGTCGACCACGGCACGGCATTCGACATCGCCCGAAAGGGAATAGCGGATGAGGGAAGTCTCGTCGAAGCGGTTCTGCTGGCCGCGAGACTCGCCGGGGCTGAAGCCCCGGCCGACGGACGGACTTAGAGCGGCCCGTTAGGGCCGCCGGTGCCGTTCAAGGTCCGCGTCTACCATCATCCTGACGAGGCCTGCGAAGTCGACGCTGGGCGTCCAGCCGAGCGCCTTCTTCGCCTTGCTCGGATCCCCCAGAAGCTGATCGACTTCGGCCGGACGCATGAAGGCCGGGTCGATGCCGACGAAGTCCTGCCAGTTGAGCCCGGCGTGACCGAAAGCGATCTCGACGAGCTCCCTGACCGAGTGCGTCTCGCCCGTCGCGATGACGTAGTCGTCGGCCTGCGGCTGCTGCAGCATCAGCCACATCGCGCGGACGTAGTCACCCGAGAATCCCCAGTCGCGGTGCGCGTCGAGGTTGCCGAGCTTCAGCTCCTTCGCCTTGCCGGTCTTGATTCGGGCGACGCCGTCGGTGACCTTGCGGGTGACGAATTCGAGGCCTCGGCGCGGTGATTCGTGGTTGAAGAGAATGCCCGACACCGCGAACATGTCGTAGCTCTCGCGATAGTTGACGGTGATGTAGTGCGCGAAGGCTTTCGAGACACCGTACGGACTTCGCGGATAGAACGGCGTCATCTCAGTCTGCGGCACTTCGCGGACCTTTCCGTACATTTCCGACGACGATGCCTGATAGATGCGAATCGATTTGTCGACGACGCGGACGGCCTCGAGCACGCGCGTGACGCCCTGGGAGTTGAACTCCCCCGTGAGCATGGGTTGATCCCACGAGGCCGGCACGAACGACATCGCCGCGAGGTTGTAGAGCTCTAGCGGCCGAACCTTCTCGAGCACGCGGATCAATGAAAGCTGATCCAGGAGGTCGCCAGGGATCAACGTCAGCCGATCCCTCAGATGATCGATCCTCCAGTAGTTGTCGGCCGAGAGCCGGCGGGTGAGGCCGAAGACCTCGTAGCCTTGCTCGAGGAGGAGTTCGGCGAGATACGAACCGTCCTGGCCGGTGATCCCAGTGATGAGCGCGCGCTTCGCAGACATAGACCACGAAAAGATATCACCGTTCGCAATCTCGGCAGCCGCGCCGGTAGTATCTGCCGATGATTGTCGTGGTGGGCGCCGGCGTCGTGGGGCTCGCGAGCGCGTACGCGCTCGCGCGTCGTGGTCTGCCGGTCTGCGTTCTCGAACGGCACGCGCGTCCGGGCCTCGAGACCTCGACGCACAACAGCGGTGTGGTGCATGCGGGTCTGTACCATCCGCAGCAGTCGCTGAAAACGAGACTCTGTCACGACGGCCGCGAGCGGCTCTATTCATTCTGTCAGCGGCACCGCGTTCCTCACGTGAAGTGCGGCAAGCTGATCGTGGCCGGGCCGGGCGAGGAAGGCGACCTGATCGATCTCGAGAAAGGAGCTGCGGCAAATGGCGTCCGCCTCGAACCGCTGACGGCCACTGAAGTTCGCCGCCGGGAGCCGCGCATTCATGCCGCCGCGGCGTTGTGGTCGGGCGAAACCGGCTGGGTGGAAGCCGAGGCGTTCGTCCGTGCTCTGCTTGACGAGGTTGTGCGCCTCGAGGGCATCGTGCTCTTCGGCACGCCGATCGCCGGCGTCGAGCACGCCCCCGGCGACTCGCTCGTCGTCGTGACACCCCGAGAGCGAATCGAAGCCGAGACGGTGATCAACGCCGCGGGACTGTTCGCCGACGACGTGTCGGCGCTTGCGGGCGGCGATCGATTCACCATCTATCCCTGCCGCGGTGAGTACGCGGAGCTTGCGCAGAAAGCGCGGGGCCTGATCAATGGGCTGGTCTATCCAGTGCCTCACGCATCCGGACACGGACTCGGCGTTCACCTGACGCGGACGCTCCAGGGCGCGGTCTGGATCGGGCCGACGATTCGGTATCAGGAAGGAAAGAACGACTACGAACAGAATCGCCTGCCGCTGCAGGATTTCCTCGAACCAACACGGCAGTTGCTACCTGAGGTCACGCTTGATGATCTTCGTCTGGCAGGGTCGGGGATCCGCGCGAAGCTGCATCCACCGACCGAGCGCTTCGCCGACTTCCTGATCGGGCGTGACACACGGGTGCCGGCTCTCGTTCATGCAGCCGGTATCGATTCGCCAGGGCTGACGGCGAGCCTGGCGATAGGCGAGTACGTCGCGGGCCTCATTCTGCGCGCGTGATCTTGAGCACGTGACGCTCGAGCGCATTCTGCCAGGAAGGCATGGTGATGCCTTGCGCGGCGAGCTTGGCGCTCGATAACGCGGCAAACTTCGGGCGCTCGGCGACGAGTTTCGCGCTGGCGACGGGGACATCGACGATCGGCGCATTCGGGCGGTCGACGAGACGAGCGAGTTCGCGCGCCAGCTCGCTCCAGGTGGTCCAGCCGCTGTTGACGCAGTGGTAGACCCCTGACGGGGATTTCTGTTCGACCAGCGCCAGCGTCGCCGCAACCACGTCCTCGACAAAACTCGGCGAAACCGTTCGATCGACGAAGGCCCGGACTTCACGCCCGGCGAGCAGATTCTCGAGGATGCGATCGACACTGCTGCGCGCGCGCGGTCCGCCAAAGAGACTCTCGACGCGAAGCACGTAGTGAGAGGCGACGCCGCAGGCGAACCACTCGCCGAGCAGCTTCGACACCGCGTACGCGCCGCGCGGATTTGGCGCGTCCTCCTCGGTGTAGGGACGATCGGTGACGCCATCGAAAACAAAGTCCGTGCTGAAGTGAACCAGGGTCGAGCTGATCTCAGACGCCGCCCGGGCGAGCGTGCGCACGGCCCACGCGTTTGCGACCAGCGCCGCGGATGGGTCCTTTTCCGCGCCGTCGACGTCCGTGTAGGCGGCACAGTTGATGATCAGATCCGGGCAGATGCCGGCCACGGCATCGAGGACGGCATTCGTATTCGAGAGGTCGAGGTCGCCGCGGCCCATCGCCACGACCTCGTGCCGGCCGGCGAGTTCGGCCGCCATCGTCTGGCCAAGCTGGCCGCCGGCGCCCGTGACCAGAATGAGCTGCCTCATCTATTGGAACTGTCTGGAACTGTTGCGGTAGAACGCGGCAATGCCCGCCACGACATGCCGCTGCTGCGCAGGCGTGAGCTCGCCGTAAATCGGCAGAGCGAGCGACGTCGTCGCTGCCCGATCGGCGATGGGGAAGCTCCTGCGCGAACTCTCGACGTTCGCAAAGCATTCCTGACGGTGGAACGGGACCGGGTAGTAGATCTCCGTCGATACCCGGACCGCGGCCAGATGATCGCGCAGTCGGTCGCGTTCCGGCACGCGGATCACGAACTGGTTGTAGATATGTGTGGTACCGGCCGGCTCGACCGGCAGCTCGACGACGTCCTGGAGATTGAAGTCGTGGAAGAGCTGACGGTAACGATCGGCATTTGCCCGCCGCGCCGCCGTCCAGGCGGCAAGATGCGGGAGCTTGACGCGCAGCACCGCAGCCTGCAGCGCATCCATCCGGAAATTGCCGCCGATGCGCGAATGGTAGTACTTCGGCTCGGCGCCGTGGTTGCGGAGCAGCACCATTTCGGCGGCCAGCTTCGCGTCGTTGGTGGTGACGAGACCGCCGTCGCCGAAGGCGCCGAGATTCTTCGACGGAAAGAAGGAGAAGCATCCCGCCGCGCCCATGGCGCCGGCCTGACGTGGACCGAAGGTCGCACCGATGGCCTGGGCGGCGTCTTCAATGATGGGCACGCCCGACTCCCTGGCAACCTCGAGGAGGGCAGGCACATCCGCGCACAGTCCGTACAAGTGCACCGGAAGGATGGCCCGTGTCCGTGGAGTCATCGCGCGGGCGACGCCGTCCGCGGTGACGTTGAAGGTCACCGGGTCCACGTCGACGAATACCGGGGTGGCACCGAGTCGCGACACGCAACCGGCCGTAGCGAAAAATGAGTACGTCGGAGTGATGACTTCGTCGCCCGGGCCGATACCGAGCGCCATGAGCGCCAGCAGCAGCGCATCGGTGCCGGAGGACACCGTGATGGCGTGGCTCACTCCTATGGAAGCGGCAAGCTCCCGCTCCAGCGCATCCACCTCGGGTCCCAGGATGAATCGCTGGCTGTCGCACACGCGCGTAATGGCCGCGAGGATCTCTTCGCGGATCGGCGCGTATTGGGCTCCCAGGTCGAGAAGGGGCACGGTGATGTCGGCGGCCGGCGGTGTCACGGTTGCTTTCACGGTTGCAACCGCCGATTATACCCGCCGCGACTTCACGGCCGCGCGCGTCTCGCGGTCGGCTTCGCGGCGCTTCATGGTCTCGCGCTTGTCGTAGGTCTTCTTGCCTTTCGCGAGGGCAATCATCACTTTCACGCGGCCCTTGGCGTTGAGATACATCCGCAGTGCGACAATCGTCAGGCCCTTCTCGGTCGTCTTGCCGATGAGCTTGTTCAACTCACTGCGGTTGAGCAGGAGCTTGCGCTTCCGTACCGGGTCGTGCACCGCGTAGCCGCTATGGCTGTACTGGCCGAAGTGCGCGCCCAGCAGAAAGGCCTCCGCGCCCTCCATCCGGCAGTAGCTTTCACGAAGGTTGACGCGTCCCTCGCGTGCGGACTTGACCTCGGTGCCCGTGAGGACGAGCCCCGCCTCGAACTGTTCGAGCAGGTGGTAGTCGTAGCCGGCCTTGCGGTTGTCGGCAACGATCTCCTCGGCCCGCTCCTTCCTGGGACTCATGTGGCGGGGGGCGGGTCCAGCAATGGGTACGTCGCGTCGCGTTCGTTGATACTCGTCGGCGGGCCAAGCGGCCACTGAATGCCGAGCGCGGGGTCGTTCCATCGCACGCCGCGTTGGTGCGGCGGGGAATAAGGCGCCGAGACGAAATAGAGGACGTCCGTGTCATCCACGAGCGTCTGATAGCCGTGAGCGCAACCGACGGGCAGGTAGAGCATCCGGCGATTCGCGTCTGAGAGCTCGCAGCCGACCCATCGCCGGTAGGTCGGCGAGTCCGGCCGAAGGTCGACCGCCACGTCGAAGACGGCGCCACGGATGACTCTGATGGTCTTGGCTTCGGCGAACGGATCCGCCTGAAAGTGCACGCCTCGGATCGTGCCGCGCCGATGCGTTCGCACCAGGCTCGCCTGGGCGATGTTCGTGCTCAGCCCGCGCGCGGTGAATTCGTCGGGCAGCCACGCCGGCACAAAAGTGCCGCGGTCGTCATCGAAGGCGACTGAGTCGATGATGAACACCCCAGGAATTGCGGTCTCGATGAACTTCATTCAGTCCGGCCGGAGGTGAAAACCTCCGGCGGCGATTGTATACGGAGAACCCGGGAGGACGCTCGAGACTAGAACGACGATGCGGCGGCGCCGGCCACGATCTTCAGTTCGGTGCGCTTGTACGTTGGGACGATTCTCCGGAGTATGGCAAGCACGCGAGCGGAGTCCTCGGAGTTGGCGGCGTTCTCCAGCTCGGCGATGTCCTGCCAGAGGCTCGCCTGGGGCGGCGCTCCCTTGATGACTTGAATCTTTCCTTCAACCCGGCTCAGAACGTCTTCCTCTTCCATCACCAGCTCTTCGTTGAGCTTTTCGCCTGGCCTGAGGCCGGTCACCACGATGGCTATGTCCACATCCGGAATGCACCCGGCCATCAGAATCATCTGACGGGCAAGATCCATGACCTTGACCGGCTCACCCATGTCGAGCACGCAGAGGTCGCCGTAGCGTCCGTAGCCTGACTTCAGGACCAGACCCACCGCTTCCGGGATGGTCATGAAATAGCGGCGCATTTCCGGATCCGTAATCGTGACAGGACCGCCTGCTTCGATTTGCTGACGGAAGAGGGGGACGACCGAACCGTCGGAGCCCAGGACATTGCCGAATCGCACTGCGCAAACGTGCATGCTGGACCGGCGGGCCACATCGCGGCTCATCAGTTCACCGACGCGCTTCGTGGCGCCCATGACGCTTGTGGGCGCCACGGCCTTGTCAGAAGAGATGAAGGTGAAGCTCTCAACGCCTCGCCGCTCCGCGGACAGCAGAACGTTCCGCGTGCCGGTCACATTGTTCTTCACGGCTTCGCTCGGGGCGGCTTCCATGAGAGGCACGTGCTTGTGCGCCGCCGCATGGAAGATATCGTTCGGCCTGAACTGCTCGATTATCGAGTCGATACGGCCGCGATCGCGGATGTCGACGATCTGGATAGCCAGGCGATCGGGATGCAGCCGCTTCAGACGCTGTTCCAGCAGGTACAGGCCGTTCTCGTTGATATCGACGCCCAGAACCTTCTCAACGCCGAGCCCGAGCAGCTGCGTGCATATCTCGCTGCCGATGGAACCGGCGGCGCCGGTGACCAGCACGCGGCGGGTCGCCAGGGCCGTGCGCTCGTGCGGCTCGAAGACGACGGGTTGTCGCGCGAGCAGGTGTTCCGGCGAGAGGTCGTGAAGCATGCTTGCCGGTCCGCGTTCCTGGAAATACACGTAGGACACGGGAAGGACTTTGATGTGAACGTCCAGTCCCGAGCAGGCCGCCACGACCTCGCGGACGACCGATGGCGACGACCGCGGCACGGCGATCAGAAGGGTGCTGATCTGGAGGCGCGCGATGACCTCCGGCAACTGGGCAACACCGCCCAGCACGTGGCGCCCGTTGACAATCTTGTTCCACATCGCCCGGTCGTCATCGATGAACCCATGGACCTGGTAGCGATGCCGGCCTGAGCGCTGAAGATCCCGGTAGAGCATTTCTCCGGAGGCCCCCGCGCCGACGATGAGCGTTCGGCGCGCATCGCCGCGGCGCAGACGGCTGATCTGCGTCCAGTACGCCCAGCCGAGCCGGGGCGCGAAGCGCACCCCGGTCATGCCGAGCACGCTCGCCAGCATTTCCAGAACAACGACGGACCGCGGCGGCGCGAGAATCTGGGCGAGATAGATCACCAGTACGAACACGCACGTGCCGATGCCCGCGGCCGCGACGACGCGAGCGCCGTCGTGAAGCCCGGCCAGACGGAAGGACCAGCGATGCAGCTTGAGGATTCCATTGGTCACGACACGGGCACCCACAAGGAGTGCGGTGTACTGGGGCAGCAGACCGAGGTACGTCGGCTCGATCGCTCCGTCGAAACGGAGGAGCATCGCCAGCCACAGGCTTACGGTAGCGATGATCGCATCGACAAGAAAGACGGCGCCGAACCGAATCGCGGGGTGATCGAGGCGACTAGCGTCGAAGGATGGAGGAGAAGTCGATGATCCCACGTCCGTAGTGCGAGTATAGACCAGCTTCACCGTGCGAAAGTTACTCCGTCATCCCTCGCCTCGACTCGGCGAGCGGACCCCAGGGCTGAGGCGCAGCCGATCCAGATCCGCGTCGACCATCATGTGGATGAGCTGGACGAAGCCAACCGTTGGCGCCCAACCCAATTCGGCGCGTGCACGCGATGCGTCGCCCACGCGCGGCGTGGGCTCGGCCGGGCGGACCAGCGAGGGATCGGAGCGGACATGTTGTCTCCAGTCGATTCCGACGTGTGAGCAGGCCACTTCAACCAGTTCTCCGACCGAACGCGTCTCTCCCGTGGCGATAACGTAGTCGTCGGGTCGAGGTTGTTGAACCATCAGCCACAACGCCCGGACGTAGTCACCTGCGAAACCCCAGTCTCGCCGCGCATCAAGGTTGCCGACCGTCAAGGTGTCCGACAGGCCGAGCGCGATCCTCGCGACGCCGTCCGTCACCCTGCGGCTGACGAATTCCAGCCCGCGGCGTGGCGACTCGTGGTTGAACAGGATTCCTGAAACGGCAAAACCACCGTGCTGGGTTCGGTACCGGATGACGGCGCGATGGCCGCTGGCCTTTGCGCAGGCATACGGCCCGACCGGATTCAATGGCGTGGTTTCCCGCTGTGGGACCTCGGGAGACTGGCCAAAGACCTCGGCGGACGACGCTTGGCAGAATCGAATCGACCGATCGACGGAAAGGATCGCGTTCAGGCAGCGTTCGACTCCGCCGCCGTTGAGCGCCATGGCGAGCTCGGGTTGGGTCGCCGCTGCGCCGAGGGACGTGACCGCGGCGAGATTGTAGATTTCCTGTGGTCTGACCTCGTCGATGACACTCTTCAGACTCTCATCGTTCATGAGGTCGGTTGGTATCAACGTGATCCGGTCCGCGAGATGAGCGATGCGCCACGGGTGGTCCGTCGTGCCGGGCCGTGTCAGGCCAAAGACGTCGTATCCGTGCTGCAGCAGCAACTCAGCGAGGTACGAGCCGTCCTGCCCGGAAACGCCCGTCACGAGTGCGCGTTTTGAAATGCTCACGCGTCACTCATTCCATCACAGGTGTTTTGACTTTGCCTTCTGCGTCTGGCACCATCACGCACTGGTCATCACGTTTCCTTCCGCGCTCACCTGACGGAGACCTGGAATGCATCTCGTTCATCGGAAGACCTGCCGAGTCTGTGGCTCCTCGGCTCTTACGAATGTCATCAGCCTTGGGCATCAGTGCCTCCAGGGGTCGTTCGTAAAGCCGGGCAAGGAGATTCCGCCGACCAGAGAGATCCTGACGTCGCTGGTGCGATGCGATCCAACCAGGGACGAAGGCGCATGTGGTCTCCTCCAGATGGAACATACGGTGCCGCCGGAGATCCTCTACTCCGCCTACTGGTACAGATCGGGTACGAACAACACGATGCGCGCACACCTCCAGGGAGTCGTGGAGGAAGGTCTCGCGATCCTTGACGCGAAAGGTGGCGTTGTCCTCGACATCGGGTGCAATGACGGCACGCTTCTCAAGTGCTACCCGTCGTCCTTCGCGAAGTTTGGTGTCGACCCGTCCGACATCGCTCAGGAAATCGGGGAGGACGCGACGGTGATCCAGGACGTGTTTCCGTCCCAGGAACTGGCCGCCAGGCTGGGCGAGGCACGGTGCGACCTGATCACGTCGATTGCGATGTTCTACGATCTCGAGGATCCGATCGCGTTCTCCCGGGCGATCAAGGCGCTGCTGGCGAAGGACGGGATCTGGATCTTTGAAATGTCGTACATGCCGACGATGTTGCGCATGAATTCCTACGACACGATCTGCCACGAGCATCTCGAGTACTACAGCCTCGCGGTGATCGATCGCGTGATGCGCGCCGCGGGCTTGAAGGTGTTCAACGCGGCCCTGAATACGATCAACGGCGGCAGCATCCGGTGTTTCGCCACCCACGCCGAGAACTTCAAGTACAAGTCAGACAAGTACGCGACGAACCTGAGGAGCCTGCGGCAGGACGAGTTCGATATGGAGCTCGACACCGACAAGCCCTATCGCAACTTTCAGGACCAAATCAATGTTCACAGGGAAGAACTGAACAAGCTCCTGCGAAAGCTGAAGAAAGATGGCAAGTCCATTCATGTCTACGGCGCGTCGACGAAGGGCAACACCATCCTCCAGTGGTGCGGAATCGACAATCGGATCATCGACGTCGCGGCCGAGCGCAATCCGGACAAGTACGGTGCGATGACGCTCGGCACCGATATCCCGATTGTGTCCGAGGCCCAGTCGCGCGAGCTCAAGCCCGACTACTATCTCGTGCTGCCCTGGCATTTCAAAGACGAGTTCCTGCAGCGAGAGCGGGATATCCTGGCCCGCGGAACGTCGTTGATCTTTCCGCTCCCGTCCATCGAGATCATTTCAGGGGCCGCCACTCAGAGCCCGTGAGTCGCCTGAGAAAGAGCCTGTCCGCCAACTTCCTCGGACAGGCCTACGGCGCGCTGATGGGCCTGGCCTTTGTCCCTTTCTACGTGAAGGGGATAGGGATCGAAGCCTACGGGCTCATCGGCTTCTTCATGACCTTGCAGGGCCTGCTTCAGGTTCTTGACTTCGGCCTGAGCCCGACCATGAATCGGGAAATGGCCCGCTATTCTGTTCAGCCTGAGCGGGCTGCGGAAGCCCGCGATTTTGTGCGCAGTGTCGAGGTCTGCTACTGGGCGATCGGCCTGGTCATCGGCCTCGTCATTGTTTGCCTGGCGCCGGTGATCGCAAAACACTGGCTTCAAGCGAATGCGCTGCCGGTCAGCGTCGTCGAACGGACCATCGCGGCGATTGGCATCGTCTCCGCCCTGCAGTGGCCGCTTTCGCTGTATCTCGGTGGCCTTCAGGGGCTGCACCGGCAAGTCGAGCTGAACACGGTGCAGATTCTCGCGTCCACGCTCAAGAACGCAGGCGCGGCGGCCGTGATCTATCTGGTGTCGCCGACGATCACTGCCTTCTTCGCCTGGCAGATCCTGGCGAGCATCGTTCAGACGACCGCCATTCGAAGTCTGCTGTGGCGCTTCGTGCCGGGGCCCAGGGAATATCGTCCGCGTTTGCGCCTCGATCTATTGAAGGATGTCCGGCGTTTCGCGGTTGGCGTCGGTGGTGTGGCCGTCTCCTCGCTGATTCTGACGCAGCTGGACAAGATCATTCTCAGTACCCTCCTCACGCTCGAGCAGTTCGGGTTCTATTCGTTGGCCGCCAGCGCCGGCATGGCCGTCGGGGTCGTGGTGACACCGGTGTTCAGTGTTGTCTTTCCGAGACTGTCATCCCTTGTGGCGTTGGGTGACGAGGCGGCCATCGCCGGTTTCTACCATCGCGGCGCGCAGGTGATGTCGGTCATCGTCCTGCCGGTGGCGGGTGTCCTCGCGGCGTTTTCTTATCAGATCATGTGGTTGTGGACTGGCAGTGCGGGGACCGCCGCGCTGACCTCTCCTGTCGTGACCGCTCTCGCGCTCGGAACTGCGTTGAATGGAGTGATGTCGGTCCCGTGGGCGCTCCAGTTGGCGTATGGCCGGACGGATCTTGCGTTGCGCATCCACGTGATTCTGCTGACGCTGATCGTGCCGAACATTATTATTCTCACCAGATGGTATGGACCAATCGGCGCGGCGTCGGCCTGGTTACTCCTTAATAGTGTGTATCTTGCAATCGGCCCGACCTGGATGCACCGTACGATGCTCCGAGGCCACGGCACACGATGGCTCGTCCAGGACGTGGGCGTTCCGGCGCTCGCGGTGGGAATCGTGGTAATCACCGCTCGACAACTCATGCCACCGACGTTGCTCCGGTGGGAGATGCTGCTGGTCCTCGGTGCCGTATCGCTCGTTACGCTGGCCACCGCGGTGTTCTCGGCGCCGGCGGTGAGGTCCCAGGCGCAGGCGTTCTGGAGAACCGCGACGAGCCGGTCGTGAAATGACAGAGCCGCCTATCGACAGTTCCACCGAGCACCGCATCGCGTTCCAGCGGGCGCTCTCCAGAGCGTCTGGTACACGGATGCAGCGCATCATGCGCCAGCCCGTCCGCCTCATCGGTGCCGAGTTGCTTCTCCGGATCGCGCGGCATCGACCGGACGGCATCCGGATCAAGGCCGATCTCTTCTGGGGCGGCACCATGAACGTGGTGTTTCCAGAGCTGATGTCAAACAGTCTGTTCCGTTACGGCTTTTGTGAAGAGGACATGACGGTGATGCTCCTCACCGTCCTGAAGGGCGGTATGACCTTCATCGATATCGGGGCGCATTTTGGCTACGCAACGCTGCTCGGCGCCGCTCTTGTCGGCGACAAGGGACAGGTCCACAGCTTTGAGCCGACGCCAAGCACCTTCAGACTTTTGCAGCGGAATGCCGGGCAGATGCGAAACGTCACGGCGCGTAACATGGCGGTCCATTCGCGCAGCTGCACGATTCCATTCAACGACTTCGGGCTTCGTTTCTCCTCTCACAATTCCTTCTTTGAAGCCCGCGCGGCGACGGCCCGGCCGGTCGCACGGAGTGTGACCCCGGTGGCGGCGGTCTCACTCGATGAGTATCTGGCTGAGACGAAGGCGGCTCCCGATCTCGTGAAGATTGATGCGGAGAGCGCCGAACATGAAATCCTGCACGGGATGACGAAGACGATCGAGCAGCACCGGCCCGCGATTGTGATGGAAGTCGGCGACCTGCAGGTTGAAGGGGCGGTGCAGAGCGCCCAGCTCGTGCAGTTCCTGGCCGACAGGGAGTACGACGTCTTCAGCTGCGTTGACGGTGAGCTCAGGCGGCAGCCTGCGGAGCCTTCGTACGCCCCGGGTAACCGCCTGTTCGTGCCACGCGCTGGACGCGTTCGGACATACCTGGCTTGACATGGACATCGCGCTGACGGTCTGCATCGCGACGTACAACCGCGCGAGTTTTATCAAGGAGACGATCGAGAGCATCACGTCTCAACTCGAAGACGGCGTGGAAATCCTGGTCGTCGATGGCGCGTCGACAGACAACACGTCTGAGGTTGTCGAAGCATTGGCACGACGGTGCCCGGCCCTCAGGTACGTGCGCCTGGACAAGAAGGGTGGTGTCGACCAGGACTACGACAGGTCCGTGGAGCTCGCTCGGGGGGAATACTGCTGGTTCTTCAGCGACGACGACATTCTCAAGCCGGGCGCGGTAAGAGCTGTCCTTGGGGCGATCCCCGGTGGCTATTCCGCCATCGTCGCCAACGCGGAGGTGCGCGACGTCAAGCTCGCGACAACACTCAGCGAGCGCCGCATGCCGCTGTTGGAGAACCGGGACTATGCGGACGATGAGTCCGGGAAGGAGCAGTTCTTTCGTGACGTCGCCGCGTATCTGAGCTTCATCGGCGGCCTCATTGTCAATCGCAAGGTCTGGCTCTCGCAGGAACGCTCCCGCTATCACGGTACAGCGTTGGCCCACGTCGGGGTGCTTTTCGGTGGGGCCTGGCCCGGCAAGGCGCGTGTCCTCTCCGATACGTGGATTGCAATCCGGCTTGGAAACTCCGAATGGGTGGGGCGCAGGTTCGACATTTGGTTGTTCCGGTGGCCGGCGCTCGTCTGGTCCTTCGAGAAACTCTCCGATGCCAGCAAGGCGATGGTGTGCAGGCGCCAGCCATGGAACCGCCTTCGGACGCTCGTGTTCTACAGAGCGCTCCGGGTCTATGACGAGGGCCGGTACCAGGAACGGTTACGGCCGCTCGTGCCCGGGCGCGCCCGCCGGGCAATGATGGCGGCGATTGCGCGCATGCCGATCGCGGTCGCCCGGCTGGCCGTGATGACGTACTGCTTTCTGCGCCGGGATCGGATGACGCTGTACGTTCTCCGCACTGATGGTTCAGGGAAGAGAAGATCGTGACCGTTGACGCCCGATTGGAAAAACTGGTGGCCGCGTTGCCGGCGGTGCTGTTCATCGCCTCTGTCGGGACGTTCGTCCAGTCATACCTCTTCATCAAGCTGGCGTGCCTCGCGCTCTTCCTGATCGGTTCGGCGGTGGTTCGCGTCCGCCAGAACGACATCGAGATCTATCCGCGGATCGCGTGGTTCTTTCTTGTACTGTGCGGCGTCGGCATCCTTGCCGCCATCGTCGGCTACAGCAATGGGAACAGTACGGTTGCGGTGGCAGAAGGACTGAGGCTGCGCGTGGCTTGGAGCCTCGCGTTCATCATCATCTTCACGCTGATTCGGTCCGACAACTCAATCGGCAGTTTTCACTCGGCGCTGGTCCTCGCGGGCATCCTCATCAGTGTCATCAACATCATCGGCGTGGTCGACGCGGCGTCCTTGCGGCTGATTCCATCGACCGTTCGCAAGGAACTGGAGATGTTCGTCGGTTTCCACGACGGCTACACGCAGATCACCAGCAATAACATTGGCACGCTCTTCCTGATCGCGCCCTACCTGGTCAGTCTGCAGTTTCGCGCTGACGCCGCCGGGGTCAGATCCGGTTGGACGAACGTCGCGCTCGTGCTCTGTCTCGTGGTTGCAGCGATGTCGGGCCGTCGAGGGTTGTGGGTGGTCCTGACGCTGACGCCGATCCTGGTGCTTGGCCTCTCGATCCTCACGAGGAGCGTCGGCAGTCTTCGACCTGTCGCGCGACGTTTGCTCGTCGCCTACACTCTTGCCGCCGTGATCGGCGGCGGCCTGTTCGCCTTTACGTCCATTGGGCTGGGCCCGGTAGGCGAGTTGGGGGCCGTCGCGCGCTTTCGCTCGGCATTTTCGTCGCAGGACATTCGAGCCATCCAGCGCAGGTACCTTCTCGATGCCTTCATGGCGTCTCCGTGGGTGGGATCGGGGTTTGGTGGCTACGCCGGCTATCTCAGAAATGCCGAACGCCCGTGGTCGTACGAGCTGACGTACCATCAGATGCTCTTCAACATCGGGATCGTAGGCACGACTGCGCTGGTGTTGGTCTTCGGCGTTTATCTGATTCGAGTCGTTCGGCTGCTCACGGCATTTCGCACGGAGTCTGCCATCCCGTTTTGCTTGCTCATCGGGTTGGTCGGCCTGTGCATGGGCGCATACTCCAATCCGTACCTCGGGTCTTTCGACTATCTGTTCTTTGTGGGGCTCCTGCCGTATCTCTCGACGTTCGGGCGCGGGTTCGGCCCGTCTTCGGCGCCGGCGCCGGCTGCCGGGACGTTCACGACAAGGATGGATTTCTGATCGCCAAGCGAGTCATCAGTGTCTTCAGGGCGGGAGGTGTCACCGGTGTGCTCAGTGCCATCGGGCGGCGCATCCGCACGCCCTGGGTCCAATGCTTCTCCGAGTGCCGGAGGGTTGTCGAACGCCGGGCCGGTCTCGAGATCGGCGGGCCGAGTCCTATCTTCGCCCGTGGTGGGTTGATCCCCGTCTACCCGCTCGCGGGCACGATGGACAACGTCAACTTCGCCAGTCAGACAATCTGGGAGGGTGCCATCAAGGAAGGCGGAACCTTCCGCTTTCACCCAGGCAAGCCGGCCGGAGTGCAATTCATCGGCGAGGGCGCCGACCTCCGCATGATCGCGGATTGCGCGTATGACTTCGTCCTGTCATCGCACATGCTCGAGCACAGCGCGAATCCGCTTGGTGCGCTGGCGGAGTGGCGCCGGGTGCTCAAGCCAGGAGGAGCCTTGATACTCGTTGTCCCGCACAGGGACGGCACGTTCGATCACCGGAGGCCCGTCACGACGTTCTCGCACCTTGTCGACGACTTCACGCGCAGTACAGGCGAGGATGACCTCACGCATGTCGAGGAATCCCTGGATCTCCATGATCCCTCGATGGATCCGGACGCACACGGGATCGATTTGCGCGAGAGGGCCGGCCGAAACCTCGAGTTCAGAGCATTGCATCATCACGTGTTCGACACCCAACTCGTCGTCAGTGCAGTCGAGCATGCGGGATTCGAACTGTCAGCTGTCGAGCCTCAGCAGCCGTATCATGTCGTCGTCGTGGCGAGGCGTCCCGCCGATGGAGTGCCGGCGAAAGCGTACTCCGCGGACAACCTGCGGTCGGTTCTTCGCAGCAGCCCGTTCCTGACGGATCGAAATCGGTCGTGACCGGAAAGGACGTGCTGGCGGTCGTTGTGAGCTACGACGGGTTGCAACAGACAGTGCGTGGTGTGGAGGCGCTTCGCGGGCAAGTGGGTCACGTCTACATCGTCGACAACGGCTCACAGGCGCCGTCTCTCGCACTGCTCGAGGCCCTCGAGCAGGATGGCTACGTGACGGTCGCGCGTCTGGGCGAGAATCTCGGAGTCGGGCACGCACTCAACCTCGGAGTTCGGCAGGCCCGCGACAAGGGATTCGGTTGGCTCCTGACGATGGACCAGGACAGCGTCGTTGATCGAGGCTTGCTGGCTGCCTACGAGGCGGCCATCCGCGCGGACGCTCGACAAGTCTGCCTGGCGCCGACAAGGATCAAACAGGGAGAGGCACCGAAGAATGCGGCCGGCCGCGAGGTCAGGTACGCCGTGACGTCCGGCAACCTCGTGGCGGTCGGCGTGTTCGACGAGATCGGCCCCTACGACGAGGGCTTTTTCATCGACTGCATCGACTTCGACTTCTGCCTGCGCCTGCGACGCGCCGGGCACACGATTTTCAGGGCGGCGGGTGCGCTCATGCAGCACACATTGGGGGACGGGGTCGATGTGCCGGAGCCGGTCAGGAAGTTCTACGCCCGGCATCCTCCCATTCGGCGGTATTACATGTACCGAAATTACCTGTACCTGATGGAAAGGTACTTGCTCGCGTTTCCTGGGTTCATCCTGAAGCTGGGCCTGCTGCACGTGGTGCTCCTTCCGCTCATGGCGTTCCACGACACGCAGCCGGTCGCGAGTTACCGCGCCGTCGGCAGAGGGATCCTGGACTACCTGCGGCGGCGTACGGGGCCCGCCATGGAACGGTCGCTGTGAGAGTCGGATTCGTCTGCACGAACTACAACAACTCGGCGCTGACGCGAGCGGCGATCGAGTCGCTCCGGGCGAGCGCCAGCTGGAACCGCGTCCGCGCGGTCATCGTGGACAACCATTCGCAGGAATCCGACATCGCAGCCCTCCACGAACTCGTCTGGCAGCACCCCGGCGTCGAGTTGATCCTTCACCCGGAGAATGCGGGGTATTTCCCCGGTCTGAACATCGGCATCAATCACCTCCGGACCAAGCATCAGGACATCACGCACATCGTGGTCGGGAACAACGATCTGGTGTTTCCGGCAAACTTCGTTGAGAAGTTCGATCTTCATGCCGACGTCTTCCACGACTGGGCCGTCGTCGCGCCGGACATCGTCACGCCGGAGGGCATCCACCAGAATCCACATGTTCTCTATCCCGTGAGCCGGGCGAGGAAGCTCGTTTGGGACGCGTACTACTCGTCGTACCCGACCGGGCTGCTCATCAGCAAGCTCGCGGCGATGGCCAAGCCCTTCACAGCGCGCCAGGAAACGGCGCCTGGTGGTGATCTCCACAGGCATTCGGGGCCCATCGCGCAGGGCTATGGCGCGTGCTACATCCTCGGCCCCCTGTTCTTTGCTCACTTTCGCGGCCTCTACGCGCCGACGTTCCTGATGCAGGAGGAGTTCTTTCTGCAGGAGCAACTGTCCGTAATCGGACAGATGACGTACTACGATCCCAGGTTCGTCGTGCACCACCGGGGGCACGCGTCGACAGACGCAATTCCCAGCCGGCACCGCTGGGAAATCGCGCGGGATGCTCATCGCGTCTACAAGCAGTACCTGGCGTCGTCAGTGGAGGAACGGCGCCTGATCATGCGGGCTGCGAGTCGAAGCGCGATAATGACGGGTACGGGTAAGCAAGCTCCTGATGGGCGCGGGGACCCGGGTACGCAGCAACACATGAAGAAGCGGCCCTATCAGATCTGCACGAACTGCGTCATGGACACGACGGACTCCAAGATTGTCTTTGACGCCCAGGGTGTGTGCGATCACTGCGTGACATTTCGCAGGAAGACTTTGCCGAACTGGCATCCGGACGAGCGAGGGCGCCGCCAGCTCGACGCGCTCGTCGAGCGGATCAAGGCCTCGGGCAAGGGCCGGGACTTTGACTGCATCCTCGGGATGAGCGGCGGCATCGACAGCTCCTATCTGACCTACCTCGCGAAGGTGGAGCTCGGGCTGCGGCCGCTCGTGTTCCATGTGGACGCCGGATGGAACTCACAGGAAGCCGTCAACAACATCGAACAACTGGTGGATGGGTTGAAGCTGGACCTGTTTACCGAAGTGATCGATTGGGAGGAGATGCGCGACCTGCAGCTGGCGTTCTTCAAGGCCGGCGTTCCGCACATCGACTGGCCTCAAGACCTGGCGTTCTTCGCGACGATGTACAAGTTCGCCCACAAGTACGACGTCAAGTACATCCTTACGGGCGCGAACCTCTCCACGGAGTGCATCCGGAACCCGGTGGAATGGATGCCGTTCGGCGACACCGTGCAGCTGCGCGACATCCATCGCCGATTCGGCTCGCGGCCGCTGGCCACATTTCCACTGAGCAACATTCTCTGGCACAAGGTGTACCTGGCGTACGTCAAGAGGATCCGCGTGGTGCGGCCGTTGAACTACATGCCGTACATCAAGTCCGACGCCATGAAGCTTCTGGTCGAGAAGTTTGGCTGGCAGCCGTATCCGCAGAAGCATTTCGAGTCGCGGTTCACGCGGTTCTACGAAGGCTACTGGCTTCCGGCGAAGTTTGGGTACGATACGCGGCGGGTCCAGTTTTCGAGCCTGATTGTGACGGGGCAGATGACCCGCGAGCAGGCCCTCGACGAGTTGACGCGGCCGGCCATCGACGAAGAGACGGCCACGAGGGATTTCGAGTACGTTGCCACGAAGCTGAGGATCTCCAATGACGAGCTGCGCGGCTACCTGGAGGCGCCCAAGAAGGGCTACCGCGACTATCGATCGCAGGAAATGGTGTTCAGGGTCGGGGCGGCCGTCATGAAGGGCCTTGGCCTGGAAATCGGCGGCAAGCGGTGACGACGATCGTCAACTATGGCCTGGGCAACGTTCGGGCCATTGCCAATATCTATCATCGGCTTGGCATTCCCGCCCGGCTGGCGACGACCGCCGACGAACTCGCGGGCGCGGAGCGCGTCATTCTCCCCGGCGTCGGCGCCTTTGACTGGGCGATGACCAGACTCAATGAGTCCGGCATGCGCGGTACGTTGAACGACCTCGTCCTGCGCGATCGGCGGCCGGTGCTCGGCATCTGCGTGGGCATGCAGATGATGGCGCGCGGCAGCGATGAGGGAAAGCTCGAAGGGCTTGGCTGGATCAATGGCCAGGTGAAGCGGTTCGACGAGAGCACGTTTACGTCCGATACGCGACTACCGCACATGGGATGGAACGACGTCGTGCCGAAACATGCCGACGGGCTGTTCAACGGCCTCGAGTCTCCCGCGCGATTCTACTTCCTGCACTCGTACTACTTCGCTCCGGACATGTGTGACGACGTGCTGGCGTCGACGGAGTACGGCGGGCCGTTCGCGTCGAGCGTCCGGCGCGGGAACGTCTGGGGAGTCCAGTTCCACCCGGAAAAGAGCCACGCGTGGGGCATTCGGCTCCTGCAGAATTTCGCGAGCCTCTGATCGTGCTTCGTCCCCGCATCATTCCCTGCCTGCTGATTCGTGGCGGAGGACTCGTCAAGACTGTTGGATTTGGCCCCGGAAAATATGTGGGCGACCCCCTCAACGCCGTCCGCATCTTCAACGAGAAGGAAGTCGATGAGCTGACCGTGCTGGACATTGATGCGACGGTGGAGAAGCGCGAACCCAACTATGCGCTCATCCGGGACATCGCGTCGGAGTGCCGCATGCCGCTCTGCTACGGCGGTGGTGTCACAAAGGTCGAGGAATTCCAACGCATCGTGAGCCTCGGCGTGGAGAAGGTCGCGATCAGCGCGTCCGCCGTGTCGAATCCGGGCCTGGTCTCGAAGGCCGCGGAGACGGTTGGTGCCCAGAGCGTGGTCGTGGTCATGGACGTCAAGAAGGACGCCGGCGGCTACACCCTGCGGACGCACAATGGCACGCGCACGACAGATCTCGAGCCCGCGGGGTTTTCTTCGCGGATGCAGGAGCTCGGCGCCGGCGAAATCGTCGTGAACAGCATCGACCGCGACGGTGAGATGAAGGGATATGACCTGGAATTGGTCGCGCGAGTGCGCGCCGCGACAAGTCTCCCCCTCACGATCCTCGGCGGGGCCGGGTCAATTGACGACATAGCATCGCTTGTCAGGTCATACGGAATCATCGGTGCGGCAGCCGGCAGTCTCTTCGTTTTCAAAGGCGTTTATCGCGCGGTCTTGATCAACTATCCCGGTCCCGTCCAGAAGGATGGCATCATCGCGGCCTCACACGGACGCAACCGGGAATAGACCTTGAAACAGATTCTTCAGAACCTGGGTTCGGGCGAGACGATGCTTGCGGATGTGCCGGCGCCGGCCGTGCGTCCGGGGCACCTCCTCATACGCACGGAAGCGTCGCTCGTGTCGCTCGGCACCGAACGAATGCTCGTGTCATTCGGGCAGGCCAATCTGCTCGAGAAGGCCCGCCAACAACCGGAGCGGGTCAGGCAGGTGCTTCAGAAGGTCCGCACCGATGGATTGTTCGTCACGATCGACGCCGTTCGAGCAAAGCTCGATCAGCCCCTTCCACTCGGCTATTGCAACGCCGGTCGCGTCGTGGCAGTCGGCGCCGGCGTCGGCGGATTTGCGCCCGGCGATCGCGTCGTCTCGAACGGGCCACATGCGGAGATCGTCTGCGTCCCGCGGAACCTGTGCTGCAGGATTCCTGACGGGGTCGATAGCCGTGACGCTGCGTTCGCTGTCGTGGGCGCGATCGGGCTTCAAGGCATTCGTCTGGCATCGCCCACCGTTGGCGAGACCGTCGTCGTCGTGGGCCTTGGCCTGATTGGCCTGCTCGCGGTGCAGATCCTCCGGGCCAACGGCTGCCGGGTGCTCGGCACCGATCTCGATCCAGCCAAGTGCGCGCTTGCGCGTGAATTCGGCGCCGAGGCCGTGGACGTCAGCGCCGGAGGAGATCCGGTGGCTGCGGCCGAGACTTTTTCCCGCGGCCGGGGGGTCGACGCCGTCATCATCACGGCATCGACAAAGAGCGCCGAACCGGTCAGCCAGGCCGCACGAATGTGCCGGAAGCGCGGGCGGATTGTGCTCGTCGGAGAGGCCGGCCTCGAGCTGAATCGCAGGGAGTTCTACGAGAAGGAGCTGAGTTTTCAGGTCTCGTGTTCGTACGGTCCCGGCCGGTACGACTCGGACTATGAGCAAGGTGGCCACGACTATCCGCTGGGCTTCGTCCGCTGGACCGAGCAGCGTAATTTCGAGGCCGTGCTCGACCTGATTGCCTCCGGCGCCATCACCACCCGCGCCTTGACGAGCCATCGCTTCACCCTGGAGAACGCCCTCGACGCCTATGCGCTCGTCACTGAGGGCAAGGGCCTCGGAATCCTGCTCGAGTACGCGTCCGCGCAGCCCGACGTCGAGCCGTCCCGAGTCGTTCGGTTGCCGCCGCCGCGTGCCGCGAAGATCGATCAGGTTGTCGTGGGACTGATCGGCGCCGGCAACTACACCGGACAGACACTGCTGCCGGCCCTTGCAGCTACGGGCGCGCGGCTGAAGCTCATCGTGTCGGCCGCGGGCGTGACGGCGGCGCACCTGGGACGGAAGTTCGGCTTCGAAGAGGCCGGCACCGAGGCCGCCGCGGTGTTCGCCGATCCCGCCATCAACACCGTTCTTATTACGACGCGGCACGACAGCCACGCGCGCCTGGTGACGGATGGCCTCCGTGCCGGCAAGCGCGTATTCGTCGAGAAACCGCTCGCGCTGACGGAGGCCGAACTGAGCGGCGTCGAAGCGGCCTGGGGCGCTTCGGATCATCCGTTTGTTCTTGTGGGTTTCAACCGCCGGTTCGCGCCGCACGTTGTCACGATGAAGGGGCTACTTCAGGCCCGACGCGAGCCCAAGGCGATGGTGATGACCGTGAACGCCGGCGCCGTCCCGGCAGGCCACTGGACACTCGATTCAGCGGTCGGCGGCGGACGAATCGTCGGCGAAGCCTGCCACTTCATCGACCTGCTGTCGCACCTGGCGGGCTCCCCGATCGTGTGGGGCGAGAGCACTTTCCAGAGAATCAGCGGGGAGCCGGGCGCCGATGTTGCGAGTCTCCAACTGCGATTCGCCGACGGCTCGATCGGTACCGTTCACTACCTGGCCAACGGCTCGAAGGATTATCCGAAGGAACGACTCGAGGTTTTTTGCGGCGGCGGCGTCCTGCAACTCGACAACTTCCGGGAGTTGCGCGGTTTTGGTTGGCCCGGACTCAGAAAGCAGGCGCTCGCGCGACAGGACAAGGGACACCGGGCGGAAATGGAAGCCCTGGTGTCCGCCGCCCGGGCCGGCGAGCCAAGTCCGATCCCCTGGGAACAGGTGGTCAGCGTGTCACGGTGGAGCATCCGCCTGGCGAGGGAGGGGAACGAAGCCAGTGCCGCTGATTGACCTGATCGCCGGAGCGCGGCCGAACTTCATGAAGATCGCCTCCATCGTCGATGCCCTCCATCGCCGGGCCGAGGACCAGGGCCGGCCGGCCGGCCAGGCTCCACTGACGTATCGACTCATTCACACAGGCCAGCACTACGATCAGACGATGTCGGGCTCGTTCTTCGAACAGCTCGGCCTGCCGCAGCCCCATCTCAACCTGGAAGTCGGATCCGGTACCGCGGCGGAGCAGACGGGCGGCATCATGGTTCGCTATGAGCAGGTGCTCGCCGAACGCCGTTCGGACCTCTGTGTCGTCGTCGGCGACGTGACGTCAACCATGGCGTGCGCGATTGTTGCGAAGAAGGCCGGTGTGCCGGTGGCGCACGTCGAGGCCGGGATCCGATCGGGTGACTGGTCCATGCCCGAAGAGGTCAATCGGGTGGTCACTGATGCCGTGACCGACTACTTCTTCACCACGAGCGACGCGGCGTGCGCTCATTTGCGGAAGGCCGGCGTTGCCGACGAGCGGATCTTCTTCGTGGGGAACACCATGATCGACTCGCTTCTCCGGCAACTACCGAACCTGCGCCGCCCCGCGATCTGGGATGATCTCGGCCTGACGCCGCGCGGCTATTTCGTGCTCACGCTTCACCGCCCGGCGAACGTCGACGCTCCGGACACGCTCGGCGCCCTGCTGAACGCAGTTGTCGCGGGCACGCGCGGGCTCCCGGTGATCTTTCCCGTCCATCCCCGCACGATGAAGTCGCTGGCTCCACTTGGGCCACTCAAGCCGGCACTCACGATCACGCCGCCACTCGGTTATCTCGAGTTCAACTATCTCGTCCGCGACGCCCGGGCCGTCATCACCGACTCAGGCGGAATCACCGAGGAAGCCACCATTCTGGATGTGCCTTGCTTCACCCTGCGGGACAACACCGAACGGCCCGAGACGGTTACTGTCGGTACGAACAGGCTGATCGGGACGAATCCCGCGAATCTCGCACCGGCCTTTGATGATCTGTTCGCGGGGAAATGGCCCGCGGGACGCGCGCCCGAAAAGTGGGATGGCAAGGCCGGCGTCAGGATCGTTGCCGCACTCGAGCAAGTGCTGTATCGGCGTGAGCTCTGATCGCACATGAACCGGATCAGCTGGGCCTGGCAACTGCTGCGGCTGATGGGACCCGGCTGGGTGTCCTTCCGTGTTGCCTACGCGCTGCGGCAGCGAGCAGGGTGGGACGCCTGGCGCACGCCGGTGACGAGTTGGGACGCATTGCCGGTAATTCCATCGGCCGGCGCCTGGCCCCTCGGTGGCCGTCTCTTCGTTCCTCGTTCCGGCAACGCCGATGCACCGCTGTTCGCGTCGTGGGACGCGCACGGTGAAGATGTCCGCGCGGTTGCTGCGCGGATCAACGCCGGCGAGTTTCAGTTGTTCGAGCACGATTGGGTCGCGCCTGGAAGCCCGCCAGACTGGCATCGCAACCTTGCGACTGGGCAGCGCGCGCCGGCGACCGGCCATTGGAGCCAGCTTGATGAGTTCGGCAGCGGCGACGTCAAGCTGGTCTGGGAACTCAGCCGCTTCGCGTGGGTGTTCCCGCTCGTCAGGGCCTTTCGCAGGACGAGTGACGAGTCGCTCGCGGAGTGCTACTGGCGGCTCGTCGAACACTGGAGTGCGCACAATCCGCCGAACGCCGGGATGAACTGGAAGTGCGGCCAGGAGACGAGTCTGCGCGTCATCGCCTGGTGCTTTGGACTTCACGGGTTCGCCGCGACGAGAGCGCAGACTCCCGAGCGCACGGCACTACTAGCGAAGATGCTCGCGGCATCAGCACATCGAGTTGCCGCCAACCTGCACTATGGCCTTAGTCAGCGCAACAACCACGGAATCAGCGAAGCCGCCGGGCTTTGGACCGTGGGGATTCTGCTGCCCGAGTTTCCAGACGCCGCCCGTTGGCGGGAACAAGGCCGCCAGGCGCTCGAGAGCCAGGCGCGTTCCTTGATCTACGACGACGGAGGGTTCGCACAGCATTCCGTGAACTACCACCGGCTGATGCTCGAGGTCTTTCTGTGGTGCATTCAGCTCGGACGCGCCAATGGGACGGAGTTCTCGGCTGAACTCCTGGGTCGCGTCCGAAGCGCCGGCAAGTGGATCGAGGCGCTCCTCGATCCTGACACCGGGCGCGTTCCGAACTGGGGTTCGAACGATGGGGCACACATTCTCCCGCTGACGAACTGCGGATACCTGGACTACCGGCCTGTCGTTCAGGCAACAGCGATGGTCACCGATCGTTGCCGGGTGTTGCGGCCCGGACCGTGGGACGAACTCGCCTGGTGGCTCGGCTGCGCGGAAGCTGGTGCGGCAGACTGCGAGCCTCGCGCGTCGATCGCGATGCGTCAGGACTTGCCGGACAGCGGCCTCACCGTGCTGAGGGCGGGTGAAGCGCGCGCCATCGTGCGGACCGCGCGCAAGTTCCGGCATCGGCCCGCGCAGAGCGATTTACAGCACGTCGATCTCTGGTTCGGAGGCGCCAACCTGTTGCGGGATACCGGCAGCTATCGGTACAACTCGAACGAGCCGGCGGACGCGCTGTTCAAGAGCGTCGTGGGGCATAACACCGTGGAGTTCGACGGTCACGACCAGATGCCCGCGCTCGGCCGTTTCCTCTACGGCTCCTGGCCTCGCGGGACCGTCCGGCTGTCGCCCGATACACCCGGTACGGTGAGTGCTTCGTACGAAGACTGGAAGGGCTGCCGCCACGAACGGACGGTGACGCTCGCTCCGGATCGTTGCATCGTGATGGATCGGCTGGATGGATTCCATCGGGAAGCCGTTCTGCGGTGGCACCTTGCCCCTGATGAACACTGGCACGTGGACGGCTCCACATGTGTCGGCACCAGGACGTCGATTCACGTAACGGCTGAACGAGTCACACTCGCTCGGCTGGTGGAGGGCCGCGAGTCCTTGTTCTACAATTCCGCGACACCAATCAAGGTGTTCGAGATTCGCGTGCCCGCACCGAGCGCATCCATTCAGTCCGAGATCATCCTCGCTTCAGTGCGGGCGTGAAGGTTCTCTACTTCCATCAACATTTCACGACCCCTCGCGGGGCCTCGGGCACGCGGTCCTACGAGTTCGCGCGCGCCCTGCTGGCGAAAGGCCATTCGGTGACGATGGTGTGCGGTGCGAGCGCGCTGGCCGGCCTTGGCGTGCCCGTGGAGGGGAGGCGATGGACGCGCGTCACCGTGGACGGCGTTGATGTCCTCGCGTTTCCGCTGTCGTACTCCAACCGCGATGGCCTCGTGCGCCGCGCGTGGATCTTCCTGTCGTTTGCCCTCCGCAGCATCTGGCTTGCGTTGCGTGAGGACTACGACGTGGTGTTCGCGACGTCCACGCCCCTCACCGTCGCGCTCCCGGGGATTGTCGCCAGATGGTTCCGCCGGAAGCCTTTCATCTTTGAAGTACGGGACCTGTGGCCCGACCTGCCGCGCGCGTTGGGGATGACAAACCCCGTCGTGCTGGGTGGGATGTCGCTGCTTGAATGGTGCGCCTATCGGTCATCCGTGGCAGCCATCGGACTGTCCCCGGGAATTGCCGAAGGCATCCGGCGCCGCGCGTCCGCCACCCTGCCCATTGCGATGATTCCGAACGGCTGCGACCTCGACCTGTTCCGGCCGGAACTCCGCCGGCCGCTGGCGCTCGAAGGGATCGCCCCGGGTGATTTTGTCGCGGGCTTCACCGGTGCACACGGCGTCGCGAATGGATTGGATGCGGTGCTCGATGCGGCCGCGGTGCTCGTGCGCAGGGGCGATCGCCGAATCAAGTTCGCGTTCATCGGCGACGGAAAACAGAAGGACGGACTCGCAGTCCGTGCGCACCGCGAAGGATTGTGGAACTGCTTGTTCTTTCCACCCGTGCCCAAGACCGATCTCGCGGCCGTGACCGCCTCGCTGGGCTGTGGTCTCATGATTCTCAAGAACGTGCCGGCCTTCTACGACGGGACATCCCCGAACAAGTTCTTCGACTATCTGGCGGCGGGCATTCCCGTCTTGAACAACTATCCGGGTTGGCTGGCAAGGCTGATCCAGTCGGAAGGATGTGGCATCGTCGTAGCGCCCGGCGATCCCGAGGCGTTCGCCGACGCGCTGCAGGGCATGGCGCGCGATGCCGGTCGCTGTGTGGAAATGGGTGAGGCAGGCCGCCGTCTCGGCGAGCGCGAGTTCGCGAGGCAGGAATTAGCAGCGAAGTTTGTCGAGTGGCTCGAGCAGCACGCCGGCCGACCCGGCGAGGCGCTTGCAGGCGCGCGAAGAGCGGAAGGCGGTTGATGAGCTACGGCTGGTACGGCCGCTGGGGGAAACCCGCACTGGACATCGGCATCAGCCTGCCGCTCCTGGTGGTGGTGTCTCCGGTGATTCTGTTGCTGGCCGGTCTCGTGCGGGTCTTCCTCGGATCGCCCGTGCTGTTCCGTCAGGAGCGGCCTGGCCTGCGCGGCAAGCCCTTCGTTCTGCTCAAGTTCAGATCGATGAGGATCGAGCGAGACGGCACCGGCGGGCTCCGGCCAGACGCCGATCGCATGACGACGTTCGGCCGTCTGCTCCGGCGCACCAGCCTCGACGAGCTTCCGGAGTTGTGGAACGTGCTTCGGGGTGACATGAGCCTCGTAGGGCCCAGGCCGTTGCTGATGGATTACCTGGCTCGGTACAGTCCCGAACAGGCGCGCCGGCACGAAGTGCGGCCCGGTATCACCGGCTGGGCGCAGGTCAACGGACGCAACGCGCTCGCGTGGGAACCGAGATTTGCACTGGACGTGTGGTACGTCGACCATATGTCGCTCTGGCTCGACGTCAGGATCATTGGACTGACGTTGTGGAAGACACTCTTCGGCGAGGGGATTTCGGCGCCGGGCCACGCCACGATGGACGAATTCCAGGGATCGAAGTCGGATACAGATGGATCGACGCGAGGGGCACCCTAGTATGCGCGTTCTGGTGATCGGCTGCGGTGGGCACGGTCAGGTCGTCGCCGACATCCTCCTGCGCATGAACGAGCTCAGTGCGCCGGTGACTGTCGTGGGCTTCCTGGACGACGACGCCGCGCAGACCGGCAGGCGATACCTGGATCTGCAGGTCCTGGGGAAGGTGAGCGACCGCCGCGCCGTCGAACACGACGCCGTTGTGATTGCGGTCGGCGACAATCGCGTCCGCCAGCGGCTCGCTGCCGAGTTCACGAGCGACGGCGAGCGTTTCGCAACCGCGCGCCATCCATCCGCCGTGATTGCCCCGGACGTGTCGATTGCCCCCGGGACCATGATCTGTGCTGGAGTCGTTGTCAACACCGGTTCGGTCATCGGCGCTCACGCGATTCTGAATACGGCCTGCTCGGTCGATCACCACAACCGGATTGGAGACTGCGCGCTGATTGGTCCGGGCGTACACATGGGCGGTGACGTTCGCATCGGGACGGGGGTGCTCATCGGCATCGGGTCGATCGTGATGCCCCAGCGTCAAGTAGGCGAGTGGACGGTCGTCGGCGCGGGGTCCGTCGTGACGTCCGATCTGCCGTCCGGCGTGACGGCCCTGGGCACGCCGGCGCGAGTTCGATGACCAGCGGAGCACAATTGAAACGGATTTATCTCTCTCCACCTCACCTTTTCGGCAACGAGCAAGCACTGGTCGCGGACGCATTCGAGAGCAACTGGATTGCGCCACTCGGTCCACACGTGGACGCATTCGAAAGGGAGTTCGCCGGAGTTGTCGAGGTGCCGCACGCGGTGGCGCTGTCATCCGGGACGGCGGCGATCCATCTCGCGCTCGAGCTTCTGGGCGTCGGACCGGGCGGGCATGTCGTGTGCTCGTCGTTGACCTTCAGCGGATCTGCCAACCCAATCCGTTACCAGGGCGCGACGCCGATTTTCGTGGACTGCGACACGACGTGGACGATCGATCCCAACCTGCTCGAGGACGCACTGAAGCGCAACGCCAGCGCAGGAAGGCGCACGGGCGCAGTGATTGCGGTGGATCTCTACGGTCAGTGCGCGGACTACGACGCGATCGTGACGATCTGCGATCGTTACGGCGTGCCACTCGTCGAAGACGCAGCGGAAGCGCTCGGGTCGACGTACGGGAACCGTCCGGCCGGTGGATTCGGCCGCATCGGCATCTTTTCGTTCAACGGCAACAAGATCATCACGACGTCAGGCGGGGGCATGCTGGTGTCCGGGGAGAAGACCCTGGTCGATCGCGCAAGGTTCCTGGCGACCCAGGCGCGCGATCCCGCTCCGCACTACGAGCACTCCCACATTGGGTACAACTACCGTTTGAGCAACGTGCTTGCGGCGATCGGTCGTGGTCAGTTGAAGACGCTGCACGAGCGCGTGGAAATGCGTCGCGCAATTTTCGATCGGTACGTGGCCGGCCTTGGCCGGCTGCCAGGCTTGGAGTTCATGCCGGAAGCGTCGTTCGGGCGCAGCAACAGATGGCTGACGTGCCTCACCGTCGATCCCAGTCGTTTCGGCGTCGATCGCGAGACGATCCGGCTGGCTCTCGAAGCGGTGAACATCGAGGCGCGACCCGTGTGGAAACCCATGCACCTTCAGCCGGTGTTCGCAGGGGCCATGACGGTCGGTGGTGAAGTGTCGGAAGGTCTGTTCAGGGATGGCCTGTGCCTGCCGAGCGGGTCGAACCTCACGCCGGATGAACAGGCACGCGTCATACAAGTCGTGTCGGGCCTGTGCAGAACGTTGGCGGGTTAGCGAACGACGGCTTTACCGATTCTCACGAGCGGCGCGGTTTCGCCGGCAGAAGGCGCAGCGGCGAATTCCACGAGCTCGAACCGTCGCGATCCGGCGGGGATGATGAGCGTCACCGTATTCCACGCGTTGCCTGAAATCGAAAGACGGGCCAGTGGGTGGCCGCCGATCGTTGCAACCAACTCGAGGGGGTCGCGCGCCACATCCGTGCGCCTCATGGGCAACTCGATAGTGCGGCCCGTGGCGGGCAGGAAGAGGGCGAAGGATCCCCCCGCCTCGCGGAAGCGCTGAACGTCATCCGTGTGCCAGATTGACACTCCGAAGCCGCGGTGTTCGAACTCGCCGGCGTTCCGCAGGGTAATCGCTCGAGGAACTGCGCTCACGATCAGGCCCGCGGCGGCCGTCCACACGAGCCAACGAGGTACTGCCGGGAGTTTGACTGGTGCAAGGCCGACAAGGATCCCGGCGTATTGCCAGAACACGAACGAGAACTCCGGCACGAGCAGCGGATGGCCGGTCATCCAGGTGCCGACAGTCGCGACCACGGCGGCTATCAGAGCGCCGCGCAGCGGATCGGCCCCGCGTGCCTGAACCCCGGCCATCAGAATCACCGCCAGCCACCAGACCATCGCGCCGAGGCCGATCACTCCCTGCTCGGCGAGGACCTGCAGGAAATTGTTGTGGGCGTTTTCGTGGAAGTTTGGGCCCAGGCTGCCGTTCAGGTACCCCGTCGATGCTCCGTAGAACTGCGTGATGCCGATGCCGAAGATGGGGGCGTCGGTGAACATCTGGAGTCCGGCCTTCGCGAGAAGCACTCGCGCGTTGACCGAGTTCTCGATGGTGCCGTTCCGGGCTGACGGTTCGCGGAGGTAGGTGGCGAGCCAGACGCCAGCCCCGATTGCGACGACCGAGGCGCCTGTCAGCATCACGCGCCGGTATGTGAAACGCCGGACGGCGAGCCAGCCGAGTGTGGCGAACGTCGTGACCACCGCCAGCACCATCGCGACGCGCGAGCCGGTGATCCACAGCCCGAGTGCGACGAGGAGGATCAGCAGCCCGACGCCGATCCGCCGGAGCCACGGTCCCGTCATCAATCCCACGCCGGCCACGGCCGCGAGCAAAAGCGCGGAAGCCGCTGCGTGCACATCCGTCTGCATGCTGATCCGGCTTGTCATCAGGAGTCCAGGCAGCGCCGCGCGTGCATCTCCCGTACGGAACGCGGCGGCGACGATCGGCTCGAGGTCCAGGATCGCTGCCGCGGCATGTCCGGCCAGCGACAGCCTCACGAGCGCCCACGCAAGTTGAGGCGTTCGTCTGACCGCCATTTCCGTCGACCAGGCCAGCACTGCGCACTCGGCGATCACGATCGCCGCGATGAGCGGCACCCACACAACGGAGCCTTGCGAGGCCTCGCGGCTCAATAGTTGTCCGAGAAACCCGCCCTCGAAGAATCCGCGCGCGAGCGGCGCCGCTGTGACTGGGATCGACGCCAGCGCCGACGCCATCGCGACCGCCGCGACGAGAATCCCGGGCGGACCGATTCGGGAGGGACCGGCTGCTGCCGTGCCGCGCAGTAACGCGCCGGCGCCCGCACTGAGCGCCATCTGCTCGAGCAGGTGACCGCTGAATCCCGGTCCGCCACCCAGGAGACCGGCGATCGGCATCGAAATGGGAGCCAGGCCCGCGAAGATCAGCGGCCCGGCTTCCGGCTTCAGCAGCGAGGCGAGGAGCACCACGGCATTGAGAGCCTTCGCCCCGGCGGGCATTGGCTGCAGAAACCAGTACGCCTGAAGCAGGCCGATGACGGCCAGTGCCGCGTGCCGGCCAACGCGCGAGGCGAGGGCACCGCGCGTCACAGGGCTTGCCGCCTAGGCAGTGGCGCGCCGCTTCATCACGTCGTGGATGATGCAGCCGGCCGAGACGGTGACCATCGCAAATCCGATGAGCAGCAGATACGCGAACAGCAGGGCCCGGAAGGAGATCGACAACTGGGTTTGGCTGCTGAAGGGGCCGGTGATTGTGTAGAGGCGCGCCACCGGGTTGAGATTCTTCGTCGAGAGTTCCTTGTACAGATTCACGAGTTGGTCAGCGCCTTTGGCAATCGCTGCAAACGCCGCCTGGCTTCGCGTCTTCACGAGCGCAATGAGCTCCGGCGTTCCCGTCGATCGGCTGCCGATCCCTTGTACGGACTTCACGAGGTCCTGGTAGTAAGCCAGCTCCTTGTCAAGGAGTGTGACCTGCGTGTTTTCCTTGATGACCTGGTCGGTCAGTTTCTGGCGGTACTCCATCTCGCTCTTCTGAGTCGTTCCGGACATCTCGACCAACCGATCGAGGAACGACTCGCCGAACTGCGGGATCAGTGCCGGCGTCTCGAATCCCTGTGGGCGTGCGCTGCCGTTCTTGGAATCCGCGGCCACGCGTGAGCCGCGAAGAGCCATGTAGTCGGCCAGCGAGTTCTGCACCGCACGCGCGCGGCCTTCGGCGGCCTGCTTTTCCAGCTGGCGCTGGAAGACCTGCGTCGACGCGTACAACGTCAACAGCCGCGCGTTCTTGGTGACGCCCTCCGATCGGATGATGCCGAGCAGCGGCTCCAGTTCGAACCGCAGGGCATCTTCGATGTTGGCGCGGATCTCCGGCAGTGAGACGCCGTCAGTGACGGTACGGAGCGTGAGCGCACCAGGAATCTTCTCGAGCTCACCAATCGTGTCGATGATCCGGACGGCTTTTGAACGGAGCAGGTCGGCGGCAACCAGATAATCCTCGTGCTCGAGGCTTTCCTTCGACAGAACGCTGCTCGACAGAATGGGTAGCTCGTACTTCGTCGCCCCCATGCGCTCGGCCTGGACGGCCCAGGTCGACAGCGTGTCGCTGAGCACCTTCTCGGCCAGGGCGTCGGGCAGCGTCTTGAATCGCTCCTGCCATCGCAACGTGAGGGAAAAGACCGGGTCCTTGATCGCTTCACGCTTCTGAATGAACTCGGCTTCGGTGCGAGCGCGGTCGACCGCGCTCATCCTCGGGTCCGACAACCTCGACTGGTACTCCTGCACGAGCAGGTCCATCCGGGGATTGGACCGCTGAATGAACAGCGAGTCCTTGAAGTCCTCGTACGTCCCGTACTTGGCGAGCTCACCTGAACTCACCACCTCGGTCACCACGGGCGCGCCCACGATTTCGCTCACGCTGAACGGCGTCTTGTTCGGGTATCGGTTGTCGGACGCGCCTTCGAAGAGGAGCCGGAACTGCAGCGACGCGATGTGCTCGGACGGGAAGAACAGCGCGGCGGCCAGCACCGCCAGCACGAATGCCACCGATACCGCGAAAAACGACATCCGAATGAACGTCCGGTAACGGCGTAAGGTGTCGAGGTATGGCCGCAATGAGATGGCTTCGCGCCGGTCGTTCTGCGCAGTGCTCGTCCGATCTCCTGACTGATCGTCCATCGGCGTCGTCATTCGCGCAGCAAAAGGCCGGGCTAGTCTAGCGCTAAACTGAGCGCGTGTCTCCCCGCGTTTTCGTCGCCGGCCACGGCGGGCTGGTCGGTTCGGCCATTCTGCGCCGCCTGCAGGCGGAGGGCGTCAAGGACATCCTGACCGCCACGCGCGCACAGCTGGATCTCCGCGACCAGGCCGCCGTCAACTACTGGTTCCGCGCGAACCGTCCCGACTACGTTTATCTCGTTGCTGGAACTGTGGGCGGCATCCTCGCGAATTCCAACAGGCCGGCGGAATTCATCTACGACAACATGCTGATCCACGCGACTGTCGTACACGCCGCTCATCTGTACCAGTCGAAGAAACTGTTGTATCTGGGGAGTTCCTGTATCTATCCGCGCGATTGTGCCCAGCCGATGACGGAGGAACAACTTCTGACCGGCCCGCTCGAGCCGACGAACGAGGCGTACGCCATTGCCAAGATCGCCGGCATCAAGCTGTGCGAGGCGTACCGCAAGCAGTATGGCGACAATTTCATCTCCGCCATGCCGACGAACCTCTACGGCCCCAACGACAATTTCGACCTGACCAGTTCCCACGTCCTGCCCGCGCTGATTCGCAGATTCCACGAGGCGAAGATGTCGGGTATCGACGAGGTCGTGATCTGGGGCACGGGCAGTCCCAGGCGCGAGTTCCTGCACGTCGATGATCTCGCCGATGCGTCGGTGTTTCTGATGAGCAACTACGATAGCCCGGCGCACATCAACGTCGGCACCGGCCAGGATCTTTCCATCCGTGAGCTCGCTGGCATGGTCGGAGAGATCGTCCATCCCGCCGGCAGGATGTCATTCGATGCGTCGAAACCGGATGGCATGCCCCGCAAACTGCTGGACGTCTCCCGGCTCCACGCACTCGGCTGGCGCCATCGCATCGACCTGCGGGAAGGAATTGCTGCCACCTACAAGTGGTTCATCGAGCACTACGACGTGCTGCGCACCGGCCGGCCTCCGTCCGCGCTTACCGCGTAATCAGTCCCTCGAGCGGACTGCTCGCCGACGCATAGCGCTTCCTGGCAATCCGGCCAGCGCCGAACGCGAGGCGCCCGGCGATCACCGCGTGCTTCATGGCGCCGGCCATCGCCACAGGATCCGCGGCGCCCGCAATCGCCGTATTCATCAGGACAGCGTCCGCGCCGAGTTCCATCGCGACGGCGGCATCCGACGCCGTGCCGACGCCGGCATCGACGATGACCGGCACGCGCGCCTGTTCCTTGATGATCAATAGATTGTTGGGGTTCTGGATGCCGAGTCCCGATCCAATCGGCGCCCCAAGCGGCATCACTGCCGCGGCGCCGGCGTCCTCGAGCTTGCGGCACGCAATCGGATCGTCGTTCGTATACGGCAGGACAACGAAGCCTTCGCGCACGAGCTCACGGGTGGCGACGAGCAGCGCCTCGTTGTCGGGGAACAGCGTCCGTTCGTCACCGATGACCTCGAGCTTGATCCAGTTCGAGAGTCCGGCCTCGCGCGCAAGATGGGCCGTCCGAACAGCTTCGTCGGCCGTGTAGCAGCCAGCGGTGTTCGGAAGCAGGAAGATCCTGGACCGGTCGATCCAGTTGAGCAGGGAAGCCGCGCCCGTCGCCGACAGGTCGACCCTCCGGACGGCGACGGTGACCATCTCGGTACCGGCCGCGAGGTGTGCCGCCTGCATGATTTCGTGGGACGGGTACTTTCCCGTGCCGACCACCAGCCTCGAGGTGAACGTTCGGCCGGCGATGGTGAGCGCGTCGATCATGGTGGCCAGCTTAGATCAGGTGACGACAGGTGAGGACAGGGGACGACGGGTCTAACCCCCACCGACGAACGAAACAATCTCGACTTCGGCCTCTGCCGGGACCGGCGTCGTGGCATAGAGGTCGCGTTTCACGACTTTCCGGTTGAGTTCGACGGCAACGATGCGGGCGTCGAGGCCGAGGAGGTCAAGGAGGGACTTGACACTGGTGCCCGGCGCGAGGTCGTGACGATCGCCGTTAAGAATAATGTGCATGTCCGTGACCTCCAGATAGTCCATCACAATTGACTCCGCCAGACCCGTCCGCTATCTTTGCTTGATCTTTCGGAGCACAAGCTCCGTGCGAGGGGTCTCTTGAGCGGGTTCCTGCCAGTAGTAATCATGATTGCACTCGGTGCGGGGTTTGCCGCCGGGTCGGTCGCGCTCTCGTTGCTGCTTGGACCCAAGAAGCCGACGCCGGAGAAGCTCGCGCCGTACGAATGCGGGATGCCAGCGGTCGGTGATGCCCGGGAGCGCCAGTCCGTCAAGTTCTACCTCGTCGCGATGATTTTCCTGCTCTTCGACATCGAGGCGGCCTTCCTTTTTCCGTGGGCCACGGCGCTCTCGAGCCTGGGCATGATGGGTTTCATCCAGGTCGTGTCGTTCTTCGCGCTCCTCACGACGGGCTACATCTATGTATGGCGCAAGGGCGCTTTTGATTGGAGCCGGGAGCGACACCGATGACCGCGCGAAGTGCGAGCGGAGCGAGCCTTGAGCGCGGGCGAGCGGGGGTGGGGCCCCGCGAGCATATGAAGAAAGATGACGATGTCTGAACAAGAGCTTCCGATTCTGACGACCTCGGTCGAGAAGATGGTGCAGTGGGCCCGCCGGTCGGCCATCTGGCCGGTGACGTTCGGTCTCGCTTGCTGCGCGATCGAGATGATGGCGATGAGCTGCGGCCGGTACGACATCGCCCGCTTCGGCGCGGAAGTCTTCCGCGGATCGCCTCGTCAATCGGATCTGATGATCGTGGCCGGCCGGTTGTCACGCAAGATGGCGCCCGTGCTGCGCCGGATCTACGACCAGATGCCCGAGCCCAAGTGGGTCATCTCGATGGGCGCGTGCGCGAGCTGCGGCGGCGTGTTCGATAACTACTCGATCGTCCAGGGCGTGGATCAGGTGGTGCCCGTCGACGTGTTCGTGCCCGGCTGCCCGCCGCGGCCGGAGTCGCTCATCTACGGCATCGTTCAGCTCCAGCGAAAGATTGATCGGTCGAGGATGAGCGCCTAGGCGCGCCGTAGGTTCATGGACGCACCCGCGCTCGTTGAACTCCTCCGCCAAGCCGTCCCCGGCGCGTCCGTCGACGCGATCGAGGCCGCTGACGGCATGCCTGCGATCTCCGTCGATCGAGAGCATGTGGTGGACGTCTGCCGCGTACTTCGCGACCATCCCTCGCTCCAGTTCGCGTTTCTCGTGGACGTCACGGCGGTCGATCGACTGCCGCAGGCGCCCCGGTATGAGCTGGTCTATCACTTCGCATGCCTCGGCGCGGCGTTCACGACAGCAGGCGCGGCCCAGGCCGCCCCGGCCGCACGGTTGCGCATGAAGGTCTGGCTGCCCGCGGAGGATCCCCGGGCACCAACGGTGACGGGCGTCTATCCGACGGCGGGCTGGTCCGAGCGCGAGCTGTTCGACCTGTTCGGAATCTCGTTCGATGACCACCCGGATCTGCGTCGCATTCTGATGCCCGACGACTGGGTCGGGTATCCGCTGCGCAAGGACTACCCGGTGCAGATCCGCAAGGAGACGTCGGGTTGGTCGCCGTTGCAGATGACGCCCGAGGAGTTCGCGCGAAACGTCCGGGCGGGTCGCGAGGAAGCCGCCCGTCAGGCGCACAAACCGGGGTCGCCCACGAAGTGACGCCGATGGCGCGGTGGAATGGCTGAGCGCGAGGTTGAACTTGATGTCGTGCGGGCGACGTTGGGTGAGGCGGCCGATCTGCACCGCCGCGTGTCGGATGCCCAGGCCGCGGCCATCGTCGAGGCCGTGAGGGTGATGCGAGAGGCGCTTGGTTCGGGCCGGCACGTGTGGGTGTTCGGGAACGGCGGCAGCGCCGCCGATGCGCAACACTTCGCCACGGAGCTCGTCGGCCGGTTCGCCCGCGAACGGAAGGGGCTGGCGGTAACGGCGCTGACGGCGGACACGGCGCTGCTGACGGCGGTCGCCAACGACTATGGGTTCGAGCAGGTGTTCGCCCGCCAGATCGAGGCGGTGGGGAAGCCGGGGGACGTCGCGATGGGCATCACGACAAGCGGCGCGTCGGCGAACGTGAATCGCGCGTTGCAGAAAGCCCGCGACGCGGGACTCCGGACGATTGGATTGACCGGCCGCGACGGCGGCGACACCGGCCGGCTGGTGGACGTGCACGTGAATGTTCCGGGGATGACGAGCCCGCAGGTGCAGGCCGTGCACCGCACCGTGATCCACGTGATGTGCGAGTTGATCGAGAGAGCGCATGCCTGAGTTACACACCGAGACGATGACGGTCAACATGGGGCCGCAGCACCCCAGCACGCACGGCGTGCTGAGGCTCGTGCTGCAGCTCGATGGCGAGACCATCGTGTCGGCCGAACCCACGATCGGGTTCCTGCATACCGGCATCGAGAAGACCGCCGAGCAGAAGAAGTGGCAGCAGGTCATTCCGCTCGTGGAGCGGATGGACTACCTCGGTCCGCAGTCGAACAGCCTCTCTTACTGCCTCTCGGTCGAAAAGCTCATCGGGCTCCAGATGCCGGACCGCGTGACGAACATCCGCGTCCTGATCGCGGAGCTGAACCGGCTGTCGTCGCATCTGGTCTGGCTCGGCACGCACGGCATGGAGATCGGCGCCGTGTCCGTGATGCTGTACTGCTTCCGCGAGCGCGAGCAGCTGCTCAATCTGAACGAGATGCTCGCCGGCTTCAGGCTCTTTCCGTCGTACCTCCGCATCGGAGGGCTGCGCGAGGATCTGCCGCGCGGCTTCCACCAGGCGTGCCGCGAGTTCCTCGACAAGTTCCCGTCGAAGCTCGACGAGTACCACAAGCTCCTCACCAAGAATCACGTTTGGCTCGGCCGGACGAAGGGCGTCGGCCGCCTGTCCAAAGAAGACACGATGGCGATGGGACTCGTGGGCCCGCTCGCCCGCGCGGTCGGCATCAACTACGACGTCCGCAAAGCGTTCCCGTATCTCAATTACGAAACGTACGAGTTCGACGTGCCCACCCAGACGGAGGGCGACGTCTACGCGCGCTATCTCGTGAAAATGGAAGAAATGCGGCAGAGCGTGCGGCTCTGCAACCAGGCGCTCGCGCGCATCAGTCCGACCGGCCAGTACGACTGCCGGGATTTCCGGTACGTGCCGCCGCCGAAGGATCGCGTCTACACGGAGATGGAAGCGCTCATCCAGCACTTCCTCCTGTACTCCCAGGGTTTCAACGTGCCGAAGGGCGAAGCCTACGTGCCCGTCGAGGGCCCGCGCGGCGAGCACGGCTTCTACGTCGTGTCGGACGGCACCAACCGGCCTCTGCGGGTCAAGTCGCGGGCCCCGTCGTTCATCGCGTGCCAGGCGCTGCCGAAGATGATCGTCGGCGGCCTCATCGCCGATGTGATCGCGGTCATTGGATCCACGGACGTCGTGATGGGAGACGTTGACAGATGAGTTTCCACCCCACCATGGACTACGGCCGCGGGCATCACAAGTCCGCCCGCGCGATTCCGGAAGAGGGTCCGGCGTTCGCCTACACCGCCGAGCACCGCGCCACGCTCGAGGAGATATGCACGCGCTACCCGCCGGAGCGCCGCAAGTCCGCGATTCTCTACGCCCTCTTCATCGCGCAGCGGCAGCAGGGCTACATCACGCTGAACGCGATGCGGCACGTGGCCGAGGTCATCGGGTGCACGCCCGCCGACGTCGAGGACGTCGTCTCGTACTACGTGATGTTCTTCACGCGCCCGGTCGGCAAGTACGTGCTGCAGGTGTGCCGCACGCTCTCCTGCGGCCTCATGGGCGCCGAGCGCGTGACGCAGGAGCTGTCCCAGGTCCTTGGCATCAAGCCGGGCGAGACCGACGCGTCCCGCGAATTCACGCTGCTCGAAGTCGAGTGCCTCGGCGCCTGCGACAAGGCGCCGGTCGTGGGCGTCAACGACGACTGGCACGAGTGCCAGGATCCCGACGATGCAAGAAAACTTATCGAGGGTCTTCGCGCGCGAGGCGCAGCCTCGCTCACCGGCTGTCACATGATGCTGGAGAAGAAATGACGACTCCGCGACATCGCGAAGCCCCGAGCGTAGTGAGGGTGCTGAGCGTCCGGAGACAAGCGCGTGGGGGTGGGGCCCAAGCAATGATGACTCCGCGAGCGAGTGAGCGTAGCGAACCGCGAAGCATCGTAGCGGTTGGGGGTGGGGCCCCAACCGCAATGGAAAAAAGATGACACCGCTGCTGACAAGACACGTCCGGACGCCGAACGGCGAGACGCTCGCGTTCTATGAAAAGAACGGCGGCTACCAGTCGCTGAAGAAGGCGCTCGGCATGACGCCCGAGGCGGTCGTCGATGCGGTGAAGGCCTCGGGCCTGCGCGGCCGCGGCGGCGCTGGATTCCCGACCGGCATGAAGTGGCAGTTCGTCGACAAGAAGTCGCCGAAGCCGAAGTACATCTGCTGCAACGCGGACGAGAGCGAGCCGGGCACGTTCAAGGATCACGTGCTCATGGAGCGCAATCCGCACCTGCTGTTCGAGGGCTGCCTCATCGGGTGCCACGCGATCGGCGCGAAGGTCGCCTACATCTACATCCGCGGCGAGTTCTACCACGTGCAGCTCGTGCTCGAGGCTGAGCTCGCGAAGGCGCGCGCGGCGGGTTACGTCGGCCGGAACATCTTCGGCACCGGCTTCGACTGCGAGATCTACATTCATCGCGGTGCCGGCGCGTACGAAGCCGGGGAAGAAACCGCGCTCATCGAGTCGCTCGAAGGCAAGCGCGCGCAGCCCCGCATCAAGCCGCCGTTCCCGGCGGTCGAGGGCCTCTGGGGTTGTCCGACCGCGGTCAACAACGTCGAGACGCTCTGCAACGTGCCGCTCATCATCGAGCATGGACCCGAGTGGTTCGCGAAGATCGGGCCCGAGAAGAACGGCGGCCCGAAGCTGTTCTGCGTCAGCGGTCACGTGGTGAAGCCCGGCGTGTACGAGTCGGACATGAACGTGTCGTTGCGCGATCTCATCTACGACCCGAAGTTCGCCGGCGGCATTCGCGACGGGCGCAAGCTGAAGGCCGTGATCCCGGGCGGCTCGTCCGTGCCGTTGCTCCTGCCGGACCAGCTCGACATTCCCGCCAGCTTCGACGGCATCGCCAAGGCCGGGTCGCTCCTCGGCTCCGCGGGCATCATCGTCATGGACGAGACAACGTGCATGGTGTGGGCGGCGGAGAATCTTCTCTACTTCTACAAGCACGAGTCGTGCGGTAAGTGCACGCCGTGCCGTGAAGGCGGCGACTGGCTCCACCGCTTGCTCGGCAAGATCGAGCGCGGGGAAGGGCAGATGCGGGACCTCGACCTCCTCACCTCGGTGGCCAACAACATCATGGGCAAGACGTTGTGCGCGTTCGGCGATGCCGAAGCCACACCCGTGCTGTCCACCATTTCCCTCTTCCGCGAGGAATATGAAGCGCACATCCGGGAGGGCCGCTGCACCGTGCCGGCCCCGTGGCGCTCGAGCTCGCGCGTGATGGCGGCGCACTGATGGATCCGCGGCTCATCGCGCAGCTCGGCGTTCTCGGGTTCACGTTCTTCATGCTGCTGAACTCGGCGGCGGTCCTCGTGTACATGGAGCGCAAGGTCGCTGCGCTCGTGCAGCAGCGGTTCGGCCCGTTCCTGGTCGGGCCGAAGGGCCTCCTGCAGCCGCTGGCCGACATCATCAAGCTGATGATGAAGGAGGAGCTCCGGCCGCTCGCGGCCAACAAGTGGCTCTTCTATCTCGCGCCGGTCATCTCCGCGACGGCGGCCTTTGCCGCGTTCTCGGTCGTGCCGTTCGGCGCGCCGACGACGTTCTTCGGCCTGCTCGACGAGCCCGTGAATCTGGCGCCGGCGGACGTGAACGTCGGGCTGCTGGTGATCTTCGCCATCACGTCGATGGGCGTGTACGGCATCGTGCTCGCGGGCTGGAGCTCGAACAGCAAGTACTCGCTCCTGGGCGCGCTGCGCGCGTCGGCGCAGATGATCAGCTACGAGCTCTCGTACGGGATGTCGTTCGCGGCGGTCATCCTGATGGCGGGCTCGCTGTCGCTCGGCGACATCGTGAATCAGCAGAGCGGTTACTGGTTTCACGTGATCCCGAAGTGGTACATCTTCCTGCAGCCGCTCGGATTCTTCATCTTTCTCACGGCGGGCGTGGCGGAGACCAACCGCGCGCCGTTCGATTTCCCTGAAGCGGAGCAGGAGCTCGTCGCCGGGTATCACACCGAGTACAGCTCGATGAGCTTCGCGCTGTTCTTCCTCGCCGAGTACGTGAACATGGTCACGGTTTCGGCGGTCGCGACCGACCTCTTCCTCGGCGGCTGGCACGGCCCGTTCCTGCCGGAGCAGCTCGGCTGGATCTGGTTCCTGATCAAGGTGTTCGCGCTGCTGTTCTTCTACATCTGGATGCGGTGGACGCTGCCGCGGTACCGGTACGACCAGCTGATGGAGTTCGGCTGGAAATACCTGCTGCCGCTCGCCGTGGTGAACCTGCTGGTCACCGCGTACCTCACGATCAAGATCAACGGCTGGTAGACGAATGGACGCGATTCTTTTCTGGATTCTGGCGGCGGGCGCGGTCACCGCGTCGGTGCTCGTCATCGGGCAGCGCAACCCGATGTACAGCGTGCTGCTGCTCATCGCCTCGTTCGGCGCGCTGTCCGGCCTCTACATCCTGCTCGGGTCGCCGTTCGTCGCGGTGATTCAAATCATCATCTACGCGGGCGCCATCATGGTGCTCTTCCTGTTCGTGGTCATGCTCCTCAACGTGCCGACGGAGGAGATGCCAACGGGGCGGGAGGCGCGCATGCTCGGCGGCGCGGGCCCGCGCCGGTTCGGCGCGGTGCTCTCGGCATTTTTCGCGGCGCTGCTGTTCTGGGCGCTGCGCGCGCTCAGCGCGCAGCCGATGCCGGACAGCGACACGCCCGCGACGACCGTTCGTGCAATCGGCGAGCGCCTGTTCCGCGACTACTCGTTCGCGTTCGAAGCGACGTCGATTCTCATCCTGGTCGCCATGGTGGGCGCCGTCATCCTGGCCCGGAAGGAACAACAGTGAGTCTGCCTGAGCCGACGCTCAACTCGTATCTCATGCTGTCCGCCGTGCTGTTCGCGATCGGCACGGCCGGCGTCTTCCTGCGCCGCAACCTCATCACGATTCTGCTGTCGATCGAGGTGATGCTGAACGCCGTCAACCTGACGTTCGTCGCCGTCGATCGCTTCCGCGGCCTCATCGACGGGCAGATCATCGTGTTCTTCGTCATGACCGTGGCGGCGGCCGAAGCGGCCGTCGGCCTGGCCATCGTCATCGCGCTCTTCCGGCACAAGGAGACGCTCACGCCGGATGCGTTTACGTCGTTGAAGTGGTGACCGCGTGCTGTATCTGATTCCGCTCGCTCCGCTCGTCGGCTTCCTGATCAACGCGGCCCTGGGCCGAAGGCTGCCGAAGTTCGTCTCGGGCACGGTCGTGGCGACCGGCGCGATGTTCTTTTCGTTCGCCGTCGCGGCGACCCAGGTCTGGCGGATGCTCGGGTCCGAGCCGGTGGGGGGCGTCCGGGCGATCGAGCAGACGGTCTACACGTGGTTGTCCTCTGGTCCGGTTCAGATCCCGATGGCGTTCCGTCTCGACCCGCTGGGCGCCTTGATGGTGCTCGTGGTCACGGGCATCGGTTCGCTGATCCATCTGTACTCGACCGCCTACATGCACGAGGAGTCCGACGCCGACTTCGCGCGCTACTTTTCGTACCTGAATCTCTTCGCCGCGTTCATGCTCGTGCTGGTGCTGGGCGCGAACTTCCCGGTGATGTTCATCGGGTGGGAGGGCGTCGGTCTCTGCTCCTACCTGCTCATTGGCTTTTACTTCACGAAGCCGTCGGCCGCCGACGCCGGCAAGAAGGCGTTCATCGTCAATCGCATCGGCGACTTCGGTTTCATCCTCGGGATGCTGTCGCTGTTCTGGGCGTTCGGCACGCTCGACTTCCAGCAGATCGCTTCGAGAGTTGCCGCGATGCCCGTCGATCCCGCATCGCTCGCCGGCGCGACGGTGCTGACCGGCGCGACACTGCTTCTGTTCCTTGGCGCGACTGGCAAATCCGCGCAGCTTCCGCTTTACGTCTGGCTGCCGGACGCCATGGAGGGCCCGACGCCGGTCTCGGCGCTGATCCATGCCGCGACGATGGTGACGGCGGGCGTGTACATGATCGGACGGAACGCGGTGCTGTTCAGCCACGCGCCGTTCACGCTGGAAGTGATTGCAATCATTGGCGTTGTGACGGCGTTGTTCGCCGGCACCATCGGCCTCGTTCAGAACGACATCAAGCGCGTCCTCGCGTACTCGACCGTCTCGCAGCTCGGTTACATGTTCCTGGCGATGGGCGTGGGTGCGTTCGCGGGCGGCATCTTCCATCTTTACACGCACGCGTTTTTCAAGGCGCTCCTGTTCCTCGGATCCGGCGCGGTGATTCACGCGTTGCACGGTGAGCAGGATCTGCGCTACATGGGCGGGCTCAAGAAGCACCTGCCGATTACCTACTGGACGTTCCTCATCGGCACCATCGCCATTGCGGGACTTCCGCCGCTCGCCGGCTTCTTCTCGAAGGACGAGATTCTCTGGAAGACATTCTCGTCCGGCCACACCGTGTTGTGGCTCGTCGCGGTGGTCGCCGCGCTGCTGACGGCAACGTACATGTTCAGGCTCCTGTTCATGACCTTCTTCGGCGAGCGCCGCCAGGCAGGGCAGGCCAACGGTCATGACGCGCACGGCCACGGGCACGCCGATGCCCATGGCAGTCACCTCCATGACGCTCCAGGGCCGATGGCCATCGCGCTGGTGGTTCTCGCGATCGGATCCATGGTTGCCGGCTTCTTCGGTGTCCCGCATGCGCTCGGTGGGCACAATTCGATCGAGACCTTCCTCGAGCCGAGCTTCCAGGCGGTTGGCGCCGAACATGTGGCGGGCGCCGCGACCGCCGCGGCCGCGGAGGGCGGCGCTGAGGCTGTGCACGCGAGCGCCGGCACCGAGCTTGGCCTGATGGGACTGTCGGTCGGGATCGCGCTCGCCGGCATCTTCATCGCCCGATCGTTCTTCCTGAAGAATCCGGCTTCGGCTGACGCGATGGCCGCCAGGTTTGCCGGGGCGCATCGTGTTCTGTTGAACAAGTACTACGTGGACGAGCTCTACAACGCAGTGGTCGTGCAGCCCATCAAGCGGCTGTCGACGACGGCGCTGTGGCGCGTGGCTGATGCCGGAGTGATCGACGGCACGGTCAACGCGGTGGGACTCGTGGTTCGGGGCTGGAGCGCGGTGCTCCGGCGTCTGCAGACCGGCTCGGTCCGCGCCTATGCGATGTCGTTCTTCCTCGGCGTCGTGACGATTCTTGGGTACTACCTGTGGCGATGAACCTGCCGATTCTGACGCTGCTCGTGGCGCTGCCGTTTGCCGGCGGCGCTGCCGTGCTGCTCACGGGCCGCGACCGCGCGAGTCTCGCGCGCTGGGTGGCGCTCGGTGTCTCGCTCGCCACGTTCGTCCTGAGCCTCGTGATGTGGGCCCAGTTCGATCCGTCGCAGGCGGGCTATCAACTCGAGGAGTCGCGCAGCTGGCTGCCGGACTTCGGGATCTCGTATCACCTCGGCGTAGACGGCATCAGCATGCTGCTCGTCGTCCTGACGACGTTCCTCACGCCGATCGCGCTGCTGTGTTCGTGGGACTCGGTCGACGAGCGCGTGCGCGAGTTCTCGTTCTTCATGCTCGCGCTCGAAGCCGCGATGATCGGTGTCTTCGTTTCGCTCGACCTCTTCCTCTTCTACATTTTCTGGGACGCGATGCTGATTCCGATGTATTTCCTCATCGGGATCTGGGGCTACGAACGCCGCATCTACGCCTCGATCAAGTTCATCCTGTACACGATGGCTGGCAGCGTATTGATGCTCATCGCCATCATCTGGCTCGCGTATCAGCACCAGGTCGTGCACGGCGTCCCGAGTTTCGATCTCGAAGCGCTGCGGACGCTGGCGGTTCCGGGCGGTACGCAGACGTGGCTCTTCCTGGCATTCGCCGTGGCGTTCGCGATCAAGGTGCCGCTGTTCCCATTCCACACCTGGCTGCCTGATGCGCACGTTGAGGCTCCGACCGCGGGGTCGGTGATTCTGGCGGGCGTGCTCCTGAAGATGGGGACCTACGGCCTCCTGAGGTTCGCGTTCCCGTTGTTCCCGCAAGCGGCGATGTACTTCGCGCCCTACATCGCAATCCTCGCCGTCATCGGCATCGTTTACGGCGCGCTCGTCGCGATGGTCCAGCCGGACATGAAGAAGCTGGTGGCGTACTCGTCCGTGAGCCATCTTGGCATCGTCGTGCTCGGCCTGTGCGCGATGAACGTCAACGGCGTGCAGGGCGCGGTCTACCAGATGCTGGCGCACGGCATTTCGACCGGCGGGCTGTTCCTCATCGTCGGCATGCTGTCGGATCGGCGCCACACCCGCGCGATATCGGAGTACGGCGGCATCAAGGCGGTGGCACCGAAACTCGTGGCCGCGTTCCTGCTGGTGACGCTGGCCTCGGTCGCGCTTCCGGGCACGAACGGTTTCGTGGGTGAATTCCTGATCCTGGTCGGCGCGTTCAATGGCCAGTTCGACGTCGCCAACGCGAAGTACTTCACGGCGGTGGCCGCTACCGGCGTGATTCTGTCGGCGGTCTACATGCTCTGGATGTTCCAGCGCGTGAACTACGGGCCGCTCACGAATCCGAAGAATCGCGGGCTGCGCGATCTGAGTGTGCGCGAGTGGCTCGTGATCGGGCCGGTGTGCGCGATGGCAATCTTCATGGGCGTGATGCCCGGCGTGTTCCTGAAGCCGATGGAGCCGGCCGTCAAACGGACGGTGGAGAGCGTGGTGGGTTCGAACCGGCCGGTGAATACCAAGGCACGTCCCGACCGCTCGGCGGACCCTGCCGTCCCGCAGAACCTGCAGCCTCAGCAGAACGAGTCGAACTTGGGTTCCCGATGACGAGAGCTGACTTCGCGACGATCATTCCGGTCCTCATCGTTACGCTGGCGGCCTGTACGGTGCTGCTGGCCGAGGCGTTCCGCCGCGCGGGCGATCGCATGCCGCACGGCCTGTTCGGCGTGATTGGACTCGGCGGCGCGATCTACACGTCGTGGATGCAGTGGGGCCTCAACCGCACCGGCTTCGGCGTGATCGTCGCCGACGACTACGCGCTGTTCTTCAACATCGCGATCTGCGGCATGGGCCTGCTGACGATTCTTCTATCGTCGGGGACCGCTGAACGCGATCGGCTGCCCCTGGGTGAGTACTACGCCCTCATGCTGTTCTCGATCGCCGGCATGATGCTGATGGGGTCGACGCGCGACCTGCTCGTCATCTTCATTGCCCTCGAGATCATGTCGCTCGGCGTGTACGTGCTGACCGCGATCAAGCGGGGCAGCGAGGAGGGCGCCGAGGCCGGTTTCAAGTACTTCGTGCTGGGCGGCTTCTCGAGCGCGTTCTTCCTCTACGGCATCGCGCTCGCGTACGCGGCCACCGGCAGCACCAAACTGGACGAGATCAACTTGCTCGTTGCGTCATCGGCGCAGCAGCCGGATCTGCAACTCCTGCTCATGCTGTCGATGATCCTGCTGCTCGTCGGCTTTGCCTTCAAAGTGTCGGCGGTGCCGTTCCATATGTGGACGCCCGACGCCTATCAAGGTGCGCCGACGCTCGTCACCGGCTTCATGTCCACCGCGGTGAAGGCCGCGGCGTTCGCGGCGTTCGCGCGCGTGTTCCTCACGGCCCTCGAACCGTTCCGCGGCGACTGGCTGCCGATCCTCTCCGCCGTGACCGGCCTAACGATGGTGGTGGGCACCGTGATCGGCGTGGCGCAGACGAACGTCAAACGCATGCTCGCGTATTCGAGCATTGCGCACGCCGGCTATCTGCTTCTGGGCCTGCTGGCGGCGAACACGGCGGGGAAGTCGGCCATCCTCTTCTATGTCGTGGCGTACGCCGTGACGAACCTGGGCGCCTTCGGCGTGCTCGCGGCGCTTTCGACGAACGACCGGCCCCACGACGACATTCGCGACTTTGCGGGTCTGTGGACGGAGCGGCCGGGCATGGCCGCCCTCCTCACCGTCTTCCTGCTCTCGCTCGGAGGATTTCCCCCGACGGTCGGGTTCATCGCGAAGTGGGCCATCTTCAACGCGGCTGTCCAGCAGCAGCTGTACTCTCTCGCGATTCTCGGTGTGCTGACGAGCGTGGTGTCGGTCTTCTTCTACCTTCGCGTTGTCGTGATGATGTACATGGCCGACGAGAAGGCGCCCGGCCAGCGTCCGGCGGCGCCCCGCATCGCCTTGGCGGGCATGCTGATCGCGCTGGCCGCGGTCTTCTATCTGGGCGTGATGCCAGGCGGGCTGCTCAACGTGGCGAAGGCGTCCGTCGCGAATCTGTTCTAGGTTCTGAGCGCCTCGGCGATCGCGGCGTCATCCTCCGGCGCCACCGTGCGCAGGTCCAATACGACCCGCTCCTGGTGAACGCGGCCGATGATCGGCGGATCGTGCCGTCGAAGCTCGGCGGCGAGATCGGCGGCCGATGTCCCTCCGCGCGAGACTGCAAGCAGGCGTGTCGGCAGCTCGGAACCCGCCGCGCTTCCGCCGCCGATCGTGGACGCGCCGTCAATCACCTCGCACACGATCGCGCTGGCGTCCCGAAGGCTGCCGGCAATCGCGCGGGCCCGCTGCTCGATGTCCGCCGGGGACGCCGCGAGCATCCGCATCAGCGGAATCTTCAACCGGGACGGCTCCTCGGCCCAGAGGGCGAGCGTCGCCTCGAGCGCGGCGTATGTCAGCTTGTCCACGCGAACCGCCCGCATCAATGGGCTGGACTTCAGCCGGGCGACGAATTCCCGGCGTCCGACGACGATTCCCGCCTGAGGACCGCCGAGCAGCTTGTCGCCGCTGAAGATCACCAGGTCGACGCCGGCGGCAACGCTATCGCTCACGGACGGTTCACCCGCCAGCGGCGGCGGCGCGGGCATGCCGCCGAGCCAGCCGCTGCCGAGATCCTCGATGACGGGAATGTTGAAGCGCCGGGCCAGCGTGACCAATTCCAGAACCGCCGGCCGTTCGGTAAATCCGGTGATTTCGAAGTTCGACGGATGCACGCGGAGGATCGCCGCGGTGCGCGGTCCGATCGCCGCGCCATAGTCCGAGATCCGGGTTCGATTCGTCGTGCCGACTTCCCGCATGACGGCGCCGGACTCCGCGAGAACTTCGGGCACGCGGAAGCCGTCGCCGATCTCCACCAGTTCGCCGCGGGAGACGATGACCTCGCGTCCGCGGGTGAGCGCCGCGAGCGCGAGCAACGCCGCGGCGGCGGCATTGTTGACGACGACCGCGCCTTCGGCGCCGGTGAGCGAGCAGAGCAGCCGCTCGGCGTGCACGTGGCGCCGGCCGCGCGTGCCTTCGGCAAGATCGAATTCGAGGTTGGAGTAACCGGCGCCGATGCGGGCGGCGCTTGCCGCGGCGGCGGACGCGAGCGGTGCGCGGCCGAGATTCGTGTGGACGATCACGCCGGTCGCATTGATCACCGGCCGGAGCGACGGCGCCGTCTGCGCGCCAACCAGCTCCAACGTTCGTGTCTCCAGCCAGGCGACGGCATCGTCGGACGTCATCGACGGCGTCGCTTCGGCCGCAAGATGCACGCGAAGATCGCTTGCGGCAATGCGTGCGGCCCGCGTCACGGCGTCGCGGCCGTGCTCCGCAGCGGCGTGTTCGAGCAACGGCCGCGCGAGCAGCTGTTCGATTGATGGGATGCGGCGGAAAAGCGACATTGCGGCGGTTGCGGCGTCGGAGGCGACAGGATACCATCTCGCAGGTTTCGCGATGTCAGCGCCGAAAATCCCAGATCGCGTGCTGCCAGACGATCCGGCCACGCGTCCGCTCGAGCGTTTCTGGCCCTACACCGAGCTCGCCGAGGAGCCATCCGACGAAGAGATGGCCCGGATCGATCCCGCGCTTCGGGAGGCGATCTATGGCCCGCTCAATCTTCCGTTTTCCGTGTCGCTGAGATTCCCGCGGTTCGACGGCGACAGCTACGCGCGCGCCGTCGGTCTGGCGAAGGCGTCGGACGAGTACTCGGAACGGGAAGAGGGCGGGACGCTCTGGCATCGCGCCCGTTTCTTCACGCACGATCGCCCGATGCGCCTGCGCGATCTCTATCTCATCGTGGCGACGGTGCCGGGCAACGAGGTGCTGATCAACGACCGGCAGGTGCCGTACGCACGTGAGCTATGGCTGCCGATGGTCTGGCTGCTGATCCGATGACGGGTCGGGGCGAGGCGGCGAAGATTGTTCCGGAGCTGAAGAAAGGGATCGGTCGGACAGCGTGGGGAAGTCGAAGAGGTGAGGGACCGGAACTCCCGGCTCCGGCCCCTCTGGGTGGTCTAGCTGGGCTTGGTTACGTTGCCAGCCTGCGGACCTTTCGGGCCGTCAACGATTTCGAACTCGACCTGTTGGCCTTCTTCGAGCGTTCGGAAGCCGGAACCCTGAATCGCCGAGAAATGCACGAACACGTCGTTCCCGCCCTCGCGTTCAATGAATCCGTAGCCCTTCGCGTTGTTGAACCACTTCACCTTGCCGGTAATACGCATACTACTTGCCTGCCTTACGAGAAACGCGACGGAACACGCCGCGCGCCCCCCGTCGCCGATTCCGCGGACTTGACGGGGTACAAAAGAAAGACCGCCACATGCGGCCTTATGCATGACGCAGGTCCGCCCAACGTCAACGCGCAACTCTAGTGGGGACCCCCGGGGAAGTCAACTGAGTAAACCGAGCGAGGAAACTAGTCGACCATATGCGCGCGCTACTGAGTGTTTCTGACAAGACCGGCCTGGTGCCGTTTGCCTCGGCCCTGGCCGGGGCCGGCTGGGAGCTCGTTTCGACGGGTGGAACGGCGAAAGTCCTGGCGAAAGCGGGGCTTGCTGTCATCGGTATCTCCGACGTGACCGGGTTCCCGGAAATGATGGACGGACGCGTCAAGACGCTGCACCCGAAGGTGCACGGCGGCATCCTCGCGCGGCGTCATCGGTCCGACGATCTCGAGGCGCTTCGCGCGCACGGCATTTCCCCGATTGATCTCGTCGTGGTCAATCTGTATCCGTTCGCGCAGGCCGCGGCGAAACCTGGTCTGGCCTTCGACGATCTCGTCGAAGAAATCGACATCGGCGGACCAAGTCTCGTTCGCGCGGCCGCCAAGAACTTCCGGGATGTGCTGGTGGTCGTCGAGCCGGAGGATTACACGCGGGTACTCGACGGACTCAGGTCGCCCGGCGGGCCATCGCTGTCACTGCGCTTCGACCTCGCGCGACGCGCGATCGCGCACACCGCTGCCTATGACCGCGTGATCGCGACGACGCTGCAAGCGGTGAGCGTGGACGAGGGTACGGGCGAATTCAAGCGTGTGCGCTCCGACGCGGCGGTGCTGCCGGCTGTCTGGTCTCCGGAGCTCATCAAGGTGCGCGATCTCCGCTATGGCGAGAACCCGCATCAGCCCGCGGCGTGGTACCGCGAAGGCGCGGCAGGCTTCGGCGGCGCGGTAGTTCATCAGGGCAAGGAACTGTCGTTCACGAACCTGCTCGATCTCGACGCGGCGGCACGCATCGCGCTCGAGTTCGATGAGCCGGCGGCGGTCGTGATCAAACACACGAACCCGTGCGGCGTCGCGACTGGCGCCACATCCGCGGACGCGTACGTGCGGGCGCGCGACGCCGATTCACTCTCCGCATTTGGCGGCATTGTCGGCCTCAATCGCCCGATCGATTTGGAGACGGCGCGTGCGCTGACGTCCACGTTCATCGAAGCGGTCATTGCGCCGGCTGTTGGCGACGACCCGGCCATCAGGGCTGCGCTCTCGTCCAAGGCGAATCTTCGTGTGGTAACTGCTTCGTTCGCCGATCTTGCGTCCGCGCGGGATGCGCGAACGATTCTCGGCTCCTGGCTGGTGCAGACGCGGGATCGAGTCGCGGAAGCCGCGACGGCATGGCCGGGCGCGGATGGACCCCGGATCGTGACGCGACGAGCGCCGACCGCCGGCGAGTGGGAGGCGCTGCGCTTTGCCTGGCGCGTGTGCGCGCACGTGAAGTCGAATACGGTGATCTTCACGTCCACGCAGGCGACGCTTGCCGTCGGCGCCGGCCAGATGAGCCGGGTCGACGCGGTGCGCGCCGCGGTCATGAAGGGCGGCGATCGACTGCGCGGATCGGTCGCGGCGTCGGATGCGTTCTTCCCATTTCGCGACGGACTTGACGCGATCGCCGGCGCGGGCGCGACCGCCATCGTGCAGCCAGGGGGATCGGTGAAGGATCCGGAAGTGATTGCCGCCGCCGATGAGCACGGCCTCGCGATGGTCATGACCGGGCGCCGGCACTTCAGGCACTGAGTGGACAACCAGCGCGCCTCGCTCCTGCTTCTCGTCGCGGCAGTACCCGTGTTCCTGGTGGCGCTCGGCGCGAACTCGATCTGGGACGCGAACGAGGCGTTCTATGTGGAGACGCCCAGGCAGATGGTGCTCTCGGGCGACTACGTCAACCCGTCGTTCAGTGGCGAGCCGCGATTCAACAAGCCCGTCCTGAGCTACTGGCTGGTCGCCGGTGCGTACCGGCTGCTCGGAGAATCTGTCGCCGTCGAGCGGCTGGTCATTGCATTTGCAGCCATCGGTACGCTGGTCGCGACGGTGGCGGTCGGCCGGGCCGCGGGGAGCGGACTCACCGGCGTCATAGCGGCGCTGCTCCTTGCGACGGCTCCCAGGTTCGTCTTCTTCTCCCGCCGCATCCTCATCGATGTGCTCGTCACGATGTGCATGACCGCGGCCCTCGCATGTTTCGCGACAGCCGAGCGGTGGCCGGAACGCCGACGCTGGTACCTGTGGTTGATGTACCTCGCGATCGGTTGCGGCGTCTTGACGAAAGGACCGGTGGCACTTGTTCTGCCGGCCGCCGCGATCTTTCTCTGGCTGGCTTCGGAGCGAAAGCTCGCGGATATCACGTCGTTACAGATCCTCCCGGGCTTGCTGATTGTCGCTGCCGTGGTCCTGCCCTGGTACGCGCTGATCTATCGGGCGCACGGCTGGGAGTACATCCGCCACTTTTTCATCGACGAGAACCTCGGCAGGCTCCAGTCGCCCCTCACCACGGCCCGAAGCGCCGATTTTTTCGTGAGGGTCCTGCTCGGGGACATCCTGCTGCCGTGGGCGCCGCTCGTCGCCGTGCCGCTTCTGACGTCGTGGCGTCGAGAGCCGGAAGAGGCGCCAGGCGCTCCGATGAGGCGCCTGCTGTGGTGGTGGGTCGTCGTGATCGTCGTCGCCTTCTCGTTCTCAGCGAGCAAGGAGGATCTGTACATCCTGCCGGCGATTCCGGCGGCCGCCGTGCTCATCGCCGACATCCTGTTGCGGACGGCGTGGGGCGAGGCGCATCGTGGCGTGAGCTACGTCCTCGTCGCGATTGCCGTGCTCTGCCTGGCGATGGCCGGCGTGGTGTACGAGTGGTTCACCGAAGGACCGTATGCCGTCGCCGGCGCGCTGAGCATGGCGATACTGCTGGCGCTCACAGGTGCGCTGACATTCGTCTCGCTGTGGCGCCGGATGTTTTCCGCCGCGTGCCTGACGCTCGCCTCGGGATTCATCTTGTTCAACTATCTGTTCGTCGCAACCGCACTCCCGGACCTCGAACGGTTGAAGCCGGTGCCGGCGCTGGCGTCCGTCATTAACGACCGCGGTGGTCCCGCTGCTTCGCTCGGTTTCTTCAATATGGATCTGCCGAGCTTCGTGTACTACACGCGGCGGCCGGCAGAGAAGATTGGGGACATCGATGCGGCGCAGCGTTTCCTCGCAGATCGTGAAGATGGGTGGCTCGTAACGACCACGTTCGACTGGAGCGTGTTGCGGGTGCGCGTGCCGGGATCATGCGTCGCCGGACGGCGGCCTCTCTTCGTTGCCAAAGCGTCGGACATCCTGATCGGCCAGTCGCCGCCTGATGTCGTGCTCGTGACGCGGGGCCGCGGGTGCGTGCAGTAAGTTCGAAGTTCGAAGTTTGAAGTGCAAACGCTCAGGAGATCCTCGGCAGCAAAGAGCCGATGCCCAGTCGCAGGACCATCAACACAATCCAGACCAGGACGGGCAGCGCCGGCATCCTCGCGTCGAGCCGGCCGATCGGCCGTACGATCGCCGGCCAGACTGACGCCGCGGCAACCACGCCAAGGCAGGCGATCGCGTGCACGGCAGGGAAGCCGTATCTTTCCGCATACCGCCCGACGGGCGAGACCAGCAACGTCGCTGCCGCCGCGAATAGGAGCACGAATAGCAGCCGCGCGCGCGACTCGTGGTGGAGCGCAATCCATCGGGTGCGAAAGCCATCGCGCATGCGCCAGGCGAGCACGATGAGCGCCACACTCCATGGCGCCGGATGCCAGACGAGCCGGCTCGTATAGAAGAGGATGTTGCGGCCGAAGGAGAGCGCCACGTCTATTGGGCCGACGTCGGCGAGCGGGCCGATCTGCCGCTGCCAGTAGAGCGACCAGAACGGCTCGCCGGTGGCCCCTCGATACGCGAAGTCGTAGCCCACCGCCACGCCGGCCATCACCAGCACGCCGGCGACGGCCGCGACGGCCGCGCGCCTCCGGGCTCCCTTCCGCTCGATCGGATTCACGAGGATCCAGATCGCGATAGCGATCAGGATGTTCGTCGCGAAGACACCCTTGATGAGCAGCGCGCCAGAAAGTCCAAGCGCGACCAGTGCGAACGCGAAGAAGGGCCGGCCCATCGACGCCGCGAAGAGTCCATGCACGGCAACGAGCAGGCACACGAGCATCGGGTACTCGTGGTTCGCCCGAATCCGGAAGATGAACGCCACCGGCATCAACTGCAGCAGCACCAGCGCGACTCTGGCGTGCCCGCGATCCGCGAGCCGATGGATGAGCGACGCCATCAGAATCAACGACGCCAGTCCCGCGGCCACGCCGACGACGTATGCACCCTGAAGCGGTGGAACACCGAATGTCCCGAGCGCCGCCGGCAGGAGAAAGACGCCGGCCGGATGTTCGCGGAAGAACCCTTCCATCTGCGCGTCGGGCCAGAACCCCCACCATTCAGGCGCAAGCCACCGCTGTACGGGTTCGTGCGAGAGCCGATCTGCCAGACCCGCGTACAGGGCGGAATCCGGATCGGTGCTCGAGAAGCGAGTGAGGACGAGAAGCGCGGCGATGCCGAGAAAGGCGGCAAGCCAGGCGAGGCGGTCGCGGCCGGATAGAAGCCGCTCGGCTGCCGCAGGCATTACCCGGCCGCGCGTGTGAGTTCGTCGGCCGTGATGGCCGCGGGACCGAAGCGTCCGACGACGAGCCCGGCGGCGACGTTGGCGAGCCGCGCGGCCTCGAGCAGTGGTGCGCCTGCGGCGAGGCCCAGCGCCAGCACGGCGATCACGGTGTCGCCGGCGCCGGTCACGTCCGCGACTTCGCGAGCCGCCGCAGGAATCGACGCCCCTCCGCCAGTCTCGTCAGCGCGATCGAAGACGAACATGCCGTGCTCACCCCAGGTAATGATGACGCTCGCCCCCGTTCGTTCGCGCAGCAAGCCGGCGGCGCGCTTCGCATCGTCGACGGTCCGGATCGACGTCTGGGTCATCAACTCCGCCTCGTGGTGGTTTGGCGTGATCAGCGTCGCACCCTGATAGTGGCCGGCCTGCGCGACTTTCGGATCCACGAGGAGCGGAATGCCGGCTTCGGACGCCGCGCGGGCCGCCGCCTGAATCACTGGTGCGCAGATCGTTCCTTTGCGGTAGTCCGACAGCACGAGCGCGTCGTGCGAGCGCGCGGCCTTGCCAATTTCATCCACCAGCCGCTGGAGCGCATCGCCTGCGGCCGGCGCGTCCGTCTCATAGTCGACACGAGCCACCTGCTGGTTCCGCATGGTGACCACGCGGACCTTGCGTGTCGTCGGGCGGGAAGAGTCGCCGACCAGCCCGTCCGTCTCGAGACCCACAGCCGTGAGCTCAGCTCGAAGCGCACGTGCCGCGTCGTCGACGCCCGTGACTCCGATGAGGCGAGCCTTGCCGCCGAGCGCGGCGACGTTGGCGGCCACATTTGCCGCGCCGCCGAGGCGATGTTCCTCACGGGCAAACCGAACCACCGGTACCGGCGCTTCCGGGGAAATCCGATCGACGTGACCCACGATGAAGTGGTCGAGCATCGCGTCACCGATGACGGCGATGCGCCGTCCTGCGAAACGGTTGATCAGAGTCGCGGACATAGGTCAGCGCCTTACCTTCGCAGCCGCAAACGGCAGCGTGAGGATGCCAAGGAACAGCATCAGAAACTCCGAGTCGCCGAAGTTGTACTCGAACATGCCGGCGGCGAGCATGGCGACGAGCGCCGCGAGCCCCGCGGCGGCGACGTCGGGCGCGATGCGCGCGCGGAGCTGGCGCCACAGGTCCCGCGCCGCCATCACGACGAACCACAGCCAGAGCACGAGCGCGGGAAGGCCGCGCTCCGCCGCGATCTGAATGGGCACGTTGTGCAGGTGCGGGTTCCGCGCATTCACGGCTTCCGGATACGCCTGCCGGTAGCTTTCGTACTTCACCTGAATCTGCTCCGGCCCGGCTCCGAATACGGGGTAGTCGCGGATCATGTCGCGGCCGATCTTCCACATGACGATGCGATCGCGGCTGCCGAGATCGTTCGGATTGACAATCGATCGCACGCGCTCCTGCACCAGGCCGGGGGCAAGCACGACAGCGATGATGGCGACCGCCGGCGCAACCAGGAGCAGTTTCCAGTTGCGGATCGCCACCAGGACCAGGACTGCCAGGAACGTTCCGATCCACGCGTTACGCGTATTGGTCACGACCAGCGCCACGAGCAGCGCTGGTACGGCGATCATCGGCCAGGCTACGCGCGCCGGTCTGAAGATCATGCGTGCGACCGCGGCACAGAACACCAGCATGAGCACGCCGGAATAGGTCATCCAGTGGTTGAGCAGGCCGCGCGGCCGATGATCGAGATCGGTGTAGCCGAGCATCGCAAACTGCACGATGCCCCAGAGCGCGCCGGCCGATCCGATCGCAATGATGACGTCCACGGTGCGCGTCGCACGGTCGCCTGCGCAGAAGCGCGCCACGACCGGCACCATCAGGAACATCAGCAGCTGCTTGGAGTCGATGAAGCTCGCCTGCGGGTTGCCTGACATGGCCGAGCTCGCGAGCGTCCAGGCCGCATAGAGCAGCAGCGGGAAGAAGAACGACGGCGTTCCGCGGCCGGGCTTGATGGCGTCCCACGCGTGTCCGTCGCGGATGATGAGAACGAGCCAGGTCAGCGACGCCAGCGTGAAGAACACGCCCTGCCCAAGCTGCAACTTGAGCTGCACCAGGCCCAGGGACAGCGCGATGAAGACGAACCCGGCCTGTTCGAGCTGGCGCTGGGTCATGAGGCCTTCTCCAGCACTCGGGTCGCGGCCTCGATGACGCGCCCGGGAACAGTGCTTCGCAGGCACCTGAAATCGCCCGGCTCGCAGACGCGTTGATCGCAGGGCCGGCAACCGAGCGGACCGGGTTCGATCGCGACGAACGGCAGTCTCGCAGGTCTCCACGGCGCCCAATGCACCGGCAGCGTCGGGCCGAACAGGGCGACGATGGGGACGTCGGCAGCCGCGGCGATGTGCATCGGGCCGCTGTCACCGCCGACAAACAAGGACGCTCGATCCATCAGCGCTCGAAGCTCCGTCAGCGGCCAATCGACCGCTTCAACCACTCGTACGTCTTCGCCGGCCGCCCGCCCGGCATGCGACGCGACTTCGCGGATCGTCGGCGTGTCCCCGGCCGCACCAACGACCACGAGCGCCCGGCCTCGCCCCTCGCGCGCGAGCGCCGCCGCAACCTCGGCGAAGGACGCCGCAGGCCAGCGGCGGAAGTCGTTGCCGGCGCCGACATGCATCACGATCACGGCGTCCGCGTCGCGAACACCGTGCGACGTCAACCGTGCCCGAATCGCGCCCCGGGCAGCGTCTTCGACCGGCATCTCCAGCCGGTCGCGATCCGGATCCGGCGGGCTCAGGAACGCGGAATCCACCGGCGCCAGCAGATCCCATTGATTCAGAACCGAGTGCCGCGGCGCGTATCCGCGAGGCCGCGGCACCAGATGGGTGTACATCCACCCCCGGCCGGACACATCGTAGCCCACGCGCATCTTCGCGCGTGATGCAAAGGTCAGCCACGAGCTTCGTGGGCCCCCGTGAAGATCGAGGGCCACGTCGATGCGACGTGCGCGAAGGCGGCGTGCGATCGACCAGTCCTCGGCGATTCGCCGCCAGCCCCTGCGATGCGTGATCACGATGGTCTCAGACACGTGGGGGTTCGCGCGCACGATCGGCGCCGCCATGGCTTCGACAAGATAGAGCAGAGTCGCTTCCGGGTAACGGCGCCGAAGCGCCCGGACGAGGGGAGTCGTGAGAAGCACGTCCCCGATGAGCCGGGGCCGCACGAGCAGGATCGTCAAGGCCGCATCACGCGTCGATGGTGGCCTCGTCGATCAACATCACGGGGATGTCATCCTTGATGGGATACGTCCGGCGGCACGCATCGCACTTGAGACCCGCGCCGTCCTTGACGAGGCGCACCGGCTTCTTGCACGCAGGGCACACAAGGATGTCGAGGAGCGCCTGATCAACTGGCATGCCCGCACTATAATCGTCGTGGGTCCTTCATGTCACCAGCACTCATTCTTGCAGGCGCGATAGTGCTTCAGGCGCCCGCGCCGGCGCAGGCGGTTGATCCCGCCGCCGAAGCCTACTTCCTGTTTCTCCAGAGCCGGCGTCTCGAATCCGACGGCAACGTCAGCGAGGCGATTGCGTCGCTGCGCCGCGCCCTCACGCTGCTGCCGAAAGCGGCGGAGATTCAAGCCGAGCTCGCCGGCGTGTATGCGCGCGAAGGCCGGGCTGCCGAAGCGGTGACGGCCGCCGAAGCGGCCCTGGGAATCGAGCCGAAGAATCGCGAGGCGCACCGCATTCTCGGGTTCGTCAAGGCTGCCGTCGCAAGCGATCCGGGCTACGCCTCAACGGCCGGCATGATGAACGCGGAGGCCATTCGCCATCTCGAGCAGGTACTGGCGGACTCGTTCGTCGATTTGTCCGCGGAGCTCACGCTCGGGCGCCTGTACGCGAAGACGGGACAGCACGAGAAAGCCCTCGCGACAATCAAGAAGTTCCTGTCAGAGCAGCCCGGCTACCCTGAAGCGCTGCTCCTCCTTGCGGAATCCGCGGAACAACTCGGGAAATGGGAAGACGCCGCCGGTGCATGGTCCGAGGTCGTCGAGATGGGGCCGCGCGGGCGCACCTATCGTGGGCGCCAGGCGACCGCGCTCGTCAAGCTCGGCGATCAGTACTTCCAGCTGAAGAAATACAAGGAAGCGGCGGACGCTTTCGACCGCGCCCTCGCGGGTGACCGAACCGTGTTCGATCCCGCAGAGGTTCAGCGCAAGCGAGACCGCGCCCGGGAACTGGCGGGGAAGTGATCCGCCGCGCAGCCCTGGCCACCGCGTTCGTGCTGGCCGCGGGAGCGTGCGGCCCCGCGGTCTTCATCCCACCCGCGGGCCCTGGTGCGCCGGTCGACGCGACCCCTGCATGGGCCGAGGCGACCAACACCTGCCGCAGCGCTCGCTCGTACGCGGCGACACTCCGAGTGGGAGGGCGCGCGGTGGGCCATCGCATCTGGGGGCGGCTCTCGATCGAGACCGCGGTCACGTCTTCCAACATCTATATGGGCGCCACGTTTTCCGGCCAGCCGATCTTCGTCCTGGCGGGGACCCCTTCGCAGGCGACGCTCTGGCTTCGGCGGGAGAATCGCGCTGTGCGCGCGGCGGCCAGTGACATCATCGAGGCCATCCTTGGCGTAGCGATTCCGCCCGATCGGTTGCTGTCCATTCTCTCGGGCTGTGGTACGCGCGCGTTCGAGATCACGTCCGCAGGGAGCCACGCTGGACTCGTGTCCGTGCAGACGTCAGACACGCGGGTGTTCCTGAAGCGCGGCGCGGAGGGCTGGCGGACGTTCGCCTCCGAGGCCGATGGCTTTACCGTGAAGTACTCCTGGAAAACCACGAACTCGCCCGACAAACTGTGGATTCGATCGATACCAGGGCGGGAGCCGTCGGCATCGCTCGATGTGTCGGCGAGCGATGTCAGCCTCAACGAGGCCCTGCCGCCGTCCGTGTTCAGCGCACCCGCGGGTGCCGCTTCCGCCGAGGCCATGACCCTCGAAGAGTTGCGCGGCGGAACGTGGAGAAAGCAGCCGTAGTGGCGCGCGCTCTGGTATTGCGGCCCACGGCCAAGGTCAATCTGATGCTTCGCGTAGGCGCGAGGCAGACCGATGGCTACCATGACGTGCGGACGCTCATGCAGTCCATCGGGCTGTCTGACACGCTCACGTTCACGCCGCGCCGGGGGCCGTTCGCGTTGCAGTGCCGCGCGCCGGGTGTCCCGGTGGATGAGTCGAACCTGGTCTGGAAGGCCGCCGACGCGCTCTGGCGCGCCGGGGGACGGACCGACAAGCCACAGAACGTCCACGTCAGGCTCGACAAGGTGATCCCGTCGGCCGCAGGGCTTGGTGGCGGCAGCGCCGACGCGGCGGCGGCGCTCATCGGTCTCAATTCCATCTGGGATCTCCGGCGGCCGCGTCATGAACTAATGCGGATTGCGGCGACGCTCGGGGCCGACGTGCCATTCTTTCTTCAGTGCGGTACCGCGCTCTGCGTCGGCCGCGGTGATGAGGTGTATCCGGTTGACGACGCCAGGCGGATGGGGATTGTGGTGATCAAGCCTTCGTTCGGCGTGTCCACGTCGGAAGCGTACCGATGGCTCGACGAGGATCGGACCGCGGGCCTCCCCGCCAGTGGCGAGCGCCAGCCGCGGGAGTTAGACATCGGGTGGTCGACCGGACCGGTTTCTCTGGCAAACGACCTCGAGGCGCCGGTGGCACGGCGGCAAGCCGGGATCACGGAGATGATCGACGCCTGCGTTCGTGAGGGCGCGCTCGCCGCCGCCATGTCCGGCAGTGGTTCGTCGGTTTACGCCGTTTTCCCCGAAACAGTGGCGAATCGCGCGGCAAAACGCTTGGCCCGTCCCGACTGGCTGGTGCTGCTCACGCGCACGATGACCCGCCAGGAGGCCGGTCGCCGCATTCGCCTGTGATACACTCCCGTGTTTGCGCCCACTAGATGGGGCGTGGCCAAGCGGTAAGGCGCGGGACTTTGGATCCCGTATTCGAAGGTTCGAATCCTTCCGCCCCAACCATTTACACCGACTGAGATGAACCACGGGCAACTCAAAATTTTCTCAGGGAGTGCGCATCCCGCACTGGCGAAGGAGATAGCCGAGAACCTCGGCATTTCCCTCGGAGCGGCCCGCCTGCATCGTTTTCCCGACACGGAAGTCTCGTTCCAAATCGACGAGAACATCCGCGGCACTGACGTGTTCATCGTCCAGCCGACTTGCCCTCCCGTCGATGAGCACCTCGTCGAGCTCTGCGTGATGATGGACGCGTTCCGGCGCTCGTCGGCGTCGCGCATCACCGCGGTCATTCCGTACTACGGCTACGCCAGGCAGGACCGCAAGGACAAGCCGCGCGTCCCGATCTCGGCGAAGCTGATGGCCAATCTGCTGGGTGCGGCGGGAACGAACCGGGTGCTTACGATGGATCTGCACAAGGCGCAGATTCAGGGCTTCTTCGACATCCCGGTCGACCACCTGTTCGCGGCGCCGGTCATCATCGAGTACCTCGCGCGGCAGAACTACGACGGGCTTACGATCGTGTCACCCGACGTCGGCGGCGCCGAGCGCGCGCGCGCGTACGCGAAGCGGCTCGACGCGGAACTCGCGATCATCGACAAGCGCCGCAGTGAAGACGGCACCGCCGAAGTCATGAACGTCGTCGGCGACGTGAAGGGGCGCGTCTGCGTGATCGCGGACGACATCATCGACACGGCCGGCACGATTCAGAAGGCCGCGCAGGCGCTCGTCGACAACGGCGCGAGCCGCGTCCTCGCGGCCGCCGTGCACGGCGTCCTGTCCGGTCCGGCGATGGAGCGCATCGAGAAGTCGCCGATCGACAAGCTCGTGGTGACGAACACGATTCCCCGCCGGAGCGGGGCATCCGACAAGGTCGTGGTGCTGTCAGTGGCGCGCTTGCTCGCGCAGGCCATCCGCAGCATCCACGAAGAAACATCGGTCTCGAAGCTTTTCGTTTAGAGGAACCTGATCATGGACGCGACACTCGAAGCCACCAGCCGCAAACGGTTCGGCAAGAACGAAGCGGGACGTATCCGCCGCGAGGGCCAGATCCCGGCCGTCGTCTATGGCGAGAAACATGACGCCCAGCCGGTGACCGTCGACCCGAATGCCTTGCTCCACATCCTCCACTCCGAGTCCGGCGCGAACACCCTCATCTCGCTCAAGATCGACGGCGGTGGCGACGCGCGCGTGCTGGTGAAGGAGTTCCAGATTCACCCGGTCGAGCGCGAGTTGCTGCACGCAGACTTCTACCGTGTCGCCATGGACAAGGTCCTGCGCGTTACGGTACCCGTGCACCTGGCCGGCGTGGCCAAGGGCATCAAGGAGCAGGGCGGCATCGTCGACTTCGTCCATCGCGAAGTGGTGATGGAATGTCTGCCTGCGGACATCCCGGAGTACATCACCGTCGATGTGACCGAGTTGATGCTGCACGACGGCGTGCGCGTGCGCGACCTTCAGACCGGCGGCAAGTGGAAGGCCATCAGCGATCCCGACATGCTGATCGTCCACGTGATTGCGCCGAAGGCCGAGCCCGAGCCGGTGGCGGCCGACGCGGCCGCGGCTGCGGCGCCGACGGCGCCGGCCGAGCCCGAGGTCATCAAGAAGGGCAAGGTCGAGAAGGCCGACGAAGAGAAGTAGCCAGCATGAAGCTGGTCGCGGGGCTAGGCAATCCCGGGAAGCAATACCGGGGAACACGTCACAACGTCGGATTCGACGTCGTAGATTTGCTGGCCACCGAGCATCGGCTCGAGTACTTAGCCGCGCCCGTCGATGCGGTGTTCGCCCGATGGCGGCGCGCGGACGGAGACGATGTGCTGGTGATGAAGCCGCTCACGTTCATGAACCTGAGCGGCGGCGCGGTCGCGGGTCTCGCGCGGTACTACCGGATCGAGACACCGGACCTGTTGATTGTGTGCGACGACGTGAACCTGCCGCTTGGTAGATTGCGGGTTCGCGCGACCGGCACCGAGGGTGGCCACAATGGACTGAGGTCCGTGGCCGAGGTGCTCGGGACGATTGATTATCCGCGGCTCCGGATCGGCGTGGGCCGCGGAGACGTCAGGCGCGAACTTGGCGATCACGTGCTCGCCAGGTTCGAGCCGGAAGAACAGCCCGGGATTGAAGCCGCGATTGCCCGGGCGGCCGATGCCGTCGAAACGTGGATTGCCGACGGTGTGGCGAAGACGATGAACGTCTTCAATCGCGCGGAAGACGAGTAACAAGCTCCTTGCCACTCTCAATAAGGAGGGTGGCCTGATGTCCATAAGGAGGCACATGAGCGCCGTTCGCCAGTACGAACTGATCTATATCCTTCCCCCCGAAACCACCGAGGAGGCGGTCGCCGAGCTGCAGACGCAGGTCGAGGCGATCACCCAGCGGTTCAGCGCCACCATCGAGAAGACGGAGAACTGGGGCCGCCGCAAGCTGGCCTACGAGATCGCCGGCCATCGTGAGGGTGTCTACGTGCTGCACGTCATCAACGGCCCGGCCGAAATGACGGCCGAGCTCGACCGGCGTCTGCGTGTCTTCGACCTCGTGATCCGCCACATGATCGTGCGCGTCGACCAGGAACTCGCGGTTGCGGAGCGCGCCAAGACGAACCGCAAGGCGGCCATGACCGCTCGCCGGGTGCGCCGCGGGTTGCCGCCGGAGCCGACCGAGCAGGAGCGGAGCCGCCGGCATGAAGAGGACGATGACGTTGACGGCCCGGAAATGGGCTTCCGTGGAGGCGACCGATGATGGACTTTGACAACCGTGGAGACCGCGGCGGCCGTGGAGGCAGCAAGGACAAGAAGGACGAGAAGGGCGGCGGACGCCGCACGTTCTTCCGCCGGCGCCGCCTGTGCAAGTTCTGTGTCGAGAAGATCGACTACATCGGCTACAAGGACGTGAAGCTCCTGGCGCCGTTCATTCCGGAGCGCGGCAAGATTCAGCCGCGGCGCATCTCCGGCGTGTGCGCGACGCACCAGCGAGCGCTGCAGAACGCGATCAAGCGGGCCCGCCAGATCGCGCTCGTGCCGTACACCACGGACTAGGCCGGGGAGACGAAAAAATGTCCATCGAAGTCATTCTGAAAGACCACGTCGAGCACCTCGGCCGGCGCGGTGAGATCGTCAAGGTGGCCTCCGGCTACGCGCGCAATTTTCTGTTTCCGCGCAACCTGGCGCTCGCCGTCACGGACGAGAACAAGCGGACGATCGAGCGTGAGCGCGTGAAGGCGGAAGCCCGCGAGTCCGAAGAACTGAAGGCCGCGCAGGCGATCGCCGCCACACTCGAAGGCCTCGACGTCGCGATCGCCCGCCGCGTCGGCGAGCACGACGTGCTGTACGGGTCGGTCACGTCCGGCGACATCGCCGACGCGCTGGCCGCCCGCGACGTCACCGTCGACCGCCGGAAGATCCAGCTCACGGATCCTCTCAAGACGCTCGGCGAGCACTCGGTCGGCGTGAAGCTCCACCGCGAGGTGACAGCCAACCTCAAGGTGCGCATCATCGCGGCCACGTAGCACGGCGGTGCAGGGTTCACACGTTCAGGGTTCAGGGTGCGCTTTCGCACCCTGAACCTTGAACCCTGCACCCTGAACCTGTAAGGTTCACTTCCCCATGTCTGATCGCACTCTTCCGCACAACCTGGAGGCGGAGAAGTGCGTACTGGGTGCGATTCTCATCGACAATCCCTCGTTCAATCAGGCCGCGGAAGTCATCGGCTCCGAGGACTTCTTCCGCGATGCGCACCGCCGCATCTTCGAGAAGATGATCGGCCTGTCCGAGCGCAGCCAGCCGATCGATCCCGTCACGCTCAAGGACGAGCTCTCGCGAAGCGGGGAGCTCGATGAAGTGGGCGGGCCCGCGTACGTCGCGTCGCTCACCGACGGCGTGCCTCGGTCGGCGAACGTCGAGTTCTACGCGAAGATCGTCAAGCAGAAGTCCACGCTGCGGAAACTGATCCAGTCATCCAACGATGTCCTGGCCCGCGCGTACGACGCCGAGGAGGATCCCGACAACCTGCTCGACGAGGCCGAGCGATCGATCTTTCAAATCGCCGAGAACCGCATGCGTTCGGGCTTCGTGTCCCTCGCGGAGCTGGTCGACGGCGGCTGGAAGCAGCTCGAGAAGCTGCAGGAACACAAGGGCAATGTCACCGGCGTGCCCACCGGTTTCGTGGATCTGGACGAGATGACGTCCGGGTTCCAGAAGTCCGACCTCGTCATCGTCGCGGCCCGGCCGTCGATGGGCAAGACGAGCCTGGTGCTGAACATGGCGCTGCACTGCGGCATCGAGGCGGGCCGGACGGCCGGTGTGTTCAGTCTCGAAATGTCGAAGGAGCAGCTGTTCATGCGCATGCTGACCTCCGAAGCCCGCGTCGATGCGCACAAGTTCCGCGGAGGTTTCCTCGGGGAGCAGGATTACAGCCGGCTCGTCTCGGCTTTCGCGCGCCTGCACGACGCCAAGGTGTTCATCGACGACTCGCCGTCCATCGGCATCCTCGAGATGCGCGCCAAGGCCAGGCGACTCAAGATGGAGCACGGCCTGGACCTGCTCGTCATCGACTACCTCCAGTTGATGCAGGGCCGCGGGAAGTTCGACAACCGCCAGCAGGAGCTGGCGTCGATTTCGCGCTCGCTCAAGATCCTCGCCAAGGAACTTGAGATCCCAATCATCGCGCTCAGCCAGCTGAGCCGCGCGCCGGAAGGCCGCAGCGACCACCGTCCGCAGTTGTCCGACCTTCGTGAGTCGGGCGCGCTCGAACAGGACGCCGACGTCGTCATGTTCATCTACCGCGAAGAGATGTATCCGGTGGACGGCCAGGTGCCGCCGGAGGCTGAAGGTGTCGCGGAGTTGATCATCGGCAAGCAGCGCAACGGGCCCACCGGCACGGTGAGGCTCGTGTTCCTGAAGCAGTACACGCGATTCGAAAACCTCGCGTCCGCGTACCCGGGCTGAGACGTGGTCAGGCCGACGGTTGCGAAGGTGAGCCTGCCGGACGTGCAGGCGAATCTGCGCGCAATTCGCGGACTCCTCGATCGTCAGGCCGGCTTGGCGTCCGTTCCGCCGCCCGGCATCATCGCGGTCGTAAAGGCGAACGCGTACGGCCACGGCGCCGCAGCCGTCGCCGGCGCCCTCGAGGCGGCCGGCGTCACGATGCTCGCGTGCGCCGACATCGAAGAGGGCGCGGCTCTGCGCGACGCCGGCATCAGCGTCCCGATTCTTGTGTTCGGCGCGCTCAGCGTCAGCGACCTGGATGGAGTCTTCACGCACGAACTGACGCCAACGGTCTCGACCCCGGGAGCGGCGCGCGCGCTCGAGACGGCCGCAGCCGCCCGCAGTATTCGCCTTGGCTGCCATCTGAAGATCGACACGGGCATGAACCGTCTCGGGTTCCGTCACGACAACCTGCGGCGGACGATGCCCGACGTGCTGGCGAGTCCGCACCTCCAGTTCGACGCCGTCTACACACATTTCGCCACGGCCGACAATCCAGAGTCCGCGTTCCTGGACGAGCAGCGCGGACGATTCGACCGCGCAACCGCGGCGCTTGGCGCGCTCGGCCTCCGCGCGGCACAACGACACGCCGCCAATTCCGCGGCGCTGCTCCGCGATGCCCGCACCTGGTACGACGCCGTCCGGCCCGGCCTCCTTCTTTATGGCGTCGTGCCGCCGCCGCTGTCCGCATCCGATCTCGACTTGAGACCTGCCCTGTCACTGGTATCCCGTATCGTGGCCGTGAAGGGCGTGCGGGCCGGCGAGGCGTCCGGCTATGGCCTGAAGTGGCGGCCGTCGGAACCGCGAACGATCGCGATCGTGCCGGCCGGTTATGCCGATGGTCTCGATACGCGCGCCGCCGGACGGGCAAGCGTGCTCGTCCGCGGCAAACGCGCGCCGATCGTCGGCTCGGTCTGCATGGACATGATCACCGTCGATGTCACGGGCACCGACGTCTCGCCAGGCGATGACGTCGTGTTGATCGGCCGGCAGGGCGACGAAGAAATCACCGCGCGGGAGATCGCCGCGGCGATTGGATCGATACCGTGGGAGGTCATGTCACGACTTGGTAGCCGGGTTGATCGACACTACGACTAAGTTCGAAGTACGAAGTTCGAAGTTCGAAACACGGAGGGGACGGAGTTACCCGCCTTGTAGGCACTTGGGAACTGGATTACCCCTGGGCCTCTTCCTTCAGCCGGCGCCGCGTGACAGTAAGAATGGCGATCAGCTCACCGGCCTCGGCGACAAGAGGCTCCAGCAAGGTCTTGGGCGCGAGGTCAGTAGCCAGCAAGAGGCGTAGCCAGTAACTCGTTTCGCGCGCTTCCTTCAGCGCAATCGATACTCTGGACGCAGCGTCAGCCCGGGAGTGGGCTGCGTTGTGCTCTTCAAGATTTGCCCCGATCGATGTGCCGGCCCGAAGTACCTGCCGCGCAAGATGGGGCGGCCGAGCAGGTAACTTGGCAAGCTTCATGTAGGCGCGGACAATGGCGCAGGCGAACCTGAAGCTACGAGACTGAAAGGATTCGAGAGGTTTGTTCATGTGACAGGTTCAAGCAAGGGGGATGCCGGACTCATTCGATCGAGCCACTCCGTACCCTCCGTGTTTCGAACTTCGAACTTTGAACTTCGAACTTAGACAATGAAACAACCGAAGTCCCTCTTCTCCTGTCAGCAATGCGGCGCCCAGTCCCCCAAGTGGCTGGGCCGCTGTCCGGAGTGCTCCGCGTGGAATTCGTTCGTCGAAGAATTGGCGGCCGTGGTGATGGAGACAGGCCCGCGTGGCGCGGCCGCTGCGCTGGGTGGCGGCGGCGCGCATCTGTATCGCGATGTCGACACGGTGGTGAGTGAGCGGATCGGCTCTGGGGTGAGCGAATTCGATCGGGTGCTGGGTGGCGGGATCGTGCCGGGATCGCTCGTGCTGCTCGGTGGGGAGCCCGGGATCGGCAAATCGACGCTGCTGCTGCAGGCGGCGGCGCATTTCGCGAAACACGTCGGGCCGGTGCTGTACTGCTCCGGCGAAGAATCCGAACATCAAATCAAAATGCGGGGCGAACGCCTTGGCGTCACCGACGCGCCGCTGTATCTCCTCGCGGAGACCTGCGTCGAGCGGTTGCTCGAGGAGGTCGCGCGGGTGAAACCGGCCCTGCTGATCGTCGATTCGATTCAGACGGTCTTCTCATTGAAACTGCAATCGGCGCCGGGGAGCGTCGGCCAGGTGCGGCAGGCCGCCACCGACCTCCTGTTCGCGGCGAAGGGCAAGAACCTGCCCACGATCCTGGTCGGCCATGTCACGAAGGACGGCAGCCTCGCGGGCCCCAAGGTCCTCGAGCACGTCGTCGACACGGTGCTGTACTTCGAGGGCCACCAGCATCACTCGCATCGCATCGTGCGTGCAGTGAAGAACCGCTTCGGGGCCATCAGCGAGTTGGGCGTATTCGAGATGACGGGCGCCGGACTCAAAGCCGTGCCGAATCCGTCGAAGCTGTTTCTGGCCGAGCGGCCGGTGAACGTACCCGGCTCGGCGGTACTCTGCACGGTCGAGGGCTCGCGGCCAATCCTGGTCGAAGTGCAGGCGCTCGTGAGCGGGTCCACGTTTGGCAACCCGCGACGCACCGCGAGCGGGCTCGATCAGAATCGACTCTCGCTTCTTCTCGCGGTGCTGGACAAACGCGCGGGCCTGAACCTGGCGACCGACGATGTGTTCGTGAACGTCGCGGGCGGCTTGTCGGTGGAGGAACCGGCGGCCGATCTTGCGATCGTCGCGGCAGTCGCGTCGAGCCTGCGCAATCGGGCCATCCCATCGGACGTTGTCGTGTTCGGCGAAATCGGTCTTGCCGGCGAGGTGCGCGCGACTTCGCACGCAGCGCTTCGCGTGCGCGAAGCCCAGCAGCTCGGATTCCGGAAGTGCATCGTTCCGGACAACAGCCTGTCGCCCAGTGAGTCACCCGCGAATCTGGAGCTCGTGGGCGTCCGCACGGTGGGCGAAGCGCTCGACGCCCTGTTGTAGTATTCCCATGGAATGACGGGTTTCCTCCTCGCGCGAGTCCTGTTCACGGCGACGGTGGTGTACGCGGCCAGCGTCATCGTGCCCATCGATGGACATCCGTACGCGAGCGCCCTCCTCGGCCTGGGCGTGGCGCTGGTCATCGTCGCTGCCGAAGCGCGCTTGCGCGACGCCGCGGTGACGAGCCTGCTCGGCGGCCTGATTGGATTCGCGATCGGCCTCTGGCTCGCCAACACGATCGTCGGCGCACTCACGTGGTCCAACACGAGCAACACCAAGGTGCAGTTCCTGCACGGCCTGATTGTCGTCGTCCTGCCGTTTCTCGGCATGATGCTCGGCGCGAGGCGCGGCGAATGGCTCGAGCCGGCGAAGCTCGTGTCGATCTTCAAGGACGCGCGGCCGCAGAAGCGCTACAAGATCCTCGACACGAGCGTCATCATCGACGGGCGCGTCGCGGAAATCGTCGAGACGGGCTTCCTCGACGGCACGCTCATCGTGCCGCAGTTCGTGTTGAAGGAGCTGCAGTTCGTCGCGGACTCCGCCGATCCGCTCAAGCGCAACCGCGGACGCCGCGGCCTCGACATCCTCCAGCGGATCCAGAAGATGGCGGGCGTCGAAGTGATCATCTCGGACATGGACTTCCCGCAGGTCAAGGAAGTCGACATGAAGCTGATCGAGCTGGCGCGGACGCTTCTCGGCAAGATCGTCACGAACGACTTCAACCTCAACAAGGTCGCGCAGCTGCGCGGCGTGGAAGTGCTGAACATCAACGAGCTCGCGAACGTGCTCAAGCCCGTCGTGCTGCCGGGCGAGGCGATGAACGTCTTCGTCCTCAAGGAAGGCAAGGAGTACACGCAGGGTGTCGCGTACCTGGATGACGGCACGATGGTGGTGGTGGACAACGCGCGCCAGCGCATCGGCAAGAACGTGGACATCGTCGTCACCAGCGTTCTTCAGACCACGGCCGGCCGGATGATCTTCGGCAAGTGCGCCGAGCAGGCCGCCGGGTCGCAGGAGACCGCGCGCTCCGATCGTGACGACAGCGGCCGCCGTCCGCGCCCGGCCGCGCAGGTGTGAGCCCGGTCGTCGGCTGGGCGAAGACCGCCTTCGTCCTCGTTCCCCTCATCGCGATCTACACCATCGTCCTCGGTACGTTGTCTCTTGTTGGCGGCATCGCGGATGGCAGCGGGCGGTTCGCCCATCGTTGCGCGCAATGGTGGGCGCGGCTGATTCTGTGGACGAGCGGGACACGCCTTGAAATCACCGGCGTCCCCATGCCGCCGGCCGACCAGAGCGCGGTGTTCGTCGCGAACCACTCGAGCTTCTACGACACGCCCATCGTGTTCGGGGCGCTGACCCGGCAGCTCCGTATCATGGCAAAGGCCGATTTGGGCTACGTCCCGTTCATCGGATGGCACCTGAGCCGGAGCGGCCATGTCCTTGTCGATCGCAAGAACCCGGGTGCGAGCATCTTCAAGCGCATGCAGCGGATGGCGCGATCGGGCGCTTCGCTCGTTGTCTTTCCTGAGGGCTCGCGCACGAGGGACGGCCTGGTGCACAAGTTCAAGGCCGGCATCTTCATGCTGGCGATCGAGAACGGTCTTCCAGTGGTGCCGATCAGCATCTCCGGGAGCCGCGTAGTGATGCCCAAGGGGCGGTTCGCCGTGGCGCCGGCCACCGTGACGGTCACGGTGCACGAGGCAATTGCGACGAAGAGCATGTCGCGTGACGACGCGCGGGAGCTGGCGGCGAGAGTGCAGGGGATCATCGCCGCCGCGGTGCGGCACTAGTAGAGCTGATAGAGATGATGCTGACCGTCGATCAATCGCTGGCGTCGATCGTCAAGCCCGGCTGGTTCGTGGCTGAGCCGGTGCGGGTGCTTGCCCGCGACGAGACGATGGATGAGCCGTTGCGGAAGGCGGCGGAGGCGCTGCGTTCGGCCACTGAGATTGAGACGGCGGACGTCACCGCCGATGTGCGGACGATGTACAAGCGCGTCGGGATCGATCCGACGAAGACACGCCCGTCGTCCGAGGCGCTGCTGAGGCGCGTGAAACGGGGCGACGAGCTTCCGCGGATCAACAGTCTGGTCGACGTCATCAATTGGTGCTCGGTCGAAACCCAGCTGCCGTACGGCCTGTACGACCTCGACCAGATCAAGGGCGGCGTCGTATTGCGTCTGGGCCGCCAGGGCGAGGAGTATGCCGGCATTCGCAAGGATGCCGTCCACGTCGGAGGCCGCATGACGCTGGCCGACGACGCGGGCGCGTTCGGCAACCCAACGTCGGATTCGGCGCGGACGATGGTGACGACGGCCACGACTCGTGCCCTGGTCGTCATCTATTGTCCCGTGGCCGTCAGTAACGCGAGGCTCGAGGCCGCCGTGGCGCTGACGAGGGCCCGCATCGTTTCCCGATAGAATTTCCCTTCTGTGCGTACCGGCGTGATTGTCGTAGCGGGAGGGCAGGGCCTCCGGATGGGCGGTTCCGTCCCGAAGCAGCTGCTCGAGATTGGCGGCCGGTCTGTTCTTCAGCGAAGCCTGCACACGTTCGACTCGCATCCGGATGTGAGCCAGATCGTCGTGGTGCTGCACGAGTCGCTCCTGGCCGGCAGCGCTGAGCTGGTTGGACCGCTCACGCGGCCGCATGTTGTCGTTGCGGGCGGCCGGCGGCGTCAGGACTCTGTCGCGAACGGGATGGCGGCGATTCAGTCCGACTGCGATGTGGTGCTGGTCCACGATGCCGCGCGGCCCTTTGTCAGCCGGACGTTGATCGACAGGGTCATCGCGGGCGCAGCCGAACACGGCGCGGTGATACCCGCGCTCGGGGTCCGTGACACCGTCAAGCGTGCCGGTGCCACGCGCCAGGTGATGGCCACGATCCCGCGCGATGAGGTGTGGCTAGCGCAGACACCTCAAGGCTTCCAGCGCAGCGTGCTTGCCGACGCCGTTAGGCGCGGCGCCGGCGGTGCGGACGTAACCGACGAGGGCATGCTCGCAGAGCAGGCAGGATACCCAGTGAAGATCGTGAACGGGGAACCGGAGAACCTGAAGATTACGACGCCCGAGGATTTGGCTGCCGCGCGCGCGCGCGCACAACCGCGGACGGCGACACGCGTCGGCACGGGGTACGACCTGCATCGCCTGGCGCCCGGACGTTCCCTGGTGCTTGCCGGAGAAGTCATCCCGTTCGATCTCGGCCCCATCGCGCATTCTGACGGCGACGTGTTGTGCCACGCGCTCATCGATGCGCTGCTCGGGGCCGCCGGTGCGGGTGACATCGGCAGGCATTTTCCGAACACCGACGCCGCGTGGAAGAACGCGGCCGGTCTCGAGCTGCTCGTGCGGGCACTGACTGTGATTCAGAGTGCCGGCTGGGCGGTCGCGAATGTCGATGTCACGATCGTGCTCGAACGTCCGAAGCTCTCGCCGCACATTCCCGCCATCGTGCTGAGGCTGGCGAAGATCCTCGACATCGCGACCGACTGTGTCAGCGTGAAGGGAAAGACGAACGAGGGCGTGGACGCGGTCGGTCGGGGCGAGGCGATCGCCGCGCATGCCGTGGCGCTGCTCACGCGCGCGGAGCCCGTTCGATGAGGCTGAGGTTTGCGCCGAGTCCGACAGGCCAGCTTCACGTCGGGAACGCGCGTACGGCGTTGTTCAACTGGTTGCTTGCGCGGGGGCACGGCGGCACGTTCGTGCTGCGCATCGAGGACACCGACACCGAACGATCCACTCGAGAGTCCGAGGAGAGCATCATCTCGGACCTGAAGTGGCTCGGTCTTGATTGGGATGAAGGGCCGGACGAGGGCGGACCGTTCGGGCCGTACCGGCAGTCGGAGCGGCAGGATCGCTACGACCGCGTGCTCGAAGGATGGCTCTCGAGCGGCCGCGCGTACCGGTGTTTCTGTTCTCCCACTCTGCTGGACTCGGACCGGCAGGCGGCTCTCGCAGCCGGACATCCGCCGAAGTACGCGGGCCGATGCCGCGACCTCGGCGCGGACGAAGTGAACCGGCGCCTTGCCGCGGGCGAAACCGCCGCCGTTCGGTTTCGCATACCCGATCGCCGCGACGTCACCTTCGATGACATCGTTCGCGGCGAGGTGACATTCAGTACCGACGTCATCGGCGATCCTGTGATCGTCCGATCCGACGGGCGGCCGGCCTACAACTTTGCCGTGGTCGTCGACGACGTGCAGATGCAGGTGAGCCATGTGATTCGCGGCGAGGATCACATTTCGAATACGCCGCGCCAGGTCCTGATGTACGAAGCCCTCGGCGCGGCTCCGCCGAAATTCGCGCATTTGTCGCTCGTTCTCGGTCCCGATCACGCTCCACTCTCCAAGCGTCATGGCGCGACGAGCGTGGCGGAGTTTCGCGCGCGCGGCTATTTGCCCGAGGCGCTGGTCAACTATCTCGCGCTCCTCGGCTGGTCGCCGGGCGAGAACCAGGAGATCCTTCCGGCGCGCGAGATGGCGACACGCTTCGATCTCGCGGTCGTCAGTCACAGCGCGGCCGTCTTCGACACGGCCAAGTTGGCCTGGATGAACCGCCACTACATGAAGGAAGCGGATCCGGCGTGCATCGCAAAGCTCGCGCTGCCGTACTTCGTGACCGCGGGCTTCGTCACCGCTGAAACCATGGCGTCGCTGGACTTTGTGCAGGCGTTGCTGCCGCTGGCGGTCGGCTCGGTCGATCGCGTCGAGGAGATCCCGGAACGGGTGACGACCGTGTTCGCCTGGGATGCGGCAAGGGCCGCGGAACTCGTCCGGCAGGAACCGGATGGAGCAAGAGCGGTCGCGGCATTCCTTGCAGAGGTATCCGCCATCGGCCCGCTCGATCGCGAGTCATTCCGGGCGGCTGCGGGCCGGGCGCGGCAGACGAGCGGCCTCAAAGGCAAGGCGTTGTTCCACCCGGTCAGGGTTGCGCTCACGGCGGCGGACTCAGGACCGGAGCTGGATCTCGCGATTCCCGCGATCGACAAGGGCGCGGCTCTTCCAGCAGGGAGTGGCGTCGTCAAGGTAGAATCGTGTGTTGTCCGGTTGCTGGAAGTCGTGAAGAGGCTGACAGCACCGGACGCGTAGAACCTGCCCGTGTCATTGATTTACGGAATCCATGCAGTCACCGAATCGCTGAAGTCGCGGCGTGTGTCGCGGCTCGTGCATGAGCGGGGCGCTGGCCCGCGGGTCGACGCGCTCGTCGCGCGCGCGCACGAGCTCCGGATTCCGATCGAGACGCTCGATCGACGGGCGCTCGACAAGGTCACGCGTGGGGGGGTCCATCAGGGCGTGGCGGCCGAGCTGCAGCCGCTGCCTGCGTACACCGTGGAGGAGCTGGTCAAAGAGGCCGGCGGGCCGGCGCTCCTCGTGGTGCTCGACGGCATCGAGGATCCCCAGAATATGGGGGCGATTCTGCGGTCGGTTGACGCCTCCGGGGCGTCCGGGCTCATCCGGCAGGCGAGGCACTCGGCGCCGCTCGATGGCGCTACCGCCAAGGCCTCCGCCGGCGCGGTAACCCACGTTCGGATTGCGACCGTGGTGAACATTTCGCGAGCGCTCGAGGAGCTCAAGGAGCTCAACGTCTGGACAGTCGGCTTCGATTCCGCAGCCCCGGAAGCCTACGACGAGGTGGACTACACGCAGCCGACGGCCCTGGTTTTGGGTGCCGAGGGCACTGGACTGCGGCGTCTGGTGCGGGAAACGTGCGACCGGGTCGTTTCCGTGCCCATGGCGGGGGTCGTCGCGAGCCTCAACGTGTCGGTGACTGCCGGGGTGGCCCTGTTCGAGGCGTCCCGGCAGCGCCGGAAGCGGTTTGGAGGGTCGTGACGGGGTTGTTGGGTTGGCATGGGCCGTGCTACCATTCCTGTTTCGTTCGGCTGGCGTAGCTCAGTCAGGTAGAGCAGCTGATTTGTAATCAGCTGGTCGGGGGTTCAAATCCCTTCGCCAGCTCCAAGTTACGAGCCACACGCGAAGGCTGAGTCGATCCAAGTCAGGTGGCGGTCGGAACACGCGGCCTCTTGAGCAGAATGGGGCCGGGCAGGGCAGTGTCGGCAGGGAGCGCGCGGACGAATAGATTCTGTGGCGAGGTAGCGAAGCGGTCAAACGCAACAGACTGTAAATCTGTCGCCCTCTGCGGCTTCGAAGGTTCGAATCCTTCCCTCGCCACCAACCTTCGCCGAGCGCTCGCTGCGCTCGCGGCTCCGGTTGGCAAGCCGAGGGAAGTTGAGCGTGAAAGTTCGGAGCAAGGCGCGTGGCAAGAGAGGTTTGGAGAAGTGAAGCGGGCTTGCCCGCCGAAGCGCCGAGAGGCGAAGCGGGCGAGGCGCGAAGGCGGGAGTAACTCAGTGGTAGAGTCACAGCCTTCCAAGCTGTTGGTCGCGGGTTCGATCCCCGTCTCCCGCTCCAGATCACGAGTTCAGGCCGACTTGTCGGCCGAAGCGCGAAGCGCGAAGGCCGATGTAGCTCAGTTGGCAGAGCACGTCCTTGGTAAGGACGAGGTCACCGGTTCGATCCCGGTCATCGGCTCCATCTGAGAGAAGTTCGAAGTACGACGTTCGAAGTGCGAATTAACTAAACGGGAGAACACTGGCGATGGCGAAGGAGAAGTTTGATCGTTCCAAACCCCACGTGAACGTGGGCACGATTGGCCACATCGATCACGGCAAGACCACCCTGACCGCGGCCCTCACCAAGGTAGCGGCTGACAAGGGCTGGGCCAAGTTCGTTCCGTACGACGAGGTCGCCAAGGCGTCCGAGTCGCAGGGCCGCCGCGACGAGACCAAGATTCTCACCATCGCGACGAGTCACGTCGAGTACGGGACGCCGAACCGGCACTACGCCCACGTCGACTGCCCGGGCCACGCCGACTACATCAAGAACATGATCACGGGCGCCGCGCAGATGGATGGCGCGATCCTGGTCGTGTCGGCCGTCGATGGTCCGATGCCGCAGACGCGTGAGCACGTGCTGCTCGCCAAGCAGGTCAATGTGCCGTACGTCGTCGTCGCGCTGAACAAGGTTGACGCGGTGGACGATCCCGAGCTCCTCGACCTCGTCGAGCTCGAGGTGCGCGATCTGCTGAAGAGCTACGGCTTCCCCGGCGACGACCTGCCCGTGGTGCGCGTGTCGGCGCTCGGCGCGCTGAAGGGTGAGCCGGCCGGTGTCGAGTCCGTCCTGAAGCTGATGGAAGCGCTGGATACGTACATCCCGCTGCCGCAGCGCGAGACGGACAAGCCGTTCATGATGCCGATCGAGGACGTGTTCTCGATCTCCGGCCGTGGCACGGTCGTCACGGGACGTGTCGATCGCGGCAAGGTCAAGGTCGGCGAGGAAGTCGAAATCGTCGGCTTCAAGGCGACGGAGAAGAAGGTCGTCACGGGCGTCGAGATGTTCCGTAAGCTGCTGGATGAGGGCGTCGCCGGCGACAACATCGGCGTCCTGCTCCGCGGCGTGTAAAAGGAAGACGTCGAGCGCGGCCAGGTGCTCTGCAAGCCGGGTTCGATCCTGCCGCACACGAAGTTCAAGGCCGAGGTGTACATCCTGTCCAAGGACGAGGGTGGCCGCCACACGCCGTTCTTCAACGGCTATCGCCCGCAGTTCTACATCCGGACGACCGACGTGACCGGCACGCTGCACCTGCCGGAGGGCGTCGAGATGGTCATGCCTGGTGACAACACGGCGATCACCGGCGAACTGCTGACCCCTGTCGCGCTTGAAAAGGGCGCACGATTCGCGATTCGTGAAGGCGGCCGCACGGTTGGCGCCGGCACGATTTCGGAAATCATTGAGTAACTAGAGGAACGTAGCAATGCGCGAAATCGTGACGCTCGCGTGCACCGAGTGCAAGCGGCGGAATTACAGCACGACGAAGAACCGACGCAAGAGCTCCGAACGGCTGGAGTTCAGCAAGTTCTGTCGTGCCTGCCGCAAGCACACGGCGCACAAGGAAAGTAAGTAGGGCAACAGGTCAGTAGCTCAATTGGTAGAGCATCGGTCTCCAAAACCGAGGGTTGGGGGTTCGAGTCCCTCCTGACCTGCCAGTATTCGGGACTGATGGCGGGACGGATAGGTGAAGGCAGCAATGCTGGATAACTTGAAGGAATCGCCGGACCAGGTCGTCGGATGGTTCGGGCGAGGCCGTCGTTTCCTGACGGAAGTGCGCAGCGAGCTCGGCCGCGTGACGTGGCCGACGCGGCGCGAAGTGTGGGCGACGACCATCGTGGTGATTCTCACGTCGATGGTGTTCGGCATCTACCTTTACGTCGTCGATGTTGGGCTGTCGCGGCTGATGACCGTGGCCTTCAAGTACTTTGGTTCGGCGTAACAACGGCGCTGGGGTGAGTGCGCCATGCAGGTCATGACCGACGACAAGACGAAACAGTGGTACATCATCCACACCTACTCGGGCTTCGAGAACAAGGTGAAGGAATCGCTCGAACAGCGCGTCCAGGCGTACGGCCTGGCCGACGAAATCGGCGAGATCCTGATCCCGACCGAGGACATTGTGGAGAAGCGCGGCGGGCGCGAGGTGAAGAGCTCGCGCCGGTTCTTTCCGGGCTACATCCTGGTCGAGATGCACATGTCGGACAACGCCTGGCATGTCGTCAAGAACACGCCGAAGGTCACCGGGTTCGTCGGCGCCGGCTCGAAGCCGTCGCCCCTGTCCCGTGAGGAAGTCGACCAGATCCTCCACCAGGTGACGGTCGCGGCGGAGAAGCCGAAGCCGAAGTACTCGTTCGAGCGCGGCGATCAGGTCCGGATCAACGAGGGGCCGTTCGCGAGTTTCAACGGCGTGGTCGACGACGTGAACACGGATCGGAACACGCTGAAGGTGATGGTGACGATTTTCGGCCGTGCAACACCGGTCGAACTCGACTTTTTGCAGGTCGAGAAACTCTAGACACCGCGAACCCCGCGCCGGGCAGGCGCGGTGGTGAGCGCGCGAGCGGCGGGAGCCGCGAGCAGCGAGCGGGGGTGGGGCCCCCGCGAGCCAGTAAGAAAAGTCGGGCCCCGCGAGCGAGCTAAGAGAAGATGGCAAAAAAAGTACAAGCTCAAGTGAAGCTCCAGATTGCCGCGGGCAAAGCGACGCCCGCGCCGCCGGTGGGCACCGCGCTCGGTCCCCACGGGCTGAACATCATGGACTTCTGCAAGAACTTCAACGCGAAGACGGCAAAGGACGACGGCCTGATCATCCCGGTCGTGGTGACGATCTACTCGGACCGTTCGTACACGTTCATCACGAAGACGCCGCCGGCGGCCGTGCTGCTCAAGCGCGCGGCCAACATCGCGAAGGGCTCGGGCGAGCCGAACAAGAACAAGGTCGGCACGGTCACCGCGAAGCAGGTCGCCGAAATCGCCAAGCTGAAGCTGCCCGATCTCAACTGCGAATCGATCGATTCGGCGATGCGCTCGGTGCGCGGAACCGCACGGTCGATGGGACTGGACGTGATCGACTAGGTGGTGATTTGGCGATTTGGTGATCTGGTGATTTGAAATCACCAAATCACAAATCACGAAATCGCCAATGCAAGGTTTCGTCAGTACTGTGGCAGGCCCTGACCGGCCGTTACGACCACGAGGAGTTTGCAATGCGTACGCGCGGGAAGAAATACCAGGCGGCCCGGCAGGCTGTGCCAGCCCGTCCTCACAAGATCGAAGAGGCCGTGCCGCTCATTCAGAAGGTCAAGTACACCAAGTTCGACGAGACCGTCGAGATCGCGGTGCGCCTCGGCGTCGACCCGAAACATTCGGATCAGATGGTGCGTGGCACCGTCGTGCTGCCGCACGGGCTCGGCAAGTCGAAGAAGGTTCTCGTGATCGCGGGCACCGACAAGCAGCGCGAGGCGAAGGAAGCCGGCGCGGACGAGGTCGGCGGTGACGAGGTCGTCGAGCGGATCCTCGGCGGCTGGACGGACTTCGACGCGGTGGTGGCGACGCCCGACATGATGCGGTCGGTCGGCAAACTCGGCAAGGTGCTCGGCCCCAAGGGCCTGATGCCCAACCCGAAGACCGGCACCGTCACCGTCGATGTCACGAAGGCCGTGCAGGAAATCAAGGCCGGCAAGGTCGAGTTCAGGGTGGACAAAGCGGGCGTCGTGCACGCCCCGATCGGCAAGATTTCGTTCACGGCGGATCGGCTCATCGCGAACGCGCACGCGCTGATGGAGAACATCGTCAAGGCCAAGCCGGCCGCGGCGAAGGGCCGCTACCTGAAGAACGTGACGATGTCGTCAACGATGGGTCCTGGCGTGCTGATCGACACGTCGCACGTGGACGAGCTCATCAAACACTAAGGCGCGACGTTCGAACGCGCGACGTTCGAACGTCTGCGAGCGAAGCGAGCAGGCAAATGGCTGTATCAAGGGCAGAGAAAGTAACCGAGCAGGGCGGGCTGGAGACGCTGTTCAAGGCAGCGGACACCGCCGTCCTCGTCGACTACAAGGGCGTGACGGTGCCGCAGGTGACCGAGTTGCGCCGGCAGATCCGCGCCGCGGGCGGGACGTACCGCGTCGTCAAGAACACGCTGGCCAAGCGCGCCGTCACCGGCACGGTCCTCGAGGCCGCGAGCGTGCACTTCAAGGGCGCGACCGCCGTCGTGTCGACGGGATCCGATCCGGTCGCGATGGCGAAGGCCCTGACGACGTTCATCAAGGCGACGCCGTCGATGACCATCAAGGCGGCGGTCGTGCAGGGCAAGGTCGTGACGCCGGGCGCGGTGCAGGACCTGGCCACGATGCCGGGCAAGCCGGAGTTGCTCGCGAAGCTGCTCTTCGTGCTCCAGGCGCCGATGCAGCAGCTCGTGACCGTGCTGTCCGCGGTGCCGCGCGACATGGTGACGGTGCTGGCGCAGTACGAAAAGAAGAAATCAGAAGGTGCCTAAGTTCGAAGTGCGAAGTTCGAAGTTCGGAAGAGCTTCGGACCAGCGTCGAGCGATGGTGTTTCGAACTTTGAACTTAGAACTTCGAACTTAGACAGGTCTATTAGGAGAAGAACAATGGCCGAAGTGACGCAGCAGCAGGTGGTTGATTACATCAAGGGAATCTCGGTGCTCGAGCTCTCGCAGCTCGTGAAGACGCTCGAGTCCGAGCTCGGCGTTTCCGCCGCGGCGGCCATGCCGATGGCGATGCCGATGGGCGGCGGCGCGGCCGGCGGCGGCGCGGCGGCGGCCGAGGAGAAGACCGAGTTCACGGTGACCCTGACCGACATTGGCGGCAACAAGATCAACGTCATCAAGGTCGTTCGTGAAGTGACCAGCCTCGGCCTGAAGGAAGCGAAGGACCTCGTCGAGTCCGCGCCGAAGCCGATCAAGGAAGGCGTGAACAAGGACGAAGCGGCGGCCATCAAGAAGAAGTTCGAAGAGGCCGGCGCGAAGGTCGAAGTCAAGTAACGCCGCGGACGCGTGCACGCGTCCGCATCCCTACCGGAGCCGCGGGGCTTTAGCCCCGCGGTCGCGTCGTCTTTGTTTGTTTTTTTTGGCTGTTGGGCCCCCGTCCAGGCCCCCGAGGTCATTGAATGTACAGCCTGCCCAAGAACGTCTATCGCGAGCGCATCGACTTTTCGAAGATCAACACCACCGTACCGATTCCGAACCTGATCGAAATCCAGAAGAAATCGTACGAGCGGTTTCTTCAGATGAACCGCCTGCCCGCCGAGCGCGAGGACGTCGGCCTGCAGTCAGTCTTCAAATCGGTCTTTCCAATCAGCGACTTTAGAGAGAACTCGTCCCTCGAGTTCATCGAGTACTCGATTGGGAACTGGGAGTGCAAGTGCGGCCGCCTGCAGGGCCTCGAGCACCTGCGCGCCAAGTGCGAGGGCTGCGGCACGGTGCTCATCGCCGATCCGTACGGCGAAGGCGCGGTGATCTGCCCGTCGTGCGGACGCGCGAACGACGCCCGCGGCGACGTGTGCGACCTGTGCGGCACGACCGTGCAGATGAAGCTGAAGTACGACGTCGAGGAGTGCCAGGAGCGCGGCATGACGTTCGCCGTGCCCCTCAAGGTCACCATCCGCCTCGTGGTCTGGAACAAGGACCCCGAGACCGGCGTGAAGACCATCCGCGACATCAAGGAGCAGGAGGTCTACTTCGGGGACATCCCGCTCATGGGCGACCACGGCACGTTCATCATCAACGGCACGGAGCGCGTCATCGTGTCGCAGCTCCACCGGTCGCCGGGCGCGTTCTTCCACACGGAAGACAAGGCGCTCTACGTGGCGCAGATCATCCCGTACCGCGGCTCCTGGGTGGAGTTCGAGTACGACGCGAAGAACCTGCTGTACGTCCGCATCGACCGCAAGCGCAAGTTCCTGGCGACGGTGTTCCTGCGCGCGCTCGGACTCCGCGGCGCGCACGAAATCCTCCGCACCTTCTACACGACCGAAGAGCTCGTGATGAAGGAAGGCCGGGTCATGTGGAAGGTGACCGACTCGCTGGTCGGCCGCCGCTCCGCCGCCGAGTTCCCGATTCCGGGCTCGGACCTGGCGCTCCACCCCGGCAAGAAGATCCGCAAGGATCAGGTCGAGGCGCTGAAGAAGGCCGGCGTCGAATCCGTCGAGCTCGCCGAGACCGAGCGCGAGGGCGCGTTCTCCGTCTCCGATGTCATCGATCCCACCACGGGCGAGGTGCTGCTCGAAGCGAACGAGGAGCTCTCCGAGCGCGTGATTGCGATGGCGCAGGAAAAGCGCGTCGAACGCATCGAGATCTTCTTCCCCGAAAAGGACGAGATCGGTTCGGTGCTCTCGACCACGCTGAAGAAGGACCCGATTCAGAAGCACGAGGAAGCGCTGATCGAGATCTACCGCCGCCTGCGGCCGGGCGATCCCCCGACCCTCGACAGCTCGCGCAATCTCTTCGAGAACATGTTCTTCAACGCGCAGAAGTACGACTTCTCGCGCGTCGGCCGCCTGAAGCTCAACACGAAGCTCAAGCTGAACACGCCGCTCGACGAGAAGGTGCTGCACCCGGCGGACTTCTACGAGGTCATCCGGTACCTGCTGAAGCTGCGCAAGAACCCGACCCTGATCGACGACATCGACCACCTGGGCAAC
>Ga0134127_10000031_pt1 | contig 208268 bp, 181 predicted proteins | sample KB31753_FD_96459 | JGI IMG/M metagenome (GOLD analysis project Ga0134127, IMG submission 96459) | Terrestrial soil microbial communities with excess Nitrogen fertilizer from Kellogg Biological Station, Michigan, USA - KB3-175-3 | ecosystem: Environmental > Terrestrial > Soil > Unclassified ...
TTAAAAAAGGCAGTTTTCCGCTGTGCATCGAAGTCCTTCTCCTTTGGAGAAGGATGGGTGAGGGCTTCGCCGTTTAGGATGAGGCGAAAATGCTCAGGAGAACCCGTAAGTAAACGACATTGACTCACGTTTAACGAAATTGCGAACGGTAAAGCCTCCCTGAACCTCTTAAAAAATGAAACACCAGCGAAAAATCCAACATAAAACAGCAAAGGATGGTTTTGGGTAACCATCCTTGCTTAAGGTATTGCTCAAAAATAATTTTAAAGGGAAAAGATCAGGCTACGTCCCTGCGGCCAGGGCTAGCCTCTTCGCAAATCTTGTTGATTTCATCGCGGGATAACGGCTTGGTCATGAAAGAATTAACACAAGCGTATTTCTTCGAATGAAAAACATCTGCCGACCGGATGGACGAGCTCATGATATGTACCTGCACTCTCTTTTTTGAGTTGCGGTTGAAGGTTTCCAACTCGTCCAAAAACTCCCATCCGGTAAGTTCCGGCATGTCCAGGTCTAAAAATATCACGTCAGGCAAAGCCGATGTTTCCTTATTTTGCTCCAGGTAGTCTAACACCAGGCGACCGTCATAGGTATAGGTGGCCTGTTCACAGTTATAATTATTATGCAATAGTCTTTGCATAATATAGTGATCCGTGGGGTTATCATCAATTACTACAAGTTTGCACATGATTGCTTCGGGATTAGCTTAAATTACTTTGGGTTAAATATAATATTAATATATTATAAATATAAAGAACGGGTAATCCGGCAGGTGTGTTTAAATATGAACAATCATTTCCGCAGTATTACATTAATTATTACGCAATAGCTGTGCCATGCCCGATATAGGTTTTTTTTTAACCAATAGGACACATCGACGGGGCGCGATGATCCGGCAAAGTGTGGAAAATGTGGAAGTTTTGGGGCAAAAAAACCGCTTATTAATAGTCAGTTGCACGGCTATTGAATAGGTGTTAAAAACGGGCATTTATGGTGATCCCATTCTGCGTTTGATTGCCCGCCGCAGGCCCCCTCTTTCCCATCTGCGCCCACAGATGATTCGGAGGGAGGCCATCATTCGTCTAACCAATTTCAACGTTCACATTATGCGGCGAGGCTGGTATTACCAGCAATGTTGTATACGTGGATAGTCTTTTTAATAGCTGTTCAGTAATAATGATGCTAAGAAGCGCCGATTTCCATAAGCCGTCAAAAAATTTTATTTTAGTCACCCCGTAAATGAATTTTTTTAACCGGTCAAAACCCCAAAAAAGCGCAGACGACAACGAACTGCTCAGTAACTACCGCGATACCGGGGACCTTTCGGTTTTGGGGCAATTATTTGAAAGGCAAATGCCCCTGGTATATGGCGTGTGCCTTAAATACCTTCACGATGAAGAATTGGCAAAAGATGCGGTGATGGGCATATTTGAAGAGTTGATCGGCAAGGCAAAACAACATGACGTTAAGCAGTTTACCAGCTGGCTATACGTGGTGAGCCGAAACTATTGCTTAATGCAGCTGCGGGCGGGCAAAAAGATGGAGACGATTAATTTGGATGAGGTTGTGGAATCTTCGCCTTTTTTGCATCATACCGATGAAGACCGGGAAGTGGTGATGCGGACATTAGAGGATTGTATGGAAAAACTGCCCAGAAATCAGCGGCAGAGCGTTGATTTGTTTTATCTGCAGCAAAAATGCTATAAAGAAATCGCTGATGCGCTGGGATTCAGCTTAAACGAGGTGAAAAGTTATATACAAAACGGCAAACGCAACCTGAAAATTTGCATGGAAAAAAGCAGTGGGTAAACGATTGCACGACATATCGCAAATAAGGAAGTACCTGAACGGGGAGCTTGACGCCCGCGCCATGCACCAATTGGAGCGGCAGGCGCAGGATGACCCTTTTTTAATGGATGCACTGGAGGGATACCAGAATGCAAAGGCCGATCAACAGGCTAACCTTGGCGATCTGGCTTCCCGGTTAAATATGCGGATTGCTGAAAAAAGAACGCGAATTATTCCATTTAGGATTATCGGAATAGCCGCTTCCCTGCTGGTGATATGCACGGCCGGGGTTTGGTGGCTTTACCAGGGGCGCGAACCTGTGAAAAGTATTGTAAAGACCTATTCGCAACAATCGGGCAAACACACGTCTGCAGCACAAACCGCCGACACGATTGCTAACCCGACAGCGCAACAGGCGGCAAAGCCAAATATGGCCGCAAACAACCTGGCTAAAACAGCCGTCCAGCCAGTTACACGGAAAGATAAAGTCGTAAGGCAAACCCCGCCAGCGGCAGCTGATATTCAACCGGCGGCCGCTATAACAACCAACAAACCGGTAGACAACGTCCCGGTGAACAAAGATACAGCATCACTTAGCGAGGTGATCGTGATGAACTATAAATCGGCAAAAAAAGCGGATACTTCCAATTTGTTAGCTGACAAGGTCGCCAATAAGGCATACAATGTAGCTCCTCAGCAGCAGTTGCAGTCGCAGGCTCCGGGTGTTAAAGTATACCCCGGCAACAAGCCGGCTGAGCTGAGCAAACTGCTAACCAGCGGCAATCTCGGTACCCTGTCCGCCAGCCAGTTAATTGCAAACTCAACCATACAAGGCAAAGTAATAGGCCAGAATAACGGCCTGCCGATACAGGGCGCCACGATAAAAGTTGCGGGAACCAGCCAGACTACCAAAACAGACGCGGCAGGATTTTTCAGCTTGAATGTAGACACCGGCCACACGAAGCTTGAAATTGCTACCCGCGGATATCATACACGCCAGTATAATGCCGGCGCAACCGTCCGCGATACGGTAAAAACGATAACCATGGCGCCCGCCGATAGCACCGATTTGGGCGAATCCATTGCAACGGGCTTTACTTCGCAGCCAAAGGACGCCGTTGATTATGATATTCCCGCGCACCCGCAAAAAGACTGGGGCGCATTCAGGCGCTATTTAAAGATCAACGCAGTCTCCGCAGACGGTGCGGCCGGGATCGTAAAACTTACTTTCACCGTCGACAGACATGGTAGCATCAGTAATATAAGAATCAGAAAGGGGCTAAGTGCGGCCGCCGACAAAAAAGCGATTAGCCTGGTTAAGGATGGCCCCGAATGGGTAGGCAATTCTAACAAACAGCCGGAAATTATTACGCTGCGTATAAAGTTCAGAAAAAAATAAGCTTATACGCCAATCAACGCCCGCAGCAATACGAATACCAGGCCGGCAACTATGGCTGATACCGGGATGGTGATGATCCAGGCCCAGATGATGTTGATGGTTAATCCCCAGCGAACTGCTGACAGTCGTTTGGTTAACCCCACGCCAATGATCGACCCGGTTATAGTGTGCGTGGTTGACACGGGTATTCCAAAAAATTGCGTAAAAAATAAAGTGATGGCGCCGGCCGATTCAGCGGCAACCCCTTCGAGCGGAGTGATCTTGGTGATACGCGATCCCATAGTTTTCACAATTCGCCATCCGCCCGACATCGTGCCCAAAGCGATTGCGCTGTAACAGGCCAGGGGTATCCAGTGCGGCAGGGGCGCATCGGCCTTTACAACATGCGCGGTAACTACGGCAACATAAATAATCCCCATTACTTTTTGGGCGTCGTTGCCGCCGTGCGCGTAGCTGAGCGCAGCCGACGACACCAGCTGGAGCCGTTTAAACCAGCGTTCGGCATTTGCGGGCCTTGAATTTTTGCAGATATACAGGATGAGTATGGTTACCAGGTAGCCTAATATCAACCCGATAACCGGCGCCAGCACAATGTAAGCGAGTATGGTTAATATGTACGACATATTAACGGCGCTTAAAGCGGTAGAGCCCATGTACAAGGCATTAGTGATAGCTGCTCCGGCAAAGCTTCCGATCAGGGTGTGGGATGAGCTGGACGGTATGCCAAACCACCATGTGGCCAGGTTCCAGGTGATAGCAGCTATAAGCGCTGCCAGCAACACATTGAGCGTGATAAAATGCTCATGTACAATTTTCGAAACCGTGTGCGCGACTTTATATTCCCTTGTAAAAAAATAAACCAGGAAATTGAAGGCGGCAGCCCACAGCACCGCCTGGAATGGCGTTAAAACTTTAGTGGACACAATGGTGGCTATGGAGTTAGCGGCATCGTGAAATCCGTTGGTGTAGTCGAATATCAGGGCCAGGCAAACTACGACAATTAGGATGGGTGTAACCATTAAGCTATCAGGCGTTTTTAACTAAAATTGATTCCATTACATTGGCTGCATCCTCGCACATATCGGTTGCCGTTTCCAGCGATGAAAGTATTTCTTTGTACTTGATAAGGCGGATAGCATCCGTTTCGTACAAAAACAGGTCGGCGACAGCACGGTCAAACACATGATCAGCTTGATTTTCAACGCTGTTGATCCGAATACATGAATCGGCAATGTTCCTGACGTTTTTAAGATCCTTCAACTCCCTGACAGCCTTTTCCAGGTCGGTGCTGCACTGTAATATCAGTTCAGAAAGTTTTTTGATATGGTCGTTAAAATCATCAATCCGGTATAAGCTCATCCGGTTTGCAGCGCCTTGTATATTATCAGCAACGTCGTCAATCGCCGAGGCCAGCTGGTGGATGTCTTCACGATCAAATGGCGTGATAAAGTTCTTTCCCAGCTCCAGGTAAAGCTGATGGGTAATTTCGTCGCCTTTGTTTTCCAGCTTGTCTATTTGCCTGATCAGTTCTTCGCGGGTAGCAGGGTTGGTCGAATTAACGGTTTCTACCAGCATCGTAGCCATAGCGACAACGTTGTTTGCTGCTTGCTCAAAGAGCGGGAAAAACACTTTTTTGTCCTTTGGAACAAAGTATTGAAATATACTGTTTAGCGACATTTTAGGGTGAAGTTTGCGCAAAGGTAACTTTGCAATGTTAAGTTAATGTTAATTTTTAAGAACAGATATGTTAGGAAAAGGTAAACTCTGCTTGGATTTTTGCAGGGTAAAACCAAAAGTTGACCCCAAACCTTCGGTGCTGCGTACGTTGATAGTTTGCTCGTGGGCTTCGATGATATGTTTCACGATAGCCAGCCCAAGCCCTGAGCCACCGATCTGCCTGGATCGACTGCTATCCGTCCTGAAAAATCGCTCAAACAGTCGGGGAAGATATTTTTCCTCTATCCCGATGCCATTGTCAGTAACTTCAACCAACACCTGGTCATGAAGCTCGAACAGGCTCACAGCGGTTTCGCCTTCCTCGTTCCCATACTTTAGCGAATTATCGATCAGATTTACCAGTACCTGCCTGATCTTTTCGCGATCCGCATTTACCAAAATTGCATCATCATACTTTTGTTTGAATACTAATTTAATGTTCTGCTGCCGCGCTTTTAACTCCATCGACTCCATCACCTCTTTGATCAGGTCGTTAATTTTAAAGCGCGTAAGGTTTACTGGTATTTCACCTGATTCCAGTTTGGATATTTCATCAAGATCGGTGATCAGATAGCTTAACCGGTCAACGTTCTTTGCCGCCTTAGCCAGGAAGTCAAGGGCCAGCGCTCTATCTTCAAGGCCATCGTCCTGCAGGGCTTCGATGTAGCCCTGGATGGCGAAGAGCGGAGTTTTAAATTCGTGCGAAATGTTTGATAAAAAATCCCTGCGGAATTTTTCCTGCTTACGCAGTTCTTCAATCTCGGTTTTTTTCTCTTTCGCCCACTCCTTAACTTCCTGCTCCACATCGTTTATCGGATCAGAACTCACATGATCCCCGAGGGCATCGCGCAGGTCTCTGCCAAGTTTTAAGTTATGAATCAGCTTATAAATGAGTTTTATTTTAGAGTGTACATACCTTTCCATAAGGTAGTAAAACACGATAAAACTGGTGATCAGTGTCATAAAAAAAGTTATTCCGACGTAATACCAGCTGTGTTGAAAATAATAATTCACTACCGAGAGGGTAACAGCCACCGCAGCAGCGTTGATCAATACCAATATCCTGAATTTCATATCGTAAAGTTACTAATAGTGCCCCAGTTTACAGGTGGTTAGCCATTCATTATTGATTTAACCGGGCTGTTACCAAGCCCCCGACCACATTTAATTCATTCAACTGTATTCTTTACCGTTCTCATTGTTAATATGTTGAAGTTTTTAATATTTCATGGCCTGGTTTATTTTTTATACTTGTGCCTGAATAAATTATTGATTTACAATTGATGCGCGGAAGCCGGCTGATTCTATTGGTTTTAATAGTAACCTGGTTTGAGGGCTGCAAGCAAATTGCCTATACAACGCCCCCGCCGATGCCGGGCAGCAGCTATTTTCCGCAGACTTATGGCTCAACCTGGCAATACCGCGATTCGGTTTACGGCCTGCAAACCGACACCTTCCCCCTGATAGGTCCCAAACAAGATATTGTTACCTATACCATAAACGGCTCGACGACCGATTTCAATAGCAAGGTGTGTTATGATGCCACGGTAAAATCACAGTTATATGGTAAAAGGACCGCCTATTACTATGCTAACAAACATACCATCGGCTTCTTTGATTCCTCGCCGCCATGGGGCTTTACAACTTTGGATGTTTTAATAGATAAAGCACCGGCAGGATATACCTGGGTAAGCAACCCGAGCTTGTACCTGGTGCTCAACGGTAGCCCGGTGCAGGCTATCAATACGATACTGGAAACAGATATTGTCAGGGTAGTGAATGGGCAAACGTTCACCAACGTGGTACATACCGGCATTAACTTCCAGATCAACGTTAACGGGACCGGTTTCCACAATATCGCTTATCTCGACTTTTACCTGGCGCCGGGCATTGGCATCATCGAGAAGGACGCCAGCTATTACGGCTATCTGAACGAAACGGAGACGTTGTTGAGCTACACTATAAAGTAATGTTGCTTTTACCATGTAAAATGCAGTACTTTTAACTATGCAAAACAAAATTGACCTTTTCGATCAATTGGTTGCTGCGCATCCGGATGCGGTACGGAAAGGCGATACCATTCCCTATACTTCGCTTAACGGGCACATGTACAGCTATTTTTCGAAAGACGGCTTTTTAGCGCTCCGGCTTCCCGCGGGAGCGCGAGAAGAGTTCATGCAAAAATATAATACGACGTTGGTAACCGCGTATGGAATTGTTCAAAAGGAATATGTGACAGTACCGGACAGCTTGCTGGAACAAACCAGCGACCTGAAACCCTGGTTCGAAAAGAGCTATACTTATGTAAGCTCATTGAAACCCAAACCTGCTAAAGGCAAAAAGAATTTTTAATTGTGCGTCTTTCCCGGCAATAAACTTTTTATGGTACCTTGTTCAACCCAAACAGCCAATGAAAAGAAAAACATTCATTCAAATCAGCGCGACAGCCATGGCCACCCCTTTCATTGCCCCTCTGAATAAATTCCCTTTAGGGCAGCAACCGCACTTAACTAATTGGTCAGGAAATCTTACGTACAGCACCGGTAATATCTTTTATCCGAAGACAGTTGAAGAAGTGCAACAGCTGGTTAAAACGCATAGGAAGATCAAAGCGCTGGGCACGAGGCATTGTTTTAATACTATTGCAGACAGCCGTGACAACCTATTATCGACCAGGGAACTGAACAAGGGAGTTTCGCTGGATAAGGGCGCTTTGACGGTGACAGTAGAAAGTGGTATTAAATATGGCGAACTGGCCCCTTATTTGCACCAGCAGGGATACGCCTTGCATAACCTCGCTTCGCTGCCACATATTTCGGTGGGTGGTTCCATCGCGACCGCAACGCACGGTTCCGGGCTCAAAAATGGAAACCTGGCAAGCGCGGTGACGGGCCTGGAAATAGTTTCTGCGGATGGTGGCCTCGCGAAACTGTCAAAGGCGCTGGATGCGGAAAAGCTGCATGCCGCAGTGGTGGGCCTGGGCGCCCTGGGCATCCTTACAAAGGTAACCTTGAAAATTCAGCCGACGTATATGATGCGGCAGAATGTGTTTACACGTTTGCCCATGGCACAGCTTAAAGATAATTTTGAGAAAATAATGTCGGCCGGATATAGTGTTAGTTTATTCCACGATTGGCAAACCGACTATATCAACGAGGTTTGGATAAAAAGCCGCATCGGCACCGATGCTGAGCACAATCAAGCTGAGTTTTACGGCGCGAAAGCGGCCACCAAAAACCTGCATCCCATAATTGCGCTAAGCGCGGAGAACTGTACGGAACAAATGGGTGTGCCCGGCCCCTGGTACGAACGCCTGCCACATTTTAAGATGGGCTTTACCCCCAGCAGCGGGAAAGAGCTGCAGTCGGAATATTTTGTTCCCCTGCGCCACGCGGTAGAAGCCATAAGCGCGGTGTCAAAATTAGGTAAACAGATAGGCCCGCATTTGTTTATTACGGAGATACGCACCATTGCCGCAGATGAACTTTGGATGAGCCCCTGCCATAAACAGACATCGGTCACTATTCACTTTACGTGGAAGCAGGAAACGGAAGCCGTGCTAAAGCTATTGCCGCTTATTGAAAACGCCCTTGCCCCTTTTAACGCCCGGCCGCACTGGGGCAAGATATTCACCCTGGCGCCACACATTTTAGAGGAGCGTTATGAAAAGCTAAGTGCGTTTAAAAAGTTTGTCGCTGAATATGACCCGCATGGTAAATTCAGGAATGCGTTTTTGGAAAGAAATATCTACGGTTAATCCGGCGCAACACAAAATGCCCGTTCGAAACAACCTAATGCCGGCGGTCTTCGTAAGTAAAAAGGATGGACTTAAACGCGGGAAACCGGTCTGCCGCGAAACACGATAATTATCGTTACTTTTAATGGCTGCTATACAAATTGTTGCGAAAGCCCGTTATACCACGTACGGTCGAAATGAATGTTTATAAAATATGAGAAAAGTTTACAAATTATACTCCCCGGTATTTATTGCAGGATTATTTCTGTTGCTGATAATGGCCTCCTGTTCGAAAGATCATTCGAATCCGCCGCCCACTCCAACCATCAAACCCTTGGCCACGCTGGGGCTTTATGAGGTGGACAGCAGCATCTATAAAAGAATTTTTATTCCGATCTCGGGTTTGGGTACAAGCTCAATCTCTACCTATTACCTTGTTTTTGACACCGGATCTTCAGGGCTCACCATCGATGCCAACGGCATCCTGCCCGCGTCGATGATCACCAGCGCCGGCATTAATGTCCCGGGGGACTCGGTTGTGGTTAACGGCATAACGGTTACCAATCAAACGGCGGTCGTATCCTTTGGCAATAAAGTCAGCCAAACCTCTGAATATGGCAATGTAGCTTATGCAACCGTTAAGATCGGCGATGTGAACGGCTCAATAACCACGGGCCGCATTCCGATTTTTTTATATTATAAGATTGTAGATGAAAACGGGGCAAAACAGGCCCCGCATTCCCAGGACGTTTTTGGCGTTGGTCCGGGCACCAGCTTCGCCAGCAGCGTGATCAGCAGTCCTTTGAGCTATTTTAAAACCACCAATGGTTTGTTGAATGGGTTTAAACTGTCGCAACTGGTGAATTCAGAGTTTACCTTTAATGGCAACTATGTGAAAAATCTGCTCCAGATAGGCTTGCTACCGGAGGATGTAAACCCTTCCAACGGGTTTATCATGCACCAGCTTACGTTTTTTTCACAGGGCGGCTATTCGCCTGATATACCCTCTACCATCACCTATAATGGCAATACGGTTGCTGCAACCATATTGTTCGATACCGGGACGCCGGCCATTTCAATCATCGAGAACAATAATGCACCCAACACCGAGGCCACGCTGCCCGCGGGCACCAACATAACAATAACCACCAGTAACGGGTTTAAATACAACTATACCACCAGCAGCAGCGATAATATAACCGATGTGGCTAAACCCACGTTCACCGGCGATCCGCGAACTATTTTCAGTATTAACTTTTTCACTGAAAATGAATTCATCATGGATTACCAGGGGCATGAGATCGGGTTGAAAAATGATTGATAAAGTCCGAAGTCTCTAGTCGAAAGTCTAAAGTCAGAAGATGGATCGCGTTAAAATTTTCCTTAAAGGTTTTATTTTAGTCGTTCGATCTTTTGACTCAATGTTAAAAAAATGTCTTTCAGGGATTTGATTGCATATAAAAAGGCGTTTGCATTGTCTATGGAAACCTTCTCGATCACGAAAAGCTTTCCAAAAGAGGAAACTTATAGCCTTATCGACCAAATCAGGAGATCATCCCGCTCTGTTTTTGCCTCGATTGCCGAGGCCTACAAGAAACGTAAATACCCTAATCACTTCGTTAGCAAACTCACGGATGCCGATATGGAAAACGGTGAAACTCAAGCATGGCTTGATGCTTCCCCGGCTTGCAATTATATTTCCGCTGATAAATTTAACGAGCTTAATAAACAAAGCGAAGAGGTATCATATCTCCTGACGTATATGATAAACAACCCGGATAAAATTTAAGTGAAAAGCCTTAAGTCGAAAACCCGCAGTCGTAATTTAACCTTTGGACTTTCGACTTAAGACTTTCGACTTTAATACTTCGCCGGCGTTCCCGGTTTGGGGATTGATTCTTGTATAAATTTCCTTAAGTTTTCAGTGGCGGTTTGCAGATCCTCTTTGCGCAGGTACAGCATGTGCCCGCTTTTATATCCCTCCCATTTTAAGCGATCTTTCAGCCTGCCGCTTGGGTCCAGTTGCCACAAGCTGTATTTTGCATTGAAATAATCGCAGGCGCCGTCAAAATAGCCCGATTGGATAAGCAGGTGGAGGTAGGGGTTTTGGGCGATAGCCTGGCGCAAGTTTTCGCCGGTGTGATCGTTTTTATCATCCCAGGGCCAAACGTTGCCAAACATGTTGTATTTCAAATCAGTTTTATAATTCAGGTCATTCCGCAGGTAAATGTTCATCGCAGGGGTAAACTCATGCAGCCATGCGGTCAGTTCCGCGTTGTAGTCAGGACTGCCTCCATAGGCCTGCCGGTCGATCCCGCGATAGCGCGAGTCCAGCCGACCGATGGTATAGCCTTTTTCGCGAAGCAGCTCTTTCCAAAAAAGATCGTAGGATACATCGAGGTTATTATCCAGTATCAGCTTCTGCGAAATCCCGCTGTATTTGGCCATTTTGGCAGCGATGTCCTGCTTTTGGGCATCGTCAATAAACCCGCCGCGAGACATCGCGGGGATAAGCTCGTTTATTGTGAAATTTTCAACTTCTGGCAGGAATGCGGTCAGCTCTTTTTGCTGGTATTCGGGCGGCAGCATGCCATGGTACCATGCCGTTGCAGCAAAATAGGGTAATTTCAATGCGGCCTGCACTGGTCCGCCGCGCTCAATACCAAGATCCGTTGGCGAAACCAGGATGACCCCGTTCAAATACATCCACTCCGAATCCTGGAGGGCCAACGCCAACCCGGAAACACGTGTGGTGCCATAACTTTCGCCGATCAGGAATTTTGGCGAAGCCCATCGGTTTTTGCGGGTCACAAAGGTGTTGATCCACTCCGCCAGGTACTTGATGTCTTCATTCACGCCAAAAAAAGTAGATCCCGGCGTTTCTTTGTTCACTATTCTTGAATAGCCGGTGTTAACAGGGTCTACGTATACAATATCAGCGACATCAAGTATCGAATTTTGATTGTCAGCAATTCCGTAAGGCTGTACCGGATAACCCTCGTTATCCACGTTAAGGCGGCGGGGGCCGGTATAACCAATCTCCATCCAAACCGAAGGTGTTCCGGGGCCGCCGTTAAACGAAATTACCAGCGGGCGGGTAGAGCGGTCGCTTACATCATCTCTTTCATAATACGTATAAAACACACCGGCAATCGGGCGGCCGTCCTCATCCCAAATCGGCATGGTGCCGGCTGTGGCCGTATAGGGTACCGCTTTCCCTTTTATGGTGACCGTATGTTTGGTCACCACTGCCGAATCCACCTGTAAAACACGGCTTTTGGTGACAGGATTCGGGTTTTTTGGCGGATTGCCGGCGGGCTGCTGTGCCGTTGCAGCAGTTAACGTGCAAAGCAATACAATTGAAGTAAAGAAATTCTTCATGATATCAGTTTTATTAAGTCAGTTACTATGTGGTCATGAACTGAAAAAGCGATGTTTTACAGCGGCTTGCCAGTCCGGGTACAATACTAATCTTTTCGCGGTGCATTTGCAATCCGGGTTAATCCGGATTGTTTTAAAATGCCGCCAGCTTTTGCAGGGTGACGCCGAGGTCTGTTATCGCGGCTTCGTATCCGACAGAGTCAAAATAGTCCGTAACGACGTTATTTCCCGGCGTGGCGGTGGATTTTGCGGCGATCAGCCCCTTACATTTTGCGGCATAGTTCGCGCAGGCCATTAACTGGTTTAATATCCCCGATATTTTATTTTTTGAAACGCGCAATTTGGCGGAGGACGACTGCTCATCCGCTTCGTATTTTTTTTGCTGCTTTTGCAGCGCCGTATTTTTTACATCGAGTTTGGCTTTTGCTGCATCAAGTTTCGTTTTCCATTTACTCAATTGCGAGCTCATGCTGTCCACCTGTAGTTTCTCTTTGTTTAAAGCCGCAACTATTGTCGCCTTTCTATTCTTTGCCGGCAGAGCATTATTGGCCTTTACAGCCTTGTTGTGCTTATCGAGCAGCGTTGTGTACTTTGTTCCGAGCGCGGTGTAATTATTCAAATCTGCTTTATATGGATCAACATTCTGTTTGCTGAAGTTTGTTAATCCCGCCAAATATTCATTTTTTTCTGCTTCCGCTTTATTATAGGCATTTTGCTCGGCGGCGATGTCGGTTTTTTCACTCGCGGCATCCGCGATAAGGGCCTTTGCCGCGTTTTGAGCGGTCGTTAGCGCTGTTTGCGCATTTTCAGCGGTTTGAATCGTGGCTGGGTCGGGCAATTGATACGTTTGATGACTTTCAGGAGTGACGATGCTGGTTACCTGGCCCGAACCGCGCATCGGGTGCATACAAAAAACAGCAGCGACTGTTGCCAAAAAAACTTCGATTTTAAAAAGGTGTTTTTTCATACCTGTATTTTATAAAGACCTTACCTGGCCGGCGCCGCGTAAATTTTCAGCCCAAGGATACCTACCATGATCATCAGCATAAAAAAAGCTTCGGGCCACGAAATTCGCTGGTGAAAAAATGCCGCTTCTGACACCTTCAAAAAGATCAGTGTAGTTGCGGTCCACACCGCGAACGCCATTGCCGTTGGGATATGTTTTATTGCCGTCGAAAAAAAATAGATATTGGCCAGTCCAAACAACACGTAACCAATAAAGGGCAGTAAAACTTCCAACCCGCCCTGCCATTTGTAAAAAGTGGTGAGGCCGAGTGCTTTCAGATCGCTGAATTTCATAAATTTTAAGCAGAATGTCCAGGCGGTTTCGCAGGTTGCAGCTAAAATCAGGTATATCCAGGCCAATACGCTAAAGTTTAAAATGTTGACGCAAGATATAAATTTTCGGCATTAAGAAAGACGTTGGCTGTTTTAGTTAAAGTTAGCTACCGTATCGTCGCGTTCGGAAATATCCGGGCCGGGTAACCCCTCGGATTCGGCGGGACGCATGTTAACCATTATTGCACTTTTTTTGATACGGGCACGCCGTTGGAATGCCCTGATCATGTTGGGCCTCAGCTCGTAATACCATTTAAACCATTTATACTTTAACAGTTTTTGCTCATCAAACCGTTTTACCGAAAAGGCATGCTGTAAAAAGTAGTCTTTCGGATAATCGTAGTACAAGCCCCAGTTGTCGCGCTGGTCGCCGGGCTTTTTGCCGGGATCATAAACGGTTCCAAACAGATAATCCCACATTGAAAACTTAGTTGAGAAATTGGCATGAAACACCTCCCGGTAATTTGCATGGTGCCACAGGTGCAATTCGGGTGAATTGAGGAAATATTTTAGTTTGCCAAATTTCACATTAACGTTTGCATGGATAAACATACCAAACATGGCATCCAGCAATGCTTTTATGGGAACGACCGGGGAATTGGGCCCGAGCAATATAATTATCGGGGCAAACTCGATAGTTTGATTAATAATGATTTCTACAATGTGTGAACGTGAACCGGCCAAAAAGTCTATTTGTTTGCCCGAATGATGCGCCTCGTGGGTGCGCCAAAGTATTTTATTGGCATGCTGCAGACGGTGAAAAAGATAGATATACAAATCGTGAGTAAAAACAAAAAATAAAATCTGCTCCGTTAACGTCCAGTTTTGAAAAAACTTCACGCCATTTAAATGATAATGCACCTGTACCGGCGTTATTATATATCCAAATATCAAGATCTTAAGAAAATAACTTTGAATGAGCGTATACCAAACAAAGTCAACCCAAAACCCATCCCTGAAAAAAGGCAGGCCTTTGCGGTAGGGGTCGATCCGTTCCCAACAGATGATAAAAATCACCCAGCAGAAGAGGATTAACGTTGTTGTTTGGATGAGGGTCATTTTGATTTTTGACTCTAAACCGGAAATTTAGGCTTTTTCCGGCACGCTGCAGGTGATAAACGTCATTTTTTACTTTATTTAGAAGATTAGGCATTTGATTTGTCATCCTTCGCTGCGTTCAGGATGACAAAAAAACTGCGTTCCGGATGACAAAAAAAGTTTTGGAACACTTTAGGTTTTTAGACTTTCGCCCAAGATAAAACAAGATTTTTTCAGGCTTTCGACTTCGCCTTATACTCTTCACTAATATTTACGCGTAACCGCTTCATCGGCCCGATTTCCGATTCGTAAACTTTTTTCACGCCATCGCCGGTTGCCGCCTCTACGTCGCGTATGTCACGTACCAGGCGTTGGAAGCCTCCCGGCTCAACCGATGCAGCGTGGTCGGATCCCCACATGGCGCGATCAAGTGTAAAATGCCGTTCAACAAAGCATGCGCCCATGGCCACCGCCGCCACGGTTGTTGCAAGGCCTGTTTCGTGGCCGGAATAGCCTATCGGTACGCCCGGATATTTCTGCCCGAGTGTCTGGATCATTTTCAAATTCAATTCTTCAGGCTTGCAGGGGTATGCCGAGGTAGAGTGCGCAATAAAAAGCGGGTAACTTTTATCGAACGACCACACCAGGTTAACCGCATCCTCAATCTCTTTCACGGTAGACATGCCGGTGGATAGCATCAGTGGTTTGCCGGTAAGCAATATTCTTTTGATCAGCTGCGTATCAGTTAACGAGGCTGAAGCCAGTTTATACAAAGGCGTATCAAACTGCTCCATAAAATTAACGGCCTCCACATCCCAGGTGGATACAAACCAATCGATGCCTGCTTTTTTGCAGTATTGATCAATCGTTGCATACTCCACTATTCCGAATTCGGTTTTACGCTTGTAATCAATGTACGACATCCGGCCCCAGGGCGTATCACGCATTACTTCCCACTGATCTTTCGGGACGCAAATTTCGGGCGTACGTTTTTGAAATTTCACCGCGCTTGCTTTGGCCGTTACCGCCTCATCAATCAGCTGTTTCGCTATTTCGAGTGAGCCATTATGGTTGATACCGATCTCGGCAATGATATAACAAGGTTCTCCCGCCCCTATTTTTACACCGCTGTTTAAGCTAATCACCCCGGCGGGGCGGCCGGTAATTTTTCCGCCGCCATGAGCAAGGATGATCATTTCTGCCGCTTCTCTAAAGCACCCGCTACCGCCGTTAAACTGGCTTACCAGGTGGGCCATTTCCCGCACAAACGATATGGCATTAGCTGGGCAGATAGCAACGCCCACCATTTTCATCACCTCCAGGTCGTTCACATCGTCGCCGATGTAGGCAATTTCTTCGGCCTTCAGATCCAGCCGGTGCATGATCTCTTTTAAAACTGCCGGTTTATCTTTTACGCCCAGGTGCAGTTCGGTGATCTTTAGTTTTTCGGCGCGTTTAATTACCGAAGGCGAAAGCTCGCCGGTAATGATGCCCGTTTGTACACCCGCAAGGTTGCGCAGACGCTCTACGCCCATTCCATCGCGGATGTCGAACTTTTTCAACTCTTCTCCGGCTTCGCCATAGTAAACGCCGCCATCGGTTAACACTCCGTCACAATCAGTAAGGAGTAGCTTGATTCGTGAAAGTTTTGCTGCTAACATATCTTTAATGTTTAATTGGGTTCAAAAACTATATGGCCGTCCATCCGCCGTCAACCACAAGGTTTGCACCGGTCATATATGCCGAAGCATCACTTGCCAGGAACACCAGCGCGCCCTGGTAATCCGTGGATTGCGCCATACGGCCCAGCGGGGTTTTGGCGGAATAATTCTGTATAAAAAATTCATTCTGGGCGTTTTCGACCCCACCCGGGGACAGCGTGTTTACGCGCACACCTTTATTGCCCCAATAGGCCGCTAAAAAGCGGGTAAAATTTACCACCGCCCCTTTGGTTACCGGGTAAACCGGCGACTTGTAAAAAGTTTGCTCGCCGCATTCATTGCGGTATATGGATTGGTCGGGCCCAACAATGCCGTATGTAGAGGCAATATTGATAATGCTGCCGCTATGTTGCCCGGCCATGACCGACCCAAAAACCTGGGAAGCAAGGAAAACACCGGTAACGTTTACATCCAGCGATTTTTTGAACGCATCCAGCGGGTAATTCTCAAATGCCGATAACTCCTTAGCCATGCCCGGGTTCTCGAACATATCATTAATGGCCGCATTATTTACCAGCACATCGATAGCACCATAACGTGTCAGAATCTGATCGCGGGCGCTTCGGAGTGAAGCCTCGCTTGTTACATCTATCTTCAGTCCCCCGTGCTGTTCGCCGAGCTGTTCGGCAAAAGCCGCACAGGCGGCTTCATCCATATCGGCTACCACCACATTCGCCCCGGCATCGGCCAGCGCTTCGCAGTGCTTTTTGCCCAGCAAGCCCAATGCCCCTGTTACGATGGCGGTTTTATTTTTTAATGAAAATAATCGGTCGGTAGTCATTGATCAATAGTCAGTGGTCGTTCGTGTACGCCGGCAAATTCATTCATCTGCACATCCCCGCATCTGTACATCAGCACATTTTCAAACCGTTTTTGGTTTAATATTATAGTCATTTACTTTCCGGAAGACCGCTTCAAGCGCCTCGCCCTTTAGGTATTGTTTAACGTTGCCGCTTTGTATCGCCGCCTTCACAATCGGTAGTACATCCCGGTAAGCCGACAGCGTATATTCAATATCTTCATCGCTATGGGTGAAGCACATATTGTGAAACCCGGCCCAAAGCACGCCGCGTTTAATCATTTCCTGCTGCATCAGGGCTTTTACTTCAAGTCCGTTACCGGCTTCCGCAGTAAATGTCACCATCGAGCGGCAGTTGTACCCAATGCAGCGGGTGTAAATGTCCGCGCCCATTTCTATAGCGAGCTGGTTATATCCGTTTTTCAGCAAGGCGCCTTTTTCATCCAGGTATTTCGGCACGTTTTTGTCCCTCAGTTCATTGATGGTAGCTTTAGTGGCCGCCAGCGACAAAGCTTCGCCCCCGAAAGTGGTGTAACTGAATACTTCCGAATTTAATAGCTCCATTGCATCCGCACGACCGGTAAGGAAGGCAATGGGCATGCCATTGGCACAGGCCTTGGAATAAACCGCCAAATCTGGCTTTACGCCGAAATACTCCTGCGCACCGCCAATGGCGATGCGGAAGCCGGTCCACATTTCATCAAATATCAGCAGGGTGCCGTTTGCTTTACATACCTGCGCCAGCTCATTCAAAAAGCCGGGTTTGGGCGCCTCGAATATGAAGGGCTCAAGGATCAGCGCAGCAACCGTATCATCCAATGATGCTTTTATCGACTCAATATCGTTATATTCGAAAGTGTAAGTCAGGTTTTGAATCACCTCGGGTATGCCGGCATTGCGGCTGGTGATGCCGATATACCAGTCGTGCCAACCATGATAGCCACAGCAAAATATTTTGTCGCGTTTGGTAAAAGCCCGTGCCAGGCGTATCGCTGCCGAACACACGTCGGCCCCGGTTTTGGCAATCTTCACTGCCTCAGCGTTTGGTATGATTTGCTGCAACAATTCAGAGACTTCTACTTCCAGCGGGTGCATCATCGAAAAGGTGATGCCGTCTTTTAACTGATTTTTTATCGCCTCGTCAACCACAGGGTAACAATAACCCAGCGATATTGGGCCGATGGCTGCATTATAATCGATGTATTCGTTTCCGTCAACATCCCACACATGCGAGCCCTTTCCTTTTTGAATGTATTTTGGCGCTACACCCTTAGTGAACTGCCCGGGCCCCTTTGCTAAGGTTTGGGTAACCGGTTTTTGAACTTTTAAAGCACGCTCGTATAGCTCGTTTGATTTGGTTATGTCGGGATAATCGGCGTTAAATTTTACAGAATTTGGCATGTCAGTATCATTTTATTATTCAGAAAATTGGGGGGTCCGTATTTCGGGTTGTTTGTAAAAAATGTTATAGCCTAATATCTTTTCGGCTATTTGCTTGCCGGTAAAACCTTCGTGTTGAAGCACATTTGGCAACAGGGAAGGTTTAAACCATCTTTCGTTCAGGGCGATGGGTAATACTTTAGCCGTAAGCGCATGTTTCAGCAGCACTTCGGCTACAATGGTATACAAGCCGCCGGTCAGAAAATGATCCTCTAACGTTACCGTTAGCTTGCTTTCGCGTGTGGCTTCAACAATGGCCCTTTCATCAACCGGCTTCAGACTGCGCATATTGATCAAACCAACCGACAGTCCTTCTTTTTTAAGAATATCGACTGCAACCAGCGCCTGCTCAAATAAAAGCCCGTAGGTTAATATTGTTAAATCTTCGCCTTTCGAAACGATCTCGGCTTTGCCGATCTCAAAATCGCTGTGCGTATACTCTGTTTTGCGGGTATTGATGCGGACGTAGGATGGATTTGGATGCGCCCATATCAGCGGGAGCATTTTTACCAGGTCGTCTTCATCGGCCGGGGCAAAAACTGTCATTTCAGGGATGCCGCGCATAAGCGATATATCTTCAACCGCCTGGTGGGTGGGCCCATTACCATCGGATAAAAAGCCTGGGATAAAGCTGCTTAATTTTAAGGGCAGATTTGGTATACCTGCATCGGTTCGCACAAACTCGAACGCCCGCATGGTTAAAAAGGAAGCCAGTGCATGTACTACGGGGATGCGCCCCCGAAGCGCCAGGCCTGCCGCCGCGCCGATCATCGTTTGTTCGGTGATGCCGGTATCAATAAACCTGTTGCCAAGTTTGCCCGGGATATTCCGAACGAGGGCGCGGTTTTCCGCCGTCATCACGATGAAGCGCTCATCGGCTAAGGCGGTTTCTGTCAATAATTCTTCGTACGTCATGCTATTTACCTGACTACTAATGTTTCTGATGTTAAATTAGTTAAATGTTCGCCGTGCAATTCTTTCAATAACTCCTCCACTTCGGTCACATTAAAATTGCAAAACCAGCGGTCGGCGCGGCGCTCAATACTGGGTAACCCTTTTCCGCGTACAGTATCGGCAATCACCACATTTAATTTTCCGGGGTGGAACGGATAAGCGGAAAAAGCCTCGTGCAGCTCAGCAAAGCTGTGCCCGTCGATGCGTTTTACAGCGGCGCCAAAGGCAGTAAATTTATCGTGCAATGGTTCCAGCGGAATCAATTCCTCTGTCGGCATATTGGCCTGGAAATGATTACGGTCGATCACAAAGATCAAATTATCCAGCTTATAGGCATTAGCTACCAGCACAGCCTCCCAGCAGGTGCCTTCGTTTAATTCACCGTCGCCCATAATGCAGACGACTTTGTTTTTACCGCCGCGTATTTTGATGTCCATCGCTACGCCAATTGCTACGGAAGGTAAATGCCCCAATGAGCCCGAATGAAATTCGATCCCGGGAACGTGCGTGTTTGGGTGCCAGTAGATATGATCTTCCAGCGATAAATGATTTTTTAAACGGTCCCGGTCCAAAAGGCCCAGCTCAGCAAACGTGCCGTACAGGGCGGGCACGTCATGCCCTTTAGAAAGAAACAGGTAGTCCCTGTTCGGATCATCCAGGTTATTGATGTTGATATTTAAAAAATCGGAATACAGGTAAACGATCAGATCTGCTGCCGATAACGAAGCGCCGACAAAGCAACCTCCATCGGTAGACATCCTGATGATATGCTCTCTTACTTTTAAGGCAGTTGCTTCCAATTGATTTGCAGATGTATCTCCGGTTTGCATTTATTTAATATTAAGAAAACGAATTTAGGGGCTAATTTTTTATGTTTTGTTAATTAAAGGTAAATTCGTCTGGCTGGCCGAAACGGTTTTTAATTCGCCCAGGTGGTTTCGGTACCAGTTTACACCGGCGTACCGCGCATTTATTTGATAGATATCCGGTTTTTGACCCAAAAGCGTTAAAATATCTGCGCAGGAAAAATCCGGCTTATCCGGATATAACTCTTCGAAGACGCGTTTTATAAATTGATAATCCGCTTCATAATCAATAGTAAACCGGTGCGACATGGAATAATCCTTGCCGGTATTCCAAATTACGTTACCAATTTTGAAGTTTTCCTGATTTTCCCAAATGTAGGGCGTGGTGTGCTCGAGTTCCATCTGGCGGGTTGCTTCGCGCCATGTTTTTTCCAGGCAGTCCATGGTCATAATCTCCACATCGTTACCATCAGGAAACGTGGCCGGATGCAGGTTGCTTACATAGTCAAACTGACCGGGATGCGCAAAGTAGAAATCAAGTACCTGGTCAATAATCCGGGCGTCGATCAAAGGGCAATCCGAAGGGATCTTTAACACCGTGCCGGCATTATATTTCTTAGCCGCCTGGTAATGCCGGTCGAGCAGATTGTTCAGGCTGCCCCGAAAGCATGGGACCCCTATAAGGGCGGCTTCCTGTTCAATAATATCATCGGCTGATTCTTCGGACGTCGCGATCACGATCAAAACCTCATGCCTTATCATTCGCAGGCGCCCGATCATCCGGTATAAAAGGCTTTTACCCAGTACCGGCAGTAAAACTTTGCCGGGCAAGCGGCTCGATGAAGTCCTTGCCTGCACAACTATAACCGTATTTTCGCCCATAGATACTTGTTCTTAACGCCCCTCAGGCATATTGCTTTTGACGGGGTTCAGCATCAGTGCTGAACGTAAATTCTCTCAGGAAATTCTCTTTCTTCCCATCAAATTTAATATAGGCCCGGCATATTTGCGCAATGTTTTTGGCCGAGGCGCCGCCATTTTGCACCGGCGCCAGCGTTTTTAGCTTATCTAAATCGAAATAAGAATGCACTTTTTTTCCGAGGACGATGCCGGTATACACAACCGTGGAATACTGGGTGATCAGTTCTGTGCAGTTCGCAATCATATGGTTGGTGTTCCCATTACTAAACACCAAAGTGCCGGCCGGCGCGTGTTTTTTTATCTCCGCTTCTGCCCGGCTTACTTTTTCATTGGGATGCAGTTTAAACAACAATTGCCGTCCATCAGCAATTTTTGCGGCATGCCTGATAAAGGCCGCGCGGTTTTCATAGCGGTAAGTTTCGCGCATGTCTGATGTCGCCACCATAACATAGTTATGCAGCGGGAAATCATTGTTCATAAACTGGTGCTGGTTGTCGTAATTGGGGATACCGGTTACGATCAGTTTAGAAACATCTGTGCCATAATTGGCAAAATAATTCTTATAGCCCTCCGAAGCGGCGCAATAAATGTCGCAAACATTTGTCGATCCGTTGAGCGACGTATCGCCGGTAAGATACGCCGGCAAACCGAACGCTTTTACCAGGCCTGTAAGCAAGGTGGGCTTATCAATCATGCCTTCCTGCACCCAAATGGTTTTGGTTTGCCTGAATTTTTCGGCCACGATCATGTCACTGCAATTAACCACCAGGTCGTATTGATGTTTCTCTCCGCGATAATCTATCTGCGCGCCAAGCTGCCGCAGGTAATGTTCCGACTTTTCCCTGAAGCTTTCTGCAACCACCGTCCCATTGGCTAAGGGGGTGTGATTCACAAGTGCCGATAAGACTTTATTGTCGGCAAATATCTGGCTAAACCAGCAGTCAAAGTCTTGCAAATGCCTGGAAATCTGGTGCATTTGCGAGGTTTGATTTATTGAGCCTGTGATCAACAGTATCTTTTTCCTCATCTCAAAGCTTAATCAATTTTTAAAACTACAGATTAGGTTTCGGGTTTTATTAATCTGAAATTAATGATAACACCTGCTTAACTTTTGCTTAATGTTAAGGGGGCGATTGTTGATTAGCTAGAGATGTGCCACAAATTACCTGAAGGAGGTCGTTATGGAATTAGATCTGCGTGGCACAGGTCGCAGGAATTTCAAGCTATGCACCAAAACATTATTTTTTCAATTACGGTATTAATGTCCCCGACAATTTCATCATTGGTAAACCGCACAACCGAAAAGCCCCACTCGGCCATCACCATATCCCGGTTATCGTCGTATTCTTTTTTCAGCAAATGGATCGGTCCGTCAACTTCAATCACCAATTTATGTTTCGCGCAGTAAAAGTCGGCTATGTAAAACGATTTTCAGCATTACCCTTTACCCACTCTGTCGACTGCGTCGACGTCTCTCCCTATATATAGGGAGAGAAAATTGCATTGAAAAGAACCTCCACTACTCCTCCCCTAAATTTAGGGGAGGCCGGGAGGGGTGTAGCCAATGCCGGGGGTTTTACGTACATCTCAGCATTACCTTTTTACCCACTCTGTCGACTGCGTCGACATCTCTCCCTAAATATAGGGAGAGAAAATTGCATTGAAAACCTCCACTACTCCTCCCCTAAATTTAGGGGAGGCCGGGAGGGGTGTACGTCAATGCCGGGAGTTTTATGAACATCCCAGGCATTACCCTTTTACCCTCTCTGTCGACTGCGTCGACATCTCTCCCTAAATATAGGGAGAGAATATTGTAACGAAAAAACCCGCTCAACTCCTCCCTTAAATTTAGGGGAGGTCGGGAGGGGTATACGTCAATGCCCGGCCTTTCCCTCGCCCAGCGCATATTTATACCCAATCTCACCCTACTTTCACACTTATCTTCTATTTTTGCCGTTTTCCATATGGTTATGAGCGAAGAACGGTCGTTAAATTTTTTAGAAGAAATAGTTGAAGAGGACCTTGCCGCTGGCAGGAACGATGGCCGCGTGCTTACGCGTTTCCCGCCCGAGCCTAATGGCTACCTGCATATTGGCCATGCCAAATCCATTTGTTTAAACTTTGGGCTGGCGTTGGAATACGGCGGCAAAACCAACCTGCGGTTTGATGACACCAACCCGGTTAAGGAAGATATTGAATATGTTGACAGTATAAAAGAAGATGTAAAATGGCTCGGTTTTAACTGGGCAAATGAGCTTTATGCTTCTGATTATTTTGATGAGCTATATGAATTCGCCGTTACGCTGATCAAAAAAGGCCTGGCTTATGTTGACGACAGCACTGCCGAAGAGATCGCCAAACAAAAAGGAACGCCAATTGAGCCGGGTACGGCAACCCCATACCGCAGCCGCAGCGTGGAGGAAAATTTACAGCTGTTTGCCGACATGAAAGCCGGCAAATACCCCGATGGCGCAAAAGTGCTGCGCGCCAAAGGCGACCTGGCCTCGCCAAACATGCACATGCGCGACCCGCTGATGTACCGTATTAAACATGCGCATCATCACCGTACCGGCGATACATGGTGCATTTACCCCATGTATGATTTCGCCCACGGCCAATCGGACGCGATAGAGAAGATCACCCACTCTATCTGCACGCTGGAGTTTGTGCCGCACCGCGAGCTGTACAACTGGTTCATCGAAAAGTTGGACATATTTCCTTCCAAACAATATGAATTTGCGCGTCTTAACCTCAATTATACCGTGATGAGCAAGCGCAAGCTGCTCCAACTGGTTAACGAAGGGTACGTAGAGGACTGGGACGACCCGCGGATGCCTACCATCAGCGGTTTACGCCGCCGCGGTTATACCCCGGCATCCATCCGCGACTTTTGCGATCGCATCGGCGTCGCCAAACGTGAGAACATGATCGATGTGTCCCTGCTGGAGTTTTGTATCCGCGAGGACCTGAATAAAACGGCCTGGCGCCGGATGGTGGTGCTTGATCCCATAAAGCTGGTGATCACGAATTATTCTGAAGATCAAACGGAAACAATGTTTGGTGAGAACAACCCCGAGGCAGAAGGTGGCGAAGGCGGCCGCGATATGCCGTTTAGCCGGGAGTTATGGATTGAGCGCGAGGATTTTATGGAGGAGCCGCCAAAGAAATTCTTCCGCCTTGGAGTAGGCTTGTCAGTTCGGCTCAAGAGCGCCTATATTGTTACGTGCACCGGCTTTAAGAAAGATGCCGAAGGCAACGTAACCGAAGTGCATTGTACCTACCTGCCCGAAAGCAAATCAGGCCACGACAAAAGCGGGCTGGTGGTAAAGGGCACCATCCATTGGGTTAGTGCGGCACACGCCAAAACAGCGGAAGTACGCCTGTACGACCGCCTTTTCAGGGTAGAAGATCCCTCCAGCGAGGACGGCGACTTTAAGGATTACATCAACCCGGACAGCCTGCAAATTTTACCCACCGCGTATATCGAGCCTGACCTGGCCGCTGCCGAGCCGGGCAAAGGCTACCAGTTTATCCGCAAAGGTTACTTTGTGCTGGATAAATACTCGACGCCAGAGAAATTGGTGTTTAACCGGACGGTGACGCTGAAGGATGGATGGACGCGGAAATAATTCTTTAAATTTTCTTTTCGTGCAGTAAATTAATTTTATAATTAAAGTTGTTATATTACGGCACCTTTAATTGCACAATTATAATGAAAAAGCCTATTCTTCAAATCCTGCTGGCCTTATTGCCCTGTGTTTCGTTTGCGCAGTATGGTGTTAACTGGAACCAAAGTTTTGCCGGCAACGATCGTGGGCTGACTGACGTTGGAAGAGTCAATGATCATCAGCAAGTTGTCACCATGAATGTCGATAACAAGACTTTCGAGGTTTTCCCGGTCGACGACAAACTGAATATTCCATGGCGCACAACCTTACAGGGATATCCCATGTATTCAGGCCCTTTCAAAGGCGGCATATTAGTTATCGCTAACGAATTTCATCGTATTTCGCGTTCGGCAATGGAAGGGCACTACACGGCCTATTTATTAGATGCCAGGACAGGGAAACAACAACAAATCCATGATATATCCGGCACTTCGGGCGGTAATCACGAACGGGTTAATGCTTATTTTAGCCCCGATGGCAGTAACTTTGAGTTGCTGATTGAAAACTATCATATCGAGAAGTTTAAACCGGCCTTTACTAAAGAGCCTAGAATTATCGACGACCTGTCGCTGGTCACTCTGTCAGACAATCTTGAATCTAAAACCATAAAACTAGCATTACCGGCCGATAAGGCTATCCAGGCAGCATTTAATTCCAAAGGTGATCTCTTTCTGTTGACTGAACAATCAGCAGGCTTTACGATAGTGAGGTATGAGGCCGGTCAATCGCAGCCTTCAGCTACCATCACCCAATCAATTGGTTATCGTGATGATTTCAATTATCCTGCAGCGATAATTGGGTCAAATACCAACCGGAATATATGTTATTTCTCATTTACATATACAACGCCGGATAAAGAAATGGCGCTTGAGGTCGGCAAAGCCGATTTTAACAAAAACTCATGTATGCAAACCTCTGAAACATTTGATAAAGCTGCTATCAAAAGCATCGAAAAAAGCACGCCTCCGATCAGCAAAATGCTAAAGGAGACAACGTTTGGCTGGCTTGAGGGAATATTGCCCATACATTTGGAAGAATACAAAGATGGCGTAGTTGTGAATATTGCAGAAAGGTATCTCAAGTCAAGAATCACCAGCAGTACCATGCAAACGGGCCTTAACAGTGAGCAAACCAGTTACGGAAGTGTTAACTACGGTGTGATTAGTTCGTTCATCATTGAATGCTTTGACAGCCAGTTTAAAAGAACCTTTCAGCAGGTGTTGCCCAACTTTTCGGACGAGGGATTGGGGAACGAGCCACAATATATTATAAAAGGCGATAAACTTTATTTTGATGCGGTAACAGATTATAAAGACAAGCCATTCCCATTATTTTGTGAGCTGGACCTGAAAACCGGCGTATGGGTAAAAACCGATCTGATGCTTGACAGGGAGGACAAAGACTACAAGAAATATGATCCGTTACTTCATGGTACGTTGTGGTTCAATGATTCTTTTGCTGTTCCGTATGTGATCCCGGTCGGCGGTTTTCATGCCTTTCCGGAATATACATACGAACTCCAGCAAAATAAATATTAGGCAAACGTCCAATTGTATCCCCTTTGTTTCAATATAATATGAGAAAGCCCCTGATACTTTTTGTTGTGGCAATGACCATGACAAGCCTTTTTAATGCATGTAAAAAGAACGAAAATCCTCCGTCACACGCTGTCACAGCCTCGTTATCGTTTACTGCAAACGGGAATAAAGTCAGTTTCAACAATTGTACAGCAACAGGACAGGACGATATCCCGAAAACGATGCTGATAAAGTCGATCAAAAATGAAAGCGACCCCGCCACCTATCAGGGAATTGGGATCGCGATAAACCAAGATATTACGACGCTCAAAGCGGGCCAGGTATGCCCGGTTGAAACATCAGCAAATCAGCCTGACAAAAGTATAATCAATTTCGAGCCGAATAGCGCTTCTGATTTTACAACAATGCAAGCCAATGCACAGGGGTTGGTGACTATTACCAATGTGACTGCTACTGCGATAAGCGGCACTTTTTCAGCAAAACTATTTGCACCGAGTGATATAGCCGGAACCACTGTTATTTATACGATAACAGATGGCACCTTTACGGCAACCCGTTAGTAATAAGTTTGAGCAGCACCCCGCTGCTACCGCTAAACCTCCTACGGATTATACTTCCCCACCAAATTCATCAGCACATTCAAATCTAATTGCGTTAGCTGTGGCTTTACGTCAGTTTGAATAAAATGGCGCTTAAAAGCTACGATGGCGGCTTTAATATCTGATGTATCATACCCGATCAGCCGCAGGGCTGTAACATAGTCAAAATCAGCAGGTGCCAGCTCAAGTATATCGTCGCTCCAGTAGCCGAAACCATGGGCGGCCAGGGTTTTCCAGGGAAAAAAGGGCCCGGGATCCGGCTTGCGTTTGGGGGCAAAATCCTGGTGACCAATAAAATTAGCCTGCGGTATGGCATAACTCCTTTTCAGCCGGGTCAGCAGCGCCAGCAGGCTGTTGATCTGCGCATCGGTAAACGGCTCATTTCCGTTATTATCTATCTCAATTCCTATCGAGCTGCTGTTCATATCCGTTACGCTGCCCCACCTGCCCAGCCCGGCGTGGTATGCGCGCAGGTAATCATTCACCATGTGTACTACTTTGCCGCTTTTAGCGATAACATAATGCGCACTCACCTGGGTGCTGGTAACGGTAAACGTATGCAGGGTTTGTTGCAGCGAATCCTGCGCGGTAAAGTGGATGATCACATAATTGGGCTTGCGGATACCAAAATTCACGGTGCCTACCCAGTCCGAAGGGATTTGGCGGCCGGTACTGTCGGTCAGGGAGTCGGGTTGTTGGGTTTGGATCGCTTTTACGTACGCTTTAGCTTTGTCGCTGTACACTTTATTGGTTAGCGCGTAAGGCCCTTTGGGCGAGCAGGATGCGGTTGCCAGTAGCAACAGCAGGAGGCAGCAGCACCAGTGCAAAGGGCTCCTATGGAGCAGGGGTTTCATACGTAGCTAATTTAAACAAATTTATGACGTTTAGGTTTGCCGCAGCCCGTTTTTTGCGGCAAAAATGCCAAAAACAGCAGGTGTTCATTTTTTTACGAAACCCCTGTTTTTTTACTTTATAGTTTTGGTTTAAAATGATGACAGTAAACGATGTATGCGTTATGTGCGAAGTATTACTTCATAGTTGAAATGGCAAAAAGCGTTCATTTTTGAACACTAAAATGAACGCTTTTCCGGCATTTTATTTTTAATTAATACACTTGTACGGGCGCCCTTGTGGGCGCCCGTATTTTCAATGAACGGATAGGACGTCGCAATTATTGATAACCCAACGTAACATTAACCGGCGTTTGCGTTGGGTTCATACGGGCGCCCACGAGGGGCGCCCCTCGTGGGCGCCCTTTCATCATCCGCTGAACGGCTTACGAAACGATCGGCGAATGCCTTCAAACGCTCTTCAAAACAACCTCAAAACACTGTCAAACCACCTGCAAACGGCATCGAAAAAAAAATTTCTACGCCAAAAAGCGTTCATTTTTGTTCATCCCGTGAACACCTTTTTAGCAAATTTCGAGTGATTTTTAGTGCCGGGGAGGCGGGTAACAGGGCATCGGAAGTTAAGGACTTGGGGCGGCGGGGATTGGTTAGGTTGCCCCGATAGCGTTTATCTATAAAGTTCCGGATATAACTTCCTGGATCTTTTTAATAACTTTTTTAATTGCTACTGTTTGGAGCGAAGACCCTGTTCTTGTCACAATGTCGCCAGGGTAAAATTGCTGCACCATGTGGCAAACGGGTAAACGCTACGCTGATTCCGGGGATTATTGATCATTCCCGGATTCATTTCGATGGTAAAGTCGGGGTAAATATTTTTGGTTGAAAAACGATTGCCCTGTGACCGCACGCCATTATTTCAGTTTTACCAAAATATATACAAGGCCCGGCAAAACGCCAGGCCTTTTTATTTTAGCCGTGAATGCATTTCTAAAGCCACATTGGTTATGCAGCTCCTTTTACCTTTCGCCTTTTACCTTTCACCCCCTACAACCCTTTCACAATCGCCAGCGACTTTTCAACATGGTCGGCGGGCGAAATGTGATCGGTTGTTGATGAAAAGACCGCTGCAATTTTACCGTCTTTACCGATGACAAAAGTAGTTCGCGGGATGAAGCCGTGGGTGAGGTCCTGGCCGCGCACATCTTTAATTCCGGTCTTTCCGGGGGTCATGGTGAGGCCGTATGTTGCCGCTATTTTGCCGTCAATGTCTGCGGCTACGGGGAACTTGCCTGCACAGTAGTTCGGATCGGAAGAAAATGCATTCAGCCGCTTAATATCGTCAGCAGATACGCCGATAATGGTGGCGCCTGCCGCTGTAAATTTATCCTTCATTTCGGCAAAAGTATGCGCCTCAAGGTCGCAGCCGCCGGTGTAGGCGGAAGGATAAAAATAGACCACAACAGGCCCTTTGGCGAGGGCATCTTTTAATGAAAAATCAAATGCGGTGCCGGCCAGGCTGGCCTGGGCGGTAAATACAGGCGCAACGTCTCCTTTTGCCAACATTGCAGATTGGGCAAAGCCCGACCGGGTTACCAGGAGTGAACAGCTGAAAATTAAAAAAAACAGGCAATAATATTTTTTGAACATGGCTGATGGTTTTTAGCTTGTTAACGGTGTTGTATTCAAAGCTACAATAGTCAATTGGAAATCAGGGCATACGTCATTAAAATTTTACGATGGCTGCTCCGACTCGCGCAAGTGCGCGGTGCGGGCCTATGCGGTCGCAATTTTGTCCCCGGTTTCCTGCAAGTTTAGATTAACCCATAAAGACGGCGAGCAGTCTTCTTTACGGCCTTTTTTGGGTTAACTTTAATGTGCGAGAGAACCTGCTGCGGCGAAAATACACTTTAGACTTAGGACTCAAGACTCAGGACTTAGCACTACTCCCATCATCCCCCATCTCCGGCAACTGCTTTTCCGCGTCGATAGCCAGCCAGAGCAGGCAGCCGCCTATCAATACCGCGCCAACCACATACACGGGGTAATCAAAACGGTGGGTAGCCTGTACAATTTGCCCGAAGATGAGTGCGAGGAGGAAAGCGCCCATTTGCCCGAAAAAATTCATGGCGCCGGTTACCGTGCCGGCATTGTTGCGGCCAATGTCAGCACATACGGCGTAGGAGACCATCACCCCGAACGAAAAAGAGAAATTGGCCCCGATAAGGCAGCAGGCGGCAAGGGTATTATTTGCAGCAAACGCTGCTACCAGCAACAAGATGCCGCAACTGCCAAGGCCTATCATGCCGGTAAGCCGGCGGCCCCATTTAAGGCCTGTGCTTTTCAGGAGCCAGTCGCCGGCGCCGCCCCCGGCCAGGAACCCACCAATGCCCACCACAAAAAGCAGGGAGGTAACCTGTTTCATGCCATTCTCGGTAAAGCCCCGCCCCTCCTGCAGGTAAACGGGCATCCAGGCGATAAAAAAATAATTGGCCCACTGGCAGCAAAAATACATGAGCAGCAGCGGCCATAAGGTGCTGTTGCGCACAATGAGCTTCCACGGAACCAGGTGCTGCCCCGCTTTGTGGCGGCATTGCGATTGGATATGTGTTTTTTCGGCATCGGGCATGGCCTTCATTTGAGCCGGGAAATCGCGGAACCAGGCATAGCAGGCGCTCGCCCACAGCAGGCCGATCGCGCCAATGACAAAAAACGGCATGCGCCAGCCGTAAGCAACCGCTATGGGCACAATGATGAGCGGGGCCAGCGCCGCACCAATTTGCGAGCCGATGCCCACCCACGACAGCGCCCGGCCGGTTTCGCTCACCGGGAACCAGCGCGATACCGTTAATATACTGTTGGGATAAGTACCCGATTCGCCCGCGCCAAACAAAAAGCGGATGACGAGCAAGCCCAGCAAGCCCGTGGCCAGGCCCGTAAGCGCTGTAAACACAGACCATGCGATGACGATGCGGATGAATACCTTTTTAGGGCCTATGCGGTCGCCCATCATGCCCGAGGGGATTTCGAAAAGGGCATAGGCCAGCGCGAAAGCGGCCAGTACCCATCCAAACTTTTCGTTGCTGAGGTGCAGGCCGGCTTTGATGCGCACGCCCACAATGGAGATGCAGATACGGTCCATATAGGTGAGTGTGGTCAGCGCGCAAAGCAATACCAATACCCTGTAACGGTACGGCACCTGCAGGGATTTCGGATGTGGGATGTTCAATTTCGGATTGATAATGGGTTAATAAAGTAAGGGTTAAATGGGGAGAAGTGCAAGAGGGGGTAAGAATTTCGGATGCCGGATGTTCGGTTTCGGATTTGTTGCCGGGTTCATCGGGGGGGATTATTGATTTGACCGGGTGAGTGATGCGAGAGCGGATGGCCCGGATTGGCCCGGGAATATCCCAAAAAACTGTTCACGGGATGAAGCTATAGTGACGATTACAACTGCATGGCAAATGCAAACCCTGGCGCGCCGTCGACGGCGGTAGGCACCAGCATGGCACTTTTACCGCTTTTGTTCTTATGAACAAATATTTTACGTACATGAGGGTACAACACGTAAGCCAGTTTGGTTGAAAACATGCCCAGTCCGGCTCCGGCCACACAGTCGCTAAACCAGTGGGCTCGGCCATAAACACGCATAATGCCGGTAGTGGCGGCCATGGTATAACCCACGACACCATACCAGGGCGATTTCCACGAATACTCCTGCGCCAGGAATTCGGCAGCAAGGAATGCGGCGCCGGTGTGACCGGAGGGGAATGAAAGCGGATCAGTTCCATAAGGGCGGTCACGGTGACCCAAATATTTGGTGCCATCGGCGATGGTTAGTATCGCACCTGACAAGGCAAGTAATGCCGTGCGGTCGACAAAACGGTCCTGTCCTTCGTCTCCTGCCGCATTCAATACGTATACCAATGCAGCCGGCGCCAACTGTAAATAATCATCAACTTTTGAATTATAATTTGGTGCGGTCCGGTGCACATAACCTTCAAAATAATAGTCTACATTCCGAACCGGCTTAATCACGAAAGAGGATACGCCATAAATAACCAGTACCGCCGGTACGATATAAGTTCCCGGCTTGTGATACGAATAATGAGACAGATCGCGGGTGGACATGTCTTTTTTTGCCGTGTCGGCAAAATTGGTTTTACTGCTGTCGAGCTTGATTTTAGTCGAGTCGGCCACCTGTGCATTTGCTGCAAGCGAGGAAAGGCAGTATAATGTTATGATGAGCTTTTTCAATTGTCGTTTTTTTAAATACCAACAATGTTAAGCCCTGTTTGTTTAATTATTAAGAAAGCATTAAGCGTTTAAATTAAAGCCAACTGCCTCTGCTAACTGCCTGCTGCAGCTCCCGTCAGGGCCCCCGGCGTCACTGTCCCACCATAAACACCGCGTTGCTGAATAGCAGCTTGCCATTTTCCCAAAAGCTGCGGAAGATTGGATCGTCTACCAAATAGATCACATCGCCGCGGCCAATGGGCTGTACGCCGATCAGGAGACCGTTCTGTATTTTCTCCCTGCTTTTCTGGCCTACAAACCCCGAAACATAGCCGTCCTTCTTTATTGTACCTACATTCCAGTCATCTGCGCCTAACAGGTCGTAAATATCATCACTCAATTTTAGTGTGTAGTAAGTGTCGCCCAATCCGAAGCCAAGCGGGTGGCTATTGTCCAGGTTGATCCTGTAAATTGCCCCGGGTACCGATGATCTTAATGCATCTTTTTCACGCTCGCCGTAACGTGTGATGGTTTGCGGTTTGATTTTATCATCCGTTTTGTCGTCTTTTTTCTCCTCTTTCTTTTTGATATCGTAACCCTTTTTATCTGCCAATTGCGTGATGGCATTTTGCATCACGATCAGCCTGCCGCCCGCCCGCGCCCAGTCTTGCAACCTGTCTGCCGGAAAATCTTCATACTCTCCGTCGGGAAAAATGGCCACGTCAAAATCCTCAAGCCTTGCCCGGCGCAGGTCCTTGTACTTCACCAACGTTACAGGGTAACCCACCTGTTGTTCAAAAAAGTACCAAATCTCGCCCATCGCCTCGGCTGATACCCCATCGCCTGCAACCAGCATCACATGTGGCGGGCGTATATACCGGATCACGTCTGAGCCGAAATCGCGCCCCTTATCAACAAAACCGGATGACAGCGGAATTAAGTCCTGATTCATAGACGCGGCCGCTTTAACCACTTGTTCATCAAAATCAGTCCGGTCATTTCCGGCCCGGGTGATCAGCAGCGAGCCGGCAGCAAATTTTTTGCCCGCGGCTTCAAATGCCTGCTCAGAGTACCTTACCTTAATCCCTTTTTTTAATAGCGCCGCCATGAATTTTACATCTTTAACCGATCGCCAGGATGAAACATAGGCGTATGCCCGAGAGTTGGCAGCTGCAAGCGGTTTTTCATCAATCAGGGTCGCTGATATTGGCTTCTCAGATTCCTTTAAACCATAAGCTTTTAAGCCGTAGGCGTAGGGTAACGACCATGCCGTAATATCATAGGTATCCGAATCGGCGACAAATGTTTTGGGTTCCATCAGCACATCCAGTAAAACAGATTTAGGCTGATAAGCGTTGATCACCAGGTCGGTCGGTCCGGGATTATATTGCAGTGTTTTGCCCGTGAGGTAGTCATACCCACTGACCGCTCCTTTTAGCCCGAAGCCATATTCAATGCGGTTCCGGTCGAGCAGCTTTGCCAGCATTTTTATTTTATCGTGGTTGTCATTTTGAATAACATAGGTTTTATAATCTCCGGGCGGATTGCTGCGGCTGTCGTCATAAAACTTTTTAAATTCGTCCAGCAGTTTTTGCGCGTACGTCGACGCCGTTTCAATCGTGCTCATGCTGGTAGCGTGGTGGTGAGCAATCCTGTCCGTTAAAGTAAGTGTATCGCCTGAACTGGTAATCACTGACAGTCCTGCACTGATGCCGCCCTGCTCATAGGTCATGCCGATGGAGCCATTGTAAATCGGGTAGGTGTCGCCATAGGATGGATAAAGCAGGTCGAACTCCTGCCGGGTAAAGTACAGCCAGCCATTCTGATCAAAATACTTTGCGTTGTTTTTACCGATGATATTTTGAAACTCGCGTTGCCACGGTGTGATCACTTTGTGAAAGGGTTCGGCAGCGGGTGCGAAATAATAGGGGGAGTTGTAGCCTTGTTCGTGGTAATCAACATGTATTTGCGGGAGCCATTTATTATACAACGCCAGCCGCGCCTGCGATTCTTTTTGTGTTTGCCAGGCCCAGTCACGGTTCAAATCAAAATAATAGTGGTTTATCCTTCCGCCAGGCCAAGGTTCCGAATGCTCGCGCGCCGATGGGTTGGCATCGGGCAGCGTACCACGTACCGAATTGTAGAAATTAATGTACCGTTCACGGCCATCGGGGTTAAGGCATGGGTCGATCACCACGACCGTATTTTTTAACCATACTTTTGTCTGGGTGTTAGCGGGGTCAACCAGGTCAAACAAAACCTGCATGGCCGTTTCGCTGGATGCGGGCTCATTACCGTGTACGTTGTAGCTTAACCAGCAGATAACGGGCATTTTTGAAGTAGCAATAGTGCTGGTGTTTTTTTCATTGCTACTGCCCCTAAAGCCTGCTACTTCCTCTAATCCAGCCAGTTTCAGGTTATTCACCCTGATCTCCTCCAGCCGGCCGATGTTTTCATCCGATGCGATAAATACGGCCAAAAGCGGACGCCCTTCGTTGGTAGTGCCATATTGCACCAGCTTCACATTTTTTGACGCCTGGGCCACATATTTAAAATATTCGACTATTTTATGATGGGGTGTAAATTGCTCGCCCAGTTTATAACCTAAAAATTTTTCGGGTGAGCGGATATCCTGTGAAAAACAAAAGAGCGAAATTGCCAGTAAACAAACTGAAAACAATAATTTTTTTAACATAAGGCCCAAAAGTGATTGGCTAATTTAAGGTTAAACTTAGAAGATTTAAAACCTTGCGAGTTTTTTGGCAGAGTTTTTAAAGGATTGGGATACCGTTGATGCCTGTTAAGATTATTTCTTGCTTTCTTTTTATATTTTTGTGTGAATAATTTTCAGACATGCAGTTATCCGATCTTGATATTTCAAAAACCTATACTTACGCCGACTATCTAAAGTGGACGTTCGATGAGCGCTTGGAGTTGATTAAAGGAAAGATATTCAAAATGAGTCCTGCGCCCGGATCTCTGCATCAACGCATATCCTTAAGATTAGCCAGATGGATCGGTAATTACTTGGATGGCAATCCTTGCGAAATTTTTACTGCCCCGTTCGATGTCCGCCTGCCACGCAAATCAAAAGATGATAAAGATATCCTGACCGTCGTTCAACCGGATATTTGTGTCATTTGTGATGTTAACAAGGTTGATGAAAAGGGTTGCCTTGGCGCGCCCGACCTCGTGGTTGAGATTTTGTCCCCGGGCAACAACAAAAAAGAACTAAAAAACAAATACGAAGTATACGAAGAAGCGGGTGTGCTGGAATATTGGATTATCCACCCTACCGAAAAAACTTTTTTTAAATACATCCTCAATGAAGGTCATTTCCAATCGTCGCGGATGCTTACCATCGGCGACGAGGCCTCAACCGGTATCCTACCGGGATTCGTTTTAAATCTCGACGAACTTTTCGAAGATAAAACAAGCTGAAATTACTCCGCTTAAATAGATACAGCCATCAAAATCTGTGATTGAAAATCTGCACATTTGCATTTCCACACGTATTAAAATGGAGCCAGTACAGGCGTTACAAAAATATTTCGGTTATAACAGTTTCAGGCATCAGCAGGAGGCTATTATCCAACACGTTTTAGATAAAAAAGATGTGCTGGCGCTGATGCCTACAGGCGGGGGCAAATCACTTTGCTACCAGCTTCCGGCGGTACTGCTGCAAGGGTTAACTATCGTCATCTCACCCCTGATTGCCTTAATGAAAGACCAGGTTGACGCCCTGAACGTGAACGGTATACCAGCCGCCTTCTTCAATTCCAGTCAAAGTTCGCAGGAACAGATACAGCTTACAGCCCGGCTGCGCAATAACGAGATCCGCCTGCTTTACCTGGCTCCCGAGCGCTTATTTGGAAACGAAAGCAAACTTATCAGTTTTTTAAAATCGCTGCCCGTTTCCCTTATCGCTATTGACGAGGCACATTGTATCTCACATTGGGGGCATGATTTCCGGCCGGAGTACCTGATGCTGGCGGGTTTGAAGCGGGAGTTCCCGCAGATACCAGTAATCGCCCTTACCGCGACCGCCGATAAGCTTACCAAAAAAGACATCCTGGAAAAATTGAACCTGCGCGATCCGGGCGTTTTTGTGTCCTCCTTCAACCGCGAAAACATTACTTACCGGGTAGTGCCTAAGAAAAACTACTTTGGCCAGCTGCTTGGGTTTTTGAATGAGCATAAAGAAGATTCGGGCATTATTTATTGCCTGTCGCGGAAATCAACGGAAGAGCTGGCGGAAGATTTGAAAGGCGAAGGCTATTCGGCAGCGGCCTATCACGCCGGACTTGAAAATTCAGTTAAAGCCAAAACGCAGGAATCATTTTTAAAGGACGAAACGAAAATCATTGTGGCAACCATCGCCTTTGGAATGGGCATCAATAAATCAAACGTACGCTACGTGGTGCATGTGGATATGCCCAAAAATATCGAAGGTTACTACCAGGAAACCGGGCGGGCCGGCCGGGATGGCTTGCCATCAGAGGCTTTGCTCCTCTATTCTCCCGGCGATGCCACCAAGCTAAAAAAGTTTGCCACTATTGAAGATAACCCGGAGCAAAGCCGCATCATGCTCAGGAAGCTGGATGATATGGTACGCTATTGCCAGCTGCATAGCTGCCGCCGTCATTTTTTGTTGAAATATTTTGACGAGGATTTTCCTGCGCCCTGTGGCTCGTGTGATTTTTGCCTTACCGAGTTTAAAAAGTTCGACGGCACGCTGATCGCTCAAAAGGCGCTTTCGGCGGTGGCGAGGTTAAAAGAACGATTTGGGACCGGCATCATTGTCGATTTTTTGCGCGGGGCGGCTAACCCTAAAATTACGGAAGATCATAAGCAGTTAAAAACCTATGGCATCGGCGCCGACGTCAGCAAAACCGACTGGCATCGTTATATCCGCGAGCTGGCCGCCATGGGTTACCTGCAGTTTACCGAAGACGTTTATCCCGTGTTAAAGCTCACCGCAAAAAGCGATGGCGTTTTAAAAGGGCTTGTAAAAGTTGAGCTGACCGCATCGCAAACCGCCGCCGGGGAACAGCCAAAGGCTGTTCTTGAATATGAAACTGAACTGCTGGCAGAACTTAAAAACTTAAGGCGCGATATTGCGTTGAAGGAAGGTGTGCCGCCGTACATTATTTTGTCGGATGCAGGCTTAGTTGAGCTGGCCACCTATCTGCCGCAAACACTGGACGAAGTGCGGCTGATCTCCGGCTTCGGCGATATTAAGCTGGCGCGATATGGACGCGAGTTTATGTCGCTGGTTAAAGGGTATTGCGGGGCGAAAGGGTTAACTTCCAGGATCAGTCAAAAGGACCCGAAGCGGGAACGCAAATCCAGGGCGGAAAGAAACGGGACCGCAGCCACGAGAACATCGACAAAAGGGTTGGATACCGCCTATATCAGCTACAGCCTGTTCAGGCAGGGCCAAACGGTTGCCGAGATAGCAGCAGGCCGCAGCTTATCGGCCGGTACTATCGAAGGTCATTTGAGCCAATACGTTTATGCCGGCGGAATTGAGGTAAACGAGTTGGTAACTGACGAAAAGAAATTAAAGATACAGGAAGTGATTGAAAGCTATGGCGCTGACACGCTCGGACCTTTAAAAGAGGTTTTAGGAGAGGATTTCAGCTACGGCGAAATAAAAGCGACGCTGGCCTGGATGAGAAAGGAAAAAATAATTTGATTACGATTGATAGCGATGAGTTTAATAATCTTGAGCGTTTAACTGGAAAAACAAGCGATTTTGACATCCTGAGCGCAGCGAAGGATCTTCTACGCCACGCATTCGGACTTTGGAGGCGGGAATGTCACTTCAAGATCCTTCGCTGCGCCCAGGATGACAAGTGAGGGCAGACGGCCTGCACGTTTCTAAACACTCAAGAGTTCGACCCATCGCTAAAGAAAACGAACTATATTTTGCAAACCGAACAACTATACCAGCTTTACCTAAAGCACCCCATCATCAGCACGGATACCCGCAAAATTGCTGGGGGCAGCCTGTTTTTTGCCCTAAAGGGCGATAAATTCGACGCTAACAAATTTGCCCAACAGGCCATCGAAGCCGGCGCGGCTTATGCCATCATCGATAACCCGGCCTACCAGCTTAACGAAAAATACATTTTGGTTGATGATGCTTTGACTGCTTTGCAGGATCTCGCGCGTTTTCACCGCAGCCAGTTAAATATCCCTGTGATTGGCCTTACCGGTACTAATGGAAAAACCACTACCAAAGAACTGATCAACGCCGTATTATCGCAGCATTTTAAAACGCAGTTTACCCAGGGCAACCTGAACAATCACATCGGTGTGCCCCTTACCATTTTAACCATTAATTCGACCCATGAAATTGCTGTAATTGAAATGGGCGCCAATCATCAAAAGGAGATCGGGTTTTTGTGCACCATCGCACAGCCCACACACGGCCTGATAACCAACGTTGGAAAAGCGCACCTCGAGGGTTTCGGAGGATTTGAAGGCGTTAAAAAAGGGAAAGGGGAGCTTTATGATTATTTAAAGAAGTCCGAAAGTTCGAAAGTCCGGGAGTCCGGAAGTTTTGAAGAAGAGCGGGGAGTTGCATTTATTAATGCCGGCAATGCGTTTTTGTTGGAAATGGAAAAGGCCAGGAATTTACAACGCGTTATTTACTATGGCACTACCGGCGATAAGAATCTCGTCAGCGGTTCGCTGCTTGAAAATTCACCTTATTTAACCATAGAGTGGATCAATAACCGAACCGGCGAAAGTAACGCGGTGAAAACTCAATTAACCGGCGCGTACAATCTCGATAATATTTTGGTAGCTGCCTGTATCGGTGTCTATTTTGGTTTGACTGACGATGAAATAAACAGCGGGATTGAAGGCTATCAACCCAAAAATAACCGTTCGCAAATCGTCCAAACAGCAACCAATACATTGATCTGCGACTATTACAACGCAAACCCCAGCAGTATGGCAGTAGCCATTGAAAATATGGATAAGCTGAGCGCCGGCAGGAAGGTGTTGATCCTGGGCGATATGTTTGAATTGGGCGACGAAGCGGCTGCGGAACATGAGGCGATCATCCGCAAGGCGCTTGATATTGCTTCGGATGAAAGGATATTTATTGGCGAGGGGTTTTATAAGGCCGGGAAGTCCATGGACCATGCACCATGGAACATGGACAAGAAACCTACATTTTACAACACCGCCGAAGATGCAATCGCCGCAATAAAAGCAAACCCCATAAAAAATTCAACTATATTAATTAAAGGGTCCCGGGGCATGGCTTTGGAAAGATTAGTGGAGCTGTTTTAAAGTTGCAGTGCCAGTTCCGCCACTTCTTCTCCAACCAAGCTCCCCATGGCAACTCCCATCCCATTGCATCGCACCGCGCAGAAAATATTTGGTTCTACCTGCTTTACTATCGGGCTGATATCCTCGCCAAAACCCATAATACCGCTCCACCAATAGTCTATCTCAAATGGCTGATCCGGTAAAATAACTTCTTGCAGATAAGTGGTCAGGCTCCGTTTTACGGCCTCCGTATGGCCAAATTCCCAGGTTTCTTCCGCTTTGAAATCGAGGTTGCGCCCGCCGCCAAACAGTACCCTGCCGTCGATATGTCTGAAATAGTAGTACCCCTCATCAAAATGATAGGTGCCCTTTAATTTTAAGTTTTTAACAGGCGCGGTCACGAGTACCTGGCCACGGCCAGGGGTGACTTTTAATTCAGGAAACAACTGATTCGCAAATGCGTTGGTAGCGAGGACACATTTTTTTGTTTTAAAATCGCCATGGTTAGTCACTAACCTAATCGTATTACCCTCGTTGGCGATCGTTTGGATACCGCAGTCATTTAAAACCATTATGCCAAAACTGTAAACTTTGGTTAACAGCGCCCGCATCATTTCGCCGGTATGCAGCTGTCCCTCGTAAGGATTATAGATCATTGAGCAAACGCCCTTAAACCCAAAATCTGCTATTTTGGCATCCGCCACTGAATAAATGTCGGTAAGCCCGGTGGCTTCTCCAAGCAACTTATTTAACCGGGTAACCTGGCTTTTGCAATGGTACGAGTCTTCCTCCTCTCCGTTCATAAACAACTCGTATCCGCCATGCTGCTGAAAATCAATTGCCGAATCGCCGAGGTTCCCGCGCAGTCGCTGCAAGCCACGCCATTTGTAATTCACCAATTGCGCAACTTCCTCTTCCGAAGCGTGTTCCAGGGCCTTTAATTGTTCGGAAACCGTTCCAAAACAGGCAAATCCGGCATTTTTGGTACTTGCGCCGGTGGGCAGGAACCCCCGTTCCAGCACCAGCACTTTTAATAAAGGCTGCCGTTTTTTTACATGAAGCGCCGCGCTAAGGCCTACAATGCCGCTGCCAATGATGATGACATCCGCATTATCGATAAATGCCGTGCGCTCCCAGTATGAAAAAGTGTTGGTCTCCAAATGCTGAAATAGTTTGCGGAATGCTTTTTGATTTATGGTGATCGTCCGTTGATAAACAACAAAAATAAGGATTTAAAATCTGACTTGAGGATTGGAGCCAACGGAACTAAATTTAAAAAGATGAATCATATAGCATTAATGCCAGGATATATCCCGATCGGTTCAGCATGGCTGCTGATGATCGGTGTTGCCGTTGTCAGCTTAATCGTTCAATGGCGCTTTAAAAGCAAATTTAACCAGTATGCGCAGGAGCCCTTAACATCGGGCCTTTCGGGGCAGGAGGTTGCCGAAAGGATGCTGCGCGACAACGGAATACACAACGTACAGGTAATATCTGTTGAGGGACAGCTCACCGACCACTACAACCCCGCGAACAAAACCGTAAACCTCAGCCCCGATGTATTTTACAGCAGGAGCGTAGCTTCGGCGGCGGTGGCGGCCCACGAGTGCGGTCACGCGGTGCAGCACGCACGGGCCTATGCCTGGCTCAATTTGCGTACGGCATTGGTGCCAGTGATCACCGTGGCATCCACCCTAACCCAATGGACGCTGCTTATTGGCGTGCTGCTGCTGTTTTTTATCCACAGCCCTTTCGTGCTGGCTATTGGTGTGGCCGCGCTGGCGTTGGTAACCGTCTTCAGCTTTATTACACTGCCGGTTGAATTTGACGCAAGCAGGCGCGCCATCGCCTGGTTGAATAACAATTACAGTATTATGACCACCCGGCAGGAACACGATGAAGCAAAAGATGCGCTTTGGTGGGCAGCTATGACCTATGTGGTTGCTGCACTCGGTGCATTAGCCACCTTACTTTATTACGCTTCATTTTTGTTTAACCGACGCAACTGAAGCCCCCTTTAGACTGCATGCCGCCTGCAATCGCTGTATGCAATGCATTAAAAGTGGCTATGCATATTTGTTGCGCTGTTTGTCTGACGCCCCGCGACAATTGGTTCGGATGATATTTGTACTTTTAGTGATTCAACCAAGTTTAATTTACATCAACACACCTATGAAAAAGATCGTTTTAGTACTGGTGCTTTTTTGCCTTGGCTGCCTTATAACCGTGGCCCAGAACAAGCCCGCAAATCGACAAAAAAAAGATACCGCGAAGGTGATAAAAAAGCCGTACAAGCCACATTTGGTAAAAGGCCGAAAGGCACGGATGCGCCTGCAACTGGAGCAGATTAAGAAACACAAAAACCAATTGAAAGAGGTTGATTCCGTCCAAAAAAAGTTGGATAAAGAGACGCGGAAATCTAATTGATGATGTCCCCTGATATGAGCTATTTTTAACATTTAGTAAGATCAACGTAAATTTATTTTAAACTATTTTGCGTTTGAATTGTCTTTCTATTAAATAAAAAATTAAATCTACCATGAAAAAAATAGCAAAAATTATAATGTTAACCGCTGTCATAGCCTTCATAATGCCGAAGACTTATGCGCAGGTTAGCGTCGGGGTAGCGATTACGGCAAACATTGCCCCTCCTGCCCTCCCGGTTTATGTACAACCGGCCTGTCCCACTCCGGGATATTTGTGGCAGCCCGGTTACTGGGCTTATGATCCAAGTGATGGTTACTACTGGGTACCGGGCGTTTGGGTTGCGCCACCGCAAACAGGTTATTTATGGACTCCGCCCTATTGGGGCTTTGCCGGAGGGGTTTACGGCTTCCATGCTGGCTACTGGGGCTTGAGCGTAGGCTTTTATGGAGGTATTAACTATGGATTTGGTTATGGCGGCGTCGGTTTCTATGGCGGTCGCTGGGCCGGCGGACGTTTTATGTATAACACCGCAGCGTGGCGTGTAAACCGTACGTTTATTCATAATACCTACGTTTATAATAACTATTACCGTGGCCACAGCCGTTACGCTTTTAACGGCCCGGGCGGCGTTAACAGGCGCCCTGATGCGAGAGAACAGGCTGCTATGCGTCAACGCCATTTTGAGCCAACCGCTAGTCAAATCGCTCATCAGCAGGCAGCCAGGCAAAACCGCAACCAGTTTGCCAATGTAAATCACGGTCGCCCTTCCGCGGCTGCGATGGACAGGGTTAACGGCCGCGCTTTTACCGAAAGAGGCAGAATAGCGCGCGAAAATGCTAATGCCAGGACACAACAGGTTAGGCAACGTGACCAGATGGCAAGGCAAAATGCTAATGCCAGGACACAACAGGTTAGACAACGCGACCAGGTGGCAAGGCAAAACGCCAATGCCCGGACACAAAAGGTTAGGCAACGTGACCAGGTGGCAAGGCAAAATGCCAATGCCCGGACACAACAGGTTAGGCAACGTGACCAGGTGGCAAGGCAAAATGCCAATGCCCGGACACAACAGGTTAGGCAACGTGACCAGGCGGCAAGGCAAAACGCCAATGCCCGGACACAACAGGTTAGGCAACGTGACCAGGCGGCCAGGCAAAACGCTAATGCGAATGCACAAAGGGCTGAACAACGTGACCGTATGCAACAACAGCGTGCAGCTAACCAGGCACGTATGCAGCAACAACGTGTGCAGCAACGCCAGGCAAACCAGGCACAACGCGCGCAACAACAGCAACGTATGCAACGCGCTCAACGTGCGCAGCAACAACCCCGCCCGGCCCAAAGGCCCGCACAACAACGCGAGCGCAGAGGTTAGTATTTAATAATATAAAAATTGTTTTAACGGAGAGCCCGCGCTTCAATAGTGCGGGCTCTTTTTATTCCCGGATTCTTAACACTATCCATCTTTTTATTAAAATATCAAACTTAATTTTCTGAAACGTGTTAATATGGTTTGAGATATAAATATTATTAAACGATAGTAATAACTACAATCATAAGTTAAGTTTATACCAATTAAATCACCTTAAAATGAAAAAGATCGGATTGGCCCTGGCATTAATAGGTGCCATGTGCTTTGCCCTTACCAGGGCCGACGCGCAGGTTAGCATCGGCATTTCAGTTGGATTTGCCCCCCCGGCCCTGCCTGTTTATGAACAACCGCCCTGCCCTGTAGAGGGCTACCTTTGGATACCCGGATACTGGGCCTACGATGACGAAGATGGTTATTACTGGGTGCCGGGCTACTGGGCCGCGCCGCCAAGGTTTGGCTTACTATGGACCCCCGCTTATTGGGGTTACGAAGGCGGAGCATATGGCTTTCATGCCGGCTATTGGGGCCCTCATGTAGGCTTTTATGGCGGAATTAACTACGGCTACGGCTATGGTGGCGTCGGTTTTGTAGGGGGCGCCTGGGAAGGTAACCGGTTTCGCTATAACACTGCGGTGGTTCGTGTAAACACCACTGTGGTTCATAACACTTATATTGATCGCACCGTGATAAATAATGTGACCGTAAACAACCACACCAGTTTTAATGGCCCGGGCGGCGTGAATGCAAAGCCCCGGCCGGAAGAGCTGGCCGCCCTGCGCGAACAACACGTTCAACCGACAACTGAGCAGATAACTCATCAGCAGCACGCCGGTCAGGATAAGAGCCAGTTTGCAAAATTTAACGGCGGGAAACCCGCTGCTACCGCAATGGACAAAGTCGGAGGCAAGCCGATAGACCCACAGGGGCACGTGGCTGTGAACTCCAGATTAGGCAGTCAAAATCCAAACCGGAATAACCCGAATAATCCCAACAATCCGAATAACCGGAACAATCCAAACAAGCCCAACAATCCGAATAACCCGAATAATCCAAACAAGCCAAACAATCCGGATAACCCCAATAATCTAAACAAGCCAAACAATCCGAATAACCCCAATAATCCAAATAACCCGAATAAACCGAATACACCCAATAATCCGAATCGGCCGAACAACCCGAATACACCAAATAACCCGACTAATCCGAACCCGCCTAATAACCCCAACAATCCAAACGGGAACCGCAAGCCCGCACAAGGGGTACCGCCTGCAAATGGCCGGCAGCAGCCGCTAAACCGGCAGCAGCAACGCCAGCAACGCCGCATGCAGCGTCAGCAGCCGCCACCGCCACCAAAAAAGCAACAGCAGCCAGCGGGTGGAAATCAATAGTTAACGACTTGAAATGGCAAGAAAAAGAAGATCCCCCGGGCAATAAACCCGGGGGATCTCTATATAAATCTGAAAATTAAGCTGATCAGTTCAACCGGTAAGGAGCTATCAGGTAAAATTCAGGTATTTGCACATTAAAAACACTACTGTCTATCAGCCTCGACATTTGGTATTCGCCCTTCATGCTGCCCATGTCTGTTTTTAAATTACATCCGGAAACATATTCATGCGAATGGCCCGGCTCAATCACGGGTTGCTGCCCTACAACACCCTCGCCTTCAACTTCGCGTTTTGCGCCGTTCGAGTCGAAAATATACCAATGCCGCGATAATAAGCGAACCGCGTAATTGCTCATGTTTTCTATATTTACTTTGTAAGCAAACATAAAATGGTCATTTGCCGGGTTAGAGTATTCAGGCTGATAAATTGTTTCGACGGAGACCTTAACGCCGTCGGTGATAGTAGTAACCATTGTGATCATTGTAATCGTTTCAAATATAATTGATACATTCAAAAATCAAGCCATTTGTGCAAGAAAATTAATGAAATTGATTTCAGGGATTAAAAGAATATGGCGACAGCGGTAACCGGGGCCCGCTAAGCCATCAGCTCATGAGATTCGGCGATATACCTGGGGTCATTTGCGACCTCATTCAATATGTCAAGCACCTGTTCATGGGTGCTGGCAGTAACCAGTTGCATGCGGTATTCTTTAAAGTGCTCAATGCCTTTAAAATAATTGGAATAATGCCTCCGCATTTCAAAAACACCCGTTTTTAATCCTTTCCACTCGATCGATTTTTGCAAATGACTGGTACAAGCCGCTATCCGTTCGGCAATAGTTGGTTTCTCCAGGTGTTCGCCGGTTGTAAAATAGTGTTTTATTTCACGGAAAATCCAAGGATACCCGATGGCCGCCCGCCCGATCATCATTCCGTCGACGCCAAATTCCATCCGCCAGGCAGCCGCTTTTTCGGGCGAGTCGATATCGCCGTTCCCAAAAATAGGAATTTGTATCCTCGGATTTTTTTTAATTTCCCGTATTAATGCCCAGTCTGCAACGCCTTTGTACATCTGCGCCCGGGTACGGCCGTGAATAGTGAGGGCTTTTATCCCCACATCCTGCAATCTTTCGGCAACTTCGTACACATTTTTGGTATTGTCATCCCAGCCCAGGCGGGTTTTTACCGTCACAGGCAAATGCGTCGCTTCAACTACGGCTTTGGTCATGGCTACCATTTTGTCAATATCCTGCAACAGGCTGGCGCCCGCCCCGCGGCAGGCCACCTGCTTTACGGGGCATCCGTAGTTAATATCCATCAGGTCAGGACTCGCCAGGGTAGCTATTTCGGTAGCCTCGCGCATATGCTCAATATCGCTTCCGAATATCTGTATACCTATCGGCCGCTCGTATTCAAAAATGTCGAGCTTTTGCCTGCTTTTGGCCGCATCACGTATCAGTCCTTCCGAAGAAATAAACTCCGTGTACATCATGTCCACACCGTTTTGTTTGCATACATACCGGAAAGGCGGATCACTCACGTCCTCCATCGGCGCCAAAAGCAGCGGGAATTCCCCTAAATCAATATTTCCAATTTGTACCGGCATGCTGTATCTTCGTGGCAAATTTACACAATTAAGCCCGGATGGTAAACTTTCAGGAACAACGCTTTACACCACGCGAAACGAGCCTGCGCCCCGGTATCCAGTTTTTAATATTTGTCAGCCTTTTTATTGCGGTTTTAATTGTCGGCAATATTATCGGCATTGGCGTTGCTGCCGCGATTTACAGCTTTAAAGAGGTAATGGATGTTGCCCGGCTTAACTTAAATTCCCCACATGCGGCGTCTATTTTGTGGATATTGCAAACTGCCGGCACTACTTTCCCTATACTTGCCGCGCCTGTATTCTTTGCGGCCGTTATCGTAAATAATGCCCCGGGGTATTTGAAAGTAAATTTTCGCTTCACATGGAAGTTGCTGCCCATCGTGCTGGTTATCATGTTTATCTCGTTTCCGGCAATTGAGTTTTTAGCAAACCTGAACGAGCGTATGGTTTTGCCGCCCTGGCTGCAGTGGATGCGCGACAGTGAAGACAGCGCCCAAAAACTGATGGAAGTAATGCTGAACATGAAAAATGTTTGGGATGCTGCTTTTGATGTCGTCTTAATAGCATTGGTGCCGGCCCTTGTGGAGGAATTTATGTTCCGCGGCGTTATGCAGACTATCCTGATCCGCTGGAGCAAAAGTGTACACCTGGCGGTTTGGATAACGGCCATCTTGTTCAGCGCCTTCCACATGGAGTTTTTTGGCTTTTTGCCACGATTGCTCCTGGGCGTGGTTTTGGGCTATTTTGTAGCGTGGAGCGGCAGTATCTGGCCGGCGGTTTTGGGCCACTTTATCAATAATGCCACCGATGTGATATTGACTTACCTTTACAGCCAAAAACTGTCAAACACCAATCCCGACGATCAGCATATGTTCAATTATGCCGGTTATGCCATAAGTTTCGTATTATTGGTGGCGCTGCTGAGCTATTACCGCAAAACCGCGGCCGCAAATCAACCTATCCGGGTAAACGATGGAGAAGAATTGGATTAAAATATTTACATCGGCCAACTATTATCGCTCCGAGATGGTGAAGCAGGCGCTTGCGGGCCATGATATCGACAGCGTTATTTTAAGCAAACAGGATTCCTCCTACCAAAACTTCGGCGAAATTGAAGTTTACGTGCACCAGCGCGATTTTAGTGACGCCCTGGAAGTGATCATCCTCAATCAAATCAGTTTATGAAAACACGCGCCATTACCGGCATTTTATTTGTAATCGTTATGGTGGCCTCCGTACGGCTGGGGCAATTTGTTTTCGGCGCGTTTTACCTGTTATTAAGCTGCGTCACCCTTTACGAATTTTATAAGCTGGTTGGCCAAACCGTTGCCAAGCCGGACTTACTCGCAGGCATGGTTAACGGCATTATTGTTTTTGCGGGGTTCGGATTGCTTACCCTTTCAAATAATATGGCATTGCTGGTTGATTACAAAACAGCCCATGCCCTTATCTTCCTGCTGCCTGTATCGGCGGCCATGATATTCATCAGGCAATTATTTACCAAAGCGATGATGCCTTTTAGCAATATTGGCTATACCTGCCTGGGTATATTGCTGGTGGTTGCCCCCTTTACTTTTTTCTTCGCGATGGCTTATACACAGGGGGCTTTCAATTCCCATTTCCCCCTGGCATTTTTAATATTGCTTTGGGCTAACGATACCGGCGCCTACCTGGTGGGCCGTTCCTTTGGCAAAACCAAGCTTTTTGAGCGTCATTCGCCCAAAAAAACCTGGGAAGGCTTTATCGGTGGCATTGCCATCAGCGCCGGCGCATCACTCATCATCGGCCATTTTTGGGCTGAGCTAAAATGGAACCAGTGGCTCTCCATCGCTATCCTCATCTCCTGTTTTGGCACCCTGGGCGATCTGGTCGAATCCATGTTTAAACGCAGCATCAATGTAAAAGACAGCGGCGGCATACTCCCCGGCCATGGCGGCCTGCTCGACCGCTTTGACGGCCTGTTCGTAGCGGCCCCGGTGGTGTATACGTACTTGTATTTTATTATGACCTGAAAAACCGCTATCCGTCATACGCTTCGCAAAAAAACCTAATGCTGAATAGTTTGTAGTACAATAAGTAAACCAAATTATTCTGTCATGAAAAAGATAACTTATTGTATGATGCTGGCATTTGCCGCTTATGCTTTACAAAGCTGCCACTCAGGTGGCACCACAACAACTACAGACAGCGCGACTACCACCATTACCGACAGCACTAAAAAGACAACCACTGACACGGCTAAAGCCGATACCGGCGACGCCAAATTTGCCAAAACACTGGCAGGCGCGGGCGCCGCCGAAATCGCCTTCTCAAAACTGGCCCAGCAAAAAGTATCAGCCGGCAAGCTGATGGATTTTGCCAAAATGATGGTGACCGATCACACCAAGGCTGCCGACACCCTGATGGCCATTGCCCAAAAGGAAAATATTACGCTTCCCATTGCAATGGATGCCGATCACCAAAGCAAGTACGACTCGATGCAAAAAATGAGCGGCGATGATTTTAATAAAAGCTATATAAACCTGATGGTCGCCGATCATAAAGATGCCGTCAACCTGCTGACCAACGAGTCGCAGAACGGGAAGGACCCCGCGCTAAAGGCCTTTGCGGGTAAAATTTTGCCTACGGTACAGGGTCATCTCGATGCAGCCAACAAGCTGCAGGCCGGTATGAAATAGGTCACATGCTTGTTTTTTATACCTGTTAGGTAAAATTTAGCTTTAAGGGTAAGTTGAACCATCTTGTATCATCTTGTATGGCTTTGTACAAGCAATTTACAAGCCCGCATATTATTTTTGAGGAAAGGTTTAGAAAAACGCGCGATGCGCTCTAAATTATTTGGCGGGAACACTCAAAGTAAGCGGGGCACAAAATTTACTTAGTGTTAATTGTTTTTTACCCGTCAGGCAGGGCTTCTGAGAAGAGGCCCTGTTTTTTTGTGGGGGATTTCACCGATTTAAAATGATTTCGCCGATTTTTGAATACGACAAAGTTGTAATCCCCAAAAACTAATGAAGACCCTCTCCGATCTCCTCCTTCTTGGCGACCCGCGCCTGTATCAAGCCTGCAATCCTGTTTTGCAAGAAGAACTGCCCATGGTGCCCGCCTGGGTGACCGACCTGGATAACGTGATGCGCGAAGTAAGGGCGAAATATGGCTTTGGCCGCGCCATTGCCGCGCCGCAGCTGGGCATTATGAAAAGGCTCATCTATATGAATATTGATAAGCCGGTGATTTTTATAAACCCTGAATTGACCGCCATCAGCCAGGACATGTTTCAGCTTTGGGACGATTGCATGAGCTTTCCGAACCTGCTGGTGCGCGTAAAACGCCATTGCAGCCTCACCATCAACTACCTCGACGAAAACTGGCAGTCCCAAAGTACCCGGCTGGAGGGCGGCCTGTCTGAACTGCTGCAGCATGAGTGCGACCACCTCAACGGCATCCTGTGCACCATGCGCGCTGTTGATGATAAGGCCTTTAAATGGCGGCTTTAAACGTCTTCGGAACGTTATCAGACGGCGCACAAACGGCGTCGAAAAAAGATTTAACATTCAAAAAAGGTTTATTTTGGTCGATCTTTTGAACGCCTTTGGATGTGTTTTGGGCTTTTCCCGTCGCTAAAACGCCGATCATCGCCGACGTCTGGTCCGCGGCTAACAAATGACCCGCGGCTTGAGTAAATTTCACCCGGATATTTTATATCTTGCTTGCTGTCAGTTCGCTTTAGCGGCCTGCACTGTTTTTATGTCTTTGAAAGTACTTTTGACTTTAATTTTCCTGGTCATCGCCGGCTTTGCTTTCGGGCAGGACGCCGAAATTTTTAAGCCCAACCCGCACCGGCGCGAACTCAAGGCAATAAAGATCAACGGCAGCATAAAGGTTGATGGCGTGCTCGACGAGCCCGAGTGGGCGCTGGCCACCGGTGCATCTGATTTTATCCAAATAGAACCGTACCAGGGCAAACCTTCCGAATTTACCACCATTGTTAAAGCGGTGTACAACCAAAAATACCTGTACTTCGGCATTGTGTGTAAAGACCCCAAAGGCAAGAAAGCCATCATGGCTACCGATTTTGCCCGCGACTTCGACTACCTGCGGCACGACCTCGTGAACCTGGCCTTCGATACTTTTAACGACCAGCGCAACGCCATCGTTTTTGCCACCAATGCCTACGGCGTACAGCGCGACCTGCTTTCCTTCGATGATCTGTATTACGATATCGACTGGAACGGTATCTGGGACGTACGCACCACCCGCAGCGATTCGGGATGGGTGGCTGAGATGGCTATCCCCTGGAAAACCTTGCGCTACCCTCAAAATACGGATACCCTGCAAAGCTGGGGCTTTAACATGTACCGCAACCGCCGCCTCACTAACGAGATCAGCGCCTTTTCGCCCTTCCCGCGCATTTTTTCGTCCACGCACATGAATTATGCGGGGTTGCTTACCGGCCTGCTGCCCCCGGCCCATGCCACCAATATCACGGTTGACCCATACATCCTGGCGTCCGATGATCATTATACCAATTTTGGCGCCACCGAGCCGCTCCATACCCAGGCGCTTAAATACGGCGGCGACCTGAAATGGACCATCACCCCCAACGCCGTACTCGATCTTACCGCCAATACCGACTTCGCTCAGGCCGATGTGGACCAGCAGGTGAACAATACCACCCGTTTTAACGTGTTCTTTCCCGAAAAGCGGCAGTTCTTTTTGGAGAATGCCTCTCTCTTCGGCGTGCAGGTAACCATGAACGGCGACCAGGCCGGCGGCTCCATGCATTACCAGCCCTTTAACAGCCGCACCATCGGGCTGGATACCAGCGGCAACCTCATCCCCATCGTGGGCGGCGGGCGCTTTGTATACCGCTCGGCCAGTACCAATTATGGCGCCATGGCCATACGCCAGCAGGGCTATAACGGCGCGCCGGCTACAAACTTTTTTGTGGGCAGGTTCTCCCAAAACTTTGGCAGCCAGAGCCGCATCGGCGGGCTGGTAACACTAAAAGAACAGCCAGGCGCGGCGAACATCGAATCCACCGTCGACGGCTTTTTCCGTATGGGGCAGTCTAACTCTGTCAACGCTATTTTCACCCAATCCACCACCACCAACACCGGGCAAAAAGGCTTTGCGGGCGTGGTGCAGTATTTTAATAATACCAACAGCCACGAGATCTGGCTAACCGAATCCGTCATTACCAAAAACTTCGACCCTCAAATGGGCTTCATATCGCGCAGCGACGTCATCGCTACCACGCCCGGCATGAATTATTTTTACAGGGGCGACTTGCTGCCTTTTAAAAGCTTTTTACTGGCCTACTCGCCGGGCATCCTGCCCGAGCTGTATTACACCGCCTCTACCGGTAAATTTTCCGAGGCCGACCTGCCCGTATTCCCCGTCTGGTTCAACTTTAAAGACGGCGGCTCATTAGGCTACGGCTTCGAGTCGGTTTGGCAGCATCTTACGTCTACCTTTTCCCCGCTCAACGTCAATATCGCCCCCGGCGACTATCAATATTTTAACCAGCAAATTTACTTTCAAACCGATCCCTCCAAAATGCTCAACGCCCAGGTAATGTATTCCACCGGCACCTATTTTAACGGCAGGCTGATCACCGCCGACTACAGGGTGCAGTTTGCACCCGTGCCTTACGTCTCATTCCAGGGCGAATATAACCGCAACCATTTCGGGCACGTGGGCATCGCCAATACCACCACGGCCGTCAACCTGTACATACTGCAGGCCCGTTTTGCATTAAACCCCCGGCTGCAGCTCACCGGCATCTACCAAAAAAACGACCTCAACAACTCCAACAGCTATAACCTGCGCATGGCCTGGGAGTTTTCGCCACTCAGCTATGTGTATTTTATATATAACCGCGGCGTAAACACCCAGCTAAGCACCGCACCGATCCTCGCCCAAACCGAAGATCATTTGATTTTTAAGGTAAGTTATTTGCAGCAATTTTGAGGTGCGCTGGGAAAAACCCGGCAACCAATCATCGGGAGATCGCGCCTTCTATGAGCTAACAGGCCCGATGTTTAGCGTATTTCAATGTTTGGGTTGCTGAAATCAGTTCGCAAGCTTCTCGACAGACTTCGGGCTTGACTAAACGACAAATGATCATAATGAAAATGTAAAGCCTCTTCTGTCAGCAGGACAGCTTCGGGAGAAAGCAGGAAAAACCGGCAAGGCAGTGGGGTGGGCAGGGCATAGCAAATTTTTGCATGTAGCGGGGGCCGCGTGCGCAAACCGGGGCAAAAAGATTGCAGCCCAAGGTTTTTCTTGCTTTGTGCGGTGAAGGCCAAGTGCGGCAAAGAAGCATTCCTGCTGACTTGATTTTTGGTTACTTTGTATCAAGACAAAGTAACAGCCCTCCCGCGGCGATTGAGCGGGCTCGTGTAAGAGTTAACGACTGATGTAAACTCAACGCCAAAATGCCTCGCCACGATGCTATCACCACGCGGTATTTCAGTTTGTCCAGAAGGACTCCCGTGAAGTTGAAGAAAAACTCCAACAAAGGCGTAAAAAACACACCGCAAGTGTTCAATATTTACACGCAAACACCCATTAAACCGATACGAAAACAGCTGATTTTTAGCCAATTAAAAATTAAAATGCTCAAAATCCGGACAATTTTGAGCATTTTTTTGAACACCACACAATTTTTTTACTGGATATCAGCAAGTTAGCGATTGGTGAACTGTGCATCGCCCTGTGTAATCCGATATTTTATAGCTGATAATCAGCTTGTTACAGCGAAAAAGCGATGGACAATCACACTCCCGGTTATTAGACATCATTATACACTAAGTTGCCGGATTCTATCTCATTTTCTGCCTCGCGTGTCCTCCGAAGGGGCCCTTTGTACCGGTTGGCAGATGCGGGCGGGGTCCTCTGCTACCGCGCGGGCCCCGCCACCGGGCGATCACCCCGCAGCAGTTCGTTTGTCGGTAAAGGCGAAAAAATGTAGGCCGCCGGCACACCTGTCCAAAATCTCAAACGGAACCTTTTATTTTATAAAAGCCTGAGAATTACTTGGTTTTGTCGCTATAACAGGTAAATTTATATTAAATTAAAACCTGACAACATGAAACTTTCAACCTTCGCAATTATCGTTACCATTTTAGCCATGGGCTTTGGTCTTGCATTTTTATTGGTTCCGGTGAAGCTGGCCGAGTTTTACGGCGTCAGCCTTGCGGGCGGCGGCATCGTTATCGCCCGGTATTTTGGCGGCGCCAACATTTTTATCGGCCTCATCTTCTGGTCGTACAGCGGTGTTTCGCCTACTGCAAAATCGTGGCCCAAATTGTTACTGTACAGCCTTATTTATGATGTTTTGCAACTCATCATAACCCTGATGACGGTCATCAACAAGGAATCAAACAACATGACCTGGACCAGCGTTATCTTATTCGCCCTGCTGGCTATCGGATCGCTTTATTACATTGGCCAATGCAATAAGGCCCGGCAGCAGGCGAAGTAATACCGTTGGCTGTGGCAAATGAGATGCTGGGGGGAAACGGCGAACATGCAACTCCATTATATCGGGGCAGGATATTCCTATCAATGACTGATCGTCGCCATGTCAATCTAAGGAGGGTTTGACAAGACCGGGTGGACAACACACCTTACAACCCCATCGCCATTAAAATATATTGTATCAGCAAAGGCTGGTCAAGCACTGCCAGGTGCCCTGCGTTGAGCACTTTTAGCCAGCTGAGCCTGCCGCCATTTTGCTCATAACCCAGCACTTTTTTTGAGTCGCCGGGGTCTAGCCATTTGGTGGTGCCTGCTATCCTGAATTCCGCTGCGGATATCCCGCCAAGTTTATTAAGCCATGCGCCGGTACCCAGGAAATTACAGTCCTTGGCATCGTTGAGGCCGGAGATCACCACGATCCGCTGTTTATAGTTGCCGTCGTGGTCCTTGTCGTCCAGTAGTTCCTGCACCAGCGGGGCAAAGCTGTCGTTAACATGCTTGGTATAGTTTGCAGATACCTTTGCCGACCAGTTTTGCGTTACGATTGTATGCTCGTCTTTGGGCCTGGCATGTACCGCCAGGCGGAACTCTTCGTTGTTAAGGTAACGCATGACGGGGTCAAATGGCGGGTCACCAGCGGCGGCGATGTTGGCCATGTATGCGCCGCAGATGGCCTCAATTTCTGCATTGATAATCGGCAGGGCGACATTTTTATCCAGCGCTTCCTTTTGCTCGGCCGAAATGAGGCCATGATAGTAGGCGTAGGTGGTATCGGTCGCCATTTGCACCCACGGATCCACCCAGGCGTCGAGCAGTACCGTGCCGGCCAGCTTAAGCTTTTTATCGTCGGGAACTTTGGCATTGCCATCCACAATTTGTTTGGTGAGCAGCGGCAGGTAAGTGCCGGCATATGATTCACCCGCCAGGATAATGGGGTTTTTGCTGATCTCGGGGTGTTTGGCTAAAAAATTCAGCAGCGCCTGGTAATATTGTTCCATCCCCTGCTGAACGGTTTTGGGCACATCCGCATCCTTTGCAAATGATATGGTTACGCTGAGGGGATGCTCAAATATCATGTAATTGGCGTACTGGTTCCAGGCATTGGGGTTAGGGTCAAGCATAAACGCGCCGTCGGCGGCTTCGGTGATGTGGTAGGGCCCGTTCTCGAGGAAAAAGCCCCAGAAGCTGCTTGAGCCGGGCCCGCCGTTGGTCCAGATCACGGTGGGCCGCCTGGCATAATCTGCGGCGCCGACAAACCAATAGAACAGGCCATCGGAAGGGCCTTCCGGCAGTACATCGCCGGTAACCGGCATATAGCCTGCAAATTCAATATCCTGTACCTTATGGTCGGGCGTGGTCAAGCCGGGGAGGGTGTATACGCGGTCGTCGGTATCAGCCGGGTTAGATGCTTTATTTTCCATATTTTTTGAGTTTTGGTTTGGCTAACAGAAAAAGGTAATTGCGTGATGATTGCAGTAGATCGCCTTTTGCCGATTAAATTTAAGTTGGATTAAAGGTAGGGAAGAGGCATGGAAAATGCAAGAGAATAAAAAGGGACTGCTTTAAGTTATAGTAGCAGTAGCAGTTGGCAATTCAAAACTGCTACTGCCACTGCTACTCACTACTGCCTAATTATTCCCTTTCACCCTGTTCTTTTCTTCATCAGCCCCGGTTTGGTGCTCGCGTACTTTGATCTTGTTGTTGCCAAAGTTGTAGGTAAGGGTTAGCCTTGTAATGCGGGTTTCCCTTTTTTGTGTTATAAATAAATCGGTGTTTTGGTACTGGCTGTTAACATCGTTGGTTTGCGTGTTAAAAATATCGCTCACAGATAGCTTGACATTGAACTTTTTATTGGCGAACGAGTGGCTTACCCCCGCGTCGACAGCGTAACGGGCCTTTACATCATACAGGCCATAGGTTAAATCGGACTGGTAGTTGCCGGTAAGCTCGGCCTTGTATCCTTTAAACGGCGTAAATGTTTCCGTAGCGCGAATGTTGTAGGCAAACTGGCCCCTGTTCAGGTCGCCGCCTTCCAGCCCGTTTGATTTAAAGCCGAGGTAAAAAGCAGTTGCATTTACGTTGCCTTCCCACCATTTTGTTATGGTATAGGGCGCATACAGGTTTGCATTCCATGCATTTTGCACCTGCAGGTTGTCCTGTGTGATAAACGAAACCTTGGTAGCAGGGTCGGTGCCGGGCACTTCGGTTATTACATCGGTGGTTTTGCTGTAGCCCAGTGTTAACGTAATGCTTTTATTATAGGTGTAGTTTAATTCGAAATTGTTGGTGTACTGTGGCTTCAAATACGGATTACCCTTTTGATAGGTGTACGGATCGAGGTGAAAAACAAATGGATTAAGGTTATCATACTGCGGCCTGTCGATGCGCCGGCTGTACGAAAAAGTGATCTCGTTCTTATCGTTAAAATTACGATCGATGAACAGGCTCGGAAAAAGGTTAAGGTAGTGGCGGGGTATGATCGATACCACGTTTGCCGAATCGCCGTGGGCATTTGAGCTGGTGTACTCGGCCCGGAGCCCCGCCTGTACCGAAAATCCTTTGAAGTCTTTATTGAAATTGATATACCCCGCGTCAATTTTTTCATCATAAACAAAATGATTGGTGCTGACATACGGATCAGTCTCAACGGTTTTTTCTGTCAGGTTATTATCGGTCTTCACATCGCTGAACTTGAGCCCCGATTCAAACTTTAAAGTTTTGCTGATCGGCTTGGTATAATCGATCTTGCCGGTACGGATGTCAATGGTCGAGGGTGTGAGGTTGCCTAAAAATGCTTCCGGGTGCTGTATGCTGCCGTCGGGCAGGTAATAGTCGGTTACATAGGCTGATGTCGCATTGTTTTTAAACTGCGAGTAATCCAGGTCGGCACTAAGCTCCTGGCCCAGGGTATCTATTTTCCAGGCATCATTCAAATTAAATGCAATGTTGTGGTAGGTTTGATGAACGCCTGAAACCGTTCTGAGTGTTGAATCAACCTGCATAAAGCTGGGGCCAATGTAGGTACGGTCATCGATGTTGTCCTGTTCGCCGTTAAAGTAACCGCTGGCCACAAAACCTATGGTGTTTTTTGATGAAAGGTCGTAATCGGCCCCGAGGCGGTAGCTGTTGTTATGGTCAGCTTCAATAAAGGGGCTGGTTTGCGTAAAATACGTGGGTGCGCCGCCAGCGGTATCAGGAATGATGCGTTTTATACCGATGTTTTGGATACGTTTATTATCGTTATGGCTGAAAGACCCAAACACGTTCAGTTTACCCTCTTTGTGGTTGAGCGATAAGTTTTCATTGTCTTTGCCATAAGCGCCATAGCCCGCGCCAAGGGTAAGGGTGCCGTTAGTGCCGGTTTGCCGGTTCTTTTTTAGTTTGATGTTGATAATGCCCGAGTTTCCGGCGGCATCGTATTTTGCAGATGGATTGGTGATGATCTCGATAGACTGTATAGTGGTACCATCGGTCGACCGCAGCAAGGTGGCCAGCTGGGCGGCAGTAAGATAAGTGAGCTTATCGTTGATCATTACGGTTACGCCCTGTTTGCCTTTCAGGCTGATGTTGTCGTCCTTGTCAACCGATACGCCCGGCGCACGTTCCAGGATATCCATCGCCGAGTTACCCGCTGCAAGTACGCTGTTCTCCACGTTCATTACCGTGCGGTCAACCCTGTGTTCTATCAATGGCTTCGATGCCGTAATATTAACTGCGTTCAGCGTATGGCTGGCCTGCTGCATTTTTAAAACAGGCACGTTGAAATTCAGTGAGCCTGCTACGAGCGTGAAGGCATTACTGATGGCCTTTGAGTAACCCACTTCGGTTGCCTTTATAATATAGGTGCCTGCAGTGATGTGGTCGAAAGTGTACGCGCCGGTTTCGTTACTCAGGGTGCCTTTAACAACTGTGGAGTCCTGCGCCTTCATCAGGCTAACGGTGGCATAATCCATCGGCTTGCCCGTTTCGTCGTTAAGTATGCCTGAAACAGTACCGGTATTATTGTTTTGCGCAAAAAGCGAATGGGCGGGCAAAAGGATGACTAATAATAGAAATATTTTTATGATGATGGTTTTCATGATGATATATTTTTTTTCAGCAAATGAACGGCTCGCCGGCTTGCCGGTAAACTATTTTTGACTACCGGACTCTTTCGAGTGACCAATGATCATTTGCTGTTTCATTTTTAAAATTTTGGCAATAACAATCCCATTAAAGAATTTTTCGTTCTTTTTTGGTTGATGCCTTATATATATGTTGATTTCCGGCTATTGGCCGGTTGTGGTTATTAAGCGTTTTTTGTTAGTATATAATATATAGGTGTCGTTTGTGGTCCTCCCTTTAATTTTAGTGGTTAATTTTTGGCAATAGTAATTCCATAGGGGCAACACCCCATTTGTTGGATTTGGCAGCTTATTGGCTGCGCTTACTAAGCTTTTGTTAATTTTTGTATTGCTGTTTGCAGTACTGTGTATAAGATGCAAAAAGGCACCCTAAGGTTACATCAGGTTTAAATTTTTTAATACAGGGAATAATTTTCCGGCGATAGTTTTTATGTAAGAACATCCATCCGGGTCGACAGCGCCTTTTACATTAACCATATGCTTTCCTGTCTCAACAGGATCTGGCCTTTTATTTAAGCGGACCTGGTCCATCCGCAAGCTGATTAAACAAATTAACAAAAGCCCGCTGCCAGGCAGCAGGCTTTTGTACCTTTTTTGTGGTTTCATTATTCTGCGGTTTTAGCGCTGTCGGTTTTTACTTTAGACGAATCCTTTTTCATGGTAACCACCGTATCTATTTTGCACTGAAGGCCGCTGCCGGTCATCATAAACACTGCCGGCTCATTGCCCGGTCTTTTATCCAGTTCGTTGCAGTCGTACAAGCTGATGTCGCGTACATAGTTATCCAGCTTTCTGTCGATCACTACTTTGGCATTCATCGGCAGCTTTAAAGTCAACGACACAAATTCGTTCCTCCAGGGCGTGTGTGGCGTTTTACGCAACGAGTAGTCGAATTTTAACACCGAGTCCTGCTGTGCGAACACATAGGATGTATTTCGGGCATTCAACAGTGCATCATCATAATCAAACCCCCTTGCGCTGAATGATTCCTCGAGCACCGGGTAGGTTACGTCGCTTTTCTCAATATGTATTTCAACGCTGTTGGGCTCGTCATGATAACCATTGTACTCGTCGTCAATCACCACCATATTTTTAAAGTGTTCCTTAATATCCAGCCGTACGCTGTCGTCATGCGAAAATGTTTTAATATTGTTGAGGTTTAAATAATAGGTATTGTTTTTAGTCGGTTTCAGATTGATGGTTTGCGTAAAGCTGGCTGATTCCCTGAAGTCTTCCGAGATTTTTACCGCATAATAAATAACCATGCCAACCGAACAGAGCCATATCACCAGGAAGACCGTACCGGTAGACTTGCCGATGTTGCCGACGTTAAATATTCCTTTAAATGTAAGCAGTATAATGCTCAGCAACGGGATAAAAGCGGTAATGAAGGCGAAAATGTAAAAGTTGTTGGCCCGGTGGTCTGAAATGATCGAGAACGGGAAAAGATGTTCAGGGTTCTGTGTGCCGAAGCCCACAAATGCAATAACGGCTACAATTAAAGCTACGCAGAGAGCAAAGCAGACCATCAGGATGACCACGCCAAAAATTTTCACAAAAACTTTGACGGTGCCGGCCAGGAATATACCCAGATGATGAAAAAAGTCGCCGGTAAAGTCACGGGCCTTGTAAACAAAGGGCCGGGCTTCGTGGCCAAAGTTGGTCAGGTTTTGTTTCATGGCGTTCATTTCCTCCTCAAAGTTCTTCTTAAAACCGTGCAGGTCCTGTTTTTCGCCGCGCATGGCCATCCTGTCGGCACGGGTAACCGGTTTGGGGATCACTATCCATAATATAATGTATACCAGCAAGCCGGTGCCGGCAACGGCAGTAAACAATACAAAGGCCAGCCTGATCCATGCAGGGTTAAAATCAAAGTAGTTGGCAATGCCTGCGCAAACGCCTGCAACCAGGTGATCGTCGGGATCGCGGAAGAGCCTGCGGGTGCCGGGGCCGTGCTGATCAAAAGGATTGTGGTCAGCTTTTTCAGCCTCGTCCGCGCTTTCAAAATCAGCCACGGTGCCCATTTGCTCAATTACGGCCTTAACGTCCTGCTCAATAATAACCTGTTTATTTTCGCGGGTTAAAATTTCGCTGAACATTTCGGCGATGCGGTTTTCAATGTCGGTAGTGATCTCCAGGCTGTCGGCCGAAGTGGAGAAATGACGTTTTACATCCGTCATATAACTTTTCAGGATTTCGTAAGCATCCTCCTCGATGTGGAAAACGATGCCATTTATATTGATGATTATTGTTTTGTTCATGATGTTTAAATTTTTAAGGTTTTATTATGCTTTTCTCTCCCCGATGGCGGTTTGCACGGCAAATGCAAGTTCCTCCCATGTTTTATCGAGTTGGTCGAGCACATTTTTGCCCTCGTCCGACAATATGTAATACTTTCTTGGCGGTCCCGAGGTCGACTCGACCCAGTTGTAGGTAAGCAGCCCGTTGTTTTTTAAACGCGTTAGCAAAGGGTATAAGGTACCCTCAACGACAAGCAATTGGGCCTTTTTCAACTCGGCGATAATGTCCGAAGCGTAGGTTTCGCCCTTTGCTATGATGGAAAGTATGCAATACTCCAGTATTCCTTTCCGCATTTGGGTTTGTGTGTTTTCGACAATCATACTGCAAAGATATATGTTTTAAATTGTATTATGCAATACATAGTACTATATTTTTCTCACTTTGAAGAACAAAGTGTTAAAATTTTAACTTTTTTTAACTTTTTTAACATTTTATTTGTGATTTTGAAGGGCTAACACTACTTTTATCGTTAATTAACTATTAACTGATCTTATTATTAACAAACATGAAAAAACTTCTACTAGTAAGTTTGTGCTTTCTGATGTTATGCATTACACAGGTATTCGCACAAAACCGTACAGTTACTGGTACGGTTACGGCCAAAGATGACGGCCTACCCATCCCGGGAGTATCAGTAAAAATAAAAGGAACCAATACTGGGGTTCAAACAGGAGCCAATGGTAAGTTCACGCTGGGCGTGCCTGCCAATGCAGTGCTCGTGTTTACCTACGTAGGTTTTGCAACCCAGGAAAGAGCGGTGGGTTCGGCATCAAATCTGAATGTTGTGATGGAAACCAACAGCACCGCGCTGGGTGAAGTTGTGGTAACCACTTCGTTGGGTGTTAAAACCCAGTCGAAGCAGTTAGGTTATGCAACTGCCACCATCGACAACAAAATGCTGAACGAGGCTAAGGCAACAAACGCCGCAACCGGTTTGGAAGGTAAAGTATCGGGTTTGCAAATTAACACTGCAAACAATGGCGTTAACCCTGTTACACGTGTCGTACTTCGCGGCAACAGGTCCATCACCGGTAACAACGAGGCTCTGCTGGTAGTTGACGGCGTACCCATCGAGGACGACAACTACATCAATACCATTAACCCGGAAGACATACAGGACGTTAACATCCTGAAAGGTGCGGTTGCAGCGGCCATTTATGGTTCAAAAGCATCAAACGGCGTAATGATTATCACTACTAAAAAGGGAACCAAAGGTAAAACTACCATTACTGTAAGCAATACCAGCCAGATACAGTCGGTTTCGTACATGCCAAACCTGCAAACTATGTTTGGGCCATACGGTGGTGAAAGTGCTTATACTACCGCTGACGGTATCCCTGAGGATGTGCCGTATGAAAACCAGAACTATGGCCCTCCTTTCGACGGCAGCATACAGCCCCTCGCGCTTAACCCGATATTCGCGGCAGACGGTGTTACCGTTACCGGCTATGATACGCTGTATAATAAATACGCAAATATCCCCAATAACCGGAGAGATTTCTTTAAAAACACCTGGTCCAACCAGATCAACCTGGGAATTGACGCAGGTGACGATAACAGCTCAATACACGTTGGTTTTCAGGACGTTTACACTCCTGGCGTTGTTCCAAACGACTTGTACAAAAGGGATAACTTCCGTATAGGCGGCCAGCGCACTTTTGGTAAATTCAGCGTTGAATATAACGCGTCATACAACCAAAGCGTTACCAGTACCTATGGGCCAAGCTACAACCAAAGCAACGGTGACGTAACCAGCGGCGATGCGCTGTACTTTGAAGTGTTGAACGTCGGCGCCAATATCCCGCTGACCAGCTTCAGCGATCCGAACGGCAGGTGGGGCAATATCAACTCCTATTATAACGCTTACGCCACCAACCCTTACTGGACCGTGCAAAACTCGCGTCAAAATACAGTTAACCACTACTGGCTGGCCAACATGAACATGTCGCTTAAAATCGCGCCATGGTTAACGCTTTCAGACAGGGTGGGCTTAACCTCAAGAGACTTTACCTATAAGCAAACCCGGCCTCAGTTGGACTTTGCCCCATGGGCTATTGCCGACCCATGGAAGGCGGGTAACGTGCCTTCCAGCTTGACCTATGTATATGCCGGCGAGCGCGACGAGTTGTATACGGAACAACATTTGAACAATGACCTGATCCTTGCATTTAACAAAAAATTCGGTCAGTTCTCAATAAACGGCGTTGTGGGTAATAACCTTGAGCAAAACTACGAAAGGTTTATGAACCTGAGCAACAGCCAGCTGCAGTTCCCGGGTGATTTTAACGTAGGCAGCGGTTTGGGTATCCCGGGATACGACGAAGCAAATTATGCCCAGCGCGAAATAGCGGTTTACGAAGAAGCTACCTTTGGATACCACGACTTTCTGTTCCTGCACCTCACCAATCGCGACGAATGGAACTCTGTGCTGGCAGTTGATAAAAATCACTATGAGTATCCAGGCGCCGATCTTTCCTTTGTATTTACAGACGCGATTGATAAGCTGAAGGACAAAGACTTTTTATCCTACGGCAAGGTACATGGCGGTATCACTAAAGTGGCCAACATTAACCTTGGCGGTCAAAATCCTTTTGGAGCTTATGCATTGCAAAATATCTTCACTATTGCAGGCGGCTTCCCCTTCGGCAGCTTAGGTGGTTATTCGCTGGGCGCGAACAACAACAATCCTAACCTGAAGCCGGAGGAAACAACCGAATATGAATTTGGCGCCGAACTGGGATTTTTTAAAAACCGCGCCAATTTAAAGGTAACCGCTTATCATAGCGATACCAGGAACCTGAGCTTAACCCAGGCATTGTCTACCGCCACAGGGTTTAGCAGCCAGCTGACCAACGCGGGTTTGGTTACTAACGACGGGCAGGAAATCGACCTGAACCTCATCCCTTTAAAAACACGTGACTGGACATGGAATCTTGGATTCAATTTCTCGCACTACTCTAACGATGTAAAGGAATTAGCGCAGGGTCAAACCTCCATCCAGATACTGAATAATGGCGGCGGTACCAATATCTATGCCATTGTTGGCAAGCCATACCCGGTTATACAGGTGAACGATTTTAACAGGGACCCCCAGGGCCGGGTTATTGTTGATCCGGTAACCGGCGAACCTACCCAGAATCCGAATCTGACTACTTACGGCAACACCAACCCAACACGCATTATCGGTGTTACAAGCTCGTTAACCTATAAAGCGTGGACGCTTGCCTTTGTGATCGACTATCGCGGCGGTAACCAGGTTTATAATACCCAGGCAGCAACCGAAGCTTTCACTGGCGTGTCGGCGCAAACTACTCAAAACGGTCGTCAGCGGTTTATTTTCCCCAATTCTGTTATTCCTAATGGAAATGGCGGCTATACGCCGAACACATCGGTTGCGGTTGACAACGGCGGCGATACCGAAGGCAGCGGTTTTTGGCCAACGATATTCTCCAACAACATCAACAGCATTTTCGTAGATGATGCATCTTTTATCAAATTAAGGGAGGCCAATCTTACTTACAATGTTCCGGCAAGCTTCCTTACAAGAAATGCGTCTTTTATAAAAAGGGCGTCTGTTAGCCTGCTTGGCCGCAACCTGCTGATGCTGAGGCCGAAGTCAAATTCATATACTGACCCTGAATTCAGCGATGCGGGATCGGGCAATGCCGTTGGGCAAACATCAGTGGGTGAAACGCCTCCAACACGGTTTTATGGCGCCAACATCACCCTAACTTTCTAACCAGTAAGTATAATTTCAAAAAAGAAAGACCATGAAAAAAATAACGATATTACTTTTATCAGCGGTGGCAATTGCCTCCGGGTGTAAAAGGTTTACGGATATCAACCAAAACCAAAACGATCCCACTTCGGTAACGCCGAACGTGGTGTTGTCGGCCGCGCTGGCCGCGTCAGGAAGCAGCGCCACCGACCAGTTTAACTTAAATGAATGGATGGGTTACTGGGCACGAAGCGGTAACTACATCTCTGTCCAGTCGACAGAGCAATACCAGCTGAATACCGGCTACGCCGATGGCACCTGGCAGGACCTGTACTCCACGCTCAGCAAATACAATTACCTTGAGAAAACCGCGCTGGCAAGCGGACCGTCAGGGGCATTTTATGCCGGGGTAGCCAAAACGATGAAAGCTTTCCATTTTGGCACGCTTGTCGATCTTTTTGGTAATGTGCCTTACTCGCAGGCTTTCCAGGTAAACAAGTACCCAACCCCGTCTTATGACGATGCTGCGGCCATTTATAAAAACCTGGTCGTTCAGCTGGACAGCGCCGTTTACTATTTCGGCGTAGCTACAACCTATTATGCTCATGCATCATCCGCTTCCATCAATACCGATGACCAATACGACATCATGTTTGGCCGCGCACAGGGAACTGCGCCTGCAGACCGAATGTCAAAATGGATAATGTTTGCAAATACCGTGAAGTTGCGGTTGCTGATGAATGTGGCGAAAAACCCTTCAGGCATAGACATCGCCGGCGAAATTGCTAAAGCAGTAAGCAGCGGTGGGTTTTTACCTGCCGGTTTATCCGCAACGGTAAACCCGGGATATGGTAATTCCAAATCTTCACAGTTGATGCCCTTCTATGGTAATTTTTATACCACTGCCGGTAACCCGACCTCGGTTACGTCGGCATTTTTCAGGGCAAATACTTATGCGGTAAACTTCTACAATGCCACCAGCGACACTTACCGGCCCGGACTGGCGTATGTACCGCTGGGCAGCGGCGCAATTGGCAGCAACTATGATGGCGATCTTAACGCGGCGACCAATTCCTTTACTTCGGCTATTGGCACAGGTTTAACCAAGTCAGCTACCTCCGACCAGATCATCATGGGTGACTTTGAGGGCCTGTTCCTACAGTCGGAAGCGGCTGCCCGCGGGTTCAACGTAGGTTCGGACGCGGAAACTTTGTTGAAAACAGCTATCGAGCAAAACTTCGTTTACCTTGGCGACAATGCTGCTGATGCTGACAGTTACTATTCAAGTAACGCTTCAAATCCCAATGTCGACTATGCAGCGGCAGTTGCGGCAGTTGGCGCTTTGCCAGCATCAGGTGTTGATAAAACCCCTGGCCTGCAGGCTATCATGACTCAGGAATGGATAGCATTAAACGGTATAGATTGGTTCCAGTCATGGACAAACTACCGCCGGACAGGGTTCCCGCTTTCTGATGTACTGGGTATTTCACATGCCAACTCGCATGTTAAAAATGCGATACCTTACCGCTACCTGTATCCGCAGAGCGAGTATGATACAAACGGTAAAAATATTCCAGCCCTTGCGAATGGTGCGTACACGCCTATTTTCTGGGATAAACTGCACTAATATTAAAAGTATTGTTTGAACAAATAAATGAACAAGAAAATGAAAAGAAATATTTTTAAAAACATTGGTCGCGTAACGCTGGTGATAGGCTTGATGGCTGCGACCTTGCTGAGCTCGTGTCTGAAAGACACAAGCCCCGGCACGCTTGACCTATCTAAAAGTCCTGCCCTGGTGGGTTTTCAATATTACGGTTTCGCGGCAACGCCTATTACTACAAAAGTACACGGAACAGCCACCGATAATACAGACGTGAAGCTGACTTTGTCGGTAGCGTCTGTGACCTTAGGTTCGGCAGTTACAATTAGTATAGCCGACGACCCGTCAGACGCGCAGGCCTACGCCGCTGCGCAAACTACTGGAGGCACCCCTACCTCGGTACTCCCTGCCTCCGCTTACACTATTGCAGCGACGCAGGTAACCATACCGGCGGGGCAACAGTATGCTACCTTTAAGGTTAATTTTAAAGGCAATACCATTGACTTCACCCAGAATAATTGGGTTATGGGCATTAAAATTACTTCGGCAAACGGAGCTACAGTTGCTTCAAACTTAAACGTGGCCATTCTGGCGTTAACTTTGCAAAGCCCTTATGAAGGTGATTATAACGACGATGGCTATACACTGCGGGCTGGCGACAATGTGCTCGGTGGTTACTTTAAAGGATACGACGAACAGTTGAATACGATCAGCGCAAACTCTGTAGGCTACACGATTTTGTGGGCAACCGATGTACCCGCCGGCGGTGTTGGCGGAACCTACCTGACTGTTAACCCGGCTACAAACAAAGTTACCATTGCCAGTACAGGCAATCCTACATTGACGAACGCGGCGGGGTATGATAGCCGCTATGATCCGGCTACCAAGACTTTCTATATCTCCATGACCTGGAGTACGCCTGGTACCCGTGCCACAACGGATACTTTGAAGTACAAGGGACCATTGTAGGCAATAATATTAAATAATAAACATTTACCCCGGACCGATAAGGTCCGGGGTTTTTTTTTGACCCGGAACGGATCTTTTTAACCCGGTGGGGATATTGTTCCGCATTAAACGAGTATGAGACTTATATTGGGTCTATTAAATAGTTTCGCGTGGTTATGTGGAAGATATTAATGGTCGGTACGTTAAGATTGCGCTTTGTACAGGCTGTTTTTTAGTTCTGAATATAGTATGGGTTTGACGACATGACCTTGATTATTTCAGTCCCCGGGTTTATTTAATGTTGGGATAGCCAGCCTTTTAATTTCAATGAGGATTTACGACCAATAGTTGGCTCCTGTTTTATTTTTAAGGGGTTGCATCGCTATTAAATTGTTACTTCCGCAGGTTTGTAATGTAGCCTGAAACGGCTATTTTAGGCGAAAAAATGTATTATATGAAAAAAACGTTCTTCTTTCTGCTGTTAATGATATCGATTTGCGGCATAACGGCCGCGCAAACTGTGGCCATTACAGGTACGGTACAGGATGCCGGGGGTAACTTATTACATTATGCCTTTGTACAGGACCAAAGCTCGAAAAGTGGGGTGTACACGGATTCGGTAGGGCATTTTTCTTTTCAGGCGCAGCCCAATGGCCGGCTTCGTGTTAGCTGCGCGGGCTATAAAGACGCGGCGGTAAATTTTACCGGCCAAAACAATCTGGTCGTTACACTTTCGCCCGACGCTCCCGCTGCCAACGCAGACGCTCAATCGGATAACAATGCGTTGCAGGACGCGTTGGTTAAACAAATGGATCAGACAAACAAAAATACTGTGGCATCGGATTTTCAGCAAGGGTCCGCTATCACACTTATACACACCAAAGGGGCTACACAAGGCAGTCGCTATCTTTTTAAAACATGGGTGCATGGCTACGTGGTAAATGCTCAGGATAGCTTAGTGCAAAACCCAGGTATCTTATTAAATTATGACAAGACGGGCGGCAGACTGATGCTTACCAAAGATAGGGTATCGGCGATAGCTATTTACCAGGATAAAGTAAAATCGTTTACATTATTTGACACTTTTGATCAGCCGTATACTTTTACTATAGTCCCTGAAATAGATAAAACGCACTATGTACAGGTGCTTTCTTCGGGGAACAACTACCGTATTTATAAAGCAATAAAAACGCGGTTTGTTGCAGCAAACTATGAAAGCGATGGCTTAGCGTCTTCCGGAAATGATTTTGACCAGTACGAGGACGAATTCACCTATTACATTTTAAATGTTAAGACCAATCAGCTGCAAAAGATCAGCCTGAAAAAGAAGGCGATAAAACAGGCTTTTGCCGCCGAGGAAAAGAAGACCAACGACTATTTTAAAACCAATGACGGCGATATTGACGATGGCTACCTGACTGCAATAGGCGATTATATGAACAAATAGTAAAATGTTTTAATAGAAGCGCAAATAAATCGCCCGATAGTTCGTAACTTCATACTGGAAACGTTGACTTTTAATTTAACCGGCATATGAAAAAGATCGTTTTAATGGCGTATTTGATTGCAGCAACAGCGGGATTTGTATCGGCACAAACCATAAACATTACCGGCAGTGTTAAAACCAGGGACGGCGATGCTTTGCATTTAGCTTTTGTGCAGGACAAACAATATAAATACGGCGCCTATACCGACTCGCTGGGGAATTTTGCGCTTGCGGTAAATCCCTATTCCAAACTGAAGGTAAGCTGCCGCGGGTTTAAAGACACGCTGATCAGCATCAACAACCAGCCGACATTTACGGTTACTTTGAGGCCTGTGGTCAACATCGTAGCCAGCCGTTCAACTATCACCCCGCAGGCCAACCCCAATCTTGATATCAATATCATAACTATGACCGACGAAGCTTCATTGGTATTATCAAATCCACCGGGCTTTACACGGTTCGCTTTTGTAGATCCATTTACCAAAAAAAATGTTTATTCCAGCCCGAATCGGTTTGATGCCGCACAGGGGGCGATTATGCCGGTATTTCACCAAACGGATGAAACCCGTGGTTCAAGGTATTTATTTACAGAATGGGTGCATGGCTACGTAGTAGACGCTGTCGATTCTGTTATCCAGAGCCCGCTGCTTTTTTTTAATTATGACAAAATGGGAGGCGGATTGCTGCTCACAAAAGACAAGCACACAGCGATAGAAGTGTACCGGGAAAATGTCAGGTCGTTTACCTTGTTCGACGCCCTTAACCAACCGGAAACCTTTACCACGGTGCCTGAAATTGATAAGACCCATTATGTACAGGTTATCGCATTGGGGAATAATTATAAGATATACAAATCCGTAACCACAAGGTTCATCAAGTCGGATTACCATAGTGATGGTTTGGCGTCAACCGGAAACAATTTTGATTTGTACGAGGACGACTTTACCTACTACATTCTAAATGTTAAAACGAACCGGTTGGCAAAAATCGGTCTCAAAAGGAAAGCCCTGAAGCAAGCCTTTGCCGCGGATGAAGCAAAAGCTGATACCTATTTTAAAAACAACGGTGGCGATATTGACGACGGTTACCTGGCTGCGATGGGAGATTACATGAATAAATAGAATTTTTTTAACGGTCAGGCGGGAAAATTGCGGGACAATCGTAACGCTAATTTATAATGAGCGGGATTTAATGACAGGTATGAAAAAGATCGGTTTAATAGCTTTCTTAGTTGCAGCCGTAACAGAATTTGCATCGGCGCAAACCATAAATATTACCGGCAGTGTTAAAACCGGCGATGGCGATGCACTGCACCTGGCTTTTGTGCAGGATAAACAATACAAGTACGGCGCCTATACCGACTCGCTGGGCAATTTTGCGCTTGCGGTAAATCCCTATTCCAAACTGAAGGTAAGCTGCCGCGGGTTTAAAGACACGCTGATCAGCATAAACAACCAATCGGCATTTATAGTTGTTTTGGAGCCGATTGTAAACATCGTTGCCAGCCGTTCAAATATCACGCCCCAGGCGGACGATCATAATGATATCAATTTTGCAGCATTTAGTGATCCATTGATGTATGATGTGCCGTCCTTTCCGGACGACAAGCCGGTGGTTTCCGTGTCACGACCTTTTAGTCCGGCCGGCTCAGAGCAAAGCGCCGCCAAACCATTGCATTCACAACGGGGGCCGAGCACGACAAACTATACATCGGGGTTTTATGATATGGCCCAGGGTGCCATCTTTCCCGTTTTTATTCATAAAGAAGAGACGCAGGGAAGCCGTTATCTTTTTAATACATGGGTACACGGTTACGTAATAAACTCCCGCGATTCACTCATTCAAAACCCATCGATCTTTTTTAACTATGATAAAATGGGAGGCGGTTTGCTGCTTACAAAGAACAAGCATGCGGCGATCGAGGTGTACAGGGAAAATGTGAAGTCGTTTACCTTGTTCGATGCGTTAAATCAGCCGTCGACCTTCGCAAAGGTGCCCGAAATTGATAAAACGCATTATGTGCAGGTTATCGCATCCGGAAATAACTATAAGATATACAAATCGGTGACCACTAAGTTTATCAAGTCGGATTACCACAGTGATGGTTTGGCGTCAACCGGGAACAATTTTGATTTGTACGAGGACGAGTTCACCTATTACATTTTAAATGTTAAAACCAACCAGTTAGCCAAGATCGCCCTCAAAAAGAAAGCCCTGAAGCAGGCATTCGTTGCGGACGAGAACAAAGCAAATAACTATTTTAAAAGCAACGATGGCGATATTGATGACAGCTACCTGGCATCGTTGGGCGATTATATGAACAAGTAGACAAAAGTTTTGGCACGGCGTTGGTGCTAATACTCCAGCCACTTATTTAACTTCAAGTTTATCCGCGTGCCTTCGGCATATTTATCAAACCGGTCATTCAGCACCCGGATAACGACGCCCTTATATTCAACCAATAGCTCCTCGTAATTCCCTTTAAACAGCACCTGCTTTATTTTCCAGTCATTGTTGGTCCAGGTTTTTACGGTTTGTATCCATTCGGGATAGATCACCACGTGTTCCGATTTGGTTTTTAAACCGCAAATTTTGGCTTGTTCGTGCGTCAGCACGGTGCAATTGGTGAGCAGCCGCGCGGTGTATAAATATTTTGGATTTTGATAGATCGATTTTGGTTCGCCCGATTCCAAAATTTCCGCATCCTTTAGCACCAGTAATTCATCCGCCATGGAAAGCACTTCGGCCGGGTCGTGGGATACGATGATCACCGTCAACCCTGTATCTTTTACAATTTGCCTGATATCATGCTGCAAACCTTCCCTGAATGAGGTGTCAACCTGGTTAAATGGCTCGTCCAGCAGCAGAATTTCGGGGTTCACCACGATGGCCCTTGCAATGGCAACCCGTTGTTTTTCGCCGCCGCTTAAGTTAATGGCCTGCTTTTCGGCAACACCGGTTAACTTAAGTTGATGGATTATTTTTTCGGTTTTCTCGTGTTTGGCCTTTAAATCGGTGTGAGGCAGCATGGCAGCAATGTTCTCGCGCACTTTGGCAAACAGGTTCAGGTCATCGGTTTGCTGGGTAACCATTTTCATCGCGTCGTGTCCCGGTATCAGCTTTTCATCAGGGCCCCAAACCCTTATGCCCTTAAATTTAATTTCGCCTGTATCCGGCGAGATCAGCCCGTACAACAATTTTAGCAGGGTGCTTTTTCCACTGCCGCTTTCGCCGATAATGGCGGTGATCTTGCCCTGCGCGATAGTAAGATCGGTTTTTTTTAAGCCCGCCTGCTGCGTGCCGGGATAGGTTTTGGTTATTGCGGTCGCCTGTAAAAAAGGAATGGATGCCATTGGGGCAAAGATAGTGATCGCGGGCAGACCGATAAAACGTTTTCTGCGGTACGGCCAACCTGGTGAAGGTTTTTTATCAATTAAGTAATTAAAAGTCAGCGGCCTTTCATATCCTTAAATAGTCCTTTTATGATGTGGATAAAAAGTTAAATTTGCACCACAGCAAAAAAGTGGATAGAAAACTCATCATCGGTACACGGGGCAGCGACCTGGCTTTATGGCAGGCAAATTTTGTTAAGGAAAGCCTGGCGGCAATAAACATCGAAGCCGTATTAAAGATCATCAAAACACAAGGCGACCGCATCCTGCATTTAAGCCTGGATAAACTGGAGGGTAAAGGGTTTTTTACAAAAGAGCTGGAAGAAGAGCTTATAGCAGGCACGATTGATCTTGCTGTCCACTCGCATAAGGACTTGCCTACCGAGAACCCGCCGGGTCTGATGATCGCCGCAGTTTCGGAGCGGGAGGATCCCTCGGAACTGTTGCTGATACTAAAAGACTGTGTGGATGTGCATCAGAAGTTGTCGGTAAAATATGGCGGCATTGTGGGAACGTCCTCCAACCGCCGTAAAGCACAATTGCTGGCCTACCGGCCCGATCTGGATATTAAAGACCTGCGCGGAAATGTGCCGACAAGGGTAAACAAGCTGCGTGATGAAAATTACGACGCCATAATGGTTGCCAAAGCGGGCGTGTCCCGGCTGGGCCTTGATCTGAGCGATTTCCATGTAGAAGAACTGAGCCCTGCTGAATTGATCCCCGCACCCGCTCAAGGAGCTTTGGCGATACAAATAAGGGAAGACGATAAAGCCCTATTTGATGCGCTGCAGGCGCTTAATCACCCGGATGTGGCGGGCGAGCTTGCGGTGGAACGCAAAGTACTGAAGCTGTTTGGCGGTGGCTGCCACTTGCCCTTGGGTTGTTATTGTCGCAGGGAGGATGGCGTTTACCAGGTATTTACTTCGAAAGCAGATGAAGGCAGCGATTTTCCGGACAGGTTGTTCATCGAAGCCAACTCAACGGATGGCCTGGCCGAAAAGATCGTTTCGTACTTTGACAAAGACCGTGTTTTTCCTAAAAAGGTATTCATTTCCAGAGATCTTTCCGAACAGAGTTATTTCCGGCGTGCCCTTGAAAAACATGACATCGAGGTGGAGGGGCGTTCGCTCATCCGCACGGTTCCTGTCATTACCAAACTGGATAATTTTATTTTCAGGAATGTAGACTGGATATTTTTCAGCAGTAAAAACGCGGTTGAATACTTTTTTCAGCTGGAGCCGTTATTACCAAAGAAGGTAAAATTTGGGGTGATGGGCAGCGGCTCCGAAGAAGCGCTCAGACGGCGTGGCTATTTCACAGACTTTACCGGGGAAGGGATTGATCCCGCCGATGTGGCCATTGACTTTGCACGATTGGCGAATGGCCAGACAGTGATGTTTCCATCTGCTGAAAATTCGATGCGCAGCATACAAGCCGGCCTTTCGGCTGATACTAAATTGATCAACCTGTCAGTTTACGAAACGATTTTGGACGAAGACCCCGAGCCAAGCGGCGCGGACGTTTTAGTTTTCACCAGCCCGTCGAACGTCGAAGCTTATTTTGCCAACAATTTGGTACACCCCGATCAGAAAGTGATCGCCATTGGAAAATCAACCGGAAAAAAACTGGACGAGATACAAGTGAAATATACGTTGCCTTACTCGCCCGACGAAACCGGGCTGTCCGAGGCGGTGTTTGGGATTGGTTCATAGTTCATGGTTAACAGTACATCGTGGCTGCGGCCAAGAACTATTAACCAAAACAACGACTATGAACCATGAACTATTAACCATGAACTAAAAATGCTACAACGACCAAGAAGAAACCGAAAGAGCGAAGTGATCCGCAAGATGGTAGAGGAAACGCATGTAAGCGCTGCTAACCTGATATTTCCTTTATTTATTATCGACGGAACCTCCCAAAAAACTGAAGTAGGTTCCATGCCGGGTATTTTTCGCTATTCCATCGATAATTTGCTGCGCGAGATGGAAAGCTGCTTAAAACTGGGATTGAGTTCTTTCGATCTTTTCCCTAATATCGATGAATCGCTAAAGGATAAGTATGCCACCGAGAGCCACCGTGAGCAAAGTCTTTACCTGCGCGCCATCCGCGAAGTGAAAAGGAACTTCCCGGAGGCTTGCGTGATCACCGATGTGGCTATGGACCCTTATAGCAGCGACGGGCACGACGGCCTTGTGGAGAACGGCGAGATATTGAACGATGAAACATTGGAGATATTGGGCAAAATGGCGCTGGCGCATGCACAGTGCGGCGCCGACATTGTCGCCCCCTCGGATATGATGGATGGCCGTGTAGGCTATATTCGCAATATTTTGGATGAAAATAAGTTTACCAACGTGTCTATCATGTCTTACTCGGCAAAATATGCCAGTGCGTTTTACGGGCCCTTCAGGGATGCATTAAACTCAGCGCCAAAATTCGGGGATAAAAAAACTTACCAGATGAACCCCGCAAACCAGCGTGAGGCGCTGATAGAGGCTGACCTGGACGAGGCGGAAGGCGCGGACTTTTTAATGGTGAAACCGGCCCTGCCATACCTGGATGTGATCAAATTATTAAAAGATAACACGGAACTGCCCATCGCTGCCTATAATGTTAGCGGCGAGTACGCCATGGTAAAAGCAGCCGTACAGCGGGGTTGGCTGAATGAGCAACGCGCGGTTAGCGAGATTTTAACCGGCATTCGCCGGGCAGGCGCCACTGCCATATTAACTTATCATGCAAAAGAGGCACTGCAGAATAAATGGATATAGAGCTGAAAGCGTAAAGCAAAAAACAGGGGAAATAAAGGCTTTAAGCTATAAATAGCTGAAAGCAGAAGCAAAACAAGGAAAAATAAAAGCTTTAAGCCTTCCGCTTTTAGCTTTAAGCTATAAAAAAGGATGTTCGACGCGTTAAAAAAGAAACTGAATTCAGGGGGTGATGAATCGATCAGCTCAACCGCCAGGCCTGACATTAGCCGGGAAAAATCTGCGGAGCTGTACGAGAAGGCGAAGACGTTTTTTCCGGGCGGGGTAAATTCGCCGGTAAGGGCTTTTAAATCTGTTTACGGTACGCCCCTTTTTATTGAAAAGGGTGACGGATGCCATATTTGGGACGCTGACGGTAACCAGTTTATTGATTTTTGCTGCTCGTGGGGGCCGCTGATCCTTGGACATAATCACCCCAAAGTGTACCAAAAGGTGAAAGAAGTGATGCAAAATGGCATGTCGTTCGGCGCGCCAACCGCGCTTGAGAACGAACTTGCCGACCTGATCACCAAAAACAATAAATATATCCAAAAGCTGCGTTTTGTAAGCTCAGGCACCGAAGCGGTAATGTCGGCCATAAGGTTGGCGCGAGGCTATACCAAAAGAGATAAGATATTAAAATTCGAGGGCTGCTATCATGGCCATTCCGACTCACTGCTGGTGAAAGCGGGATCGGGCCTGGTTACTTTCGGGGAAACCTCCTCGGCCGGCGTGCCAAAGTCATTCGCCGACGAGACTATCGTAGTGGCGCTGAACGACCGTGAAGCGATCACAAGAGCTTTTGAGGAATTTAAAGATCAGATTGCCGCAATAATTATCGAACCGGTTCCGGCAAACAATGGATTATTGTTGCAGGAGAAAGAATACCTGCAATTTTTACGTGATACCTGCACTAAAAATGGCACGCTGCTGCTATTTGACGAAGTCATCTCTGGTTTCCGCTTAGGATTCGAAGGCGCCGCGGGGCATTACCAAATTACACCCGACATTGTAACATACGGAAAAATCATTGGCGGCGGGATGCCGGTTGGCTGCTATGGCGCCTCGGCGGAGATCATGGGCATGGTTTCGCCCGACGGGGGAGTTTACCAGGGCGGCACATTATCAGGTAATCCCGTAGCGATGGCTGCGGGTATCGCCCAACTTACCGAATTGCTGCGGTCCGGCTTTTACCGCGATCTGAATAAAAAGGCCGGGGAATTTACCGAAGCGATACAGCGTTTTGCGACCGCAAGGAATTATAAGTTCAAAGTGTACGCAATTGGATCCATGTTCTGGTTTGCTTTTACGGATAATGACGCCATCCGCCGTGCGGATGAGATCGATCCGGACAGTATGGAGAAATTTAAAAAACTACACCGCGAACTGCTTAACCGGGGTGTTTATCTCGGCCCCTCAGGCTACGAGGTAGGCTTTATATCATCGGCCCATACCAAGATCGAACTTGAAAAAGCAAAACGCGCTATATTTGATAGCTTGGAAGTAGTATTCAGAGAGAAATAGTAGCTGTGCAACATGATTTAGTTATGATGAAGCGACTAACTGCCACTGCCACTAATAACTGCAACTAAAAGAAATGAGAAGATCATTCATAATATTCTACGCCCTCATCATTTACGCGCTGACGGAACTGATCTGGTGGGGCTACCTGCTGGTAAAGCTGATGCCCAGCAGCCTGGGCATGATTTTGGGCGAGGGCTCGATATTTATCATCGTCTTTTTTGTGGGCGCATGGTGGCTGCACCGTTCCATCATCAGGGAACGTAAACTGCAGGAGCAAAAAAAGAATTTCCTGCTTTCAGTCACCCATGAGCTGAAATCGCCCCTGGCATCGATGAAAATATTGCTGCAAACCATCCAAAAACGTGATTTGAGCAAACAGCAGATCATGGACTTTGTGGGCAAATGCCTGATGGATATTGAACGGCTGGATGACATGGTTGAAAACATGTTACTGGCCTCTAAAATTGATAACCGATCCTATTCGTTCCCAAAAGATGTATTCAACCTGTCGGTTTTGGTGGATAGCATTGTAAACCGTTTGCAGTTAACCAAATGCGACAGTAACCAGCAGGTTATAGATGCCGAAATTGAGCCAAAAATTCAGATAACGGGTGACAAATTTGCATTAACCTCTGTAGTTACCAATTTAATAGAGAACGCCATCAAATATTCAGGCCCATGTGAAATTGTGGAGGTGAAACTGTTTTCGAAGGACGGTAAAGTATTTTTACAGGTAGCAGATCATGGCATTGGCATAGCTGAAAGCGAGAAAAGCCGCATATTCGACAAGTTTTATCGCGTAGGGAGCGAAGACACGCGAAACACGAAAGGGACGGGTTTAGGTCTGTATATTGTAAAAGAAGTGCTTGAGAAGCACCAGGCCAGTATAAAAGTGAAAGATAACCGCCCGGTTGGTAGTATATTTGAAGTGGTGTTCGGATAAAAGTGACACGAATGTTATCGACACGAATTTTCACGAAGGGGAACGAATGATCACAAATCATTTTCGTGAATAAGCGACCGGAGAATTCGTGTATTCGAATCAAATTCGGGAACATTCGTGTCAAATAAAACCGTGAATATTAGTGTTAAATAAACATATCATGCAAAGTAAAAAAAGAATACTCCTTGCCGAAGATGAAGAACATCTTTTGGAGGCTATAAAGCTTAACCTCGAGCTGGAGGGTTACAAAGTTTCCACTGCCACCAATGGCAAAAAGGCATTACAAATATTTAAAGAGGAGCGTTTTAATCTCGTGATTCTGGATGTGATGATGCCGGAAATCGACGGGTTTGTTGTTGCGGAAACCATTCGCCTGGAAAATTCAGAAGTGCCCATCATGTTCCTGACAGCCAAGAACACCAATGAAGATAAAATATCGGGTTTAAAGAAAGGCGCGGATGATTATCTCACTAAGCCGTTTAATCTTGAAGAATTAATATTAAGGGTAAACAACCTGGTAAAACGCAGCCTGAAGGGCGACGAGCTGAAAGAGTTTAACAGTTACAAAATTGGTGATAAAACCATTCATTTTAATTCGTTCGAGTTGGTAAATGCGGACGGCTCTATCACGCCCCTCACCAAAAAGGAAACCATGCTGCTTAAACTGCTGATAGAACGCAGAAATGATGCGGTATCGCGCGAACAAATATTGGAAACCGTTTGGAACTATGACGTGTACCCGTCAACCCGGACCATCGATAACTTTATCCTTACCTTTCGTAAATATTTTGAGCCGGACCCGAAAAATCCGGTTTACTTTCATTCTATACGCGGCGTAGGCTATAAATTTACCGATACCCAGCATTAATGTTCAGCAATCGTACCCGTTTGTTCATCGGCACCATTTTTATGCTTTCGCTGATACTTTTGGTGGATAAGCATTGGTATGAGTTGGCCGCTGTTGCGCTGATGATGATCGTGTTACTGGGCTGGGATTATTTGCGGCAGGGTACACTGGTGGTAGCCGCAAAGTATTTTCACCATAAAGAATACGACAAGGCAGAGCAATCTCTTTCGGAAATATTAAGGCCCGAATGGTTGAGCAAAAACCGGCGCGGATATTATGAATTCTTAATGGCGGGCGTTTGCCTGCAGAAACAGGATTTTGATGATGCGGAGAGGCATTACGAGATTGCGGCACAATATCCGCTCAGGTCGGTCAACGACCATGTAGCGACATTGGCGCATGTAGCGAATTTAAATATACGGCTCGGGAATCCCGAAAAGGCAAAAGCTTATCTTGAATTAACCGAAAAACACCAGGAAAAAATAAATGCCAAAATGAAAGATGTGATCAAACGCCTTCACGAGGAATTAAAAAAACACACGTAGGGGCGGCCCTTGTGGTCGCCCTTTTTAACATTTACCGTAAACGGGGAACAAATAAAATGAGCGATAGCAAGTGACGCCCCACGAATGATATATATGACAAATTCATTATTTATAAAAGCCGCATTTTCTGAACCTGCTGAACGCCCGCCCGTATGGATGATGCGCCAGGCCGGTCGCTTTATGAAAGAATATTGGGATATCAAAAACAAATATTCTTTCCTGGAAATGTGCAAAACGCCCGAAATAGCAGCCGATGTTACCATGCTGCCGGTTGATTTGCTGGGTATCGATGCCGCTATCCTGTTTTCGGATATATTGGTTACCGCCGAAGCCATGGGTGGTGAATTAAGTTTCACCCAAAACGTGGGTCCGAAATTTGCCAATCCCGTGCGCAACGCGGCTGATGTTGATCAGCTCGAAACTGCGGTTGTCGATAAACTACAATATGTGGCCGATGCCATAAAAGTTATTCAGCAAAGGCTAAACGGCAGCATTCCGTTGATCGGCTTTGCAGGCGCACCGTTTACCGTGATGAGCTATTTGGTTGAAGGCGGCTCGTCTAAAGATTTTAAGCTGACCAAGTTGTTTATGCATAATGAGCCGGAGTTGGCGCATAAGCTATTGTCTAAGATCGCCACCGTTACAGCCGATTATCTCAATTTGCAGATAGCTGCAGGAGTAAATGCGGTGCAGATATTTGATAGCTGGGCACAAGCGCTGGCCTGGGACGATTATAAAGAATTTTCGCACAGATATATTGCGCAGATCATCAGCAAATTAAATAGAAAGGATATACCGGTAATTTCATTTTGCAAGGGAAGCTCAGTTTTTGCACCGCTGATGGCTGAGGCAAAACCAGATGTAATATCCATCGATTGGAACGCCGATCTCCTCGACATCAAAAGACGACTGCCCGCAGGAATAGCCGTTCAGGGCAACCTGGACCCGCATATTTTATATGCTGAAAAAAAAGTAATTAAGGACCGCATTTACCGGTTGTTCGACAGGATGAAAGGCGAAAATGGCTTTATTTTCAACTTAGGCCACGGCATTATGCCCGATATCCCGTTTGATAATGTGAAATACGCGGTAGAAATAATAAAGGATTATCCCCGGACCCACTAAAAAGCGGTTCGGAAGGCTCAGAGCTTTAACATTAAATTCCCCCTTTAGGGGGCCAGGGGGTTGGGGTTTATGTATCCATACATTCTTGCCATACACATCATCTTCATCGTCTGCTGGTTTGCGGGGTTGTTTTACATGGTGCGCTTGTTTATTTACCACACCGAGGCACAGGAGAAACCGGAACCCGACAGAACGATACTATCGAACCAATTTGAGATCATGGAGCGCAAGCTGTGGTATATCATCACCGTTCCGTCAATGTACCTGGTTATTGCTGCGGGGATTACTATGCTTATTATAACCCCCGCCTGGCTGCAGCAACCCTGGATGGAGATTAAGCTTTGCTTCGTGGCAGGGCTGATCGTTTATCATTTCATCTGCCAAAGCAAGATGAAACAAATGGCGCGTGGTGTTTTCAAGTGGAAGTCGACCCGGTTGCGTATATGGAATGAAGTGTCGACTATCTTCCTTTTCGCCATTGTGTTCCTGGCCGTACTGAAGGATTCATTGAACTGGGTATACGGCACTTTTGGCTTGATTGCTTTGTTTGTAATGCTGATGATCGCTGTGAAATTATACAAACGCACCCGGATGAAAAAAGGGCGATAAAACCCGTCGGTCCTGTCGCCCTTAACAAAAACTAAACTAAAACAGCTTATAGCGCCGCGGCAGCTTCATAAACCTTAACTACCACCTCCGGGCGAAAAATAATTTTTGATTTAACGGAATTGGAAATAAGGCATGCGGCCTCTGCTTTTTGCAGCACGCGCATCGCTTTTTCCCTCGTGGCTTCATTGTTTATTATCAGTTGCGGCATCAGGGTCACTTCGCTCATCATGTATTTCCCGTCGATCATTTCGAGTTTACCGCTGGCCTTTGACGAGAAATGTTCAAATTCCAGTTTCGAGTACTCGGCCACCGCCAAAAAAGTAGTCATCAGGCAGCTGTTTACTGCCGCGGTGAACAAATGCTCCGGCGACCAAATATTTTCTATGCCGCCCGGAAACTGTGGCGGGGTTGCCACGTTTACCATATCTGTCAGCTCATCTGAGCTAAGGGTGCCTAACCGGCCGTTTACCCAGTTCAAATCAACCTCATATAAATGTTCTGTGTTCATGGTTTTAATTATTTAATTTCTTGTAATCCTTCGTTAATTGTCTCTATTGACGCTTGTTTGTTAGCCGGGCTATTCATCGGAACTGCACAGCCATTAGCGCCGCAGCATCCGGTGTTGGTAGCGGCCAGCACAATAAATAGCCCGCTTAATAACCCTATCCACCAATCGTGCGATTGGATGGCCATGCCAAGTATCCAAATAGCCATGGCCAGCCGCAAAAAGCGCATAAAGTTCCAATTGGTGAAAAGCCTTTGCTTTAATGTATTCATCTTTTGTATTTGGTTAAACCTTGCCAGCTGCCGCCGTTGTAAACTTTGGTAAAGCCATTGGATTGCAGTAAGGCCCTTGCTGACCGGCTGCGCATGCCGGATGCACAGCAGGTAACCAATACTTCGTCTTTTTTGAATTTGCCTATTTTACTGCTAAGCGTATTGAGCTGAATATTAACAGCTCCTTTTACATGGCCGCCGGCAAATTCGCCAGGTGAACGTACGTCAATTATTTTGGCGCCTGAGCCGATGACCTCGCCCAGGTCGACGCCGGGCGCAAAAAGCTTTTTTAAACTTGCTATTAATCCCATGTGATTAGTTTTTTGAATATTTGTTGATGTCCAGCCACGAGCCGCCGTCGAGGCAGTCGATCTGGTTTTGTTTGAGTAGTATGCTCGCTTTTTGACTCCGAATGCCCGACGCACAGCACACAATAACCTTCCCGGCGCGTTTCAATTCGTCCATGTGGCTGTTCAACTGCGCCAGCGGGATATTGATACTTTTGGCGAGGTGCCCTTCGCTATACTCCTGTGGTGTCCTTACATCTACCACCACCGTGCCCGGCAATGGCAGTAATTCTGCTATCCTGTTCATTTTTTTTGTTTTTAGTTGACAGGACAAAGTTCCGGAGATTGCACCCAACTGTTTGGAACATTTGTTGGATAAGTATTTTTTTTTAAAAGCCAGTTATTCGTCTCTTGCTGGCCCGGTTGTATTTATTCCGAAGAGCAAATACAAGGGACAAACGCTGATAAAGCTTGTTGCGATAAAAATGCCCGCAACAACCAATAAAACAGTAGCCAATGTGCCGCTTAACAAGTCGGTAAAATAATAGATAACGATGATGGCAACCGCAATCAGGATACGGAAAGCGCGGTCAATATTGCCCATATTTTTTTTCATAATATAATTATTTATGTCGCTAAACTAATGGGGATCAAAATATTGCTGGGGAACATTTGTTCCATAACACTAAAGTAATTCGATGGTATTACGGCCCAGGCGAACCATGTTTTTTTGTTCCATGGTTCGCAGCAGCCGGCTAACGGCCTCGCGGTGCGTGTGCAATTCATCGGCGATCTGCTGGTGAGTGACGCTGATGTTTTTCGTTTTTGCGGCCTTACCGCGTTCTTTCAGGTAATGCAAAACCTGCTTATCCATATTGCTGAAAGCAATAAGGTCGATCACGTCGATCAATTCAGCAAAACGACCGGCGTAAGTGCTATTAATAAACGCTCGCCATTCAGAAAATCTTGACCAATCGTCCACCAGGTTTGCCGGTATTTGAAGTACTTCTGTGTCTTCTTCAGCTATGGCTTTGATAGGGCTCAACTTAGCCGACTGGCAGCAGTTGATAGCCATGGCACAGGTTTGCCCGGGGTATAGGTGATAAAGAAATATCTCCTTGTCGCCCGCGCCTTGCCGGATTATCCTCAATACACCCGTAAGTACAATCGGCACAAAAACGATCTTATCACCCGGCGAAATAAAGGCATCACCGGCCTTTATTTTTTTTGTGCGTTTAAATGTTTTTATTTCGTCTAAAAGTTTGGGATCGGTAAAAAGAGTATCAACCATCATTCTCATTAAAAGCGCAAGGTAAGGCAACAGTTCGTGTTAAAATATGATATCGATTACCTTTTTTAATGAGTGTAATTAACAATCGGTTGCGTGTGAGTCATCAGGTATCAACCAACACAATTTCCATTATTCATAGGCTTTGTCGTCAACTGCAATCTTCCCCCACAGTCCCAATAATTTTTTTTGATTTTCTATGGTCACTAATAAGCGCAACGCGTTATCAACCAACAATTTTTTCGTTTTTATATTAGTCAATCTCTGCACCCTGGCCATCAATTCATCATCTATTTCTATGTTGGTTCTGATACACATAAATTTGAAATATTCAAATTTATTATTGCGCCTTAACAGCAATCAGAACACTCGTTCTTCCATCCCTCACATCCGGATTTATCCCAACTGTCATCAAAAATTTGCCGCTGTAAACGCCATTGGTGATGCTGGAGGGGTTACCCGGGAACAAATTTACCTCGCTCACGGCATAGCTTTTATCCGGGTTAAGCCCTTTTAGTTTGATCGGCAGCTTGCTGCCCGCAGCATAGCGGTTATTCACCAGGTAATTGAACATGATGGCGTTGTTTTGATTTGAATCGACATACATCAGGGACGCAACATCATTACTCCAGGGATCCTGTAGCCGGTATTGATCGCCGTGCCAGATGGCTTCCGAAAACGCCTTGTATATTTTAACCGCCTGCTGGCAAAAAGCCAGTTCGTCCGGTTTCAACTTGCCGACAACGATGTCAAAACCCAGTTTCCCCATCATAGCAACATCAACCCTGAATTTGATGGGCTCTTTGCCCCAATCCGTCACGTGGTTTGAGCTGGTGAGCGCCGGGTAGAAATAGGAATATTCCCATTGGATAAATATGCGCTCGATGGGTTCTGTATTATCGCTGGGCCAATATTCGGTAAAATATTTTAACGCGCCGTAATCAACCCGGCCGCCACCGCCCGAACAAAGCATCAGCGGCACCTTCGGGTATTTGGCCCGCAGCTTGTCCAGTACCTTATACAAGCCGAACACATAGTCGGTGTAAAAATTGCCCTGGTTTTTTTCATATACCGAATAAGCATTATAGATCACCGAATTACAATCCCACTTAATATAGGCCAGATCGGGATTTTTGGTGAACAGGCCGTCGACCAGGTTGAATACAAAATCCTGCACTTTGGGATTGCTCATATCCAGCACCAATTGGTTGCGCATATAGTATTCGGGCCGCTGTGGTTGTTTTACTACCCAGTCCGGATGTCTTTCGTACAGCTCACTTTTGGGGTTTACCATTTCAGGCTCAACCCAAATGCCGAATTTTACACCGTTTTCGGAAGCGGTTTTAGTTAAAAACGCAATATCATCAGGCAGCTTGGCTTTGTTCGGCTGCCAGTCGCCCAGGCCCTCATGATCGTCATTGCGGGGATATTTATTACCGAACCAGCCATCGTCCAGTAAAAATAAATCAACGCCCAGTGTTTTAGTGTCTTTCAGGATACCGGCCAGTTTGTGTTCATCAAAATTAAAATAGGTCGATTCCCAGTTATTCAACAGCGTAAGCCGCGGGCCTTCGCCGTCAACCACCTGGTATTTACGCGCCCAGGTTTGCAGGTTTCGGCTGGCTTCGCCTTTGCCGCCATGGTTCAGCGTGTAAACAAATTTTGGCGTGTTAAATTCAAGGTCTGGCTTTAATACGTAGTTGGCTGCATAATTATTAATGCCGGCTATCAGTCGCAAATTGTTTGCCGGGTCTACTTCAAAATCCATCCGGTAGTTGCCGCTCCATTCCAGGTTAGCAGCCAGTACATCGCCCTCATCTTCCGTCGAGTTCCGGCCGAGCGAAACCATAAAAGATGGCGGCTGAAACAGGTCGGCACGTGTGCCCAGCTTGGTATCCAGCGTTTTGATACCGTGATTTAGTTCTTCTTCCTCGGGCCGCATCTCCTTTGCCCAATCACCGTGGTAATGCCTTAACCAATAACCGCCGGCCTGGAGGTAAAGGTTAGCAGAAGCATATTTGTCCAATACGACGTCGCTCTTTTCATGCTGTGTGATAACGGACCATTGCTCGGTTACATCTTCGTTAAAATAGGTTTTAAAATTGAGCGTAACCTTGAAATTGTAAACCGAATCTTTCAGGTTGACAGTGATTATGCTGATATCATCGCTAACTTTTGTCGTGTTAAAACTGACATATTTCAAATCCAGCGATTTATTACCATCGGCATGCGTTACCGCTATGGCAGGTTCCAGCAGGTTGCGCGCACCGGCGGGAGTATAGGCTGAATTGTACCCCTCGCTGTTATGGCTAAGCCGGTAGGCGCCGGCAAGCATGGCGTATTCTTTTTGATCCGGCAGCTTTTTGCCGAAATAGACCATATTCAGATAATTCCCGGGGCTCACCTGCAAAACAAGCGCATTGCTTTTGGTTTCGATGGGGATGGTGATTTGTTGTGCATTGGCAGCAAAAATGCCGGCGGTAAACAGCGCGGCAAAAGCAATCGTGCTCAAAATATTTTTTGAGTTCAGTACATTCATAAGTTAATAATTGGTCAATTGGTGTAAATAATGCCGTCTTTCATTACCATTTTTACTTGTTTAACAGCTTTAATATCGACGGACGGGTCACCCTCCACTGCAACCAGGTCGGCCAGGTACCAGGGTTTGATGTTGCCGAGGAGCTTCAGTCCAAAGACTTCCGCGTTTACCGAAGTGGCCGACCGCAATACATCAATGGGCTTCATACCATATTCAGCCATCAGTACCATCTCGCGTGCGTTATCGCCATGCGGAAAAACCCCGACATCGCCACCCATGCAAATGGTAACACCGGCTTTCAGGGCTTCGGTAAAGATAGCGTGTTTTTGTTTTACGGCGGCGGGATCAGCGTCGGCGCCTTTTTTCCAACCGTGATAGGCGGAGATAGCTTCAGTTGCTGCCAGCGTAGGGCAAAGCGCAATGCCTTTTGCTTTCATCATGGCAAACAGTTCGGGTGTGCCGCCATCGCCATGCTCGATCGTGTTTACCCCCGCCATAATGGCCCGGCGCATGCCTTCGGTAGTGCCTGAGTGTACCGCCACAATGCGGCCGCTGCTATGCGCCACCTCAACGGCCGTCTTTAGCTCTTCTAAAGTAAAGGTGGGCTCCGCTGCTTCGTTTAGGCCCCAGCGATAGTCGACATAAATTTTTACCACATCAGCGCCGTGTCCAATCTGCGAGCGTACGGCATGGGTTATTCCATCTATCCCATCCGCTTCTTCGCCGCCTTTCAAATTGTCGGTCTCGTTTACCAAAACTTTCGGGCCATAACTGCCGGTTGCAACGATGGCACGCGTGGCGCATAACATCCTCGGCCCGGGCACTATGCCCTTTTCAATGGTCTTTTTTAAACCCACGTCGTCATAACCCGCTCCCTCGGTACCTAAATCTCTAACGGTTGTAAACCCGGCCATCAGCGTCGCCCTGGCATGTGTTACCGCGCGGGCAGTACGTTCAGCGCGGCTTTCAGTGAGCACCTGGTCGTCCCAGCTGGTTTCATTATATGGGTGAAGAAATAAATGCGAGTGACCTTCGATCATGCCCGGGATCAGCGTAGTGCCTTTAAGTACCATCACCCCAGCATCGGCTGGTTTAAATATTTTTGCCGAATCGTCTACCGCCCGGATAGTTTTACCCTTCACTAATACCCACCAGCCGGCATGTATTTCTTTTCCGTCAAAAACGCGGTCGGGTTTTAAAAGAATATAGCTGTCGCCCGCACCTGGCTGCGCAAAAAGCCGTGTGCAAAACAAACCGGAAATCAGTAATAACAGTTTAATTTTTTTCATTTCAGATAAAGATAGGGCTTCCTTTAAAACATAAAAATTAATTTTATTTTCACTCCGATGCAACCAATGCATTATCCATCCCATCTTACCTGTAAATGATGTTTTTGGAGAAAAAATACTCAATTGACGAACTGGTAAAACGCTGCAAGGCCGGGGAACGCAAAGCCCAGGAAATGCTGTACCAGCAGTTTGCATCCAAAATGCTGGGGGTATGCTGCAGGTATGCTACGGACAAGATGGAGGCCGAGGATATGATGCAAAACGGCTTTATCCGGGTGTTTCAAAAAATTGAGGATTTCCGGGGGGAAGGCTCTTTTGAAGGATGGATAAGGCGGATCATGGTACACTGCTCCATCGAATACTACCGCAAGCACAATAAAATGATGCAGCTGGTGGACCTGGACGAAGCCGGAAGCGAAGCCGCTTCAAACCCGCTGGCCACGGCAAAGCTGGCTGCTGAGGACTTGATTTTGCTGATACAGCAACTTTCGCCGGGGTACCGCATCGTTTTTAACTTGTATGCCATTGAAGGGTATTCGCACAGGGAGATCGCGGCTATAGTTGGAATAACCGAGGGAGCTTCAAAATCGCAGCTATCAAGGGCAAGGAGTATATTGAGAGAACAGGTAATAAAAATGGAAGGGAAAAAATATGGATATGCAGGATAAGGAATTTGACGAGGCATTCCGGTCGAAAGTGGAAGGCTTCGATGTTGAGCCATCGGCAAAAGTATGGCTGGGGATAACCGGCGGGCTGAAATCGGCTAAGCGGCGGGCCACCCTGCAGCCCTGGTTAAGCATTGCTGCCGGGATTGTGGTTTTGATTGGCTTAAGCATTCTCTTCATTCCGAAAAAAACTGATACCCATACAACACCTCCGGTAAAAAACCCGGTTGCCAAAGTTGTGCAACCTGTAAAAACGGCCCACTCCGTGGTACCTCCTCTTGTGCGCCCGTCAGTTATCCCGGTTCCGCCGTTTAAAACAAAGAAGAACCTTGAAATTACACGGTACCGGGACACAAAACCAGCAAACCTAAACGTGCCAAAAAATGCCGACACCGCCGGCTCACCAGCAAAAGAATTAAACAATGCTGACCGCCAGTTAATGGCTGATGTACCCCGGCAACCGGCAAATTTAAAACCGGTAGTACCCGATAAGGCCATTCCGCTCACGCTGAACCCAGGCTTTGATCAATTACCGGCTCCAGGCATTAAGCCGGACAAACTGGCCAGCCAAACACGTACCGACCATCAGAACGATTCGGTTTTGGTTAGGCAGCGTCATAAGATCCGCAATTTCGGTGATCTGGTTAACGTGGTGGTGGATAAGCTGGATAAGCGCAAGGACAAGGTGGTGCAGTTTGCGGATGACGAGGATGGAGATTCGCATCTTACCGGCGTGAATTTGGGCATAGTAAAAATTAAAAAAGGAGAATAATTAATAAAATGATTTATAATGGTCATAGCAATGGGTTTTAAACCCATTGCTATGCGAAGAAAAAACACAGCATATTATATGAAACGGTTAATACTTACAGCACTATTTATCTCGGCGGCCTTAACAACTTTCGGACAGGCCGATACCTCAAAAAACGACGGCTCATTTTCGATACATATAGGCAATGGCCATTGGAGCGACGATTCCACGCATCGCTATAAAACCCATTACCCCAAAGGATTTATCGGGATCACCTTTGCACGGTTCGATTTAGGTTTAGCCACTTTGGTGGATCACGGAAGTTTCACCCTGCAGTCGCAAAACAAATTTTTAAGCTACCAGCAATGGAAAACCAGCAACGTGGGCTTTGATGTATTCCAGATGGGCATTAAATTCAGCCCGAACTTCAAAATATTTGCATCCGCGGGTTTTGATTGGACGCTGATCCGCCTGCACGACGATATCACCATCCTGCGCGATCAGCCGACATTAACTTACCGGCAGGATAGCATCAACTACAGCAAGAACCGCTTTTCATCCAGCTATCTGAGGGTACCCATCTCCTTCGATTTCAGGACCAACGAAGATCGTCGCGGTAATCGCTGGCATTTCGTTGTCGGACCGGAAGGTGGGGTATTGCTGGAAGGTATGGTGAAACAGATCAGCAAAGAATTTGGGAAGCAAAAGTTTTATAACCCATACCATTTTACACAGTTTGAATACGGCGGCTTTATGCGGATTGGTTACAACGACTTTGGCATATTTGCCAAATACTATGCAAACGATATGTTCCAGGATAGCCCGGCACAGGCGGGATTAAAAAATTTTTCCTTCGGATTTACGCTGGGATTTTGACGGCAATTACTGATGGTGTGGATAACCTAATTGGAAAAACTTCGTATTACGGTATTATTGCCTGATTTTAGATTGCAAAAACACATTTCGGGGTTAATTGAAATATTTAGTATTTTTGCATGCTATTTAATTTAAACGGGCGACAAACATCAATGAGATATTTCCTTATAGGGGTTTTTAGCGTAGCTTGCCTGTCGGCGTCCGCTCAGTGGAACCCGTTTAAAAAGAAATTTGTTCGCCCGGAAACAGAGCACTTAGTCCTAAATTCAACTTCCCGGCTTCCGTCCTACAAAGTTCAAAGGCCAAAAATTTCAGCGGTAAACTTCGACCCAAGTGAATACAGCATTGAAGCCGCGGAGGCGGTGGTGATGAAAACTGCCCAGCATAACATGCGTTTCAGGGTATATCACGATGCCAGCTATAACTTTACCGAGCTGGCCCACCTGTATGTGCAGGAAAGCAGGTATTCGGAGGCGATATGGTTTCTGCTGCAGAGCAATAACCTCTCCCGTCAGGAAAGTGACGATAAGCACACGATTGAAAACCTGGTAGATATAGCCACCATAAAAGCAAAAATGGGCGAGATTGCGCTGGCGCAGGAAGATCTTGCCGAGGCCCATGACCTTGCCTTTTCCCGGGGCATGAGCCAGTACCTGGAAACTATTGAGCTGGCGGGCCAATATATTACCCAAAACAAGCTGCCAAAGGAAAAGCCCGTGTTGATTTATGCCGACGGCGCGTTGAAAAACGATAAAGCGGAATAATAAACGCCGGATAATTCAGTTTATTAAAAGCACGCGTTTGTAACGACACCGTAAAATGCAAAATGTTTTTATAAACTTTTGAAACATTATTGTATTATTGTTAGTCATATCAAAGAGACGGCATTGTGCTGTCTCTTTTTATTTTTTGTTACATTAGCAGCCCAACAGGCACAAGTATTGATGTTGTTTATTATCCCCGAGTTAAAGACCGTAAAAGATATGTTTAAAAGAATTTATTTAATGCTGGTTATAGGCGTTGCCCTGGCCTGCCATGCCGCCGCTCACAAAGCTATTAAAGTACCCGGTTCAAACGATTTGCAGCCTGATGAACAGGAAAGCATTGTTTGTAAAACCGTTGCCGAGCTGATTACCAACTACAACTATAAAAAAGTGCCGTTGAATGATTCACTCTCCGAAGTGATCTTTAACCGGTACATCAAAATGCTCGACGAAGGCCACAACTACTTGCTGGCATCCGATATAGCCGATTTTGCCAAATACAAAAACGTTTTGGACGACGATGCCAAAAGCGGCAACCTGAACGATGTTTTTTACATCTTTAACGTTTACCAAAAAAGATACATCGAGCACGTCAAATACTCCATCGCGCAGCTGGACAATAATTTCGACTTCGATAAAAACGAAAACTTTGTTTACGACCGTGAAAAGCTGCCATGGGTTGCCACACAAACGGATATGGATAACCTTTGGACTTTGCGTACCAAGTATGATCTGCTGAACCTGAAGCTGGCAAATCCAGACCTGGCAAAAGATAAGGAGGTGCTTAAGAAACGGTACGAGAACCTGTTGGCGCAGGCCAATAAGCTGAATAACCAGGACGTTTTCCAGGCATTTATGGATGCCTTTACCAACGCCATCGACCCCCATACCAATTATTTTACACCTTCGAATGCGGCTAATTTCAATATCGATATGTCGCGCCAGTTGGAAGGGATCGGCGCAGGTTTAAACACGGAGAACGATTACATTATCATCAAGTCGATCGTTCCGGGTGGGCCGGCCGACAAAAGCAAACAATTGGGCGTTGACGACCGCATTGTGGGTGTGGGCCAGGGTAAGGAAGGCGAATTCCAGAATGTTATCGGCTGGCGCATCGAGAACGCCATCGCCCTGATCCGCGGCACCAAAGGTACGGTAGTAAGGTTGGAAATTCTTCCTAAAGGAACATCGGTTTCGGGCAAGCCGAAGGTGGTGGAGATGGTGCGCGAAAAGATCATTTTAAAGGACGAATCGGCCAAAAAACAGATCAAAACGTATAACAGTAACGGCAAGACCATCAAAATAGGTATCATTTCTGTTCCTGCTTTTTATATCGATTTTAATGATTACCGCTCCGGCAATCCCAACTATAAAAGCACTACGCACGATGTTAAATTATTGATCGACTCCCTGAAACAGGAAGGAGTAGACGGTATAGTGATGGACATGCGCGAAAATGGCGGCGGCTCGTTAATGGAAGCCATTGAATTAACCGGGCTGTTCATCAAAACCGGGCCTGTGGTACAGGTACGTGACGCGAATGATCAAATAGAAAAAGATAAAGACGAAGACCCTTCCATTGCCTATACCGGCCCGCTTGCAGTACTGGTTGACCGGTTTAGCGCGTCGGCTACTGAAATTTTTTCGGGCGCGATACAAGACTACGGTCGCGGTTTGATCATAGGTACACAAACTTATGGCAAGGGATCGGTTCAAAACGCTATCGATCTGGATAAAATACCAGCCCTGCATGACCGCGTCGCAGAATTCACCGCCAAAAACACCAAAATAGTAGCTACCGGGAGCCAGACCACCTTTGGTCAGCTGAATCTAACTATAGCCAAGTTTTACCGCATAACTGGTAACTCCACCCAGCATAAAGGGGTAATGCCTGATATCCAGTTTCCTTCCGTTATTCCGATGGATAAATATGGTGAAGACACCGAGCCATCAGCGATGCCTTTTGATATGATCGCTAAAACCGATTATAACAAGGTGGGCGATTTCTCGACAGTGTTACCCCAGTTGAAACAATTGCATGAACAACGAATGGCCAACAGCGCCAGCTACAAATACCTGATGGAGGATATAGCTGACTTTAAAAAACACGATGACGAAAAGAGCATCGTATTAAACGAAGACCAGTTAAAAAAGCAACGCGAGGCGGATGATAAAAAATCATTCGACAATGAGAATGAACGCCGCGTGGCGATGGGCCTGCCGGCGCTAAAGAAAGGGCAGCCCAAACCAACCAACGAAGACCTTGACTTTTTGAAGAAAGAGGCCGGCCAGATACTAACTGATTACATCGGCCTCGACAACAAGTTTACCAGCACGACCGGCGGAGGGATGGGCAACCCCGCCAATCAATAAAATATTTAATACACCAAACAAATCCCGGCTTGCCGGGATTTGTTGTTTATACCATTTTTTTGCTGATGGCCAAACCGCTCCTGGAGTTTACCGACAAAGGCATATACTGTGCACAGGGCAAATTTTACATCGACCCCTGGAAGCCTGTTGACGATGCGGTGATCACCCACGCCCACGCGGATCATGCTTACCCTGGTAATAAGCGCTACCTGGCTCACCATCATTCGCGCGAGGTGTTATTGTATCGTTTGGGTGAGATACAACTGCAAACCGTTGAATATGGTGAAACGGTGATGAAAAATGGCGTGCAACTTTCGCTGTACCCAGCGGGGCACGTAATTGGTTCGGCACAAGTGAGGGTTGAATACCAGGGCCAGGCTTGGGTAGTGTCCGGCGATTACAAGGTGGAGGACGATGGTATTTCCGCCCCGTTTGAGCCGGTGCCCTGTCACCATTTTATTTCCGAGTGTACATTTGGCATGCCGGTGTACCAATGGAAGCCGCAACAGTTAATTTTTGATGATATTAACAATTGGTGGCGTAATAACCAGCAGCAGGGCCTGGCAACGGTTTTGGTGGGTTATTCCCTTGGAAAAGCGCAGCGCATTTTACAAAACCTCGATCTTTCCATTGGTAAAGTTTATACCCACGGCGTAATTGAAAACACGAATGAGGCACTGCGACGGAACGGCATCCAACTCAATCCAACGGAAAGAATAACACCCGACTCCTCTAAAGAGGAGGTGCGAAAGGGAATTATTCTCGCGCCGCCGTCATCGGTCGGCACACCATGGATGCGCAGGTTTCAGCCCTATAGCTTTGGCTATTGCTCCGGCTGGATGGCTATTCGCGGCGCAAAACGCCGCCGAGCCGCCGACCGCGGTTTCGTCCTGTCGGACCATGCCGACTGGGACGGCCTGATCAGCGCCATTGATGCCACCGGTTGCGAGTGCGTTTACCTTACACATGGTTATACCGCAACTTTCGCCAGGTATTTGAATGAGATTGGTTACAATGCCCGGGAGGTGCATACCCTCTATGGGGATGATGAGGAAGTCTTACCCCAGCCCTCCGATGAGGAAGCCTCACCCAAACCCTCTTTAAAGGAGAGGGCTTTAAAAGACGCCGTATCTTCTTCCCCCCTCTCCTTTGGAGAGGGCCGGGGTGAGGCGTCAAGCGCGGAGGAGGAGCCCTTATGAAAAACTTCGCCCAACTTTTCCTCTCCCTCGATGAAACCAATAAAACCAACGAAAAAGTGAAGGTTTTAAAGGATTATTTTAACAGCGTGCCGGACAGCGATAAAATGCACATGCTGGCCTTATTTGCGGGGCGCAGGCCAAAACGGCAAATCAATGCCACGCTGGTGCGTAACTGGGCCATTGAAGCATCTAACATCCCCGCCTGGCTGTTTGAGGAAAGTTACCAGGTGGTAGGCGACCTGGCCGAGACCATGGCCCTGCTGATGCCGCAGCATTCGGGCAATAGCAGCAAAACGCTAACCGACTGGATAGGCGAGATCAATGCGCTGGGGGATAAAACCGAAGAAGAAAAAAAGCTGTGGCTGATGGAATCATGGGCGATGCTGGACAGCAGCGAACGCTTTGTTTTTAATAAGCTGCTTACAGGAGGGTTCAGGGTTGGCGTATCGCAGAGCCTGGTAGTTAAAGCGCTTTCGGAAATATCAGGCATAGCAGCTCCTGCCCTCACACACCGCATTATGGGCAGCTGGATGCCCGAAACCTATACCTATGCTCAGTTAATGCAGGATGAAAGCCCCTCGGACGACATATCGCGGCCTTACCCGTTTTTCCTGGCTTATCCCATACAAGAGACCTCGGAGAAACAACGGTCGGCTGAAGAGCTAAAAATAATACTGGGCGAGGAATCGGAATGGCAGGCCGAGTGGAAATGGGACGGCATACGCTCGCAGATGATCAAACGCGGCGGCGAAATATTTATCTGGAGCCGTGGCGAGGATTTGGCGACCGATAAATTTCCAGAACTACATCCTTTCCTGCATGCTTTGCCTGATGGAACTGTCATCGACGGAGAATTGCTGAGCTTTAGGGAAGGGAAACCTTTGCCGTTCAACGTCCTGCAAACCCGTATCGGCCGCAAAAACCTAAGCAAAAAGATTTTGGAAGAAAGCCCTGTTGCGGTTATCGCGTATGACTGTATGGAATATAACGGCGAGGATATACGGCATAAAAGCCAGGACGAGCGCAGGCAGATACTGGAACGATTGCATGCGGTTACACCGTACCCCGAAATCTTCAATCTATCCAAATTAATTCCTTTTACTACCTGGGATCAACTGGGTGAAATACGCGAACAATCGCGTGCCATGATCGCCGAAGGCATTATGCTGAAGCGAAAAAGCGCTACCTACCAGGTGGGCCGTAAACGCGGCGACTGGTGGAAGTGGAAGATCGACCCGCTATCGGTTGATGCCGTAATGATCTACGCCCAAAAAGGTCACGGCCGCCGCGCCGACCTTTATACCGATTACACCTTTGCCGTTTGGGACGGCGATAAACTGGTGCCTTTTGCCAAAGCCTATTCCGGCTTAACGGATGCCGAGATCAACAAGGTAGACTATTTTATCAAGCGAAATACGCTCGAAAAATTTGGCCCGGTACGCACGGTAAAGCCCGAGCTGGTTTTTGAAATAGGTTTTGAGGGAATAAATAAATCCACCCGGCATAAATCGGGAATTGCGCTTCGTTTTCCCCGAATATTGCGCTGGCGGCATGATAAACCGAAAGAAGAAGCGGATACGCTGGAAACGTTGAAAGGATTTTTGGGCGAGTGAATAAAGTATTATTTCAGCTATATTTGTATAAATGAAACTTTCGCAGCATCAGGTAAAAGCTATCGGGCATTTTTTTTCGGACCTACCGGTAAAGAAAGCGTACCTCTTTGGGTCATATTCGCGTGATGAAGCCGATGAGGAAAGCGATATTGATCTCCTGGTCGAACTGGATCATTCAACCCCTATCGGGATGCAGTTTTTTGGTTATGGCGACCGGCTACAACAGTTGCTAAACAAAAAAGTGGATATTGTCAGTGACGCGGGTCTCTCGAAATATATTAAACCCTTTGTTGATAAAGAAAAGTTTTTGATTTATGAAAGATAGGCTTGGCGATACGATCAGACCTTGGTAAGCATTCAAGATCGTATTGTTCTTCCAAACAATATGCATATAACGAAAGTGGCCTCCGGGTTTAGAGAATTGTTGACGCCGCTCTCTATTGAAAATGCTGTTGCAGAAGGTGAGTTAAATTATTTCTTGCTTTGTAGTAGGTAGGGTCAATTGTAAGTGCCTGCTCATAATGGTATTTTGATTTCTCAAAATCCTTAATATTATATTCTAAAAGTAAAGCCAAATTGAAATGTGCGTCTGTGTATTTAGCATTACATTTGATCGCTTGCAAATAATGATATTTTGCTTTTTCAAAGTCCGAAAAGACCCTCTTTAGAAGGTTTCCAAAATTGTTATGAGCTGATGCTAATTTTGGATTTATCTGTATTGCCTGATCGTAATGATGACGAGCGCTATCATAATCTTTAAGTTTCGTGGCTAATAAATTCGCGAAATTATTATGTGCTTCGGAAGAAAGAGGATTGATTTGTATTGCTTGTTCATAATAATGCTTCGCAGTCTCAAAATCTGAAAAGTGATTTTGGAATAGAAGCGCCATTGCTAAAAGGGCATTTATGTGTTGTGGGTTTATTCTGATGGCCTCCGAGAAATGCCATTTCGCAGTTTCAAAATCGGAAAAATGTTGTTTTAATAAGTTTCCAATATTGTAGTGAATCGACGCGCTTTCCGAATCGATTTTTAAACATTCTTCGTAGTAATTCTTCGCTTTTTTGTATTGGGCGTTGGCTTTTGCGAGATACGCTTTTTGAAAGACGCCAAGTTTATTATGTGGGTATTTTTTTAGAAAATTGTCCAACTCAATTTCCTGTACTTCGGGGTCTTCAATTTCTGAAATCCTAAGAATGTCTCGTATTATAATTTTGTCATCATAACCTATCACTTTTAATAGATTATTGTAATTATTTTGCTTTAATTTATGGAAAGTAGAAAGATTCAGATCAGTCACTTTTTTAAAGAAATCCGGGAGACTATCATTTATCCGCTGACATTTTAAACTATAGTCGATGGTATCAATATTAGGATACTCGGTTTTATTGTGTTTTGATTCAATTAACTTAGTTTTCCAATAGTCGTAATATTGTAAACGTTCTTTCGCTTTAAATATATGTTTGGCATTTTCAATCACGATGGGCAATCCACGCTCTTCGAATTTGTGAGTATTTAAAAGTTCCATAATTTCATACATGCAATTCTCACTCTTCAAATACTCATCACTGATTATCATCAAGACAAAATCACTTTTACCTACCTGATTCATGAAGTCCTTAATACTCTTTCTATACGCTAAATCTCGTACATCTCGCTTAAATTGAATGCCAATTTTTTGGAAGTGGCTATCGATTTCATCTGCCACAGCTACGTTAGCCCACGAATAAGACAGGAAAATGATTGGACTTCGATTGTCTAGCATATGTGACAAGCAATTTGAGTTAATTTTTATTAACTAAAGTTACAAAATATCAATTAATTAAAGGGAATAATTCTACTCTCCCTTAAACCTTAACCCAATTTGCTCCCTCGCCTTGTCCAGCATCGCAATCATTTGCCGCGATAGTTCATGGCTGATAATTGGGCTCTCCGTTTTTCCTTCCCTCACAAGATCACAAAAATGCGCTATCTCATAATTTAACCCACCGGCGGTAAATGGCTCATCAAGCTCAACAGAGCGTCCATCTAAGTAGTTAATAGTGGCTTTAGCCGGGTTCCACCAGTTTTTGTGAATGGTAATATTGCCGAGTGTGCCGCAGATCAGTGCGTCACCTTTGCCATGCAGGTCGAAGCCGCAATACAACTGCGCATATCCGTTTTGGTGCTCACTTTGGAAGATGGAAAATATATCGATACCATTTTGCGCGAAACGCCCCATGGTTTGTACCTGTTTGGTGTCGCCGAGCCAATCAATAGCCAGGAACGCCTCGTAAATGCCGATCTGCATCAGGCTGCCGCCAATGAGTTCATAACTGTAATTCGGATGTTCCGGCGGGCAATCTGCTACAGCGGAACCAGCCCGTACATAACCAACCGGGCCGATGGGATCAATATCAAGATAAGCCTTCAGTTTTTGATATAAAGGAAAGAAAGGCGGCTTCATGCCCTCCATAAAAAGCAGTTGCTTTTCCCGGGCGACTTCAAGTATGCTACCGAGCATAACGAGATTAGTCGCCGCAGGCTTTTCACACAAAACATGTTTGCCGTGATTAAGCGCCAGGATACTGTACAGAGAATGACTATCTGGCAAAGTTGCCACATAGACGGCGTCTATATCGCTGATAAGCAGATCTTCAACCGTTGTGCAGGCATTACCGCCATGCTGCGCTACAAATGCGTTGACAGTTTCCGCCCGCCGCGACCAAACTGAAACCAATTCGGCGCCAGGAACATCGCGTAAGCCCTGCACAAACCTGTGTGCAATACGCCCGCAGCCGATAATACCCCATTTGATTTGCCGGACAGTTGATTGTTCATGGTTCATAGCTTTTAAACTAATCTCTAATCTCTAATCTCCAATCAATGTCGTTTACTTAAGGAATTAGTATTTATGCTTGGCATTGCGTTCGCCTCACCCCAAACCCCTCTCCAATGGAGAGGGGCTTAAAAATGGCAGTTTTCTGCTGTGCATCTAAGTCCTTCTCCTTTGGAGAAGGACTTAGGATGAGGCGAAAATGCTCAGTAGGACGCTTAAGTAAACGACATTGAATCTCCAATCACTAATGTCGCCAAATTACTGGTATTGGATGTAGATCGGGTGCGGCTTATACATCTTCAATATTTCCTCGGGGGTAAGCATGTGATGCGGCGCCGACCATGAGTCATTTTTGTAAAACAGTTTGAAGCCGGTGAACTGTACCGGGTCGTGATAAATATAATCGCGGTAGGTGCCGGTTTTCAGGTCGGGATTACCAAAGCCGTCCATATCCATCACAAACTGGATTTCGGGATGAAGCTTGATGTTTTGGTAGTTGGTCAGCATTTTACGTGTAAAGCGGTGCACAATAAAAATTTTGGGAGGCAGGTGGTACTTTCTTACTACGTTGGCCAAATAACCCGAAACATAGTTAACATCGGCCGCGTCGTAAGTGCCTATTTTTTTGCCGGGGTGAGTACCGTCCTTCATGGAAAACTCCGGGTCGATGCCGCAATGTACCTGGGGCATTTCCCAATATTTTTCCAGCTTGGGCAGTTCTGCGTGGATATTGCTTAACGCTACCTGTATATCCAGGAAAAGGATGGCATGGGCCCTTTTAGCCAGGCGCACCGCGCTGTCAATTTTTTTATCAGGCATGCGGTTGATATACTTATTGTCCTTACCAGGGAAGCCGGCGGCCACAACGGCGATGTAATGCAACGCGGGTTGCACAGGTGTTTGCGGGTCGGCTTTCTCCCAATGCTTTACTTCTCCCTTCAGCTTGGCCAGCATTTGGTCCGGCGGCAGTTCGCCCAGGATGCCCATCTTTTTGGCGGACAGGTTGCCATAATAAGCCACTACCCGTTTAAAGGGTAAAATGGCGCCGGGCAATGGGTAGGGGGCATTTTTTACCGGCCACCTGCCGGTGGTATCGCCGTTGGCCAGGCGTTTCATCAGCGAATCGTACAAATGCTTGTCGAGCGGCGGGTATGTTACCGGGGCAGTCACGGTGTCTTCGTTCGGCTTGGCGGCGGCGGCCTTTTTGGAGGTGTCTTTAACCGCTGTTTTTGCACCGGTGCTGCTATGGCTGCAGCTTCCTAAAAAGGCTAACAACGATACAAACAATACGACAGGCAGAATTACTTTTTTCATCTAAAATTTATTGGTTCTTGTTTTTTAACTAAAGGAAATCAAATCTACTTCCTATATCCGGGGCCATACAATATAGTGCCTTTACGGGTGCCAATGTGCTTAAAATTATTAACAGTTATTGCCCCGTTCACCAAAACATACTTAAAACCAGTTGAATAGGCGTGGGGGTGTTCAAAAGTCGATTCGTCCTTAACCCTGGCGGCGTCAAAGATAACAATATCGGCATACATTCCCGGCTGTAAAACGCCGCGTTTAATAATATGAAACTTTTGGGCCGGCAGCGAGGTCATTTTTCTCACGGCATCTTCCAATGTAATCAGGTTTTTATCGCGCACATAAACCGCCAATATTCGCGCATTGCTGCCATAGCCGCGGGGATGCGGTGTACCCTCGCCAAAGACGCGGATACCTGAATCAGAGATAATGCCGGATAAGGGATATTTGATGATATTATCCACATCAGCCTCGCTCATACTATGAAATACCATGCTTGCGCTCCCAACCTTGATAATATCCAGGATGGTCTCGATCTCATTTGGTATAGTCGCTGCCCTGCCTGCTTCGATGTTGATCTGCATAATGCTTTTGCCATCCAGTGACGGATTTCCCGTACAGCTGGCAACGACGGCGTAATCGAAATGGGCGCGTTTGCGGCGTTGCATATCGATGATCATGTCGTCCACAACTTTTTGGTGCAATGCTGGATCGCCCAGCCGTTTCAGGATCTCTTTTGTGCCGCCTGCTTTTAGCCAGTCGGGCAGTAAGATGTACAATGTAGTACTGCTGGCTGTGTAGGGATAAACGTCGACATTTACATCGATCCCCTCCGCCCGGGCACTATCTACCATAGCAATCATTTTATTGGAGGCGCCCCAATTGGGCTGTCCCACTTTAAAATGCGATATTTCAACCGGTATTTTTGCTTGTCTGCCCACGTCAATGGTTTCTGCAATAGCATCGAAAACCTTATCCGATTCGTTACGCATGTGCGATGTGTACACCCCATGATATTTGGCAGCCTGTTTGGCCAGTGCCACGATTTCATCCGTTTTAGAATAGATACCTGGGGTATACTCCAGGCCGGTTGAAAAACCCATAGCGCCATCACGCATGCCTTTAGCAACCAACGCTTCCATTTCCTTAAGCTGTGTTTTGTTCGGAGCAACATCAGCTTCCCCCAAAACTTTGGTACGTACATCGTTGTGCCCTACCAGGGTACCCACGTTTACCGAAAGCTTTACGATCCTGAGCGTATCGAAATAATGTTTGATATCGAGCCTTGAACTCCCGCAATTCCCGGTGATCACCGAGGTAACACCATCATAAATAAAATTATCGGCTGTGGGGGTTTTGGCTTCGTCCCCTTCGATATGCGTGTGCACGTCGACGAAGCCCGGAGCTACAATCAGGCCTGTGGCGTCTATCACTGAGTCGGCGGTGCTGGCGGACAGGTCGCCGATGCTGACGATTTTATCTTTGATGATACCGACATCGCCTTTAAACCTGGTGTTGCCGGTGCCATCGACAATATCGCCGTTTTTGATGAGGACATCGAAATGCTGCTGCGCGATGGCTATCAGCGGAAGAAAGATAATTATTATTAATGCTTTTATTTTAACCATATGTGCGGGCCCCTAATTTAACGGGAAATGTTAAGATAATTATTGTCCAAAAAAATTAATAAATTTGTTTAACAGTAAAAAACGGGGACTAATTATGGATACCGAGTTGAAATTGAATAAAATATTATCCCAGGTGAAAAAACTAAACCAGCTGGAGCAAGTTGCTTTGGTAAAAAAAATAGCAGGGATAATAGGTGAAAATAAACAATCCTCAAAAAAAGTTAGTCTAACCCAGTTGTCAGGCCTGGGAGCACACATATGGCATGACGTAGACATTGATAAGTATGTAGATGACGAACGGCAATGGTAAATGTCGACCTTCATCATAAAAATGTTTTCTTAGATACGGCGCCGCTTATTTATTTTATCGAAGGCAACTCTCCCTTTCAGGAAAAATTAAGGGAAATTTTTGATTTGAATGAACGCGGCGATTTTATATTCATAACATCATCCATCACTCTTCTCGAAGTGCTGGTTAAGCCGCTTAAGGATGGAGAAAGCGAACTGGCTAATAATTATAAAGAAATTTTATTGAATGCAACTGGGATAGAGATGTTTGAGGTTACTAATTCGGTGGCAATTAAGGCGGCTGAGTTAAGGGCAAAATATGGTGTTAAGACGCCTGATGCAATTCAATTGGCGACAGCTATTGAGCATAGTGCGGATTATTTTCTTACAAACGATTTTAGATTAAAGTCGATTGATAACATTAGGAGTATTACGCTAAATGAACTTTAGGACATATTAGATAATCGTTTTACAAAACTTTCCAAACACGCCCAAAGGCAGCTTCGATCCAGCCGTTGCCTGCAAATAAAGTTCGCCGGTTTCCAGGTTTTGTACTTGCGGGTGGGCGATTTTGATCAGGTTTTCAATGATGACCGAAGAAAAGCCTAAAGAATAAGTGTTCAGGATCAAAAAATGTTCGTCCGGGTCAAGGAGCCGGATCACCTCGTTCATCATTTCATTGATATTATCTTCCAGTTTCCATTTTTCACCACTTGGCCCATGACCGTATGCAGGAGGGTCAAGGATAATTCCGTTGTATTTTTTGCCGCGCTTTAATTCCCTTTTTACAAATTTCAAAGCATCTTCAACTACCCAGCGAATATCGCTTAATCCCGACAATTCGCGGTTTTCATTAGCCCAGGTGACAACCTGTTTAATGGAGTCCACGTGCGTAGTATCCGCCCCTGCAGCCCGGGCGATGAGCGATGCGCCACCGGTATAGGCAAACAGGTTAAGCACCTTTGGCTCCGGTGTTTTGAATTTTTTGAGACAGGTGGTAATATAGTCCCAGTTTACCGCCTGCTCCGGGAATATGCCCACATGTTTAAACGAGGTAAGCGCCAGCCTGAATTTGATGTTCGCTTCGGGGTTTTTATATTCGATATGCCAGCGGTCGGGGATATTGGGGCTTTTTTTCACCCAGTCGCCTGAGGTTGCCGAGCGGCCTTTAAATTTGATATGGTGCAGCCGCTGCCATTCGGCGGGGCTCAATTGCTTGCTCCAAACGGCCTGTGGTTCCGGGCGTATCAATACCACATTGCCAAAGCGTTCCAGCTTTTCAAAATCGCCGCAATCAATCAGCTCGTAATCTTTCCAATAAGTTGGGGCGAGGAGTTCTATCATATATTAGTCCGGAAGTCGGAAAGTCCGAAAGTCCGAAAGATTGTTTTTGTGTTTATTCCATCCCGACAGCTCCGTCTTTCGGACTTTCCGACTTCCGGACTTTCGGACTCAACTCACAGCTTCTCCCGTGCTGCCTGCATAAACGGGCTGGCAAACACAAAGGAGTTTAGTTCCTGGTTATCGGTATGGGCTATCTGGTGATTGGTACCTTCCCACCATTTTTCGCCGTTGTGCAAAAAGATAATGTGGTCGCCGATACCCATTACCGAATTCATATCGTGCGTAACTACTACGGTAGTGGTTTTAAAATCCTGGGTGATCTCGTTGATCAGTTCGTCTATCAGGATAGCTGTCTTTGGGTCAAGGCCGGAGTTAGGCTCATCCACAAACAAATATTTTGGCTGCATGGAAATGGCGCGGGCTATGCCCACCCTTTTCTTCATGCCGCCCGAAAGTTCGGCAGGATACAGCCCGTTTTTCCCGACCAGGTTAACCCGCTCGAGGCAAAAGTTGGCCCGGTCATGCTTTTCCGCCTTCGACATGGTGGTGAACAGGTTGAGCGGAAAAATGATATTTTGTTCGACGGTCATCGAGTCGAACAAAGCTGAATTTTGAAACAGCATGCCGATTTGTTTGCGGATGGGCACACGTTCTTCAAAATGCATGGTTGTAAAATTCTCGCTGTCGTAAAAAACATCGCCCTTTGTAGGCTCGTGCAGGCCGACAATACATTTTAACAAGGTGGTTTTGCCTGATCCGGAGCTGCCAATGATCAGGTTGTTCTTCCCTGCCTTAAACGTGGCGTTGATGTCTTTCAGCACCTCGTTTTCACCGAACGTTTTATAGATGTTTTTAACTTCGATCATAACAGCAAGCTGGAGATAACAAGGTCAGCAAATAATATCCAGATGCAACTAAATACCACGCCGCGCGTAGCCGCCTGCCCAACTTCCAGTGCACCGCCTGAGGTATAAAACCCCTGGTACGCACATATCGAGGTGATAATAAATCCGAAAACGATAGCCTTTACGGCGCAAACAGTGGCGATAACCGGGTTAAAGCCTTGTGTTAAGCCACCAATATAATCATTTACCGAAAAATCTCTTGACGAAGCGCAAGCGAGGTAGCCGCCGGTAAGGCCGAGCGCCACCGATATGATCACCAGCAGGGGGATCATCGTCAGGCCGGTGATAATTTTTGGCGAGATAAGATACCCCGGTGCGTTAACGCCCATGATCTCCAGCGCGTCGATCTGCTCGGTAACCCTCATGGTGCCGATCTGCGAGGCGATGCTGGAGCCTACGCGGCCTGCCAATACCAGCGAGGTAATGGTCGGGCTGAACTCCAATATGGTTGAATCGCGGGTGATGGTGCCCACTACCGTTTTCGGTATAAAGCTGCTGACCAACTGGAAAGCGGTTTGTATAGTGGCCACCGCGCCGATAAAAACCGAAATAATGGCTACGATGCCCAATGAGCCTATCCCGACGGAAACCATTTCGCGCATGATCTCGGCCCAGTACACGCTGAATTTCTCAGGCTTGCGGAAACTTAATCGGAGTAAAAGTATATATCTTCCTAAGCTGGTGAACATTTATAAAGTAAAATCGGCTAAAAATACATGTTTTAACCTTATAACAACTATATACGCCATAATGTGAACAATATTTGACTTTAATAAAATAAAAACAAGGCCTCGGTTTAAGTAAATAATAAAAACTTTTTAAAATATTTTAAAAAGTTTTTATTATTTACTTAATCGCCTATATTTACTTCATCAATTAAAGCCCTTTAAATTAAGCTATGAAGTATTGTACCCTCGCCATCCTGATGGCCCTGATCTTTTCGCAGGTAAACGGCAAACCAAAGAGCGGGCCCGCCTTTAACGCCCATGACCTGAGCATTACCTGGGAGCCGATTCAAAACAACTATCAAAATAAAGGGCAGTCGTTAAATGCGCTCACCATCACCAATAACGGTAAAAACACTTTGCCGGCTTCCGGCTGGAAAATGTATTTTAATGATGCCGGGATGCTGCTGCCTTCAACGCCAACGGGCAATGCGACTATCACTTTTGTCAATGGCGACCTGTTTAGCCTGGCGCCGACAGCAACTTTTGGCGAGATAAAACCGGGCGCTTCGGTGCGGGTGGAGTTTGTTGGTGAGGATGCTGTTGTAAACATTACGGATGGCCCCGACGGTTTTTATGTAGTATGGGACAACGAGCTGGCAAAAGGCTATAACACCGCCGGGTTGACAATAAAACCTTTCAGCCCCAATTATAAGGGATTGATAACGCCGGCTATTATTTACGATCAGAATAAAAATATAAAAGATATACCGGAGGGGCAGTTAACTAAGGTGTTTCCGACGCCGGTGAGTTATAAAGAGACAGGCGAAAGTTTCAAACTGACAAATCGAACAATTATCGCGGTCAATGGGTTCGAAAAAGAGTTGGGGCACTTGTCTGATGTGATGGACAAACTACTTGTTAAACCTGCGGAGCGCCGCCCAAATACAATTGCACTTGATGCCGAAATCAGTTTGACAGATAATCACGGTATTGGACCTGAGGCATATACTTTGGATGTTACCCCTAAAGGTATTACCATTAGTGCAGCTACGTCTGCCGGGATGTTTTATGGTATCCAATCCTTCCTTTCATTAATCCCCCCAACTGCCTGGCAAAGTCCCCAAAAAGAAATTGAAATCCCCTGCGTCGAAATAAAAGACGAACCCCGCTTTGCCTACCGCGGTTTTATGCTGGATGTAGGCCGCAATTTTCAACCCAAAAGCGAGATTTTTAAAATACTGGATGTAATGGCGCTGTACAAGCTCAATGTATTCCACATGCACCTTACCGAGGATGAAGGCTGGCGGCTGCAAATCCCCGGCTTGCCGGAGTTAACAGAAGTTGGCGGCAAACGCGGCCATACCCTGGATACCAAACACAATTTGCCGCCATCGCATGGTTCGGGCGGGGAAGTCGACAATAAAACAGGTTCCGGATATTATACCCGTGCGGATTTTATGGACATATTGAAATACGCCAATAAGCTGCACATTATGGTAGAGCCGGAAATTGAAGCGCCGGGGCATGCGCGTGCCGCTGTAAAATCGATGGAGGCACGGTACAGCAGGTTGATGGCCGAGGGTAAAAAAGAAGAAGCCGGCAAATACCTGCTGAGCGATCCGCAGGATAAATCGATTTACAGCACGGCGCAATACTGGTCGGATAATGTAATCAACGTGTCGCTGCCCTCGACCTATAATTTTGTAGAGACGGTGACTGATGCCATCATTAGCATGTACAAGGAAGCGGGCGTGCCTTTAAAAACCATTAACTGGGGCGGCGATGAAGTGCCGCGCGGCGTTTGGGAAAAATCACCTGCCTATTTTGCTTTAAAAGCCAAACACCCCGAGATAAAAAGCACCGCCGACCTGTGGTATTATTTTTATGGCCGGATCAACAAAATGATGAAAGCCAAAGGGCTTTACCTGTCGGGATGGGAAGAAATGGCTTTGCGTAAAACCAAGCTGGACGGACAACCATTTTATGTGCCTAACCCCGATTTTATGCCCGAGCACCCCCAAGCCGAGGTTTGGAACAATACCCTCGGCGGCGGTAACGAGGATTTAGCCTACAAACTCGCCAACGCAGGTTATAAAACCGTACTCACGCCCGTGACCAATCTTTATTTTGACATGGCGCATTATAAGTCATTTGATGAGCCAGGGTATTACTGGGGCGCTTTTTCGGATATCGATAAGCCGTTTTCTTTTATCCCTTTCGATTATTTTAAAAACTCAAAGGTTGATCGTGACGGGTTGCCGCTCGACCGCAGTATTTTTATCGGCAAGCAAAGGCTTACGGATTATGGGAAAGAAAACATCATCGGCCTGCAATGCGCGGTTTGGGGCGAGAACATTAAAAGCACCGAACGGCTTGAATATATGCTGCTGCCGCGCATGCTGGGCTTCGCAGAACGCGCCTGGGCGCAAGACCCGGCCTGGGCTACCGAGCCCAATGCCGCAAAAAGCGATTCGCTGTACCAAATGGCCTGGGTAAATTTTTTAAATGTAGTAGGTAAAAGGGAACTGCCCCGCTTAAATTATTACGACGGCGGTTACGCCTACCGTGTGCCAAAGCCCGGTGTTGTTTTAAAGGATGGCAAATATCTCGCCAACGAACAGTTCCCCGGTTTAACCATCAGGTACACAACAGACGGATCTGAGCCTACTGAAAATAGCCCGGTATATAACGATGCCGTTACAAATGCCGGAAATAACCTGAAGTTCCGCGCCTTTGATACTAAAGGGAGGGGAAGCAACGTTTCAGAGCCAGTTACTCCATAAAAATTGCGGTAGGGGCGTTGAGAGACGCCCCTGTTGCTTTTTTGGTTATTATTTTAATGTGGATTCTTCAAATAAATTGAATTAACCGTTGTAAGCTCATACCTGGCTAACAGCAATTGCATAATATTTTTCACTCAGAAAATTACCCGTAACAAAGAGCAGATGTTTTGCCGCAGCTTAATGGCTATAAGTCGAAGGGTTGTTAATTTCCTGTTATTAGTTATATTTGTATATGAACCAGGAAATCGCCTTAGATGAAATGACCCGGCGGGGTGAAATGGTTAGATCTCCGTTTGATATGTCGCCGGAAGAATTTGCGGCTTGGAAAATCCAGGTACAAATTGATGCCCGTGAGTATTTATTTTCCATAGGACAGCCTTATGTAACCTACAAAGACGGAATCTATGTCGCTGAATTTTCTGACGGACGCGTTGTGCGAATTGACTGATGTCTCAAATCACTGTTATCGCCGGCCCGCCCGGTGTTGGGAAAAGTACGTCCGGTTCTAAATTCGTTGATCCTGATTTTGAAATACTGAACGAAGATGAAATGGCGTTCAAGTACCGGACACAAGGCTATCCGGATTACAAGGAACAAGCCATCCAAAGGTTCACACAGGCCATCCGGTCCAAATTGATCCGAAACGAAGACATTACCCTCGAACTCAACCTGGGTTACCCTGAACATTATGATTACATTTTATCCGCCAAAAAATTCAGATCAGACAACTCACTTCACATCGTGCTGTTTTATACTGATGAATTAGAACTTTGCCTCAAACGCGCAAAAACGAGATTTGAAAGCGGTCGCCATTTTGTCAAGCCGGAAACCATCCGCGAAATGTATGAAAACACATTGCCGTTATTTCAACAGCATTTTGATCAAATGGGATCAGCTTATTTCGTTAATGTCACTAAATTAGAATTCGGTCCTGTTGCATCTTATGACCGTATCAGCGACAAATTGCAACTTATAAACTCAAAATGCGCCTGGTTCAACGAAAAGGTGTATCCGTTTATCAGCAGCCTTTAACGCACCACCTAAAAAATCGGTGAAATCACTTCGAAAATCAGTGTAATCCCAAGTTAAAAGATTACCGTAGCCCCCACATAATAATTCCGCATCGGCGCAGCATTGTAAAACCTGTTTCCCACCGCATTAAAGTCATCACCCAGGCTATATTTCTCATTCAGCAGGTTATCCGCGCCGACATACAGGCGTAATAAACCTTTATGGCCTAAAAAATGCTCCCAGCCGGCTTTGGCTTGCAGCAGGTTATAGGAGGGGGCATAGGCGGTGCTGCCATCGGTAAGCGGGATGCGGGCGGTGTAATTGTATTCGGCATAAAAATAAAAATTCTGCGGCAGCTTAAATTGCAGACTGCTTACAAACATTTGGTCGGGCGTGCCGGTAAGCTGTTTGCCCGCATAGTTACCATTAACATCATGGTAATTGTTACTGAACGTAAAATGATCAAAGGTTACCGATTGATTAAACTGCAGACCCCGGATAAAGCCCGTATTGCCTTGTTTGATGAGCCAGTCGCTGAAATAAATTTCAAGTCCTGGTTGATTTAAGCCGCCGGCATTGATGTAATATTCGGTTTCGTCGGGATGAAAGCGGGGCACGATGGCATTGTTGATGTGATAGTAAAACACGGACGCATCCAGGTAAAGGCTTTCGTCTTTATTAAAAAAGCGTATCCCGTTTTCATAGTTCCACCCGTCCTGGGCCTGCAGGCCGGTATTGATCTCGTGGTCGGTGGGCCTGATCTCGGCCGTGGTTGGCGTTGAATAACCCCGGCTAACAGAAGCCCGCCAAACCAGCTGACTGGCCAACTGGTAGGCGGCCGCAATGCGGGGCATCAGCTGGGGCGTAAAATTGCGGTTGGTAAAAGCAGCTTCGTTATTGGGGTAGGTGTTTTTAAAATCGTAATTGTAAAAGTTTATGCTGAGGGCGCCTTCGATATGCAGGCGTTTTGAAAAGTCGGCCACATAGCGCGCAAAGAAAAAGTGCTGGTTGGTATTGATCTTGTCCAACGTCTGAGCCGTATCCCGTACGCCCGATCTGTTGCCATAATTATTGATATCCGAGTTGGTTTGCTGCCATTCCACACCAAAATCAGTCTTCCATTTATAGTTTAACCTATCGTTGCCGGTATATTCAAAATAGGTGCGGAAGCCATAAGTGCTTTCGTACCTGTTTTCATAATCAGTGATAAAGGGGTTTGCAAAATCGACATAAGTGCCAAAAACAGATAGCACATTGCGCCAGTGCTCGTCAAAATGATATTCATTTACCACCCCGCCGAATAATACTTTTTGATAAATGCCCGAATTTTGCTGAACCGCACCAGGAGTGAATTTAGTAGCCGGTCTGGCCAAAGTTGGATCGGCCTGGTATTGCGCCAGCGTTAGCCCCCCGGGCGTTTGATAATCCAGGCTGGAGTAAAAGCCCAGCAGGTGTAGTTGGTCATTTTTATTATAGGTCCAGCTGTTTACCATTTGCAGGTAGTTGCGGTGCATGGCGCTATGCTGCCGGTAGCCATCGTAGTTTTCATAAGCCTGGTTCAGGTTTAATTGATAGTTACCTGATTTTTGCTGCAAGGCGGTATTTTCATGAATAAGCCCATAGGAGCCGCCATTCAGCCCGGCTGATAAAAAGCTGCTGTCGGCATGATGATCCACCGGGCTAAGCAACACCACGCCGCCGGTATTTGCGCCAAATAAACTACCGTCGGGGCCTTTCAGCACCTCCATGTTATGAATACTATTAAAGTCGATCGCATTTAGATAGGTATTTCCCCCGGCATCGGTGAGCGGGATATCATCAAAATAAATTTTAACATCGCGCACACCGAATGGGGAGCGCAACAAGCTGCCGCGGATGGATAGACGGTAGCTGCCCGGTGAACGCTCTTCGGCCCTTACACCCGGCTGGCTGTTCAATACCGGGACAAAAGAATTTTCGGGCTGAAGATTGAGCTGTTGCTGGTTGATCACATTGATGGATGCCGGCACATTCAGTACAGGCTGTTCGGAAAGGTAAGCCTTTACCGTTACCGGCTGTATCTGCCTGATCGTGTCTTTTTTTGCAGAATCGGTTTTTGACTGCGCAAAGACTCCGGTAGTGATAAGCAAAACAAAAGCTATAACTGTGTAAATTTTAATCATAGGCTAATTGATCAGGAGAACAAAAATAGCTTTTTTGGGCATATAAAAATCTTTGACCGGGAACATTTTAGTGCTAAGGCACGGGATATATTTCGGTAAAAATTAATCATTGTTCTGAACTGAAAAAGGCTATTTTTGAGATTCCGGTATATATCACGCCGGCGTGTTGATGCGACCCATAAGTGTTAAGCTGTTCCTGGTTATTTTTTTTATTGCGATTACCATCCAACTGCGTGGCCAAACCTGTAACGGCAGCCTTGGCGATCCGGTGATCGAAGAGAATTTTGGTTCAGGAACAAATCCCGGCCCGCAATTATCCGGCTCAATCACCAACATGACTTATGTAAATACCGGCTGCCCGAATGACGGTATGTATACCATCTCTAACAGCGTGGGCGATTGCTTCAGCGATGCCTGGCATTTTTTAAACAGCGACCATACCGGCAACCGCAACGGGTATATGATGGTGGTTAACGCTTCCATTCAACCAAGCATTTTTTTTACGCAGCAAACACTGGCCGGCCAGCTATGTCCAAACACCACTTACGAATTTGCAGCCTGGATATCTAACCTTTGCCTCAAGTCGACATGCGGCGGGGCGCCTATTCCGCCCAATATCACTTTCAGCATCGAAACAACCGGGGGCACGGTATTACAAACCTACAATACCGGCGACATACCCGCTACAGATGCGGTAACATGGAAACAATATGGCACCTATTTTACCACTCCGGCGAATTCAACACAAGCAATAGTTGTAAAAATGACCAACAATGCGCCCGGCGGCTGCGGTAATGATTTTGCCCTGGACGATATTACTTTCCGCGCCTGCGGCCCCATCATTCAATCCGGGTTTGGTACAACAAGCGGGCCGTCTGCCGCTTCGCTATGCCAGGGCGGCAGTGCAGTTTACAATTTAACGACGACGGTAACGGGGGATAACAACCCGGTGTATCAATGGCAGTCGCAAATTAACGGCGGCGGCTGGGCCGATATGCCAGGCAAAACAAACAGCTCGCTCTCCGTGAGCTTTAATAATGCCGCTGCCGGCGTTTATCAATACAGGTTGGGTTTAGCCAACGGTTCGGCAATTTCGTCGGTGCAATGCCGGGTGTATTCAAAACCGATGACGGTTACCGTAAACCCCTTGCCGGTTGTGCCGCCATTTGCTGATCAAACGGTTTGCGAAGGTAACCAGTTGGTGCTGAATGCCACGGGCGGGGCCAGTTATACCTGGTATGGCCCAAGCATGTCGCCTACTTCCCAAAACCCGTTGGTGATCAATAATGTAACCCCTGAAAACGCGGGGATTTATACTGTTGTGGCTGTTTCAGACAGCGGCTGCAGCGCCGCGCCTGTACAGGCAAAGGTAAAAGTGGTGCCAAAAGTAGTACCTGGTGTTAGCGGCGATGTGGCCGTTTGCGCCGGCGAGAGCACACAACTGATAGCAACGGGCGGTATCTATTACCGCTGGACGCCCTCAACCGGGCTGGACAATGACGCCATAGCCAACCCGATGGCCACGCCGCTGCAAACCACTACCTATACGGCACACATCAGCAACGGCGGCTGCGCGGACAGCAGTAAAACAGTAACCGTAACCGTCAACCAAAACCCGGTAGCCAACGCCGGCAGCGAAATTAAACTATTTGAAGGGCAGACGGCAAGGTTGAACGGCAGTGTAACGGGTGATAATATCACCGGTTATTACTGGACACCCGCAACTTTTTTAAGCGACCCGACGTCGTTAAATCCCACCGTAACACCAACCGATGATATTACTTATACATTAACGGTGGCGTCGTCAACCTGCGGGGCCTCAACCAGCACCGTTTTTGTCCGGGTTTATAAAAAGATCACCATTCCCAATACGTTTTCGCCCAATGGCGACGGGATAAATGATTACTGGAATATTGACGCACTTTTTACTTACCCGGAAAGCATTACCCGGGTGTTTGACCGTTATGGCCGGCAGGTATTTCAAAGCGCCGGCTATTCCCAGCCCTGGGATGGCACCAGCAATGGCAAACCCCTGCCCGCCGGCACGTATTATTATATCATCGACCTGAAAAACGGGCAGCCGAAGCTCAGCGGCTGGGTGCTGATAGCGAAATAATGCAGGTGGCCCAGCAACCGGTTTTTTCCCTTTATAAGCCGTTGATTAAATTCCTTAATCCTGAAATAAATTCCATACCTGTTATTTTTGTATATTAGCCTGCGTACTGTATTTGGCCCCGCAAATTTTATTTTTCAGGTATTCACTGGTTTTTTCAAGGCGGTTTAACTACAAATGCGGGCAATTATTAAGCATATTTTTATTCTCCTGGTTTTTATCGCCTCAGCTTGTTCGGTTTATGCGCAGGCATCCAAATGCAACGGCGCATTAGGTGACCCGGTTATCAACGAAGATTTTGGCGCGGGCGCCAACCCGGGCCTGCAGCTGGGTTCGGGCCTCACCAATATGGAGTATACGCCAAACAATTGCCCCAACGACGGGCAATACACCATAGCCAACAGCCTGACCGGCGCAGGAAATTGCCACGACGGCACCTGGTACGATATCCCCTCGGACCATACCGGCAACAAAAACGGCTATATGATGATCATCAATGCCTCTTACCAGCCCAGCATCTTTTTTTACCAGCAGGCTAAGGGGCTTTGCCCCAATACCACCTACGAGTTTTCGGCATGGATCATCAACCTCATTATTCCCGGTTTTATCACAGCATCTTTCACCGAGCCTAATATTACTTTCACCATAAAAACTGCCGATGGAAAGATACTGGCGAGTGACACTACCGGAACCATCCCGCCAACGGCTTATGACCAGGAACAGAAAAAGGCAAACTGGGTGAAATACGGTGTTTATTTTACCACGCCGGCAAATGTGAGTGACGTAACGGTAATCATGACAAACAATGCCCCGGGCGGCAATGGCAATGACTTTATTATGGATGATATTACCTTCAGGGCTTGCGGGCCTATCATCGAAGAAGGGTTTTCATCCATCGGCGGTTCAAAAAACCGGAGCCTTTGCCAGGGCGGCAGCGCCAATTACACCCTTAAAGCGCAGGTGATCAGCGACGGCTCACCTGTACTGCAATGGCAAAAGGGCACCACTACCAGTCCTTTTACCGATATCCCCGGCGCAAATACCAATTCGTTAAATGTCTCGTTTACCGATGCCCAACCCGATATTTACCAGTACCGGCTGGGTGTTTCAAACGGCTCCGGTATATCCGACGTGGCCTGCCGCGTGTACTCGCCGCCGCTATCGGTCTATGTAAATCCGTTGCCTGTCGTCCCGCCTATTGCCGATCAAAAAGTGTGCGACGGGGACCAGCTGGTACTTACGGCGTCGGGCGGTGCAACCTATACCTGGACTGGCCCGGGCTTGCCGCCTACGTCGCAAAATCCGCTTGTGATCAATAATGTTTCGCCCGCAAATGCGGGAACCTACACGGTTGTTGCAGCGTCGGATAGCGGCTGCACGGCCGCACCGGTACAGGCCAGGGTCACAGTCGTGCCGAAGGTTATCCCTGGTATCAGTGCCAATGCGGCTATATGCGCGGGTGAAAGCACACAGCTAAATGCCACCGGCGGATTGTATTACCGGTGGACACCGGCTGCCGGACTGGATAATGACACCTTGGCTAACCCCACAGCCACCCCCCTGCAAACCACCACTTTTACAGCCCACATCAGCAACGGCGGCTGCATAGATAGCAGCAAATCGGTTACGGTTACGGTAAATCAAAACCCTGTGGCTAATGCCGGTAATAATATTGTTTTGTTCGAGGGGCAGTCGGTAAAGCTGAATGGGAGCATTAAAGGCGACAATATTACCGGCTACTATTGGACGCCCGCTACTTTTTTGGATGACCCCAACTCACTTACACCAACGGCTACGCCCACCGAAAATATCACCTATACGCTTACCGCGGTTTCACAAACCTGCGGCAGCTCCACCAGCAGCGTTTATGTCCGGGTGTACAAAAAGATCACCATACCCAACGCCTTTTCGCCAAACAGTGATGGCATCAACGACTATTGGGATATAAAAGAGCTGATCACCTACCCGGAAAGTATCACACAGGTGTTCAACCGCTACGGGCAGCAGGTTTTTCAAACCAGCGGCTATGCCCGGCCCTGGGACGGTACCAATAATGGCAACCAGCTGCCGGCAGGGACATACTATTACATTATCGATTTGAAAGACGGCCAGCCGAAAGTAAGCGGCTGGGTGCTGTTGGTGAGATGAGAGATGCTATTGCAGTACCTGCAAAGAAGTGTTTTGAACATATAAAAATTTCATAATAGGGTATAGGTATCACAAAAAAAGTCCTGCCAAATTGATGACAGGACCTGTTCAAAATCATTTTTAGCCTAATTTATTTCTTCTCCGGCAGCAAAATAAACTTCAGCAGGTTTGCCCCGCTTAAATACTTATTGGCAGCTTCCTTTGTGCTTTGCGGGGTTACCTTATCCAAATCGCCTACGTGGCGCAGGATAGCGTCCATGTCTTCCTGGTTTTGCGAGGCCGAGCCTAAATAGCCTGCCCAAAATATATTTTGCTTCAGCTGCACCTGGGTGGAACGGGCCTCGGTTACGGCGAATTTTTCAATGTCCTGTGCGGTCGCGCCATTTTGTTTGATCTTGTTGATCTCGTCCATCGTATTGGCGATCAGTGTATCCACATTGGCGGGGGCGCACTCAAAATAAATAGTAAAGCTATAACGGCCGTCAGGGATCTTTTTGTAATCGGCTTTTACGCCAGGCGAGTAGACTTTGCCGTCCTTTTCGCGCAGCCGCTCGTTTAGCTTGATCTGCACGATGGACTCCAGGGCGTCCATTTGGATATTATTGTCTTCGTTGTAATCGAAGGGGCCGTCGAACACCAATTGCACAGTGCTTTTATCGGCAATGCCTTTGTAAACTGTTTTAGTTACCTGGCCGGCGGGCGGGTTAATGGCCAAATTTTTATAAGTGCTTTTACTATTCGTAGCCGGCAGGGAGCCCAAATAGGCCTCGATATATGGCGTTACGGTTTTTACATCGCAATTGCCAACGAAATTAAATACAAAGCCGCCGGCGTCCGCAAACCTGTCCTGGTAAAAGGCGAAGGCCTTGTCGAGACTGGCCGTGTTCAGCCTTTCGGGCGTTACCACCATGCCCCTGAAGTTATGGTTGCTCATAGTAGCCGATATCGTATCGCTGAAAATACTGCCCGGGTCGAGGCTGCGTGTTGACAGCACCGATTTGGTTTGGTTAACGGTTGATTGCCAGACGTCCGGATCCTTCCTCGGTTTGGTGAAATAAAGGTAGATCAGTTGCATGGCGGTCTCAAAGTCGCGGGGGGTAGTACTGGCGGATATACCCTGGGTTACATCACTGATATACGGCGACACCCTGACTTGTTTGCCGGCCAGTTTCTTGGTGAGCTCGGGTTGAGTAAAGCCGGCTATACCGCTTGAGCCGATCACTTCGGCAGCCATATCCGCCGAGGTAAAATCCTGGTCGCTGGCCAGCGAGGTACCGCCAAAGCTGTAACCATTGATCAATATCTGGTCGTTTTTAAAGCCGGTGGGTTTGATGATCGCCTTTACGCCGTTGCTCAGCGTTAGGGTAGTTGTACCGATCAGGCTGTCGGTAACGCTGCTCACCACTTTGCCCGGAGGCGGCAATTGGTCAATCAGCGGTTTGTCGGTGGTATAGTCGATATATGGCTTTAAGTTTTTACCGGCAGCGGATATCCAGGCGAGCAGCGTTTGCTCGTTGGGCAGCTTGTCCTTGTCTTTATCAGGCGCCTCAACAATTACCACGCGATTTTGATCGCTCACAAATTTGCCCGCCATCGCATTCAACTCGGCAAGGGTGATCTTACCGATATTGTTGACATAAAAATTATACGCATAACTTATTCCGGGTGTTTTTTGACCGGTTAAAAAATTCTGCTGGTATTGTTCAACAAAATAGGCCGACTTGGTTTTGTCGCGCTCCTTATACGCATTTTCAACGCCCAGCAGGGCATTCTGTTTAGCCCGCTCCAGTTCGGTCAGTGTAAAGCCAAACTGGCGTACGCGCTCCGTTTCGGCGACCGCTGATTTTATCGCGAGCTCCAGCTCACCCGGCTTAGCTACGGCAATCGTTGTAAATGCATCCTGCCTGCCTGTAAAGCTTCCGTATGCCGACTGGCTGAAAAGGAACGGCGGGCTTGGTTTTTGCATCAGCTCATTCAAACGATCATTCAGCATCTGGTTAAAAAGCTGAACACGCATGCTCTGCATGTAATCGGCAGTGGTTTTTATTACGGTTTGCGGATGTTTTACAACAATTTCAGCCAGGGTATAGGGGAACTCCTTATCTGTTGCAATTTTAACAACGGTGCCCGGCGTTGGCGGGACCGTATAGTAAGTCCTGGGCTTTTCATTTGCCGGGTTAGTGAGCGAGCCGAAGTCGTACTGAATAGCTTTCAGGGTAGCCAAGGGATCAAAGTCGCCTACGGCGATCACGGCCTCCAGGTCGGGCCGGTACCAATCATGGTAAAAGGCCTTTATCGTTTCAGGCGTAAAAGTTTTGATGATATCCTCTTTGCCGATGGGCAGCCGGTCGGCATATCTCGAATTATTTAGTAAAACGGGCAAAGTTTGGTTACGCAGCCGTTCTTCGGCGTTTTTACCGCGGGCCAGCTCCTCTCCCAGTACAACACCTCTTTCGGCATCAATTTCTTTCGGATCAAAGGTTTGATAAGCGGCCCAGTTGGCTAAAATGTTCAGGCCGTTGGCAAAAACCTTATCGCTGTCGGTCGGCAGCGGCAGCTGATAAACCGTTTCATCAAATTGCGTATATGCATTCAGGTCGGCGCCAAACTTTATACCCGATTTTTGCAGGTAATTCACCAGGTCGTTTTTGGGGTAATCACGCGTGCCGTTAAAGGCCATGTGTTCGGTAAAGTGCGCAAGGCCCTGCTGGTTGTTTTCCTCCAGTACCGAGCCGGCTTTTACCACCAGGTATAATACCGCCCTGTTTTTTGGCTCAGTGTTTTTGCGGATGTAATAGGTTAAACCATTAGGCAGTTTGCCGGTGAGCACCTCAGGGTCCGTTGGTAAAATGCCGGTCTCCGGTTTTTGTGCGGTTTGTGCAGCTGGCTGCGCTTTATGCGCTGTTGCAGGTTTCTTTTTTGCCTGCTGGGCATACAAGCTGCCCGATATCATGAGGGTTATTAAGGCCGGGAGGAAAATCTTACGCGTACAATCCATTTCAATCGTTAAAAAAAAAGTGTGCTAAGATGCAAAATGAAAACGGGTGCGGCAAGTGCCAGGCGGCTAATAGTTTGGGCGTTTATGTTAAATAATGTTAAACGGGGCGGTCTGACTGCATTTAACCTGCCTTTATACATCTGATGCGGTACGAAGGCAATGCCGGCACATTACCGCCGTCAGTTATTCATGTGCAGGCTGATCACACGCGTGATCTGCCACTGGTTGTTGCGGAGCCGCCAAACCACCACGAATTTATCCGGTTTCGAGAGGTGGTCGTTCTCGGCATGGTTGATAAACCGGTGGAGGGCTATCTCCACTGCGCCGTAATTGGGTATCGGATAAACCTCGATGCTTCCCGGTACTAAAACGCGGGTTACCTTTCCGCAAATATTGGCTTTTATGGCCGACAGCAACCGCGTTTTCGATTTTTCTAAACCGCCGCCATCGTGGTAAAACTCCAGGCTGTCGGCGAATATCGCCGCCTGCTTATCCATATCGCAGCGGTTATACGCGTCGAAATACACGCTGTCCATGTGCACTATCGCATTGTATAACTTAATATCCTGCGGCTTGTACTCGTATGCATCCTTGTTTTGAGCTAACCCAGTCAGCGAAGCAAAACAGCTAAGCAGCAGCGTTAAAATGGTTGTTTTTTTCATAATCATTTTTTGGAGCGAATTTACCAGTACCGTGCCACAAGGACAAATTGGTAATAACAAGTGAGTTAGCGCATTGCCGGCCTGTGCGATAATGATACAGGGTGGGCGGTTTTGGGATGAGGAGAAAGAATGAGCCTGAAAAAAACGCCCGCTTTAAACATTAGTTTACCCGAAAAACAAACTCGCGCCGTCGGGCTATTGTTTTTTGTATAAATCCGCACATCTTAAGGCCTCTTAAGCGAACACATGAAAGGCGATAAAGTTATTTATCGAAGACGATACCGTAAAAACACGTTTAATTATAAGTATTAATATCTGTTGGAGATAATTTTAGCAACCTAAATTTGAAATGAATTTTTGTGGCACCATTACGATGCTGATATAATTCAATAATTTAAAAAAAAACAACCACTAAACAATCATGAAAGCAACAATCAAATTCTATTTTCTAATTACGGGCTTATTGATCGCAAATCTGCCGCAGTTTACTATCGGGCAACCAATCGCCCAAAAGCATTCTCTAAGCAAGCCTTATCTAAATTTTGACGCTTGTTTCGGAGATAAAAAACCATTGATTCTTGGAAATACCATGCCTATGGTCCGCGTTAAAGCAGGCGATTTTGAAGGTGTTTTTTTGTTAGATTTCGGCTCCACTTTCAGCACTATCGATCCAAACGCTTTTTTAGGTGGAATGCCTGCGCCGGTTCAGGGTACTAACGATCATTTTAACGGATTCGATTTTTTTGGGCCCCAGGGTGTGGTTATACTCGCACCCCGCGACCATAGCAATATTCAGTTGCCTGCACCACTAAGAGAAGCCGGGATCATTGGTACTGATTTTTTATCGGAAAAAGTATTTGTTATCGATTATGAAAACAAACTCATATATGCTTCCAGAAAAGAAACCTTTTGCACAGACGATGAATTGAGACAGGCGGGGTTTAAACCGGTGTCCACGGGCGGCTATTATTCAAACGATTTAAGAAAATTAAATAATTCATGTGTTGCGAACGTACCCACCGTTCCTGTTCGAATTGGGCTTGCTACCGCAGTTGCCCAAATCGACGCCGGCTTTGACGACAAGGTCTTTCATCACTCCATTAATATCAACACCGCGTTTTTCAACGCTATCGTCGCTTCAGGAACTACTTTGGAAGAAGTTCCCAACGGAGACCAACTGCTAAGTACGTGTGTACCCAACGTTAAGGAAACGGTTAAAAGATATAAGCTGAAAGCAGGTTCGAACTTTGAGATTACCGGGACAAACGGCGCGCCGGTTTGGGTAACATCAGACGCAACGATTTTCTTGAAAGAGACACCCTTGGAAGCAAAGACTTGCGGCGGTATCGGAACATGGCAAATACCTGCTGCGCAATTAGGGGCATCATTTCTTATTGATATGAAACAAATAATTTTCGATCCGTTTGCTTCGTTGGTATGGATAAAAACTATGTAAAAGATTGATGACGTTATATTTCTGCTGTCGTAAGGTATCCGAAAAGATACTGCTACGAAAGTTAAAGACGGGCGATAATTCCATATTGCCCCCATCGCCATAAATATCGGTTAGCCCGAGAAGCAGCGCAGGGTCCCTCGGAGATTTAGGTTAACCCACAAAATACGATTAGGCGGATATAATCGCAGATTTCACCAGGCGTTCCTACGGAACGCGTTTTTAACTTGTTATTTTTTCTACCAACCAGACGTCCCGATGGGACGAAAAAGCATGAAATGCGTTCCGTAGGAACGCCTGGTCGGTAGAAATCGAGCAGAAAAACGCCCTTTTTCGTTCCATAGGAACGTTTGGTGGTTGCCGAATTAAAGGTAATAGAGCTATATGAGCCCTAATTTTTGTGGGTAAACCTAAACTCGGAGACCCTGGGACGACGAAGAATAAACGTTCAACGGCTCTTTGATCAGTCCATGCTTGTATGTTTAAAAATTTTTTTCCCCGAGGACTCTTGCTTCGGCCGTGTTTATAATGCTTTATTTAAACCGCACATCCTGAAGGACGAAAACCGCATTGCCCACCCCGTTAAAAACGGTGACTTCCATGCTGAACAGCCCCTTTATGCCGGCCGCCTGTCTATCCAGCCAGTCTGCAAGCTGTACACTTACTTCGTTAACAACACGGTCGTCATAAATCACTTTTGGTATTAAAACAACGGGTATCGGCATCGGCAACGCCTGGTCGTTCTGCACCAAAAAAGAGATACGAAGGCTTACAGGTACACCAGTAGCGCCACCAAATAATTGTTCAAAGCATTCTTTTAAAGCAACGCCGCGTGGCAGGGCATCATCTAATTGAATGGCACTGGTTTGAACGATATACGGTACATCAACAGTGGGGAATTGTACGGTTGAGGTGAGGTAAACAAACTCCGGGTTTAAGTGCTCAAAATTATTGCGAAGGATGCACAATGCCGGGTACCACTCGCCAAGGTTTAAAATATCAGCCGGAAAGGTAACCTTAAAATCCTTGCCGGGACTGCTGATGCCGGCGCCGATGCTGTAAATCCGCAGCGTCTCGTTTATTTTCGACGCAGCCAGTTGGCACAATTGCCCGTCGGCGTCGTGCACGGCGATTGATGGAACCGGCGCAGATTCCGGCAGGACTAACTGCAACGATTCCAGCAAATCGGGCTCACCCGACCGGAATTGTTTGGTGAGGATATAGCTTTGCGCCGGGCCAACCGCCTTTTTGTTTGCGTGATGTTCCCAATATCCGGCCCAGGCCTCGGCCACCGGGCAGGCCAGCGTTACAAAGGTGCTGATGGCTATTTTAGTCGCTTTAGCTAAAAGAAGACGTGGGTCATATCGTTTTGGAAAGCGTTTCTGCAGTTGTGGCCAAACTTCAAGAAATTGAGCCAAAGCGGCAAACAGGTCATCATCAATTTGGGCCGGCGCGTTAATAACGGCTTCGGGTTGAAGTAGGTTTAGATAGAGCGAATCCTGCCGGCTAAAATGCGAGTTGAACTGAAAAACGTACTCCACCTGCTTGCCTTGCATTACGGTAGTTGCTTCCGGGTAAACTGTCCGGCTTTGCTGCGATCGTAATATGGGCGTTTGCGGAAACGAACGCAGCGGCGCGGGAATACCATCAACCGGTGGCGCGTTCTCAGCGCCAGGCGCAAATAATGTGGCCTCCTCGTCGGCGTCCACTAAAATTGCAGCCACCCGGTAGCCGTCCGAAAGACTTTGAGCAAGCGCCGCCGAAAGGGCTGTGCGGGCCACGGCCAATGCATCGCTGTTTACATCAACCGAGGAGAATAATGCGGCCACACCCGCAGGAATCGCTTCGATTAACAACTCCTTTGCCCGTAGTACCGCTTTCACGTCAGCATTGACCGCCCGGTTATCCGAAGCGGAGAGAAGGACGGCGAGAAATTGGTCCACCGCCTGCAAAAATGCTATGGCCCATTGTTCCATGTCTACAGCGGTGTACGTGTGTTCATAAAGGTCGGTAAGGCCTACGCCACTTTTATATCCCCCGATGGAGATCGTTTTTGTAACCAGCTCATTATTAACAGGCCTGATAGCATAAAGGCGACGTGCTTCCGGATTATTCATCTATCGTGAGTTTTAGGATCAGCGTGCGGGTTTAAAAGGCTGCATATTACTAAATATGTAGTGGATTTTTTAAAGATTATAGTAGAAAGGGGTAGCCGGCGTTAAAAAACGTTATCGCAGAACCATCATCACGGGGTCTCCGAAGTTTAGGCTAACCCATAAAACCACCAGACCGTCGTTGCGAGGAACGAAGCAATCTCTACACACGCTAATCACCAGACACGTTATCAGCGGGTGACCTGTCAGCCGCACGCCTGGCATTATTGCATGGCGTTTCGTTGAATGTCCTACGTAGAGGTTGCTTCGTTCCTCGCAATGACGAGTTGGTGATGCATTTGGGCAAAAATATTTTGTGGGTAAACTTAAACTCCGAAGGGACCCTGCGGCGCGTGTTAGGGTTAGGTGACAATTCTCGTGGGTACACGCAAATATTCGTCAGCCTGAGAAACAGCGCAGGGTCCCTTCGGAGACCCTGCGACGACGCAGGGAAATCGCGTAAAATCCCCCGGACATTTAATTTGGTTTAAAAACGAGTGAATAAATACATAAAATTCTTTAAAAAAGCAAGCAAACTACCGAAAAAATTAGCGGTCCAGGTGGTCCAGGTGTATTCACGTGGTCCAGGTGGTTCAGGTGCACCAGGCGTGTTGCCGGCTCTGTTGGTTGTTCCGATGTGGTGGATATTTCGCCCTGCAAGCAACCGGCAGTTTGTAAACGCAATCCCTTAATTCCATGTTTAAATCATACTTTTTCCGCATAAAAAACCTATCTTTGCACCTCTAAAAAATTAGGCGAAAAGATTGATGTATAAGGAATATAAAGCTTTAAACTTATCGGATACGGGCCGCGAAATCCTGGAATTCTGGAAGGAGCATAACATCTTTGAGAAAAGCATCACCAGTCGCCCGGCCGGTAACCCTTATACCTTTTACGAGGGGCCGCCGAGCGCCAATGGGATGCCTGGCATTCACCACGTGATGGCGCGTTCCATTAAAGATATTTTTTGCCGCTATAAAACACTGAAGGGCTACCAGGTAAAGCGCAAAGGCGGCTGGGATACACACGGCCTGCCGATAGAGCTTGCCGTTGAAAAAGCATTAGGCATCACCAAGGACGATATCGGCAAGAAAATCTCTGTCGAGGACTATAACAACGCCTGCCGCAGGGAGGTGATGCGCTATACTGATATCTGGAACGACCTTACCGAAAAGATGGGCTATTGGGTGGACCTGGAAGACCCGTACATCACCTACAAAAACGAATACATTGAAACGCTTTGGTGGATACTGAAGCAGCTGCACGATAAGGATATGCTGTACAAGGGTTATACCGTGCAGCCGTATTCGCCAAAATCGGGTACCGGGCTTAGCTCGCATGAGCTGAACCAGCCGGGTACTTATAAGAATGTAAAGGATACCACCATTACGGCGATGTTTAAGGTGAAACGGGACGAGGATTCGGACGTAATTTTCGACCAGATCGGCACCGACCTGTACATCCTGGCCTGGACGACCACCCCCTGGACGCTGCCCGCCAACTGCGCGCTGGCCGTAGGCGAAAACATTGCCTATACCTGTATGGCCACCTACAACCAGTACACCGGCAAAAAAATCACGGTTATACTGGCCGATGCATTGGTGAGCAAGGTGTTCGACCCGAAGAAATACACCAAAGTTTCTATTGAGCAGGAACTGGAAGGCTTTGATTTCGCGACAGCAAAAACAATCCCGTACTGTGTTAAACCGATTGATTTTACGGGCAACGTATTCGGCGATTATAAGCGCCCGACTTTCCCCGGCAAAAACCTGGTGGGCATGCATTACGAGCAGTTGATGCCTTATGTAACCGATGCCGATTTGGAGGCCAATGCCTTCCGCGTGATCCCCGCTGATTTTGTGACCACTGAAGACGGTACCGGCATTGTGCATACTGCCTCAGTTTTCGGCGCGGACGACTTCAGGGCCTGTAAGGAAAACGGTGTGCCGTCGGTGATGGTAAAGGACGAAAACGGCAAGGATGTGCCGCTGGTGGATAAGCAGGGCCGTTTTGTAAGCGAGGTAACCGATTTTGCGGGCCGGTATGTAAAGGAAGAGTATTACAGCAAGGAAGTGCGCGAGGAGCCGGGCTTTAAACCTACCGACGTGCTCATCTCCATCAAGCTGAAGGAAGAAAATAAAGCGTTCGACGTAAAGAAATACGAGCACAGCTATCCCCACAGCTGGCGCAGCGACGAACCCATTTTATACTACCCGCTGGATAGCTGGTTTATCCGCACCACCGCCGTTAAGGATAAAATGGTGGAGCTGAACAAAACCATCAACTGGAAACCTGAAAGCACCGGTACCGGCCGCTTTGGCAACTGGTTGGAGAATTTGGTGGACTGGAATTTGTCGCGCTCGCGTTTTTGGGGCACGCCACTGCCGATATGGCGCGAGGAGAATGCCAACGAGGAAAAATGCATCGGTTCCATTGCGGAGCTTGAAGCAGAAATAGAAAAATCTATCAAAGCTGGCGCCATGCAGGAAGGTTTTGAAATTATCGACCTGCACCGGCCGTATGTGGATGACGTTGTGCTCATCTCGTCAACCGGTAAACCCATGTACCGCGAACCCGACCTGATCGACGTGTGGTTTGACAGCGGCGCCATGCCGTATGCGCAATGGCATTTCCCGTTTGAAAATAAAGATCAATTTGAAAACGCCTACCCGGCCGATTTTATCGCCGAAGGCGTCGACCAAACCCGCGGCTGGTTCTTCACGCTGCACGCCATTGCGGTAATGCTAAGCGAAGTGAGCGACGAGGTGAAGGCCGTTAACGCCAAAGTAGGCAACAAAGGCGTGTCATTTAAAAACGTAGTTTCGAACGGTTTGGTGCTGGACAAAAACGGCAATAAAATGTCCAAGCGATTGGGCAATGCCGTCGATCCGTTCTCGACTATCGAACAATATGGCCCGGATGCAGCCCGCTGGTATATGATCAGCAACGCTTCGCCATGGGACAACCTGAAATTTAATATCGAGGGCCTGGATGAGGTGCGCCGCAAGTTTTTCGGCACACTGTATAATACGTATGCGTTCTTCGCCCTGTATGCCAACATCGATAAGTTTACGTACAGCGAAGCGGAGATCGACATTAAAAGCCGGCCGGAGATCGATCAATGGATCATCTCCCTGCTGAATACCCTGAGCAAGGATGTGGATGAGTTTTATGCCGATTTTGAGCCTACCAAAGCCAGCCGCGCCATACAGGAATTTGTGGATGAGCACCTGAGCAACTGGTATGTGCGTTTAAGCCGACGCCGTTTTTGGAAGTCGGAAGACTCATTTGATAAGTTATCTGCCTACCAAACGCTTTATACCTGTTTGATTACGATTGCGAAGCTGATGTCGCCGGTGGCGCCGTTTTTTGCCGATAAGCTGTACACCGACCTGAATAAGGTAACTAACAGGGAGGCTTATGAGTCGGTTCACCTGGCTTATTTCCCCGAGTATAATGAGTCGCTGGTAAACAAGGCGCTGGAAGAACGTATGCAGATGGCGCAAGATATTTCGTCGCTGGTATTGTCGCTGCGAAAAAAGGTGAGTATTAACGTACGCCAGCCTTTGAGCAGGATACTGCTGCCAATACTCGACAAAAACTTTGAGCACCAGGTAGAGCAGGTGAAGGAATTGATCTTGTCCGAAACCAACGTAAAGGAAATTGAATACATCACCGATGCGTCGGGCTTTATCAAAAAGAAGATCAAACCAAACTTTAAAGCGCTTGGCGCCAAAGTGGGGAAGGATATGAAGGTTGTGGCCGAAGCGATAGGAAATTTAAGCGCTGATGAGATTGCGAAGCTGGAAGCAGAAGGCGCTATTCAACTCGCCACTCGCCACTCACTGTTTATTACCGATGTGGAGATCATTGCTGAAGATGTCCCGGGCTGGCAGGTTGCAAATTTGGGAAAACTAACGGTGGCTTTAGATGTTACCATAACCACTGCGTTGAAACAGGAAGGTTTGGCGCGCGAGGTGATCAACCGGATACAGAACCAGCGCAAGGCTATGGGCCTGGAAGTGACAGACCGTATCAACGTGCAAATAAAATACCCGGGATACATCAGGGATGCAGTGAATAATAATTTATCCTATATTTGCGCCGAAATTTTGGCAGACAGTATTCTTACTGATAATGAGCTAACTGAAGGTGAAAAGACAGAGATTGATGGAAATGAAATTTTGATTGCTATTAGTAAAACGTAAATGAAACAGGAAAACGAAAAAACAAGGTACTCCGAATCGGATCTGCAGGAATTTAAAGGCATTTTGCTGGATAAACTGCGCATAGCTAAAGAAGAGCTGAACTCACTGGCTACTTCGCTGAGCTCGCCCAATGCCAATGGCACTGATGATACCGCAGGCACTTATAAGACTCTTGAAGACGGGTCGGCCACGCTTGAAAAAGAACAGATCAACCAATTGGCTGCCCGCCAGAAAAAGTTTATCGAGCAACTGGAAGCGGCGCTGGTTAGGATAGAAAACAAAACTTATGGCATTTGCCGCGAGACGGGCAAGCTGATCCCCAAGGAACGTTTACGTGCCGTGCCCCACACTACCCTGAGCATGGAGGCAAAACTCAGGCAATAAATGAAGGCTGCTTATACAAAACCATTTGTAATAATAGCCGTCATTCTTGTTGCCGACCAGTTGATAAAAACCTGGGTCAGGACGCATCTTGAGCTAAATGGCATTGGCGTTCCGATTTTAGGCAATCATGGCTTTTTGCGCTACACGCTGAACAACGGGATGGCCTTTGGTTGGGAATTGGGCGGCGAGGGCGGCAAGCTTATCCTGTCGATATTCAGGGTTTTAGCCGTAGCCGCCATCGGCTGGGGGCTGGTTTATCTCATCCGGCATAAATATCACCGGGGCCTGGTTATGTGTGTTACCCTGATATTTGCCGGCGCACTGGGTAATATTATTGACTGTACCTTTTATGGCCTGCTTTACCAGCATGGGAAACTGTTTGAAGGCGAGGTAGTAGACATGTTTTATTTTCCGCTTTTCAGGGGAACATATCCTTCCTGGTTCCCCGTCCTGCACGACCGGCCGTTCGAGTTTTTTGAACCCATCTTTAACCTCGCCGATGCTGCTATATCGGTAGGGGTGATCGCTATTTTGCTTTTCCAGAAACGCTATTTTAAAAAGGAACATCCGGAGCCAACTGCACTGAACAGCGAGATGGTAGAGGAATAAAGACGCGACGCATCGCGCCTCCGATCATTCGTTTCCCCGATACTTCCCCGCTCAAATTGATAGCGGCATCATTGCGTTTTTTGCGTACCGCCCCCGCCAGGGAACAGCGAAAATATCTTTAGCACTGCAGGTATCCCGGCGCCTATTGCGGTTACATAGGTAATAATTTTTGAATATGCTTCCTGCTCCGAGGCGATCAGGAAACCGGCTATTGCCAGCAGGGCTATAATCAAAGGCACCTTCAGGCTGCTCCAGTTACCATTGTCTTTTACCTGGGCCTTTATGCGGTTCACTTCGGAGGCACCTATCGATGTAAGTATAAAATTCCGGAAGCCTTTGTTAAACAATCTTAATGTGCCGTCGGGTTTTATGATAAGGCCTTTGCTGATCAGCATGCTCAGGTTATAATCATCAAAGGGGTTAACCAGCCCATCCTCGGCCAGGTCATACAGCAAAAACTTCTCTTCCTTGGTGAGCGATTGCCATATATAGGTGTAAAAATAATGCGATGTTATCTGCAGCTTAAATATAACCGAGTCGCTGATCGCATCGGTATTCTCCTCGTGTTTGGCCAGCGCCCTGTTTGCCTTATTCATGCTCATCCGGTACATATTATTGAGGTAATGCGAATACTGTGTTTCTTCAAAAATAGCCCGCTCCAGCTGGGTGCCGGTTTTCAGGTCAGCTGCATCGTCGCCATCGCGAATGTCGCTCAACCGCTGAATAATTATCCTGAAATGACCTAAAAGAACCTGCCAGCGATCGAGTTCGCTTTCAGGGATCACCGTCACTTTTTCGGCAGATCCCGAATTTGCCTGCTCATCCATAAAGGAATCCAGGAAGGTGATTGGATGAACGGTTGATATGATCATCACCTTGCAGCCGGCCCGTTGCAGCAGGGTTTCCAAAAAGTTTAGTTTAATAGCATTTGCAACTGGGTCTTTAATGTTATACTCAAAATGGTTGATGATGACCAATGAATTTGATTCCCTGAGCGCATCGGTTTTGCATTTTTTCCAGTCCGGGTCATCCTCGCCGTTTACCGATGATATCAGTATCATGTCGGCTATAAAAACATTGTTCGTTAACGGATCTTTGCTGAATACCAGCAACTCATTATCAGGGCCGGTTAGCTTGCCGCTGCCAAATTCTTTTAGTTTTGCTTTAAGCGCCTTTGAATCATCTGCTTCACGCAGCGCCTGCAGTTCATTCTCCTGCGCCGGGGTGTATTTATTTGTTTTCAGCTTATTGGTGATCATTTTCAGCTTTGCCGAGCCCGGTGAACCCAGCACAAATAAAAACGAGTTCAGCTTGCTGTTATACAGCAATTCACTGTTCATCTCATCCCAGCCCTCCATCGCCGGCAGGTTAAGTGCAAACAGCTTCCTGATCACCCCTAAAATGATATAATAAAACACGACCAGCAACACACATAACAGCAGCCAAAAACCCCATGTTAACGTAGGATATTTAATATCGCCCGATTTGATCCGGATAAAGTGACCGTCCACCTTATAAAAGGTAGTGGATTTATCCATGAACGAAGACTTGTGATGAAAGCTGTTGCCAAAAAAAGCAGTTTGTCCTACACTGTCGCCGTTCATATTATTGCTCCTTATCTCCAGGTCGTTGTTTAAAGGCCTTGGGGCGTTCAACAGCCACCCGGTAATTTGCTGTTCATTGTTAAGAGGAACTATCCGGCCCGTATCTTTTATCTGAATTTCTTTGACAGCATCGCCATCATAATAGACCGCAGTTTTAGCAGGGAGGTAGTTTTTTGTGCCTTTTTTCGCAGGGGCCGCGAAATCAGATCGTGTAATTTTTTTACTGATGGCCTGCGCAAAATTGAATTGCCGGTACCGGGCATCCAGGTTTTGTTCATAGTTAAATGAATAGATAAAAAAGAACCCGATAGGAATGCCGCTGGTTATGATCAGCTTGGTGGTTGTCATCAGGGCGTAGCTGTGCGTATAGGTCCAGTAAAGCTTCATGTCCCGCTTTTTTTCTTTGAATTGCCGCAGTTTTTTCAACAGCGTATCGCTGGCTGTCCGCATAGCCAGCCCGAATGCCGTAACAACTATTTCAAAACCTAAAAGGACAAGCCAACTGTTCACCGCAAGCGTAAAGAACGCTGCCCAATCGATGAGAAGAACAAATATACATAACCAAAGGATGGCAATCTTTTTGTAATAACGGTAGTCCTGTTTGTCCTCCAGTGTATATTTATCGTAAAAAATAATGTTCAGATACAGGGAAACAGCTGTTATTGAAAAAAGCAGCATGTACAGGTAGTTGAGGAATGATGCCCAGTAAAACACTATAGTAAGCAATGCAATTATGCCAAGGTTGGCAATTACGGCCATATTATACTGATGATGCATGGTGATTTTTGGACCGATCCACGATGTTTCAAAGTGCTGCTTTTTGAATACCGATCGTTTTGACGACGCAAAAAATACCACGGCAGCCTGTATTACCAGGAAGAGCAGCAAACTTACCAGCATGGTTATTGTAAATGAATACGATTCGGTATCCCGCGCATCGGAATAATCATTGTTCTCAAAAACGACAACAAAGTAAGGTAACCGGTTGAACGGTTTAATGCGCACGCTATATTCCTTGCCGTAGTACAAAGCATTAAAGCCGATATCTGATTTTGATGCGATAGCGCCCACCAGTTTTGTGCTGTCTGCAAACTCATCCACCAGGTTTTCATTTAAGTTCCTGTCGGGATTAGAATCGTAGCATACCTTTCCTGTGCTGTCGATAATGGCGAACTGGTAGCCATCGGGCATTACAACGCTATCAAGGCTTTTAGCAGTAAAGCTCATGCCGACTACAATGGCCCCGTCATGAACTGTTTTTTTCGCTATCACGGAGGTGAATTCATTACTTGTGCGCGAAATAAGCTGGTCGACGTAAAAATTATCACCCCCCGACCAATTAAATTTGTTTTGCGCAGTTTTTATGAAATAATTTCGCGTTCCAAAGTTGGTGTGCGGCGCATTAATTTGTGCGGCTGTCCAGTTGCATGCCTCCATGCCACTTAAGGATAGCCAGTAGACCTGCTTGACATCGATATTCTTTGCGCCCATACTGTCGAGCACCTTTAATTGATGATCGGTAAGTGTTGTGCCCGGTGAGGCTACATTTTTTTTGCCGAGATTAATAATGTTGTGCGTGAGATCGGTTTGTAAACCATCGTATGTTGTCAATAAGCTATCTGCGGTTTTCAGGTCTTTGCTGTAAGCAGCTATAATTTGCGTTGGAATAGTATCCTGCTGTTTTTTTGGATCGGCGCCGGAGCGGTTCATAAAATAGAAGCTGTATTTAAAAACGATCAAAACAAGCAGCGACATCAGTACCATACCGATCAAAACCGAGGCAACGCCGTCGGTTACGGTTAGCTTGTCCTTATTACCCATGTGGAATAACTTGATCCAGGGAAACATGATCACGATGCCGATACCGATAGTTAAGAGCAGTTGGGAAATGACCAGCGGCAGTTGGCTTTTTTCGTGCTGGTAATTTTTTTCGTCTACCAAACCAACTACTATCCATTTGATTTTTGAGGGCACGGTTACAGCGTGCGAAAACGCCTTATAATCTTTCCCTCCGATACTAATCGTGCGCACACCCGGCGAAACAATCCCGCTCCTTAACTGCAGCAGCGAGTCGGTTTTTTCATAGCCAAGCCCTGAAGTGAATGACTCTGTGATGATCGATTTATCCGCATCATTAAAAATGATGTATTTTTCGAAACATCCCTTGGGCAAAAGGGGGTTAATAAATTCATTTAATTTATAGGTTATACCAAGTTTCCGGCTATTTGCGTTATCCGTTTGCACCATATAAATGGAAAAGAATTGACCTGCCTGGTCAACATCAATGTAGGTGCCTTCGGCAGAATACTTAGCGGGTACTTTATCTTCAGGTACAAAGGCGAAATAGTCGGAGTGGTAATTATCGATATAGTTTTGAAAGTCCGGCTCACGTCTTTTTTCGGCATCCAAAAGCACCGTAAGTTGGGCAACGCTGTTTTGAATTTTGGCGTCGATGTTTTCATCAACGTTTTGAAGACAGCGAAAATATCGCTCCTGCACGGTTTTCTCATTATCCGGAATATAAATGAAAAAATAACACGCGCCTAAAAATATAGCTATCAGCACCGTAATTAAAACGGCTACATGACTGTTTTTAACTGCGAAGGATTTGGCCATGGCTGTATGTTTTTGTGAAGTAAGGAATCCAGCAAACGGGCAATTGTCCGGGTTTCAAATCTGTTGATCGTATAAACAGTGCAAAATCATTCTGTTTATCAATAGTTTATATAAAATTAATCTATTAGTAATATAAAAATCAACGTGTTTTTACGGTATTTACATGAGGGTTTTTACGCGGATGTCCGCATAAATCACCCGGACTTCTGGCAAATAAAATGTCAACTTTTGACTTAATTCTTTTTTGCTATTTTTGACACAAAAAAATTAACGATTATGGAATTTCCGGCAGGGTTAAAATACACTAAGGACCACGAGTGGATAAAAGTTGATGGCAACGAAGCCACGATAGGAATTACTGAATTTGCCCAGCGCGAATTGGGCGATATTGTTTATATCGATATCACCTCGTTGGGGAAAGAAGTAGCCAAAGATGAGGTTTTTGGCACCGTTGAGGCGGTTAAAACCGTATCGGACCTGTTTATGCCTGTTGCCGGGACAATCAACGAGCTAAATGCTGCGCTGGACAAACAACCCGAACTGGTAAACAGCGACCCTTATGGCGAGGGCTGGATGGTAAAAGCAACTTTGAATAATCCCGCCGATCTCGACGGCTTGTTATCTGCAGAGAGCTATCAATCGCTGGTTGGGGCTTAATGAAAAGCAGATCAAAAATATAAAGGCCTTGCATTGCGGGCCTTTTTTTATTTATGCTGTAGCGCGTAATTTAAGAGGTTTCCATAACGATCAAAGCAACATTTCATAGCTTGGGTATCGTATAAATAGTCAGCAATAATTTTTGCAGGGCAATATTATCCGGCGGTTTACGGTTTATTAGATTGGTGATTTCAAAGGAGTTTTAGTATAATAGTAGTCGTTAAGGCAAAAATTAGGATGAAGAGAAAAGTTATGCTCATTGGTTTGCTGGGGCTGATCTCGCTGTCATCGTGCGGCATTTTTCACAAAGGCTGCGGATGTCCGCATTTTGGTGCGATTAAGGCTGAGAAATTTGAAAATTTGAAGAGGTGTTGATTTGAATGTTGCGCAGTAATTTTCAAATCTTCAAATCAAAAAATGACGTTTATCAGTCAAATATGTGATGCGAATCACTTTTCTTATTTGGATTAAATTTAAATAAGGTTTACCTTTGACTCAGAAATTGATTTAATGCTATGACGCTTTCAGAACTTAAAAAGGGGGTAGTAGGAGTTGTAAAGGAATTTACAGACCTCGAAATGTCGGTGAAATTGATGGAAATGGGCTGCCTGCCCGGCGAAAAGATAACGATTGCACGCATAGCTCCGCTTGGCGATCCCATAGCGGTAAACGTTTCGGGATACCAGCTCAGCCTTCGCAAGTTTGAAGCTTCGACCATTATTTTGCAATAGTTATTAATCCTTGAAGACCGACCTGAGAGTTGCACTCGTTGGAAATCCCAATACCGGTAAATCAACCCTCTTTAATACATTAACCGGATTAAATCAAAAAATAGGAAACTTTCCCGGCGTAACCGTTGATAAAAAAACAGGTTATTGCACCTTGCCCGACGGTCGCACCGCAGAAATTGTCGACTTGCCGGGCACTTACAGCCTTTACCCCAAGAGCAAAGACGAATCCATCGTATTCTCCATACTCGCCGATAAGGCTAACCCGCTTACGCCCGACCTGGTGGTGATCATTCTGGATGCCACCAACCTGAAAAGGAACCTGCTTTTGTACACACAAGTGGCCGACCTGAAAATCCCGGTCGTTGTAGCCTTAAACATGATGGACCTGGCCAAAAAAAATGGCATTGCCATCAATGTTGACTTGTTTGCCAAAAAATTAGGCGTGCCGGTTATCCCGGTTGCTGCCCGAAAGGGTGAAGGGATCGGCAGCTTAAAAGCGGCCATCAGCTTTGCTAACGAAATTGCTTTACAGGAGGAATCAATAGACGTTGAGGCAATTGCCCCGGAGTTGATCGCTCAAATCAGCGACGAGCTTAAGTTGGATAATCCTTACTATGCGCTTCAACTGGCGCACCAACATGAAGACATTAAATTTATTTCGCCTGAACAAAGCGGAAGGATAGAAGAACTGGAAAAGGAATTTTCATTCCATTCCCAAAAAGCACAGGCGGCGGAAACCATCGCGCGATATAATTTTATTAATGATCTGCTGTACGATACGGTTAAGATACCGGAGACCGCGAAAGAGGAATCGGTTAGCAACAAGATCGATAAAATACTTACCCACCGTTTTTTTGGGCTGATCATATTTGTGGCCATCCTGCTGTTTATGTTCCAATCCATTTTTGCCTGGTCGGCCTATCCGATGGAACTGATAGCGGACGGGTTTGTCTGGGTGCAAAATAGTTTGCATCACCTGCTGCCGGCGGGGCCTTTAGCCGGTTTAATGGTCGATGGCGTACTTGGCGGGCTAAGCGGGGTAATGGTATTTATACCGCAGATCGCCATTTTATTTGCTTTTATTTCTATTCTTGAAGATACCGGCTACATGGCCCGTGTTACGTTTATGATGGATAAGCTGATGCGTAAAGTGGGGCTAAACGGTAAGTCGGTAGTGCCACTGATTGGCGGTTTTGCCTGTGCGGTACCATCAATCATGAGCACCCGTACCATCGAAAACTGGAAGGACCGTATGATCACCATCATGGTAACACCACTGGTCACCTGTTCGGCCCGTCTTCCCATTTATATCCTGTTAATTTCGCTGGTTGTGCCAAACCGCAACGTTTGGTGGATATTTAACCTGCAGGGGCTGGCGCTTACCGGGATGTATGTGTTTAGTTTGATCTCGGCGGTTGTTGTGGCATTCGTGCTCAAGCACGTAATAAAGGGCAGCGAGCGCGGCTATTTTATCATGGAGCTGCCGGTGTACCGCATGCCCCGCTGGAACAATGTTGCTTTCAGCATGTACGAGCGCGCTAAAACGTTTGTTTTCCAGGCGGGGAAAGTGATCATTGCCATCTCGGTTATTTTATGGGTGCTTGCTTCCTACGGCCCCGGCGACCGTTTTGAAAAGATCGATCAAAAATATAAGCAACCTCAATTCGCCCGCTCACTTAAGCCGGACGAGCTGGAGAGGGCCGTCAAATCAGAAAAGCTCGAAAATTCTTACGCCGGTGTACTCGGACATGCCATTGAGCCGGTGATCAGGCCGCTGGGGTTCGACTGGAAAATAGGAATTGCATTGATCACCTCGTTTGCGGCGCGTGAAGTTTTTGTAGGGACAATGGCCGCCATCTATAGTGTAGAGGGCAATGCCGAAAAAATGGAATCGGTACAGCAAAAGATGAAAACGGCCACTGATCCTGAAACCGGCCGGCCGGTGTTTACACTGGCGGTAGCTTTTTCATTAATGATGTTTTATGCCTTTGCCATGCAATGCGCCAGTACAGTAGCCGTGGTTTACCGCGAAACCAAAAACTGGAAATGGCCCACCTTCCAGTTTGCCTACATGACAGTTTTGGCTTATGCCGCGAGCTTTATTGTTTATCATTGGTTAAAGTGATAGTTTAAAGCTTTTTAGCGAAAAGCAGAAAGCGAAAAGGCAAAAAAGAGCCGATTGTCCTTTTTGGCTTTTCGCTTTCGATTTTCCTCTTCGTCCTTTTCAGCTTTCCGCTTTAGTCTTTCAGCTTTCCGCTCAAACCCGTATCTTTGTTACGAGGTAAAAATTGGATAAAGTAAAAATTCTTGAAAAGTATCTTCCTGCTGATGCTGCCCCGCTCATTGGCAAATGGATCGACTACTTTAAATGTGAGTTCAAAATTTCGCGCAACCGTAACAGTAAATTTGGCGACTACCGTCCGCCTCACGATGGCAAAGGGCACCGTATCTCGGTCAACTACGATTTGAACCAATATGCTTTCCTGGTTACCACCGTGCATGAGTTTGCTCATTTACATACCTGGAATGAGCATAAGCACAAAGCCAAGCCGCACGGCGCCGAATGGAAGAGCAACTTTAAAAAAATGATGCAGCCATTTTTTGAAAGTGAGATACTGCCGGCGGATATTAAGCACGCCATAATCAGGTACCTGGATAACCCCGCAGCCTCAAGTTGCTCAGATTTGCACCTGTACCGTACCCTCCGAAAATATGATGCACCGAAGGAATCAGTGCATACTGTTGAGAAACTACCGATAAAGGCACTTTTTAAGCTCAAGGATGGGCGCATCTTCCGAAAAGAGGAAAAACTGCGCAAACGATACAAATGCGTGGAAGTGAGTTCGCGCCGTGTCTACCTGTTCAGTCCGGTTGCCGAGGTGGAGCATATCGAACAAAAACCCTGATTTTTTTGTGCAATTGCGTTATCAAGCACTTCCCGCGTTCGATGGGTATTAAAACAACAAAGTGCAGCTACCCTCTTTCCCGCGAAGCGGAAGAGGGTCGAGCAGCGCAGTCCCGTACGTACGGGAGGGTGAGTCGACGCGTGGTGCAAGCATTAGCGGTAATGTCCGCAGGGGCCGACTCACCCTGCCATCGCTGCGCTTGGCATCCCTCTCTTCCGCAAGCGGGAAAGAGGGACGAGGAATGTTTCGAACACTCAAATTTCAAATACTTGGATAATTGCCAATAAAATCTGTTCTTTTTTGAAAGATCACTGCGAACTCTTGCAGCCAAAAAGATTTCCCTTTGAAAGATTTTTCTATCATTAAATTTAGGCAAGTCTAAAAATTTAATTAGTTTTGCTTAAATTTATGAGGCGTTAAAGTCGCTTAACATTCGTTTTACATTGCAAAGGTATTTTTGCGCCAAATTTTAGCATGAAAAGAAAGCTACTTATTCCCTTTATAGTACTTTTTGCCGCACAGGCCGCTACTGCCCAGGATACCGTTAAGCAGGAAGGCACGGCGTTTCATTTCCAGCAAACCATTATCACGCAATATAAGCCTTCGTTTAACGCTGCATATAATGGGCAAAACAGTTTGTCGCCTTTATCAGAAACACAAACTTCTATAACATCCACATTTTTTGGATCCGCACGTTTGTGGAAGGGTTCGCAGATCATTTTCGACCCCGAGCTTTCGGGCGGGGCTGGTTTGAGCCAAACGTTGGGAATCGCCGGTTTTTCAAACGGGGAGACATTCAGGGTAGGGGGAACTCAAAATAAAATATACATAGCGCGGGCCTTCTTTAAGCAAACTTTTGAATGGGGTAATGAAAAAGACACCATCGATGCCGATGAGCTAAACCTGGCCGGCGTGCGGAGCAAAAGATATTTCACCTTTGGTCTCGGCAAGTTTAATATGGGTGATTTTTTTGATAACAATAATTTCAGCCATGATCCCCGCTCGCAATTTATGAACTGGGCCTTAATGGACAATGCTGCCTGGGATTATCCGGCCAATACGCGCGGTTATGTTTTGGGCGCTTATACTGAATTCGGGCAACCAAGTTGGACATTGCGCTTTGCGATGACAGCTTCCGTCACCCACGAAAACTCGTCGACCTGGGACCCGAAAGTGGGGCAGGCCAATACCGAAACCATCGAATACGAAAAACGCTATGCTGTTGGCGGCCAGAAAGGAACATTTCGCGTGCTGGGTTTTTTAAACAACGGCAAATTCGGTAACTATATGGAGGCCATCGCGCTAAGCCCGGTTAACCCCGTGGTAGATTCCACGCAGCACTATGGGCGGCATAAATACGGGCTTGGTATAAATGCCGATCAGTACATCACGAAGGATTTTGGCGTATTTGCAAAGGCAAGTTGGAACGACGGGCATACTGAAACATGGTTCTTTACCGAAATCGACCGATCCGTTACCTTTGGAGGCGTGCTTAACGGCAGCCATTGGAAGCGAAAAGATGATGAAATGGGATTGGGATTTATTGTTAACGGGCTGTCGGCGCCGCACCGCCAATACCTGGCCGATGGCGGCTATGGCTTCCTGATCGGTGATGGGAAGTTAGCCTATGCGCCGGAGATGATCGCCGAGTTTTATTATAAGCTAGATGCTTACCAGCATAAATTTTTTATCACGCCCGATTACCAGTTTATCCTTCACCCGGCCTATAACCAGGCGCGGGGGCCGGTGAATGTGTTTTCGTTAAGGGCGCATATTGAGTTTTAGGCGATGGTGGAATATCGCGTAAAAGTATTTTTTTTCCTTTCCGAATGTTTACACATTGAATAACAACTTCAGGTGTAATATCGAATATAAAACTATCGCCAATGAAATCTTTTACCCTTTGTTCGGTTGATGGGTCTGTTCTCCAGCAAAGTAATTCGATTTGCGTTATAATGGACAGGTTGGGGATAGCATCGATGGCGGCGTCCATAAATTGCATGCCGGCGGCGGAAAATGAACAAGTAAAATAATCAGAAATTACGTTTGTGTCAATTAAATAGCGTTCCATTCACTGCGCATTTGTTTAATGTGCTCGTTGAGTTTTTCCCCCTCCTCTTTGCTCAAAATACCGCGGTATTTATCGGACAATTTTGGCTTATTGGGATCAATATTTTCCTTTAGCACCTTGATCAATTGCAGTTCTTCCAATTCGTGCAACAGCCCAACTGCTTTTTGATTAGTTACTTGTATAAGCATCGTATCCATAATAATATCAATTCTTGTTAAACCTGTAAACCATTATTTCGTCATTAATCGCATTCATTGTTTAAATTAAATAAAGATACAAAATAATTGTTTAAGCACTATAATGAGCATACTGGCAACCTTTTTGCTGCTTTCTGTGTCTTAAGTAAAAAACAGCGTTTTGCAAATGATTTTAAAAAGATATTCGTTATTTGACAGCATGAAGAAAATTTTGACCGCACTACTGGTTTGTTTTTTATTTACCGGCTATTTGGCCTCCGCGCAAAATACTGTAGCACACTCGGCTATTACATTTAAGATCAAAAACCTGGGCATCACCGTTGATGGCACTGTAGGGGGTTTGCAGGCCACTATACATTTTAACCCGGCCGATATGGTCTCTGCTTCGATCGAGGCATCAGTTGATACTAAAACTATCAGTACCGATAATTCCATGCGCGACGATCATATAAGAAGCGACGAATTTTTTGATGCGGCGAAATATCCCAAAATCCTGCTTAAGTCGATCGCTATAAAACATAAAAGCGGCAATAAGTACACAGGGCAGTTTAACCTCACCATAAAAAACAAAACTAAAACTGTGGAGATTCCTTTTACCTACACCGCAAAAGGCACACTCAGCGATTTTAATGGCAGTTTCAGGATCAACCGGCTGGATTACGGTATAGGCGACACCAGCCTGACGCTGTCCGACGAAGTCACTATTTCGATCGATGCGGAATTCAGGGATTGAATGATAATTTGTCTTAAATTCCCCTGTCGGGAATTTAACCACAAAGAATTTCACGAAGGCCACAAAGCATAAAAGTGGCTAATCTTTCTTTATTCCTTTTGACAAAAAGCCGCTGACATGTCAACAACACATTTTTAAGCGACAGGACTTAGTGACCTTTGTGAATCCTTGGTGTACTTTGTGGTAAAAATAACGACAGAGGACAAGAAGAGTTGAGAAGATTATCGTTTATGACTTCTAAACCGAAACCGGGACCTGCGATCTGATCTCGCTTAACATGGCGATCAACGCTTCTATTTTCACCGGTTTTGGCAGATAATTGTTCATTCCGGCGCGCAGGCATTCATCCCGGTCTTCCACCATCGCATTCGCGGTCATGGCAATAATCACGGGTTGCCGTTTAAAATGGCCACGGATATAGCGGGTGCATTCCAGGCCGTCAAGTTCGGGCATCTGCACATCCATCAGTATAAGATCGTAAAAATGCTTGTTCAGCATTTGTATCACCTCTTTGCCGTTGTTGGCCAGGCAGGCATTGTAGCCCAGTTTTTCAAGCACCTTCAGGATCATTTTCTGGTTGATCAGGTTATCTTCGGCAACTAAAATATCCAATGGCTTTTCAACCGCGAAATTTTGATCCAAAAGGCTCTTTCCGGTTTTTTCCTGGGTATGCTCCACCGGCTTGGTGTTGAACTGCTGCAGGATCATTTTTTCCAGGTGAACGGGTTTCACCGGCTTTGTTAAAACCGCGCCGAAAAGATCAGGGAAATTTTTCAGGCTCTCGTCCCCGATTGAGCTGAGCAGTATGATCGGCAGATCCTTCCGTTGTTTTTTGATCAGCAGGCTCAGCATCACGCCATCCAGATCAGGCATTTGCATGTCTGTAACCACAAGGTCGATACTTTTATCCTGCTCCAGTATATCCAGCGCCTCGCGCCCGCCCGAAGCCAAAACGGAAGAAATATCCAAATGTTCCAATTGCAATTGCAAAATGCGCCGGTTAGTGGCATTGTCATCTACCACCAGGACTTTTTTACCCTTTAATATATCTTTAGGCGCTGTTACAATAACCGGTATTTCATTGTGGCTCAAATTGCATCGAACAGTAAAATGGAAAAGGGTACCTTTGCCCTGTGAGCTTTTAACGGAAATATCGCCGCCCATCAGGTTGATCAGGCGCTTACAAATGGCAAGCCCAAGTCCCGAGCCGCCGTAACGCCGGGTTGTTGACGAATCTACCTGTGAAAATGCTTCAAATAATTTGGAAATTTTTTCTTTGGGAATACCTATCCCCGTGTCGGTAACTTCAAAACCTATCTCTATTTCCTCGCCGGCGATCTTAACCAGCTTAACGGCCAGGAACACTTCGCCCGCATGTGTAAACTTTATTGCATTGCCTAACAGGTTGATCAGGACCTGCCTAAGCCGCATGCCGTCGCCATTTACAAAAGCAGGCAGGCCGGGTTCCATATAATAAAGCAGGTCGATACCCAGTTCAGCTGATTTGCCGGCAAACAGGTCGAGCACTTCCTCGATACAGCTCCTCAACTCGAAATCATGAGGGTCGAGCTCCATTTTGCCCGATTCAATTTTGGAGAAATCGAGCACATCGTTGATCACATTCAGCAATACTTCGCCGCTGTGCAAAATGGTTTGCGCGTACTCCTGTTGCTCAAAGTCAAGCTTCGTTTGGTTAAGGAGTGTCGCCATACCGAGTACACCATTCATCGGGGTGCGTATTTCATGGCTCATGGTTGCCAGGAACACACTTTTTGCCTGGTTGGCTTTTTCCGCGTCTTCCCGGGCCCGCGAAGCTTCCACCCTGGCTTTTTCTGCCAAAACAAGCGCTTTTTCAGCATCTTCGCGGGCATGCCGCTCGTCGGTAGTGATCTTGGCCAGTAACTCGGTACGGTCCTCTACCAGCTTTTCGAGCACCCGCTGGCGCGATTGAATGGACCGCACCCTGTACTTGAATATGCCATAGATCAGGCCGACGATAAGCAATAACGTTAATCCTTTAAACCACCAGGTGAGCCAAAAAGGAGGCACAATAATTATTTGCAGGCTATTAGTTGCAGGCGACCAGATACCTGCACTATTACGATATTTTACTTTAAAAACATAAGTACCGGCGGAGAGGTTAGTGTACGAGGCGCTATTACGGCTGCCCACGTAGTTCCACTCACTTTCAAAGTTATCCAACTTGTAGGCATATTGCTTCTTGTCAGGGGAGCCGAAATCAAGCGCGGCGAATCCCAGGGTGATACCCGATTGTTTGTAGGAAAGCGTGATCGAGCGCGTGTCGGAAATGTCCTGCTTTAAAGGTGACGGGTCGTTGCTGTTCTTCGCGATCGCCACTGGCTTATTTAATATTTCTATCGATGTGATCAGCAACGGCGATATGGAAATAGGGTTCAATATGTGCTGCGGAGAAAACGCGTTAAAGCCGTTTACGCCGCCAAAGTATAATTTGCCATCACCGGCCTTCATCGCGGAGTGCGGTTTAAACTCCTCCCCCTGTATACCATCTTCTGTTGTGAAGTTTTTAAATTTAAAGTCGGCCGCGTCAAATGTGGTTAATCCTCCATTGGTGCTCACCCAAAATTTATGCTGGTTGTCCTCGCGTAATGCATAGGTGATATCGCTGGGCAGCCCGTCTTTTTTAGTAAACACTTTGAAATGTTTAGTTTCGGGATCAAACAGATCCAGCCCGGCAAGCGTACACAGCCATAAGCGCCCTTTGCTGTCTTCAAAAATATCGGTCACGCCGTTATTGCTCAGGCTGTTCTTTTTTTCGTCATGCTGAAAGTGGGTAAACGTATTTGTCTTCCGATCCAGCAGGTCGAGACCGGCATCGGAAGTGCCGATCCACAAACGGCCTTTACTATCTTCGTAGATAGAATAGATGTAGTTACTGCTGAGGCCCTTTGGATCATTGCCGTTAAACGCATAATGAGCCATAGTGTGGAGTTTTTTATCATAGCAATTAAGCCCTTCGCCAAATACTGCCATCCATATTTTCTGGTCCTTTGTTTGGGTTAAATTGTAAACATTGTTCCCGCTGAGCCGTTGGGGGCCCGCAACATCCTTGTTAAAATACGTGCACGCATGAGTTTTGGGGTTCATAACTGTAACGCCATTTCCCCATGTAGCCACCCAAAGGTCGCCGTCTGTATCCTGGTCAACTGCAAGCACATAATTTCCGGAAATTCCGCCCTTGTCGCCGGGATGGTGCATGTAATTGACAAACGTACCGGTCTGCGGATCGAACTTATTTAACCCGCCGCCATCGGTGCCCACTAAAATGTTTTTATCACGGTCTTCATAAAGCGCAAGCACGAAATTATTTGACAGGCTATTCGGCAGCGAATTATGGCGATATGCGGGAAAACTCGAGGTGGTTTTTTTAAACAGGTTCACGCCGCCGCTAAATGCGCCGAGCCACATATTGCCCAGCCTGTCGCGGCAGATAGCGTAGATGGAGTTGCCGTTGATGCTGTTATTGTCTACTTCATCATGTGCATAATGGTAGAACTTTTTTGTGGCTGGGTTAAAAATGGATAAGCCACCGTTTTCGGTGCCCACCCATAAATTACCGGCCTCATCTTTATTCAGGCTATAAATGGTATTGCTGGAAATGCTGTTGGGGTCGGCGTCGCTTTGCTTAAAACGCGTGAATTGGCCGTTGACAGTATCGAACAGGAACAAGCCGTCTTCCTGTGTACCTATCCATAATTGGCGCCCGCTTTGCTCCGTCATACAAATAACATTGCTGCCGGTAACAGTGCCGGTCGCCTGATCTTTAAATTGATAAGTCGAGAATGAATCATTCGCGCGATTATAACGGTTCAAACCGGCGCTTGATGTACCGGCCCAAATGTTATCGTGGGCGTCGATATACAAACCCCGTACATTATCCGCGCTGATGGAGCCGGTTAACCTGTCGGCATGCCGGTGATGCTGAAACGTCATTTTGGTAATGTTTAAACAATCGAGGCCGCCGTTTTGAGTAGCTATCCACAATAAACCTTCCTGATCTACCGCTACACGGTTAACAATATTGTTAGACAGGCTGTTATCGTTATGGGCATCATGCATATATCGCACAAAGCTGCCGGTTTTGCGCTCGTATTTGTTCAGGCCGGTTTGGGTGGCGATCCAGATGTTTCCGTCCCGGTCTTCAGCCAGGTCGGTGATCAGGTTGTTGCTTAAGCTGCTGTTGTCCTTCGCGTCGTAACGGTAGGTGGTAAATTTATAGCCGTCGTACCGGTTTAACCCATTGCGGCTGCCGATCCACATAAAACCGCGGCTATCCTGTATAATGCAGTTAACATTGATCTGCGACAGCCCCTCGCGGGTGCTAAAGTGCTCAAATTGAAGGCTTTGCTGTTGGGCATGGCAAATGCAGGGCCCAATCACTAATGCCAGCAAGATTGTTCCCCTTTGCAATATATTATTTTTCCGCTTCTTAATCATTCATTCCAAAATCAACCATTAAATAATTGGAAGGCAGGGTAACCCACTTTTACGTAAAGTATTTTAAAAGGTTGGGGGCATTATAATGAATGGACAGATGTGTCAAATTGGGTGTAAAACAAATATTATATAGGTAAATGGCCCTGAAAAATTTTGAAAGCGGCGGCACTTGAATTACATTTGAGGATAATTTTTCCATTTAACCTTATACCCTTGCTTATGGACAGAACCCTGAAAGTGTACTCGAAAACAGATCATCTTTTTGCAGAGTTTACCTTTTATTACGACCAGCGGCAACAAGCTACAGCCCATTATATTCAATACCGCCGTTTATACAATGATGATGAGGAAGATGAAGGGAAATCGGTTTACCCAGGCATAGAAATGGATGTGTACCTGGAATACAGACAGTTCGACTCGATCGACCAGATCAGAGCGTATGATATTGAGGTGGTGAAAAAGGAACTGGGCGGGGATATGACAGACCCGGGTACTTACAGATACGTGTACGATCCGCAGCCGGTTCTGTTGAGGTATGTTGTGGAAAACCACCGGGGCTGCATCGGGATGGTGAACATATTGTTCAGCTTTATTGAAAACACCAAGGAGGTGAAATTTCTTTCAGCCACTAATCCACGGTATGATTTCGATTTGTCTTCCAACAGTCTGGAAACAAACCTGAGCTGCATATTAAGGATTCCCGTTTACCTCGACAGGGATGTTACTGAAATCAGCCCCCATGATTTGAAAAAACTGCCGCCATGGTATTAGCAATGGATCGCTGAACGTAGCGGCTACAAGCTAATTTGGGGCTTGCCGGTATTATCTCAGTTGCCAGTTGGCAACGATTTTTATCGCCGGCAAGCCCATAATTTGTTAGCTTAATCCCCCCGTTTTTTAAAGGGCTATAAAAACAGAATTAGCGATTATCTGCCAAAAGGCGATAATACAGAGCTCTTCTGAGCGACATCAATGCTTGTTTCAAGTCAGCTTGGGCTCTTGCTTTATGCCCCCCGAACGTATCAGGCGCCTCGTCTAAAGATCTAATAGAATTCTCGCAGTCCTGTATTGCCCTGGCAATTCTGGGATGCGCGGCTGCTTCAGCCCTCATGGCCCTTGCCTCATTAGCGTTTGGTGCCCGGTTTCCAAAAATTACGTCGGCACTGATTCTTGGAAGCTGAACCTCCAGGCGCGCCTGCGCTTGCGACAGTGCTGCTGACAGCATAAAGATCGAAAAGAAAAAAAATACCTTTTTCATGGTGGTTAAAAATTGTGGTTTTTAAAAATTAAAGTTGAGAACAAAGTTTGTAAAAAGTATTACATCTGCAAGTATTTATTAAATATTAAACTAAAAAAAATAGGTTTGGTTTAATAATATGTCATTTTTTTTTGCGGAACTGGAAAGCCGTTCAGGAGTTCCCGATGGAAACTGTTACTGCATGGTCTCATTGCCCCAAATCATCTTCCAGTTATTTGAACAAAATATCCCGGTTCATTGGATAGTCGGCTTTTGATAATTCGAAGCCGCCGTCTTTTTTGATGATGAATACAGTTGGTTAGCCCGGCCATTTATTTTTGCCATGATGTCGTCGGTAAGCCTGCTGTTGGCTAACAGGTGCGTGCCTTCCATATCAAAATAGGCGATCAGCTTTTTCCATTTCACCTCGTTATCCAAATCATCATTTGCTATGTAAAGACAGTTTTCCGCGAATCGGAGATATTTACCCTTGATGAAAATTCATTTCGGGGACCAATAAAGTCATCGCTGAAAAAGTAGATAAAAAAGTAAAGCCCCTGATGGGCAGGGGCCTTTACTAACCAATTATAAACCTAAATTATGAGAAGACTATTTAATAAATTCTACGGTGTAAAGTTAACACTAACTTTTACTACTTGCCCTTGTTTTTTGTAATCTTTTTGTAAAAAACCTGTTAACTCCTATTTCTTTTTCAAAAATACAAACATTCTGTTATAAATCTAATAATTATATAAAATTTTTTAAAAATTCTGTAAATTATTAGATTTTCGCTTATCAATTTTCCATTAACGGTATCGATTTTAGCTAAATCTTTAGTCATAGATTAAATATCAAACAAAGTTTGCTCCTAAAAAACATTAATTCTTCTTTTTGGATTGATTTTGAAAATAATTATTGTTTTTATCGAAAAATGACTTTAAATTTTAGTCAATCGACGCATTGTTCAATAAAATGCGATTTATTTCTTGTTTTTTTTGAAAATTGCGAAAAAATACCGAGATCTTTTTAAGGATTATAGTCTCTCAAATTTCAACTGCTTCGCAAAAACGAACAAAAAAACGCGTTTGTCCCGCGTCAAATTAAGCCATTATGAACACATTTGAAAAGATGTTCCGGATGTAGGTTCATGATAGGCGGCATCCTCATCATCCGCCGGCTTATTTTAAACGCTGCTGCACCCATCATCCAAACGTGTTCACTTTTTGCCAGCCACTCCAATTCCCCGAACGCTAAAACGGGATTGAAAACAGTAATTAGTGTATAAAAAAGCATACACTTAATATTGATTCCGCAATCAGGTTATCTGAAGGAAAAATTCATTTTAATCCTCAATATTTGAGCGGTTTACCCGTTTCTTGTACGGCTGGTGCAACGCGTGCATTTCCCGCTGCGTCTGTTTGGCATTGAATTGGAATAGAAGTTCACATGCAATTCATGATGGATCTCGAAACCAAAAAAGATCGCGGCAGCGAAGAAAAGGAATGGGAAAATCCTGTTGAACCGGCTAACGTTTCGGATGGCCGGGATAAAGAGCAGTTATTGCGTCAATATAAGGAGGCGAAACGCAGGAAGGACAATTTATCGACCGAAGAAGATAAAACCAATAAAGAAACTAAATAATTATTAACGATTAAAAACTGACCCATGAAAGCTTACAAAAACACCAAAGCAGCGAAATTATTGATCCGTTTCGATAATGAATTAAGGGACTTAATATTAAATGATCTGATACGGTTTACATTTAAACAGCCGGCAGAAGTTGGCAATAACCAGGCAATGACACAGTCGACGCTGTCGGTTGCCTGACCATCATATATCTCTTTTACTATCTATCTATAAAAACAGTTTACCATCTGCTATGAAAACGATAGCGCCCCGTATTTGCGGAGCGCTATTTTTTTGCCTCTATTTTACCAAAGCGGCCAGAATGTTCCGGGGGCGACGAGACTTAGTTAGCAGTTAAATAATTAATTATCAGCATTGTGGTGTTTTAGAGGGATGTGTAGTCCCGGATATACGGATGACGCTACGCTACAAAACTGCATAAAAAAGCCCCGGTTGCGGGGCGCTGTAGTCTTATAACGGCGGTGGTTACGTCATCTTCAGTTTTTTCTGAATGTCCGCCACATACCCTTTAAATTTCTTATCGGTATCAATCAAATCTTCAACTGTCTGGCAGGCGTAGATCACTGTTGAGTGGTCGCGGCCGCCAAAAAAATGGCCAATGGATTTTAACGAACTTTTGGTATGCGCCTTGGCCAGGTACATTGATATCTGTCGGGCCTGAACGATCTCGCGTTTACGGGTTTGCGATTTTACCATTTCTATCGGCACTTCAAAATACTCGCAAACCAGGTTTTGTATGTACTCCATCGAAATTTCCTTCGAAGAATTTTTTACAAAGTTCTTCAGCATTTGCTTTGCCAGCGCCAGATCAATCTCCTTACGGTTAAGCGTCGATTGTGCGAGCAAGGATACCATCGCGCCTTCCAGTTCGCGCACGTTGTTATCGATGTTGTGGGCAACATATTCAATCACATCGTTTGATAGCTCGATACCGTCCTGGTAAGTTTTATTTTTAAGGATAGCCATGCGGGTTTCCAGGTCGGGCACCTGCAGGTCAGCTGATAAGCCCCATTTAAACCTCGAAAGCAGGCGTTCTTCCAAACCGGCAAGATCCTTGGGAGCTTTATCCGAAGTGATGATCACTTGTTTGCCGGATTGGTGCAAATGGTTAAAAATATGGAAGAAAAAATCCTGTGTCTTTTCTTTGCCGGCAAAGTTGTGCACATCATCCATGATCAGCACATCGATAGCCTGGTAAAAATTCACAAAATCATTAATATTATTATGCTTCAGCGCATCTACAAATTGCTGGGTAAACTTTTCGCACGATACATACAGCACCAATTTATCGGGTAGCGTTTGTTTAATTTCGTTGCCGATGGCCTGCGCCAGGTGGGTTTTGCCCAAACCAACGCCGCCGTATATCATCAGGGGATTAAATGAAGTGCCGCCCGGTTTGGCCGCTACCGCATACCCGGCTGATCGTGCCAGCCGGTTGCAATCGCCCTCCACAAAGTTGCTGAAGGTATAGTTCCTGTTTAGCTGCGGATCAACATTCAACTTTTTTAAACCCGGTATGACAAAGGGGTTTTTGATATCTTTGTTTATAGAAATGGGTATCGGCATTGACTGATTTTTTGATTCGGCACCGTTCCCGTTCGAGGGCAAATTGGTAGTGTAGGGCTTCGACGAGGATGACTGTTCAACAACTATGTTGTACTCCAAACGTCCATCGTCGCCTAATTGTTTTTTGATAGTTTTGCGGAGCAGCCCTACATAGTGTTCTTCCAACCATTCATAAAAAAACAAACTTGGAACTTGTATTGTCAAAACGCTTCCTTCCATTCTTAAAGCTTTTATCGGCTCAAACCAGGTCTTAAAACTCTGGGCTGGGATGTTGTCTTTAATAATTTGGAGGCAGCTGTTCCAGACATTAGTACAAGTTTTTTCCATGTGCATTTTATTAAAATATTGATTTCCAAGTCCCCAGCGAACTATCTGTTACCCCCGTTTCGGAACCTCGAATATTCAAAAAAAAAGGGGATAAAAAAATAAAATTTTAACTTTTTGCAGAAATAAATTTATGATAAAATAAAGCTGGGTATAGTAGTAATTTCACATAAAATATTATATTACGCGTTTTGAAGACCTTGTATATCTGATATTTAACTCACCCGATAATTTGCTTTAGGGATAAATATAAAAAGAACCCAAATAAGCCGATTTTGACTTTTCGCGTGATCGTAACCTTTGATTAATAGTTAATTTCTATTATTTAATTGGCTGCATTTTCTGTCACGGAAGTGTTAAAAATTGATTTTGGGCCGCTGCGGCGCCCAGCAATTACAAGTGGTTAAAAACGATTTCAGTATTCGCCGAACACCTGCCGCAAGGTGTCTGAAATTTCACCAAGGGTAGCATAGTTTTCCACCGCGCTGAGGATGAAGGGCATAAGGTTTTCGCTTCCTTTAGCCGCCTCATAAAGCTGCGCCATGGCGTTTCCCACAGCTTCATTGTTCCGTTCTCGTTTTAATTGTTGAAGCTTTTCCGTTTGTTGCCGCCTGATCGAATCGTCAACTCTGAACAAGTTAACGGCTGCTTCGTCCGGTTCGGTAAAACGGTTTACGCCTACCAATATGTTTTCCCCGCTTTCAACTTTGTTTTGGTATTCGTACGCCGACCGGGCGATCTCCTGCTGCATATACTCCTGCTCTATTGCTTTTACTGAGCCGCCCATCGCATCTATTTTGTCGATATACTGCTGCGCAGCCTTTTCAACTTCGTCGGTCAATGCTTCCATAAAATACGAGCCAGCCAGCGGGTCGACGGTATCCGTGGCCCCACTTTCAAAAGCGATGATCTGCTGGGTGCGTAAAGCTATTTTTGCGGCCGCTTCCGTCGGTAAGGAGAGCGCTTCATCGTAACCATTGGTGTGTAAAGACTGCGTGCCGCCCAAAACTGCCGCCAATGCCTGCGTAGTTACCCTTGCAATATTGTTCATTGGTTGCTGCGCGGTAAGGGTTGAGCCGCCTGTTTGTGTATGAAAGCGTAATTTTTGCGCGCCGGGATCGGTCGCGCCGAGGCTCCTGGTGATGTGTGCCCACATGCGCCTCGCCGCCCTGAATTTAGCAATCTCCTCGAAGAAATTATTATGGCAGTTGAAAAAGAAGGAAAGTCTTTTGGCGAAAATGTTGATATCAAGTCCTTTTTCAATCGCAGCCTTTAAATATGTTTTGCCATTGGCCAGCGTAAAGGCCAGCTCCTGCACTGCGGTGGAACCGGCCTCGCGTATATGATAGCCCGAAATTGAGATGGTATTCCACTTGGGGACTTCTATGCTGCAGTATTCAAACACGTCGGTGATCAAACGCATTGAGGCCCCGGGCGGGTAAATGTACGTGCCCCGGGCCGCGTACTCCTTTAATATATCATTTTGTACCGTGCCGGATAGCTGCCCAAGGTCTGCGCCCTGTTTTTTTGCAAGCGCGATATACATGGCCAGTAATATAGGCGCGGTTGCGTTAATGGTCATGGAAGTAGTTATGTCCTTCAGAGCAATTCCGTCAAACAACACCTCTATATCCTTTAAGGAATCTATTGCCACGCCAACTTTTCCAACCTCGCCTTCGGCCAGCGCATGATCCGAATCATAGCCGATCTGCGTGGGCAGGTCAAACGCTACCGAAAGCCCCATAGTGCCCTGGCTCAATAAATAATGATAGCGTTTGTTGGATTCTTCGGCCGTAGAAAAACCGGCGTACTGGCGCATTGTCCAGGGCTTGCCGCGGTACATATCCTTTTGGATGCCCCGCGTAAAAGGATATTGGCCCGGCAATTCATCCATATCGGATGGTTCGGTGTAAACCTCCTTTATTTCAATGCCTGATGTAGTCGTTACCTTTTTTATCACTGATTGCGCCGATTTTTTGTTATTGATTGCTCCGGCTTAGTTCGTCGATTTCACCGGTTGAATAGGCTCTTGCCAATGCTGCTTCTTTCTGACCTTCCGGAGTTCCTTAAAACAACTCTTCCAAATCCTTCCGCAGCCGTCCGGCAGCGACATCGTACGGATTATCTTCCAGTTGGCTAAGATAGCCCAAAATGGTTTTGCCCAGATCCAGGCCGGTTGCATCCGCGGGCAGCGATTTCACCGCGTTGCTCACAATATTTAAAGTATCATCCTTAATATGCTTCAAAACTGCCCAGGCTCTGCTGCTCACATAAATTTGCTGTGTAATATTGTGCTGGTATTCCGCGCGAATGTCTTCTACAATCAGGTTTTGTAACTCTAAAGCACTGTAGGTGGGTGCATTTAACCTCAACAGCATATTGGCCGGGTTTATGCGCTCGATAAATAAAACCAGGCGCTCATAGGCCTGAAGCCTTAACGGCAGGGTTTGATTGCTCAGCGTTTTTCTGAATTCAAGCAATTGTATTTTTTCGTCCCTGTCCAGGTAAGGTTTGATGAGGTAAAAGGCGACCCAAACCACTCCGACGCCGGCGATGGTATATTTTGCAAGGTCCTGCAAAAACTGAACAAGATTCATAAATTGAATGTTATCTGCCGGTCATAAGAAAACCGGGTTCAACAAAAATCTGTATTTTAACTTATATTTGTGTGGTTAAATAAAAATAAGATGAATATTGCTGTTGAAACCGCACCGGGACCGGTGTCATTTACCGAAGGCGCTGTTAAGGAATTGAAAAAATTGATGGACCAGCAGGAAATAGGTCCTGACTTTGCGCTGCGCGTAGGCGTTGAAGGCGGGGGCTGTTCAGGCATGAACTATATACTGGGATTTGACCAAAAAAAAGAAGGCGATCAGGAGTATGTGATAGATGGTATAAAAGTGTATATGCATAAGGCCCATGGGTTATACCTGGTTGGTATGGTAATAGATTTCCAGGATGGTTTAAACTCGCGCGGTTTTACCTTCAATAATCCAAATGCGGCCAGTACCTGCGGCTGCGGGTCGTCCTTCTCGGTTTAATTAATGCTGGATGCAATAGGATGACCTTTGCTGCATGTTCTAAAACATCAACACAGTTAATTAATTCTATCTTATAAGTGTTTTGCTACGGCGCATTATTTTGTGTTTCGAATCGGGGTACCTTATTATGCGCCGTCCGGAGACGCCAGATATTGAGTCTCTACATTGAAGCGTCACGTCAGTAATCTTTTTGATCCGGTAAATATCGCCCAACGCTAAAAATCAATCGCTATTTTTTGCCAGACTAGCCGGTGCCGGTGTTAAATAATTACAAAAATGTAACAAACCTTTATATCTTTTAGTCTTACCTACAATTTTTGTTTTTCACATGGCGGTAAAAACCAGCTTTAAAGAGAATGTTTCAATTGCATTGCAGGCAATAGCTGGCAACAGGCTGCGTACTTCGCTCACCTCATTGATCATTGCTATCGGAATAATGGCCCTTGTGGGGATATTAACAGCCATCGAAGGGATCAAAACCAAAGTAAATGATGCGTTTGCAGGCCTGGGCGCCAATTCTTTCACCATCGAAAACGCCAATAACGGCCTTAATTTTGGTAATGGGGGGCACGAAAAGGTTTACCCGGCTATCACCTACGAACAGGCAAGCCGCTTTAAAAAAGAGTTTGCCATGCCGGTTGTTGCCACTATCAATTTAGGCGTAACGGGTACCGCCGTAGCCAAATACGCCGACAAAAAAACAAATCCCAATATATCGGTAACCGGGTCGGACGAAAACTATATCACCACCAGCGGTAACAAATTGGCATTTGGCCGTAATTTTTCAACGGCTGAGGTGGAACGTGGCGAAAATGTGGTAATGATTGGGAACGAGATAAAAAAGCGTCTTTTTAAAAACGAAGACGCTATCGATAAATCCATATTTATAGGAAGCAACAGGTTCAGGGTGATCGGCGTTTTTGAAACCAAAGGATCGGGCATGACCTTTGGCGGCGATAAATTTTGTATTATCCCTGTGCTGGAGGCCAAACAGATCGACCCGGATACCAACCGGTCATTTACGGTTACGGTAATGGTTAAGACCCCTGCCGCGCTGCAGGCAACCATCGGCGAGGCCACTTCATTGTTCAGGAACGTGCGCGACCTGGATGTAAGAAGTGATGATGACTTTGTGATAGAAAGAAGCGATTCCTTCCAGCAGCAACTGTCGGGACAGCTAACAGGCATCACTATTGGCGGCCTGCTCATCAGCATTATAACGCTGATAGGCGCGGCCATCGGCTTAATGAATATTATGCTGGTATCCGTAACCGAACGTACGCGCGAGATCGGCTTGCGCAAGGCATTAGGCGCAACGCCCAGCATCATCCGTAAACAATTTCTCATAGAAGCGATCGTGATTTGTTTTCTCGGCGGTATTCTCGGCGTTTTGTTGGGAATGATTGTCGGCAACCTGATCGCTATCAGTATCAGCGGTTCATTTGTTGTGCCATGGGACTGGCTGGGCATAGCTATTTTGATCTGTACCCTCATCGGCCTTGTATCCGGTTTCTACCCTGCCAGCAAGGCTTCCCGGCTTGACCCCGTCGAGGCGTTGAGATATGAATGATTTCGAATTTCGAATTTTCGATTTCCGAATTGGAATTATTCGAAATCAACTGTTCCCTCGCGATCAGAGGTCAATATTGTTAAATCCGAAATGAACACATCCGAAATCGACATCAGAAATCCGAAATTAGCGCAGCATAATATTCCTCAACGGGTAATCAAACATAATCTTTTCCAGATAAGGCATTTGCAGTGCATGTTTAAGTGCTTCCGCATGTCGTAAGTGGTGCATATCGCTTGATATAAAATCAACCAATTGATTGTCGATCAGGCTTTCCGCAATTTTTTTTGATTCCCTGCCGTAATAGCCGGTAAGCGATATGGTATTGATCTGGAACAGGGCGCCCCAATCGTGAAGTGTTTTTAGCTGGTCGATCTCGAGGTAGGAGTATCTTTCCGGGTGCGCAAGTATGGGCTGATAGCCCATGTCTCTCAATCTTTGCATTACAGGTATTACATTGGGCGGCTGAGAGATGAACGAAAATTCAAACAAGACGTAATTCCCACCCAGGATCATCAGTTCGTTTCTTTTAATCCTATCCTCGAAAGTTTCGTCGAAATAATGCTCGGCTGCGGCTTCTATAGGGATATCTATGTTTTCTTTTTCCAGTTCCGCCTTCAGAATAGTTAGCGCCCCATTGATCGTTGCGGGCGTGTTACGGTAATAGTCGGCCATAATATGTGGCGTCGCTATTATTTTTTTGATTCCAAGCGACATCATTTTCCTGATGAGCGCGATAGACTCTTCTGGGTTCTTGGCGCCGTCGTCAATCCCCGGCAAAACATGTGAATGCATGTCGACCGCAATGGAGCTGTAATCAAAGGAGTTATGTTTTTTCTGTTCCTTCTTTTTAAAAATACCAAACATCGTTACCCGGCTATCATTAAAAATCTTCTTCGTTACTTTTCAAAAAGAGCAAACATGAACGTTAAGCACTTTTAGGTTTATTTCTTCGCTAAGCGGTTTGTTTAAAGCCATTTGGCATGCAAATGTAAATAATGGCGGCCAAATCCCGTCAAACTATTTTTTTGTGTGCTGTTCTCTTTCGTTTGATGGATTTAAAGCGAGTTTTGCGCCAGGTATTGTTCCCATGCCCATGCCGAAGACATCATGGCATCTATGCCCAACTCAGCCGTCCAATGCAGTTTGGCGGCCGACTTGGTAACATCCCCCCAAACCTGTTCCACGTCGCCGTCACGCCGGGGCCCTATTCCGTAATTTAATTTTACACCGGTAGCGCGCTCAAAAGCATATATAATTTCGAGTACCGTATTGCCGTTGCCGGTACCCAGGTTAAATACATCATAGCCTTTAAACGAACGGCTTTCCATCAGCTTTAAAGCCGCAATATGAGCCTTCGCCAGGTCGACCACGTGGATGTAGTCCCTTACGCAACTGCCATCGCGCGTGTTATAGTCATCGCCAAAAACGGTGATCTTGCCGCGCTTTCCAATTGCCGCCTGTGTAATAAACGGAACCAGATTTTGTGGTACGCCTATCGGCAACTCCCCAATCAGGGCCGATTCATGGGCGCCTACAGGATTAAAGTAACGCAGGGAGATCACTTTCTCCGCATCGCCTGCAACTACGCTGTCTTTCAATATTTCCTCAGCAATCTGTTTGGTATTGCCGTATGGGGATTGTGCAGGTTTTACCGGCGCATCTTCGTTAACGGGTAAATGGTCGGGCTGTCCATATACGGTGCAGCTTGATGAAAACACAAAATTAACCGCTTTGCCTTTATAAACCTTTAACAGGTTTACCAGCGAAAGCAGGTTATTATGATAGTATTTTAATGGATTTTTTACCGATTCGCCAACGGCCTTGGATGCCGCGAAATGAATGATCCCTTCCAAACCAGGTTCGTCCGCCGCGAAAGCCGCGAGTTTTTTTTCGTCGCAGAGGTCAAAATAATAAGCAGTTGGTTTAAAGCCGATTATTTTGGTGAGCTGGTCGATGATGCGGGGATTTGAGTTGGAAAGGTCATCAATGATCACAGGCTCGTAGCCGGCATTAACAAGTTCCACTACAGTATGTGAACCGATATAGCCCAATCCGCCGGTAACTAATATTTTGGACATTAACTTTTATTGAAATAGCTAAAATCTTTATGCTGTATTTCCTTTTCGGGAAGGGATTTAAAATATTCATAGGTGATCTTTAAGCCTTCGCTCCGCGACACCTTAGGCTCCCATCCTAAAATTGATCTTGCTTTGGTGATATCCGGTCTGCGTTGCTTAGGGTCGTCTGTGGGCAGCGGCAGGCTGATCAGCTTCTGGTCGGTGCCTGTCAGTTTAATGATCTCTTCACCAAACTCGCGGATGGTGATCTCGTCCGGGTTACCAATATTTACCGGCTGTGCATAGTCGCTGAACAACAGGCGGTAAATCCCTTCAATCAGGTCGTCAACATAACAAAACGACCGCGTTTGCGAGCCATCGCCAAACATGGTCAGCGATTCACCGCGCAGGGCTTGCCCTATAAAGGCAGGTAACACGCGGCCATCGTTCAGCCGCATGCGGGGGCCGTAGGTGTTAAATATCCTCACTATCCGCGTCTCCAAACCATGAAAGGTATGATACGCCATCGTGATGGCTTCCTGGAAACGTTTCGCTTCATCATAAACGCCGCGCGGGCCAACCGGGTTAACATTACCCCAGTATTCTTCGGGCTGCGGGTTTACGTTCGGATCGCCGTAAACTTCGGACGTGGAGGCGATCAGCATCCTCGCCTTTTTCGCGCGGGCTAAGCCAAGCAAATTATGAGTGCCCAGCGAGCCAACTTTTAACGTTTGGATCGGTATTTTTAAGTAATCGATGGGGCTGGCCGGCGAAGCGAAATGCAATATATAATGGAGCTCACCGGGGATATAAACAAATTTGGAAACATCATGATGGTAAAACTCAAAATTTTCCAGCTTGAATAGATGTTCTATGTTACGCAGATCGCCTGTGATCAGGTTATCCATGCCGATAACATGATAATCTTCCTTAATAAAACGATCGCAAAGATGCGAGCCTAAAAACCCGGCCGCTCCGGTTATCAATATCTTTTTTCGTTCAGCCATTATTTATTTCTTTTCTGCCAATGCTATTATAATAGTAACCGCAATCAATCATTTTTTCCAACTCATATAAATTACGACCGTCAAATATCACTTTCGTTTTTAGTCGTGATTCCAACTGGTCAAAATCCGGGGTTCTAAATACCGACCACTCTGTCACGATCAGCAATGCATCGGCGCCCTCAAGCGCTTCGTATTGGTCGCTTGCATATTTAACTTTATCGCCTATCAGGTTTTGAACATTTTTCATTGCTTCAGGGTCGAAGACAACTACCTCTGCTCCCGCTGCCACCAGGTCGTCAATGATGTATAATGCCGGCGCTTCGCGGATGTCATCGGTTTCCGGCTTGAACGCCAGCCCCCACATCGCAAACTTTTTGCCTTGTAAATCGCCCTTGTAATATTTTTTAACTTTTTCAACCAGCACCTTTTTTTGAATTTCATTAACTTTCATTACTGAATTCAAAATTCTGAAATCATACTTATTTTCTTCGGCCGACTTGGCGAGCGCCTGAACATCCTTCGGGAAGCAACTGCCGCCATAACCAATTCCTGAAAATAGGAATCGTTTTCCTATCCTCTCATCGGCGCCAATGCCTCTCCTAACCATATCAACGTCAGCGCCGACCAGCTCGCAAAGGTTGGCAATTTCATTCATAAACGAAATTTTAGTAGCCAGGAAGGAATTGGCAGCATATTTTGTAAGTTCGGATGATCGCTCATCCATAAATATTACCGGGTTGCCCTGCCGTACGTATGGTGCGTATAAATCGCCCATCAGTTTTCGCGCCCGCTCATCACAGGTGCCAACCACCACTCTATCCGGCTTCATAAAGTCCTCAACGGCAACCCCTTCACGTAAAAATTCCGGGTTTGAAACCACGGCGAAATCGACTGAAGTATTCGCCTTCATAACGGCCGTTACTTTATCGGCAGTACCCACCGGTACAGTTGATTTGGTAACAATAACCTTATATTCTGTAATCAATTTCGCAATGTCTTTAGCGGCGCCCAGCACGTAGCTTAGATCGGCCGAGCCGTCATCACCGGGCGGCGTTGGCAACGCAAGGAAGACGATCCTTGATTCGACAAGGGCTTCCCCAAGGTCGGAGGTGAAATGCAGGCGCTTTTGCAAAATGTTGCGATGAAATAGTTGCTCCAGGCCAGGCTCATATATCGGAAGCTGCCCCTCCTGCAGCATTTTTACTTTTTTTTCGTTAATATCTACGCATGTAACCTGGTTACCCGTTTCGGACAAACAGGTTCCGGTAACCAGACCTACATACCCCGTGCCTACAACAGCAATTTTCATAGAGTTAAAATAATTAGTGGATTTTACTTATTTGTTTGAAGGCCGGCAAATATCCCTGCCTTTTTTTTTAATTGTGCCTATTTTTGCGCTGCGAATTTAGCAATTCAATTTTAAAATGCTTTTACTTTACAACACTGTTATCAGGTTATATTTTGCCGCCGTATGGTCTGCCTCTTTTTTTAACCGAAAAGCCCGGCTTTGGATCAACGGCCGTAAAGTGCGGACCTTTTTACGTTTTGAGAACAGTATTTGGTTTCACTTTGCTTCGCTTGGCGAATTTGAGCAGGGCCGGCCGGTTTTAGAGGCATTAAGAGCAAAATATCCCGGCGACAAAATCGTGATCACTTTTTTTTCGCCTTCGGGATATGAAGTGCGCAAAAACACCCCGCTTGCCGACGCCGTTTATTACCTGCCCTTAGATACCCGCAAAAACGCCCGTGAATTTATCGGTACTATGCAACCCAGGCTTATTGTTTTTACAAAGTACGAATACTGGTACCACTTTTTACGCGAAGCTAGGCATCGGGACATACCGGTTTATATAATTTCGGGCATTTTTAGGCCCGGGCAGGTTTTTTTTAAGTGGTGCGGCGGCCTGCATCGTAAAATGTTAAGCTTTGTAACCCGGTTTTTTGTGCAGGACGAGCGGTCGAAACAGTTATTGGCACAAGCAGGCTTCGACAATGTTACCGTGAGCGGCGACACCCGGTTTGACCGCGTTTGGGCAAATGCCCGGCAGCCAAAGGCAATCCCCGGCCTGGCTGAATTTAAAGGCAGCCATAAAGTTTTTATCGCCGGCAGCACCTGGCCCCAGGACGAAAGGTTGATCGCCACCCTGGTTGATCGCTACCCCGAATTGAAATTTATCATCGCCCCCCACGAGGTCAGCGGGGACAAGATCGATAGCCTCATCAACCTCCTTCCTGAAGACTCAACTGCCAGGTATTCTCAAATCTCAAATCTCAAGTCTCAAATCTCAAATCTCAAAACGCTGGTGATCGATAATATCGGCATGCTGTCGTCATTATACCAATATGGAGATGTCGCCTATATAGGCGGAGGTTTTGGCGCGGGCATTCACAATACGCTGGAAGCGGCGGCTTTTGGGCTGCCGGTAATTTTTGGACCGAATTATGGCAAATTTAACGAGGCGAAAGACCTGATCGCCCTCAAAGCGGGTTTTAGTATTGCTGATGAATCCGAGCTGGCAGGGATTGCCGATACCTTGATAAATGACGAGCCATTCTGCCATGCAGCAGCAAAAAAAGCCGGAGACTATGTTGAGGAGCATACCGGCGCGACTAAAATGATTTTGGAGAATATTGTGAATTACTGAGTAGTGAATAGTAGGATTATTGTCCACTTCTTATTCACCACTCACCAAATTAGTCTTTCAAATTAAAGGCCTGTTTTACTTCGCCGTAATTCTTTAGGTTAACATGGTTTTTTACCGCAGCAGCCCATTGCGCACCTGGGATGATCACGTACCTGAACTGGTGGGCATTCGATATGGCATTGTATAGATTATTGTCATCAACAAAATCTATCCGCACATTACCGGGAGTCACCAATGACGACCATGTATCAGTATAGGTGGTACCACCTTCCTGGTAGGTCAATAGTATAGGCAATGCGCTAACCTGGTTGGTTGGCCAAACCGATGTTGTATAGCCATCCAGTTTGCCGTAAACTATCACGGTTCCTTTGTCCAAAACATCCTGTGTTATCCCTGCAGCCGCTATGTCCGTATACAAATGCCAGGTAGTAAACACGGTATCTTTGGTATACGTTGCCGGCGTAACCCAGTTGGAATAAATTACATTAGCGGTACCTTTTGCTCCGGTTGCACCAGTCGCTCCGGTTGAGCCTGTGGGTCCGGTAGCGATAGCCGGACCAATTGGCCCTTGAGGTCCTACGGCGCCATCTTTACCGCACGAAGACAAAAGCAGCGCCGCGGCTGCTAAAGCGAAGGCAAATTGTTGTTTTTTTCATAGTGATTTAACTTTTAATAAATGATTAATTATTTTAGAAGGGCCTGCATGTGCTTATTATTTGCCGACTTTCCACACCATAAAATTGAGGAAAGGCCGCCAGGAGGACATCAGGGGCATTACCTGAGCGCTAACGAGGTACTACGCGTTTTTCCGAGGGGAAAATCCGCAGGTATTTTGCGTGCCACTATTGATGCACTTTTAACTTAAAAGCATAAAGGGGCGGCGCCGCCACGTGCATAATAATATCGCCATTGATGTAAAAATTGTTAATGAGTTTTATATTTGGCATTGCTGCCCCATATTAACCTTCGACAAAACCAATTTGATCATCGTCATTTCCATAACGCTGTTTTTTATGGTGCTTCGGTTTACCGTGACGCTCTTTAATTTCATTTCGAACCCTAAACTAACGCGCGTTAATAAACATTACCAGGACCTGGTTTCCATATTGATACCAGCCAGGAACGAAGAGGAAAACATCGTAGTGCTGCTCGAATCCATCCGGCAGCAGGATTATATGAATTACGAGGTGATCATTTACGATGATGATTCCTCCGATAGAACTTATGCGGTTTGTTCATCGCTGGCAGCGGCCGATAGCCGTATCCGGGTGATCAAAGGCGGCGAATTGCCGCCGGAATGGCTGGGCAAAAATCACGCTTGCCACCAATTGGCTAAAAATGCCGGGGGTAGTTACTTTTTATTTATCGATGCCGATGAGCGGGTTTCGCTGGGCCTCATCAATAGCGCTGTACACCGGACGAAAGCGTATAACCTGTCCCTTTTGAGCCTTTTTGCTAACCAGGACATGAAAACTCCCGGTGAAAAAGCAACCGTCCCGCTGTTGCATTACCTTTTGTTCAATTTGCTGCCCATTCGCCTGGTGCTGCTCACTAAAAGTCCTGCAATTGCCACGGCCTGCGGGCAATTCATGTTTTTTGATGCTGACGCCTACCGCGAAAATCATTGGCATAGCCTGGTGAAGGATAAAATAGTGGAAGATGCCGAGATTATGCGGCAGGTTAAAACCAAAGGCCATCGCGGCGAGGTTTTGCTGGCTAACGGGATGATACATTGCCGCATGTACAAACATTACCGCCAGGCGATCGACGGGTTCAGCAAAAATGCGCTGGCTGTATTTAACGACAGCATTGCCGGTTTACTGGTTTATATTTTATTGATGATCGGCGGGCCGATGATCGTGCTGATGACGCTCAACCCCAGCCTGATCTTCTTTATGGCCGGTTTAATAGCGCTGAGCCGTGTGATGATTTCCCTTGGATCGGGGCAAAGTGTTTTTTACAATCTCATATTGCACCCCGTGCAGATGTTCAATTTAATGCTCATCGCTTTTTTGTCTATCCAGAAGTCGCTTACGCGGACGAATACCTGGAAAGGCAGGGCGGTTTGAGTGCGAAAAAGTCCGAAAGTCAGCAAAGTCCGAAAGTCCGAAAGAAGCTGCAACTTACGAGTTGGCAAAAACGCCTTAGTTATATGCCAATTACGCCAACCAAACACTAATGAACTAATGAACAAATTAGTTAATTTTGCATCGCAATGGGCGAATATAAGCTACAGGTGACTATTGACCAGGATTCAGGCTTCTGCTTTGGAGTGGTTTATGCCATTGATATGGCCGAAGAGATACTGGAGCAGGACGGCTACCTGTATTGCCTGGGCGATATTGTGCATAATGACGAAGAGGTGGAGCGCCTGAAAGCAAAAGGCCTGCGCATCATCGAGCATAAGGACCTGCAAAACCTAAGTAATGAGAAGGTGCTGATCCGCGCGCATGGCGAGGCCCCGGATACTTACCGCACCGCGTTAGAGAATAATATTACGCTGATAGATGCCTCGTGCCCTGTGGTGTTAAAGCTGCAAAACCGTATCAAAACTTCTTTCGATTCGAACGAGAAGATCCTGATCTTCGGTAAACACGGCCATGCCGAAGTGGTGGGCCTTTCCGGTCAAACCAATGGCGAAGCCCTCGTTTTCCAGGATATTGCCGAACTGGATGACGTTGAACTGCCGGAAAACATTACGCTGTACAGTCAGACCACCAAAAGCACCGAGAAATTTTACCACATAAAAGAACAGCTGATCCAGCGCGGGTACCAGCTAAAGGCCAATGATACCATCTGCCGCCAGGTCTCCAATCGCGACCTTGACCTGCCCAAATTTGTAAGCAAGTTTGATAAGATCGTATTCGTATCCGGCCGGAAATCATCAAACGGCAAGGTTTTGTACGAAGTTTGTCTGAAACATAACCCCAACACTTATTTTATATCTTCGACATCTGAACTTAAAAAGGAAATGTTTTCGCCAGGCGATAAGGTGGGCATAGCGGGCGCTACTTCTTCCCCCATGTGGCTGATGCAGGAAGTCAAAGCCGAGCTGGAAAGGTATTGAGGAAGTTCGAAAGTCCGCTGGGAGGGGCTTCCCGTTTTTTTCTTACGTCCGGTACACAAACTAATCTTCAATCTCTATTCTCTAATCACTATTTTTGCTGCGCAAAAATTTTATGGCTAAAAAAGGAGTTTTACTGGTCAACCTGGGTACGCCGGACAGTCCTGAAACAAAGGACGTACGCCGCTACCTGGACGAGTTTTTAATGGACCCAAGGGTGATCGATATCAGCCCGGTATCCAGGACGCTGTTGGTGAAAGGCATTATCGTACCGTTCCGGAGCCCGAAATCAGCAAAACTTTACAAGCATATCTGGAGCGACAAAACCGGGTCGCCGCTGCTGCATTACAGTAAGCTGCAACATAAGCATTTGCAGGAACGGCTTGGCGATGAGTATATGGTGGAACTGGCCATGCGTTATCAAAGCCCGTCGATCCCGGCGGCTTTGGCCAGGCTCAAGGAGGCATTGGTTGAAAGCATACAGGTGATCGCGCTTTTCCCGCAGTATGCGTCAGCAAGCACCGGCTCGGTACATGAAAAGGTGATGGAAATTGTAGGCAAGTGGCCAACCATTCCTTCCATTTCGTTTGCCAACTCGTTTCATGATAATGAGCTGATGATCCAAACGTTTGCCGATAACGCCAAAAAGCACAAGCCTGAAACTTACGACCATATCCTGTTCAGCTTTCACGGGCTTCCGCAGCGGCAACTGATCAAATGCGACCATACCGGCAAATATTGCCTCAAAGTTGATAACTGCTGCAATACCCTGAACGATACCAATAAATTTTGCTATTCGGCGCAATCGTATGATACCGCGCGGCTGATTGCCGAAAAACTGGATATCCCGAAAGAAAAATACAGCATATGCTTTCAATCGCGCCTTGGTAAGGACCCCTGGGTACAGCCTTATACCAGCGAGGTGGTGGCCAAACTGGCCAATGAAGGTAAAAAACGCCTGCTGGTGTTCTGCCCGGCCTTTGTTGCCGACTGCCTGGAAACCGTTTACGAATTAACCGAAGAGTACGGCGCGGAATTTAAAGCCCTTGGCGGCGAGCACATCCAACTGGTGGAAAGCCTGAACGATGCGCCCACATGGATAGATGCGCTGGAGCAGATGGTGAGGGGGAAATAATTTAAAGCCACTATTGATCTCTTTTCCTGGTAGCTTTAAAATCAGGCTTGAAAATAATTTATCGCATTTATGGAAATTTGAGGCAATTTCCATCTTATTACCGGTTATAAAACACTAAATTAATACCGGGATGATCAAATCTGTTTCTTTATATCGCAAAGGCCGGAAATTACTTACGGCCATACTATGTTGTTTGCCTGGTTTGGTTTTCGCCCAAAATCCTAAAAACTTTGCAAAAGATAATGCCGGCAATTGCGGTTGCCCGGTTATCACTTATAAAGATCAGCCGCCGCAATTCTATCCGGCATTAGCAGGCGATATTTCCTATACCACGTTTCAAAAGTTTAGCCAGTGGAAATTACCGAATGGCATTAAGAGTTTCGAATTGCTTTTTGTAAAGGACGGATGGTCTTCGGGCAACGGTGATGATTTTTTTAAAAAATTAACCGTTATATCGCCCCACGATCCTATAAAAATTGTACATCCGGATGGAACCTTCACCGTCAACCTTACGCCTTGTGCAGATGAAAATCACCACTATGTTTTGCCCCTGAGCGTGACCTATAAACCACCTGTTGCCGGTGAGATCAGGGATTTTGACTATAGCAAATTTGAAAACACCACACTGGGATACGTGCACCTGTTTATGCAAATGTCAGGTCAGCGGCCCGACCAGATGATCCGGCTCGCATTTAAGGAATGTGCGCGGAGTTACGACCTGATTGGCGTAAACCAGGCCATATCTAAAATAAATGAGGTCTATCAAACAGGGATACCGCTGGCTACTGAAAAAAATTACGGGGACCCACTGATGGTTTCAGGCGTGATGGATTCCCTGGTTTCAAAAAAGCTAAGGCAGGAGCGGGTTTTAACTACTGGTTTTATTCTTTCGGAACCAGGCACACATCCACCAACTTATGACGAGAAAAATCGGTTGGAATTATTGTTTCAGCATCAGCTTTCATCAAGTGCCTTTGAACTGTTTAACCCCCGCAATTTTCTGCCTTATTTTCGTGTGGAAATAAAGAACAGTCGGGCTGCAGTGGTGGAAATCTCCTCTAAAATCTTGTCCCCTGCTACTAAGAACGGGAAAAACCGTCCACCCTATGATGAGATACGGATGTGGTTATGCTCCGCAGTTGTTTACAACGAACGGATGTTAAGAGTCGACTGCGGATCGGATGTTTGCCTGCAGCCCTCGGTGATTGCCGGCACTACTGTTGGTATCGATTTTGACGGCGCTTTTTTATTTCCCGAACAACAGTTTGCGATGGATGGATATGACTACACGCCTTATCCGCAATTTGCTAAGGACACCAACGCAGTAAAAGCATACTCTCCAAAAAGGTGGACCTTGTACGACACAGTTTTTACCCATTTCACCGGGCTGGTAGTAAACGAAGCCCGTTTCACACTGCCCAATGGCAAAGCCAATTTGTTGTTTAAAGGCCAAAACGTCATCATCAATAATCGCGTAATTGCCGGCTGCCTGGTTGCTGATCTTTCGCCGGATAATGCAGAAAAAGTGTTGCTGAACCAGGCTGACGGTAAAGGCACAAGTATGGCTATTGGCGACCTGCTGCTGGTATTAAAAAAGGCCGGTGTGAAGGATTTTATTACCAAAACTGAGAAAAAGCAACTGCGCGTATATTTTAAAAAGGTTGCGGGTTAGCTATTAATATATCAGGTCCATTACTTAAGTACACCCTGACATTTTCGCCGCACCTAAATCCTCTCCAAAGCAGAGGACTTCGATGCAAAGTAGAATATTTTCTGAACTTAAAGCCCCTCTCCTTTGGGGAGGGGTTGGGGTGGGGCGAAAAACGGCAGTTAAGACTATGCGACAATGCCTAATATACCTCGACCACCTTATTGTCCACGCAATTAATAAAAGTGTATTTGCAGGGGTAAATTACCTTGCCGGTGTAATCAATCAGCCCCATCAGTTTATCTTTTTTTATCAGGATCTTTTCCCTTCCGCAGTTTGTTACCTCGTCATACTCCACCGGCAAAATTATTTTACCGGTTTCATCAATAACGCCCATCCTCCGGTTCTTCGTAACGAAAAATACGTTTTGCATATAGGATGTTATATAATCATAGCCGACGGGGATAATCTCATTCCCTTGCAAATTAAAGGCGCCATATTTGTCACCTGTCTTCACAATAAAACATTTGCCAGCAAGATTAACCTGCTGATATTTAATTGGAACAATTGCCTTTTGCTGCCAGTTAAGCACCCCGGCATACCCGTCCTGGTTTACAATTACGCCGTTATCATTCACATCTCCCAAACGCCAGTTTTTCACGGCAATCAAAACGTTTCCGGCCTCGTCTGCAATACCCTCGCTTTGTTTGGAGAAAACTAAATAAAGTGGCTTTTTTAGCCCCGACACAGTAAAAATTTGATCGTATAACTCGGGCACTAAAATTTTACCGGTAAAATCAGCAATGCCGCACAAACCGTTGTCCTTTACCAACAAAACCTTTGCAACCTCATTGGAATAACGTACAAAAGGCTCCGCGTGGCTAAACTTAAACGGCAAAAACTGTTTGCCGGTAGTATCTGCCATTCCCATCTTTCCGTCGCGTGTAAGATAATATACCTTCAGTGTATTATACCTGTCGAAAGTTACGTTGCTACAGGTCAATGGCAGTATGACCTTGCCCGAATGGTTTATTAAACCAAATAGTCCGCCTTTAGACACTATCCATAAAGCGCCATAGCCATAAATAACTTTATCATATTTGCAGGGAACCACCTCGATACCGTTGCTGTTAACCAGGCCCTGTTTACCGGCTATTGTTACCATCGCATACCCCAGGCCCATTGCTCCGGCTGCATCATATTTAACCGGTGTAAGTTGCTTGCCATTATAGCCATAATATCCCCATTTGCCCTTTAGCCTTACTGCAATACTTTCACCACTTACGGTCCCGTTCATTTCATCAAGGCGAACTTCGTCATACTTAGCCGGCACTATTACTTTTGCTCTTTCATTGATCAGGCCATACTTCCCTTTCTTTGTCACTTTTAGAAAACCGGCTTCTTCGTATTTAATCGCATCATACGGGCCGGGCGTTAATTCACGGCCTTCGTTATCCAATAGGTCCCACAAGTCGCCCCGGCGTACCTTAATAATTGGAGGATAGTTATTCAGATACGACATCTCGTCGTACACCGCTTTGGTCACTTCATCGCCGGCAGAATCCAGCAAACCAAATTTTTCATCCTGCTGATATATTAAATCCTGTATGAAATCGTAATGGACAAAGTCGCGCTTTTTTTTGTTATAAATTATAAAGCCTTTTTCATCGCCCATGTCCCATACATGGTTGGTTATATAACGTCTGCGCGAATAATCCGATTTTCGAATACCGACCGAATCAAAAACGGCGGTGCTGTCGTTGTTGGAAATAAGGTAGCCGGAACCAAATGGTTGGATAGTATGATTACCAAACGGAATAACAAAAGTTCCAGTTTTATTTATTACACCTGATTTGATGGCATCGATTTGTTGATTACCGGAATCTACCAGGAAACGTATTGAATCGATTGCAGTAATGCGGCTGTATTTAATAGGGATCAAAACCTTATTGGAAGTGGAAATTACCCCAACTTTTTTATTTTGAACCGCGATGGCAAGATTGGGGCTGCTCAATTGTACGTTATCATATAGCGGAGGTACCAATTGCTTGCCGGCTGCATCAACAATACCATATTTTCCAGCGAGAGCAAAAGGGGCTACACCTTGCTTAAAGATGCCGATCCAGTCAAACGTTGGCGGTAATATTTCTTTCCCGGTCGAGTCGATAACGGCCCATTTATCAGTCTGGTTGACACCGGTTTTAACACCCAGGTAATTATTAAATGATATCTTACGTATTGGCAAAAGATACCATCTAAACGGAGGCGTGCCCACGTCATCCGTACTTTCTGCAACTCGCGGCGGGTTGGTGGCATAACGGGTATATCTGCCAAAAGGCACAATCGTCCGGTTGCCGGCGTCAACAAGGCTGATACCTTGTGATTGTATATAACGTGTTTTAATAAAGAGGCCATTGGTGAACATGGTAATGTATTGCCGGGCAAAAGGAATAACCAGTTGCCCGCTGCGATTAATTACACCCAAATTCCCCGCCGTATCGTACGCAATGGCCAGTTTGCCTTCAAAATTACTGCAGTTAGTATAAATAGGTCGGATAACTATCTTCCCGGTGGTGTCGATAAACCCAACGCGATTGGTTTCCCCATTATTCGGGTCGGCACCCTTTATCATAAATGCCCCCAAACCACTTGCAAAAGGCTGGGTTATAATGCGCCGGTCCGAAGCGTTAAACGTGTGATATTCTTCATCATAAACACCGCGAAGCGTTTTTTGCGCCTGCGAGCCTGCTGCATTTAAAAGCAGCACCACGAAAATTATCCACTTATACGGCATAGCCAATAAATTACGAAACATAATGATTATTTATTGCATAGATGCAGTTAATGGCCAAAATCCATAAGAGGCGGATGATACCAGTGTTTTTTAAATTTTTACGACCATTACTTCTTGTTCACTCAAGATTTTTGCCCCATTGTCAGAAACTGCCCCTCTCAAACTTTCGGTCCCGATAGCTATCGGGATTCCAATCTTCCGGACTTTCGGACTTTTCGGACTTTCGGACTTTCGGACTTTTCACACTAATAAATCTCCACAACTTTGCCATCCACGCAATTTATAACAGTGTATTTGCAGGGATAAATTACCTTCCCTTTGTAATCGATCATACCATAAACATTATCCCTGGTTATCACGATGTTCTCACTTCCGCAGGGTTCCAGCTTATCATAAACCACCGGCAGAATTATTTTCCCGGTGTTATCGGCCACGCCCATTTTATTGTCTTTCGTCAGGAAGTAAGTGTTTTTCGTCATATAAGCCGATATATAATTGTAAGCGATGGGGATAATGGGCTTGCCTTTTAGATCCAGCACGCCAACTTTCCCCTTTAACCTTACGATATACCCTGCTTTGCTTTGCTCCACGCTTTCATAAATAAAAGGGACGATGGTACGCTGTTTCCAGTCCATCACCCCGAAAAGCTGGCCCTTGCCTACAACGAGCGGATGGTCGCCGAATCCAGACAAATAAGTATAAATGCACGGGATGATTATTTTGCCATGGTCATCGGCTATGCCCTCCTTTCTATCCTGTGTTATTTTATATAGTCCCGGTAAACTGTAGTCAAACGGCATTACATTATCGTAAATCGGGGGCAGGATAACCTTGCCGTCTTCACCCGCCAGGCCGCGCTTATTGTTCCGGAATATCCAATACCGGTTTTTCGACGTATCGTTCAGCATGGCGACATTGGTATATAAAACCGGCACAATTATTTTGCCGGTGCTATCCGCCACGCCCACGAGCCCGTTGTTTTTGACCAGGAGCTTACCCTGAGGTTTTAAGTAGTAGGTTAATGAAGTAGCGCTATCATATATAAAAGGCAAAAACAGCTTACCTGAAGCAGCGTCGATCATCCCTGTTTTCCCGTTGCGTATGAGGATATAAATCGGCCGGCGAACGCGCCACCCCAGGGTTATTGAACTGCAAACCACGGGCATTATAACTTTTCCGTCGCGGTTTATCAAACCGTATAACTTGTTTGCGCCAACCCGGATCAATGGCCCGGAGAATACCTCATCGTACTTACAAGGTACAATTTCAACGCCTTTATAGTTAACAATCCCCCATTTGTTATTAAACATCACCTCGCCCAGGCCGTCCTTAAATGGTTTAACCAATTCGTACTTTAGCGGCATAATTTGCCGGCCGTTAAAGCTGTACCAGGTTTGTTTATTTCCAAGTGAAACGATAATAAAATCGCTGTTATATTGGTCGATATTTATCCGGTCATATATAGCCGGTACAATCACTTTACCCTCCATATTTAGTAAGCCGCACTTTCCGTTCTTTTTTACCCTGTAAAAAGACATTCCCTCCGGCACAATCTCGTCATACGGGCCGTCTGCCATTTCCTTGCCTTTACCGTCGACAATAACCCATTTACTATCACGCTGTGCCGCAACCATAATCGCGGTACCGTTATACCGGTCCAAAAACCAAAACTTGTCGTACACTGCTTTGGTCACCTCTTCGCCCGCCGAATCCAGCCGGCCCCACTTTTGGCCCTCTTTGTAAAATAAACGATCGACGACCTCGTAATGAACAAAATCGTGTGTTCGCTTTTTATAAACAAGAAAGCCCTGGTTATCACCCAGCCAGCATACCGGGTAGCTCACATTGCAATGAGCAGCATAAGCCGTTTTACGAACGCCGGCTGAATCAAAAAATGCTGCACTATCGCTTCTTTTAAAAACCAGGTAGCCCGTACCGAAAGGCTGTATAGATTGATTTTCGACAGGAATGATGATACGCCCGCTTTTATTTATTACGCCGAATTTGGCTGTGATAACAGGAAAATAGCGCTTTCCATGATCGCCAAAGGTGTCATAGCGTCTTTCTGTACCGGTGTCGACCAGGAAAGCTCCCCCGCCGATGGCCCTGATCCTGTCATACTCAACAGGAATAATTATCTTGTTATTAATGGAGACAACGCCCGACTTTTTGTTTTGCATAGCAATGGCGGAGCCACTGTCGCTTAATGCGATATTGTCGTAATTTGGCCTGATAACTGCATCACCGGCGGTATCGGTTATGCCGCATCTATTGTTGAGTGAAAACGGGGCCAGTCCTTTAATAAAAGGGCCGATGGCATCAAACTTTGGCGGGATAATTTCCTTTCCATCCCGGGTAACCGCACCCCATTTGGCTGTTTTACCTGTGCCGGATTGAACCGTGATATATTTATCAAACGCCAGGCGGTAAAACTGCATCGGGTACCAGCCGAACTCCCTGCGCCTGCCTCCCCCGTCATCACCTTCCTCGGTTACTTCGTATCCATACAGCGGCGGCCAATAGCGTTCACAAGCGGTGTATTTTCCAAACGGCACGATCGTCCTGCCGTTTGTATCGACCAGGCTGATATCAGAATACCTGGATATCAGGTAAAGGCCGTTGGTACACCATTCAATTTCCTGCCTGGCAAACGGAATGATTATTTGCCCGTTGCGGCCTATTGCCGCCCTTTTTCCACTTGTATCCATTACCAGCGCCAGGCCCATGTTAAAATCGCTGCAATTGGCGTAAAAAGGCTTGATAATTATTTTCCCGGCGGTATCTATAAAACCAACCCTGTTGGTCTTCCATTCATAGGGGTTTGCACCTTTTATCATAAAGGCCGCCAGGTTGTTTACAAAGGACCTTACAATAATATTAGCGTCCCCGCATATAAACAGATGCGCATCGGCATCATACTTGCCATCAAGCTTTTTTTGCCCGAAAAGGTTTAAGCCAAATAAAAGAAAAAGGAGCAAAATGATTGATCGATGCCGCATGCCGGAAGAAATTATAGGTATTTTATTACCTATGATGCCGGTAATATCCGGATTCCATAAGTAAAATACAGAATTAAATTTCAACCTGCCGGCTTTGCTGCGCCCAGGTAGCTATGCAGCATTCATTATACCACTAAAATCACATTTTAAAGGGTAACATTTGACCGATATTTGAGCATGGTGCGGCACTTTCGGCTACTTATTATAGTTAGCGGCTGCATATACGCCAAGATATGAAAAAGTTGGTCTATTTGTTACTGGTATTTGTGGGTATGCAGGCGGACGCTCAAAAAAGCCGCGTCGATTCATTACAGGCTTTGCCCCGCACACTTTTCACCAGTGGTAATATTTTAAACTGCACTTTACTGGGCTATCGCCGCGCCTACGAGTACCGTTTTTTGTTCGCGGGGAATAAAAAACCCTTTGAGGCCTCACTAAAACACGAAGTGACCGCCATGGACGGATATGCAATGATGATGGAGGCAGAGTCATTTAACAAAATGTGGGATTACTCAAAAGACGTGGCTTCCTCTTTACAAAATTGGATATTTGACATCATCCCATCGCGGGACACTTTTAATTTTGATAAATGGGTTGAGGGAATTAATCCGAACGGTGAAACAGACCGGATGTTTGTTACATTGCCGGGCGGCCGGTTTTCGATCTTCAAAGAACTGGACACCGCCCAATACAAGCACTGGAAAATCTCGGTCGGTGGGAAACCAATGGCCTGCGATTCGACATGGATCGATCATGCCGACCTTTCAGTGAATTGCGACCCCAGTGTTAAACAGGATATCGGTTACACCAACTACAACATCCACCTGGTAATTTATAATTTTTCGGGTCCGAAAGTAGTTATGGGTATTGCGCGCTGGGGCGACCTGTTTTTCCCTTTTTATTATGGATACCGCGATAAAAAGGAGCCGCAATTCAGGCTTGCCAGCATTCAGATCGGCTTTAACTGATAACTTGTTTAGACAACCGCCATGATCCGCAAAAATTACCGAATGATTTCAACGCGGGTTTGGATGCGTTGATCAAGAAAGCGTACCAATCCCGTCAACAAAATAAATCCGCAGTTCCGCTGATTATTAATACCTTGCGCTTTGGTAAAGTGCATAGCTAATGAAGACAGAAAAAATAGCCGTTTTAATTGACGGAGATAACGCCCAGGCTAAATTGCTGAAGGCGATAATGGAGGAGGTGGCCAAGTACGGCAAGGTGACCATACGGCGGATTTACGGCGACTGGACACAAACGCGCATGAACAGCTGGAAGGACCTGCTGAATGAGCTGAGCTTTACGCCGATACAAAAATTCAGCTACACTACGGGCAAAAATTCAACCGATAGCGCATTGATCATCGATGCGATGGATATTTTGCATAGCGGCGTTACAGATGGGTTTTGCATTGTCTCGAGCGACAGCGACTATACCGGGCTGGCCAAAAGGATAAGGGAAGAAGGCGTATTTGTGATGGGCGTGGGCGAAAAGAAGACGCCGGCGGCGTTTGTACGCTCGTGCGAGGTGTTTACTTTTTACGAGAATATTGTACAGGAGCCTATACTGGAAAAAGCGATCACCACACCAAAAGCAAAGAAAGAAGTTTCGAAACCGGAAGCGCCCAAGTTCCCGCCTGTGGACCTGAGGCTGATCGATAAGGCCTATTTTATGTCGAACACGGAAGACGCCGGCATATTTGTTTCGTCGCTGGGCACCAACCTGCGTAAGATTGATTCCAGTTTCGACCCGCGCGCACATGGGTTTGCCAACCTAACCCGGCTGCTGGAAAGTTTGCCTGAATACGAGATCAGCCGTGTGGAAAGCGGTGGGTTTACGCACCCGTTTGCGAAGCGGGCTAAAAGGGTGTAATAATAGCTGACGGCCCTGCCTGTAAAAGGAGTGCGAAATAAGTGTCAATAAGCCTGCACCCGCGACAGTGCCACAGAAATGACCACTATTATTGCCGTCCCCACCGCTATAATGCTGCCGATTAAAATGCCGTGACCGGTGGGGTTTTCCCTTTGGTGATAAGCACGGTTGTATGCCTCGTAACGGTACGTTTGAACATAAGAAGAATCGTTCAGCATGGCCGGGTTAGAACCTGTAGCGGCGGAAGGTTTAAAATAGTCGGACGTTTCGGGAAAATGCTCTGTTTTAAAACGAGTTAACATCACTTTGCTGAAACTGAAGTTTTTGGCGTCGCTTTGCGCAGCCTGCTGGCTTGGCGTATTATAAACCGTCTGCGGCTGGCCCGGCGGATTATGATTCGGTGGCAGCAGGGTCGGGAAGCCGGGAAAGTCTTGTTGATCCAGGGCAACATCATAGGCCGAAGCCCTGTACGTTTTCACAAACAGCGAATCGTTTGTAAGTGCCGCCGGGATGCGGTTGTTAGGTTTAAAATAATCGGACGTTGACGGAAAGTGCTCCCGTCTGAATTTTGCCAGGTCCGTACGATGCAGCCGGAACCCTGATGCATAGCGGTGTGCGGCGTTGATCACTTCCAACGAGTCCTGGCTGGTTTTTTTCTGGGCCTTAACAACCTGTGTAGAAGAGATACAAACTATAAGTAATAATGGGAAAACCTTTTTCATTTTTGATAAGTGTGGGTTGACTATTGCAGGGCATTTTATTGCACTTAATAAAAATACGGTTTAGCAAGGTGAAACGCTACAGCGTTGCAATGAAACCAAATTTTTACCCGATTTTGTTTCCTGTTCGCCGTGTTTTTTCCGCCTCCTGCCGACAGGGTATTGGAAAATGAAACCGGGTGAATTAGTTTTAGTCCCATTCATTTTCTATCAGATAACAATTAACGGCATGAAATATAAAGGCATTACGTACGATGTTGGGACGGAATATTCCCCAGGCCATTCTACCGTAGATGAACTAACTGCCGAAAAACTCACCTGTGATTTTTCGGCAATAAAAAATGAACTTCATTGCAATTCGGTCCGGCTTTATGGTAAAGATATTGGCAGGTTGAGCCTTGCTGCAGATATTGCGCTTAAAACCGGCCTGCACGTCTGGTTTTCTCCAAGATTGATCGATGCGGGAATTGCAGGCACTCTTGCTTATTTGCAAAACGCAGCAAAGGCCGCCCAGCTTTTACAAGAGAAATACTCCGGGCAGGAGATCGTATTCATTATTGCAGGCGAGGCCACAATTGATATCGCGGGATTTGTTGAGGGGGATAATTTACACCAAAGGATTAAAAACCTGATGAAGCCGGCGTTCTTTATCAAAAACGCATTGGGTATAAAACCGGGCTTTCAAAAACAATTCGATCGTTTTTTAACAGACGCGGCTGCGGTTGTTAAAAATGAATTTAAAGGCAAAATAACTTACGCCAGCGCAATGTGGGAAAGAGTTGACTGGACTTTGTTTGATTTTGTTGCGATGAATCTTTATAAAGCCTCGTTCAATGCCTCTACCTTCAATAAAACGCTGAAATCATTGTTTGCAAAACAAAAACCGGTTATCATTACCGAATTTGGCTGCTGCAGTTATAATGGCGCTGATAAAAAAGGCCCGGCGGGGTATTTCGTTTTGAATACAGCAGTTTATCCGCCCGTTTTTAACGAGCCATGCACCCGTAATGAGCAGGTACAAGCTGATTATATAACCAGTTTATTAAAAACTTATGACGAATTTTTAGTTGAAGGAACATTTGTTTTCGATTTTCAAACACCAAAACTCCCCCATAACCTCGACCCGGCAATCGATTATGATATGGCCAGTTTCAGCATAGTCAAAACCATGGAAAATGGAAGCTGGCAGCCTAAGCAATCATTTGACGCGGTGGCTGAATATTATAAGGACTGAAAAGCAAAAATGCCGCCTTATCGGGCAAATTTTTCATACTCTCCACCCATTTTCTGACGGAAATCAGCCCTATTGCTATGCATGCATAAAATACATACCGAATACCGTTTTAAACTTTAGTCTATTTGTCTAAACTTTTTATTTGGAAAAATCAACAGAAACAATTCCTTTATTCTGTTTGGCGCATGCAAAGAAAATATTATTCTAATTTAAAATATGCGCTTTGTTGCTTGCTATTCTTTTATGCTATCTCTACCTTGTTCATCACAATATTATAAACTAAGTAATTAATGTTATTGCCCGAACGTTTTTATATAACACCACGGCAATAAGGTATAAAATATGAGCACTCCCACTGAAACACTTGAGGCAGTTGAATTAAATCGTTATAGCAAAACGTTAACGCAGGACCCTACGCAGCCCGCCGCACAGGCCATGCTTTACGGCATCGGTTTGACCGACGAGGATCTGAAAAAAGCACAGGTAGGTGTAGTCAGCATGGGTTATGACGGCAATACCTGTAACATGCACCTGAACGACCTGGCCAAACTGGTAAAACAGGGTGTATGGGAAGAAAACCTGGTGGGCCTGATCTTTCATACCATCGGCGTAAGTGATGGTATGAGCATGGGTACCGACGGCATGCGCTACTCGCTGGTAAGCCGTGATGTAATTGCCGATTCGATCGAAGCGGTTTGCGGTGCACAGTATTATGATGCGCTGATAGCATTACCTGGCTGCGATAAAAACATGCCCGGCTCGGTTATGGCGATGGGCAGGTTAAACCGGCCTTCGATCATGATCTACGGCGGCACCATTAAACCCGGTCATTATAAAGGAGAAGATTTAAATATTGTTTCGGCCTTTGAGGCTTTGGGGCAAAAGATCGCCGGGAATATTACACCGGAAGATTTTATGGGCGTGGTAAAAAATGCCTGCCCGGGCGCAGGGGCTTGCGGCGGTATCTATACGGCCAATACCATGGCTTCTGCCATCGAAGCGTTGGGGATGAGCTTACCGTTTTCGTCTTCGAACCCAGCGACGAGCGAGGAAAAGAAAGCCGAATGCCTGGCTGCCGGGAAAGCGATAAAAATATTATTGGAAAAAGACATCAAACCATCCGACATCATGACCCGCGAGGCATTTGAAAATGCCGTTGCACTGGTTATGGTTTTGGGCGGATCGACCAATGCGGTACTGCACCTTATCGCGATAGCAAAAAGCATTGGCGTGCCATTAACACAGGACGATTTCCAGGAGATCAGCAACCGCATACCTGTTTTGGTGGATATGAAGCCAAGCGGAAAATACATGATGGAAGACCTGCACAAGGTTGGCGGCGTACCGGCGGTAATGAAGTATATGCTGAAAAAAGGCTGGCTGCATGGCAACTGTTTAACGGTAACCGGCAAAACCATTGCCGAAAATATGGAGAGTATTCCCGACCTGGATTTTGACGAGCAAAAGGTTGTTTTCCCGGCAGAAAACCCGATAAAAGCGACCGGCCACCTGCAGATATTATACGGCAACTTAGCCGAAGGCGGCAGCGTTGCCAAAATTACCGGCAAAGAGGGCACACGCTTTGAAGGCCCTGCAAGGGTGTTCGATGGTGAGTTTGATCTGATCAACGGCATACAAAGTGGCCGCGTTAAAGCAGGCGACGTAGTGGTGATCCGCAACATCGGCCCAAAAGGCGCTCCGGGTATGCCCGAGATGCTGAAGCCTACAGGCGCCATATTCGGCGCAGGATTGGGCGCTTCAGTTGCTTTAATTACAGATGGCAGGTTTTCGGGCGGAACGCATGGCTTCGTCGTCGGTCACATCACTCCTGAAGCATATGATGGCGGAACGATCGCACTGGTGAAGGATAACGACCTGATCGAGATCGACGCGATAAACCGCACCATGACGCTAAAGGTGAGTGATGAAGAAATTGCCGCACGCCGCGCCCAATGGGTACAGCCAGCGCTGAAAGCTAAAGGCGGCCTGCTTTATAAATACGCTAAGCAGGTAAGCACGGCAGCTGAGGGGTGTGTGACCGACCTTTAACCCCTTAGCCCCCTAAAGGGGGGACAGGAGTTGGAAGCAAAAGATTATAAATAGAATCTTAAATCCGAATTCGAATCCCGATAGTTATCGGGACCGAATTCCGAAATAAATAAAGATATGGAAGCTGTACAAGAGACGACCAGCACAAAAGATATCGCTGAAATTGCCAAAGAACCGGTTGAAGCAAGAGAGCTTACAGGCTCTCAAGCTTTGTTGGACGCGTTGGTGATTGAGGGCGTGGATACTATATTCGGGTATCCGGGTGGCGCTATTATGCCCATCTACGATGCCCTATTTGACTACGGAGATAAATTGAACCATATACTGGTGCGCCACGAGCAGGGTGGTATCCATGCTGGCCAGGGTTATGCGCGTACTTCCGGTAAAGTGGGTGTGGTATTCGCCACCAGCGGACCGGGTGCAACCAACCTGGTAACCGGGTTGGCGGACGCGCAGATCGACAGCACACCGCTGGTGTGCATCACCGGCCAGGTATTCGCCCATTTACTGGGTACCGATGCATTCCAGGAAACAGATGTGATCAATATTACCACCCCGGTTACCAAGTGGAACTACCAGGTAACCGATGCGAATGAGATCCCCGAAGTAATTGCAAAGGCCTTTTATATTGCCCGCAGCGGCAGGCCAGGCCCGGTTTTGGTGGACATTACCAAAAACGCACAGGTACAAAAATTCAACTACAAAGGCTATACGCCGTGTAACCATATCCGCAGCTACCGGCCAAAACCTATCGTTCGTGCCAAATATGTACAGCAGGCTGCAGAACTGATCAACCAGGCAAAAAAGCCGTTTGTGATTTGGGGCCAGGGTGTGATCTTAGGTAGTGCTGAACAAGAGTTTAAAGCATTTATCGAAAAAAGCGGTATTCCTTCTGCCTGGACCATATTAGGCGCAGGCGCTATCCCAACAGACCATCCGCTAAGCGTTGGTATGCTGGGCATGCACGGCAATTACGGCCCGAATGTGCTCACTAACGAATGCGATGTGTTGATCGCCATTGGTATGCGCTTTGACGACCGTGTAACCGGCCGCCTGGATAAATATGCCAAGCAGGCGAAGGTGATCCATTTGGATATTGACCCGGCCGAGATCGACAAAAACGTGAAAACAACCGTGCCTGTTTGGGGCGACTGCAAGGAAACCCTGCCGTTGCTGACCGAACTGGTGAATGCAAAAACCCACACCGAATGGCTGAACAAGTTTAAAGACTATATGCAGCAGGAAGTGGATGCGGTTATCCATAATGAACTGAACCCGACCGGACCCGAATTGACCATGGGCGAAGTGATCAGGGAATTGAATGAACTTACCCGCGGCGAAGCGGTAATTGTAACCGATGTGGGCCAGCACCAAATGGTGGCCTGCCGCTACGCCCAACTGAATAAAACACGCAGTAATATCACAAGCGGCGGATTAGGCACCATGGGGTTTGCACTTCCGGCAGCTATAGGCGCCAAATTTGGTGCGCGGGACCGGGACGTAATCGCCATTATCGGCGATGGCGGCTTCCAGATGACGCTGCAGGAGTTGGGCACCATCATGCAAACCGGTATCGATGTAAAGATCATCATCCTGAACAATCATTTCCTGGGCATGGTTCGCCAGTGGCAGGAACTGTTTAACCAGCGCCGCTATTCCTTTGTGGACATTGACAGTCCTGACTTTGTAAAACTGGCATCGGCCTACGGCATCGCCGGAAAATTAGTGGCTGACCGTGCTGAACTGCCCGGCGCTTTAGAAGAAATGATGGAAACCAAAGGTTCGTACCTGCTGGAAATTTCGGTAACTAAGGAGAATAACGTTTTCCCGATGGTGCCACAGGGATGCAGTGTGGCGGAGATCAGGTTGAGTTAAACATACGTGGCCTCACCCAACCCTCTCCAAAGGAGAGGGCTTTAAGAGGCTTACCGGTTTTAGAACCCTCTCCTTTGGAGAGGGCAGGGTGAGGCGAAAGGGTAATTAAAAAGAAACAAGATGAGTAATCACGAAATAAAACAGGAATTCAATATCACGGTTTACACGGAAAACCAGATCGGTTTGCTGAACCGGATAGCCATTATATTTACACGCCGCAAGATCAATATCGACAGTTTGAATACCTCGCCATCGGAGGTCGACCGTATTCACCGCTTCAATATTGTGATCACGGAAACCGAGGATGTAGTGCGCAAGCTTTGCCGCCAGATAGAAAAACAGGTTGAAGTGCTGAAGGTATATTATCACACCAACGAAGACGTGATTTGGCAGGAAATGGCGCTGTATAAGGTATCCACAGACGTTATTGCCGAGCGTGTTAGCGTTGAGCGTTTGCTGCGCGAGAACGGCGCCCGCGCGGTTGTGATCCGAAAGGACTATACCGTGTTCGAGACCACCGGCCACCGCGAAGAAACCGACAATTTGATCAATATTTTACAGCCCTACGGCCTGATCGAGTTTGTGCGCAGCGCCAGGGTAGCCATAATCAAAGACAGCGAAGGTTTTAATGCAAAATTGCGCGAGTTTGAACGGCTGGAGCCGGGCGAAGACGTGATAGAGAATGAATTTTTGAATGATGGTGACAAGGTGTTTACCATGTAATAACTCCAACCCCCTAACCCCCTAAAAGGGGGAACTATGGTGGTGAGGATGGTGGAATGTTTGAACAGAATAGTAACGAATGTGAAAAATAGAACCTTCGGTTTAGCTTGAAGGACGAAGTCCCCCCTTTAGGGGGCGGAGGGGGTTAGGGTTTATGCTCGAAGAAATAAAACAACGATATCCATTAGCTTACAACGCTATAAAGGAAGCCACCGAGGCCAACGGTTTTTCGATGCCGTCGGAAGTGCTGACTTGCTCGTTGCTAAAAACACTGGCGGCTACCAAGCCGGGCGGTAAGTTTTTGGAACTGGGTACAGGTACGGGATTGTCTACCACATGGATATTGGACGGCATGGATTCAAAGTCGACCTTAATATCCATCGACAATGATGAAACGTTCTTGAACATCGCGAAGGAGAATTTAGGCGTTGATAAAAGGCTAAGACTGATCTGTACCGATGGCGGCGAATGGATAAAGCAAAACAAGGGCAAAAAGTTCAGCTTTATTTTTGCGGATACCTGGCCGGGAAAGTATTCGCTGCTGGATGAAGTGCTTGATATGGTGGAAAAAGGCGGCATTTATATTATAGATGATATGCTGCCACAGCAAAACTGGCCCACAGGCCATGCCGAAAAGGCAGCTCAGCTAATAGCCGATCTGGACAGTCGTGAGGATATTATTTTAACCAAAATGGGCTGGGCAAGCGGGATAGCGATAATAACAAAACGATAATGCGTGTAGAGACGCGATGCATCGCGTCTCTACGGTGATATAAATATAAATTAGGATCAAACAACAAGGCATCGGTGTAATCAATTTAAAATCGGTGCAATCACAAACAAAAGAAGATGGCAAAATTAAATTTCGGCGGCACTGAAGAAAACGTAGTAACCCGCGAAGAGTTCCCTTTAGCAAAGGCACAGGAAGTATTAAAGAACGAAGTGGTAGCCGTAATTGGCTATGGCGTTCAGGGTCCCGGCCAGGCGCTCAATCAAAAAGACAATGGCATCAACGTAATTGTTGGCCAGCGCAAAGGCACCAAAACATGGGATAAAGCTGTAAACGACGGCTTCGTACCCGGAGAAACGCTTTTTGAGATTGAAGAAGCCCTTGAAAGGGGAACGGTGATCTGCTATTTATTAAGCGACGCAGCTCAGATCGCTCTATGGCCGACCGTTAAAAAACATTTAACCGCTGGCAAAGCGCTGTATTTTTCACATGGCTTTGGCATCACGTTTAAAGAACAAACCGGCATTATCCCTCCTGCTGATGTGGATGTATTCCTGGTAGCCCCCAAAGGCTCTGGCACTTCATTGCGCAGGATGTTTTTGCAGGGACGCGGCTTAAATTCAAGCTATGCCATCTTCCAGGATGCTACAGGGAAAGCTAAAGACAGGGTTATTGCATTAGGCATTGCCGTAGGCAGCGGCTATTTGTTTGAAACCGACTTCAAAAAAGAAGTATTCAGCGACTTAACCGGCGAACGCGGCACTTTGATGGGTTGTATCCAGGGCGTATTTGCTGCACAATATGAAGTTTTGCGCAAAAACGGCCACTCACCTTCGGAAGCATTTAACGAAACTGTGGAAGAGTTAACCCAATCGTTAATGCCATTGGTTGCCGAAAACGGTATGGACTGGATGTATGCCAACTGCTCAACCACCGCACAGCGCGGCGCATTGGACTGGTGGAAGAAATTCCGTGATGCAACAAAACCTGTTTTTGAAGAATTATACAACAGTGTGGCAACAGGCGTTGAATCGCAAAAATCGATCGACTCAAACAGCAAACCTGATTACCGCGAAAAACTGGATATCGAACTAAAAGAATTACGCGACAGCGAAATGTGGCAAGCGGGTAAGACGGTTCGCAGTTTGAGGCCGGAGAACCAGGTGGTAGAAGCGTAGGTTAATTAGTGGCAGTTGCAGTAGCAGTGGCAGTCAAAATACTGCTACTTTCCACTGCTACTTAAAATAACGAAATGATTCTAGAGGTAGCCATACTAAACGTGATCCCCGGCAAAGAAGATGAATTTTTAAAAGCATTTTCAAAAGCGCAGGAGATCATATCAAAAATGGCCGGTTACATTTCGCATCAGCTTAAAAAATGTATTGAGCACACAAATCAATTCATTTTGCTGGTGGAATGGGAAAAGTTAACCGATCATACTGAAGGGTTCAGGAAATCGAAAGAATACCAGGAATGGAAAAAGTTATTGCATCATTTTTATGACCCCTTTCCAACGGTGGAGCACTATGAAGATGTGCAATTATTGAAGTAAATAAGCATAGCAGCGGCATAAGCAACAGCGGATAAACAACTGCTACTGCTACTGCCACTGCCACTAAAAAAAGCAATGGGACTATCAAAGAAAATATTAGTTATACCCGGCGACGGCATCGGCGCTGAAGTAACGACATGGGGTAAGGCAGTTTTGGAAAAAATTGCCGGATTGTATGGACACACCTTCACTTACGATGATGCACTCATGGGCCACGAGGCGATTGAGGCTACCGGAAGCCCGCTGCCTGATGACACACTTGCCAAAGCAAAAGCCAGCGACGCCATTTTATTTGGCGCGGTGGGCCATGCCAAATATGATAACGACCCGCATGCCAAAGTCAGGCCGGAGCAGGGTTTGTTAGGCATCCGTAAAGGTTTGGGCCTGTATGCCAATCTGCGCCCTATTGTGCTTTTTGATGAACTATTGGACGCATCAAGCTTAAAGCCTGAAGTGCTCAAAGGAACAGACATCCTGTTTTTCCGCGAGCTCACCGGCGATGTGTATTTCGGCGAGAAGAAACGCACAGCCGACAGCGGTTCTGACTTGATGATCTATCATCGCTACGAAGTGGAACGCATCGCCCGCAAGGCATATGAGGCAGCGCGTATGCGCAGTAAAAGGCTTTGTTCGGTTGATAAGGCTAACGTTTTAGAGACATCCCGTTTATGGCGTGAAGTGGTGCAGGAAATCGCCAAAGAATACCCCGACGTGGAAACAGAGCACATGTTTGTGGACAATGCCGCGATGCAACTGGTTAAAAACCCGGGAAAGTTTGACGTGGTAGTAACTGCCAATCTTTTCGGCGATATCTTAACCGACGAGGCCTCGCAAATTGCCGGCTCTATGGGCATGCTGGCGTCAGCCTCCATCGGTGATGGCACCGGCTTTTTTGAGCCTATCCATGGTTCGGCACATGATATTGCCGGACAGGACAAGGCCAACCCGCTGGCGTCTATACTGTCGGTAGCCTTAATGCTGGAAATCAGTTTTGGTTTGAAAGAAGAAGCAAAAAGGGTTACGGATGCTGTCGACAAAACGCTGAAGGCGGGCTATCGCACCGGTGACATTGCCGACAGCAAAACGGATAAAAGCAAAATTTTAGGTACAACGGCCATGGGGCAAAAGGTGGTGGAGTTGCTCTAATCCCAACCCCCTAGCCCCCTAAAGGGGGGGACAGGAGTTTAATTGATATTTCAAAAAATCGGTGAAATCATAAAACAATCGGTGAAATCACAAAAAAATGAAATGGAACGCTGAACTATACGACTCAAAATGCGACTTCGTATTTCAATACGGGGAAAGTGTGCTGGAGTTGCTGGATGTAAAGCCCGGCGAGCGCATCCTTGATTTGGGTTGCGGTACCGGTCATTTAACAAGTAAGATAAAAGATCACGGGGCTGACGTTATTGGTATCGATGCCTCTGAGGATATGATCGCCAAAGCGAAAGAAGGCTTTCCGGGGATAAATTTCCAGCTGGCTGATGCTATTGATTTTCATTTTGACGAACCCTTTGACGCGGTGTTCTCCAATGCAGTTTTGCATTGGGTGCATAAAGCTGATGAGGCAATAAAATGTGTTTACGATAGCCTTAAACCCGGCGGAAGATTTGTCGCCGAAATGGGTGGCAAAGGAAACAATGCCCATGTATTGGCAGCGTTGCGCCAAACGCTTGAAAAATACGGCCATGCTGAACTGGCAAAAAGGAAGATGTGGTATTTCCCTTCGCTGGGAGATTATACCACCAGGCTCGAAAATGCCGGCTTCAGGGTAACCTTCGCCGTGCATTTTGACCGGGCTACCTTGCTTAAGGACGGCCGCGACGGCGTTGCGAAATGGCTGGAAATGTTTGGTTCAACCTTTTTTGAAGGGATCGATCAAACAGAAAAAGAACAAATATTAACTGAAATAACCGATATAATTGAACCGCACTATAACAAGGATGGCGATTGGTATATCGATTATGTAAGGTTGAGATTTGTAGCAGTGAAGGAGTGACTTCTTTTGTCATTGCGAGGAGTCGCAGGGAGGACGCGAGGGGCGCGACGAAGTAAACTCGTCGCCGCTGCTATGGCGCTAATGAACGCGACGAGGTTGCTTCGCTTCGCTCGCAATGACATGTTGGTGAGCCATGAGTGAGAAAGCTGATAAAATGAATAAAACCGATGCGGGCAGGTACCGTATCTCAAAACAATAAAAATATGATACACGATCCAAATCGAGTCTATGTTTTTGATACCACGCTCCGCGACGGCGAGCAGGTACCGGGCTGCCAGTTAACCACCCCCGAAAAAATCGAGATTGCCAGGGAACTGGAAGAGTTGGGGGTTGATATAATCGAGGCAGGGTTCCCTATATCAAGCCCGGGTGATTTTCAAAGTGTAGTTGAAATATCCAAAGTCGTCCGCAACCCCACCATCTGCGCGCTCACCCGCGCAAACAAGGGCGACATCGACGTAGCCATCGAATCGTTGCAATACGCAAAACATCCCCGCATCCATACCGGGATCGGCGCCTCCGACCAGCATATCAAACATAAATTCAACAGCACCCGCGAAGAGATATTGCAGCGTGCCGTTGATGCGGTTAAATACGCCAAAAAATCCGTCGAGGATATCGAGTTTTATGCCGAGGATGCCGGTCGCGCGGATATCAACTTCCTGGCGCAAATGATCGGGGCTGTGATCGCTGCCGGCGCTACGGTAGTAAATATCCCCGATACCAACGGCTACTGCCTGCCCGATCAATACGGCGAAAAAATTAAATTTTTAAAAGATAACGTACAAAATATCGATAAGGCGATCATTTCGGCCCATTGTCATAACGACCTGGGGCTGGCTACCGCAAATTCTATCGCCGGTCTGCAAAACGGCGCCCGGCAGGTAGAGGGAACTATTAATGGTATTGGCGAACGTGCCGGCAATACTTCATTGGAAGAGGTAGTGATGATCCTGAAAACACACCCGGTTTTGGGTCTGCACACCAATATCAACGCGCGCAATTTTTACGAGATCAGCCAGTTGGTGCGCACCCAGATGCACATGCCGGTACAGGCCAACAAAGCTATTGTGGGCGCAAATGCTTTTGCGCACAGTTCGGGTATTCACCAGGACGGCTTTTTAAAGAACCGCGAAAACTACGAGATCATTAAGCCCGAAGATGTTGGCTTCCCAAGTGCCAGCATTGTACTTACCGCGCGCAGCGGCAGGCACGCCTTAAAATTCCACCTGGAACGATTAGGTTTTAAATTGGATAAAGCCGGTTTGGATGTTGCCTATAAACAATTCCTGGAAATGGCCGATGCCAATAAAGGAATCCAGGATGCCGACCTGATCATGCTGATGAGCGGCATAAGCACTTACAGTCAATCGTAACTAAAATATAAATTCAATAAAAATGAGCAATACATTATTTGATAAGGTGTGGGACGCACACGTAATACGCAAGATTGAAGGCGGGCCGGATGTGCTGTTTATCGATCGTCACCTTGTCCATGAGGTTACCAGCCCCGTTGCGTTTTTAGGGTTGAAAAGCCGCGGAATAAAAGTATTATACCCCAACCGCACCTTCGCGACAGCAGATCATAATACACCCACCGTCAATCAGCACTTGCCGGTTGCCGACCCGCTTTCGGCCAACCAGCTGCAGGCTTTGGAGGCTAATGCAAAGGAATATGGCATCAGCTATTGGGGGCTGGGTCACCAGCGGAATGGCATTGTTCACGTCATAGGACCTGAGTACGGTATTACCCAACCGGGAGCAACGATTGTTTGCGGCGACTCGCACACGTCAACGCACGGCGCATTCGGTGCGATTGCTTTTGGCATCGGCACCTCGGAAGTGGAAATGGTTTTGGCCACGCAGTGCATTATGCAGCCGAAGCCCAAAAAGATGCGCATCACCGTTAACGGCAAGCTTGGCCGGGGCGTTGCTCCGAAAGATGCGGCCCTGTATATTATTTCGCAATTAAGCACATCAGGCGCTACCGGTTATTTTGTGGAGTATGCCGGCGAAGTTTTTGAAAACATGAGCATGGAAGGCCGCATGACCGTTTGTAACATGAGCATCGAGATGGGCGCACGCGGCGGCATGATCGCCCCGGACGAGACCACTATTACTTATGTAAAAGGCCGCGAGTTTAGTCCAAAAGGCGAAGCCTGGGAAAAGGCGCTGGCTTATTATAAAACATTGAAGACTGATGCAGACGCCGTCTTCGATAAGGAATTCACCTTCGACGGCAGCCAGATCGAGCCGATGATCACTTACGGAACCAACCCTGGTATGGGCATGGGTATTTCACATGACATCCCGGACGCAGCAAACGTAGAAGGCGGCGCATCTACCTACGAAAAATCATTGAACTATATGGGCTTTCATGAAGGCGAGCATATGCTGGGCAAACCGGTAGATTATGTTTTTGTGGGCAGCTGCACTAACGGGCGTATCGAGGATTTCAGGGCGTTTGCCTCGCTTGTAAAAGGTAAGCAAAAGGCAGATAACGTTACCGCCTGGCTGGTTCCCGGCTCACACATCGTGGAGAGCCAGATCAAAGAAGAAGGGTTGCTCGATATATTAACCGAAGCAGGCTTTACGCTTCGCCAGCCTGGCTGTTCGGCCTGTTTAGCGATGAATGACGACAAAGTGCCGGCCGGTAAATACGCGGTGAGCACTTCAAACCGAAACTTCGAAGGCCGACAGGGCCCCGGCGCACGCACCATGCTGGCCAGTCCGCTGGTAGCTGCGGCGGCGGCAATCACCGGAAAGGTTACTGATCCAAGAACCCTCATTGAAGAATTAGTTTGATAACAGCATCCGCACATTTGCACATCCGCATATTTGCACATCAATAAAATTATGGCTTACGATAAATTTAATATACTGACAAGTACAGCGGTTCCACTGCCGATAGAGAATGTGGACACCGACCAGATCATACCTGCCCGCTTTTTAAAGGCGACTGAACGCGTGGGGTTTGGCGACAATCTTTTCCGCGACTGGCGGTACAACAGCGACAATACGCCCAAAAAAGATTTCGTATTGAACGACCCTACCTACGGTGGTAAAATATTGGTAGGCGGCAAAAATTTCGGTTCCGGCTCTTCGCGCGAACATGCTGCCTGGGCCGTTTACGACTATGGCTTCCGCTGCGTGGTGTCGAGCTTTTTTGCAGATATTTTTAAAAACAACTGCCTCAACATTGGCGTGCTGCCGGTACAGGTTAGCCCTGAGTTTTTAGACAGGATGTTTACCGCAATTACTTCCAACCCGGGAACAGAGATAGAAGTGAATTTGCCGGAGCAAACCATCACCATTGTACCTACCGGCGAAAAAGAAAGCTTTGATATCAGCTCGTACAAAAAAGACAATTTGACCAACGGGTTTGATGATATCGACTATTTGCTGAATATTAAAGATGATATAAAGGAGTTTGCCGCAAATTTGCCGCTGTAACGCCTCACCACAACCCCTCTCCAAAGGAGAGGGGCTTAAAAATAAAATTACTGCCTTTTTTAAGTCCTCTCCTTTGGAGAGGATTTAGGTGAGGCGTCCAATCAACCCGGCCAAATGAACCGAAAGAAAATAGAGATAATGGATACGACGCTGCGCGACGGCGAGCAAACCTCGGGCGTATCGTATTCCATGTCTGAAAAGCTGACCATAACGCAGTTGTTGTTAGAAGAATTGAATGTCGACCGGGTGGAGATTGCGTCTGCCCGCGTATCCGAAGGAGAGTTCCAGGCGGTACAGGGGATTTTGGCCTGGGCGGATGAAAATGGATACACTGAGCGCATCGAAGTACTGTCATTTGTTGACGGGGGCGTTTCTATCGACTGGATGGTTAGTTCGGGGGTTAAGGTGCAAAACCTGCTGACCAAAGGCTCGCTAAATCACCTCACCCATCAGCTTAAAAAAACACCCGAACAGCATTTTTGCGATATTACACAGGTGATCAGCCTGGCTGAGGATAATGGCATCGCCACCAATGTTTATTTGGAAGACTGGAGCAATGGCATGCGCAACTCGCCGGAGTATGTGTACCGGATGCTTGATTTTTTATCGACCCAGCCGGTAAAACGCGTCTTGCTGCCCGATACGCTGGGCGTACTGCGACCGGATGAAGCCTTCGCATTTGTAAAGGATATTAAAACCCGCTATCCCGGTTTGCACATTGATTTCCACGCCCATAATGACTATGACCTGGCCATAGCCAACGTGCTGGAGGCGGTAAAGGCCGGTGCTGACGGGCTGCATTTAACCATAAATGGCATGGGCGAACGGGCCGGTAACGCCGCCATGGCCAGTACCATTGCCGTATTGAATGATTTTGCGCCAGAGGTAAGGATCGGCCTCAAAGAATCGTCGGTGTATAAGGTAAGCAAACTGGTGGAGACTTTTTCAGGCGTACGCATACCATCCAACAAGCCCATTGTTGGCGCCAATGTTTTTACCCAAACTGCCGGTGTTCATGCCGATGGCGATAGCAAGCACAACCTGTATTTTAACGACCTGCTGCCTGAGCGCTTCGGCAGGAAGCGGGAATATGCTTTAGGCAAAACATCTGGCAAAGCCAATATCGAAAAAAACCTGCAGGAGCTTGGCCTGAAACTGAATGACGCCGACTTGAAAAAAGTAACCGAGCGCGTGATCGAGCTGGGCGATAAAAAGGAAATGGTGACCAAGGAAGACCTGCCCTACATCATCTCGGACGTACTGGACAGCAGCCTTTACCAGGACAAGGTGGTTGTTGAATCGTACGTGCTGATGCATGCCATGGGTTTCAGGCCATCTGCAACGATCTCGGTAAACCTGGAGGGTGAAAAGTTTGAAGAAAGCGCCCAGGGCGACGGCCAGTTCGACGCGTTTATGAATGCCCTGGCAAAGGTTTACAGCAAGAAAAAAAGAAGCCTGCCCAAACTGATCGACTATGCCGTTCGGATCGCTCCCGGCAGCAGCTCTGACGCGTTGTGCGAAACCATTATTACCTGGGAAACCGAAAAGAAAAAGTTTATTACCCGCGGCCTTGATTCAGACCAAACGGTATGCGCCATCAAGGCTACGCAGAAGATGCTGAACATTATTTGAGACAGCCTCTACGCTTTGCGTTTTGCACAATCTCTATGGGCTAAAGTATCTTTCCCGACAGATTGCGGGCGCCGCTATTTTTTTATTTCATAGCACAGCTCCACCATTCCGTTTTTGTAGGCGGTTACGTTTTGCAGGTGCAAGGCTTGTTCCAATCCTAATTGCTCAAAAAACAGCTTCCCGCCGCCCAGGATGATGGGCAGGATGGAAAGTCGTATTTCATCCGCCAGTTTTAACCGGATAAAATCCTTTGCAAGTATTGCGCCGCCAACCAGCCAAACATTTTGACAGCGCGGTTTTAACCGTTCATTCACCAGTGTATCCAGATCACCGCTGTAAAACTCAATATTCAGTCGTTCCGCAGGCAGATCTTTGTGGGTTAATACAATTGTCGGTGTGTCACCATAAGCCCAGCCATACGCTTTTGAAAGTTCCACGGCGTGTTCGTAGGTGCGGGCGCCCATTACATAGCAGTCTATCGTTTTCAAAAATTCCGCCGCGGCCTTTGGTGTAACAATAGCGCCTTTCTCATAAACGTCCGTGGTCTCAAACCACGACACGCTGTTGTCGTTTTTTGCAATATAGCCATCAAGGCTCGATACCATGTGTATGGTTATTTTAAATGGGGTTGCAGTCATTTTTTAAATGGAGAATTAAGCCAATATTTTAAGCAGATCGTGAACTAAAAATACATTACTTAAATTCAAATGCAAAATGGTGTCCGTTTCCATGCAACAAGACGTTCCGGCATATCAAACCATATTCATATCTTTAGGCTATGATGCGCATTTTCAAACCTCTTGTTGCCGGTGTTTTATGCTGCTTGCTGCTGCCGGCCGCAGCACAACAAAAAAGTCAATATGTAAAAATTGAAACAGCACAGGGCTATTGTATTGTAAAGCTTTACAACGAAACCCCGGTACACCGCGATAACTTTATCAAGCTGGTAAAAGCGCATTATTTTGATGCGACTACCTTTAACCGTATCCTGAAAGGTTTTGTGATCCAGGGCGGCGACCCGGATTCACTTTATGACAAATCAAAAACGTTAAAGCCCGAACAAAAATGGATACAGCCCGAATTCAACCCGGCTTTGTTCCATAAACGGGGCGTGCTGGCCATGGGCCGCGATGATAATAAAGCCAAAGCATCATTTACCACCCAGATCTACCTGGTGGACGGAAAAACGTATACCGATGCTGAACTGGATGCCATCGAAAAAAAATTTCATTTGCATTTTACCGCTGCCCAGCGCGAAACGTACCGCACCATTGGCGGCACACCGTTTTTAGACCAGAGTTATACCGTTTTTGGCGAAATTGTTAAAGGAATGGACTTTATCGACAAAGTGTGCGCCGTAAAAGTGAATAAAGATGGTAACCCGGATAAAGAAGTATGGATGAAAATAACCGTGTTAACCGGCAAGGAAGTAGCGAAGGAGTTGAAAACTACGTGAATTTAGTATTCAGCAGCGGTGCAACCATTAAAATTACGCCGATCGCTAAAATCAAACGAGGGCCATCATATTCAAACAAAAAAAAGCTTAGGTAATGCATTATGGGATTAAGCCGATAATGGCAGGATTAGGGCAGTAAAACGGATAAATATGCTTTATTTGTTCTGTCCAAATACAAAACCGAAAAACAAGGAATTATGAAAATTTCAAGCCTTAGGATTTTTGCCGCGCTTGCCGCGTTGCTATTTGTTTTCAGCAGCTTTGTAGCACCGGATGATCAGAATAACCAACTATCGAAAAAAGAAAAAGCTGAAGGGTGGAAACTGCTGTTCGACGGGCAGTCGACAGAAGGCTGGCACCTGTATAATGGCAGCAGCCAGTTTACCCTTTGGAAGGTTAAGGATGGCGAACTTTTTTGCGATCCCACAGACAAATCAGACGCCGGCGACCTGGTGTCAGACAATGTTTATAAAAACTACGACCTGAAATTCGATTGGAAGCTTCCAAAAGGCGGTAATAGCGGCGTGTTTATCAATGTTTTGGAACGTGCCGATCTTCCCCGCGCCTGGGCATCAGGGCCTGAATACCAATTGCTCGACGCAGCAAACCCCGACTTTGCAAAGCCGGAAGACCGGAGTGGTTGCCTGTTTAGCTTTGGCCCGCAAAAGACGCCGGTTAAAAGCAGACCTGCAAATTCATGGAATCATTCTGAGATCAAACAGGTTAACGGGAAGATCCAATTTTATTTAAACGGGACGCTGACCACGGAAGAAGATCTTAGTTCAAAGGCCTGGGCCGATAAGATCGGAAGATCACATTTTAAAACCTACCCCGATTTTGGCAAACACCTGAGCGGCCGTATCGGTTTACAGGACTGGGCTACGGGGATCTCATTCCGGAATATTAAGATCAGGGAATTATAGACCGGAATGAAGAGATATTTAACTTATCTTATTGCCATTGTAATTTGTTCCGGCTGCTCCATCGTCAGCGAACAGCATTATTACGTACCCGACAAGCCGCATACGACCACTAAGAATCACGACGGCTATTTCAAAATGATCTACAGCAACCTTCCGCTTTACGATAGTGCGGGGCGTGCCGCCGGCACGCTAAGGATATTGATATCTGCTAACCACTCACGGGCGTCAAAAGCCCGTTACGGGCAGCCGATAGTTTCAAAATCCCCCCGGCAAACGACACAATTTCTTTTTCGGGTACACGTTTTGTAATAAGTTAATATTGATAAATTGCGCAACAATTTTTATGGCATGAAAAAAATCAAATTCCTGTTCCTCATCGCCGCGGCAAGTACTTTACTGTTTTGTGCCTGCGCCAAAAAAAATAACCCGGCGCCGTTTAATCCGGTGGTCTCATTTAAGTTTAACAATACAGCGTTCAGCTCAACAAATATTACGACAGGTTTTCCGCATGATTCAGTGATAATAAACAGTCAGTTTGCAGGGCAATCAGCGGTTACATTGAACATTCCGAATGCAAAAGTCGGCAGTTTCGACGTGGCCACCAGCGGCGCTACTTTTAAGTTTGCCAACGGAATTGGTCTGCAGAACGTTTACACATCATCCATCGGCACTATTGTCGTTACATCATTAACCAGTACTACCGTTGAAGGTACGTTTGCGGTTTCGGCCGATAATGTAGGCGGTGTTACCGCAACTATTACCGAGGGGCAATTTAAGGCTAAGCTGCCTTGAAAAAGCAAGGATTGATGTTAAAAACATTGCCCTAGTTCCTTTACGATACCCGAAGTATGAGTGTTTTGTTGATGAGGCGCACTTTAGGTTACCGCGTTGCGCTAAAATTTTAGCGGCGGCCCTACAAGTTCCATTCCGTGCGCGGCAAACAATGCTTTCAAGTCTTTCTCCTTGTTCTTTGGTATCTCTTTGCCGAATTTGGCCATCTGCTTAAAAAAATCCTCCATCGAACCAGCGGGTTGAAACATAACGAGCATTTGCGCGTCGCCGTCGCTGATCTTGGCGAAAGTATGCGGAATTTTCCTTGGGGCGAAAGCAAAATCGCCGGCCTTTAAGTTCAGCGTATCGTCGCCCACCTGGGCTATAAACTCTCCTTTTATCACATAAAACAATTCATCCTGGTAGTGGTGAACATGCCGGGCAGGCCCGCCTTTTGCCTGCCGCCTGGTATCATAAATGCATAAAGCGCCATCGGTATCGCGTGCGGAAACCTTACAATCGAATTGCCCGCCCATAATGTTAAGCTCTTCCTGGTACCTGTCCTGGCCAGCGGCAACTTTAAAGCCCTTTTTACCGGTTGCACCGGATGTGCCTTTGGCAGTTAGCGCCAAAGCCGATGCCAACATTGAAAACTGGAGAAATGAACGCCGTTCCATAATTTTAGGTTTTAAGTTTTAATCAGGGGGTTTCCGGTTAGCAAGTAAATTTAAACAAACCGGGTAGCAGCCTATGTTTCAAATATAAAAACTATTGTCAAAAAACTAGCGGAGACACAGCGTCCGGGCGCAGGTAGAGTGGACAGCGAACAATCGCACAATTTTAGAGGTCGTCGTCATTGATCGCTGAAGAACATTTTACCTTAATAATATATGCCTCTGCGAGAGACCCTGCTGAAACGGAGGGCACATTTGCGGTTTCGGCCGATAATGCAGGCGGGGTTAGCGCCACTATTACCGGGGGCCAATTTAAGGCTAAGCTGCCGTGCAGGGAAAATAGCGGCTTTTACTGTTTGCTGTTTACCTAAACACTATAGCGCAAAAAACGGCGCTGGTGCAGGTAAAATATACCGGATTTTTTTTTGAGAACTAAAGGCAGCTGGCTTATCATTTGCAGGTTACCAGGACGGATAAAAATCTTTCTGGCCCCAATTTATGCACGAGAGGGGTTGTACTATATAAAAACCGTATATTTAAACCGATAAAATATTGAACACACTCTCGCCCCGGGGTAATAAATCCACAAAAATGAAAACTAATATTACCCGGGCCATCCTGTGTTTGGCTGGTTGTATGCTGTTTTACACCGCGTGTAAAAAGAATACCGCAAAACCGGCAACAGCAACTGGCATCGATTACCAAAAGCTGAGCAGCCAGCTGGCAACCACTTTTTACAAGTCTATCACCGGGCAATATGGCGGCATTGATGTGAGCAAAGGCATTGTTTCGCCATTTAGTGCTAAAAACACCGGTTATCAAAGGTTAAATACCATTAGCGCCAACCCTTTGTGCGGTTTTGTTATCGATACGGTGTATCAATACAACAACACCAGCAAGGACCTCGATACAAATTACAGTCATTACGGAAATTTTGATTTTAAATACCTTTGTGACAATGGGCAGGTTGACGGCTATTCTACTATAATCCTGACGCGGCTTGAGGCGAATAGCGGCTATGTTGGTAATAATTATTACGACAATTTAAATGACCTTGGACAGGTTGATACGGTAAAAGCGCTGGACGCTACCTTTAAGCTGGTATCTATGAATGGCGTGATCACCGTTACCAGCTCTGTCGCCCAGGGAGGACAGAATAACTATCTTAACTCTTACTACCAGCTAAAAGGATTAAAAGTTAATTTCAGCTCGGGTGTGGCCGATGTGACCACCGGAATTGCCAATTTTCACACGACTTATTTTCCGGACCATTCCGATGCTATCAATATCGACCCCTATACCTATGACGGCACCATCCAGTTTTTGGGCAACCATAAAGCTAAACTAACCATTAACACCAATAACACCACTTACGTTTACCTGGTTGATTTGATAACCGGGGCGGTTACGCCGGCGTAGGGACTGCGGATAGGCGGGAGATGTTTTTTTCAATTACCGGCATCTTCGTAATATGTCAGCGGGGCGGGTGATCAGCCGCACAGGTCGATTGCGCACACTCACGCAGAGGGAGAGCGCTTCACCGACTCGCCATGACGCTCTGGTTGGTTTTTGTGGGTAAACCTGAACTGGTATAGGCATCCGTAGTTTCGAAACTATAGCCATTTAGTCCACAGTGGCGAAATTATAGATAGCCGGGACCCACCACCAACGGATATATAAACACTGGTTATGGACTCCAGCAGCTTACTTACCTAACTATACGTACAAACTTCAGTGCTGATGGATGTTAGCGTGTTAAATATCACCTGGCTGTTGGTATAAAAGTCGCCGAAAAAAGGCAGCGTAGTAAAATCAACACTTGTTGTATTGTCCGGATCGATATGATTGGAAAAAAGCGGGTAAGTATAGGCGGCGTACAGGTCGGCTGCTGGTTTTCCATTATTAACCGAGCCATTTTTCAGCACATTCATATAGGCATTTAAAAAATCGCCAATGGTGCCGGTATCCTGGTAGTTGGTATCGTATTGCCCGCCATAACCCACTGACAGATCATCAGTTTGAATTCTTATCGACGTACCAAGATAATTGTCGGCGAAAGTAATGAAAGACACAATATCCCCCACGCCTCCACCCTCATATGACTGCTGCCCCGATGTGTTTGAAACCGAATTAAACCTTAAACTGGTTATTGCATTAAATATGGGCTGCAAAGTGGCTATCCCGTTCAGGGCATATTTTTGCATGTTTGCCCATTCGGTTGCTATCCCGGCCTGCCTGTCGCCGGGATTTGTGCTGGCGGTATAATAAACCCTGGCCCGCTCTTTATAAAGCAGTACCAAATAAAGGTAGCTTGTAAGGCTGAAAGTTATGGCCTGGCAGGCAATATTCTGGCGTATCTGGGAGGGATCGGGAGAAAATTCCTGCGCCCATGATGCTATCAGGCTTATTATCGTGTCGAAATTTGACACCGATGGGGCCGCGTTGTCCTGTGTAAGCAAGGTGTATAACTGCTGGTTGCTTTGCTTGTTATTAACCGCGTCGGCATAGTCAATTTTAAAAAAGTTTTGTACGCTTTGCAGTGTGGCTGTTGCCGTCTTTAAATCCTCATTCGCCATGTCCTGCAGGAAGATATTGCTTATATCAACTAAAAGTAGTGCAAACATATCGTCCAGGGACCCCGGCGGATCAAAAAAATCTTCCAGCGTTTTGCCAATGTCATATAATTCGGCAATCTGTCCAATAATATCAATCAGGCCATCTTCAGTGTTGTCTTCGCTTTTCATGTTTTTACGGTGTTATAAGGTTGGTTAATTTTTTTAGGTATCAATACGCCATAACCAGTGTTAGGCGGGTGCGTTAAAGCAGCTGTTTTTCCGGCCGCAGTAATAGTATGAAGGTAGCAGTTTACCAAATGCACGTCAATAACATCTTTGGGGTATATTGGAACAGATGCGCAGCAGGTGGGCGGCGGCACCTGGGCGGGAATTCTATGGCGGGCTACCTGTCAGCGGGGCACGAGTGATCAATCGGACAGGCTGGCTGCACACACTCGCATCAGAGGAGTGAGAAGGCTACTCTAATAAACTATTATCGATAAAAAACAATAAGTCCTGATTGGTTTTTTCATAGCTCGTATTTAAACACGACTTTGCCGTTTTATATCCCCACATATTTGATTTTGATGTAACTTGGGTGATTTCTTTTTGATATTTTTTTTCGGTTTCCGAACGATTATCAAAAATTTGAACGTAGTACCCAACCAAGCCATTCCATTCACTTTTGGGTATTATTCCAAAAGCGAACGTGCCACCAACCTTTCCAATGCCAACCGAAACATCCGTTCCGAATCCTGCCTGGTATGCAGCGATGGCCAATTTTATTGTAATCTTACCTTTCTCAGATTTTGAGTAATATTGAGATTCATCCAAGCATGTGATTTTACAGGAGGGATAAGCTTTTTTAAGTACGGCCACCATTGATAGGACAATTGATTTGCTATCGCATTCCACTTTACTATTTGTCGGCAGGCTTCTCCCGTCAATTACAATTAAATTAATATCCTGATTATTTAAAAAGCCGGTTCTTTCTTTAACAATTATTTCATCAGGGCACCAAACATATAGCTTTTGTGCGAAAGAAGTGTTGCATACCAGCAACAAGATAAAAAAGAGGCGAACGGTTTTGTTGGTCATCTGTAGTTGAGAAAAGTGACAAGAAATTTAATGAGTTAAATATGCGACAATTTGTTCGGTTTCAGTAGTCGCCAATCTAAATAGATTGTACGTACGCTGCGAGAAGAGGGGCGAGTGGAAACATAGTCTCCGGGCATAGTCGTCCCTAGTTTCGAAACTACGGACAGCAGGGTTATTGGGGGAGATGTGCAAGGGGGGAGCAGTAGTGGCAGCAGCAGTAGCAGTCAAAGGTTACAAATCCACATTCTTTAACGCCTTACCAAATAGAAACAGGGATACAGTAATAAATGGCAATGCAAATAGTAACATTATCGCACCAAAATTATAAAACAGCGAAACCAGCGCAATCCACAGTATAGCAAGGCTTACAATGATCAAGACAGTCCGTTTAAAAAAAAGGTATGACAGCATAACCACCTGCCCGACAAAGAAAATTATGTCGGCCGTTAAAGCTTGATTGTCGCCATCACCAAATAACACAAAATGGAAATCCTGTTTATCCATAAAGGGCAGCAAAAACTCTGTAAAGAAAACAGGCGAAAGCCCATGGCCGATTCCTGTGCCTATACACAGGTTAGTTACTAATGTCCAAATGGCCAGGTTGCGGGTTAGTTTATCCATTGATCGAATATAGGATTTCGGTTGATCAGTTGGCCGGGGTTGGAATTTATTGGCTGTAAACTTAATCAGCCTATTCGATTTACTTTCAAAATCCTTAACTATGTATATGATAAAAACTGCGCTATCGGCAATGTTACTGCTGCTATCTCTTAAGGGTTCGGCACAAATTTACCTTAACCCTGGTGTGGACACCTCGCTGCAAAAGGTGAAAACAGCGCTTCATTTTTATGATGATTATTTATTGAGTTTTAAAGGTAAAAAACTGCCGGATATGGCTAAATACTGGCCCGCGGCTGAATTGAAAAAGCGGACGGTACCTGATCAGCTGATCTATGCTATTGACGATTCCTCTCCTTTATATGCATCCGGTTACAGTACTACCATTTTGTATATCAGGCCGGCGGAAAAGTATGTTCACTTTAAAACGCAGTTTTCATACGCAGATTCGCTAAAGCAAATCATGACGATGGCCGTCATCAATAGTTACGTGGGTTTTGATGATAAGGGGCGGCCTTATTTGATTAACCCGTTAACTATCAATATGGCCAATTGGCGAACAAGCAGCAGGGGGAATGTTGTTTTTCATTACCCGCCCTATCATAAATTTGATGCTAAAAGGGCGGATAGTTTAATTAAGGAGATCAGCATGCTGGAAAAAGTATGGAGTTTGAAGCCGCTGGTCATAAATTACTATATGATAAATGACTATGATGAATTATACCGCTTGAAAGGCTTTGATTTTGCCGTAGGTATGGGCAATGAAAATAAACCATCGGGCAAAGCGGATGAAAAGGATAACCAGGTGTTTTGCGGCGGCCTGGGCGAAAACTATTTTCATGAAGTGGTGCATTTGTATTTAAACCGCCTTTTTACCGATTCGCCTTTACAGGAAGGTTTAGCTGTTTTTTACGGCGGCAGTATGGGCAGGCCCGTTAAGTGGCATCTTAAACGGGTAAACCAATATTTATTGGCCCACCCCAACGCGGATTTAACTGATATTGATAACTTTTGGTATACCGACCCTTATACAAACCCCGGCAGTGCCATACAGGGGATGCTATGTAGTTTGGTATATCAAAAAGATGGGTTAGCCGGCTTAAAACGGCTGATGGGCTATACAAGTTATACCGATATTTTTGAAAAAGAATTTCATATCAGCAAAGCGCAGGTAAATGGTTTTATCAGGGCGGCGGTTCGGGAAGAGGCGGTAGGTAACTAACCCATACGTCATGGCGAGGAACGAAGCCACCTCTACATAGGACATTCAACGAAACGCAATGCATGAATGAACGGCGTGCAGCCGACAGGTATTCCGAATACGCGGGTCCATTGATTAGCATGTGTAGCGATTGCTTCGTTCCTCGCAATGACGGTCTGGTGGGTGCAGGCGACAGGTATTCCGAACACGCGGGTCCATTGATTAGCATGTGTAGCGATTGCTTCGTTCCTCGCAATGACGTTCTGGTGGGTGCGGCTGACAGGTAATCCGAACACGCAGGTCCGGTGATTAGCATGTGTAGCGATTGCTTCGTTCCTCGCAAGGACGGTCTGGTGGGGCTGGCGGATTTGGCGGGAGACGCCCCGTACGTACTGGATGTCTCTGCAAAAATTCATCAGCCGCGCAGGCTGATATTGCAAGCTGTGGAACATAAATGCGTACCTTCGGATACATAACCTGGTATAAAAAACATAAATAGTGATAAAACCTTATTCAGCCGCCTGTTTTCTGTTCGTGATGATGGCCATAGCCGGTTGCCGGAAGCCTTACCAGCCGCCGGAAATTGCAACGCAGGGCAGCTACCTGGTGGTTGAAGGGATGATCAATAGCGGCACGGATTCGACATTTATAAAACTGAGCAAAACCGTTCCGCTGTTGGCCAAAACCACTGTTAACGCGGTGCTCAACGCCAGTGTTACTGTTGAAAGCAGCGGCGGCGCCAGCTATGCTTTAGTGTCAGCCGGCTCGGGGAAGTACAAATGCGGCGGATTGAACCTGGATAGTACCGTAAAATATCGCCTGCGGATAAAAACCGCCGAAGGCGGCGAATATGTGTCGGATTTTGTGCCGGTGGTTAATGCACCGCCTATTGATACCGTCAGCCATGCCGTTCAAAACAAGGGGATTCAATTTTACGTGAGTACCCATGCTCCGCAAAACAGCGCCCGGTATTACCGCTGGGCTTACCAGGAAACATGGGTATACCACTCAAAATATTACTCGTTCTTCAAATCCAACGGCGACACCGTAATAGATAGAAATTTAGTGACCGACCAGGTTTACCAATGCTGGCGAAGTGATACGGCGAGCACGATATTTTTAGGGTCGTCGTCAGGGTTGTCGAAGAATGTTGTAAATAACCAGCCCCTGGGTTTTGTACCTTCCAATTCCGAAAAACTGGACGGCAGCCAAAGTATTATCGACGAACAATTTGCTCCCACAACCACTGCGTACAGCATGCTGGTGAAACAATATGCGCTTACGGCCGATGCTTATACATTTTGGCAAAACCTGAAAAAGAACACCGAACAATTGGGCAGTATTTTCGATGCGCAGCCGTCGCAATTCGGGGGGAACATCCATTCCGTTACCAACCCGGCCGAGCAGGTTATCGGCTATATCAGCGCGGGGACAGTGAGCAGTAAAAGAATATTTATAAAGAACCAGGAAATTCCGGCAGCGTGGCTTCCCACAAATCCCGGGGACAAGTGTGTGCTGGACAGTCTGTATCTTCACTACCTGGCGCCGGGCGCTACCGTGGCGGTTAACCAGGAAAATGAGTACTTCAATATTAACCGGCAGGGCAAATATTTTACGCAGCAGATACCGGTAGCGGTGCTCATCAACAAATACAGCCAGGTGATCGGCCATACGGGATCCTCGCCCGACTGCGTGGATTGTACCTTAAGGGGCACGAATAAGCAGCCGGCTTTTTGGAAGTAAGGTAGATAACCAAAAGGAAAGTTATCGCTGGGCATTGGGGCTGGAATAGGTAATCCGGACACGCGGGTCCATTGATTGGCATGGCGGGAGACGCAAAGTATTGCGTCTCTACAAAAATTCGCCGGCCTTACAACCCAACATTGCAATCTTACAACATAAAACTATCCTCTCCCAAACCGCTCACTTAATCAACTCAATCCACCCAATCAACTAATTAAACAAAGCGCTTGCAGATAAAACAAAAACCCGTATCTTTGCAGTCCCGAAAATACGGGGTATAGTAAACGTTATATTAATTTAATTTAAAGCAAGTGAATACGTTAAGTTACAAAACTGTCTCGGCCAATAAAAAAACCGTTAACAAACAATGGGTTGTTGTTGACGCACAAGGCGAGATTTTGGGGCGCTTGTCTACGAAGATCGCCATGATCATTCGTGGAAAAACCAAGCCTGATTTCACCCCAAACGTAGACTGTGGTGATAATGTGATCGTTATCAACGCAGACAAGGTAAAACTGACCGGAAACAAATTCAGCGACAAGCAGTATGTTTCGTACACCGGGTATCCGGGTGGTCAGCGTTTCATTTCTCCTAAGGAGTTAATGGCAAAACATCCTACACGCGTAATTGAAAAAGCCGTGCGTGGTATGTTACCTAAAAATCGTTTGGGCCGGGCCTTATTTGGAAACCTGCATGTGTATGCAGGCGCCGAGCATCCGCATGCAGCACAAAACCCAACAACCATTTAACTTTAATTATTAAGGAGAAAAGAAGAAATGCCAACAACAAACACTTCGGGCAGAAGAAAAACAGCTGTTGCACGCATCTACCTAACAGATGGCAGCGGCGCAATTACCGTTAACGGTAAAGATTACAAGGAGTACTTCCCCACATTGCCATTGCAGTACATTGTTACCCAAAGCACCCTGGTTTCGGGTTCGGAAGGTAAATTTGATGTAAAAGTAAACGTAGCAGGCGGCGGAGTAAAAGGACAGGCAGAAGCCGTTCGTTTAGCTATTGCGAAAGCTATTGTTGAACTCGACGCTGAAAAGAAACCTGCATTGCGCGCTAAAGGTATCATGACACGTGACGACCGTATGGTTGAGCGTAAAAAACCAGGACGCAAGAAAGCACGCAAGAGATTCCAATTCAGCAAACGTTAATCAAAGGAGGACAACACAATGGCAAAAACAACATATCAGGATTTACTGGATGCAGGTGTACACTTTGGTCACCTTACCCGCAAATGGGACCCAAAAATGTCGCAGTACATTTTTATGGAGCGCAACGGTATCCACATTATCGATTTAAATAAAACATTAACCAAACTTGAAGAGGCTTCGGCTGCTATCAAGCAAATCGTAAAATCAGGCCGCAAGGTTTTATTCGTAGCTACAAAGAAACAAGCGAAAGACATTGTTGCCGAATATGCAAAAGGCGTAAACATGCCCTTCATCACTGAAAGGTGGCTGGGTGGTATGTTAACCAACTTCGCAACCGTGCGCAAGTCGATCAAAAAGATGTCGAACATCGATAAATTGACCAAGGACGGTACTTACGCAAACCTTTCGAAAAAAGAAAGGCTGATGATCCAGCGTGAGCGTGTCAAACTGGAAACTTTACTGGGTGGTATTTCGGACTTGAACCGTTTGCCGGCAGCCTTATTCCTGATCGACGTAAAAAAAGAGCATATCGCGGTTTCGGAAGCTTTAAAGCTGAACATCCCGACGTTCGCGATGGTGGATACCAACTCTGATCCTTCGAACATCGACTTCCCGATCCCGGCGAATGATGATGCCACCAAGTCGATCGCGTTGATCACCGGCGTTATCGTTCAGGCGATCATTGAAGGTTTGGAAGAGCGCAAACGCGAGAAGGAAGACGAAGCTGAAAAAGAAGCAATAGCTGCAAAAGCGAAAGCTGATGCGCCTGAGGTTGCGGCGCCATCGGTGCCTGCTGCTGAGCGCCCGGCCGGCGAAACTGGAAAACGCACCCGCAAATCAGCCGTTGAAGCTGAAGCCGCAGTTGCTGAAACACCTGCCGCTGCCGCCGAAGCGGAGAAGAGCGAAGAGTAGTAGCAGGTTTTAGTGGCAGTGGCAGTTTTGTTGCCGGCACATTTTGAGCCTCCGTGTAATTAAAAACATCCGGTGGCAGTTGCAAAGGTTTTAGCATATTTTTAACTGCTACTACTGCTGCCACTGCCACTGAAACAATATCAAGAAAATGTCTACATTAACAATAACAGCATCCGACGTAAACAAGCTGCGCCAGCAAACCGGCGCAGGGATGATGGACTGCAAAAAGGCTTTAACCGAAACTAACGGTGATTTTGAAGCTGCAATAGATTATTTAAGGAAAAAAGGCGCTAAGGTAGCTGCCAGCCGCCAGGACCGTGAAAGCAACGAAGGTGTTGTAATTGCGCGTACCAATGCGGAAGGCACCCGCGGTGTGATCATCGAGCTGAACTGCGAAACTGATTTCGTGGCGAAAAACGCGGAGTTTATCGCCTTCGCAAACCAAATCGCTAACACGGCCGTTGAGCAAAACCCGGCTGACCTGGAAGCATTGAACGATCTTTCGATCGATACCGAAGCCAGCCGCCTTAAGATCAGCGAGGTGATCATCGAAAAAACCGGCAAGATCGGCGAGAAGATCGGCATATCTAAATATGCATCGGTTGAGGGTAAAAAAGTGATCGCTTATATCCACGGTAATTTCCGTTTGGGCGTATTGGTTGCCCTGAGTGCAAATGCTGCCGGCGCTGATGAAGCAGGTAAGGACGTTGCCATGCAAATTGCGGCCATGAACCCTGTTGCCATTGATAAGGACGGCGTTGATGCCACTACCATTACCCGCGAGCTTGAAATTGCAAAAGAGCAAACCCGCGCTGAAGGTAAACCGGAAGAAATGGTTGAGAAGATAGCCGTTGGCAGGCTGAACAAATTTTACAAGGACAGCACCCTGCTGAACCAGGAGTTTGTGAAGGACCCATCGAAAAACATAGCCCAGTTTTTAAACGGGGTTGAAAAAGGGCTCACCGTAACCGCCTTTAAGCGGATTGCTTTAGGAGCTTAAATATATTATCCCCCCCGATTAATCGGGGGGGATTTTTTTTACCCCTCTAAATCTCCCCTAAAGGGGAGACTTGACAATGTCCTAATTCAATGACACGAGGGGAAATAAAAATGTAGAGACGCGATACTTCGCGTCTCCTGGCTGCAAATCCAACCTGGAGCACAAGGGAACGCGAAGTAAGGAGACGTCCCGAACGTTCGGGACGTCTCTACATAAAAACGTTTAACAATGATAACCGCCCTCCACAACCTCCAAATCGTCAGCGATGGCGATATCACCCGCGGTAAGACCGTTTTGATCAGCGGCAGCCGGATCACTGATATTATTGATGAACATGCCATTCCCGGCAGCGCGGAAAAAATTGACCTGGAAGGCGCCTTCCTGGCGCCGGGGTTTATCGACCTTCAGCTTTATGGCAGCGGCGGCAGGCTTTTAAGCATCGATACCGACGAGGCCACTTTGGTGCAAATGGAGAATGACCTGCTGGACCAGGGAACTACTGGCTTTTTCCCGACCATTTCGACAAATACTGATGAAGTGATTGAAGAAACCATCAGGGTGTGCCGGGACTACCGCGAAAAGGCAAGGGGTAACTTTTTGGGCCTTCACCTGGAAGGGCCGTTTTTGAACCCCATCCGCCGCGGGGCGCATAATGCAGACTTTATAAAAAAAGCAACCCTTCCGCTGGTGGAGAAATGGCTCGCCATGGCTGACGGGGTGATTACGATGATGACCATTGCGCCAGAGCTGCAGGACCGGGAGGTGATCGAATACCTGAATGATCATGGAATTATCCTTTCTTCCGGGCACAGCAACGCTACCTACGAGCAGGGGAAAGGATTTTTAAATAACCCGGTACCGGCGGTTACGCACCTGTTTAACGCCATGCCGCAAATGCACCACCGTGACCCGGGATATATCCCGGCCATATTTGAGGAGCGACCTTATACCAGCATCGTGCCCGACGGTATCCACGTCGATTTTGTAATGGCCCGCCTTGCTAAGCGCGAGCTGGGCGATAAGCTGTTCTTTATTACCGATTCGGTTACGGAAACCGATCACGGCCCCTATCAGCATAAATTCACCGGCGACCGTTATGTGCTGCCCGATGGTACTTTGTCAGGCTCATGCCTTACCATGCTGAAATGCGTGGAAAATGGCGTAAAACATTTTAGGCTTGGTTTAGCCGAATCGGTTAATATGGCCACCCTGTACCCGGCGCAACTGGCTAAATTTAAAAAAGGCAGGATAGCAGCAGGTTTCGACGCCGATCTTACCATTTTCGATGATAGTTTTCAATTGAAGGGTACTTTCCTGGCCGGGAAACGGATAAATTAATAGACACGAATTTTCACTAATTAAAGCGAATTATACGAATTAAAAAAACGTTCAATTCGTGCAATTCGAAAAAAACCGCGGCAATTCGTGTTCATTCAAATTAACTATCACTATGCAAACTGATCTGTTTGATCTTATTGTGAACAACGACCTTGAAGGGATAAAGGCCGCTTTATCGGCGAATCCTGAATTAGCCAACCAGGGTGTTGCGTTGAATATCGATGGCAAAATCAACTCCCGAAAAGGGCATCCGCTGCACAGGATCTGCGACGCTGTTTTTGCTCACAAAATTTCAGATTTGCAAGCCATCGAAATAGCAAAAATTTTGCTGGAGCATGGCGCCAATATCGATGGCTTTATGGCACACGGGGATAATAACACCCCCCTTATAGCTGCCGCCAGCTTGCACGCGGAGCAACTCGGCTTGTTTTATATGGAAAGAGGCGCGAATATTTTTTATGCACCTGCATCCGATGGAGCTACGGCATTGCATTGGGCAGCGTATTGCGGTCGGGATAAACTGGTTGAAAAGCTAATTGAACGGGGAGCAAATATCAACCAGTTGGATACCGCTTACCATAGTACGCCTTGCGGATGGGCTATACATGTGCTGGAATCGGGAGAGACCGGCAATCTTCACCATCAGCCTGCCTGCATTAAATTGTTACTTAAGGCCGGTACCGACAAAAGCTTATTGTATTCCGGTTCCATCGAATATTTACATGATGCGGCGAAGACCGATCAGGCATTAAAAACATTGTTGGAATAAAATTGGTGCCGGTTATTTAACACTAACTTAAAATTGATACTTTTGGAAAATTCTACTACATGGCATATAAAAGGATCCTTTTAAAGTTGAGCGGGGAGTCGCTGATGGGCGACAAGCAATACGGAATTGATAATAAACAGGTATTACAATACGCCAACGATATAAAAAGTGTTTACGATAAAGGCGTTGAAATAGCCGTAGTAGTAGGCGGCGGCAACATCTTTCGCGGGCTGAGCGCCGAAAAATCAGGTATGGACCGCGCACAGGCCGACTATATGGGCATGCTGGCCACGGTGATCAACTGCATGGCCCTGCAAAATGCGCTGGAGAGCATCGGGGTGGAAACACGCCTGCAATCAGCCATAAAAATGGAACAGATCTGCGAGCCCTATATCCGCCGCCGGGCGATGCACCACCTGGAAGAGAAGAAGATCGTAATATTTGGCGCGGGCACTGGCAACCCCTATTTTACAACTGACACAGCCGCATCCCTGCGCGCTATCGAAATAAAAGCCGACGTGGTATTAAAAGGCACCCGTGTTGACGGCATCTACACTGCTGACCCGGAGAAAGACCCTACAGCTACCCGTTTTGACGAGATCACCTTCCAGGAAGTTTACGACAAGGGACTTAATGTGATGGATATGACCGCCATTACCCTTTGCCAGGAAAACAAGCTGCCGATCATTGTATTCGACATGAACAAGCCGGGCAATTTTGCAAAGATTGCCTCCGGCGAGCACATCGGCACCTTAGTAAAATAAAAGCATCATCCGCATAAAAAAGAGGGCGCATACGGTAAGTACGCGCCCTCGTCTCATGGCGATCGCTTTTGGAATAGCGTTGCGTGCTGAGTTGCACATAAATGCGTCTTCCCTCTTTCCCGCTTGCGGAAGAGAGGGATGCCGAGCGCAGCGATGGCAGGGTGAGTCGACGCGGATGGCAGGCATTGGCTGTAATGTCCGCCGGGTTTACTCACCCCGAGTGCGCTGCTCTGCTCGACCCTCTCTTCGCCTGCGGCGGAAAGAGGGTAGCTGCATTTTAAATTTTAAACGCGATTTCTCTGGCCCTCTTCTATTTTAATGCCTTTCTATTTTTTCTTCTTTTGACTGTTACCCGAATTTGTTTTGGTCGCCAAAGGCTGGATCGCCGTGAAAACATGACTCAAATCGCCGGGCTTTAATGATGGCGTTGGGCCGCTATGACAGGTAAAACACGAGTTTTGATTGGACTGGAAATAAGTTTCCATGGTGCTGTTGGCCAGCACGCTTGTGCCAATGGAAACGCCCGCAGTAGTATCGCCGCCTACGCCATAGCTTACGCCGGTTGGCGGTGCGCCGCCGTTTGTCCAGGTAGCGCCTATCAATAAATATTGCTTGCGAATATCGTTGCCCACCAGGTAGGAATAGATCGTATTATTGATAGAGATCACCTCGCTGTTGGAAGCCGCCGAGGTCTTGTCTTCGGCATTTACAGGCTGCCCCATGGCGCTGCCCCAGGGGTAATCCATAAGCGTATTGGATGCGCTGATCGTAAAAGGCGCCTTCGCCACGATGGTATCGGTTGCTATACGGGTACCGGGTATTTTAGCGGCTTGCATGTGCGATAGATTGGGCGAAGTATCGGCGGCATTCGAGCTGAAGAGCCAGTCATTTCCGGTGTCCTGCGATACCGTGTCTACATTATTTTTATTATCCACATAAGTGTATTTTGCATTTGGCGTAATATGCAGGTGTTCAAGCGTGGCCCATGCCATTTCGGGATGATGCGCCAGGCTTCCTACAATATGTATCCCAACCAGCGCCATTTTTACTGTTTTTTCGCCGTTAGGTTTGGGCGTCCACTTTACGTTGCTGGTGGTATCGTAAGTGGGGATAGTGGCCATTACCGTAAAATAATTCTGCGGATCGGCCAGTTTACTGGCTTCCACCCACGAGGTTTTGAGTTCCATAGCCAGGGCATTCGAGTCGGCCAGCGTAACGCCGTTTTTCCGGGCATAAGCACAAATGCTGTCGCGGTCGGCTGACGTTGTCGGAAACTCATTTCCGCTCATATAATGATTATTGGTTGCGGTTAAAAACCAGGCATAAACATCGTTAACCATGGATAAATAATATACCAGCGAGCCGTTGCGGTCCATCAGCACGTCGCCGGTAGCCTGCCCTGCCTCAGTTTCCACCTGTTTGCCCTGGCTGTCCAGGAATACCGGTTTATTGCCCATCATAAACTTCTCCACAATGTTTTTAGCGTTAGCTTTATGGCTGATGACCGGCACAGGATTTTGGATGGGCTTGCCTGCCTTATCCATAAATAATGCCTGCCCGTTAGCTCCGGCTTTTACACTGCCGACAGGCACTATTTTACCGTCGGCCCCCTTAACGGCTTGCGGGACGGCGGCGCCCGGCCTGGGTTCTTCTACCTCGAATATTTTCCCGCTTTTGCTCAGGATCACGGGCAGCCTGTCAGGGCCGTTTTCATTTAGTTTGGCAGTAAATTTTAAAGGATGAATAGTGTCGTGCGGTATAAGTACCCGCTGTGCGCTTGAATCCTCGGGCGACACGGTGTAAAACACTGGTGACTCCAACACCGATTTGTGGCCGCTATTCGGGGCTGTGGCCGGCGACGTGATCCACAAAAACATGTGTTCGGCCCAGGTGTAAAAATCGCAGTTGTTGTTGTGCGGAAACGCTACGCTGTTGGCCGGCGTAACGGCGCCGTTCTCGGTAGGCTGGCCGCTTACAAACCAATGGTTAAATGTGTCCTTAGCCACCGTACAGGAAACCTGGACGTTTTGAGGCAAACCATTACCCGAGGTGGATGAGACAGCGGCCTGTTTGGTAGTACAAGCCCATAACACCACAAAGAAAAGCAAAATGCCGATCGTAATTTTCAGTGAATTTTTCATACTTTTTGTAATTGAGGTTATAGAAAATAAAATAGTTTAAAGGCATAGTCCACCAACTGAAGGCGGTCATATAAATATCCGTGATCTCGCTTGAATTATAGGTGAATAAGGTCTGATAATCAATACAGTAAATAAAGCTATAAAAAAATATTAAAAAAACAGAATCGTAAAATAATTAAACATAAGTCAATCAGAATTCAACTTTAAGTTAAAATCCGGGCCAATGCAATTGCAGAAACCGCGCAGCTATACTTTTTCACTATCATTGCCGTTTATTGCAGCGGCTGACGAAGTTGGGATGATAAATGCACCTCGCTGGTCGCAAATATCAAATCTCAACCTTTTTATTATTTTTGTCGAAATTTTAAACCGATGAGCGAACTCATTAAAAAACAAGTTGCCGATGCAAAAGCGCATATGGACAAGGCAATTGAACATTGCGACGGCGAGTTGCTGAAAATACGTGCCGGCAAAGCAAGCCCCTCCATGCTTGATGACATTACCGTTGATTATTACGGCAGCCCGACCCCGCTTAACCAGGTAGGCAGCGTTAATACGCCCGACGCCCGTACGATAGTGGTGCAGCCCTGGGAAAAATCCCTGCTGGGGCCGATTGAAAAAGCCATTATGGAAGCCAACCTGGGCGTTAACCCGCAAAATGATGGCGTGATCATCCGCATCAACGTACCACCATTAACCGAAGAGCGCCGCCGCGACCTGGTAAAGAAAGCCAAAGCTGAGGCCGAAAACGGTAAGATTGCCATTCGGAATATCCGCAAGGATGCCAACGAAAAGATCAGGAAGCTGAAAGCTGAGGGCGTATCGGAAGATGAAATGAAAACCGGCGAGGCTGAAGTGCAGAAATTAACCGATACTTATATTTCAAAGGTGGATGTGCTTTCACTGGCGAAGGAAAAAGATATTATGACGGTGTAATATCTGTTAAACCTATTTTTTGATAAAGCCATTTCGGATAGAAGTGGCTTTTTTTATGGCCGTAGAGACGCAATATTTTGCGTCTCCCACAGTACAGCTCTTCACGTTTGATTCTTAACATCAGGTCAGAGACGCAAAATATTGCGTCTCTACCGCCAGATTCCCGGTCATTGACAACTCAATTAAAATACGTAAAATGTCAAATTAAAGGCCGTGAGATGTTTAGGCCACCACTTTGTTTATTTTTGTTAAAAACTATTGATCTGGCATGAAAATACTTCTATCATATCTTAAAAAACACCGCTGGGTAGTGGCGCTGGCGCTTGTGCTTGCGGGACTTAATATCGGTTTTTCGCTGCTCGACCCTATGATTACCGGGAAAATTATGGACAGGTACATTGTTCCGAAAGATCATAAGTATCATTCATTTGATTATCGTTTTTACGGAGCCCTGGGAATGGTGGGTTTGGCGGTTGGCGCGGCGATGGTATCGCGTATCGCAAAAAACTTCCAGGATTATTTTACCAATATCATTACCCAAAAAACGGGCGCTGAAATGTACGCGGATGGCTTAAAACACTCACTCGAATTACCTTACCAGGTTTTTGAAGACCAACGTAGCGGCGAAACGTTAGGTATTTTGCAAAAAGTACGCCTGGACAACGAGAAATTTATTACATCGTTTATCAGCGTACTTTTCGTCAGCCTCATCGGGATGGTATTTGTTATCGTTTATTCGTTAAAAGTAAACTACATGGTAACGTTGGTATATTTTGGGGCCATCCCCGTTATCATGTTTGTGAGCCTGGCTTTAAGCAAGCGGATCAAGGCGATTCAAAAAAATATAGTATCACAAACTACTGCCCTCGCTGGCTCCACAACAGAGTCATTAAGAAATATTGAACTGGTAAAGAGCCTTGGGCTCGTTAAGCAGGAAATAGAACGTTTGAATAATACGACCTACAAGATTCTCGATCTGGAATTAAAGAAGGTAAAATATGTACGGAGCATGAGCTTTGTGCAGGGTACCACAGTTAATTTTGTACGTAGCTGTATGGTTTTGGTGCTACTGATGCTGATTTTTAAGGGCACCCTTACACCAGGCAATTACCTGATGTTTTTGTTTTACTCATTCTTTTTGTTTAACCCGCTGCAGGAGTTGGGCACGGTGATCCAATCGTGGCGCGAAGCGCAGGTATCACTCGCCAATTTTGAGGGAATTATTAATACCCCTATCGATCCAAAACCCGAAAAACCTGTCATGCTTGAGAAGGTTACCACACTCACGTTCGACAACGTAAGCTTTAAGCACTTAACGGCAAACCGAAACGCATTAAACCATATCGATTTTGAAGCCCACAGCGGCGAAACCATAGCATTTGTGGGACCATCAGGTTCGGGAAAAACAACCTTGGTTAAATTGCTGGTAGGCCTGTATCAGCCACTGGAGGGTGACATTTTATACAATAATATTTTAAGCAAAGAGATTGACCTTGACCAGCTGCGCGAAAAGATCGGTTTTGTAACGCAGGATACGCAACTGTTCTCGGGTACCATCCGCGAAAACCTGCAGTTCGTTCGCCCGGGTGCTACGGATGAAGAATGTATGGATGTATTGGAGCGGGCTGCCTGCCAAACTTTATTGGCCCGCGCCGACAAAGGATTAAGTACGGTGATCGGCGAGGGTGGCGTAAAGGTTTCGGGCGGCGAAAAACAGCGCTTATCCATTGCGCGGGCTTTATTGCGCCGGCCGGATATTTTAGTGTTCGATGAAGCTACCTCTTCGCTGGATTCCATCACCGAGGAAGAGATCACTGATACTATCCGTAACGTATCTGTATTGGAAAATCATATCACCATATTGATCGCGCACCGCTTATCAACCATAATGCATGCCGATAAAATATTTGTGCTGGAGAAAGGCCACATCATCGAGTCGGGCCAGCATTTCGACCTCCTGTCGCAAAAAGGCCTCTATTACGCTATGTGGAGGCAGCAGATTGGGGAGAAGATCTCTTTAGAAGTGTGAGTGGTGAATGGTGAATGGAGATTCAATGTCGTTTACTTAAGGAATTAGTATTTATGCTTGGCATTGCGTTCGCCTCACCCCAAACCCCTCTCCAATGGAGAGGGGCTTAAAAATGGCAGTTTTCTGCTGTGCATCGAA